>Ga0209487_1000005_pt1 | contig 538566 bp, 458 predicted proteins | sample Poulit2012_FD_187524 | JGI IMG/M metagenome (GOLD analysis project Ga0209487, IMG submission 187524) | Agricultural soil microbial communities from Georgia to study Nitrogen management - Poultry litter 2012 (SPAdes) (version 2) | ecosystem: Environmental > Terrestrial > Soil > Agricultural...
AAAATAGGGTTGGTGTTTTGAGTGAGGTTGTATTCAACTTCGGTCATGGTTTCATCATAACACACATGAATAGTCGGCAAATCTTCTCCTATACGAACGGAAGTGGTGTCTAAGTTGAAGCTGGTCAAATTAAAACATTCAGGGTGTTCTGCATTTTCTATTCTTACCCAAATGGTTTGTGTGCCTTCCTGAGCTAAGTAATTTTCCGGATTTTGGATTTCACTGCTGTTGTTGGCAGCTTGATTTTCTGTTTCAAAGAACCGGATGTTGAATTCTTCAGGGTCCTGATCGTCCAGGACCTGATCGATGGTCTGGGTGAGGTCGTAGATGAGGTCGGTATCGCCAAGAGCGCAAAGGAGTAAATTTTCAGGTTGGTGGGCAATACCTGAGGAATAGGTGCTGATTTCAAATTCACCAATTCCATAACAATTCGGATCGTTATTGTCTTCAATTCTAACAAAAATAGTTCCTGTTTCATCTGTTGGATGTAAATAATTGCCCGGATTATTGATGGCACTTTCTCCTGTCGCAGCATCCTGAGAATTGGTGTAATAACTTATATTATAAGAGTCTTCACTTAAACCGCCTAAAGCATTTTCATAATTCTGAGTCAAATCAAAAAAAGCACTTTCTGTAACTTCATCATAACAAGCTTCTAAGTCATCCATTTCACCGGTTTCGATTCCTCCTGTGCAAACTTCGAAGCTTGTAACAGTAAAACACCCGCTTGGACCGGATAAGATGGCACCTTCCATTCTAACCCAGATAGTTTCACAATCCGTTACATATTCTTCAGGATTATCAATGGCATTTATTCCGTCTTCCGCATCTTCCTCAGAAGTGTGATAGGTAAAAATGATTTCTTCAGTTTCAAATTCATTTAAAAGAATTTCTTCATTTAAGGTTAAATCAAAAGGATAAGAAACTCCTTCAGCTGTACAAACTAAAATATCTTCAGGTTCACCAATATTATCCGGAGTGGGAGTAGGAGAAAATTCTACAATAATGGTATCTTCTAAAGAGCAGTCAGAATCCGGATCTAAAAAATCTACTTCTAAAATAACTTGATAAATTCCTTCTTCTGTAACTTCTAAAGTTGGGCCATCTGCTCCGGGTATAATTACTCCGTCTTTAATCCAGGTAAATACTGTACCATCAAAAGGTTCAACACCCGAATCTAAAATAAGAGTTTCACCTTCACAAATAGTATTTTCATTTTCTACCGTAATGTCAGGTCCAAAATCGATAGAACCTATATCAAAACTTCCTGCTTCCAGAAAAACACCGGAATCCCAGGAGTTATCATTATGGTCAGAAATAACTAATTTGATATGATATTGTTCGCCGGGATTAATAGGAGAAGAAGCAGTTAAAGTAACTGTATGTCCCAAAAAATTTGTGGGAGAATCAGCAGGGGGTAAACCTCCGCTTCCATAAAAATTTCCGAAATACTCAACATTCTGAGAAGAACAGCCTCCATTATATTGACTGTCTCTAATTGTAGTTACAGCTACAGGAGTGGTAGTATTTGGAACCACGGCAAGATTGGTTGTATTTCCATCTGAATCTGTTAATAAAAAAGCAAACGCATCCGAAAAAGTACATTGATAAGTACCATATTCTTCAGAGGCAAATAAGAAATTAAAAGTAAGTTGATTAGAAATGGAAATAAAATCAAATTCAATAATCGTAGCATTTCTTGAATTTAATCCCGGAAGGGCATTTTGCAAATCATTATCTCCGGGCCAATTATTATTTCCAAAACTTTGGGTTCCTGTTTCCGGACCTTCAGCTTCAGTAGCTTTTCCGGAAGATAATAATAGTCCTTCATTTATGGGAAAAGTGGTGAAATTACCATCAAAATAACCTATACTTTTAAAACCTTGTCCAAACATAGAAGCATCAGAATAGGTTACATTAGTTACGTATGCGCAGTCATTTCCTATTAAAACATCTTTTACCAGTTCTTCTACAGTATAAAGATCATCATAAACTTTTATGGTGTTAGGCATGACTTCAACTAAAAAATCATAAGAATAAGAACATCCATCTTCATCAGTTACCGTAAGAGTAATAATCTTAAAACCCTCTGAGGTAAAGGTGTGCGTTCTGACATTACTGGTGTGAGGGCCGGTAATTGAGCCGGAAAAATCCCAGGTGTAGGTGGCATTGTCTCCATTTATTTCAAAATCAACATCTGCTGTATAAGTCACTGTTTGATTTCTGGGAACCTGATAATATCCGTCAAAAACTTGTCCATTATAAGTAATAGGTCCGGGATTCGGGATAGAAGGTTCAATATCTGCAATTGAAATATCCATTTGTTGACATGGCTCTACACAATTAATATCGGCCTCAAAGCCGAAAGTAGGAGGAACAGTTTGGTTTCCTCCGGTATATTCGAAGGTAAGACAGCCTGATAAGTTGTTTCCTGAAGCTGCAATTGTTCCCGGATTGTTATTCCCGGCGTATGTTCCTATTAAAGGGGCGTTGGTATTGGGACCATCATAAATTTTTAAACTATAAGATTGTGCCAATACAAAATTTAAAAAATCAATTTGGGTAACTAAATCATCATCTCCGGGGCAAATAGTAGTGACGCGGGTTTGATGGTTCAGATTATAAATGGTCGCACCTTCATGATCAAATAATTTACCTGAGCATTGATGGTAAGTTGTATGCTGAGTTTGCTGATCTAAATAAATATTATTGTCCGTACAAGAAATTTCTGCAGCAAATCCGCTTGAATTTCCACTGGCATTTGAGGTAAAGACAAGAGTCAGGCAATGAGAAGGGCTTTCGCTTGTGGCTTTTATTTTTCCTAAATCATTCACTGTATTGCCGGAGGTGTAAGTCCCTACTAAAAAATCCGGATCAGCAGTGTCAGAATTATAAATCTTTAACTCATCTCCTGGACTAAGATTAAATTCTGAAAAATCTAATTGAGAATAATCTTCATCATTATCAGGACAAATTGTTAAAGTATAGTCCTCATTATTGCCATAATTCTCATCAGGCCCTCCGGAATCATAAAGCATTCCTGAACATTGGTTGAAAGTTCCATTTTGCATATTCAAGTCCTGACTCCAAAGAAAAGAAGATAGCAGAACGGCCGTGAAGGCTAATAAAATTCTTTTAAAAAGCATTTCTTAAAATTTAAGTCGTTAAACTTACGATAAATTTGAGACATACAGAAAGTTATTTTTATCCTTTTCAAACAACATTTAATTTGTTGCATAATGATTATTATAAGAATTAATTACTCTGTCACTTACATTTTATTATCTCTCTTTTTGATCCTTTGTTTATTTTGAAAAAATTAAGGGAGTCGGATGAAGAATAAAATGGTTAAAATATTCCTTGGAAATTATAACTGTTTCAGAATGGGCATATATTCCAATTATACCGGGCTAATTATCTAAAAACTATTTTCCCCCTTTCTTCCACAGCCCTAACCAATCATCTTTTTGATAATTTTTCTTTTATTCCTCAATAAAAAATGTACATTTGCCGCGTTAATTAAAATTAGTTTAAATAAGAATAGAGATTCTTTTTAACACATTTGTTTCAATATAAAATTGTGAGGTTTTTTTGTTTCTTCTTCTTTTTTATCTGTTATGGAGTTTTGTTTTCTCAGGAACAACAAATTAAAATTTATGGCAAAATTTTGTCGGAAAATAAGGAAGGTGTTTCAGATGCTTATGTTTATTTAAAAAACTCTTCTTTTTATACAATTTCTGATGCTGACGGAAATTTTGAATTAAAAATTACTCCCGGTAAATATGAATTTTTTGTTTCCAAACTGGGATATGAAGAAGTCTCTCAATCTTTTGATATACAGCAGGAAAAAGAAATTAATTTTACCTTGACGCCTGATGAAGGGATGACTTTAGACAATGTTTATCTCAATGTAAAATCTAAATTGAATCAGGTGAAAGAGTCTTCTTTTAATGTGGTAGCCTTAAATACTGAAAATTTTCATAATAGCAGTCTGGATATTTCAGAAACCCTGGATAAAGTCTCAGGAGTGAGAGTTCGCAGAACAGGAGGGACCGGTTCAGATTATAATGTGATGCTTAACGGATTTAGCGGAAGACATGTCAAATTTTTTATCAACGGTATGCCCATGGAAGGTTTTAATGCAGCTTTTCAGCTTAATAATATCCCGGTTAATTTAGCTAAACGAATTGAAGTTTATAAAGGGGTGGTGCCCATTAGTTTTGGAGCAGATGCCTTGGGAGGTGCTGTGAACATAGTAACTTCAGATGGAGGAAGACAGAATTTTCTGGATGCTTCCTATTCTTTTGGTTCTTTTAATACGCATAAGACTTTTATAAATGCAGCCTATACAGCCCGATCCGGATTTACCGCACGTTTTAATGCTTTTCAAAATTATTCAGATAACAATTATAAAGTAGATGCGGATATTTTAGATTTAGAAAATTACCAATTTACTGGAGAAGTCAGAAAGATAAGAAGATTTCACGACCGCTATAAAAATTATTCTTTCGGAGGGCAAATTGGCTTTGTCAACACTACTTTTGCCAATGAATTATTAGTAGGATTTACCTTTTCAGATGTTTATGATGAAATTCAACATCCGGCTTATATGAAAATAGCTTTTGGAGAAAAATATACGACTTCAAAAAGTTTTATGCCGAATTTTATTTATAGAAAAAGAAATCTTTTTATCGATAATTTAGATTTATCTGTTTCTGCAAACTATAATTATGGTCAGTCAAAAAACATTGATGATTCTTACCGCCGTTACAACTGGTTAGGAGAATATATTATTACGGATTCTCCGGGAGAATTCCGTTATTCAAAAAATCATTTTAAAGATCAAAATACCAGTATCAATACTAATCTAAGTTATTCTTTAAAAGAAAAACATCTGTTTTCCTTTAATAATGTTTTGAACAATTTCTGGCGAAAAAACAACGATGAAGCCGAACCCAAACCTGAAGATCAATTTCCAACAGAAACTTTAAAAGATATTGTTGCGTTGGGATATCAGTTTAAACCGGATGAAAAATTTAGTATTAGCGCATTTTCAAAATACTATTTTAACCGGGTAAAGAGTTTTGCAGATCCAACTTCTTCAGGAAATTTCCAACATATAAGCAAAACAACAACAGATCTGGGTTATGGAGCAGCAGCCTCTTATTTTTTGCTGGATAATTTACAAATTAAATCTTCTTTTGAAAAAGCTTATCGTGTGCCTACAGGCAGAGAGCTCTTTGGAGCAGCCAATGATTTCGATTTAGGAAATCCTGATTTAAAATCTGAATCCAGTCAGAATTTAAATATGGGGGTTTCTTATTCTCTTAAAGTAGCGCCCAAACATCAGATTAATCTGGAAGGAAGTTTCATTTACAGAGATATTCGGGATTTTATCAGAATGGTTCCCGATCCTAATAATGGAGTGCTAAAACCAGGAAATGAAGCTAAAGTGAAAAATTATGGTTGGGATATGAGTCTGGTCTATGTATTTGATCAATTATTTTCCTGGGAAACAAATTTTACTTATCAGGATTTGAGAAATTATCTGAAATACAGATCCGGAAAAGATGTGGTCAGTACAATTTATAAAGATCGTATGCCGAATATTCCTTATTTGTATGCCAATTCAAATTTGAATTTTTATTTCAAAGATGTTTTTGAAAAACAAGATCATTTAAGTGTAGGATATGATATTCAATACATCCATAAATTTGATTACAGTTATGAAAGTTATGGCGGAAGAAAAATTCCTACACAATTTGTTCATGATCTTTTAGCAACTTATAGTTTTGGAGCCGGTCGTTATAATATTTCCTTGTCTGCAAGAAATATTTTTGATAAAAACCTGTACGACAACTTTAGTCTTCAAAAACCGGGAAGAAATTTTTCTGTCAAATTCAGATATTTTTTAAATCAGTTTTAAAAACCAATTAAATCAATCTCTATGAAAACTATTATAAAAACAGCTCTCACCTTAAGTTTGTCAATATTGCTTTTTTCAGCTTGCAGCAGCGATGATGTCAAAGATTCTAATTCTGAAAATCCTGAAATCACCGAACAATATGTAATTGTGGCAACAGATAGTGAAAATTCTTATTTGTTGACCGCTCAGGATATTTCTGAAGGCAGTATCAGTGCAGGTAATTCTATTCAGGTGATTGGAACTCCGGGCTGGTATTTTGCCAAAGATATTGCAGCTTATGGTTTTGTTTATAGACAAGGTGATCCGGGAACTACTCAATCTTTTGCTTTAGATGATTCAGGAAAATTACAAGCCAGAAATGAAATTAATTTAAATGTTTCCATTCAGAGTAGAGGTTTGGTAAATGATCAAATTTTTGTGGAATTTTCTTCCAGAAATTATTTAGAACCTGTTGCTACTTTTTATAAAATCAATCCTGTTACTGAAGGAGTAAGTGGTCCTTTTGTCATCAATACAGAAAATTTAACCGGGAATGGAGAGTATGCCTATCTTACTGATATAGCAGATTATAAAGGAAAAGTTTTGATTGGAATCAGAACCATTAAAGCAGGATCGGACGGAGCAGAAGAAACAGAAGACCTTTTTGCCAGCGATTATAATGATCATACTTATGTAGGTGTTTTTAATCAGGATTTGGAATTGGAAAAAATTATTGAAGATCAGGGTAGGACAGGAATAGTGGCCGGGCAATTGCGTTCTGCCGGAGAAACAGGAATAGAACCTGTGGAAAATGGAGATGTTTATGTTTTTTCTTCAGCCCTTGATGCAGAAAATGTGCCTTCAGGAATTTTAAAGATAAAAGAGGGAGAATGGGAATTTGATCAGGATTATTTTTTCAATATTTCAGAAGCATCAGGAGGTTACAAACTTTACAGAACCTATTATGCAGGTAACAATAATTTTGTTCTGAGAATGTTTTCAGAAGCAAATACATCTTCAGCCAGTGAAGATTATACACGAAATAAATTTGCCGTGGTGAATGTGGCTGATCAAACTTTTGATTGGGTAGAGGGTGTGCCTTCAGGTATTCTAAATATTGGAGAACCTCATATAGAAAAAGATAAAAATCAAGTGGTTTTTCCTATAGAAACTTCAGGATATCCTGCTTTATATATTATTGATGTAAATCAAAAACAAATGAATAAAGGTTTGGAAATAAGAGCTGAAGAAGTAACGGCTGTAGGAAAATTAAAAGTTTAAAAATTTGAATTTAATCAAAATTCATCTTTAATTTCAGTTGTAATTTTTCTTAAGGTTTTCTTATAATATTAACTGAAGTTTCTATTTTTGCAGTTCTATAAAAGGACTATCAGCTTTTTCATGCGAAAATTTATTTTTTGTTTAACTATTTTAATTCCTCTTCTGGGAGTTAGTCAGGAAGCTGTAAGTCTGCTGTCGATTTCTCCTGAACTTACTAAGCATTCCAATAGTATTGTTTTGGAAGAATTTATTGAAGTAGATGCTACCGATATTCGAAAAATGAATATTTCTACGAAAAGAGTGGTGGCTGTTTTAAATAAAATGGGAATTCAGGATCCGCGTACTTTTGAATTTTATAATGAAAATTTAAAAATCAGAAAGATAGAAGCTCAGGTTTATGATGTCATGGGAAATCGAAAAAAAAGATTTAAAAAGAGAGATTTTCAAGACATCAGCAGAAGTGGTGGCAGTATGTATCTTGATTCAAGAATGGTTTATCTTGATTATACACCTACTTTCTATCCGTATATTATGGTTTTTGAAAGTGAAGTGCAAACAGGAGATTCAGGTCTTTTATCCGATCAGTGGTTTTTAAAAGGATATGCTGAAAGTTTATTAAAATCTGAGATGAGAATCCGCTTTAATCCTCAAAATAAAATCCGGTATAAGCCGAAAAATCTGGAGGGTTATGATATCAGAATTTCAGAAACTCCTGATGAACTGATTCTCACAGCAAAGAATATTCCTGCTCTCAAATTTGAGGAATATGCTCCTTCTAAAGCTGAAATTTTTCCTCATGTTTTACTTGCTTTTAAAACTTTTCAACTTAAAAATGTGGTTGCCACAGTAGATGATTGGGAAAGTTTTGGAGCCTGGATGAATGAAACTCTTTTGGGAGATATAAATAAGGTTTCTCCCAAAACTATTGAAACTATTAATCGTTTAATCGAAAACGAAAAAACAAACGAAGCAAAAGCCCGAAAAATATATCAATATGTGCAGGATAAAGTTCGTTATGTCAGCATTCAAATCGGGATTGGAGGCTGGAAACCCATGCCGGCTTTAGAAGTAGATGAGTTGAGTTATGGAGATTGCAAAGCTTTGACTAATTATACAAAAGTTCTTTTGGATGCAGCAGGTATTCCTTCTTATTATACTATTGTTTACGGAAATGAATCCAGACAGGATATGGATGAAGATTTTGCTTCTATTCAGGGGAATCATGTGATTCTTGGTATTCCTGATGGAGAAGAAATCACCTGGCTGGAATGTACCAGACAAGATTTACCTTTTGGATATATAGGAAGTTTTACGGATGACAGAAATGTGGTAGCTCTTACTCCTGAAGGAGGAAAATTAATACGAACAAAAACATATTCTTCCTTGGAAAATTTACAGAAAACCACAGCCAAAGTAAAACTATTTTTGAATGGACGTTTGGAAGCAGCTTTTAAAAGCATTTCTCAGGGTCTCCAATATGAGGATAAATATTTTTTGACAGGATGGAAGGAATCAGAAATTGATCATTTCTACAAAAATCGATGGAACTATATAAATGGATTTTTAATTGAAAATTACAGTTTTGAGAATAATCGGGATGAAATTTCTTTTACAGAACATCTGAATCTGGTCACTCAAAATTATCTCTCTTCGGTTGGACGAGATTTTTTACTGACTCCTAATATTTTTAATCAGTTAAATTATATTCCCCCCAATATTAAAGACAGAAAACAGAATCTAAAAATAAACCGGGGGTTTTTAGATGAGGATACAATAGAATATACAATACCTTCAGGTTTAAAGATTGAAACGCTTCCTGAATCTATACAAATAGAAAATAAGTTTGGTTTATATGAAATTAATTTTAAAAAATTATCAGATCGGGAATTTGAATTCAGTCGAAAGTTTCATTTAAAAAAGGGAGAATTCCCGCCTGAAGATTATGAAACTTATCGAGAATTTTTAAAAACCATTTCCCGATTGGATCGAACTAAAATATTATTGTCGAGAAAATAAAATTATTTTAAAATGAGAACTGTAATTTTTTGCTTGTGTTTTTTAATGTTTTATGGAATTTCCATAGCACAAGATTATCGTTTTGGAAAAGTTTCCGAAGAAGAAATCAAACAAAAAGAACATCCTTCAGATCCTTCAGCAGAGGCTGCTATTCTTTATAGAGAAACCAAATCTGAATTCGTTTATTCGCGTGTAAAAGGATGGTTTTTAGAAACCGAATATTTCGAGCGAATAAAAATTTATTCCAAAGAAGGTTTGAAATATGCCAATAAAACAGTAGATCTTTATAAAGGAGAGCAAAATGATGAAATAAAAAAAATAAGAGCTTTTACTTATAATTTAGATTCCGGCGGAAAAATCAATAGAGTGAAATTAGAATCAAACGGAATTATAAATGAGGAAGTAAATCATCATTTAAACCAGACAAAAATAACTATGCCGGATGTTCAGGAAGGTAGTGTGATTGAAATCCGATATGCCATAGAATCGCCCTTTATCATGCATATTGATGAATATAAATTTCAAGAGAAAATTCCGGTTGATAAGATATATATGACTTTTAGTGCTCCTGAAAGATTCAGATTTAAAACCTATCATAGAGGATGGCTTCCTATTGATGTGAAGCAAAATTTTTCTGAAAAGACTTTTACTTTGATGGTCGAAGAGGTTATTGAGGACAAAAACACTATGGGTTTTCCAAGAACTGTAAATCGTCCTCAAAAAGTTAAAATGAAACATATAGATTATACTATTGAAATGACTGATGTTCCTGCTATAGAGGAAGAACCTTTTGCCGGAAATATCGAAAACTATATGTCAGGTATTCAGTTTGAATTGGGTTCCGCGGAAATCGAAACAGGAATAAAAAGTTATTCAGTTTCCTGGGATGATGTATCCAAAACCATTTATCAGGCTGATGCTTTTGGAGGGGAACTTCAAAGAAATAATTATTTCAAAAAAGATCTGGATCAATTGCTGGAAGGAGTAAGCGATCCGGAAAAGAAAACTGATATTATTTACGATTATGTTCAGGAAAAGATGCATTGGAACCAGAATTTAGGAGTTTTTACAAAAGATGGTGTTCGAAAAGCATATAGAGAAAATACAGGAAATGCAGCAGAAATAAATTTAATGTTGACTGCTATGCTCAAATATGCAAATGTGAAAGCTTATCCGGTTTTGGTCAGTACAAAATCTAATGGGATTCCTTTATTTCCAACAATTACCGGTTTTAATTATGTAATCACTGCTGTAGAATTACCTCAACAAATGTTGTTGCTTGATGCGACCAACAAAAATGCAGAAAAAGGAGTACTTGGCTCTTATGTGATGAATTGGAATGGTAGAATTTTTAAAGATGATCACTCCGACTGGATTTCCCTTAATCCTGTTATTCCTGCGGTAAATCAGACTTTATTAAATATTCAGGTCAATCCTGAACTTGAAATTTATGGAAATGTTCAGCAAAGATTTTCAGGAAATTACGCCTTAAATTATAGAAACCGATTTAGAAATATCGCGGATTCTGAATGGAAAAAAAAGATAGAAAACACGTATGGCAGGATTGAACTTTCAGATATTTCTTTCCAAAACTTAAATCAGTCAAATGAGGCGGTTGTTTTAAATTTTGATTTTGAAACCGTTGAAGGAATTGAAGAGGTAGGAGGAAAGATTTTTATGTCGCCTCTTCTTTTTCTAAAAAATAAAGAAAATCCTTTTAAATCTGACAGCAGAAAATATCCTATAGATTTTGGATTTCCTTATCGATATCAAACCATTATGAATTTTACAATTCCCGATGGATTTGAAGTAGAATTTTTACCTGAAAATGCTATGTCCACTTTAGGAGAAATGGGTAGTTATAAATATCTTATTTCTCACAGCAGAAATATCATTCAGGTTTCTGTCGATTTAACTATTAATCAAGCTTTTGTCGTTGAATCGGATTATGAAGGTTTAAAGAACTTTTTTGAATTTTTAGTCGCTAAAGAATCAGAGAAAATTGTTTTTAAAAGAAGCTGATTTTCTTCTGTAAAAGATTCATTGATCACTTAAGAAGTCAGATTCAATTAAACTATTGAGTCGAAGAAATTTTCTAAACAATCTTTTTGATCACTCTCAACCGGTGTGAATAAAGATTGGTATCAACATTAAAAATTCCGGTGTGATCGATTCTGTCAATTCTCACTTTTCCGTGGGCGTGAATGATGTAGTTATTTTCCATCATAATTCCCACATGAATTATTTTTCCTTCTTCATTATCAAAAAAAGCCAGATCTCCGGGTTCACTTTCTTCAATAAAACTCAGCGGAATTCCTTGATTAACCTGCTGATTGGCATCTCTAAAAAGTGAATATCCTCCAATTTTATAAACCATTTGGGTCAATCCGCTGCAATCAATTCCAAAAGGTGTTTTTCCACCCCATAAATAAGGAGCATTAAGATAATTGGCAGCTATTTCAATAAGCTTATCTTTGGGTAAGGGCTGGTTGGTTTGTTGTCCTTCACATTCTAAATTAAAGATAGGCAGTGCTTTTAAATTGGCTCCCATACTTAAAAGCGTAAGTAAATGATTGGAATCTACAGCAAAATCAACCAGATCTATAAGAAAAGAATCCGGATTTTGATGATAAGTTTCAAATTCATCTTTGGTAAGGGAATGATATTGTTTATTATCAATCCATCCTTCATATTGATCAAAAGCAATACGGATTTTGCTCCATTTTTTTTGTTTTTCTATAATTTCAAAATGATCTCCAAATAAAATCTGGGTAACCATTTCTGAAGTATCACTGTTTTCTCTCCTGACCGGGACGCAATTGAGATTGCAAATTCCGTATTGCATATATTTATTCTAAAAATTTATTGATTGTTTTTAATAATCATCGCAGAAGCTCCTCCGCCACCGTTACAGATTCCGGCTACACCTATACGAGCTTGATTCTGCTTTAAAACATTCATTAAGGTAATCATAATTCTTGCACCTGAACAGCCTAAAGGATGACCTAAAGAAACAGCTCCTCCGTTTACATTCACCTTATCAGCATCAAGACCTAAAATTTTGATATTGGCTAATCCTACAACTGAAAAAGCTTCATTTAATTCAAAATAATCTGCATCATCCTTGGTCATATTAGCTTTGCTCAGTGCTTTTTCAATAGCTTTTGCCGGAGCAGTAGTAAACCATTCAGGCTGATGAGCAGCATCTGCATAACTGACAATTTCAGCTAAGATTTCCAATCCTAATTCTTCTGCTTTTGATTTGCTCATCATCACCACAGCAGCTGCTCCGTCGTTTAAAGTAGAAGCATTTGCAGCAGTAGTGGTTCCTTCTTTTGTGAAAACGGGTCGAAGAGTAGGAATTCGATCCATCTTTACATTTTTATATTCTTCGTCTTCTTTGACAATAATAGGATCTCCTTTTCTTTGAGGAACTTCTACAGGTACAACTTCTTCATCAAATTTTCCGCTTTCCCATGCTTTTTTAGATCTTTCATAAGACTGAACAGCAAAAGCATCTACTTCATCCCTGGAAAAATTATACTCAGTTGCACAGGAATCACCGCAAGTTCCCATATGTTTATTTGAATAAGCATCAATTAAACCATCTTTCAACATTCCATCTTCCATCTGGATATTTCCGAGTTTTGTTCCTAAACGGGCATGAACATAATGAGGTATCTGGCTCATATTTTCCATTCCTCCTGCCACAACAATATCAGCATCTCCCAAAGCAATGGCCTGAGCAGCAAACATCATCGCTTTCATTCCACTTGAACAAACTTTATTTACAGTAGTGCAAGGAACCGTATCAGGAATGCCGGCATGAATGGCAGCCTGACGAGCAGGCGCCTGACCCAGTCCTGCCTGAACTACATTTCCCATAAAAACCTCACTCACCAAGGAAGGATCAAGATTAATCTTGTCTAAAGCTCCTTTAATGGCAATGCTTCCTAATTGAGTGGCAGGAATGCTTGAAAGTTTTCCCATAAAACTTCCAATAGGTGTTCTGGCACCACTTACTATAACAACTTCTTTACTCATAATTTTTCAATTTTAAAAAATGTGCCACAAATTTAATGAAATAAATGAGTCCTGAGAAAAAGTTTATCGTTTAGCTTTCTTTTTTTAGTATTTTTGGAGGGTGAATAAAAGTATATGGATAAATACCTAAATAAAATATATAAAAATCAGGCTTTAATCTATAAAGTCTTTCTCTTTCTTTTGACTACAGCCCTGATTATTTATTTATTTCCCAAACAAGGAAAATTTAAATTTGAGATTTCCAAAGGAAAACCATGGCAGTATGAAAATCTGGTAGCTCCCTTTGACTTTGCCATTCAGAAAAGTGATCAGGAAATTAGACAATTGAAAAATAAAATAATTGATGAGCATTCTCCATTTTTTCAGTTTAATCAGGATATTCCTGAAAGAGTAAAATCTGAACTGGAAGATCGTTTAGAAACTTCTTTTAATGACAGTATCATGCGGGTGGATGGATTAAAACTGATCAAATTTGCCCGAAATACTGTTAATCATTTATATGATCAGGGAGTCATTAATCCTCGGAAATCATTTAAAGAAAATCAGATTATTTTTTTAATCAGAGAAAATGAAGCTAAAGAAACTGTTTTTAGAAATTTATTTAAAATTGAAAATTTAGACGGTTTTCTTTCTGAAGAAATTGAAAAAGCGGGATTAAATGAATATAGAAGTGAACTGAGAAAAGTTTTTTTTGAAGTTATCGAACCCAATGTTAGTTTAAATGAGGAACTAACAGAGAAGGATCTGGAGGCTAAACTCAATGATATTTCTTATACCAAGGGAATTATCACACAAGGCAGTCCTATTATAAATAAAGGTGAAGTGATAGATTCGAATAAACTGCTGATTTTAGAATCTCTTAAAAAAGAATATCAATCTGACTCTTCCAATGTAGCCAATCAATATATTGTGGTTACAGGATATTCTTTATTAGTCGGATTAGCTTTATTTATGTTGCTTTTATATATTCAAAAAAATGATCCCAATCTTTTTGAAAACAATAAAGAAATAACTTTTGTCTTTTTTAATCTTTCATTGGTTATTGTTTTAACCATTCTGGTTCAACGAATGAATGTTGAATACATTTATGCAGTTCCTGTTTGTATTTTACCCATTACTTTAAATGCTTTTTTTGAAAGAAAAATTGGTCTTTTTGTTCATGTAATTGCTGTTTTGATTATCGGATTTATTGTTCCCAACAGTTTTGAATATATGTTTTTGCAAATTATGGCCGGAGTGGTAACAGTAGTCAGTTTTTCTGAATTATATAAAAGAGCTAATCTTTTTATTTCAGTAGGACAAATTGCGTTGGTTTATATTTTTGCTTATTTCGCTTTTACTGTTATTCAGGAAGGAAATTTTAATGGAATCAGTGTACTGACTATTTCTATGTTTTTTATCAATGGAGTTTTAACTCTGTTTGTTCAGCCTTTGATATACGCTTATGAAAAAACTTTCGGATTGGTATCTGATATGTCTTTATTAGAATTGTCAAATACAAATTCCAAGCTGATGAAGGAACTTTCAAATAAAGCTCCCGGAACATTTCATCACAGTTTAAACGTAGCTAATTTAGCAGAAGCAGCAGCTAATGAAATCGGTGCCAATGCGATGCTTGTCAGGGTTGGAGCTTTGCATCACGACATTGGAAAAATGACCAATCCGGCTTATTTTACTGAAAATCAAATTACTTCTGTCAATCCGCATGATGATTTACCTCCTGATGAAAGTGCCAGAATTATTATCAATCATGTGATTCATGGAATTGAAATGGCAAAAAATCACAATCTTCCGGATCGTATTATTGACTTTATCAGAACCCATCATGGAGATACATTAGTGGCTTATTTTTATATAAAAGCATTAGGAAGAGCCAAAGAAACAGGAGAGGAAATTGATATTAAAGATTATCAATATCCGGGTCCCAGACCTTTCAGCAAAGAAACAGCTATTTTGATGATGGCCGATAGTGTAGAAGCAGCAAGCAAAAGCTTGAGAGAACCCACTACTGAAAAAATAGATGAATTTGTTGAGAAAATAGTCGATCAAAAAATGGAAGAAGGTCAATTTTTAAATGCAAATATTACCTTTAAAGAAATTCAGATAGTCAAGAAAGTTTTAAAAAGAAAATTGAATAATATTTACCATCTAAGAATAGAATATCCTGGATAAAAAAATAAAATAATTATGATATACATTGATAACGAAGGGATAAATGATCCTAAAACCAATCTTTCTCTGGAAGAATACTGCATCCGAAATTTGCCGAATGGCAAAGATTATATTTTGTTTTATATCAATCAGCCTTCTATCATCATCGGAAGAAATCAAAACACTTTAGAAGAAATTGATCAGGAATATATTGAAAAGCATGATATAAAAGTAGTTAGAAGAATTTCGGGTGGTGGAGCGGTTTATCATGATTTTGGAAATTTGAATTTCAGTTTTATGACAGATTATGACCGAACGAAGCTTAATAACTTTAAACAGTTTACAGCACCTATCATAAAAATTCTCAATGATATGGGAGTGCCGGCTGAGATGAAAGGTAGAAATGACATTGTGGTGCACGATAAAAAAATTTCAGGAAATGCTCAGTTTTCTTCGGTCAAAAGAATGTTTAACCATGGTACTTTATTGTTGGATTCTGATTTAAGTCAGGTAGCTAAAGCATTGACAGTAAAAATGACTAAAATTCAATCTAAAGGACATAAATCAGCCAGAGCAAGAGTTGCAAATATCTCAGAATTTTTGGATCAGCCTTTGACAACGGAAGAATTCAAACAAAAAATTCTGGATGGTCTGTTTGCAGAAAATCCGGATTTTGAAACATATAGATTAACAGAAGAAGATTGGGAAGGAGTATATAAGCTCAGAGAAGAAAAGTATGGCACCTGGGAATGGAATTATGGAAAATCTCCAAAATTCGATATAAAAAGAGAAAAGAAATTTCCATCCGGAATTATAGATTTGAGAATAAAAGTAAAAAGAGGAGGAGATATTGAAAATGTAAAAATATATGGTGATTTTTTCGGAAAAGATCCTGTAGAGGATATAGAAAATATCTTAAAAGGATTGAGGTATGAAAAATCTGTTATAGCTGATGCTCTTAAAGATATAGATCTTTACACTTATTTTGGACAAATCGAAAAAGATGAATTTATAGATCTTATTTATGGTCCGGATGAAGAGTAGGATAAAATTCATAAGATTTAAAGGAAAGTCTTATTTAAAATTATTTCCTTTGCAATTAAAATAAAATCATTTTTCATGAAACATTTTTACGTTTTGTTGTTGGCACTTATAACAACAAATTTTTTGTATTCACAAAGAACTATTGAAGGCGTAGTGATGGATAATTCCTCACTTCCTCTTCCCGGAGCTGATGTGTATATTAAAGGAACAGATGTCGGAACAGAAACAGATTTCGACGGAAAATTTACTTTAGAAACTGATCAGGAATCAGGAGTTGTTGTCATTTCCTACATAGGATTTCAGGACAGGGAAATTCGTTTTAATTTTCAGGAAAGAAATCATTTAAATTTAGGACAGATTCAACTTGAAGACGATGCCGATGCACTTGAAGAAGTTGTTATTGTCGGAAAAGGAGTGATCGATCTGGCTAAAGACAGAAAAACACCCATTGCAGTTTCCACCATCACCAGAGATGAGATTCAACTTCGTGCAGCAGGAAACGTCGAATTTCCTGATATTGTAAAAAACACCCCCAATACTTATATTTCAGGAGAATCAAGTGGTTTTGGGGATTCTCAGATATTTGTTAGAGGTTTTGACCAATCCAACACCGCCTTTTTATTTAACGGACAGCCTATAAATGATATGACCAACGGAAAAATTTACTGGTCCAACTGGTCTGGATTGTCCGATATTGTAAATGCTGTTCAGTTACAACGCGGATTAGGATCTTCAAAACTGGCTATTTCTTCAGTAGGGGGAACTATGAACATGGTTACAAAAGCCACTGCCAGAAGAGAAGGAGGTTTTGCTCGTTTTTTGGTGGGAAACGACAGTTATATGAAAACGACTGTTTCCTATGATACCGGAGTGAATGAAAAAGGATGGGGATTTTCTTTTCTTTTAGATCATTGGCAGTCTCATAGAAAATATGCAAAAGGAACTAAAGGAGAAGGTCAGGTTTATTTCTTTTCTGTAGGAAAAGAGCTTGGGAATCACAATTTTAATTTGCTCATAACCGGTGCGCCACAACAACACAGTCAGAACTTTTCTAAAACTGCAGCAGATTATGATTATTTCGGTAGAAAATATAATGGGAATTACGGATTCAGAAATGGAAAATATCTTTCTGAAAGAGTAAATTATTATCATAAGCCCATTATCAACCTGAACTGGGACTGGAATATTGAAGAAGATCAAAATTTATCTACAGTTATTTATGCTTCTATAGGCAGAGGAGGAGGAACAGGAACTGCCGGTAACGGAATAGGGTTTTTAGATTATGATAAAGGAGGGCCGGATCCTTACTTAAGAGGAGCTTATACTTCTGACAGAGGTCTTATTGACTGGGATTTTATTCAGAATGTTTCCAACGCTCAAATCGAAGATGGATATGGAAAACATATTGGAGGTTTCCGTGAAGGAACTGTTCTTACAGCCAATGTAAATAATCACCATTGGTTTGGAGGCGTAACCAACTACCAATACGATAAAATTCAGAATCTTTCTTTAAATGTAGGAGCGGATATCAGATTTTACAGAGGAGATCACTTTCAGCAGTTAAGAGATAAGTTAGGTTTAGAAGGTTTTATTATGCCTACATTTGGAGATGAAAATCATACGGCAACAAAAACTTATCGGGCCAATCCCTGGTCAAGCTTGTTCAATTATGCTTCGCAGGATCAACGGATAAATTTTGATTATTCTGAAGATGTAAATTATCAGGGGGTTTTTGGACAGGCAGAGTGGGCGAATGACGATTTTTCAGTTTTTGTGCAAGGTTCTTTGTCCAATCAGTCTTATCAGAGAGAAGACAGAGGAAATTTTGCTGAAACAAAGGTTTCTGATAAAATAAATAAAACAGGATATAATATAAAAGGAGGAGCTGCCTGGAATATAACTCAAGCTCATTCCTTATTTGTCAATGCCGGAAAATATTCACGTCAGCCTTTTAATAACAGTATTTTTGATGACAGAAATGATAACACGAAGGTGTCGGAAAATGTGAATAATGAAGAAATTTTAGGATTTGAAGCAGGATATAGATTTGATGTAAGAAACTTTCAGTTGAATTTGAATGCCTATCACACCAATTGGAAAAATAGATTCTTAGGATTCCACGGAGGTTCTTATGATCCTGATGGAAATTATGATGAACCTATGTATGCAAGTGTTTCTTATCATTTCACCAATATTGCTCAACTTCATAAAGGTTTGGAATTGGATGTTAACTGGAGACCGGTTCATGATTTAACTTTAAGAGGTCATTTCACCATTGGTAAATGGCAGTATGACGGGACCAGTCCGGTGAAAGTCAGAGATAATGATACTCAGCAGTATGTTGATCAGTTTACTACCAATCTTAAACATACCAAAGTAGGGCAGGCTCCTCAAACTTCAGGAGGAATGGGATTAACTTATCAGATCATTCCCGGGACGTTCAGAGCTTATACCAACTGGAATTATTTTACCAATTTTTATGGATATGTAGATGCGACCAAAGCTGCTCAGGAAACTTTGGAAGGAAATCTTTATCAACCGGCTAAGCTGAATTCTTATTCTCTTTTTGATCTGGGAGCTTCTTATACTTTCAGATATGAAAACAGTCGAAACAGATTGCATTTAGGAGGAAATATATATAATCTCTTTAATCATCAATATGTAAGTCAGCAACGAAATGAGAGAGAATTCTTTTTTGGAAATGGAAGAACTTTTAATCTTTCAGCAAGATATTCTTTCTAAAAATAAAGAATTCCATATTTTAAAAAACCACCTTTTTCGGGTGGTTTTTTTATTGAATTAATTTAGTTTGAAATTAATGTTTAACAATCCTTTAAAAGTATCTTCAAAATACATTAGATTTGCGGAATCTTAAAAATTTTATAAAAACCGCTTCCTATGAAGATCAAAAATAGCTTTCTGCTCGTTTCCATCCTGCTTTTAAATATTATTGCATATTCACAAGTCTCTTTTGAAGAAGGATATTTTATCGATAACAACGATAAAAGAATCAATTGTTTAATTGAAAATATCGATTGGAAAAATAATCCAAAAGAGTTTACTTATAAACTGACAGAAGATTCTAATCCGAGAAAAGAAACCATCAGGAATGTAAAAGAATTTGGTATTAATGATTTTTCCAGATATGTCAGACATAAAGTAATGATAGATCGGTCTCCTGATGATCCTGTTCGAAAATTAAGCGAATCAGGACAACCCAATTTAAAGGAAGAAGAGCTTTTTCTAAATGTTTTGGTTGAAGGAGAGGCCAGTTTATATATGTATGTCGATCAAAGATTAAAAAGATATTTTTATAATAAAGATGGATCAGCAGTTGAACCTTTAATTTTTAAAAGATTTATTAGAGCAGATAATAAAGTAGGAACCAACAGTCAATATAAACAACAGCTTTATAATGAATTAAAATGTCCGAATTTTTCCATTGGTAGAATTGATAAGTTAGAATATAGGAAAAATCAGTTAATCCGATTTTTTGTTGAATACAATGAATGTAATGGGCATGAAGTTGAAAATTATGATGCAAAAAGAGAAAAACATATTTTTAATTTCAGTATAAGACCGGGATTGAGTATAGGTTTTTTAACCATAGAAAGTGAATATAATTTAAGAGATTTTAAATTTGATGCGAAGTTAGGTTATAGAGTAGGGGTTGAATTTGAATATATATTACCTTACAATAAAAATAAATGGGCTGTTATATTAGAACCCACTTATCAGGTTATGAAAGGTGAGACAACCAATTTTGAACCCAATATTCCGGGGAATTATCTAACAGGAAAAATAGATTACAGCTCGATTGAACTTCCGGCAGGAATAAGACATTATTTTCATCTGAATGAAAAATCCAAACTTTTTTTGAATGCTTCTTTCGTTGTTGATATTACTTTTAAATCTTCAGTTGAACTTTTAACCGTAGATAATTTTTCTTATTACGATATACAAATTGAAACCAGGCCGAATGCGGCATTTGGAATGGGTTACAAATTCGATAATAAATTTAGTGTCGAAATGAGATATCAAACCAACAGAGAACTTTTTTCCCGTTACGTTTACTGGAGAGGAAAATACAATACTTTATCTTTTAATTTAGCTTATACTTTTTTGAACTGGAATTAAATGTAAATTCCCAATTTATCACATTAAAAAAACCTCGATTTTCAGTCGAGGTTTTTTAATGGTTTAAGAATTCGGATTAATTCTCTTTATCAGAGGTTTCTCCTTTACTTTTTTCAATGACTACTTTTAGCTTCTTTTCATCATCATTTAAATCCAAAAGAATTTTATCGCCTTCTTCAAGTTGAGAATTGACAATTTTTTCAGCCAGTTCATCTTCCACATACTTTTGGATTGCACGTTTTAAAGGTCTGGCACCATATTGTTTATCAAAACCTTTTTCAACAATAAAATCTTTGGCTTCCTGACTCATTTCCACAAAATACCCCATATTTTCCAATCGCTTATAAAGCTGACTCAATTCAATATCAATAATTTTATTGATATGTTCTTTTTCAAGAGCATTAAACACCACCACATCATCCACACGATTTAGGAATTCTGGAGCAAAGGTTTTCTTTAAAGAACTTTCCAAAATAGAACGCATTTCTGTATCTGCCTGTTCTTTTCTGGATTGGGTTCCGAAACCGACTCCAAGACCAAAATCCTGTAATCTTCTGGCTCCAATGTTTGAAGTCATGATGATAATGGTATTTCTAAAGTCTATTTTTCTTCCTAAACTATCAGTGATATGACCGTCATCCATAACTTGCAAAAGAGTGTTGAAAACATCTGCGTGAGCTTTTTCAATCTCATCCAGAAGAACTACCGAATAAGGTCTTCTTCTCACTTTTTCAGTTAATTCACCACCTTCTTCATAACCCACATATCCCGGAGGAGCACCAATCAATCTGGATACTGCAAATTTTTCCATATATTCACTCATGTCCACTCTAATAAGTGCATCTTCATTATCAAAGAGTTCACGAGATAAAACTTTGGCCAATTGCGTTTTTCCAACTCCGGTCTGACCTAAAAATATAAATGATCCAATTGGACGATTAGGGTCTTTCAATCCGGTACGGTTTCTCTGAATAGCTTTTACTACTTTAGTGATGGCTTCATCCTGACCGATAACAAATTTCTTTAGATGTAAATCCAATTCAGCTAATTTATTCTTTTCAGTTTTAGCTATTCTGTTTACCGGGATACCTGTCATCATAGAAACCACGTCTTCCACACTGGATTCATCTACAGTTTCACGATGTAATTTTGATTCTTCTTCCCATTGGGCAGTAGCAGCTTCTAATTCATCCATCAGGTTTTTTTCATCATCACGAAGACGAGCTGCCTCTTCATATTTTTGTTTTTTAACCACAGAGTTTTTCTCTTCCCGGATTTCTTCCAGTTTATTTTCCAGATCAAGAATTTTCTGAGGCACTTTGATATTGGTAATATGAACTCTGGAACCTGCTTCATCTAAAGCATCAATGGCTTTATCAGGCAAGAACCGGTCGGTCATATACCTGTTGGTCAATTTTACACAAGCTTCAATAGCTGCGTCGGTATAAGTTACATTATGATGATTTTCATATTTGTCTTTAATATTATGAAGAATCTTAATAGTTTCTTCCACCGAAGTAGGTTCTACCAGAACTTTTTGAAATCTTCTTTCTAAAGCTCCGTCTTTTTCAATATGCTGTCGGTATTCATCTATAGTCGTGGCTCCGATACATTGTAAATCTCCTCTTGCCAGAGCAGGTTTAAACATATTGCTGGCATCCAGACTTCCGGTTGCTCCACCTGCACCTACAATGGTGTGAATTTCATCAATAAACAAAATTACATCATCGTTTTTTTCCAGCTCATTCATCACAGCTTTCATTCGCTCTTCAAACTGACCTCTGTATTTAGTTCCGGCCACTAAACTGGCAAGATCTAAAGTGACTACTCTTTTATCATAAAGAATGCGAGAAACTTTATGCTGAACGATTCTCAAAGCCAAACCTTCGGCTATAGCACTTTTTCCAACTCCCGGTTCTCCAATTAAGATAGGGTTGTTCTTTTTTCGGCGACTGAGAATCTGAGAAACTCTTTCAATTTCTTTTTCCCGGCCTACCACAGGATCCAGTTTATCTTCCAGTGCCATCGCAGTTAGATCTCTTCCAAAGTTATCCAAAACCGGAGTTTTAGATTTCTTACTTCCTTTTTCACCGGTTCCTCCGCCTCCTGTTTTAAACGGATTTCTTCTTCCGGTTTCCCCCGAAGAACCTTCATCTCTGTAGGTATCTGAAGTAGGGGATTCTGTTATATCTTTATCTTCTTGCATAATCATAAGTTTAAATTCTCCTTTAACCCCCTCATAATCTACTTTTAACCTGTTGAGCAATTTGGTAGTCGGATCATTTTGATTTCTTAAAATACATAATAATAAATGAGCCGTATTTATAGAAGAACTATGAAATAATTTCGCTTCTAAAAACGTAGTTTTCAAAGCTCTTTCTGCTTGTCTTGTCAAATGTAAATTTTTCTTTTCATTAGCTGTTGCAGCTTCCGGATTAGCCGGACTAAGTATTTCTACTTTTTTCCGCAAATTTTCTAAATCTATATTGAGGGTGTCTAAAATTTCAATTGCTTTCCCGTCACCATCGCGTAGAAGACCCAGCATCAAATGTTCTGTGCCAATAAAATCATGACCCAGACGAAGTGCTTCTTCTTTACTGTAAGTGATTACATCTTTTACTCGGGGTGAAAAATTATCATCCATATTTTATCCTCCTTTTGTTTGCCTGAATAACTTCAAAAAGCATTCCTTTATTAATTGCTTTAGCTAATTAGCGAAAATTTCTTTTATTTTCAAAGTTAAAAAGAAGATATTTAAATGAGGAATAGTTTTTTAATTGTTTGTTGATAAATAATGTCTAAAAAGAGCTTAGATAGAGCTTTATCCCATTAAAATTCCTTAAATTGCCGTTCGAATTATTTAATCAAATTAAACATATATGGCAGAAACAGAAGGGGGTAAATTAATCCCCATCAATATTGAAGATGAAATGAAGACGGCCTACATTGATTATTCAATGTCCGTCATTGTGTCACGTGCCTTACCTGATGTTCGTGATGGTTTAAAGCCGGTTCACCGAAGAGTTTTGTTTGGTATGCATGAACTGGGAGTACTTCACAATCGTCCCCACAAAAAATCTGCCCGTATTGTGGGTGAAGTGTTGGGTAAATATCACCCTCACGGTGATAGTTCTGTCTATGATACCATGGTAAGAATGGCTCAGGAATGGAGTCTGCGTTATATGATGGTTGATGGTCAGGGGAATTTTGGTTCCGTTGATGGTGACAGCCCGGCAGCTATGCGTTATACAGAAGCAAGAATGCGAAAAATAAGCGAGGCTATGCTTCTTGATATAGAGAAAGAAACTGTTGATCATCAGTTGAATTTTGATGATACAATGGAAGAGCCTGTGGTTTTACCTACCCGAATTCCAAATCTGCTGGTGAATGGTGCAAGTGGTATAGCCGTAGGAATGGCAACCAATATGGCTCCGCATAACTTATCGGAAGTAGTGGATGGAACCATCGCTTATATAGATGATCACGATATTGAGATAGAAGGTTTGATGGAATATATCAAAGCTCCTGATTTTCCGACCGGAGGAACTATTTATGGTTATGAAGGTGTTCGTGAAGCCTTTAAAACCGGAAGAGGGAGAATAGTGATGCGCGCCAAAACCCATTTTGAAGAAGTAGATGGAAGAGAGTGTATTATTGTTACGGAAATTCCTTATTTGGTCAATAAAGCTGATATGATTAAAAAGACAGCTGATATGATCAATGAGAAAAAAATTGAGGGAATTTCACTTATCCGCGATGAGTCTGACAGAAATGGAATGCGAATTGTCTATGTTTTGAGAAGAGATGCTATTCCTAATATAGTTTTAAATACTCTGTTTAAATATACGGCTTTACAGTCTTCTTTTAGTGTAAATAATATTGCACTGGTAAATGGTCGCCCTGAGCAACTAAATCTTAAAGATCTCATTGTTCATTTTGTTAATCACAGGCACGAAGTTGTTGTCAGACGAACAGAATTTGAACTTAAAAAAGCAGAAGAAAGAGCTCATATTTTAGAAGGTCTTATCATTGCTTCTGATAATATTGATGAAGTAATTGCTCTTATACGCGGATCTCAAAATACAGAAGAAGCCAGAAATAAGTTAATAGAACGTTTTGAGCTTTCTGAAATTCAGGCCCGTGCTATTGTTGAAATGAGATTGAGACAACTGACCGGACTGGAACAGGATAAACTTCGTACAGAATATGAAGAATTAATGGTTACTATCGAAGAACTGAAAGCTATTTTAGCCAGCAGAGACCGACGAATGGAAATCATTAAGGAAGAACTGATAGAAGTTAAAGAACAGTTTGGAGATGAGCGTCGTTCTGTCATAGAATATTCAGGTTCTGAATTGAGTATTGAAGATATGATTCCGGATGAACAAGTAGTTATTTCTATTTCTCATGCAGGATATATTAAGAGAACTCCGCTTACAGAATACAGAAAACAAAGAAGAGGAGGGATTGGCTCCAGAGCTTCTACCACCAGAAGTGAAGATTTCCTCGAATATTTATTCGTGGGAACCAATCACCAGTATATGTTGTTCTTTACTCAGGAAGGTCAGTGTTATTGGATGAGGGTTTATGAAATTCCGGAAGGAAGCCGAACTTCCAAAGGAAGAGCTATTCAAAACCTGATCAATATTGAACCTCATGATAAAGTAAAGGCTTTTATCTGTACACAGGATTTAAATGATGAAGAATATATCAATAATCATTATGTGATTATGGCTACTAAAAAAGGTCAGGTGAAAAAGACTTTATTAGAGCAATATTCTCGCCCCAGATCAAATGGAATTAGAGCCATCAGTATTAGAGAAGATGATGAACTCCTGTCAGCAAGATTGACAACCGGAGATTCAGAAGTTTTATTAGCCACTAAAAAAGGTCAGTGTATCCGTTTTGAAGAAGAAAAAACCCGTGCGGTTGGCCGAACTGCTTATGGTGTAAGAGGTATCACCCTTAATGGAGATGACGATGAAGTAGTAGGATTGGTCACTGTTCATCAACCGGGAGTAGATATTTTGGTGGTTTCTGAAAATGGTTATGGAAAACGTTCCAGCCTTGATGATTATCGAATTACCAACAGAGGTGGAAAGGGAGTTAGAACTTTAAATATCACTGAGAAAACAGGTCAACTCGTTTCTATCAAGAAAGTTACCGATGATGATGATCTGATGATTATTAACCGATCAGGTGTAGCTATTCGAATAGCTGTAGGAAACTTAAGAGTTATGGGAAGAGCTACTCAGGGTGTTCGACTAATTAATCTTCGAGAAGACGATGCCATTGCTGCAGTAGCAAGAATCGTTAATGAAGAAGAGGAGGAAGAAGTTGAACATGATGAAGTTAATTTGGATGGAGAAGACGGAGTGATTGATTCCCAAACTGAAACCGATTTAAATGACAATATGTCAGATACAGAAGAAGAATAAATTCAATTAATTATAAAATGAAAAGAATAAAATATATCACTTTCCTTTTTCTACTAATAGGCCTTCAGGCATTTGCCCAGAAAAGGGAAATACGACAAGCAGAAGATGCTATTGAAAAACAAGATTTTTCCGGAGCAAAAGCTCTACTTGACAAAGCCAAGCCGGATATTTCGTCCTTAAATGATAAATTTTTAGCCAGGTTTTATACAGCCTATGGAACTGCTGTAGGAATGACTTCTGACGGTAAGTTGGAAGCCATAGAAGAAGCTGCTGAAAGTTTTGAAAAAGCTATTCAATATGGAAATGAATCTGAAGGAAAACAAGGATTACATTTAATTGGTGAATTTCTTGTAAACAGTGCCATTCAAGATCAGGAACAACAGAATTTTGAACCGGCTTATAAAAAACTCTATAAGGCTTATGAGATCAATCCTACAGATACTATTTATCTGTTTGCTGCAGCAGGAAATGCTTATAATGCAGGAAATGACGACAAAGCCATTGAATATTACTCAAAACTTCGCGATATGAAGTTTAAAGGAAATGCCATTCGCTATACTGCAGTTCACAAAGAAACCGGGGAAAAGCAATATTTCGACAATAAAGGTGACAGAGAACTGTTTTTAAAATCAGGTGAATATACAGATCCTCAAGAGGAGAGAACTGAACGAAGAGACGGTGATGTTATTAAACAATTAGCTTTAACTTATTTAAGAAAAGGTGATCAGGAAAAAGCCATTACAACCATTAAGGAAGCAAGAAAAGTAAATCCTAATGATATGGAGCTGATCAAGGCCGAAGCTATGATATATGAACAAACCGGGGAATCTGAAAAATATTTGGATTTAGTTCAGGATTTAATTCGTGAAGATCCGGATAATGCCGCTGCATACTATGTGATCTTAGGAGATCATGCCCTGCGTTCAGGTGATGAAGATAAAGCAAAAGGTTTTTATGAAAAAGCCATAGACGAAGACCCTTCTTCAGTAACAGCTTATAATGGAATTGCCAACAGTTATCTCACCAGACAAGAAGAAATTGTCAAAGAGATGAATTCTTTAGGCATGTCAAGAGAAGACACTAAAAAATATAATAAGCTGTCGGAAGAACGAAATGATTTATTAAAAGCAGCTTTACCTTATCTGGAAAAGGCTTTTGAGAATGCTCCCGAAAGTGTGGAGTTGATGCAGACTCTTTATCAAATCAATTCACAGTTGAGAAATACGGAAGAAGCTCAAAAATACAAGAAGATGATGGAAAATGCAGGAAACTAATTTCTCTGATAGATAATTTTTTAAAAACGTTCATCTTTTTGGGTGGACGTTTTTTTTGGCGCTAAAATGAAATATAATTATAAAAAATTGGAATGTTTTTTGTTTAAAGTATAAGCAGTAAATTTGTAAAGAAGCAGGTTGCTTTATCGCTTCCAAAATATTGGGAGAGGAAAGTCCGGACACCATCGGGCGGCATAACGGTTAACAGCCGTCGATTTTCATTAATTTGAAAATCAGGACAAGTGCAACAGAAAGAATGTACAGGTCAAGCTGTAGTGCAATCAGGTAAACTCTATGCGGTGCAATGCCAAATAAACCGGTTTAAGATGGCCCATCAAATCCGGAGGGTAGGCAGCTAAAGGTTATGGGTAACTATAATCTCAGATAAATGATAAAGCCTTAAATTTTTAAGGACAGAATCCGGCTTATAAACCTGCTTCTTTATTTTTGAAAGTTATTAATCGTATAAATAAGTCTGCAAAATTATAGTTGCACTTATTTCATCAATCAAAGCTTTATTTCTTCTTTTCTTTTTGCTTAACCCACTGTCAATCATTGTTTGAAAAGCCATTTTAGAAGTAAATCGCTCATCTACTCTCTCCAAAGGAAGATCTGGAAACTGCTCTTTAAATTTCTCAATAAACTTTAAAATTTCCGGTTCAATCTGAGAAGGACTTCCATCTTTTTGCCTGGGTTCACCTACAATAACTTTTTCTACTTTTTCCTGATTAAAATAACTCTTTAAAAACTCGAATAATTTAGTAGTTTCTACAGTAGTCAATCCCGAAGCAATCATTTTTAATTCATCGGAAACCGCAATTCCGGTTCTTTTTCTTCCATAATCTATGGCTAAAATTCTTCCCATTTTAATGATTTTTATTGGATGTTCTGGATTTCAGCTGTTTTTTCAGCAGAAAGTTGTTTAGGGATTTTATTGTGTTTTCGGGTATCTTCTTTGGTTAAGATTCTAAAATCCTCCGTTCGTTTAATATGATCAAACATCTTGCTTAATTCCTCTGGTAAGGAAACTAACTTTCTTGATTTCATGTCAATCCAGGCGCCCATCATTTCATATCCCGCCATATGTTGTCCCGATTGATCATAAAGATTTTGCTCGAATTCAAAAAATCTGTAATCCTCAGATAAACCTTTAAGCTGAATATCTACAAATACAGGTTGATCGGGTAAAACTTCTTTAAAATAAAAGATTTTTTCGTAAAATACTATGGGACCTAAATTGTATTTTGCCAGTTCATGATGAGTTAATCCGGCTCTTCTCATTTCGATTATTCTGGCATAACTCATAAAATTTACATAGGCAGAATTAGCCAAATGCCTGTTTGCATCAATATCGCTCCAGCGAATGTCAATTTTAATCATATTTCTCTTTAGTTTTAAAAAATGGAATATAATTAATTAGCCTTTTAACTGCCTGAAATTCTCTTCTAAAACTTCCTTAATTTCAGCTACAGAAATTCCGGCCAGTTGTTGTAATTCGTTTACACTTCCATGTTCAATAAAGACATCGGGAATTCCCATCTTTATAATTCGGATATTATAATTGTTTTCAGCAGCAAAACTCAAAACAGCATCTCCCAGTCCGCCGATTTTTGTTCCGTCTTCTATCGTAATAACAGTCTGATATTCGGAAAAAACATGATGCAGCATTTGCTCATCCAAAGGTTTCAAAAATCGCATATCATAATGAGCAGGCTGAAAGGATGAATCCAATTCTTTCATGGCTCTGGATACATTAGAAGCAATGGTTCCTAAAGAGAGAACAGCTATTTTTTCACCGTTTTTAAGTTTTCTGGCTGTTCCGATTTTTATTTTCTGAAAAGGTTTTTTCCAGTCTTTTATATTTCCTCTTCCCCTTGGATATCTTATGGCTATAGGTTGATTGATTCCTCCGGAAACAGTATATAAAATATTTCTCAACTCTATTTCATCAGCCGGAGCCATAATATGCAAATTTGGAATACAGTGCAGATAAGCCAAATCAAAAACACCATGATGAGTAGCTCCGTCTTCACCTACCAGTCCTGCCCGGTCTATACAGAAAATTACCGGTAATTTTTGCAATGCAACATCATGAATAATTTGATCATAAGCCCTTTGTAAAAAGGTAGAATAAATCGCACAAAAAACGATTTTTCCCTGAGTGGCCATTCCTGCAGAAAAAGTGACTGCATGTTGTTCTGCAATCCCCACATCAAAACTTCTTTCAGGAAATTGATCCATCATAAATTTTAAGGAAGTTCCGGTAGGCATAGCAGCAGTTACTCCAATTATATTTTCATTGGTTTGAGCCAGTTCCGTTAAAGTCATTCCAAAAACATCCTGAAATTTAGGAGGCAGAGAAGAAGTATCACCGACAATAATCTCTCCGGTTTTTTTGTTGAATTTGCCCGGAGCATGATAAAGAACCTGATCTTCTTCAGCTTTTTTTAATCCCTTTCCTTTGGTGGTTATAATATGTAAAAATTTTGGTCCACGAATATTTTTTAGTTTATCAAAAGCTTTAAAAATGCTTTCAAAATCATGCCCGTCTATGGGACCTTCATAATAAAAATTTAAAGCTTCAAAAATATTATCGCGTTCCGGTTTGGATTGAATTCCTGTTTTACTTAAATATTCTTTTAAGGCTCCTACACTGGGATCAATCCCCATAGCGTTGTCATTTAAAATTACCCATAAATCAGTATTGGCAACCCCAGCATGATTTAATCCTTCAAAAGCCATTCCGCCTGCGATGGCAGCATCTCCGATAACAGCAATAGTTTCTGTTTTCTGACGGTTGAGTTTGGCTGCAATAGCCATTCCCAGCGCTGCAGAAATAGAAGTAGAACTGTGACCTACTCCAAAAGTATCATATTCACTTTCAGCAATTTTGGGAAAACCACTTAAGCCGTTTAATTTTCGATTGGTATAAAACTGATCTCTTCTTCCGGTCAATATTTTGTGTCCATAAGCCTGATGCCCTACATCCCACACAAGCTTATCTTCGGGAGTGTTAAAAAAATAATGTAAAGCAATGGTCAATTCTATCACTCCCAAACTGGCTCCTAAATGTCCTTGTTTGGAGGAAACAACATCAATGATAAAAGACCTTAATTCAGCTGATAACTGCGGTAATTCTTCCTTTGGTAATTTTCGTAAATCCGCCGGAGAATGAATGTTTGCTAATAAATTCTTTTTCATGGAAACAAAGGTAAGTTAAGTTGAGCAAATGAACTCATATGCCCAATCATAAAGATTTTCTTTAAAAAACTTTTGAAAACAGAAGAAATTGTATTTTTGAAACATGCTTTTAAATTTTGATGACACTTATTTTATGCGAAAAGCCCTTCAGGAGGCTGAAATCGCTTTTGAACAGGATGAGATTCCGGTAGGAGCTGTGATCGTGGCAGAACAGACTGTCATAGCCAAAGCTCATAATCTTACAGAACGTTTAAATGATGTAACTGCTCATGCTGAGATGCAAGCCATTACTGCTGCTGCCAATTATTTGGGAGGGAAATATCTAAGGAATTGCACTTTATATGTCACCCTTGAACCTTGTCAGATGTGTGCCGGAGCTTTATATTGGAGTCAAATCTCGAGAATTGTTTTTGCTGCTTCCGATCCTCAAAGAGGTTTCAGAGCGATGGGCGCTCATCTTCATCCAAAAACACAGCTAAAAGAAGGTGTGCTGGCAGACGAATCCGCCCGGCTTATCGACCGGTTTTTCTTAAAAAAGAGAAACCTTTAAAATCTATTTTCTTCTAACTTTTTTCTATGTTCTCTGTCTTTCGTTTTTTTCTGCTTTTCATTTTTTTACTCATATATCTTTCAAGTCAGGCTCAGTCGATTCCGGTTGGAATAACCACTCCTATTTGTGATGGTCAATCTATTTCTGTTGAGGCACCTCAGAATTCAGGTTATGATAATATTTTCCCTTGCGGACCTTTATACAATTCTCCTTTATCTCCTTTTTTAGACTTTTATCATGTAGTGATTCAATCAGGAGGAACCTTTGTGTTTGTTGTAACCCCCAACGGAGAAGCGGATTATGATTTTGGCGCATGGAAAAATCCAAACTGGGAAGATCTTTCTCTTACTCCTCCCGGCGATATCAGAGGCTCTCAAAATGATCCCTTTCAATCCGGGGTTTTTCATATTGGACTTTCTTTAACAGAAACCACTTTATGTGAAGCTCCAGGTTCATCAGGTCAGCCGGAGCCGGGACTGGTAAAATATTTTGATGTAGAACCCGGAGATGAAATTCTCATTGCTATTGATCGGTGGAGTCAGACAGATTATGGATATACAATCGATTTTGGCGGGGATGCAGTGCTGGATTGTACAATTGTTGGAAATAATTTCTTTAAATGTATTGACGCCTCTGTGGAAGAAGAAGATTTTTTTGCAGAAGATGTTTTACCTGAACTGGAAGAAGAATTTCCCAATCAGAATTTTCTTTTCTTTTCTGAAGAAACACAGGCAGAAACAGGAGAGGGGAACCCCATCGAATTTCCTTTTTCTATAGATTATAATGGAGGAGAACCTACTCATATTTTTGTTAGAGTAGAGGATGATTCCGGAGGATTGATCCAGGTGGTAAAAATTCATTTATACCTGAGTAAATTTCCTGAATTGCTAACCGATTATTTAGAATTGGATCCCGTTTGTGGAAATACGGAAGGAATAGCGGTTATTGACCTAACTCAATATGAGGAAGATCTGATTTTGCCTGAACAGGAAAATGTGGAATTAGTTTTTTATAAAAATATTTCTGATTACGAAAATGATTTTACTATTGATAATCCGGAAGCTTTTGAAGCCGAGGATAATCAACTCTTAATAGCTTCAGCAATTAATACTTTCAGCGGATGTAAATCTCAGCAAATAGCAGAAATCAGAGTAATAGCTAATTCAAAACCTCAGATTGATTTATCTTCTTATCATCATGCAGTTATTTGTCAGCATATAGACTCTCCTCATCCTGATTCTCTTGTGGTAGAAACCGGATTGGAAGAAGAGCAATTTATTTTTACCTGGTATTTGGATGGAGAAGAACTTCCTGAATCCGGTCCTGATTTAGAAATTACTCAGGCGGGAGATTATGCTGTTTTAGTGGAAAGTTTGGAAGGCTGTGAACAGTTTGAAAATTTTACCATTATAGAACAAACTCCGCCTAATTTTGATGTGCGACTGATTAAACCTCCTTTTGCGAAAGGTATTGAAGTTTTTAATGTAGAGGGAGAAGGAATTTTTCTTTTTAAAGTCAATGACGGAGCCTGGCAGTCTTTATCTTCTGAAGGAAATTTAATATTTGAAAACCTCCCGGCCGGCACTCATTTGGTTTATGGAAAAGATATTTCAGGCTGTGGAGAAATGATAAAAACAATCACCATAATGGGCTATCCTGATTTCTTTACTCCAAATGGAGATGGAATCAATGATTTTTGGAAAATAGAAGGTCTGGACAATCAATCTCAAGCTATAGTATTTATTTTTGACAGATATGGTCAGTTACTTTATCAAATGCATGCTGATTCTGAAGGATGGGATGGAACCTTCAATGGAAAAAATATGCCTTCTAATGAATATTGGTTTAAAATCGAATTAAAAAATAAAGTAACTCATACCGACGGAAGCCAGGAAGAAATTCCGGTTGTTTATACAGGTCATTTTGTTTTGAAGCGGTAGTATTTGAAAGATTTTATTGAAGAAGTTTGAAATCGATGAAATTTCAAATAGCTCACTTTCTATTTGTACAAAAACTATTTTTAGTGAATGTTATTCCTAAAAAACAAAAAAGAATTAATAAACAGAGTGCTCATCAATACACCCCCTGATCGGCTTAAATAGATATCAAAAAGAGAAATAAAACAAATAAATCCTACTAAAATAAACCACTTCCAATCTCTGATTTGAAAAGCCAGAACAAGATTGCTGACCAGAAATAAAAGAAGTAGAGTCAGTCCCCAAATTCCGTATTCTATTAAGTAAGACAAATAAATATTGTGAGAATGATATTTTTTTTCCAGAGCATACTTAAGATTATCAGCTTCATATTGTTTGACTAATTCTCTTACTTCAGAATTATTACCATGTCCTGTCCAGAGTTTTTTGGAAATAACTTCCAAAGCTGAATTCCAGCGGGCAAATCTTGAGTCTCTTTGATCTTCAAAAAAGATGGAAGTTCCTGACTGATACGTTAAATCCCATTTCAATTCTTTACTGTATCTTTCAAAAAAATAAGTGTTTTGGGTATATCTGAAAATTCCCCAGCCCAAAGTGATTCCGCTGATCATCAAGATAAGAACATACTGAAATTTCCGGTTTTTGATAAGTTGAAATATTTTCTGAAAGAAGAAAATAAGCAGTACTAAACTCAGAAGAAAAATGATGGCTCTTGAATTTATAAAAATTAAAGTTGCAATCATTAAAAATCCACCGGCAGTCATCCATCCCATCTTCTTTTTGTCGGTTTCTTTTTCTAGTGAAAACAGCAACAAGACCAATCCAAAAAGAATTTCCATCCCCAAAAAAGTAGGATGTTTATTGATGATTCCTGCAAATTCATGATAAGTATAATAATAACTGAACATGCTGTATTCATCATTTCTATAAAAGTATTTGATGAAATTATTAATCAGTAATAAAAGAGAAGTAAAAATACCTCCGGCAATTAATCCTTTGAGAAGTCCTTTTTTATAATTGACTCCCACAGATCTTGGTAAAAATAAAAATCCTGCAGGCACTAAAATAAAAGTAAAAACCCTGCCTAACACTTTTATATTATCATAAAAAGTTTCAGAAAAAGGAATGGCTATCAACACAATCCCAAATAAAATTAAGGTGCTGGAAAACCAGGATTTCTTTAATCTTTTTTGATGAAATTTCTCTTTGTAAAATGGACTTAAAAGAAGAATTAATCCAAAGAAAATATACAATAAAATATATCCGCCGGAGCGGGTTAAGACCAATAAAAAAGCTGTCAAAAAACCAAAGAGAAAAGATTTTTCTCTCAAAAAATAAAACAGTTTTTTCAAATTATTCGACTTTGGAATTTTTTAAAACCTGATTATATAAATTAATTAACTGCTGAGCAATTTTTTCATTATCAAATTTTTGAACATATTTAAATCCTCCGGAAACACTTTTTTCATATAAATCTTTATCCTTTAAAAGAAGATTGACTTTTTCCGCTAACATTTCCGGATTTTTACAATCTATATAAAAACTATCCGGACCTGCGGCTTCTTTAAAACAACCTTCTTTATTGGTGATCACAGGAGTTTTACTATATAAAGCTTCGATGATGGGAATCCCGAATCCCTCATAAATAGAAGGGTAACAAAAAATAGTGGCAAGCTGATAAATAACAGCCAAATCTTTTGTCGATATATTTTCTAAAAAATGAACCCTGTTTTTTAAGCCTTCTTCTTCAATATATTTTTTTACTTCTTCAGCATATTTAGTTTGACGACCTACTACAACCAAAGGTAAATTGTGATATTTCAAACTTTTTACTACCACCATCAAATTTTTTCTCGGTTCGATGGTTCCTACATTGAGTAAAAAAGTATCAGGTAGATTATATTTTTTTTGAACTTTATTTTTCTCTGCTTCTGAAAAAGATTTTTTAAAAGTAGAATCACAACTTTGATAAATCACGTGGATTTTTTCAGGTTCAACTTTTAATAATTCAATAATATCTCTTTTTGTTTGCTCACTTACAGCAATAATGGCATCAGCATTTTTTACAGCATTTTTCACTTTTAATTTATGAAAAATTCTATCCGAAAAAGAATACCATTCCGGATAAAGAATAAAAATTAAATCATGAATGCTGACAATGCTTTTGATGTTTTTTTTGGAAATACCTAAAGGTAATTCATTACTCAACCCATGAAAAAGTTCTATTCCTTCCTGTTCTAATTGTTTTAAAATCAGTTTTGATCTCCAAAGAGAAGAGAATTTTTTTGAAAATTGTTGAGAAGGAAAAGAAATATCAATATTATGAGTGGTTGGAAAATCCATTTTTCCTTTTCCCGGAGAATAAAGGGTAAATTGATTATCAGGAAAGTTTTCACTTAAGATTTGAACTACAAAACGACTATAATTCCCCAATCCAGTGGAATTATAAAAAATTCGCTTTGCGTCAAAACCTATATGTTTCATATGTTTAAAAATCCCTGTTCGTGAAAGTAAGTCTTTAATCTCTGTTTTCTCTATTTATTTGGATTGATAAAAATTAATAAGAAAAAATTTGAAAAGACAAAGAAACAGAAAGTGTCGGAAATAATAACAAAAATAAACTAAAGAATTGTTTCTTGTTTTGATAAGCAAAGATTGAGAAAAGATTAAGCTTGAATATGAAGCAAGGGTTTTTAATAAACCACATACTATCTTATATTTGGGGTTTTATGATTCGAAAATTTATGGCAGACTGTATTTCTTATAAAAATATTTCTTACTATTCTGATTTGATAATCGATTATCTTGATAAAAAAGAGGTTTTAAAACCTTTTTATAATCGATTTCCTGAAATAGAAAATTTTAAAGCTCAGATTTTAGAGAAAGCTGAAAATTTTCCTTCTTCCAACAGAGAGATTCTGGTTCAATCTTTAGAAAAACAGTATGAGAAATTAAATCCTTCAGATTTAACTTTAAAGAATATCAGGTTGCTTAAGGATGAAAAGACTTTTTGCATTACAACCGGACATCAACTGAATTTATTTACAGGACCTTTATATTTTTTCTATAAAATAATTTCTGTCATCAATTTAACTAAAGAGCTCAAACAGGCTTATCCGGATTATAATTTTGTTCCAATGTATTGGCTTGCCGGAGAAGATCATGATTTTGAGGAAATTAATTTCTTTAATTTTAAAGGAAAAAAACATGAATGGAATTCAGATCAGAAAGGAGCAGTCGGTAGATTTTCTACTAAAGGATTAGAAAAAGTTTTTAAGGAATTTAAGTTGGCTCTTAATTCTTCTGAAGCTGCGGCTAAATTGGAAAATCTTTTTAACGAAGCTTATTTAAAGCAAGATAATTTGCTGGAAGCTACACGGTTTTTAGCCAATGAATTTTTTGCAAAACATGGGCTGGTGATTATTGATGGAGATGATAATAAACTAAAATCTGTTTTTGCTCCTTATGTGAAATCAGAATTGCTCCATCAAAATCTTTTTAAAGAAGCGGAAAAAACCAATGAGAAATTAAATGATTTAAACTATCACATTCAGGTCAATCCAAGAGAAATAAATCTTTTTTATTTAGAAGAAAACAGCCGTGAGAGAATTTTAAAAACTGAAGAAGAATTCCTGATAAACAATTCAGAAAAGAGTTTTTCAGAAGAAGAAATTTTAAAAGAATTAGATAATCATCCTGAAAGATTTTCTCCCAACGCTGTCATGCGTCCGCTTTATCAGGAAAGCATTTTACCTAATCTTTGTTATATAGGTGGAGCAGGAGAGTTGGCTTACTGGTTTGAATTAAAATCATATTTTGAAAAAGAAAATATTACTTTTCCTGTTTTATTGATGAGAAACTCTGCTTTGCTTATGTCAGAAAAACAATATCAAAAATTAGAAAAACTCCAACTCTCGGTTGCAGATTTATTTTTGGATCAGGAAGAATTATTAGATAAAAAAACGCATCTTATTTCAGATATTAAAATTGATTTTTCTCCTCAAAAAGAACATCTTAAAAAACAGTTTTCTGCTTTGTATGAATTGGCAGAAAAAACTGATAAATCTTTTTTAGGAGCAGTGTCAGCTCAGGAAAAAAAACAACTAAATGGTTTAAAGCTTCTTGAAAAACGAATGTTAAGAGCTCAAAAAAGAGTTTTAAAAGATGAGTTGGAAAGAGTAATTATTTTGAAAGATGAGCTTTTTCCAAATGGAAATTTACAGGAAAGAGTCTGTAATTTCAGTGAGTTTTTCGAAATTTACGGAGAAGGTTTTATTCAAAATCTATTTGAAAAACTTCAGCCTTTAGAAATGAAATTCGATATAATTTACCTTTGAAAATAAAAATGGATGGGATTTTTAAAACTTAAATCCCATCCGAATACTGAAAGTTTATAATTCTATATTTCTCAATCTTAAAGCGTTGGCAATAACAGACACTGAACTAAAACTCATAGCCAAAGCAGCAATCATAGGAGAAAGTAAAAGTCCAAAAAACGGGAATAAAACACCGGCTGCGATTGGAACACCCAAACTATTATAAACCAAAGCGAAAAATAAATTCTGTTTAATATTTTTCATGGTTTTTTCGCTGAGTTTTCTTGCTTTATAAATTCCTTTTAAATCTCCGTCAATTAAAGTTATTTCAGCACTTTCAATGGCTACATCTGTTCCTGTATCCATAGCAATTCCAATATCGGCTTTAGCCAAAGCAGGAGCGTCATTAATTCCATCTCCGGCCATGGCTACCTTTTTACCAAGATTTTGAAGTTTTTCAACCTCCCTCATTTTATCTTCAGGAAGCATTTCAGCTTTAAATTCTTTTAAACCAATTTCCTGAGCTACAGCTTTAGCAGTTTGAGGATTATCTCCGGTCATCATAATGACTGAAATTCCATGTTTTTGAAGAGCTTGAATCGCTTTTTTACTGGTTTCTTTTATTTTATCATTGATTACAACGAATCCTATTGTTTTCTGATCGACTGAAACAAAAGAAAGTGTTTTTCCTTTTTCCTGTTCTTTTAAAGCTTGTTTGGATAAGATTTCAGAAATAGGAGAATTCATTTCTTCCATGAGTTTTCTGTTTCCTAAACCTATTGTTTTTCCTTCTGTCTTTCCTTTTACACCTTTTCCGGTGACAGCTTCAAAATCAGTAATGTCAACAGGAAGTACATTTTTTTCTTTGGCAAAAACCTGTGTAGCTTTTGCTAAAGGATGTTCACTCTGCCGATTTAAACCGGCACTGTATTTTATTATATCTTCTTTTAAATAACCTTCCAGAGCAATTACTTTCTCTACTGAAGGTTTTCCTTCTGTAATAGTTCCTGTTTTATCGACAATTAAAGTATCGATTTTATTCATTTCCTCTAAAGCTTCTGCATTTTTAATCAGCACTCCGTTTTGAGCTCCTTTTCCAACACCAACCATCACTGACATAGGAGTTGCTAATCCTAAAGCACAAGGACAAGCAATAATTAAAACTGCTACTGCATTGACAAAAGCATACACATAAGCCGGTTCAGGACCAAAAACAGCCCAGATAATAAAAGTGATTACCGAGATTCCAACAACAATAGGAACAAAATAAGCTGAGATTTTGTCTGCCAGTCTTTGAATAGGAGCTTGACTTCTGCTTGCTTTATTTACCATTTCAATGATTTGAGCCAGCATAGTATCACTTCCTACTTTTTCAGCGGTCATTATAAAAGATTGATTTCCGTTTATGGTTCCGGATTTTACCTGATCACCTGCTGATTTATCAACAGGAATGGGTTCTCCCGAAATCATCGATTCATCAACAGAAGAATTTCCTTCCAAAATTTTTCCGTCCACCGGTATTTTTCCACCCGGTTTCACTCTTATTTGATCACCTATTTTAATATGCTCAACAGAAACTTCCTTTTCTTCTCCATTTTCGATTTTAAAAGCGGTGTTAGGAGTGAGTTTTAAAAGTTCTTTTACTGCAGAATTTGTTTTGGTATGTGCTCTGGCCTCTAATACCTGACCCAAAAGAACCAGCGTTAAAATAACAGTGGCAGCCTCAAAATAAACGTGAGGAGCACCTCCATCCGATTTGAATTCAGCCGGAAGCCATCCCGGAAATATAATCGCCAGCACACTAAAAATCCATGCTACACCTGCACCAATTCCAATTAAGGTAAACATATTCAGGTTCATGGTTTTTATGGAACGGTAGGCTCTTTCAAAAAACATGCGGGTGGTGTAAAAAACAACAGGAATAGACAACACAAATTCAATCCAGTTCCAGTATTTTTTGTGCATCAGATCAAATAATGGATTTTGAGGCAACATACTTGACATGGAAATCACAAAAATAGGAAGTGTAAAAACCACTGAAAGCCAGAACTTTTTCAGCAACTTTTTATAAGATTTTTCCTCAGCCGATAAATCAGGTTCAACCGGAACTAAATCCATTCCGCAAACCGGACAATCTCCTGGTTCACTATAAGTTTTGTCGCCTTCACAACGCATCGGACAAATATATTCTGTTGGTTGTGCCTGCAAACTGACTTCTTCCACTAAATCCATTCCGCAAACCGGACAGTCTCCCGGTTTATCATAAGTTTTATCGCCTTCACAATGCATGGGACAATAAAAAACTCCTGTTCCTTGTCCTTTCTTTTCTTTTTTAGGTGGTTCTTCTCCAAGTCGGGTTATGGCATACTGACCACCATCCTGTTCAAAAACTTTTTGTAAATGATGAAGAGGAATATGTTGTTCTGTTTCTAATTCAACTTGATGTTTATCTAAATCAACTGAATAAGATTTAATATGATCAACTTTTGAAAGAAGGTCTTCTACATGTTTTTTACATCCCTGACAAGACATTCCATGGATGGCATAAGTCGAAACAGAAGAAGGTTCGGAGATGGAATATCTTCCTCCATCTTCTTTAAATGCCTTTTGAAGTTTTTCTATGGAAACAGGTCGATCAGCTTCAATCTTCACCTGATGTTTTTCCAGATCGACAGAAGCTTTTCTTACATCTTTTATATTCGAAATTAATTCTTCTACATGTTTACGGCATCCTTGACAGGTCATGCCGTCTATATGAAAAATTTGTGTCATAATAGTGGATTTTGATGCAATTTAAAGGAAGTTTGTCCTAAAGGCTTGTAGAATTAAGGATATTGTTTACAAAATTTTGTCCAGCGGTTTTCTGTTCCAGTTCTGACTGTTTTGATATTCGCTCATGGTCATACCCGTTAAATTTTTAAATTGACCCGATAAATGGCTGATGGAGTTGTAGTTTAAACGATAAGCGATTTCAGAAAAAGACAATTGCTGAAGTTGAATCAGTTCCTTTACCTTTTCAATTTTCAACTTGATAAAGTATTTTTCTAAAGTTTCTCCTGAATTTTTTCTGAAGATTTTACTGACAGAAGAATAATCTCTGTTTAATTTATTTGATAAATATTCAGATAAGCTTTTTGGAATTTCATGGGTGTCAATCAGTTGAAGCAGAATTACTTTAATTGATTCTGTCAATTGAAGATCTTCATCTTTTATTATTTCAAATCCTTCTTTTTCAAGATTTTCAGCAAATTTTTTTAAGTCAAAAGAAGAACTTGTTTCAATAGTAATTTCTCCTAATTGCAGAGATTTTATTTGAGCATGATGGTCGAGTGTAATCTGTTTTATCCTGCTTTTACAGCGATCACAAACCATGTTTTTTATGTAAAATGTTTTTTCCATATAAAAATCTTCTGCATTTTAAAAATGCAATTTCCCTCAAAGTTAAAAAATTAGAATCAGATTAGTTATAATTCTTTAATTCCTCCTCAACCCAATTGAGAATAAGTTTTTTTTCTTCGGAAGTCAATCTTGCCTCTGAATGAAAGATTTTATAAGAGGCGGGAGGCATTTCATTTTCTTCAATGGATTTTTTCATTTCCTTAAACTTCTTCTTTTGTTTTTCAGGAGATAAAGTTTCAAATTCATTAAAATTTAAATCTCTCTTTCCATCGATAATATCCCTCTCTAAAATCCAGGCAAAAGGTTGAATCTGGTTGTACCAGGGGTATTTTGTATTGTTGCTATGGCAGTCGTAACAAGCATTATGCATAAGAGTAGCCACTTGAGACGGTGCTTTTCTGGTCTGAATAACATCAGTAGTCGGCACTTCATCATTGACATTATTCAAAGTCGGGAAAAATTGAATGATGATTAAAGTAAGAATTATAATTCCGATTAAAGGACGCAGGATTTTCATTGAAAAATTTGACTAAATCAAAATTTAAAAATAAGCAAAAATACTTTCTTAAGATGATTATTTCTGCCTTTAATATAACAGAAATGATAAGGAAGATAAATTAAATCAAAAAATTTTCATTTTGATGAGAGTTTGTATAAGGGAAGGCTGAACAGGAAGCTAATGGAAAGATTATTTTGATTAGATTTGTGGAAAATTGAAAAAAGTTTTCAAAAGAAAATATTTATGAAAGAAGCATATATTATTGATGGAATTCGAACGCCCATCGGAAATTTTAAAGGAAGTTTATCATCGGTAAGAACAGATGATTTAGGCGCATTGGTGATCAAGGAACTGGTAAAAAGAAATCCTGATATTCCAAAAGATGCTTATGAAGATGTGATTATGGGTTGTGCCAATCAAGCCGGAGAAGATAACAGAAATGTTGCACGTATGTGTTCTTTATTGGCCGGATTGCCTTATTCTGTTCCCGGAGAAACGGTAAATCGTCTTTGCAGCAGTGGCTTGTCGGCCATCATTCATGCAAACCGGGCGATAAAAGCCGGAGACGGAGAATTATTTATTGCCGGTGGAGTAGAGAATATGACCAGAGGACCTTATGCTATTTCAAAACCTTCTTCTGCTTATGGAACCGATTCTAAAATGTATGATACCAGTTTTGGATGGAGATTTATAAATCCGAAAATGGAAGAAATGTACGGCACTGAAGGAATGGGATTTACGGCAGAAAATTTAGTGGATAAGTATGAGATTTCCCGTGAAGATCAGGATGCTTTTGCTGCTCATAGTCAGCAAAAAGCTGCTGAAGCTCAAAAGAACGGACGTCTGGCAAAAGAGATCATGCAGGTTGAAATTCCAAGAAGAAAACAAGACCCTCTGATTTTTGATAAAGATGAATTTATACGTCCGGGAACAACCAAAGAAATTTTATCCAAATTACGTCCTGCTTTCAGAAGAGAAAACGGAAGTGTAACCGCCGGAAATTCCTCCGGATTAAATGACGGAGCAGCAGCTACTATTATAGCCTCAGAGGAAGCTGTAAAAAAATACAATTTAAAACCTATGGCGCGAATTGTCAGTTCTGCAGTGGTGGGAGTAGAGCCAAGAATTATGGGAATCGGACCTGTGGAAGCTTCTAATAAAGCATTGGAAAAAGCCGGACTGACTATGGATGATATGGATATAATTGAATTAAATGAAGCTTTTGCAGCTCAGGCACTGGCTTGTACAAGAGCCTGGGGAATAAAAGATGACGATCCGCGTTTAAATCCCAATGGAGGAGCGATTGCTATTGGACATCCTTTAGGTGTCACCGGAACTCGAATCTGTTATTCAGCTGCTTTAGAATTAAAACTGACTCAAAAAAAATATGCCTTAGTTACTATGTGTGTAGGAGTAGGGCAGGGTTATGCTGCTATAATAGAAAATGTAAATCTGTAATAACCAATCGGAAATAATGTAAAACGCCCGAAGTTTTTGAAAGCTTCGGGCGTTTTTAGTAGCGAGACCGAGATTTGAACTCGGGACCTCCGGGTTATGAATCCGACGCTCTTACCTGCTGAGCTATCTCGCCATTTTATTTATAAAAAGCAATTTGATTTTCAATTGCGGTTGCAAATATAAAATTAATTTGAAACTGAACAAACTTCAATCTAAATAAAATTGAAGAATTTTTATTTTTAATCCTGATTGATAATATATATATTGCCAAACAAGAAAAATAACTTTAAATTATGAATGCGCGTAAAATAAAATATCAAATGGAGTTTCCTATACAGGCATCTCCTTCTTTGCTGTATCAATATTTGTCTTCTCCCTCCGGTTTAAGCGAGTGGTTTGCAGATAATGTAAATTCCAGGGGAAAGATTTATACTTTTATTTGGGAAGAAAGCGAAGAACAAGCTAAACTTTTGTCTAAAAAGAATGAAGAGCGCGTAAAAATGCAATGGTTAGATGATGAAGATACAGATGCTTTCTTTGAGTTTAGAATTCAGGTAGATGATATTACTAAAGATGTCTCCTTAATTGTAACGGATTTTGCTGATGATGAAGATGGAGTCGAAAGCGGAAAAATGTTATGGGAAAGTATGATTGATGATCTCAAACAATTATTAGGATCTACTTAAAAAGTTTTTATCTACCCCTTCCAAGAATTCTTTTGAAACCTTTTAATTATGATTTTGGATTTAAACGGAAAATGGGTTCCTGAAGATCAGCCTGTTTTTTCGGCCGGGAACAGAGGTTTTAATTATGCGGATGGGTTATTTGAAACTTTGAAATTTGCAGAAAAATCTATTTTTTTTCTCGAAGATCATATCAAGCGGCTTTTTTCAGGAATGAAGATGTTAAAAATGGAAATTCCCGAGAAATGGTCAACTTCCTTTTTTGAAAACCGGATCAAACAATTAATTAATCAAAATAATATTGATGATTCTCAACCTTTGAGGATCAAAATTAATGTTTTTCGAAATTCAACCGGTTTATTTTATCCTGTTCAGAATCAGGTTTTCTATGTGATTAGAATTTCACCTTTGCAAAAGGCTCTTTACGTTATAAATTCAAATCCGTATAAAGTAGATGTCTATCATGATAATTATATCTGTTCCTCTGTTTTATCGAATTTAAAAACAACTGAAAGAATAATCAATATATTGGGGAGTATGCATGCTTCAGAGGAAGGTTTGGACAATTGTTTTTTAATGAATGAAAAAGGAAATATTTCTGAAGCTTTAAATGGAAATATTTTTTTACTACAATCTGATACATTAAAAACTCCTGCATTAAACCAGGGCTGTATAAATGGGATTTTACGAAAGGAAATCCTTGAGATAAGTTTAAAAACCAAATTTAGAGCAATAGAAACTCAGATAACTCAAGAAGATTTAGTTTTAGCTGATGAAATCTGGATAACTAATGTAATTATGGGAATAAAAGCTGTTAGTTTTTATAAAAACCGGGTTTTTGAAAATAAAATAGCAGGTAAATTCACCGATCTTCTCAACCGGAAAGTCTTGTGCTAAATTTAATTATAAGAAGGATTTTCAGGAGAATTGGCCCAGATTAAATAATCACCTCCCATCTTTTTTAATTCATCCTGCCAGATGGAAGAGAATTCTTTTTTGAAGATATCAAATTCATTTTCACCTACAATCCATGAATTTCCATCAATCTCAGATTCTAACTGATAGGGCATCCAACCGGAATATCCTAAGAAGAATTTTATTTTATCTAAAGGAATAGTTCCGTTCTTTAAACCTTCATATAAAAGTTCGAAATCTCCTCCCCAATAAATTTCTTTGGTAATAGGAATGCTCCCGGGTAATAAATCAGGTACTTTATGAATATAATACAGATTATCCTGATCTACAGGTCCTCCTTTAAAAACAGGAAAATCATCTTTAATGTCGGGTAACAAATCAGAAAGCTGAAGATTGAGTTTTTTGTTTAAAATAAAACCTACTGTGCCTTCCAGATTATGTTCAGTAAGAAATATAACAGAACGGCTAAAAGAAAAATCCCCGGTTAATGCCATTTCTGCAATTAAAAGTTGTCCCTTATTTGGCATTATATCTCTTTTAAATGATTAAGTGTATTTTAAATATACAATAATTAAGATAAGAGACAAATAACCTTAAAAGAATTTTCGTAATCGTAAAAGAAGAATATATTTAATAAAAGTCTTTCGGCGAATCCCGAAAGACTTTTTTACTGAAGAATAGTTTAGTTCACAGCTTTCTGTAAATCAGATCCGGGTCTGAACTTTACAACATTTTTAGCTGGTATTTTAATGGTTTTTCCGGTTTGTGGATTACGACCTTCACGTGCTTCTCTTCGTGTTACTGACCAGGAACCAAAGCCGACTAATGAAACACGATCTCCTCTTTTTAAAGCACCTTGTACATTCTCAAGGAAAGATTCAAGACTTTTTTTGGCAGCCGCTTTTGTAATTCCGGCATCTTCTGCCATAACATCAATTAAATTTGATTTGTTCATAATTAAAGGATTTAAATTAATTGTTTAATAAATCTTAAGTTAAGATATGAACAAATTTATATGCTTTTCTAATATATACAAGGCTTTACAGCATAAATACCTCTAATTGTTGATAACTTTAACAATATGTTGATAAAATAAGGAGTTTTTAATAGGATTTGCCCTATGATAAGCTCTGTAAGGCTTAGCACATTTTTGCGTCGGTTTCTAATTGGAGACCATTTAACAAATCTTGAATGGGCATTTTCCTCTTTCCCGGAAGCTGCATTTCCAAAATATAAATGTATCCGCCGGGAACAGCTATTTTTAATTGATTCTTTGTTTTTATAATAGAACCGACTTTAAAATTATGATCAGCTGATTCACTCTGAACATTGAATATTTTGCAACGAAGTTTTTGATCAGCATTCTGTAAATAAGCCCAGGCAACCGGATACGGATTTAATCCTCTTACTAAATTATAAATTTCTTCAGGGGTTTTTGACCAGTCGATTCTGGTGTTTTCATTATTAAGTTTTGGAGCAAATTTTTTAGGATGTGGTAAAGTTTGCTCAGTGGCTTGATGCTCTTGTTTTGAAATAAGGTTCAAGGTTTGAATGACTAAATCTGCACCTTTTTCCATTAATTTATCATGAAGACTTCCTGCAGTATCATCAGGCTTAATTTCTATTTTTTCCTGTAAAATGATTTTTCCGGTATCAATTTGTTCATCAAGGAAAAAAGTGGTTACCCCGGTTTCTTTTTCTCCATTAATAATAGCCCAGTTTATGGGAGCTGCGCCGCGATAATCGGGAAGGAGAGAGGCATGAAGATTAAAGGTTCCATATTTTGGGAAATCCCATACCACTTTTGGCAACATCCGAAAAGCAACTACAACGGCTATATCCGGATTTATTTCTTTTAAATCTTTTTGAAAACTTTCTGATTTTAAATTAGTGGGCTGATAAACAGCTAAATTTTTTTTAGTGGCGAATTTTTTTACAGCTGATTCATGAATTCTTCTTCCTCTTCCTGCCGGTTTATCAGGAGCTGTAACTACTCCGACCACAGAATAATCAGCTTTGATCATCTCATCTAAAATATGCACCGCAAATTCGGGTGTGCCCATAAATAAAATTCGTAAATCTTTCATTGTGTTATTTTAAATTTAAAATAAAAGTATTTTGAGGAGTTCGCAATAAACGATTTCTATCCAACATCTGGCGCAAAACATAAAGAATATCTACTTCATTAAAATTTAATTCAATCATTAATTGTTTAATATCAGTTTCAGAATGTTTTTTTAAATATGAAATAATATCCTGTTGTATTTGCTGATATTGATTTTTTGAAGATGATGTTGGTTTATATTTAATTAGACAATTAGAACATTTTTTACAGTCTTTTTTTATTTTCTCCCCGAAATAATTTAACAATAAAATATTTTTACAAATTTCATCATTTTCTACAAAGTTGATGACTTGATCAATTTTATGTTTTTTACTGATATAATATTGTTTGATATAAGGTATTAGTGGATTGATAGTGAAATTATCTTCTCTCGGCACCAAAAACACAATAGTAGAATCTTGATCAGCTAAAGTGAGATCTATAACTTCCAAAGCCTCCAGTTTTTTTAACTGATCATTTATTTCAGCTCTTGACAATCCTGTTTTTACTTCTAAGAATTTGAGATCAATAGTGGTTTTATAAGTGAAAAAACCTCCTTGCATACGAAGTAAAGTATTTATTAAAGGTTGAAAATACCGATGGTGTTCCAGAAAGAAATAAAGTTCTTTATTGGGAATTTTAAAAAATAATTCTGTTCGTTGTTTAAATTCTCTGGAAAGATTTAAAATTTCAAGTTGATCTAATTGTTGTAAAACGTTATAAGCTAAAAAGGTATTTAAATTGTAAGTGTGACAAAAATCCAGAAAATTAAAATTGAATTCCTGATCCGTTCCTTCTCCGTAGGCTATGGAAAAATAGCTATTGAGTTTTTTATAAATCAATTTTACAGATTCAGGAGTAGGAGCATTTTTTAAAAACTGATCTTTTAATCTTAAAATATCTGCACTGTCATAAATTAAAAGAGCTTTTGATTCTTTTCCGTCTCTTCCTGCTCTTCCTGCTTCCTGATAATAATTTTCAAGACTGTCAGGTAATTGATAATGAACTACATTTCTCACATTGGCTTTGTCAATTCCCATCCCGAAAGCATTGGTGGCTACCATAATATCAAATTTCTCTGTTTGCCAATCATTGAGTAATTGATTTTTCATGTCCGAATTCATGCCTCCGTGAAAGGCTTCAGCAGAAAATCCGTTGTGATTGAGAAAGTTTTTTAACTGAATTGTTAGCTTTCTGCTGCGAACATAAACTATAGAAACCCCCGGATTTTTTAAAAGAAATTTTCTAAGTTCATAATTTTTATCTTCAGATTTTAAAATCAGCAGACTGATATTAGGACGTTCAAAACTCAATTTAATTAACTGAGCTTTTTCCAGTTCGAGATTACTTTTAATGTCAAGTAAAACCTTTTTCGTCGCAGTAGCAGTTAAGGCAATTAAGGGAACTTCAGGTTGTAATTCTTTTAAAATTTTAATTTCTCTGTAAGCCGGTCTAAAATCATGTCCCCATTCGGAGATACAATGAGCTTCATCAACAGCGATCAGATTAACCTGCATCTCTTTGATGTATTCTAAAACTATTTCTTGTTGCAGCCGCTCCGGAGAAAGATAGAGAAATTTAAAATTCCCATATAAGCAGTTGTCGAGTTTTCTGATCAATTCTGAAAAAGGTATGGATCCGCTTAAACTCATAGCCTTAATATTTCTTTCTCTCAGACTTTCTACCTGATCCTGCATCAGGGAAATTAAAGGAGAAATCACAATGCAAATACCTTTTTTCATCAAAGCCGGAATTTGAAAACACATTGATTTTCCGGCACCTGTAGGTAAAAGAGCTATTACATCTTGATTTTTCAGGATGTTATCTATAGCTTTTTCCTGAGCGGGTCTCAGTTTTTCAAAACCCCAGTATTTTTTTAAAATTTCATTTGGAGATAGCATGATGAATGTGGTTCAGGATAAAATCAGTTCGGGCGTCTATTCCTGCCTGAGGTACATCAATTAAATCATAATTAAGTTGTTCATAAGTTTTTCGAATATACTTTTCAATTATCAAAGCTTCTTCTAAACTTTCATATCTTTCGTTATCAGAGGTATAAATTTGATGCCAGATGGGAAAAATAAAAACCTGATCATATTGATGTTTGTGATTGGCCTCTATAAATTTAGCAGGAACTTTTTCTTTTTTATAATGCATATAAGCTGTAATTTCCGGAATTCCGCGGTCAAAAAAACAGATTTTTTCTGATAGTTGTTCGGCTTCAAGATACTGTTGAACCCTTCCTTCCAGTAACTTTTGACTGAATAATAAAGGATCTTTTAAAAAGAGTTGATCAATTCCCTGCTGCTGCGCTTCTTTAGTGATTTGTCTTGAGATTTCTCCAAAACAATGACAGCCCATTTTATTTAAAGCTTTTAAAGTTTCTGATTTTCCTGTTCCCGGACCTCCTGCAAAGACGATTTTATGAACTTTCACAATTCTCCCTGTTAAATTTTAAAAAGGCAAGTTACTAAAATAAGAGAATAGACCTATATTTGTAATTGAAAAGAATACATCATGAAGAAACAAGAAAATCCTGAAGAATTTTATCAAAATCTAAAAATACAGTTGGAAGAATCAACAGACTGGCCTTCTATTTATCTTTATAAGTTTATTGTTCCTACTTCTCTTGAAACCATTGCGGAAATAGAAAACATTTTTGATGATGTTCAAGCTCGCATAACCACTAAAGATTCTTCAGGCGGAAAATATACCAGCATTTCCATTCGGGCAGAAATGGAATCTCCTGAGGCAGTTATTGAAAAATATAAAGAAGTAGGAGAGAAGATAGAAAATGTGATTTCTTTATAAAAAATGCTGAAAAAAACACATCAAATTTCAAATTGACTAAATATAACCTTATCTTTGCCATCTATTAGATTTACTCTTCTTAGCAGTAACTATTGAAGTCTTTAAAAATAACCACCCATTTTGATACATAATTTAGAATACAATTCGGATCGATCCAAACTTATTATTCCTGAATATGGACGTCATATTCAAAAAATGATTGAACAGACTGTAGAGGTCGAAGATAAAGAACAAAGAAATAAAATGGCTCAGGCTATTATTGATGTGATGGGAAATTTATCTCCGCATTTAAGAGATGTGCCTGATTTCCAAGAAAAGCTTTGGGATCAACTTTATATGATGAGTAATTATCAGTTGGAAGTAGATTCTCCTTTTCCTAAACCAACAGCTGAAGAGATTGAAGCCAAACCTGATCCTTTGGCTTATCCGGAAAATAATCCGAAGTACCGTTTCTATGGAAACAATATCAAAAGAATGATTGATGAAGTTTCAAATTGGGAAGATAGTCCTAAAAAGGAAGGTTTAATTTTGACCATTGCCAATCATATGAAAAAAAGTTATCTGAACTGGAATAAAGATGCAGTTGAAGATAAGGTTATTTTTGACCATTTATATGAATTGAGTAATGGAAAAATAGATCTTAATCCAAAGGAAGAAGATTTAAGTTCAGCTTCAGATTTAGTTCGTAATCGAAGTAAACATCAAAACCGGGGCAGAAGATCCAAAAGACATTCAAGAGGGAGAAAAAGAAATTAAAATATTTTTAATTATAAATTTTTAAAACAGGTGATTTAATCGATTGCCTGTTTTTTTATTTTCATCAAAAAAGTTATAATCTCTACTTAAAAATCCTTTTGAAATTCCTTCTTATCATAAAAATCGTATTTTTAAACATTTTAAATTCAAAAGCAACTTCAACAGTAATCAGTTATGGCAATATTTGAAATAGAAGGAGGTCATCCCTTAAAAGGAGAAATTAAAGCTCAGGGAGCTAAAAATGAAGCTTTACAAGTTCTTTGTGCAGTTTTACTGACCTCTGAAAAAGTAACTATACATAACATTCCGGATATTCTGGATGTAAATAACTTAATCAAAATATTAAAAAATATAGGAGTTAAAGTTGAATCTTTAGGTTCAGGTAGTTATAGTTTCCAAAGTGATCAATTAAATTTTGATTATTTACAAAGCGCAGAATTCAGACAAGATGGTGGAAAAATCAGAGGTTCCATTATGATTGTAGGGCCTTTGCTGGCGAGATTCGGAAAAGGTTTTATTCCAAGACCGGGAGGAGATAAAATTGGAAGAAGAAGACTGGATACACATTTTGAAGGTTTTATCAAACTGGGTGCTGAATTTAATTATGATTCCAAAAATAAATTTTATGGAGTGGAAGCTCCTCAGGGATTAAAAGGAACTTATATGTTACTTGAAGAAGCTTCTGTAACGGGGACGGCCAATATCATTATGGCTGCTGCTCTGGCAGAAGGATTAACCACTATTTATAACGCAGCCTGTGAACCTTATATTCAGCAGCTTTGTGATATGTTAATCAGTATGGGAGCAAAAATTGAAGGCGTAGGATCTAATTTGCTGAAAATTCAGGGGGTTAAAACCCTTCAAGGATGTGAACATACCATCGGATCGGATATGATTGAAGTGGGTTCGTGGATTGGCCTGGCAGCGATGACTAAAAGTGAATTGACTATAAAAAATGTAGGATGGAATCAGTTGGGAATAATTCCTAATGCATTTAAAAAATTAGGTATTCATCTTGAAAAAAGACAAGATGATATTTACATTCCTGCTCATCAAAATGGATATGAAGTTCAAAGTTTTATCGATGGCTCAATAATGACCATCAGTGATGCTCCCTGGCCGGGTTTAACTCCTGATTTAATCAGTATTCTTTTAGTGGTTGCCATTCATGCAAAAGGAGAAGTGCTGATTCATCAAAAAATGTTTGAGAGCCGATTGTTCTTTGTGGATAAACTAATAGATATGGGAGCTAAAATTATTTTATGTGATCCGCATCGGGCCACGGTTATTGGAAATAATTTCGAATCTTCTCTTAAAGGAACTACTATGTCCAGCCCCGATATCAGAGCCGGAATTGCTCTTTTAATTGCTGCACTTTCAGCTAAAGGAACTTCTACTATTCACAATATTGAACAAATAGACAGAGGTTATGAAAATATAGATGAACGTCTCAGAAAATTAGGAGCTAAAATCATTCGAAAATAAGATTTATAAAAAAACCGTTAATCGAAAAATGACTAACGGTTTTTGATTTTATTTTCAGATAAGACTTTTCTCAAAAAGAAATTAAGTTTTTGAGTTTAAGTAAAATACTCAGTTTAATTGCTTCTTACCTTTTCTATCATTCAAGCAGAAATACTTTCTTCTTTTTCTTCTACTACTTCTTCAACCGATCCTAAATATCTTTCGGCATCCAAAGCAGCCATACATCCGGTTCCTGCGGCGGTTACTGCCTGACGATATTCATTGTCCTGAACATCTCCTGCAGCGAAAACACCCGGAAGATTGGTAGCGGTTGTTTTGGGTTGAGTAATCAGATAACCCGCATCATCCATTTCTAATTGATCTTTAAAAATTTCAGTGTTGGGAGTGTGTCCAATGGCCAGGAAAAATCCGGAAATCTTAAGCTCTTCTGTTTCCTTTGTCTGATTGTTGATAATTTTTAAACCTTCAACGGTATTTTCTCCTAATACTTCTACCGCTTCAGTATAATAGCGAATATCGATATTTTCTAATCTTTTCACTCGATGTTGCATGGCTTTAGAAGCTCTCATTTCTCCACTTCTAACCAGCATTGTAACTTTATTACAGATGTTGGCAAGATAAGAAGCATCTTCACAAGCCGTATCACCACCACCTACTACAACTACGTCCATTCCTTTATAAAAGAAACCATCGCAAACCGCACATGCTGAAACACCTCCGCCTCTTAGTTTTTGTTCACTCGGCAATCCTAAATACTTAGCGGTAGCTCCGGTTGCGACAATAACAGTTTGAGCTTCAATCCATTTATTATTGTCAATACAGACTTTGTGAATTCCACCGTGTTTTTTGCTGAATTTAACTTCAGTCACCATTCCTATATTGACTTCCGTTCCAAAACGTTCGGCTTGTTGTTGAAACTCTACCATCATAGTCGGACCATCAATTCCTTTCGGGTATCCGGGAAAATTATCCACATCTGTGGTTGTAGTTAATTGTCCGCCAGGCTCTAATCCTGTATATAAAACAGGATTTAAATCAGCACGAGCCGCATAAATAGCAGCTGTGTATCCTGCAGGTCCTGAGCCGATGATTAAACATTTTACACGTCTTGTTTCTTTTTTCTCCATTTTTTTATCTTTTGTTACAAATATAAAATCTTTTCTGCAGCTCTTGTTTAAGGGCTAATAGAAAAAAATTATTTGTCTATTCATTTTTTTAATTCCTTATTTCTTGCCAAAAATAATAGAAGTAAGCGATCTTATTTGTTACTTTAATTACCTTTTAATATTAATCTCGGGTTAATCTCTTATATTTTATTCGTTTCGGAATTAAATCTCCTCCCAATCTTTTTCTCTTATTTTCTTCATAATCTGAAAAACTTCCTTCAAAGAAATAAACTTGTGAATTTCCTTCAAAAGCTAAAATATGGGTGCAAATTCTATCTAAAAACCAGCGATCGTGAGAAATTACAACAGCACAACCGGCAAAGTTTTCTAAACCTTCTTCCAAAGCACGTAAAGTATTTACATCCAGATCGTTGGTAGGCTCATCTAAAAGTAAAACGTTTCCTTCTTCTTTTAAAGTCATGGCCAAATGAAGTCTGTTTCTCTGTCCGCCCGAGAGTGTGCTTACTTTTTTATTCTGTTCGCTTCCCGCAAAATTAAACCGGCTCAAATAAGCTCTTGAGTTTACTTCTCTTCCTCCCATCATTATAAGCTCTTCTCCATTACTGAAGTTTTCCCAGATGGTTTTTTCCGGATCAATGTTGGAATGTGTTTGATCTACATAAGCTATTTTAGCGGTTTCTCCCACTTTAAAACTTCCACTGTCTGGAGTTTCTTCACCCATAATCATTCTGAAAATTGTTGTTTTTCCGGCGCCATTCGGACCAATCACACCAACAATTCCGGCTTGGGGTAGATGAAAATTCAGATCTTCATATAAAAGTTTGTCTCCATAAGCTTTACTGACATTTTTAGCTTCAATTACGTTGGTTCCCAATCTGGGACCATTTGGAATATAAATCTCCAGTTTTTGATCCAATTGTTTTTGATCCTGATTCAGGAGCTTGTCATAATTCTTCAGTCTTGCTTTTTGTTTTGCCTGACGCCCTTTAGGATTCATCCGAGCCCATTCCAATTCTCTTTCCAGAGTTTTTTGACGCTTTCCGGCTTGTTTTTCTTCTAAAGCTAAACGTTTGGACTTTTGTTCTAACCAGGAAGAGTAATTTCCTTCCCAGGGGATACCTTCTCCTCGGTCTAATTCTAAAATCCATCCTGCTACATTATCTAAAAAATAACGGTCGTGAGTAACCGCTATGACCGTTCCTTTATAATTATGAAGATGATGCTCCAACCAGTGAACCGACTCCGCATCAAGGTGGTTAGTAGGCTCATCCAGTAATAAAATATCCGGTTCCTGTAATAAAAGTCGACAAAGAGCAACTCTGCGTCTTTCTCCACCTGAAAGCACACTGATTTTCTTATCAGGTTCAGGCGTTCTGAGAGCATCCATGGCAATCTCCAGTTTGGTATCAATTTCCCAGGCATTGCTGGCATCTATTTGATCCTGTAAGACAGCCTGACGATCCATCAGTTTTTGCATCTTATCAGGATCTTCATAAACTTCAGGTAAACCGTACTGATCGTTTATTTTATTATATTCATCAAGAATGGCCATGGTTGAACTCACTCCTTCTTTGACAACATCCAGAACCGTTTTGTCTTCATCAAGCTGAGGTTCTTGTTCTAAATAACCAATGGAATAATCTGAAGAAAAAGCTATATTTCCATTATAATCTTTATCTACTCCGGCTATTAATCTTAATAATGTGGATTTTCCCGAACCGTTTAATCCGAGGATTCCTATTTTTGCTCCATAGAAAAAACTTAAATAAATGTTTTTTAAAACAGGAGTATTTGCACCGGGGTAGGTTTTTGATACTCCTGACATGGAGAATATTACTTTCTTATCATCTGCCATAAATCTTAATTTTAAAGTCTGTTTAAAACAATTTTCAAACATACTCAATTTTATCCACTTGATAAATAGATTTTCTGGTAGCGTAAAAGAAGAAGTTAAGGATACGGATCTTGACAAACAGGAAAGAAAACCGTCGGATAAATAATTTAATTATCAATGTTTTAAATTTTAATTGTGAAGAAAAAGAAATTGACGCTGATGGATTTTTATACTGAACAATGTTCTTATTGCATGACCATGAAACCTTTAGTAGATGCAGTAGAAGAAGTTTTTAAAGAAGACATGGAAGTTTTAAAAATTGATACGGATGAAAATAAAACTTTAGCTTCATATTTTAGAATTCGTTCTGTTCCTACATTTATTTTATTTTCAAGTGGAAAAGAAATCTGGAGAAAATCCGGATTAATCTCTAAAAGAGAATTAAAGGAAATGATTAAAGAAGTTTTAGATAGGTGAAGTAAAATTTTGATTTGATTTTTAAATTGGTCTTTTTTGCTCAATAAAATATTATTCTTATTTTTATTAATCGTGTCAAACAGAATTTCATTTCCAAATTTAAATCCTTCCATGGATAATTTATCCGTTTTTTCTGAACTAAAAATAATTGATTTATCTACCGTTTTAGCAGGACCTTCAGTTGGAAGTTTCTTTGCTGAATTAGGAGCACAGGTGCAAAAAATTGAAAATCCAAATCGAAGAGATATAACACGTGATTGGAAATTACCTCAGGAAGATAAAAACTCACCTGTTTCAGCCTATTTTAGTAGTGTGAACTATGGAAAAAAATATATCAATTTAGATTTGACAAAAGATCAGCAAAGAGAAGTTCTTTTTGAAAAGCTTAAGTCAGCTGATATTATACTAATGAATTTTAAAAAAGGTGATCAGGAAAAACTAAAGATTAGTGATGAAAAATTACATCAAATAAATCCGCAGTTAATAATTGGAAAGATTAATGGTTTTGGAAAGGACAGCAATCGTTTAGCTTATGATCTGATTTTACAGGCAGAAACAGGGATTATGTCTATGAATGGAACAATAGAGAGTGGTCCAGTTAAAATGCCTGTTGCTTTTATAGATGTTCTGGCAGCTCATCATTTAAAACAAGCCATTCTTATTGAATTAATCATCCGTAATCAATCTGAATATTATAAAGGAAAAGTTATTAATGTTTCTTTGTATGATGCGGCTGTGAGTTCTTTGGTCAATCAGGCTTCCAACTATCTCATGCAAGGATTTATTCCTGAACGAATGGGATCTTTACATCCTAATATAGCTCCTTATGGAGAATTATTTGAGACTTCGGATGGTAAAATTATTACATTTGCTATTGGGAGTAATCGCCATTTCAGCAGTCTTTGCAATTTTTTACAATTAAAAGAACTTCCTGTTCAACACAAATTTAAAGATGTTCAGGATCGGGTAGAGAACCGACAGGAACTATATCAAATTCTTCTTCCTGAAGTAAAAAAATTGAAAGCTGAAAATATTTTAAATAAGATGAAGATCTTAAAAATTCCTTGTGGAGAAGTAAAAAATTTGGAAGCTGTTTTTGCCACTAAACGAGCTAAAGATTTAATCAAAGAAGAAACTATTAATGGTGTGAATACTAAACGTGTTAGTGCCATTGCGTTTAAAACTAATTAATTATGGAAAAATTAAATAACTATATTGATCACACTTTATTAAAAGCAGATGCTACCGGCAGGGATATTAAAAATCTATGCGAAGAAGCTAAATCCCATTCCTTCTATGCAGTTTGCGTGAATGGGTGCCATATTGATTTAGCAAAAAAAGAATTGCAGGATTCTACTGTTAAAATAGCATCGGTAATAGGTTTTCCTTTGGGTGCAATGAGCACTGCTTCTAAAGTAGCTGAAGCAGAACAAGCTGTAAAGGATGGTGCTGACGAAATAGATATGGTGATTAATATTGGCTGGCTTAAGCAAGGAGATTTTCAGAAAGTAGAGGAGGAGATAGCTGCTATAAAAAAAGAAATAGGAGACAGGATATTAAAAGTTATTATTGAAACTTGTTATTTAGAAGAAGATGAAAAGAGAGAAGCTTGTCGTTTAGCTATGAAAGCCGGTGCAGATTATGTAAAAACTTCAACCGGTTTTGGTACTGGTGGTGCTTCTTTGGAAGATGTTGTTTTAATGAAAGAAGTTGTTGGAGATCAAGTAAAAATTAAAGCTTCCGGAGGAATCAGAGATAGAGAGACAGCAGAAAAATATATCAAATCCGGTGTCAGTCGTATTGGCACTTCCTCAGGAATTAAAATTGTTAGTTAAAAATAAATTATAAAATATGAGTCTACATTTAAATGCACGTCCGGGAGATATTGCTGAAACCGTTTTACTACCCGGTGATCCTTTACGAGCAAAATGGATAGCGGAAACATTTTTGGAAAATCCTTTTCAATATAATGATGTAAGAGGCATGTATGGTTATACAGGAACTTACCGGGGAAAAAAGATTTCTGTACAAGGAACCGGGATGGGAGCAGCATCAGCCTTAATTTATTGTCATGAGCTGATTAATGATTATGGCGCAAAAAATTTAATTAGAGTAGGGTCGGCAGGATCTTATCAATCACACGTAAATCTGAGAGATATTGTAATAGCCATGTCAGCTTCTACGGATTCAGCTTTTAATCATTCGCGTTTTGGTTTTGCCACTTTTGCACCTACTGCCAATGGAGAATTATTTTTAAACGCCGTCAAAGCAGCTGAAGAATTGAATATTTCTTATAAAGCAGGAAATGTTCTGTCATCCGATATTTTTTATGACGATGAATCGGATGCTTATGAGAAATGGGCGAAATTCGGCGTATTGTGTGTAGAAATGGAAGCTGCTGCTATTTATACTATTGCTGCTCAACATGGAGTAAAAGCTTTAGCAGTTTTAACTATTTCAGATTCTTTAGTGACCAAGGAGGAAATTTCACAAAAAGACAGACAAACAAGCTTTAATCAAATGATAGAGTTGGTTTTAAAAAGTTTGGAAAAATAATCTTTTTCGGCATTGAATTCCTGAAAAATTAGAATGGATTTATCATAAAAATTTATTTAGTTTCATTGGGTTTCATTAAATTTAAATAATAAAAACTCGATGAAATGGAAAAACATATTGTAAAAATCATTCATATTGAAACTCTGACTCATGATGTGAAATTGTTTAGGGTTGAAAAACCTAAAAACTATCAGTTTATTCCGGGTCAGGCTACTGAAGTTGCCATCAATCAGGAAGGTTGGAAAGATAAGTTAAGACCATTTACTTTTACAAGTCTCAATGAAGAACCTTTCCTGGAATTTAACATCAAAATTTATGATGATCATAATGGAGTTACGCGCCAATTAGGAAGTTTAAGAGAAGGGGATGAACTGATTATTCACGATGTCTGGGGAGCAATTCATTATAAAGGTCCAGGTACTTTTATAGCTGGAGGAGCAGGAATTACTCCATTTATTGCGATTTTTCGGCAATTGGAAAAAGACGGAGAAACAGAAGGAAATACCTTAATTTTTGCCAATAAAACAGAAAAAGATATTATTCGTCGGCAGGATTTAAAAAGAATTTTAAAAGATAATTTTATTAATATTCTCGATAAAGAAGAAAATGCCGGTTATGATTTTGGAAGAATTGATAAAGATTATTTAAAGAAGAAAATAAAAGATTTTGATCAAAATTTTTATATCTGCGGACCTGATCCTATGATTAAAGCCATGCAGAAATATCTAAAAGAACTGGGAGCTTCAGAAGAAGTTTTTACTGTTGAAGTCTAACTTTTTTAGATTACTTTTTTTTAAAATCTAAACTTTAAATAAATCCCTATCTATAAGCTTATAATAAAAATCCTTTAAAAAATAACCTCCATTTCTATTATTTCTTCATTTCGATTAATCAGAACTATTACCTTTTCACCTTTTTCAAATTTGGATAAAGTTTCCATATAGCTCATCATATCGACCACTTCATATTCACCGATTTTTATGACTATATCTCCTTTTTTCATTCCGGCTTTTTGAGCAGGCCTGTCCTCACTTACTCCATCAATACGCATACCTTTACCGTCAAAGAGATAATCGGGAACCACGCCTAAGGTAACTTTAAAGGAGGGAGTATTTTCACTTTCATTTTTAGTTTTAGTAAACTCAAGTTTTGGCTCTTTGTCCAAATCGTGAATGATTTTTAAAATATAATCCGAAACCATTTCCATTCCTTTGAAATTCAGATTCTCAATTACATCCGAAGGTCTGTGATAATCTTCATGCTGACCTGTGAAAAAATGCAAAACAGGAATATCAACTAAATAAAAAGAAGTGTGATCGCTTGGTCCCACACCACTCTCTTTCTGAATAATATGTAAGGAATCTGCATTTTTTTCTACTGTTTCACTTAAAACAGGAGAAGTGCCTACTCCATAAACAGCCAGGGTTTTCTCTTCATTTAATCGTCCAACCATATCCATATTTAGCATATAAGTAACTTTCTTTAAATCTATGGTTGGATTTTTGGTAAAGAAATTGGAACCCAACAGTCCATCTTCTTCACCTGAAAAAGAGATGAAGAGATAATTATTGTTTTTAGGAGCATTTTTGGATTGCAATTTTTTCGCTAATTTTAATAAGACAGCTACTCCGCTTGCGTTATCATCAGCTCCATTATGGATTTCCGGTTCTCCTCTATGAAAAGAACTGATTCCTCCCATTCCTAAATGATCATAATGAGCGCCAATTACCACAGTGTTTTCAGCACGATTGTCTAAAAATCCAATAACATTCCTTCCGGTTAAAGTTTGTTCATCTTTATTGTTTGAAAAAACCACTTCCTGATGAGGATTTCTTGAAGATTGGAAATGAAAGTCCTGAAAATAATGATCTGTTCCTTTAGGCTGTAATTTTAAATCTTTAAATCTTTTTGCAATATATCCAGCGGCTTTTTTCTCATATTCTGTCCCCACCTTTCGACCTTGAAGACTGTCATGAGCCAAAACGGAAATATCCTGAAACATGGAAACTTGAGGGATTTTTCTGCTGCTGCAGGAAGAAAGAACAAAAACAGAAAGAATTAAAATTAAAATTGTACGCATCTTAAAAATTTTCCCAAAAATAACTAAAAGCATGATATATTTGTGGGCTTTAAAAACATATTCAATCCAAAAAAATTTAAAAAATGAAGAAAGTATTATTGAGTTTAATAATCTTTTCTACTATTCTTAGTTGTAAAAATCAAAAAACTGAACAGAAAGAAAGAACTGAAGACAATATTGCAGAATCAATTCAAAATGATTCTCTAATATTTCCGGGAGAAGAAAAATATTTTAAGAGTCTCAGACAAGTAACCTTTGGAGGAGATAATGCAGAAGCTTATTGGAGTCCTGACGGGAGTAAACTTATTTTTCAAAGCAATTACAGTGAATGGGGGCTTGAGTGCGATCAGATGTTTATTATGAATGCTGATGAAAGTTTTGAAGATCGTATGCCTAAAATGGTAAGCACCGGTAAAGGAAGAACCACTTGTGGTTATTTTATGCCGGATGGAGAACATATTTTATATTCCAGCACGCATTTAGCAGATGATGCCTGTCCGCCTGTTCCTGAAAGAACGCCTGGAAAATACGTATGGCCGTTATATGATTCTTATGAGATTTTTGTAGCAGATTTAGAAGGGAATATTGTTTCACAGTTGACCGATACACCCGGATATAATGCAGAAGCGACTATTTCTCCTACAGGGGATAAAATTATTTTTACTTCTACCAGAACAGGAGATCTGGAACTCTTTACGATGGATATTGATGGCTCTAATGTAAAGCAAATCACCCATAATGTTGGCTATGATGGTGGAGCTTTCTTTTCTCCGGATGGAAGTAAAATAGTTTTTAGAGCTCATCATCCTGAGAAACAAGAAGATATTGAAGAATATCAAAACTTACTGGATGAAAGATTGATTCAGCCAAGCAAAATGGAAATTTTTGTTTGTGACGCCGATGGAAGTAATATGAAACAAGTTACCAACTTAGGTGGTGCCAACTGGGCTCCATTCTTCCATCCTTCCGGAGAAAAAATAATTTTCTCAAGTAATTTTGAATCAGAAAGAGGTTTTCCTTTTCATATTTATATGATTGATCTGGACGGAGAAAATTTACAGCGCATTACCAATAGTGGAACTTTTGATTCTTTTCCTATGTTTTCTCCGGATGGAAAATATCTTGTTTTCTCTTCCAACAGACATAATGGTGGAGGAAGTGATACCAATGTGTTTATTGCCGAGTGGCAAGAATAACTTGGTTTAATATAATTTCTAATTAACCTTCTTCGTTTATTTTATTCGAAGAAGGTTTTTTAATTAAGAGATGATTTTTTTGAAAAAATATAACCTCTCGGGTTTTAGAAATGTGCATTATAAATAGATAAAAGTTAAAATTCGTTTAATCAAAAAGTAGAGATACTTCTTTCTCCTTAAAATTAGATTAGAGAAATCTTTTATTATGGAAAAAATAAGGTATCCTAAAAAACGAGAAGATAATGAACTGTTGCGAAAACTTCGGGAAAGAGTAAAAACACGACTGGCTTCCATTCCTGAAGATCGTTCTTTTTATTTGAAATTGAAAGTGGTTCTATTATCGCTGATTTATTTTGGCAGCTACTTTTTAGCTCTTTCTCAGGGACAAACGCCCTGGCTTTATATTACATTTTTTGTAATAATGGGACTGACTTTGGTTTTATTATATCTCAATGTTTTTCATGAAGCAGCTCATGAAAATATTTTTAAAAATAAGACCTTAAATCGTCTTGCTTTGGGGATTTTTGATCTGGTGGGAGCCAATAGTTATATCTGGAAAAGAAGGCATGTGATGAGTCATCATAATTATGCCAATGTAGATGGTTGGGATACCGATGTGGAGCAGAGCGGACCGATTAAAATTTTTCCGCATGTTCCGGCTAAGGGAATTCAAAAACATCAACATAAATACATCTTTTTTGCTTACCCTTTTTATCTGTTTAACTGGATGCTTCTTCGTGATTTTAAAGATGGATTTTCTAAAAAAAGAACACTTTATAAAATTCTTGGTCCCATTCCTACAGCAGAAAAAGTAAAACTTATTTTATTTAAACTCTTTTATTTATTTTATCAAATCGCTGTTCCTGTATTATTTTTTGGAATTTCTTTTAAATTAGCTTTTGGAGCCTGGATTATACAGATTTTTGTGGCCAGTATTTTTGCACTGTTTGTACTTCTTCCTTTACATGCTTTGCCTGAAAATGATTTTCCGCTTCCGGATGAACAAGGAAATTTGCCATATAGCTGGCTGGAACATCAGTTAGCAGTCACCAATGATTTAGATCATTCCAATTGGTTTATTCGGCATGTGCTCGGAAATTTTAACTTCCATGTAGCACATCATATTTTCCCTCAATATCATTATGCTTATTATCCTGAAATAACAGAAGAAATAGCAAAGTTTGCAGAAGAAAATGGCTTGAAATATAAATCTTTTACACTGGCTACTGCCTTAAAAAAACATTATGAATTACTGAAAATGAATGCCAGGGATGAAAATTTTGTTCATTTTCTTTTTGAGGAACTGGATTCTTGAGTTTTATAATTTGAGTTCTTTTTTTAAAACTTCAGAAACATAATTTTGAATATCATCAAAAAACAAAGTGAATTCGCTTTCGAAATCATCATAATGATTTTCCAGAATTTTAATTCCATCATTTAATTGAAAGTCAGCCTGAATTCTTGAACTCATTTGAGAAAGGATTTTTTCTATGCCTGAAACATCTTTATAACTCAACAACCAGTTTTGTGCTTTCATATAAGGCAAAAGATGTTGAATTTTTTTAGGCAGAATTTCATAATCTTTTTCCAGAAGAGCATAAAAATCCTGTACATATTCTGCCAAATCCTGAGGATGATATTTTTCCCAGTTTTTAGCTAAAAAGTGATCATAAAAAACATCATTAATCACCGCATTATAATGCCTGAATTTTTTAAAAAGCCGATGTGTACTTTGATGAACTATAGGATGAGAATCTGAAAAAGTATCTATTTTTCTATGTAAAATAATACCTCTTCTATAATCTCCCGGATAATTTTTATAATCACTTCCCTTAATGGGATCTGCCATAAAATTTCCCACTTTTAATTGGTCATTATCTCCCGAAAGATAGATATGTGCTAAAAAATTCATACCGCAATATATTGAAAATTTAAAATTTTCATTCTGTTTATGTTTAAAAAGTGATTTCTCGATACATTTTTTCCTTTTGTCTTTTTTAAAAGAAATTCATTTTATAAAAAACTTCATTTATCAAAGAAAAACCATCTTTAAAACCAGGAAAAAACACTCGAAGTGACAGTTCTGCTTCGTTTGAACTGCTGTCAGATCGAGACCCCATAAAAAATTTTTTAATCCTGTGGAAAATGACATTTTTAATCTGATAATTTTGATTTTATCCAGGTTATAACCTCTTTATTTACATTAAGTTACGCAATCTGTCAATGATAGTGTTTTTTATGAGGCCCGGAAGACCGAATAAAAAATGCTTGCCTGCTGGAATTAGGAAGGTATCGAGATCTCTTTTAATGTAAATCACTTCTCGATACATTTTTTCCTTTTTTAATTATAGAAGAACAATCAGAACGCAAGATCCTGAACAAATTTCGCTGAGGAAATTTGGACATCAAAAAGAGATCAAACCTGGCGAAATTTTTCAGGATGACAGGAAATGGGTGGAAAAAACACTCGAAGTGACAGTCCTGCTTCGTTTGAATTGCTGTAAGGTCGAGTGTTTTTTATGAGGCCCGGAAGGCCGAATAAAAAATGTATCGAGATCTCTTTTAATGTAAATCACTTCTCGAAACATTTTTTCCTTTTGTCATTTTTTAAAGAAATTCATTTTTATAAAAACTTTCTTTATCAAAGAAAAAACCATCTTTAAAACCAGGAAAAAATACTCGAAGTGACAGTCCTGCTTCGTTTGAACTGCTGTCAGATCGAGTGTTTTTTATGAGGCCCGGAAGGCCGAATAAAAAATGTATCGAGATCTCTTTTAATGTAAATCACTTCTCGATACATTTTTTCCTTTTGTCATTTTTAAAAAAATCCATTTTATAAAAAACTTTATTTATCAAAGAAAAACCATCTTTAAAATCAGGAAAAAACACTCGAAGTGACAGTCCTGCTTCGTTTGAACTGCTGTCAGATCGAGTGTTTTTTATGAGGCCCGGAAGGCCGAATAAAAAATGTATCGAGATCTCTTTTAATGTAAATCACTTATCGATACATTTTTTCATTTTGTCTTTTTTAAAAGAAATTCATTTTATAAAAAACTTCATTTATCAAAGAAAAACCATCTTTAAAATTGGAAAAAACACTCGAAGTGACAGTTCTGCTTCGTTTGAATTGCTGTTAGGCCAAAACCTTTAATAATTTTTTAATCTGAGCATCAAATTCTACTTAAAATTTCAACTTCCTTCCTATATTTGCGGACAAACTTTTACAATGACTTTAATTAAATCAATTTCGGGTATCAGAGGAACCATTGGAGGGAGAGCAGGAGATAATTTAACTCCTTTAGATATTGTTAAATTTTCAACAGCCTATGGACAATGGGTGAAAAATCAGAATCAAGCTGAAAAGCATAAGGTTGTCATTGGACGGGATGCGAGAATTTCAGGGGAAATGGTTCAGCAACTGGTTATGAATACTTTGGTAGGAATGGGCATAGACATTATAGATTTAGGTCTTTCAACCACACCTACTGTTGAGGTTGCCGTTCCTATGGAAAAAGCTGATGGAGGAATTATTCTCACGGCAAGCCATAATCCAAAACAATGGAATGCTCTGAAATTACTAAATCATAAAGGTGAATTTCTGAATGCAAAAGATGGAGAAGAAATTCTTTCTCTTTCAGAGAATCCCGATATTGAATATGCCCAAATTGATGATTTGGGAACAATCACTCAAAAAGATGATTATATTTCTAAACATATTGAGGAAATTTTAAAGCTCAAATGGGTGGATGCAGAAAAAATAAAATCTGCTAATTTTAAAGTAGTGGTCGATGGGGTTAATTCTACCGGAGGGATTGCTATTCCTCAGCTGTTAAGAGAACTGGGGGTAGAAGTAGTAGAATTGTATTGTGAACCCAACGGTCATTTTCCTCACGATCCTGAACCTTTAGAGAAAAATCTAACAGATCTTTTTGAAAAAGTGCTGGAAACACAAGCAGATTTGGGAATTGTGGTAGATCCGGATGTAGATCGTCTGGCTTTTGTAGATGAAAAAGGTAAAATGTTTGGAGAGGAATATACTTTGGTTGCCGTAGCTGATTATCTGCTGGGAAAACAAAAAGGAAATACGGTTAGCAATCTTTCATCTTCCAGAGCTTTGAGAGATATCACAGAAAAACATGGCGGAAAATATAAAGCCAGTGCAGTTGGAGAAGTAAATGTGGTCGAATTAATGAAAAAAACAAATGCTCTTATCGGAGGAGAAGGAAATGGTGGAATTATTTTCCCGGAATTGCATTATGGAAGAGATAGTTTGGTAGGTACTGCTTTATTTTTAACTCATCTGGCAGAAAAAGGAAAAACAGTTTCTCAATTAAGAAAAGAATATCCCTCATATTATATGAGTAAATCTAAAATTGAATTGACTCCCGATATGGATGTGGATGAAATTTTAGAAAGAATAAAAGAAAAATATGCTTCAGAAGAAATTTCTACTATTGATGGCGTAAAAATAGATTTTCCGGAAAATTGGGTTCATCTAAGAAAATCAAATACAGAACCCATTATAAGAATCTATACGGAATCTAAATCACAACAATCTGCCGATGAATTAGCAGAGCGTTTTATTGAAGAAATGAAAGAATTAATTTAAAACTATCTGCTATGCTAAAAAAGTAACCTGCTTAATCGCCCTTTGTTTGTTTGTTATGAGTTGCACCAAAGATGACTCAGGAAAGATTTGTAAAAGTGACTGTAATACAATCAAAGGAAAATTTACTACCATGAATGGCGAACCTGTTCCGGGAGTGAAATTAGAATTAAAACATACGAAAGGAACAGCCTGGTACGGTGATGTGCGGGTGATCGCCAAAACAACTTCTAAAGCAGACGGAACTTATGAACTGAAGTTTCATCTGAAAGATCACGAGGTAGGGCAGGATGCAGAAGGATATTTTTCAGTTTTAATTGATGATTCTGATTTGGATATTGATTATTATATCAAACAGGATAATGAATTAGGAACTTCAGCAAATACTATGGATTTTACCATCGATCATTTTGAAGATCGCGAAGAAGTTGTCGAATATAATTTTTACATTCCTAAGAAAGCCTGGATTACCGTTCATTTAAATAATTATTATCCGCAGGATGAATTTGATTATTTTAATGTTTCCTCCCTTTATCCCTTTGGAAGAGAAACCGGCGGAAATCCTGATGAGCCTGTTTATCATACTGGGAAGAGCGGGTATGAAGCTTTTATGGCTACTGAACCAAATAATGCACTAAAAGTTTATGTAGCTGAAAAAGAAAACAATAAGCTATTTATCACCCGAAAGAAAAATGGGGAAAAATTACCTCACGAAACGCTTGAATTGTTTGTTCCTGAAAATCCGGAAGATATTGAAGTGAATTTTGAGTATTAAAATTATTGAGATAAAATAAAATATTTTATTTCTTTAATTCTTCCGGAATCTTACAAACCGGAATGGGTTTCCATTTATGTTTATTAATTTCATGCCGGCGTTTATAGATTTTAAAAACTTCTAACTGTCGTCCTTTAAAATCTTCTTCCGTTTGATTGTTTTCATAAGCTTGCATAGCCCATTCCAGTTCCGGATAAGTAGCGCCAATTTGCTCTTCATCAGAACGATCATCACCGAAAAGTCCATCTGTGGGAGGAGCTTCTAAAATAGAAGGATTGATATTCAGAAAATGAGATAATTGATACACTTCTGATTTGGTTAAATCGGCTATAGGATTTATATCTACACCTCCATCACCGTATTTGGTGAAAAAACCGATTCCGAAATCCTCAATTTTATTACCTGTTCCTGCTACTACCAAACCTTTTAATCCGGCAAAGTAATATAAAGTTGTCATGCGTAATCGCGCTCGTGTGTTGGCTAAACCTAAATCGATTTTTTCCTGATCATCATTATTATTGATTAAAACCTTTTCCATTTCATCAAAAGTTGCAGTTAAATCTATTTCCATACTTTCTACATTTGAAAAATTACTTTTCAACCAGTTTATATGAGTAGAAGCACGATCTATATGAGATTTTGGCTGATGAATAGGCATTTCCAGACAGAGCAGAGGGAGTCCTGTTCTCGCACATAAAGTGGAAACCAAAGAAGAATCTACTCCGCCACTGATTCCTAAAGTGAATCCTTGAAGATTATTTTGCTGAACATAATCTTTTAACCAATTAGTGATATAATCCGCTATTTCTTGATGTTTCATGGAATTAGGTTTTTGGCTGAAAAATAAATCGACTTAATGAATTCGACTTCCCTTTAAAATTCAGTTATCTTTGTTCAAAAATAAGTTTTATAAACAGCATTTTAAACTGAAAGAACCTAAAAATTCATAATTCACCTTTTATGTTCAGAAAATTAATTGTTTTGGTTTTATTTTTTAGTTTGTTTTTAGCTTGCAAAAAAGAGAATAAAATTGAAAAACAAATTGCTCAAATTCCCGTCGCTTTTGAAGTAGAAAGATTCGACCGGAAATTTGCCGGCTTACAACCTGAAAATCTCCATTCACTTAAAGAAGAATATCCTTTTCTCTTTCCTGAACAATATTCAGATTCGGTCTGGACAGGTATTTTAAAAGATACCATTCAACAGGAAATAAACAGAGAAGTTTCAAAAGCTTTTCCGGATTTTTCAAAACAAAAAGAAGAGCTGATTACTCTATTTCAACATTTGAAATATTATTTTTCTGATTTTGAAGTTCCCAGAGTGATTACCATAACCTCTAATGTGGATTATAGAAATTCCGTTATTTTGGCTGACAGTTTATTATTAATTTCTTTGGATACTTATTTAGGAGAGGATCATGAGTTTTATTATGGAATTCAAAAATACTTTGTAAAGAATTTTATTGAATCTCAAATCGCTCCGCATGTAGCCAGAGAATATGCTGAAAAATATACTCCTCGTCCGGCAGAAAGAGAATTAATTGAATACATGGTTTACCATGGGAAAATTCAGTATTTCAAAGAAAAAGTTCTTCCTCAAAATTCTGCAGCAAGTATAATAGGCTATACAGAAGAGGAAATGGAATGGGCAGAGGAAAATGAAAGAGAAATCTGGGGATATTTTGTTGAAAATAAATTACTGTATCAGACTGACCCTGATTTGAGAAGAAAATTTTTAGATATAGGTCCTTTCACCCGTTTCGGACTTCAACTCGATAATGAAAGTCCGCCTCAACTGGGTCAATATATCGGATGGCAGATTGTCAAACAATATATGAACAGAAATAAAGAAGTCAGTTTTCCTGACATGCTGAAAACTGATAATGAAACGATTTTTAAAGAATCAAATTATAAACCTAAACAAAGATAAAAATGAATAAGAAATCAGATATAATCATTCATGTAGAAACAGATGAAAATAATGTGCCTGAAAAGCTGAAATGGACAGCTGAAGACGGAGGCGTTAAAAATGAAGAAGCTAAAGCAATGATGCTGGCTTTATGGGATTCAAAAAACAAAGAAAGTCTGCGCATCGATTTATGGACGAAAGATATGCCTATGGATGAGATGAAAACCTTTTTTTATCAAACTCTGGTGTCTATGAGTCATACTTTTTACAGAGCTACCGATGATATAAAAATGAGAGATACCATGCTTGATTTCTGTGAGTTTTATGCAGATAAAATGGAGATAAAATAATGTTGACAGCTTTATGGGTTGTAAGTGCGATTTTTTTGATGGTCGGATTTGTGGTGACTGAAAAAAATGCTTCTTCTGTTTTAGCAGGATATAACAGCATGAGCGAAGAAGAAAAGAAGAAAATCGATTTAAAAAAGTTGCTAAAAACTTTTAAAGCTTTTCATGTTTTTTTAGCCTCTTCTTTATTGTTAATCGGAATGGGTTTTTACCTTCTGAACTTAGAAAAATATCTTGAATTTCTTCTGGTTCTTTATCCTTTAATGGCTTATATCTGGCTTATTTGGAAAATCAATTCCGGAAAATTTAAAAAAATAGAAGAATGATTCATACTCAAAAAATTACGGCTGAAGATATTGCTATAAAAAGAATTGAAAAATTTCCGGACCGGCCAACGTTAATATTTTTACATGATTCTTTAGGTTGTATTGAATTATGGAGAGATTTCCCTGAAAAATTAGCTCAGGCTGTTCAATGTAATCTCCTGATTTATGACCGTCAGGGATATGGCCGTTCGGTCGGATTTTCCTATTCAGAAAGAACGAATGACTATCTGGAATGGGAAGCGGACATTCTGAATGATCTTATGCAAGAATGGGATTTAGAAAAAGCCATTTTATTTGGACATAGTGATGGAGGTTCTATCGCTTTGCTGATGGCCGCAAAATATCCTGAAAAAATCCAGGCTGTTATTGTGGAAGGTGCACATATTTTTGTGGAAGACATAACCCTGCAAGGAATTAAACAAGCAGCTGAACTTTATGAAAAAGGAGATCTCAGAGAAAGACTGATGAAATACCATGGGAGTAAAACAGATGCCATGTATGAAGCCTGGACTAAAACATGGTTTTCCAAAGAATTTCGCTCCTGGAATATTGAGCATTTTCTTCCATCTATTAATTGTCCTTTGCTTTTTATACAGGGTGAAAAAGATGAATACGGAACTTTACAACAAGTTGATAAAACTCTTGAACAAGTTAGTGGCACGGCGCAAAAGTTTATTGTTCCCAAGGCAGGGCATACTCCTCATAAAGAAAAACCTGAAGAAGTTATAAAAAAATGCCGGCTTTTCCTGAAGGCAATTCTTGAATAATCAGATTTAATCCTTCACAAACTTTTCTGTTTGTGTTTTTCCTGTCTGAACTTTTAGTTGTAAAAAATATTGACCTTTTAAAAAAGAAGATAAATCAATTTTAAAATTTCCTCTAAGATTAGAATGTTGATGAATGAGTTTTCCATTAAAATCAAAAATGGATAAATCTGAGAAATTTGAATTTTCAGAAAAGTGGATAAACAAAAATTCTTTTGCAGGATTCGGATATAAAATAAAAGTGCTTTTTTCCTTAGAATTTGTCAAAAGAGATTGTGAAAGATAATGTGCTTCCTGATTTTCTTCATTTTTTAAGATCAGATAGGAAACAGAATTTTCAGTGTTTAATTCATATTCTATTAAAGCTGAAGAAAGAAAAACCTGATGAAAATAATTTTTAAAATCAATGCTGAAAAATTTTAGTAGATTTCATCAGAGGAAGATTTTTAAAAGGAGATTATCTTTGAAGATATTCATTTCTTCATTAATAAATGTATTTTTAAAGTTTGAAATTCTTTTCTAAGGAAATGGCAGAAACCGGAGAAAAACGTAAAATATTTTCTTTAATTCAGGTCACGCGAAGTATTCAGGCTACAATACGCAAACGCTACGGATCTGCTTTTTGGGTGCAGGCTGAACTCAATAAACTCAATTATTACAAACATTCGGGACATTGTTATCCGGAGCTGGTTCAGAAAAAGAATGGAAGAATTATCACTCAAATGCGTTCTATTCTTTGGAAAACTGATTATATCAGAATAAACAAAGCTTTTAAAGAAATCGTTCATGAGCCTTTGAAGGATGGCATCAAAATTCTTTTTTTAGCTAAAGTCAACTTTGATCCTCAATATGGATTGTCATTAACTATTTTAGATATAGATCCGGGGTTTACTTTAGGCGACCTGGAAAAGGAAAAACAAGAAACTTTAAAAAAATTAAAAACCGAAGGTATTCTTCATCTTAATAAAGAAAAAATCCTTCCTGTTTTACCTTCAAGAATTGCTGTGATTTCGGTGGAAACCAGTAAAGGATATGCCGATTTTTTAAATGTTTTTGAAGAAGCTGAACAAAAATGGAAATATAAAATATTTCATATGTTATTTCCTTCACTGCTGCAGGGAGATAATGCGGTTCAATCCATTTTAAATCAATTAAACAGGATCCGAAAAGTTATTCATCATTTTGATCTGGTTGTAATCGTCAGAGGTGGAGGAGGAGATATAGGATTATCTTGTTTTAATAATTATTTTTTGACTAAGGCCATTGCTTTATTTCCCATTCCCGTGATCACCGGGATAGGTCATGCTACCAATGAAACAGCAGTTGAAATAGTGGCTCATACCAATGCTATTACACCAACAAAATTAGCGGAAATTATAGTTCAGAAATATCACGATTTTGCGTTGCCCGTTGAAGAAGCACGTCAATTAATTATTCAACAAGCTACATCTTTGATTGCACAGGAAAAAGAAAATCTGCAATCTCAAACCAGACATTTCCGTGCAGGAACAAGATATCTTTTATCTGAAAACAGAAATTTTTTAAAAGAAATTACCAGGGCTTTAGAATGGAATTTTCTTTCAAAATTTAAACAAGAACAGGAAAAGTTAAGAGATAATTCTTCAGCAATAAATTTAAAAACCAAGGCGCTTTTGGAGTTGAAAAAACAAGATTTGTCAATTTCAGCTGCTAAAATTCAAATAAATACCAAACAACAACTTCATCAACAAGAGCTTTTATTGAATTATCAATCTCAAAATTTAAATCAGCAGAGTTTTCGCTTTGCGGAAAATAGAAAGAATCAACTGATGAGTTTTCAAAAAAGTATAGAATTGTTAGATCCAAGAAATGTGTTGAAACGCGGATATAGTATCAGTATGATTAATGGTGAATTGTTGAAAAATTCTTTGGAAGTGAATGTAGGAGATCGTTTAAAAACTATCTTATTTGAAGGTGAATTGATCAGTGAAGTAAAAGAAACTAAAAAAATCAAAAACGATGACAGAAAAAATTAATTACACAGAAGCTTTTGATGAACTACAGAACATTGTATCAGAAATAGAACAAGGAGAAATTTCTGTAGATGAACTTTCCAAAAAAGTAAAACGTGCTGCTTTTTTGATTAAATTTTGTAAAACCAAACTTTCTGCCACAGAAGAAGATGTCAGGGAGATTCTGGCCGAGCTCGAGAAAGAAGATTAGATTTTTTCCATTTTAATTTTCTGAAGAAAATCTTCTCTGTCTTTTAGCTTCATAAATCAAAATTCCGGCTGAAACTGAAACATTCATAGAGTCGATTTTTCCCAGCATAGGAATGATGATGTTCTGAGTAGAATTTTCTAACCATTCTTCACTCAGACCATCTGCTTCTGTTCCTACTACTATAGCTGAAGGTTTTGTATAATCGGGTAGGGTATAAATTTCTGAAGCCTGAAGAGCAGCACAAAAGATTTGAATATCCCTTTTCTTTAGAAAGTTTATTATTTCTTCTGAACTACCCATTCCAATCTGATTTGAAAAAACACAACCCACACTCGAACGAATGATATTAGGATTATAAATATCCGTCAGCGGATTGGCTATTAACACTGCATCTACTGCCGCTGCATCAGCTGTGCGGAGCAGAGCGCCAATATTTCCCGGTTTTTCCGGAGCTTCAGCAACTAAGATCAGCGGATTTTTAGAAGAAAGATGAAGCGAGTCCAAATGATGTTCTTTTTGTTTTCCCACTGCTAAAAATCCTTCTGTAGATCCTCTGTAAGCGATTCTTTTATAAACTTTTTGAGGTACTTCAATGATTTCAGCAAAATGATTCTGCAAATGATTTAAATCTGCTGGCTGAACAAGTTCTTCGCAAAAGTAAAGCTGAGTTAATTCATAACCTGATTCTAAAGCCAAAAGTATTTCTCTTAAACCTTCTACTATAAACAAGCCTTCCCTGCGTCTGTTTCTGGATTTTTCCTGGAGCTGAATTAAATTTTTTATACTGGAATTTTGCGGACTGGATATTTTTTTGAACATCTTTTTATCTGTTTAAATCTGATAGTTCGTCTTCATTTTTAAAATAATTCACCAATAAACCTACCACAGAATGATAACTTTTCATGCCTTCCGGTTGATTATTAAGGACCAGATAATGATCATAAAAAACTTTAAATACCGGTTCAAAAGGATTTTTATAAGCTTCCCAAAATCTATACATTTCCTCATAATTGGAAAGCACACCCGGATGAATTTTTTGTCTTAAAGATTTAGCTGCTTCAGGATTCTTTCGTCTCAAATCATTTAAGCAGTACTGCAAAGCAAAAGTATATCCTGCATATCGAAAATAAGGATCAGGATGATTGATGGTCGCTAAGGCAGCAATAAAATTAGCTTCTTTTTCTTTGGCATATCCAAGTTGATGAGCAATTTCATGTGTTATCAAAGTAGGAAATTTAAAATCCGGAAGTTTATAATTGATATGTGCCTCATTGGTAAATGGATTTAAATAGCCGCTAAACCCCATATAAGTGAGAGGTAAACTGAAAATAGAAGATTTCATACTGATGAACCTATAGTTTAAGTCAGGAAATGTTTCCTGCAGTATATCAAAGCTTTGCAGAGATAAATCTGCCATTTCCTTAACCGAAAAATCATATCTTACAGCTTCTGTTTTATTCCCTGTTAAATCCTGCTGAAGCTGATTGGCTTCTTGGAGAAATTTTTCTGTCAGTGAAAATAATTCCTCTTCACTATAAGAAGTTTGCAAATCTAAATTTACTTCGAGGGGTAAGCGATAATAATTAAATCCCCATAGAAAATGAAAGAGAAAATAAATAACAGAAAAAGCTGAGATAACTTGTAATCCCCAGTCTTTAAAATTGGAGAATCTGCTTCTGATACGTTTGATTAGCCAGTAGATGATTAAAATTCCAAATGAAAAATAAAGAAGGTCTCCTACCGAAAAAGGTATTTTTCCCAATAAAAATCTTTCCAATTGTGAGATTTTTTGAAAGAGATGCTGACTGTAAATTCTTTCAATTAGCTCCGGTTTTCGGGATAGTATTTTCACCCCCGCTATTTGCAGAGGCAGAAGAAGAGCAGCTATAATTCGAAGTTTTTTTCTCACCTTCCAAAAATACAGGTTAATGTTTTAAGATAAAATCTTTCAGGATTATTTTTTAATGTGCTTAAACTTAATGTTGAAGACAGGGCGGTTAAAATCCTGTGTTGAAAGTAAATAATGAATTCATATAAATTTTATCTATGAAGAGAAAAAGCATCTTTTAAAATTTGAAAAGGGCGAAGATAGGCTTTAAATAGAAAAATATATTTTACTTTTGGAGAAACAGCTCTTATGAAATTTGATGCTTTTGAGGATTATTTAAAATTAGAAAGAAATTATTCCCCCCACACTTTAAAAGCTTATTTGACTGATCTCCATGATTTTTCTGAATATGTTTTAAAAGAATTTGAAGTTGAAGAAATTCAGAATGTTTCTTACAGTTTAATCCGCTCATGGATTGTTCATCTTGTTGATCAGCATATATCCAATCGGTCGATTAATCGAAAAATATCTTCTTTGCGTTCTTATTATGATTTTCTTTTAAAATCAGATCAGATAGAAGTTTCACCTTTATTAAAACACCGGCCTTTAAAAACATCAAAAAGACTTCAGGTTCCGTTTTCTGAAAAAGAGATGGAGGAGGCTTTGGATTTAGCTGTGTCAGAAGATTTTGAGAGCGTCAGAGATCAGTTTATAGTCACACTTTTTTATGCTACCGGAATTCGAAGATCTGAATTAATCAATATTCAAACAGACGATTTACATCCGCAAAGCAGGGAGTTGAAAATCAGAGGAAAGGGAAATAAAGAACGAATTATTCCCTTGCTGCCTATAGTCACTGAGCGTTTGGAGGAATATTTGAAATATCGCCAGCAATTGGAAATTATAGAAGATGATTCTTATTTGTTTCTTACGAAGAAAGGAAAAAAACTCTATGATGTTCTGGTTTACAGAATGATAAATGAATATTTCCGAAAAATATCGACTAAAACCAAAATGAGTCCCCATATTTTAAGACACTCTTTTGCTACTCATTTATTAAATCAGGGTGCGGACATAAATTCCATAAAAACTTTAATGGGGCATGAGAGTTTAACTTCAACTCAGATTTATACCCATAACGACATCTCTTTTCTGAAGAAAATACATGGGCAGGCTCATCCTCGAAATAAAAAATAAAAATCTTTTTCCTTTGAACTGTTGGTTTTCAGCTATCTGTGTTTTTTTTAGAAAAAAAATTAAAAATAAATGGAAAAAAGTTTTGTCGGTATGATAAACAAATATATATTTGCATCCCGAAAAAACAATGTAACTGTTGTTTTAGAAAATAGAGCAAGGCCGATATAGCTCAGTTGGCTAGAGCAGCTGATTTGTAATCAGCAGGTCGTGGGTTCGAGTCCCTCTATCGGCTCAAGTTTCTTAAAGTACATTGAAATAAAATTTTTGTTTGAGGGAGGATACTCAAGCGGCCAACGAGGACAGACTGTAAATCTGTTGGTTTTTACCTTCGCAGGTTCGAATCCTGCTCCTCCCACTTTTTTTTTAAAAAAGATTCAAATAAAAATTCAAAAAACAATTGAAGTTCGATAAAAATGTTTACTTTTGCGGACTGAAATTAAAATGCGGGAGTAGCTCAGTTGGTAGAGCGTCAGCCTTCCAAGCTGAATGTCGCCGGTTCGAATCCGGTCTTCCGCTCTTAAATAGAGCGAAAAGCTCTTTAAAGAGGGCTTGGGCGACCGGCCTGTCGATTTAAATGATAAGCCGACGTAGCTCAGGGGTAGAGCGCTTCCTTGGTAAGGAAGAGGTCACGAGTTCAAATCTCGTCGTTGGCTCTACAAGATGAAAGCTTTTAGCTTTGAAAAACAACCGGTTTGCGAACTGAGTTGTTTGTTGTATTGTAAAGGATTAACACTAATATATAACTAAGATTAAATAAGTAGAAATTATGGCAAAGGAAACTTTTGATCGTTCCAAACCCCACCTTAACATTGGTACGCTTGGACACGTTGACCACGGAAAAACTACCTTGACTGCTGCTATTACTAAGGTAATGGCTGACAAAGGTTTTGCTGAAGCAAGTGCGTATGACCAGATTGACAACGCGCCTGAAGAAAGAGAAAGAGGTATTACTATTAGCTCTTCGCACGTTGAGTATGCAACTGCAAATCGTCACTATGCACACGTTGACTGTCCCGGTCACGCCGACTATGTAAAGAATATGATTACAGGTGCTGCCCAGATGGACGGTGCTATTCTTGTGGTGGCGGCTACTGATGGTCCGATGCCTCAAACTCGTGAGCACTTACTTCTTGGACGTCAGGTTGGAATTCCCAGAATTGTGGTTTTCTTGAATAAAGTTGACTTGGTTGATGATGAGGAGTTGCTTGAGTTAGTAGATATGGAAGTACGTGAGTTGCTTTCTTTCTATGATTATGATGGAGATGATGCGCCTGTGATTACAGGTTCTGCTTTAGGTGCTCTGGAAGGTGATCCTCAGTATGTAGCTAAAATTGAAGAACTAATGGAGGCTGTTGATGAGTATATTCCTCTTCCTCCGCGTGATATTGATAAGCCTTTCTTGCTTCCTGTTGAGGACGTTTTCTCTATTACAGGTCGTGGTACAGTTGCTACCGGAAGAATTGAGACCGGAGTTGCTAACACAGGTGATGAGGTTCAGATTCTTGGAATGGGAGCTAACTTAACTTCAACTGTTACAGGAGTAGAGATGTTCCGTAAAATTTTAGACAGAGGAGAAGCAGGAGATAACGTTGGTATTTTACTACGTGGTATTGATAAGAGCCAAATTACCAGAGGGATGGTTGTTTGTAAGCCCGGATCAGTTACTCCTCACTCTAAGTTTAAAGCAGAGGTTTATATCTTGACGAAAGAAGAAGGTGGACGACACACTCCTTTCCACGATAACTACAGACCTCAGTTCTATATCAGAACCACTGACGTAACAGGTACTATTAGCTTGCCTGAAGGCGTTGAGATGGTTATGCCTGGAGATAACTTGACTATTAATGTTGAGTTGATTCAGCCGGTTGCTCTTACTAAAGGTCTAAGATTCGCTATCCGTGAAGGAGGACGTACAGTTGGAGCCGGACAGGTTACTGAAATTGTAGAGTAATAAATATATTGATAAGTCAAAGGTGTCTGGTTGGTCAGATGCCTTGACTTATATAAATACGGGTTTAGCTCAGTTGGTAGAGCACTGGTCTCCAAAACCAGGTGTCGGGAGTTCGAGTCTTCCAACCCGTGCTAAAAAAAAGTAGAAGGCTTAGAGTGCTGCAGAAGTTAAATGATGTTGAAGTAGGAAGCCTGTTGCTGAAACTAATCAAGATTCTTTGCTTCCTTAAAGCAAAGACTTTTGTTTTTTAATAGATAGGTGATTGAGAAATTGCCTTCATAAAACTCCGCAATAAAATCTTAAACAGAGAAGTGGAGTTTTAAAAAAAAAAGAAATTCATTATGGCAGGTTTTAAACAATACATTAGCGAATCTTATGACGAGCTTAAAAATCATGTGACTTGGCCTACCTATGCTGAAGCTCAGAAATTGACTGTGATTGTGTTGGTTTTTTCTGTGGTTTTTGCTTTAGCTATCTGGGGGGTTGACACAATTTTTAGTTCTTTGATCGAGCAATACTTTAAGTGGGTAAAATCCTAAGTTATGGCTGATGTAAAAGGAAAAGATATGAAGTGGTATGTGATCCGTTCGGTGAGTGGTCAGGAGAATAAAATCAAGGACTATATCGAAAGAGAGATTGCTTATCATGGATTAGAAGATTATGTAGAGCAGATTTTAGTGCCTACTGAAAAAGTTGTTCAAATCCGGAATGGAAAAAAAATTAATAAAGAAAGAATTTATTTCCCCGGATATATCATGATTCAGGCCGAACTTACAGGTGAAGTTCCTCATACTATTAAAAGTGTTAACGGAGTGATCGGCTTCTTAGGAGAGACTAAAGGAGGTGATCCGGTTCCTTTGCGTGATGCGGAGGTAAATCGTATGCTTGGAAAAGTAGATGAGCTGGCGGTGCAGGATAGTCAGATGGATATTCCATTTGTGAAAGGTGAAACAGTAAAAGTTATTGATGGTCCTTTCAATGGATTTACCGGTACTATTGAGAAAATTAATGAAGAGAAGAGAAAGTTGGAGGTGATGGTGAAAATTTTCGGAAGAAGAAGCCCGCTCGAACTGAGTTATATGCAAGTAGAGAAAGTATAAATGTTACACCTATATAGAATTGTCAATAATGCTTCCAATTAGTGATGATTCAAACATAAAACAAAAATAATGGCAAAAGAAGTTAGTAAAGTAATTAAATTACAAGTGCGCGGAGGAGCTGCCAATCCTTCTCCACCGGTTGGACCGGCATTAGGTGCTGCCGGGGTGAATATCATGGAGTTCTGTAAGCAGTTTAATGCCAGAACCCAGGATAAAGCAGGTCAAGTACTTCCCGCAGAAATTACGGTTTATAAAGATAAGTCTTTTAGTTTTGTCGTAAAGACTCCTCCTGCAGCAGTTCAATTGATGCAGATGGCTAAAATTAAAAAAGGTTCAGGTGAGCCGCCCGTTAAAAAAGTTGGAAGCGTTACCTGGGATCAAGTGAAAACTATTGCAGAAGATAAAATGGAGGACTTAAATGCCTTCACTGTTGAAGCAGCTATGAAATTAGTTGCAGGAACGGCACGATCTATGGGAATTACCGTTAAGGGTGAAGCTCCATTTGAATCTTAAAAATTATAGGAAATGGCAAGAATAACTAAAAAACAAAAAGAAGCAAGAGCTAAGTATGATGCGTCGAAGACTTATTCAGTTGGTGAAGCTTCTAAGATTATAAAAGAGATAACAAACGTTAATTTTGATGCCTCCGTAGAACTGGCTGTGCGCTTGAATGTAGATCCAAGAAAAGCAAATCAGATGGTTAGAGGGGTGGTTACCTTACCGCACGGAACCGGAAAAGATGTTAAAGTATTGGCTCTGGTAACTCCTGATAAAGAAGCTGAAGCCCAGGAGGCCGGTGCAGATTATGTTGGTTTGGACGAGTATCTTGAAAAAATCAAAGGAGGGTGGACCGATGTTGACGTGATTATTACCATGCCCAGTGTGATGGGGAGATTAGGTCCTTTAGGAAGAGTATTAGGTCCCAGAGGTTTAATGCCTAACCCAAAAACAGGAACTGTTACTATGGACGTGGCTAAAGCTGTGTCTGATGTGAAAGCAGGTAAAATTGATTTTAGAGTTGATAAAACCGGTATCGTACATGCCGCTATCGGAAAATCATCTTTTAGCGCTGAGAAAATTGCCGGCAACGCACGGGAATTATTAACAACGCTGGTTAATTTGAAACCGCAAGCTACCCGAGGTGCTTATATTAAGAGCATTTATATGTCCAGTACGATGAGCCCGAGCGTAGAAATTGATACTAAACGTTACACTGAGGAATAATAAGCATTATGACAAGAAAAGAAAAAGGACAAATAATTGAAGACCTTACCGGAAGGTTGAATGAAACCAATACCATTTATTTGGCTGATATTTCAGGTTTGGATGCCTCCAATACTACTAAATTACGTCGTGCTTGCTTTAAGGCTAATGTGACGTTAACAGTGGTTAAAAATACTTTGTTGGCTAAAGCAATAGAGGCCAGTGACAGAGATTTTGGTGATTTACCTTCTGTTTTGAAAGGGAACACTTCAATCATGATTGCAGAGGCTGGAAATGCCCCGGCAAAAGTTATTAAAGAATTCAGAAAAAAGGCAGATAAACCTTTACTCAAAGGTGCTTATATAGATGAAGCAATCTATATAGGAGATGAACATCTGGAAACCCTCTCCAATATCAAATCAAGAGAAGAGCTTATTGGAGATGTTGTCGGACTTCTACAATCACCTGCCAAAAATGTTATCTCTGCACTTAAGAGTGGAGGAGGTAAATTGGCCGGAATTCTTAAAACACTTTCTGAAAAGAAAGAATAAAGTTGTACGCACTTTTTAAATAATTATATAATTACAAATTACATTTTAAAAACGATAGAAAATGGCAGATTTAAAAGATTTTGCAGAGCAATTGGTTAATTTAACCGTTAAAGAAGTAAATGAATTAGCTGATATTCTTAAAGAAGAATACGGTATTGAACCAGCTGCAGCTGCAGTTGCTGTTGCCGGTGGTGCCGCAGGAGGTGATGCTGAAGCAGCTGATGAGCAAACAGAATTTGACGTTGTCTTGAAGGCAGCCGGAGGTTCTAAATTGCAGGTTGTTAAAGCGGTAAGAGAAATCACCGGACTTGGATTGAAAGATGCTAAAGGTCTTGTTGACGGAGCACCTGAAACAATTAAAGAAGGTATTCCTAAGGACGAAGCTGAAGCAATTAAAGCACAATTAGAAGAAATAGGAGCTGAGGTTGAGCTTAAATAACAGCTTGCCAAAAGCATCCAATACTGGTTTAGGCCTCTGGATAAAATCCTGAAGGTCTAAACCTTTTTGTGTATATTTGCATTTTTGAAAAATATATACGATATTATAGATTGTTCACCTTTTAAAAAGTGAATAATCAAACAAAATTAAATGTAACTTTTCTATAGTAATTGTCATTACTTGGAAGTTTAAAACTTACATCGATGTCAGAAAAGCAGCAAACCCAGAGAATAAGTTTCTCTTCTGTGAAAAATCGTCCGGACTATCCGGATTTTCTGGATATTCAGATTAAATCCTTTAAAGATTTTTTCCAGCTTGAAACAAAATCAGATAAGAGAGAAAATGAAGGTTTGTACAATACCTTTATGGAAAATTTTCCTATTACGGATACCCGTAATCAATTTGTACTCGAATTCTTAGACTATTTTATTGATCCGCCTCGATACACTATACAGGAATGTATAGAGCGTGGATTGACTTATAACGTGCCTTTAAAAGCCCGTTTAAAGTTGTATTGTACAGATCCGGAGCACGAAGATTTTGAGACCATTGTACAGGATGTATATTTGGGAACCATCCCTTATATGACGCCCAGTGGAACTTTTGTTGTGAATGGAGCAGAAAGAGTAGTTGTATCACAGTTACATCGCTCACCCGGAGTGTTTTTTGGACAATCTTTCCATGCTAACGGAACTAAATTGTACTCAGCAAGGGTAATTCCTTTTAAAGGTTCATGGATTGAATTTGCCACCGATATCAACAGCGTTATGTACGCTTATATCGACCGTAAAAAGAAATTGCCTGTAACTACCTTGTTCAGAGCAATTGGATATGAAAGAGATAAAGATATTCTTGAAATTTTTAACCTGGCAGAAGAAGTTAAAGTTTCTAAATCAGGCTTGAAAAGAGTATTGGGCAGAAAATTAGCAGCCAGAGTTTTAAATACCTGGTATGAAGACTTTGTGGATGAAGATACAGGAGAAGTTGTTTCTATCGAAAGAAACGAGATTGTGCTGGATCGTGATACTGAACTTGAAAAAGAACATATTGATGAAATTATAGAAACCGGTACAAAAACTATTTTACTGCATAAAGAAGACAGCTCAAATAGTGATTATGCCATCATCTATAACACTTTACAAAAAGACCCTACCAACTCTGAAAAAGAAGCAGTCGAGCATATTTACAGACAACTTCGAAATGCTGAGCCGCCCGACGAGGATACTGCAAGAGGTATTATAGAAACCCTTTTCTTCTCTGAGCAGCGTTATAACCTTGGAGAGGTGGGAAGATATCGAATGAATAAAAAATTGGGACTGGATGTTCCCATGGATCAGCAGGTATTGAGTAAAGATGATATTATTACCATTATTAAATATCTGATTGAGCTGGTCAATTCAAAAGCTGAAGTTGATGATATCGACCACTTATCAAACCGTCGTGTTAAGACTGTTGGAGAGCAACTCTCACAGCAATTTGGAGTAGGACTGGCCCGAATGGCGAGAACCATTCGTGAAAGAATGAACGTAAGAGATAATGAAGTGTTTACGCCTGTTGATTTGATCAATGCTAAAACTTTATCTTCTGTGATTAATACGTTCTTTGGAACTAACCAGCTTTCACAGTTTATGGATCAAACCAACCCACTGGCGGAAATCACTCATAAACGAAGATTATCTGCCCTTGGACCCGGTGGTCTTTCAAGAGAAAGAGCAGGTTTTGAGGTGAGAGACGTTCACTATACCCACTATGGAAGACTTTGCCCGATTGAAACGCCGGAAGGACCGAATATTGGATTGATTTCTTCTATGGCTGTTTATGCAAAAGTAAACAGTATGGGCTTTATAGAAACGCCTTACCATAAAGTTGAAAACGGAGTGGTTGATAAATCTACAGAACCTCTGTATTTATCGGCTGAAGAAGAAGAAAATATGCTGATTGGTCAGGCTAATGTTGATATGTCTGATAACGGCAAAATTGAAGTAGAAAGAACGATTGCAAGAATGGAAGGAGATTTCCCTGTTGTGAGTCCGGAAGAATTACATTATTCAGACGTAGCTCCCAACCAGATTTCCTCTATTTCAGCTTCTTTGATTCCATTCCTGGAGCACGATGATGCTAACAGAGCTTTGATGGGATCAAATATGATGCGTCAGGCTGTTCCTCTGTTGAGAGCTCAGGCGCCTATTGTAGGTACCGGTTTGGAGCGCAGAGTAGCGACCGACTCAAGAGTTTTGATGAATGCAGAAGGAGACGGAGTAGTTGAATATGTGGACGCAGAAAAAATCGTTATTAAATATGATCGAACAGATGAAGAAAGATTGGTCAGTTTTGAATCTGACTCCAAGACTTATCATCTGGTGAAATTTAGAAAAACTAACCAAAGTACTTCTGTAAATCTTAAACCTATTGTAAAAGTAGGAGACCGGGTGAAAGCAGGACAGGTTCTTTGTGAAGGATATGCTACTCAAAATGGAGAGCTTGCATTAGGCCGGAATATGATGGTAGCTTTCATGCCTTGGAAAGGATACAACTTTGAGGATGCGATTGTTATCTCAGAAAGAGTAGTAAGAGATGATCATTTTACCTCTATTCACGTTGATGAATATTCTTTACAGGTAAGAGATACTAAATTAGGTGATGAAGAGCTGACCAGTGATATTCCTAACGTTTCAGAAGAAGCAACCAGAGATCTGGATGAAAACGGAATGATTCGTATAGGAGCGGAAGTAAAACCTGGAGATATTCTTATAGGAAAAATCACTCCTAAAGGGGAGAGTGATCCAACTCCTGAAGAAAAACTTTTACGTGCCATTTTCGGAGATAAAGCCGGAGACGTAAAAGACGCTTCCTTAAAAGCTTCGCCTTCCTTAAACGGAGTGGTCATTGATAAGAAACTTTTCTCAAGAGCTATTAAGAATAAGCGGGAAAGAGCAAAAGACAAAGAGAAAATTGCTGCTTTAGAAAAGAAGTACGACGAGAAGTTTGAAGAATTGAGAACACAGGTTGTTGAAAAATTATTTGCCATAGTTGGCGGTAAGACAGCTCAGGGAGTTCAAAATGATTTAGGAGAAGAAATTCTGCCTAAAGGAAAAAAGTTTACCTTAAGAATGTTAAATTCTGTTGAAGAATTTACTCACTTGACTAAGGGTAAGTGGACAACAGATGACAAGCTCAATGATTTAGTTGCCGATTTGATTCACAACTATAAAATCAAAGAGAACGAATTACAAGGTAATTTAAGACGTGAGAAATTTACCATTTCTGTGGGAGATGAATTACCATCAGGTATTCTGAAACTGGCCAAAGTTTATATAGCCAAAAAGCGAAAGCTTAAAGTAGGAGATAAAATGGCAGGCCGACACGGAAACAAAGGTATTGTGGCCAAAATTGTACGGGAAGAAGATATGCCTTTCCTGGAGGACGGAACCCCGGTTGATATCGTTCTGAATCCATTAGGAGTACCTTCTCGTATGAACATCGGTCAGATTTATGAAACTGTATTAGGATGGGCAGGCCAGAAATTAGGAGAAAACTATGCAACTCCGATTTTTGACGGTGCTTCTCTTGAGCAGATTAATGAATTAACCGATAGAGCCGGAATTCCACGATATGGTCATACTTACTTATATGATGGAGGAACCGGAGAGCGTTTTGATCAGAAAGCGACTGTAGGAGTGATTTATATGTTGAAGTTAGGACACTTGATTGATGATAAGATGCACGCCCGTTCAATTGGACCTTACTCTTTAATTACGCAGCAGCCATTGGGTGGTAAAGCACAGTTTGGAGGACAGCGTTTTGGAGAGATGGAGGTGTGGGCTCTGGAAGCTTATGGAGCTTCAGCAACATTAAGAGAGATCCTGACGGTCAAATCGGATGATGTAGTAGGACGTGCTAAAACTTATGAAGCAATTGTTAAAGGAGATCCAATGCCTGAACCGGGCTTGCCTGAATCCTTTAATGTATTGATGCACGAACTCAAAGGATTGGCTTTGGATATTCAATTAGAAGAATAACAAAACGTCTTGATTTCCGGAATGTTTACCACCGGAATGAATGAAGTATGGTAAATAAATTTAAAATCTTTAGCACAAGATATTATGGCTAGATCTCAAGAAAAGAATACACAAAAGAAATTTAACCAGATTTCTATTGGGTTGGCCTCTCCTGAAGCTATTTTAGCAGAGTCAAGAGGAGAGGTTTTAAAACCTGAAACTATAAATTATCGTACCCATAAACCCGAGCGAGACGGTTTGTTTTGTGAGCGGATTTTTGGACCGGTAAAAGATTATGAGTGTGCCTGTGGAAAATACAAACGAATCCGTTACAGAGGAATCGTTTGTGACCGATGCGGGGTAGAAGTAACCGAGAAGAAGGTAAGACGTGACCGTGTGGGACACATCAACCTGGTAGTGCCGGTAGCCCATATCTGGTATTTCAGATCTTTACCAAATAAAATCGGATACCTTTTAGGCATCCCGTCCAAAAAGCTGGATATGATCATCTATTATGAAAGATATGTGGTCGTTCAGCCCGGAATTGCAAAAGATGCAGATGGTGATCCGGTAGAAAAAATGGAATTCCTAACGGAAGAAGAGTATCTGGATATTCTGGATTCGCTTCCGAAAGAGAATGCCTATCTGGATGATTCTGATCCCAATAAGTTTATTGCTAAAATGGGAGCAGAATGTCTGATTGACTTATTGCAACGTTTAGATTTAGATGAACTCTCTTATGATTTGAGAGATAAAGCAAACAACGAAACTTCTAAACAACGAAAAACAGAAGCCTTAAAACGCTTACAAGTAGTTGAAGCTTTCCGCGATGCCAACGAAAGAAGGGAAAATAATCCTGAATGGATGATCTTAAAGGTTATTCCGGTTATTCCACCTGAATTAAGACCATTGGTTCCGTTGGATGGAGGTCGTTTTGCTACTTCTGATTTGAACGATCTTTACAGAAGAGTGATTATCAGAAATAATCGTCTGAAAAGATTAGTTGAAATAAAAGCGCCTGAGGTGATTCTTAGAAACGAAAAAAGAATGCTTCAAGAGGCTGTAGATTCACTTTTTGATAATACAAGAAAATCTTCTGCAGTAAAAACTGACAGTAACAGACCTTTAAAATCTTTATCAGATTCTCTAAAAGGGAAACAAGGACGTTTCCGTCAAAACCTTTTAGGAAAACGAGTAGATTATTCAGGACGTTCGGTTATTGTAGTAGGGCCGGATCTGGAATTGCACGAGTGCGGACTTCCAAAAGATATGGCAGCTGAACTTTATAAACCTTTTGTAATCAGAAAACTGATTGAAAGAGGTATTGTAAAAACAGTTAAATCTGCTAAGAAAATAATTGACAAACGCGAACCTGTAGTCTGGGATATTTTAGAAAACGCGATGAAAGGGCATCCGGTGTTACTGAACCGTGCGCCAACTCTTCACAGACTGGGAATTCAAGCTTTCCAGCCTAAAATGATTGAGGGAAAGGCCATTCAGTTACACCCATTGGCTTGTACTGCTTTTAACGCGGACTTTGACGGGGATCAAATGGCGGTTCACTTGCCACTTGGACCTGAGGCTATTCTGGAGTCTCAGCTTTTAATGCTGGCTTCTCATAATATCCTTAACCCGGCAAACGGTTCACCTATTACCGTTCCTTCGCAGGATATGGTTTTAGGATTGTATTATATGACCAAAGGCAGAAAATCTACTCCTGAAAATAAAATGAAAGGAGAAGGACAGACTTTCTATTCTTCAGAAGAAGTTATTATCGCTCATAACGAAGGAAGAGCTGATCTTAACAGCATCATCAAAGTGAGGGTAAAAACTAAAGACGAAGAAGGAAACGAGAAATCTGAAATTATTGAAACTACTGTCGGACGTGTTTTATTTAATGAAGTTGTTCCTGAAGAAGTTGGATTTATTAATGAGGTTCTCAATAAAAGAGCCCTTAGAGATATTATTGGGGAAGTTCTTAAGACAACCAGCGTTCCAAGAACAGGAGAATTCCTGAACGAAATTAAAAATCTTGGATATGATCTGGCCTTTAAAGGAGGATTGTCTTTCTCTTTAGGAGATATTATTATTCCTGAAGAAAAAGAAACACTTGTAAATAAGGCCAACGAGCAGGTTGATATGATCGTTTCCAACTATAATATGGGATTGATTACCAATAATGAGCGATACAATCAGGTGATTGATGTTTGGACTGCTACTAACGCAGACTTAACAGAAATGGCTATGAAACGTATCAGCGAAGATCAGGATGGTTTCAACTCTGTTTATATGATGCTCGATTCCGGAGCAAGAGGTTCTAAAGAGCAGATCCGTCAGTTAACCGGAATGAGAGGATTGATGGCTAAGCCTAAAAAATCGAATACCGGAGGAGATATTATTGAAAACCCCATTCTTTCTAACTTTAAAGAAGGACTTTCAATTTTAGAATACTTTATTTCTACTCACGGTGCCCGAAAAGGTCTGGCTGATACAGCTTTAAAAACTGCTGACGCTGGATATCTGACCCGAAGACTGGTTGACGTTTCTCAGGATGTTATTATTCTTGAAGAAGATTGCGGAACACTGAGAGGTATTGAGGTTGAGTCGCTTAAGAAAAATGATGAAGTCATTGAAAGCTTAAGTGCCAGAATCTTAGGAAGAACAGCTTTAGATGATATTTACGATCCTGCTACAGGTGAGGTAATAGCTGAAGCCGGTCAGATGATTGAAGAAGATTTGGCTAAACAAATTGAAAACTCAGCTATTGAAAAAATAGAAGTTCGTTCTCCGCTTACTTGTGAGGCTAAAAACGGAATCTGTGCCAAGTGTTACGGAAGAAACCTGGCTACCGGAAAAGAAGTTCAACGTGGAGAAGCTGTTGGAGTTATCGCAGCTCAATCTATCGGAGAACCCGGAACTCAGTTAACCCTGAGAACTTTCCACGTAGGAGGTATTGCAGGAAACATTTCAGAAGACAATCAGGTGATTGCAAAACAAGATGGTATTGCGGAATTTGATGATCTGAAAGTTGTTAAAGGAGAAAATGAAGAAGGAAAACCGGCAGATATTGTTATTTCCCGAACTACTGAATTTAAAACAGTAGATCCAAAAACTGATCACGCCACCGGTCATGCTGTTGTTCCTTATGGTGCTCAGCTTTTTGTAAAACCCGGAAGCAAAATCAAGAGGGGAGATGTGATTTGTCAGTGGGATCCTTATAACGGTGTAATTATCTCAGAATTTGCCGGAAAAGTTCAGTTTGAAAACTTGAAAGAAGGAGAAACTTATCAGGTTGAAACAGACGAACAAACAGGTTTCCAGGAAAAAGTAATTATAGAAGCCAAGAAAAAGAGAAGAAAGAAAGTTCCTGCTCTTTTAATATTAGGTAAAGAAGGAGAAACTATCAGAAGTTATAATCTTCCGGTAGGAGCCCACTTAATGGTTGATGATGAAGAGGAAATTAAAACAGGAAAAATTCTTGTAAAAATTCCTCGAAGATCTTCCAAAACCGGGGATATTACAGGAGGTTTACCGCGAGTTACTGAATTGTTTGAAGCTCGTAATCCTTCTAATCCGGCAGTGGTTAGTGAAATTGACGGAGTGGTCTCTTTCGGAAAAATTAAGAGAGGAAACCGTGAAATTATAGTAGAATCCAGATTTGGAGATGTGAAAAAATACTTGGTTAAACTTTCTAACCAGATATTGGTTCAGGAAAATGACTATGTACGTGCAGGAATGCCGTTATCCGACGGAGCCATTACTCCGGATGATATTTTAAATATCAAAGGACCCAGCGCAGTACAGCAGTATTTGGTGAATGAAGTTCAGGAGGTTTATCGTTTACAAGGTGTAAAAATTAATGATAAACACTTTGAAGTAGTAGTTCGTCAAATGATGCAGAAAGTTCAAATCCAGGATCCGGGTGATACTTTATTCTTAGAAAATCAATTGGTTCATAAGAATGACTTTATCGAAGATAACGATAAGATCTTTGGTAAGAAAGTAATTGAAGATGCAGGAGACAGCAAAGTGTTTAAACCGGGACAGATCGTATCAGCTCGAGAGCTAAGAGATGAAAATTCAGTGCTCAGAAGAGAAGATAAAAAACTTGCTGAAGCAAGAGATGCTGAACCGGCAACAGCCAAACCGATTCTTCAGGGTATTACCAGAGCTTCTCTGAGAACGAAATCCTTTATCTCTGCAGCTTCTTTCCAGGAAACTACGAAAGTACTGAACGAAGCAGCTGTAAGTGGTAAAGTGGACACCTTGGAAGGTCTGAAAGAAAATGTTATTGTTGGACACAGAATTCCGGCAGGAACCGGATTGCGTGAATATGATAACATCATTGTAGGATCCAAAGAGGAGTTTGAAGAAATGATGGAAAAGAAACAAGAAGTTAATTTAAATTAATTGTTTTGACAGAAAAAAGTCCTTGAAGTTTTCGAGGACTTTTTTTCTTTTTTATAAACTACTAACATAAAAACAATAACTTATGAGCAATGGTCCAAAACCAAAACCGAAGAAACTGAACATCGAAATTGATGAAGAAACTGCTCAGGGACAATACAGTAATTTAGCAGTAGTAAATCATTCGGCTTCAGAATTTGTTGTTGATTTTGTCAACATTATGCCGGGTTCTCCTAAAAATAAAGTGAAATCCCGAATCATATTAACGCCTCAGCACGCAAAAAGATTTCTCAAAGCGTTAAGTGATAACATCAATAAATTTGAAAAACAGCACGGTGAAATTCAAGATTACGGAAAACAAACAATTCCGCTTAATTTTGGCCCCACCGGTCAGGCTTAAAGATTAAGATCCCAAGTTTTCAGAAGAAATAATTTGGGATTTTTTTTATCCAGGAAAAGTATTGGAAGACCAATGCTCTGCTTTAATCGTTCTGATTTTTCTTATAAATTCATGATTTGCAGGACGATCAGCTTGAATATTAATGAAATACTGATCTCTGTGAAAAGTATATTGTTCAGCCTGGCCTTTATTGAATTTCAGTTTATAAAAAGGAATGACTAAAGCAAAAGATTCCATATTTACCTGAAATCTTATCAGGATTCCATCTTTCTTGATTTCTATATTACAGGTATTGATGCCTTCATTCAAAATCAAAAGATTCTGAATTTCCATACTGGCTGAATTGATCATCAGAATTCCTGAATTTACTCCATTCAGTTGTTTGCGTTTCTGCAAATCAAAATCAACTCCTATTTCCGATTCTATAAGCTCCCGTGATTCTTCAGGACGGGCTGATAAGTTTAATAACATCTGAATTTTTCTGAAAGATAAGGATAAAAATAAGCATGATTAAATTTTGAAGTATCTTTGTCAGCTAAATTTTTCAATACATGAATATTCAACAAATACTTTCTGATCATTCAAGAGCATTCTTCAAAAAAACTTATGATATTGAAGTTGGAGAATTTGAATTTCAACCTACACGAAAAGAATTTGAAGGAGATATTACTTTGGTAGTTTTTCCTTTATTAAGATATGTAAAGGGTAATCCTGTGGAACTTGGCGGACAGCTGGGCGATTATCTGAAAAAAGAAGTTGCTCAAATCAGAGATTATAATATTATTAAAGGATTTTTGAATTTAGTTTTTGAGGATGATTATTATCTGCAGTTTTTTAACCGTATAAAATCGGATAAAGAATTTGGAAAAATTAAAGCCGGTGAAAATTCGAAAACTATTATGGTAGAGTATTCTTCACCTAACACCAATAAACCTCTTCATTTAGGTCATATCAGAAATAATTTACTTGGATATTCAGTAGCTGAAATTTTAAAGGCAACCGGACATCATGTTGTAAAAACGCAGATTATAAATGATCGGGGAATCCATATTTGTAAGAGTATGGTTGCCTGGGAAAAATTTGCTGATAAAGATGAATCCGGAGAAAGAGAAACTCCTGAGACAGCCGGATTAAAGGGTGATCATTTTGTGGGGAAATATTATGTGAAATTCGATTCGGAATATAAAAAACAAATTGCCGAATTGGTCGAACAGGGAATGACCGAAAAAGATGCTGAAAAACAAGCACCCTTAATGCTTGAAGCTCAAAAAACCCTGCAGCAATGGGAAGCCGGAGATCCCGAAACCATAGAAATATGGAAAATGATGAACAACTGGGTTTATGATGGTTTTGAAGAAACCTATAATCATCTGGGAGTCGATTTTGATAAAAATTATTATGAAAGCGACACTTATTTATTGGGTCGTGAGATTGTTGAGCAAGGATTAAAAGAAGGTGTTTTTTTCCAAAAAGAAGACGGAAGTATATGGATTGATTTGACAGAAGAAAAACTGGATGAAAAACTTCTTCTAAGAGCTGACGGAACTGCTGTTTATATGACTCAGGATATTGGAACTGCTCTTCAAAGAGTGAATGATTATAAAATCGACGGAATGGTTTATACGGTAGGAAATGAACAGGATTATCATTTTCAGGTGTTATTTGCCATTCTAAAAAAACTGGGATATAAATGGGCCGATCATCTTTATCATTTGAGTTATGGAATGGTCAATTTACCCGGAGGAAGAATGAAAAGCAGAGAGGGAACTGTTGTGGATGCAGATGATCTCATGCAGGAAATGAATCATACAGCTGCTAAAATTTCTGCAGAACTGGGAAAACTCGATGGATATTCAGAAGAAGAAAAAAAAGACTTATACAACACAATCGGGATGGCAGCTTTGAAATATTTTATACTCAAAGTAGATCCCAAGAGAGATATGCTGTTTAATCCTGAAGAGTCTGTTGATTTTCAAGGAAACACCGGCCCTTTTATACAATATACCTATGCGAGAATCCAGTCTATTTTAAGAAGAGTAGATTTTGATTATACAAGTGATATTGAGGATTATCCATTACACGAAAAAGAAAAATCTCTTATTAAGCAGTTGGAATTATTTCCTCAGGTTTTAAAACTTGCAGCTGAACAATACAGTCCGGCACAAATAGCCAATTATGTTTATGATCTGGTGAAAGAGTTTAATTCGTTTTATCAAAATGTAAGCATTTTAGGAGCTGAAAAAGAAGAAGAGAAGATTTTCCGCGTTCAACTTTCAGAAAAAGTAGCAGAAGTAATTAAAACCGCTTTTATGCTGATGGGAATTGATGTTCCTGAAAGAATGTAATATTTGATCTCATTTGAGCTTTAAAACTTATTTTCTTTATTAACTTGTAAAAAATACTTATTGAATGAAAACTCCTGAAAATATAGATGTTTTAGACCTTCAGTTTTTAGAAGAATCCCACGTTATTGCAAATTATCTCATTCCTTCTTCAGATGGTTTAATTCTTATTGAAACCGGACCTGAGACAACTTTTGAAAATTTAAAAAAAGCCATTCAAAATGCGGGTCATTCATGGAAAGATGTAAAACATGTTTTTCTGACGCATATTCATTTCGATCACGCCGGAGCAGCATGGAAATTTGCTGAAAACAATGCTAAAATTTATGTTCATCCGATTGGCTTACCTCATTTGAATCAGCCTGAAAAACTGTGGAATTCTGCCAAAAGAATTTATCAGGAAGATATGGAAAGGTTGTGGGGGGAGATGAAACCTATCGATAAAAATTTATTGATTCCAGCCGAGGACGGAGATGAATTTACAATAGGTGAATTTAACATAAAAACCCATTACACGCCCGGACATGCTATTCATCATAATGCTTATCAATTTGGAGAAATAGTTTTTACCGGAGATGTAGCCGGAGTCAAGATAAATCAAGGACCGGTAGTTCCTCCTTGTCCGCCGCCTGATATTGATGTGGGTGCCTGGAAAAATTCTATTGAAAAAATTAAAAAACTTCAACCTAAAGCTCTTTATCTGGCTCATTATGGAAAAGTTGAAGAAGTAGAAAAACATTTAAACGATTTATCGGCTATAATTGATGACTGGGCGGGCTGGATTAAAAAACACTATGATAAAGAGGCTTCTCCTGATGAGATTACTCCTGAATTTATTGAATACACACAAAATCAATTGAGAGAAAAAGGCGTCAGTGAAGAAGATATCGAAAAGTATGAAAAGGGAAATCCTTCTTTTATGTCTGTAACAGGATTGATGCGATACTGGAAATTAAAAGAACAAGGAAGACTTTAATGCAAGATTTTTTCATTTTTTCCGTTTAATCAAAAGAAGAAAATTAAACGATTTGAAAAATTTCTTTGTATTAATTCTTGTGTTTTTCTGTAGTCAGATTATTTTTTCTCAAAATAATTTTTCTGAAGAGGAAGTTTGGGAAAATTTAAAAATCAATGACAGTCTTTTTTATGAGTTGCTTTCAAAAAGAAAGATTCACGAAAAAGTATTTGAAATTCAGTCTGATTCCAAAAAATATAATCCTCCTGTTTTATTTGCCCTGGCTCATAATCTCTTTGATAATAATCAAAAGGATCAGGCAGTTTTCTGGTATTATGTCGGCTTGCTGAGAGCGATGAAAGATGCTCAACAAGAACAGCAGTTATTCGAAAAAAATAAACATTCCATAGATTTGTATGTTGAGTTTTTAGGAAAACCTATTGAGAAATATACTCTTCAGCATTTTTCTCATACACAATCAATTGTGCTGGAAGCTTGTCAATTTGTAAAGGAAAATCCAACTACTTATAGTTCTGCCTGGATTTTTTTGGATGGAGCAGAAAAGAAAGAAGATCTTGCTTCTTTTGAGCAATTTGTTTTTAAAGAAGAACGGGAAGAATGGATGACACAAAAAACAGTGGAATTTTTTAAAGAAAATCTCAACAGATTTATATCAGCTCAATCTGTTCATGTCTTCGAAAAATTTTAGAAATAAAAAACCACGGAAAGTAGAATTTTTCCGTGGCAGTTAATTGTTCTTCAGTTTTTATGAATTAGCCTCCCAGCTTCCGCTTTCATCAAAAGTATGATCAATCCAGGTTCCTGATCCGTCTGCATTCCAGTGGTATTCAGAATCGATTTCTCCGTCTATAATCATAATTAAACTTCCTGACATATCAGGATAGTAGGTCAGTTCGAATTTCCAGTCTTCATCAAAAACAGTCATGGTTACGTCCATGCTATCATCAGGATTTACCTGCCAGGTCCATTCATAAACATAGTAATCTTCATCTCCAAGGAATTTTAAACTCCCATGCGTATCGTCTAAAGATTGACGTAATTCCATATATCTTATAAAACCATTAGTTTCTTCATCCGAATAAAAAATTTCAACTACATTCATCCCATTTTGTATAGAAAACTGATAAGCAATGGTAGTATATCCATAAGAGTAAGTATAAACTGTATAATCGGGAGTGTCATAAGTTGTATAACGGTTAAAACTTCCGGTTGCTTCAATAGGTTCATAACTTACATCTGCCTCTTGCGGAACTTCGGTAAATGCTTGAAAGGACTGATAAAGAGTAACAGTTTGAAAATGACTCTGTAAAATTTGAGCCTGAGGATCTGTGCTTTGTTTTAAAGCAGTGGGTAATTTTAAATCTCTTTCAAAAATTGCAAATTCCGGAGTGTCCTTTATGTCCGAAGCAGGATCTTCAGCGTTAACATGATCATCATCCGAACTACAGCCCACGAAAAACAAGAGACTTAATACGACTAAAAATAAATTAAAATTTCTTGAAACTTTCATAATAAAAATGGTTAAGTGATAAATAATTATAAAGCGCATATTAAAATTATTTTCCTAAAACCACAAAATTTTTTTTATAAAATTTAGAGTTTTCTGTGAAAAGTTAATTAATTCAAATAGGAATTCTAAAGAGAAGACTAATTTTAAAAAGGGAATGAGTTACCTGCAGGTTAAAAATCGAAAAATTTTTAGTGTCGAAGTGTATTTTATTCACTTTCTTTTTCCTCGCTTTTTTTATCTTCTTTATAACTGTATCTCCTCATTTCATTAAGTTCTTCCTGAAGTTTAAGTTCTTCAATAGGAATAACTTTTAAAAAGGAAGGATGCTGTTCAATGGCATATTCCATTTTTTCGATAATACTGTCCACAGATTCATTTTCATAATCTATTTCAAGAGGAGGTTTAATAACCATAGACTGAAGAATTCCTCTTTTCTTGATGCGCATTCCTTTTTTATCAAATGATCTTCTGAATCCATCAATGACAATGGGTACAACTACGGGTTTAAATTTTTTAACTATATGAGCAGTTCCTTTTCGAATGGGTTTCCAGGGAGTAGTGGTCCCTTGCGGAAAAGTAATTACCCATCCATCATCCAGAGCTTTTCCAATATTTGAAATATCACTAAATTTCACCTGCCGGTTAATGTCTTTACCTGCAGATCTCCAGGTTCTTTCTACGGCTACAGCTCCTCCATAAGCCATCACTCTGGTGTGTAATCCTTCTCTCATGGTTTCTTTGGCAGCCACATAATAAATATTCAGTTTTGGATTCCACAGATATCCGATATTTTTAATAGAATCTATACGTCCGTGTAAACTGGCATTAAAAACGTGATACATAGCCACTACGTCTGCAAAATAGGTCTGGTGATTAGAAATAAACAAAACATTTTTGTCAGGAAGTTTGGTGATCACTTCAGAACCTTCAATTTTTAATTCATTAAAGCCTCTGTATCGCCTATGGGTCAGCAGCCCCAAAGTCCACACTAAAAACCTTTTTAAAAAAAGATAATGTCCAAAAGGATCTTTTTTAAATAAACCCATTTATAGAAGAAGTTTTTTGATAGGGGACAAATATAGAAAATAGAAGTTTAAAGAACTTCCTTAAACAAGGTTTTCACTTCATTTAACATCATGGCAGTGGCTCCCCAGACTATTTTATTGTTTAAAGAAAAAGCAGGAACTTCTATATAATCTCCATAACTGGTTGATAAAGTTTCAGTAACCACATTGGCTTCATTTAAAAAGTCTTCCAGTTTTACCGGCACCAGTTCTTTAACTTCACTTTCCTGTCGTCTGAATCGCGGAGTGTTTTTAGCAATTCCTAAAAAAGGATGTACCCAAAAATTGGAAGGAGGAATAAAAGTTTTGGTCAGTTCTCTGATGACATTTACATTACTGGGCAACACCCCAATTTCTTCATAAGTCTCTCTCAGAGCGGCGTCTTTTAAACTTTCATCTTTGGCTTCAATTCGGCCGCCGGGAAATCCCATCTGGCCCGAATGAACTCCGGGAGTGGTATTGCGCAGAATTAAAATAAGCATGGTTTCCTGAGTAAAACTTGGATAGAATAAAGCTAAAACACCCGCATGAAGAGGTTCTCTGGGATTGATAGCAGCTTCTTCAATTAAAGTTTCCCGGCTTACAGGAATCATTTCCTGATGAGCTTTTAAGCCTGCCAAAGGGATTTTGTCTATTTTTGACATCAATTCAGTAAATCGTGAAAACTCCATGGTTAAAAAGTTATTAATTCTGCTCTTTATAATAATCTTGGTGGGCTGTCAAGATAATAAAACAAAACAAAATCAACAGCAAAATTTAGAGAAAAGAATTTTGACTGAAAAAGAAAATATATCCTCAGAAAAAAATCAAAAAGAAAAAGATTCAGTTCCTCCTATCAAAAAATTAAAACAAGAAGAGCTCATGCCGTTTTTATATGAATACGGAGAAGAAAATCCTCAAACCCGAGCCTTGATTCAAACAAAATTTGGGGATATGGAAGTTGAGCTTTTTGAAGATACTCCCTTGCACAGAGCAAATTTTATCTATCTGACTCATCTGAATTATTACAATACCACACTTTTTTATAGAGTAGATCCCGGATTTGTAATTCAGGCAGGAAATAGTGATAAAAGAGAAACTTCAAGAATGAGAAAATCAATAGGAAATTTTCTAATTCCAAAAGAATTTAAGGCTCATCATCAACATCATTATGGAGCTCTGGCAGCAGCAAAATTTACCAAGCAAAATGTCAGTAAAGCTTCTTCACCTTTTGAATTTTATATTGTGATGGATAAAAATGGAGCTCATCATCTGGACAATGAACATACGGTGTTTGGCAGAGTAGTCAAAGGAATGGAAGTGGCAGAAGAAATTTCAAAAGCAGAAACTGAAAAAGGAGGGGAGTGGCCTATGCAGGATATTGAATTAAAAGTAAAAATTCTAAATTGAAATTTATCTTCTTCTGTAAACTGAAGGTAACTTTAAATCAAACCAGACTGCTAAAGTACGAGTCCCGAAAATCACCAGAAAAGTAAGAAGAGAAACCCAAAAACTTGAAAGCGAAGTATATTTTAAGGCGAAATAAACCATTCCCCCTAAAATACAAGCGGTTGCATAAATTTCTTTATGAAAAATAATAGGAATTTTATTGGACAAAATATCTCTGATAACTCCTCCGAAACAAGCTGTCATCGTTCCGGTTGCTATACAAATTTCAGGAGAAAATCCTGCTCTTAAAGCTTTTTCCAAACCGATTAAAGTAAAAATGGACAATCCTATGGTATCAAAAAAGATTAAAGATCTTCTTATATAGATTAATTTCCGCTGAAAAATGATAGAAAGAATAACGGTAGCAATAATCACATAAATATAAATCACATTTTGCATCCAGATAATGGGAGCTTCTATCAGAACATCTCTTAAAGTTCCTCCTCCCAAAGCGGTGACAAAAGCAATAATAAAGATTCCGAAAGCATCCATTTTCTTTCGCATAGCAGTCAATACCCCTGAAACAGCAAAAGCAATGACTCCAACAATATCCAGAATAAAAATATAATCGATTTCCATAAACTTGATTTTAAACTTGCTGCTGAGTATAATAATTATAATCCTCAATTACCCTTTCAATAAAAAACATAGAAGGTTCTGCAAATTCAATTTCCATAAGAGAAGCTATTTTTAAGGCCAGGCTTTCAATTACTTTATAATTTTTATTCTTTTTTGCCGGGAAGTACAGATTTTTTATTTCCTGAATTTCCTGATCTGAAAAAATGGTTACTTGCGGATAAACAGGCTGATAATCTGCAGGAAGATTGGTCCATAAATTTTGTTTAAAATCTATTTTTTGTTTTTCTGAAATTACGGTGGTTTTAGCAGCTATATCACCTAAGCGCTGACCTTTTCCGCTCAATAAATAAGAAAATATCGCCACAGCTCCTGAAGTCAAATTAAAGTCAACCAACCTTATCAGCCATCGTATTAAATATTGAGAAAAAACAGGTGATAAACCATCTACCCGAACTACGCGGATTTTCAAAATGGCTTTTCCTATGCTTTGACCGTTATTAAAAGTTTCCATCAGCAAATGATACAGAAACGGAGGCAGTCCAAAAACCAGTAACAAAACCCAAACGCTGCTTAGCTGATTTCCAAGATTAGGAGAAAGACCATAAAAAATATAAAGCATCAAAACTTCATAAGCAACGATGACAAGCATATCTATAAGATAAGCTCCGATTCTTGTGCCCAGACCGGCTATATTCTGATAAATCCGAACATTTTGTGCGGTTTCTACTTGAATTTTACTCATTTTATGCTTTTATTTGGAAGCCGGTTTTTTTCATATCATGCGCGAAGCAGCTTTTATAAAACAAAATAAGGATAAATGGATTAGATTTGAAAATGTTATTTCCAATAATGTTCAAATTTCTCCTGATGAATTGTCAAAACTTTATTTGGATATAACAGACGATCTGAGCTATGCGCAGACTTTTTATCCACAAAGTGATACTTTTCATTATCTCAATTTATTAGCCGGCAAAGCTCATCAAAAAATTTATAAAACCAAAAAAGAACCTTCTTATCGGCTGATTAGCTTTTTTACCAAAGAATTTCCGCTCTTTTTTTATCAATATCAAAAACAGCTTTATCTGGCTTTTGCGGTGTTTGTTATTTTTGCTTTATTGGGCGTGTTGTCTGCATCTCAAGATCCTTCTTTTGCCAGGGTTATTCTGGGAGATGCTTATGTAGATATGACTTTGGGAAATATTGAAAAAGGAGATCCTATGGCTGTTTATAAACAACAAACGCAGATGGATATGTTTTTGGGAATTACCATAAACAATATAAAAGTTGCTTTACTGGCTTTTACTTTAGGAATTCTTTTAGGAGTGGGAACTCTTTATATTATTATGAGAAATGCAGTAATGTTAGGAGTTTTTCAATACTTTTTTTATGAGCGTGAACTTTTGTGGGAATCTGTGCGAACCATCTGGATTCACGGTACGATTGAAATTGCCGTTATAATTGTAGCTGCTTGTGCCGGAATGGTTTTAGGAAAGGGAATTTTATTTCCCGGAACTTACACCCGCCTTCAATCTTTTACTAAAGCGATGAAAGACGGATTGAAAATAGTGATAAGCACCATTCCTTTTTTTATTTTTGCAGGATTTTTAGAAAGCTTTGTAACCCGATATACGCAGATGCCCGATTGGTTAGCTATTGGGATTATCTCGGTTTCTATTTTAATCGTTCTGTTTTATTACGTTTTTTATCCGATTTATTTAAACAAAACCAAAGAACATGCAGCAGCAGGAATTGATTCATTTTAAGAAAGAAAGAGATTTAGGAGAAATACTTTCTGATACTTTCAAATTTATTCGCCTAAATTATAAACCGCTGATTAAGGTCATTGTCAGAGCTGTAGGGCCGGTGATGCTGGTGATGTTGTTGTCTTATTTCGCCTATAATTTTATTGTCCTGAAAGGAAGTAATGGATTTTTATCAGCAGAATTTGAGAAGAATATTTCAGAACTCACTTCTAAATTTGCTGTAACTTTCTTTTTAGGAATGGTTTTTATCATAGTAGTTTCCGTTCTTTTTTATGCAATTTTTTATGCTGCCATCAATTTTAGTGTTCAATCTTATATCGAAAATAATGGAGAAATAAAAGTGGAGGAAGTAACTGAACAGGTAAAATATAATTGGATGAGCTTTTTCGGTCTTGCCTTTTTAGCAGGAATGTTAATGATGGCAGGAATGATTTTTTGTGTGATTCCTGCAGTTTATTTATTTGTTCCGCTGTCACTGGTTTTTTCTATTATGGTTTTTAACAATATGGGAATCACTGAATCTTTAGGTTATAGTTTTAAACTGATTAAAAACAACTGGTGGATGAGTTTTCTGATTTTGTTTTTAATGATGATCATTTATTATATAGGAGCATCGGTTTTTCAAATTCCCGCCATGATTTACACCCTCATCCGAACGATGATCAGTGTAGGATCTTCGGCTTCTATTTCTTTTAGTAATATTTATGACTGGCCTTATTTTGTGCTGAGTCTTTTAGGTTCGCTGGCACAGTTTGTTTTGTATGTGTTTTTTATTGTGAGCACTGTTTTTCTGTTTTTTAGTCTGGATGAAAAACACAATCAAACCGGAGCTTTTGAAGCTATAAAAAATCTGGGTAGAGAGGAGTGAAAATGAAATTAAGGCTGATTTTTTTATTGTTTTTTTTGATAAATATTCCTTTTGCCTCAGCGCAGGAAGAGAATCAGGAGTCTGCCAAAAAACAAGTAATTAAAATTGATGAAAATAAAAATCTTCAGCCGGTAAAACTAAATCCACAGCAGTTTGAAAATTTCAAAAAAGATAAAGATTTTGATTATTCACGTCAGTATAATCCTGAAAATTGGTGGGAAGCTTTTAAAGATTGGTTAAGGCATTTATGGGTTTCTTTTTGGGAAAAAATCTTTGGGGAAATCCAACCCGGAAGCTGGATTGTCAGTTTTATGCAGATCATGAAATATGTTTTGATTGCAGTTGTTTTAGGATTTATTGCCTGGTTGTTTATTCGGTTAAATCCGGGAAAATCTATGGTTAAACCTTCCAGATTACCTGAAGTTCTGCTTTCTGAAGAGGAAAAAGTGATGAATTCTCAAAATATTTCCAAATTGATAGAACAGGCTCAAACAGAACAAAATTACCGATTGGCTATACGGTATTATTATTTATGGATTTTAAAGCTTTTGAGAGATCATAACTTAATCGATTATCAATATCAAAAAACCAATAGAGAATATCAACAGGAAATAAGTCAGTCTTCTTTGGCTTCACAATTTGGTGTGATTACCCGTTTATATGATTTTATATGGTATGGAGATTTTAAACTGAATAACCGTCAGTATGAATCGGCTAAAAAAGAATTTGAAGAAATTCAGCAACAACTAAAAGCTTTTTCTCATGTCTAAAGGATATAAAATGCTGTTGATTGGGCTGATTCTCCTGCTGAGTCTGGTTATTTTCTTAGAAGCAGGTGCACCCGATCCTGTTGACTGGAGAAAAACCTATTCCACAGAAGATAAAATACCTTTTGGCACCTATATATTTTTTAAAACTTTAGAAGAACAAGCTAATGAACTTCAAATTATTCCTAAACAACCTCTTGAGTTTATAGAAGATTCTACCGTTTCCGGAACTTATATGTTTATTTATGAAGGAGTAAATTTTAGTGAAAGTGCTCAGGAAAAATTTTTAAAATGGGTTGAAAAAGGAAATACACTTTTTCTCTCAGCTGAATATTCTCATATTTTTGATAATGACAGTTTACATCTTCGGTTTAAATATGATATTAAAGGAAATGATATTATAAATTATCCTGTTTTTAATTTTTATAATCCTGAACTTAAAAATGCGGAAGATTTTGTTTTTGAAAGAGATGCTACCTTATCTTATTTTAATGAAATTGACAGTTTAAATCATCTTGTTTTAGGTTGGAATAATTTTAAAAATGCCAATCAACTTTTAGAACCGAATGAAATAAATTTTTTAAAAATTCCTTATGGAAAAGGGGAGTTACTCTTCCACAGTTCGCCTCAGGTTTTTTCAAATTTCTTTTTGCTGAAAAATAAAAACTATGAATATTTAGAAAAACTTTTTGCTTATCTCGATTTAGAAAACACCATTTATTACGATGTTTATCTGGATCCGAATTTCAACTGGAAAATGTTTTATTCTTCCCCCTTATATGTCATACTTTTAAATAAATATTTAAAATGGGGATATTATTTTTTAATAATTGGCGCAGTTTTATTTATTCTTTTTGAAGGAAAAAGAAAGCAAAAAGCCATTCCGGTAATTCCTCCTCTACAAAATAAATCTTATGAATATATCCGCAGTATTGCCGGATTATATTTAGAACAAAAAAATCATGCAGCCATCGCTCATAAAAAAATCGAACAATTTTTAGACTATATTCGGGAACATTTACGAGTGGCGGTAAAAACTATTGATCAGGAACTGATAAATCAGCTTGATGAATTGACAGAAGTTTCGCGGGAAGAAATTTCTCAACTTTTTGAGGAAATTCGCGTTTTACAGGAAAAATCAACTGTTTCTAAAAAAGAATTACAATCTTTAAACAGAAGAATTAATCGATTTAAAAAAAATAATTGATGGAAAATAAAGAAGCATCTCATTTTTCAGATCAACCGGTTTCAGGATCTGAAGAAAATTCGGAAAATATTCACTTCGGGAGTCGTATTCCTTTGGATGAACTAAAAACTGCCGTGGAAGACTTAAAAGCTCAGTTGCATACCTTTATAATAGGTCAGGAAGAATTTATAGAATTGCTCATTGTGGCTTTGCTTTCCAACGGACATGTATTGATTGAAGGCGTACCGGGAATTGCCAAAACTATGGCAGCTAAACTCTTTGCAAAATCTTTACAAACCGAATTTAGCAGAATCCAGTTTACACCTGATCTGATGCCAAGTGATGTTTTAGGAACTTCCATATTAAATGCTCAGCATACTGATTTTGAATTTAAACCCGGACCGATTTTTTCTCATTTGGTTTTAATTGACGAGATCAATCGTGCTCCTGCAAAAACACAGGCAGCACTTTTTGAAGTGATGGAAGAAAGACAAATAACTATTGATGGGACCCGATATGAACTGGAGCCGCCTTTTATGGTTTTGGCAACTCAAAATCCGATAGAGCAGGAGGGAACCTATGCTTTGCCTGAAGCTCAACTGGATCGTTTTCTTTTTAAAATAAAAGTGGATTATCCTTCTTTGGAAGAAGAAATTAAAATTCTTCATTCGCATTATCAACGAAAAGAAAAAGAAGCCATTGATTTGATACAACCGGTTTTTACTGCCGGTCAGATTCGCGAATTTAAAAGCTTGATTTCACAGGTGATTATTGAAGATAAATTGATGCATTATATCGCTAATCTGGTTCATAAAACCCGAAATCATCCTCATTTGTTTTTAGGCGCTTCTCCACGTGCTTCCCTGGCTATTATGAATGCTTCCAAAGCTTTTGCTGCTATAGACGGAAGAGATTTTGTCACTCCTGAAGATATTAAAAAAACGCTGAATCCGGTGCTCAGACACAGAATCATCTTATCTCCGGAAAGAGAAATGGAAGGTATGACTGCTGAAAATGTGATAGAAATGATTACTCAATCTATTGAAATTCCCAGATAAAATTGATTAGATTTTTTAAAACATTATACTTCAGAACCAGGTTTTTTTACCTGTTGTTTGGTTTGTCCTTAATGTTTTTTCTATCTTTTTGGTGGAATCCGCTTTACGCTTTTTCATGGATTTTAGTGCTGATTTTTGTTTTGCTCGTTTTGGGTGATATCACTGCTCTTTTTACAGGAAAAAATTTTAAAGCCCAAAGAGTTTTACCTGAAAAGTTTTCTAATTCAGATGAAAATCCGGTTGAAATTTCACTCGAAAATAAATATGCTTTTTTGGTTCATCTTGAAATTATTGATGAATTACCGCTGCAGTTTCAAAAACGGGATTTTTTATTGAAGCATAAAATACTTCCAAAGCAAAAAAGAAAAGTTTTTTATTATTTAAAACCTTTTGAAAGAGGAGAATACTTTTTCGGAAAATTAAATATTTATGTCTCCACCAATTTAGGTTTGGTCAGACGCAGATATTCTTTCCAGGATCGGCAAATGGTAAAAGTTTATCCTTCTTTTATTCAAATGAAGAAATATGATTTTCTCGCTATTGATAATCGACTGACAGGAATAGGATTGAAGAAAATCAGACGCATCGGACATACTATGGAATTTGAGCAAATCAAAGATTATGTCAGAGGAGATGATATCCGAACCATCAACTGGAAAGCTTCTGCCAAAAGAGGAAATCTGATGGTGAATCAATATCAGGATGAAAAATCTCAACCGGTTTATTCGATAATCAACACCGGCAGAGTGATGAAAATGCCTTTTGAAGGATTAAAATTGCTGGATTATGCAATCAACAGCAGTCTGGCTTTTTCAAATATTGCTTTAAAAAGAAATGATAAAGCAGGTATGCTGACTTATGCCAGAAATATTAAAAACTTCGTTCCGGCTCAATCCGGAAAAGTTCATTTAAACAGAATTCTTGAAACTCTTTATAATATAGAAACAGATTTTTCAGATTCTGATTTAAACTTATTGTACGCCCATATCAGAAGAAGAATCACCCGCCGAAGCCTGATTTTATTATATACCAATTTTGAGCATTTTAATTCTTTAAAACGTCAGCTTCCTTATTTTAAAGCCATTGCAAAAAAACATCTATTGGTTGTAATATTTTTCGAAAATACAGAATTGAAAAAACTTATTGACACGGAGGTAGAAAGTATTTCTGCCATTTATGATCAGACTATTGCTCATGAATTTGAAAATTACAAAAAACAGATCCTTCTTGAACTCAGAAAAAATGGGATACAAGTTGTGCTCACAACCCCTGAAAATCTGACCATTAACACCATTAATAAATACCTCGAATTAAAAGCAAGAGGATTATTTTAAAAATATCTTCATTAAAAATTGTTTAATTAACTTCATTTATTATATTTGCAATCGATTTTGAAAAACACCTGGTCGCGTAGCTCAGCTGGATAGAGCAACTGCCTTCTAAGCAGTAGGTCCCAGGTTCGAATCCTGGCGCGATCACTTGATAATCAAAGGCTTACAAAGATGTGAGCCTTTTCTTTTTTGGTTTGTAACACATTTGTCAAACTTTTGCGCTCTTACTTAAATCTTCAATGAGCAAAATGATCTTATTTTCTTAAAACAAATCTTATATTAGCAAAGGATTTCGAAAAGTTTTACCAAAGCATCTAAAACGGAATGTTCATGAAATTCGATAAGAATAAATATAAAATTATCTCCCAAAAAAATTGGATGATTATCCATTGGATTTTGAATCCGGGATTGGTAATAAATGAACTTGTTTTAGGACAAAGAGTGCCTAAAGTTCAATTAGAAGACAAAACTTCGCCTAAACCCCGAATCGAAAGATCCTTCATTCCTTGTCCGCATTGTGATAAGTTACATGATAGCCGAATCTGGTCCACCCAAAACGGAACAGCTTTTAGGAATTGGTTTGGTCTTTATTGTCCCGATTGCGGAGAAATTATTCCTTGTGTGCTCAATATTTTTAGCTTTATTGTTTTAGCACTAACTATTCCTTTCTGGTGGTGGTTTAGAAAGTCAATGAGAGAAAAATGGCTTTCTGTCCAACCTCAAAGATTTGAAAATATTCAGCTTGAAGAACTTGATAATCCGTTTGAAAAGAAAAACTGGATTTCTACCGGTATCGCCTTTGGAATTATCATGTTTATTCTGATATCTGTTTTATTTCCTTTGATTTTACAGGTGCCTATCCACGGGAAAGGAATTCTTTATGGCCTGCTGATTTGTTCTATAGGAGGTTTGGTGTATGGATTAACTCTTAAATGGTATATGGGAGTAAGAGGTAGTAGTGAAGGGGATTAGAACGCGGATGACGCTGATTCCCTTTGGGAAAACGCGGATGAACACGGATTTTTTATGATTTGGGATGGATTGTTTCTTTTTTATATATAGTGGAAATTGATTTTATGGTTGTTTGATTAAAGAATAAAACCCGAAAAATTAGAACGCGGATGACGCGGATTCCTTTCAGGAAAACGCGGATGAACACGGATTTTTTATGATTTGGGATGATTTGTGTCTTCATTTTAATGAGAATTGATGTTATCTTCATTTGATTAAAGAATAAAGCCCGAAAAAAGAGAACGCGGATGACGCGGATTCCTTTCAGGAAAACGCGGATGGACACGAATTTTTTATGATTTGGGATGGATTGTTTCTTTTTTATATATAGTGGAAATTGATTTTATGGTTGTTTGATTAAAGAATAAAGCCCGAAAAAAGAGAACGCGGATGAACAAAGATTTTTCAAAATCCGCGTTTATCCGCGTCTCCGCCTTGGCGGATCTGCGTCATCCGCGTTCCATTCCCGTCTCATTTCAAAATCCGCATTCATCCGCGTCTCCGCCATAGCGGATCTGCGTCATCCGCGTTCCATTCCATCCCCTTTAATTTTTTTCCCGAAATAGAATAACAGTCTTATTTACTCCTAAAAAGCAGTATAATTCCTAAAATAAAGAAGATGACAAAAAATAAAATAGAATGGCGAATGCTTCCGGTGGCTTGAGAGATGAATCCGTAGGTGAACATGCCGATGACTATTCCGATTTTTTCAGAAACATCATAAAAACTAAAATAGGAAGTAGTATCCATTGTTTTTTGAGGAATTAATTTGGAATAGGTTGAACGCGAAAGCGATTGGATTCCGCCCATCACCAAGCCCACCAGTCCTGCGGCAAAATAAAACTGAGTAGGGGTGGAGATAAAAAAAGCATACACACAAATTCCTACCCAAATGATATTGACAGCGATTAAGGTTTGAATGTTTCCATATTTTTCCGAAGCTTTAGCAGTATAAGTCGCTCCGGCAATAGCGATGAGTTGAATCAATAAAATACTCACAATTAACCCTGTGGTAGAATCCGTTTCTCCCCAATTGATTTCTTCCACCCCAAAATAAGTTGCAATCAGCATAATAGTCTGAACGGCCATGCTATAAGTGAAAAAAGCAACTAAATAGCGATGAAGGATTTTATTTTGTTTAATGGCTGAATAAATTTTCTTCAACTCATAAAATCCATTAAAAACCGGATGTTTATGATTTTTATCCAGATGTCTTTTATTTCCTTTGGGCAGATAAAAATAAGTATATTGACTAAAACCAATCCACCAGATTCCTGTTAGTACAAAAGACAATCGGGTGGGAAAATCTGCACTTTCAAATCCGAAGTTTTCATAAAACAGAATGAGAATCAAACAAATAACCAATAATAAAACACTTCCAATATAACCTAAAGAAAATCCTTGAGCGCTGACTTTGTCCTGTTGTTCGGGGAAAGCAATATCAGGCAAATAAGAGTTGTAAAACACAATACTCGACCAGAATCCTATTAATGCCAGGAAATAACAAAGCAATCCGAACCAGAGAAAATCTAAAGAAAACCAGAATAATCCTACACAGGATACAGCTCCCAAATAATTAAAAAACCTCATAAAGATTTTTTTGTTTCCGGTATAATCCGCAATTCTACTAAGTAGCGGACTCAACACAGAAACCACTAAAAATGCCAGAGCGGTAACATAACTGATGAGGGCATCATTTTTAAAATCGAAACCTAAAAATCTGACCGTATTGTCAATGACTTCACCATTAGATTTGATGATGGTCAATCCTCCGTAAAAAATGGGGAAAACTGCTGAAGATATCACTAAAGGATAAACAGAATTTGCCCAATCGTAAAAAGCCCAGGCTCTGAGCAGTTTTTTATGACCTTTGGGAAGTTGAGGCATAGGGAAGATTACTTTTTCTCCGCTAAATTATTAAAAATTTATAATTTAGGTTTTTGATTTAATTTTCAATGTAAATGAAATTTGTTCAGTTTAAATTCTTCTTGATGTTAGTTTGGTGCTTGATTAATTCTATCAGTTGGGCACAAACATCTTATTCTATATCAGGAAAAGTTATAGATTCAGAAACAGGGGAGCCCTTGGTTTTTGCTAATCTTATTTTTAATGAAGATAATTCTTTAGGAACTTTTACGGATACCTATGGAGAGTTTTCTTTTTCAACCAATCAAAAATTAATTAATCTTTCTTGTACTTATTTAGGTTATGAAAAAGAAAACCTCCTTTTAAAAAATGAAAATAAGATTGTGATAAGAATGAAAAAAGTAAGTGAAAAATTATCTGAAGTTCTTATTCAGACAAAAGAAAATCCAGCTAAAAAAATTATAGAAAAAGTAATTTTAAATAAATCGAAAAATGATCCTAAAAATATTGAGACTTTCAGTTATCGATCCTATTCTAAAACAATTTTCGATTTAGAACCAATTATTATAAAAGATTCTTTGGAAGATTTCAATAAAGATCATTATATTTTTTTAATGGAAGATATTTCTGAAACAAAATTTAAAAAACCAAAAATTTGGGAAAAAACAATTTTAGCAAGTAAGGTTTCAGGCTTCTCAGATATTTCCTTTCCAATTATTGCTCGTGAATTACAGCCTTTTTCATTTTATGAAACCAATATTAAACTTTTGGATGAATTTTATCTAAATCCTATTAGTAAACTGGGGCTTGAAAAATATAATTTTAAACTTGAAGAGAGAATATATCAAAAAAATGATACCATTTATACCATTTCCTTTCATCCTGTTGAAAAGAAGAATATAGAAGGATTAGTCGGAATGGTTAATGTAAACAGTAATCGATATGCCATTCAGTCTATTAAAGCTAAACCATTTGAATATGATAAAGTACAGTTCATGGTAGAGCAGGAATATTTTTTTATACAAAATCATTGGTTTCCCAAACAACTCAACTATAAATTAGAATTTAATAGTTCTAGTGAAGAGGGAATTATTTATGTAGATAGTAAAATTTTTCTTGACAGCATACAATTGAATATTCCTCTGAAAAGAAAAGATTTCTCGATTAAAGAAATAAGTATTAGTCCTAACGCTACAAAGAGAGATAATAAATTTTGGGAAGATAACCGGATGAGAAATCTAACACAGAAAGAATTAAAAACTTATCGGATCATAGATAGTATTGGTGAAAAACATAATTTCAGTAAATATATTTCTTTGATAAAGAAGTTACCGGAAAATAAATTACAGATAGGTCTTTTTGATTTGGATTTATCTCAAACTTTTGTTTTTAATAAATACGAAGGAATTCGATTAGGAACCGGAATTTATACAAATGAGAATATGTTTAAGCGATTTGTATTTGGAGGTTTTTTAGGTTACGGATTAAAAGATAAAACATGGAAATATGGTGCAATAGCTGAATACGAATTCCATTCTGAAAGAGGATTTCTACAATTAGGATATAAAAATACTTTTTTTGAAATCGGTGCTTATGGAATTAATAGGCAAAATAATAGTTTATTTGATTTTAGACGCTTTATTGCTTACAGATTTGATCGAGTTGAAGAATATGATTTTAAATTAAAATATAAAATTTTCCGAAATTTAAATTCTAAAATTTCATTAAATAAAAAACATATCGAACCAAAATACAATTTTGAAATAAATAACGAAATTTCAGTTCCCGATGCTTATAATTTAAATTCTATTAATTTCACTATAGAATATGGAGATTTAAATGATAGAATAAATATAGGTAGTTTTTTAGAGAAAAACAGTACCAATTCATTCAACACCTCTCTTTTCTACGAAAAAGGTTTTTCTGGTTTGTTTAAAAATGATTTTATTTATAATAAGTTAGAAGCAAATATTTCTCAAACTATTTATTTCTCAGGAATAGGTAAAACATCTTATCGTTTTGAGATAGGTTTTATTGATGATATATTACCTTATGGTCAGTTATTTACGGGTGAAGGAGGATTAGATAAAAATTATCCTTTTATTATGGATCATAATTTTCAAACCGTTTATCCTTATGAGTTTTTGTCTGATCGATATATGAATATGTTTTTTAAGCATGATTTTGGTTCTTTACTTTTTAAAACAAATACTTTTCAACCTCATATTATTTTACATCATAATTTAGGGTGGGGAGTTCTTTCAAAAAAAAATGAAGAAAAACAAAATGTGGGTTTTAAAACAAAAGAAAATGTATTTACAGAAGTTGGAATTGAATTGAATAGAATGCTTAAAATCAATTATCTAAATGTAGGTTATCTAAATATTGGTCTTGCCGGCTTTTATCGATATGGAACTTATTCTTATCCTCAGTGGAAAGATAATTTAAAAATAAAATTTACTCTTGATTATACATTTAAATAACTTCAAAATCCAAAATAAAATCACTTTCTCCTCATCTTGATAAAAAGTTCATTATTCATTCTGGGAGGAATGGAGTTTTTAGCTGTTTCCATGATTTCTATGTCGAATTTAGCAGAGAAAAGTTCTTGATATTCTACAAAATCTCCTCCATAAGGAGGTCCGCTTTCAGGATTTAAAGGAAATTTAAAAAGTAAACCTACTAATTTTCCCTGAGGTTTTAGAAGTTGATGAATTTGATTGACATAATCTTTTCGACGGGAAGGATGCAGCGCACAAAAAAAAGTTTGTTCGAAAATCAAATCAAATTGTTGTTGGATGTCAAAAAAATCAATGTGCAACAAATGATTTTTAGGAAAATCAGGAACGCGCTGTTGAAAATTCTTTAAGGGATAAGTTGAAATATCGGCTACAAAAACATTTGTAAATCCTGTCTTAAATAAATATTCTGCTTCATAGGAATTTCCCGATCCGGGAATTAAAATTTTGAGATCTTTATTCTTTAGCTGATCTGCATATTCTTTGATGGGCGTTGAGACATATCCTATATCCCAACCCGTTTTTCCCGAAATATATTTCTGATCCCAAAAAATATCTTTTTTTGATTCCATGATTGTCAATTTATTCAGCCAAAGTTAATTAAAACTCGCTTTTATGAAGAATGGTTCTAGTTGAATTTTTTTAAATTTCTTTCTTCTTTAAAGCCATTAGAAATAAGTACTAAATCCAAAATACCAAGTACTGGCTTCTGCAGCGGGATTGTTGATGACATCTTTTTCCCACTCATAACGGTAATTTACTCTGAACACTGTTCTGGGCGTTGGACGAAAACTAATGGCCGGAGTAATAGATACAATTTCGTCCCCTATTTTTGTCCCGGTTGATTTAAACTTCCCAATGTTCCAATCAACATAATCTACTCTTGCGGCCACATTAAATACGGCATCATCCCAATCGAGAATTTTTCTTCTGTAAATCGGTTGAACTACATCAACAAAAAAACCTGCTTGTTTCCTTCCGTATTGTTCCGTGTAATTTTCAGGCATATCTAAATTTATCCATGCCGCTTCACCAATTATTTTTGTTCTTAAAGTAGGAATTTCAGTATTGAAATCTACCGCAAACACATTTAAATTCGCCTTTTTTTCGATCTCTTCTCCATCATCAATATGTTGGTTATATGCTCCTCTCATATAAGAAAGTCCCAGTTCTCCGTATTTATGATTTTTAATGGCAAGTTTTCCCGTAAACATGGCTTTCCCGCTTGCATTTTCCATAAACCGATCAGGATCATCTTTTGCAGCAGGTAAATATGTCTTGTCATTTTCATTTGAAATAATACTGTTATTGAATCCATTGGTTATATAGGCTTCATATCCGAAAATCCAATCGTCAGCGTGTGTTTTTCCGTGTAATCCAAATCCGGCATTTGACAAAGTAGCCGCCAACATTCTTGTTGATACATCAGGTCGCTCTACAAATTCCCATTTTGGTCCGTCGTGATTTTGGTTAAAAGCACCAATAGGGTTCATCACAATTCCTCCGCGTAAATTTAACAATGGATGAAAAGCCACATCCATTGCAGCAAATTCAATTTCCACTTCATTTCCGCCATCTTCAAATTCTATTTCGGTCATAAATTTAATGCGCTTGGTGATAGCGGAAGACACAAATAAGGTCAATCTTCTGGCTTGAAAGGATAATCCGTCAGTATCACCTTCATCGTTGGTTCTGTGAATGCTGTTGACTTCCAGATATCCTCCGATAGTGATAGGTGATTTATCAGAAGTAAAAGTTGGACGGTTAAAAGCAGCATCCATGTTCATAAGATTGGAAATGGTATCTTTAGGTTGTGTTTGCTGTGCAAACATCCTCGGCGAGAGAGAGGTAATAAATATAATAAATAAGGCTTTATGCCAGTTGCAGGTAAATTTTTTTATCATCAGTAATAATTTTATAAGTTTTTAATTTTCTTGTGGCGGGTCCTTCTAAGACTTCACCTCGGGTGTTGAACTCACTTCCGTGACATGGACAGTTGTAAATGCCTCCACCTATCTCTAATTCACAACCTTGATGCGTGCATTTTAATAAGGAAGCAACATATTGATCTTCTTTAATTTTATAAACGCAGATGGGAAAATCGCTCTCATCTGTACTAATTAATACGTAGCTACGTTCCTTTTTCTTTTTAGAAGAATCAATCAAAAATTCAGATTTATCTAAAATAAGGGTGGAGTCTTTTTTTGTTATTTCAGCATAATAGATGCTTTCACATGAGTTTAGAATAGTAATTCCCAAAGGAATAGCTACTAATGCTGATAATGTTTTTTTAATAAACTCCTTACGTTCCATATTATAAAGATTCTAAAAATTGAATCAATTCATCTTTTTCTGATTTACTTAAATTGTTATACATATCACGAGAATTTGCTGCTTCTCCGCCATGCAACTGAATTGCCTCATCTATACTCTTTGCTCGTCCATCGTGCATCAGATAATATTTTCCTCCTTGAGAATCCTTACTCAACCCAAGTCCCCAGAGCGGAGCAGTTCGCCATTCTGATGATTTGGCATGGCCTTCTGTATAACCGTCATCTAATTCCGATCCCATATCGTGCAATAAGAGATCTGTATATGGATGAAAAGTTTTGTAAGACAGCACACTAATAGGAGAATAACCTGTTTCCATAGTAGGTCTGTGACAGGCTGCACAATTGATGTTCTCAAAGGTTTCTTTTCCTGCAATCACTTTAGGATTATCTACATCACGCTGAATAGGAGCTTTTAAAGTTTTAAGATAAAAAACGATATCACTAATCGTTTGATTGCTAACTTCCGGGTCTAATTTATCTCCGCTATAAGTGTCATAAGGATTATAACGAGAGGTAATTCCTAAATCTTCATTGAAAGCAAAAACCGTTTGGTGTAATAAATCATAAACGGAAGCTTTTTTTCCGAATCTATTAATGTACTTCCCTTCTTGGGTAATAGCATCAGGTCTTGGAGTGACATAATCAGGAATGGTTGTCCAATGCACCCGCCCCTTGATTCCATCTCCGTTTTCATCATTGGGATCTTCAATGGATAATAAATATTCATCCGTTACCGCATCCAAATAACCAAGACCGGTAACAGCTGAAGCTAAAAATAAAGCATATGGCGCACCTTCCGGAAGGGTTTCAGGTTCATAACCTGGGATAGCTTTATCTTGTAATTGAGGACCTCCTCGATCTAAATAATGATTTCCTGTTTCATCGTGTTGTCCAAAACGAATAAAGGCATTAAAAGGATGACCTTTTCCTTCACCGGCGTGACAACTTAAGCAACTGGTCCCATTAAAAATTGGACCCAATCCATTATCAATAGTAAAAACTCCATCGTCAAAAGCTGCATCCCCCTTTATAAATCGACGAGACTCTTCATAATTTAATCCTTCAATCGGACCATCTAAAAGTTCATATTCTTCCAGTTCAGGAGGTGCGAAAATTTCACAAGAAATAAGAAAAACAATTAATAAACCAAAGGGAGTATTTTTTTTCATTTCATCTAAATTAAAATTTAGACAAATCTAAAAATATTTTTTTAATTGGAGATTCCTTTTCATTTATTTTTTAAATAGACGAAATTTCTCCTTCTTTCAAATATTCCTTCTTGACGGTTTTAATATAACAGCGTTAAAAAATAAAAAACTTTCAGATTTTCTATAGGAATAAAACTATTTTGAAATTACTTAACCCATAAAAATGTCGGCTATGTTTTTTAAAAAATCCTTTTACGCTATGTTTTTGATTTCATTCTTAATTTTCAGCTGCAGCAGTGATGATGACAATGGAGGAAACCATTCTGAAAATCCGCCAAATTCTTGTTTTGTTGAACTTTTTGATGGAGACAACTTTTCCGATGATCATATTATTATTGAGGGAGAAGGAGAATTTCCCAATTTAGATAATCTTCCAAATGCTGATGGTAAAAACTGGACAGATGAGGCAGATTCATTTAAGGTAGGACCACAAACTACCATGACTGTCTGGACGCAAACCAATTTTGAAGGTGATTCTACTGTATATGAAACCGGAGAATACCCTTCAGAGGAAGAACCTTATTCTATAAAAATTCGCTGTCATTGATATTTTTTATAGCAGTGGTTTTTCCTTAATTTGGCTTTTTTTTCTAAAAAAAATTGAAACAGATTCAACATATAGGAATTATAGGCGCAGGGATTGCCGGATTAACGGCAGGAATAATGCTGCAAAAAAAAGGTTTTAAAATCAGCATTTTTGAAGCCTCACCAAATATCAGAGGAATCGGAGCCGGCATAGGATTAGCCTCCAATGGTATAAAAGCCTTCGAATATTTAGGTCTGGCAGAAGCTGTAAAGGAAATCAGTTATCCTTTAGAAAGTTTTGAAGTGTCTGATGAAAAAGGTAAAAAACTTTTTTCTATTGACACTGAGCGAATCAGCAGAAATTATAATCAAGGAAATTTTTCTATCCATCGGGCAGACTTACATGCTTTTTTGGTAAATCAATTGAAAGGAGATCCTATTCAGGTTTCTAAAAAACTGAAGAATTTAGAACAGCAGTCGGAGAAAGTGATATTAAAATTTGAGGATCAAACTCAGGTTAAAGTCGATTTTGTGATTGGAGCAGATGGAATTAATTCAACAACCCGTCAACTTCTTATTCCTGATGCTCAACCTCAATATGCAGGATATTGGTGCTGGAGAGGAATTGTCAGCCACAATAAAGTTATTTTTAAAAATAGCCGGGCATTTTGGGGAAAAATGGGAAGATTTGGAATAACTCCTATTTCTGAAAATTCAGTTTACTGGTTTGCTTGTAAAAATTCATCTTTAACCGGAGAAATCAGTCAATTTGATTTAGAAGATTTAAAAGAAAATTTTAAAGAATATCATCCGAAAGTTTCCACTTTATTAAATCTCAGCAAAAAAGATGAAATTATCAGCACTCCTATTATGGATCTTAAACCTTTAAAAAACTTTTTATTTTCGAAGGTTTTATTAATTGGTGATGCAGCTCATGCAGCAACTCCCAATATGGGCCAGGGTGCATGTATGGCTTTAGAAGATGTTGCTGTGCTGCAAGATGAACTTCAGCAACATGATTTTCTGACCGCTTGTTTGAATTTTGAAAAAAGAAGATTAAAACGAACAGAATATATCATTAAAAATTCCCGAAGAGCCGGAAGAATCGCTCAAACCCAACAATCATTTCTGCTGTTTTTGAGAAATAACATGTTTCGGCTTCTGCCGGAAAAACTTACTCAACTTCCGGTGAGGGCATTATATGATGAAGATTTTATGAAAGTCGGAACCTAAAGTCTGAAAATGTGATTAAAGTCACAATTTTAAGGAAGATTGAGACTTATCTTTGTCTATAAAAGAAAAATGGAAATTTTAGGTTATATAGCTTCTGTTCTTATTGGAATTTCTCTCGGACTGATAGGGGGTGGAGGAAGTATTTTAACCGTTCCGGTGTTGGTTTATCTTTTTGAAGAAGATCCTGTTCAGGCTACAGCATATTCTTTATTTATTGTAGGAATTACCAGTCTCGCCGGGTCTTTTACTTATTTCAAAAGAGGATTGGTAAATCTTAAAACCGCTCTTATTTTTGGAATTCCTTCTATTGTGGGTGTGTATGCCACCAGAGCGTTTATTCTGCCGGCCATACCCGATCCCGTTTGGGAAACAGAAAGTTTTATTCTTTCTAAAAATCTCTTATTGATGACTTTATTTGCCCTGCTGATGATTGTGGCTTCTTTTAGTATGATAAGAAAAAATTCGGCCATTCAGCCTAAAACAGATAAAGCAAAAGAATTTAAATTTCTTTTAATAGGAGTTGAAGGTATTGTAGTAGGAATTTTGACAGGTTTGGTAGGTGCCGGAGGTGGATTTTTGATCATTCCTGCTTTGGTATTGCTCACTAAACTGCCTATGAAAGAAGCAGTAGGAACATCCTTGATTATTATTACTGCTAAATCATTAATTGGTTTTTTGGGAGAAGAAGCCAAGCAGGCTATGGATTGGACTTTATTAAGTTTGATTAGTGTTTTTGCCATTGCAGGTATTGTAATCGGTACGTTTTTATCGAAAAAAATTGATGGTGAAAAACTGAAACCGGCTTTTGGATGGTTTGTTTTAGTTATGGGAGCTTATATTTTAATAAGAGAATTTTCCTAAAGAAAACAAGCTTAAGATGAATTTATGAGAGAATAGTTTAGTTTAATTAAAAAAATGTATAGTTTTAATTTGAACTATCATAATTATTAGAAGTTTTATTAAAAAAAGGAAATTATGTTTTTTAAACACGTTTATGATGAAAGCCTTGCTCAGGGCAGTTATTTAATAGGCTGTCAGGTAACCGGCGAAAGTATTGTGATTGATGCAAAAAGAGATATAGATACTTATCTTGAAATTGCAGAAAAAGAAAATCTGAAAATCACTCATATTGCAGAAACCCATATTCATGCAGATTATTTATCAGGTTCTCTTGAACTGGCTGCTGTTACAGGTGGAGATTTATATCTTTCTGATGAGGGTGGAGAAGACTGGCAATATGAATTTCCACATATTGGTTTAAAGGATAAAGATGTTATAAAAGTAGGAAATCTAAGTCTGGAGGTGATGCATACACCCGGACATACTCCTGAAAGTATCAGTTTTATTTTAACAGATCATCCGGCAAGTGATAAACCAGTGATGGTTTTTACAGGTGATTTTTTATTTGTAGGAGATGTAGGTCGTCCGGATTTACTGGAAGAAGCAGCAGGTATAAAAGGAACAGCCATACCGGGAGCAGAACAGCTTTTTGATTCTTTAAAAAAGTTTGCAGAATTACCGGATTATGTTCAAATCTGGCCTGCTCACGGAGCCGGATCAGCCTGTGGAAAGGCTTTGGGAGCAGTGGCTAACTCAACTATAGGTTATGAAAAAATCAGAAACTGGGCTTTCCAGCATGATGATAAACAGGAGTTTGTAGAAGATCTTCTAAAAGATCAGCCGGAGCCTCCTAAGTATTTCGCGATGATGAAACATCTCAATAAACGAAAAAGACCTTTGCTGGTTGAGGTGCCAAAACATCCAATCTTGACCAACGAACAATTCTTGTCTGCTTATAATAAAGGAATGACCATAATTGATGCCCGAACCAGAGATCGGTTTATGAGAGGATTTGTGCCTAAAAGTTTAAATATTGAAGGCGGAAAATCTTTTTCTACCTGGATGGGATGGACTTTAAATTATGAAGAACAGTTTATCATCATTGCAGATGAAGAACAAAGAGAGGATCTCACCCGTAAATTAATGAGAATCGGAATGGATAATATCTACGGATTTTTCTCCGGAATTCACGAACTGGAACTTGAATTGGATACAGTCGAATTGATTCATTATGAAGAAGTAAAGTCTGCTATAGGAAAAGATGATATTCAGATTATTGATGCAAGAAGTAAAAATGAATATAAAGAATATCACATTCCCGGAGCAGATAATATTTTTGTAGGAACCATTGGCGATCATCTCGATAAAGTAGATAAAGAAAAACAGCTGATTATTTATTGTCAATCCGGAACCAGAACAACTGTTGCCAATTCTGTTTTAAGAAAAAATGGATTTGAAAATATCAAGTTCTATGAAGGCGGTATGCAAGACTGGTTAGCTAAAGAATCAGAAAATAAAGAGAAAGAAATAGCTTAAAAGAAATAAAACAGGTTTTCCACTTAACGAAAACCTGTTTTTTAAATTTTAAAAACCAATCAAATTCAAAATTATGGCACTCGAAAATTTTCATTATGAAGTATTAATAGTAGGAGGAGGAACAGGCGGAATCTGGACAGCGGCCAAATTAAGTCGTGAAAATCCACATCTTAAAATAGGAATTATCGAACCCTCTGAAACGCATTATTATCAACCTGCCTGGACTTTGGTGGGAGGAGGTGCTTATGATTTTGAAGATTCCAAAAGAAGTATGGAGTCTGTTATTCCTTATGGAACAGATTGGATAAAGGATAAAGCGGTGTCTTTTGATCCGGATAAAAATCTGGTTACAACCGGTACCAATGCTGCTTATTCTTATGATTTTTTAATAATAGCGGCAGGAGTCAAATTTGATTATTCTCTGATAGAAGGTCTTGAAGAAGCTTTTGAAAAAGGAGTGGTTTGCAGTAATTATGTAGATCCCGAATTTACTTGGGAAAGTATCCAAAATTTTAAAGGAGGAAATGCTGTTTTTACACAAGCTGCCACCCCTCTAAAATGTGGAGGTGCACCTCAAAAAATAGCTTATTTGATGGCTGATTATCTCAGGAGAAATAAAATGAAAGAAGATTATGAAATTATTTATCCAACCCCGGGTTCTGTTATTTTAGGAGTAGAAGAAGTTGCTGAAACCTTGATGAAAGTAATTGATCGTTATGATATTCAGTTTGGAACTTTTTATGCGCCTGTCAAAATAGACGCTGAAAAGAAAATTATTTATTTTAAAACGATTACACCTGAAGGTGAACTTCAAAGAAAACTGAATTATAAAAGGATTCATGCCCATCTGAATGAACATGCCCAAATCGAGATTCCTTTTGATTTTCTGCATTTAGCTCCGCCTCATGTGGCACCTGATGCTGTGAGAAATTCTAAATTAGTGAATGAAGAAGGTTGGCTGGATGTACATGATAACAGTTTACAACATCATACTTATAAAAATATTTTTGGAATAGGAGATGTCACCGGAATTCCAAATGCCAAAAGTGGTTCAGCTATTAAAGCACAAGTGCCGGTGGTTGTTGATAATATTCTAAAACTTTACAACAATCAACCTGCAGATAATTTCGATTATCAGGGGTACTCAGCTTGTCCTTTAGTTACAGGATATGGAAAAGGAGTTTTGGCTGAATTTGATTATGACAATAATTTTACACCGGATCCGGAATTGAAGAAGATGCTGGTTTTTGACAGTTCGAAAGAACACTGGAGGTTATGGTTGCTGAAAAAATATGGTCTTCCTTATTTGTACTGGACAAAAATGCTGACCGGATTAATGTAAGATTTTCTAATTTTTATAAAAATCATTTTATGTTTCAATTTTTAAACAATCTCTTCATCCAAAAAGATTCGGATGAAGCTTTGAAAGAATATATAAAACAAGAGGCAAGACTTATTGATGTAAGAAGTCCTGAAGAATTTGAAATAGCTCATGCCCCGGGCACAGAAAATATTCCAATGCAGGAAATTCCTCATCATTTAGACAAACTCGATAAGAAACATCCTATTATCGCTTTTTGCCGAACCGGAAGCCGAAGTGATTTAACTAAAGAATTTCTTCTCAATCACGGTTTTGAAAAAGTTTTAAATGGAGGAGCCTGGCAGCAAATTCAGAAACTTCTTGAGAAAGCAAAATAACTATAATCCTTCTTGTTTTTTAGAAAAAGCAAGTTTTAAATTTCCAAATAAAAGCCAGCCGAGAGCAATAGGAAATAAACAGCTGAAGCCTGCAAGGATTTTAAAATGATTAGCCGACTGAGGAAGTTTTAACCAAAAAGCAAAGGCTTGATAAAAGATAAGAAATTCTGTAATCAAGAAAGTAAACAAAAATAAATTCAGATTTTTTCCTGAAAATTTGAGCATTTTAAAGTGGGCCATCAACACCAAAAGCACAGGGGTCAGAATTCCCAAAAACACCATATGTAAATATCCTATAATAAATCCTTTAAACTCAAAAGCCAGTTCTGCAAAATAAGGAAAACCCGAAATCAACTGCATCAGAATTCTGATAATCAAAAGGGCAGAAGCTAATTTGAGAAGAAAATAAGAATATTTTGAAAATATTTTTTGAAACTCTTTTTTGTGAGGTTGAAGAATTTTAAAAAATAAAAAATATCCATATATCTGATATAAAGCTCCTATAATACCCAAAAAATAGAAAATCAAAGAGGGCTTTTTCCAGATTACTGAAAGAAAATAAGACAGAAAAATTCCTGTATTCAGATATACATAAAATTTATCCTGAAGGTCTTTAGAAAATCGAACTTTCCTCTTTTCCAATATTCTAAACAAAACACTGATTAAGATCAAAAAGAAAAATCCGCTGTATAAAAAATGCAGGAAAAAATAAAGAGCATCATTAAACCAAAAAGAATCTGTTCCTGCAGAGGCAGAAATAGGACCAATAGCCCAGGTTCCAAAGCTTGATAAAACAAGATAAAACAATCCCATTCGGGCTAATTTCCAGGAAAAAGTATCTTTAATTTCTTCCGGTATATTTTTGATGGTAAACCAGGAAAACCAGTAGGTAGTCAACAAATATAAAGTTGAAAAAGCAATAGAATATAAACCATATCCCTGCAGAGGAAAAGCAATCAGCATTCCTACAAAAGAAATATTAAAGACAAGAAAAATATGATTTTTAGTTTTTCTTCTACCGCAACCTTTAAGAAATACTCTATAGATGATCAAACTCATTCCTAAGAACAGCCAGCCTAAAAGAGAAACATGAGAATGTGTATGTAAGAGATGTTCGAAATTCCAATTAACAGGAATTACAAAAAAAAACCTGAGCAATAATCCCAGTAAAGAGATTATAAAGAAATATCCAAGAACAACAACTGTATGTTTTTTAAAGGAAAGCAAATTTATGCTACAAATAGTTTTAAAATTTAAATAAAAAAATTTCTGCAAATATCCTGATTATTTATTTAAACCAGGAGTGAACTGTATTTTAAAAGATTCTCTTCAGAGGATATTTGCAGTATTCCAAGTATTTGTAATCAAAAACTATTAAATATGTTAAAAAATATTAATAATCATATCTTGTTGCTTGAATCTTGAATATTTTTAAATCGGTTTATATATATTTAAATTAAAAATAAAAGCCGATCCAAATCTATCAATGAAAGAAAATATACAAGAAGGACAAGATTTACAGAAACCAAAGAAGAAAAAGCCCTGGTGGCTTAAACTGATTAATATTCTTTGGAGAAGTTTTTTAGTTCTTTTTGTTCTGTTGATTTTGCTTATTCTCTTTATCAGAAGTCCCTGGGGTCAAAATATTATTGTCGGCGAACTGACCAAATATGTTTCGAAAAAAACCAAAACTGAAGTTCATATAGACAAGCTTTTTATCACTTTAAAAGGAGATATCAATCTTCAAGGGCTTTATGTAGAAGATCAAAAAGGAGATACTTTGGTTTATTCCAAAGAATTGCAAGCTGGTATTCCTGTGATTCCTATTATAAAAGGTCAGCCTCTCAGTTTAAATCGATTGAGCTGGACCGGATTAAGAGCAAATGTTTCCAGAGATTCGCTTGATGAATTTAATTTTCAATTTATTATAGATGCTTTTGCGGGAGAAACCCCTGAGGAAACTCCTGAGGAAAAACCTGTTAAAGATGAAAAACAACTTCCAAAAATAAATGTAGGTGATATAGATTTTTCAGATTTCAAATTAAATTATTCAGATGATTTTTCCGGAATGTATGCAAATGTAAACCTGGGAGAATTTTTCTTCAGAGGGAAAAACATTGATTTAAATGAAATGAGATTTGAGGCAAAAGCTTTGGATATTAAAAATACCAGGTTGAGTTTTATTCAAACAAAAGCTGTGGAAGAAACTCCGGACACCTCTGATGCAGCTTTACCTTTTTTGAGTCTCGATCGATTGACTTTTACCAATGTCCGGGCATTTTATCAATCTGCTCCGGTAGGAATGGAGGCAGAAGCAGATTTAAAAGAATTTTTACTGGAAGTTCCCAAAGCTGATTTAGCGAATCAGGATATAGAAATCAATCAGTTGCTTTTAAATGAATCCGATATTCGTCTTTTTATAGAAAAACAAAGTGAAGCTGAAAGAAAAGCAGAAGAATTGGGCGATGACGTCAAAGAAGAAGTCAAAAAAGCAGTTGTTTTTCAATGGCCCGATTGGAAAGTCAAGGTGAAAGATCTGAATTTCACTAATAATCATTTAGCTTATCAAAATGGTCATCCACCAAAAATAAAAAACCGGTTCAATCCTGATGATATAGATTTATCTCATTTTAATTTGAATATTCAAGATCTGATTCTTTCTGAAGAAGAACAATTAACTGCAAATTTTAAAGAATTATCTTTTGAAGAAAGCAGCGGATTAAATCTTCATCAACTTCATTTTAATCTGGATGTACAACAACAGGAATTAATTTTAGATGATTTTTTAGTTGAAACAGATAAAAATAAACTTCAGGCTCAGCTCAATTTAAAATATGAATCCATAGACGATTTTATTAATCAACTTCAAAAGGCTGAAGCTGATATGGATTTAAAAGATTTTTCAATCGATTTAAAAGAAGCTTTTGCTTTTGCTCCTGAACTGAGAAATAATGAATACATCTTAAAATTAAGCCGAAACAGAATCAGAGGAAATCTTTCTGCCAAAGGAAGTATGGCCGATTTAAATTTGAAAAATCTAAGTATAAACTGGGCCAATACTCAAATCAGAACCCGTGGAAGAATGAGAAATCTTGATAATCCTGAAAGACTTTATGCTGCTATAGATCATTTCAGACTCAACAGTGTAAGAAATGATGTTTTAGTTTTTGTAAGTGAAGAAGAAGCTGGTATTTCTATTCCTCAGGCCATTCATTTGCAATCTCAGCTTTATGGAAGTTTGGACGATTTAAAAACAAAGACCTTACTTCAAATTCCTGAAGGAGAAATTTTCCTGGATGGAGGATTTACCAATCGCGAATGGATAGCTTTTCATGCCGATTTAAATGTGAAGGATTTTGATCTTGGAAAAATTTTAAATAATCCCAACATTGGAAAAATTGAATTGACTTTAAATACTGAGGGAGAAGGAAATTCTGTTGAAAATTTAACAGCTAATCTCAACACAGAATTCAGCAAACTCGAATTTAATAATTATGATTTTTCAGCTTTAAAAATTAGAGGTGCTTTAACCAATGGAGACGGTAGTGTCATTTTAAATTATTTAGATGAAAATTTAGATATGGTTTTAGCTTCTAAAATTCATCTTGATTCTTTAGGTCAAAAAGTTGCAGCTGATTTAGATATTAAAGAAGCTGATTTGAACAAGCTCAACCTGATGGAAAAGAAGATAAAAACCAATCTTTCTCTGATAGCTGATTTTGAAAATATTGATGGAGCATATACTTTAGAAAGTCATCTGATAGAAGGAAATATCTTGTTTGACAATAAAGTTTATCTGATGGGTCCGCTCAATCTGATAGGACATATCAAACAAGACAGCACAGCTTTAGCCTTAGACAGTAAAATAGTCAGCGGACAATTAGCTGCCAATGCAGAACCTGCACAAATCGGAAAAGCAGTGGAAAGACAATTAAAAAGATATTTTAAAGATATTGCTCCTTTACCGGATACATTCAGGCATCCCGTAAAAGTAGATGTGGATATGAGAGTTTCTCCTCATCCTTTGCTGACAGAAGTTTTTGTGCCGGGAATTGTAGCCATGGATACACTTCAAATACAAGCTGATTTTGATCAGGCTAAAGATATCTTAACTTCCAATGTCAGTCTTTCTTATTTGAATTTTCAAAATAATATAATCAATGATCTTTATTTTGATATTAATTCAGCTGCAGATGTGGCCAATTTTATTTTAGGATTTGAAAATTTAGATTCCGGCGGATTTGGAATGTACAGAACTTACCTGACGGGAGATTTAACAGAAGGTGTTTTGACAGCCAACTTCTTTTCCTTTGATGAGAAAGAAGAGCTTTTCTTTGCTTTGCATAGTCAGGCTTCCGGAAATTTAGATCATATGAAATTTCATTTGCTGCCTTATAATTTAATTTTAAATAATGAAGAATGGAATATTCCTGAAGACAATGAAATTTCCTTAATCGATAATAAAATTGAAGCTCATAATTTTGTTTTAAATAAAGATGGAAGAGAATTTATAATCGCCAATGATTTAATAAAAACAAAAAGAGACAATATAGGTTTAGGTTTTAAAGATTTTCAACTTGAAACTCTGTTAGCGCTCTTTAATCCTGAAAAACATCTGGCTGAAGGAGATTTACAAGGAAATATAGTAGCTGTCAATCCGCTGGGGAAAATCGGTTTTTTAGCAGATTTTGGAATCGATAATTTAAATGTTTTACGAGCTCCTTTAGGAGATTTAAGTTTGAGAGCTTTTGCGAGAGATTTGAATCAGTATCGTTTTAAAATGGATTTGAAAGGTTCAGATGTTGATTTAGAAGCAGGTGGTAATTTTTTAAACGAAGAAGAGTTGACTTTCAATCTTGATTTTAATTTAAACAGATTTGGAATGCAGACTCTTGCCGGACTTTCTCAAAATGAACTCACTCAGGGTTCGGGATATTTATCAGGTGATTTAAAAGTAAAAGGAACTTCAAAAAACCCTGTTTATCAAGGACATCTGAGGTTTAATGAAGCTTCTTTCAGAGTTGCTCAGCTCAATACCAAATTTACTTTAGATCAGGATGATATTGATATTACTGAGAAAGGTTTGGATTTTAGAAACTTCATCATTCAGGATGAAAATAATAATGAACTTTCTATAGAAGGTTATGTTTCCACAAAAAGACTGACCAATCCGAAATTTGATTTGAGAGTGAACACCAAAAACTTTCAGTTGATGAATTCTACTGAAGAAGACAATGATTTATTCTATGGAAAAGTCAATGTAGATTTAAATGGAACCATTAAAGGAAGTGCTTCAGCTCCTGATTTAAATATGAACATCAATCTGAATAAGAACACAGATTTTACTTATGCTTTATCTGCCACTCAGGCAGCTTTGGAAAGTCAGGAAGGAGTGGTTGAATTTGTCAATCGGTCTGCTCCGGTTTATGTGCTGGAAGAAGAAAAAGATTCTGTCAGTACCAGTGCAAGATTCACCGGAATTAATTTACATGCCAATGTCAATATCAGCAAAGGGGCAAAATTTGGTGTAATAGTCGATCCGCGAACCAATGATCATTTAGAAATTTCCGGAAATGGAGCACTTGATTTCAGAATGACTCCCAACGGACAAATGGATTTATCAGGTCGTTATACGATTGATGAAGGTTATTACAGTTTGAGTTTGTATAATTTGGTAAAAAGAAGATTTGATTTCAGCCCCGGAAGCTCTATCACCTGGACAGGCAGTCCGATGGATGCAGATCTGGATGTTTCTGCCATTTATGCTGTCAAAGCTTCTCCGGCCGGACTGATGGGAGGAGGTGCCAGAGGAATGAGTGAAGAAGACAGAAATCGTTTTAAACAAAAATTACCTTTCTTAGTTTCTTTAAATGTAGGCGGAAGTATTGACAAACCACTTTTAAGTTTTGGTCTGGATATGGAAGAAGAATCCAAAGGAGCTATGGAAGGTTCGGTGTATAGCCGTATCAGACAAATGCAGGATGATGAAGGAGAAAGAAATAAACAGGTTTTTTCTTTATTGGTTTTAAATCGGTTTTTCCCTGAAGGATCTGATGGAGGCGGAGGAGGTTTTGCTTCCATGGCAAGAGATAATCTGAACCAGGCTTTAACAGATCAACTCAATAATTTTTCTGATCAATTTACAGGAGAATCCGGTTTTAAACTCAATTTCGGACTGGAAAGTTATGAAACTTATTCAAGCGGAAGTGCTCAGCAAAGAACAGATTTAGATATCACAGCCGAGCAGCGTTTGCTCAATGACAGATTAGTTGTAAAAGCAGGAACAGAAATGAATATTCAGGGAGATCTTCAACCCGGAGAAGAAAGACCTTTATTAGGAAATGTCAGCATCGAATATCTTGTCACAGAAGATGGAAGATGGAGACTGAGAGGATTCAGAAAAAACGAATATGAAAACGTTATTGACGGACAAGTTTTTATAAATGGTATAGGTGTTATTTTTCAAAGAGATTTTAACCGCTTTGGATATTTGTGGAGAAGTATGTGGGGAAATCCCGAAAAATATTATGCTAAACAAAGAGAAAAAAGAAAAAAGGAAAATAAACCTGACATAAAAAAAGAATCCATTCATGGAAGAAATGAAGAAGAAACTCTAAAACCGATTCTAATTGATGCGAATTTTTAAAAACATTTTATTTTTTTCAATTATTCTTATTTTTTCTTCCTGTGCTGTAAAAAAATATATTCCGGAAGATGAACTCCTTTACAGAGGAGGAAAAGTCAAATTGAAATCTTCTGAAAATATCCACAATAAATCTGCTTTAAAAAATGAACTGGAAGACGTGATGTATCCTGAACCCAATTCTAAATTTTTAGGAATGTATCCGGGTCTTCACTATTATTATGTTTATCATCAAAAAGAGAAGAATTTCTGGCGAAAATTCATGTATGATAAGATGGGAGAAAAACCTGCTTATTTTTCTCAGAGTCAGGTAGATAATACAGAAGATTTGATGAGAAACAGAATGGAAAATAACGGAATTTTTTATAGTGAAATAAACAGTGAAGTAAAAATAGATTCCAGCAGCAAAACAGCTAAAGTATATTATGAAGTAAAAGCTGATAAACCTTATTTTATCGATCGTTTTGTTTTTGAAGCAGATTCTGCAGATCCTTCAGATGTCAATGAGAAAATAAAAGAAGCACTCGAAAATACTTTAATCAAAGAAGGAGAAGATTTTAATCTCAGCAACTTTAAAGAAGAACGAGACAGAATTGATCAATACTTAAAAGATAGAGGATATTATTATTTTAATCATGATTTTTTACTTTTTGAAGCAGATACCAATCGCGCTAAAGACAGAAGTTTAAATCTTTATTTAAAACTAAAAGAAGAAACTCCGGAGAAAGCAAAATATCCTTATATCATTGATAGTTTACTGGTTTATACAGCTGTTTATAATGATACAGTTTACGGAGAACAAGATACAATCAGAATAAAAAATGTTGATTTTATTCAAAGTAAAAACAATCCTTTTTTTAAACCCAAACGACTCAGACCTTTTATTTTGGTAGAAAAAGGACAGTTGTATAATTCTGAAAGTTCGAGATTTACCAGCAGAAGACTTACTAATATAGGATCGTATAAATTTGTAAATATACAATACACTGAATCTGATTCTTTAGTAGATTCTCTTCAAAATCGACATCTTACAGGAATTATTTCTCTTTCGCCTTTGCCCAAAAGACGAATACAATTTCATTTGGAAATGGTGACAAAATCCAATGAATTTACCGGTCCGAGATTGGGAGCGATTTATACCAATAGAAATATTTTTAAAGGAGGAGAAGATTTAAAAATAGAACCCAAATTTGGATATGAAGAACAATTTTCCAAAAGAAATAAAGGAGACAGAAGTTTAAATTTAGGATTAAAAACTTCTCTTTTGATTCCCAGAATGATTTTCCCCGGAAATTATGAAAAAGCTTTTCGTTATGCCATTCCAAAAACACAGATTTCAGCCGGAATTGAACATTTAAACAGAAAAAAATTATATTCTTTAAATTCTTTTTCTACTTCCTTCGGATATATCTGGGATCAGAACAGATTTGTCAATCACAATCTCAGTCTTATCAAGATAGATTATGTGAAATTAAGTCATACCAGCGAACGTTTTGACCAGGCTTTGGAAGAAAATCCTTATCTGAAAAGAAGTTTTGAACAACAATTTATTGCCGGATTTTTATACAGATACACTTATAATGAATTAAATGAAAAATCTAAAAGAGGCCGTTTTTATTTTCAGGGAGGATTGGATGTAGCCGGAAATGGGTTAAGTTTATTCGGAAAAAAGCAAGATGATGGCACCAAAACATTTTTAGGTTTGCGTTATGCTCAATATGCTAAGGCAGATGTGGATTTGAGTTATCATTTTGATTTAGACAGAAAAGGTCAGCAAACTTTAGTAGGGCATCTTTTTGCCGGTTGGGGTTTGCCTTATGGAAATTCTAAATCCCTTCCTTTTGTGAAACAGTTTTTTGCAGGAGGTCCTTATAGTTTAAGAGCTTTCCGAATCCGTGGAATTGGTCCGGGAACTTATAAACCTGATCCGGATTCTTATTCTTATTTTGATCAGGCAGGAGATATTCGTCTGGAAGCAAATGTCGAATACCGATTTCCTATCATTTCCTTTTTGAAAGGAGCTGTTTTTGCGGATGCAGGAAATGTCTGGTTATATGAAGATAATGAAGCTTTGCCCGGAGGAAAATTTACCAAAGATTTTATCAAAGAATTCGGAATCGGAACAGGTTTCGGATTAAGAGTAGATGTACAGGGTTTTGTTATTCGTCTCGATTTATCTTCACCTATAAAAGAACCGGGAGAAAAATGGAAGTTTGATTATAAACATCCTATGTTTAATTTTGGAATAGGATATCCTTTCTGATTTTTTATCTCTCAAATTTTTAAGTCCTAAAATCATCTTGAAAAAAACACTTATTATTGCAGATTCATAATCATTTTCAAAAGATGCTGAATTACAGGAAGTTTATTCTGTTTTTCTTATTAAAGAAGAAGAATTTTTTGAAAATTATGCTTTAAGAAGTATGGGTATTGTAAGAAGTCAATCGGTTAAAAACTTAATCATCACTTATGTTGGTTTTCTCATAGGGGCTGTCAATACTATTTTATTCTATCCGCACTTTTTGGGAAAAACTTATTATGGAGTCGTGATGACGGTTTTGGCAGTAGGCTCTCTGCTTTCTGCTTTTGTAAATCTGGGAATGCCCGATACGCTCATAAAATTTTTTAGCGCATATAAAAATGAAGATGATAAAAAAAGACTTTTAGGACTGGCTTTAATCACTCCCATTTTTTCAGGAGGATTATTAGGTTTATTCGGACTGATTTTTTACCGGTGGATTCAGGATTATTTTGCTGAAAGTCCTGAGATGGATCCTTTTATAGGATTGATTTTTTTTATTACCATAACCGAAGCTTATTTCAAGATATTTTTTAATTGGGGAAGAATTAAACTTAAAAGTGTTTTCGGAAACTTTATGAGAGAAGTTTTTCATAGAGTTTTAATCATGATTTTGTTGATTTTGGTTTATTTCAATAAAGTTTCCACCGTTGGATTTATTTATCTGTTAGCTGCTATTTACGTTTTGAGAAGCCTGATTATGATGGGATATGCTTTTTATTTATTACCTCCTATCATAAGTTTTAAACCTCCTAAAGATTTTTCCAGAATCTTAAAATATTCTGTTTTAATTTTAATAGCCGGGCTGGCTTCCAATGTTTTGCTGGATTTGGATAAATCTATGATTCCGCATTTTATGTCTATTGGAAATGTTTCTGTTTATGCCATTGCTGTGTTTATTGTTACTGTTATAGAAGTTCCTATCAAAGCGATGAGGCAAATCACACATCCGATCACAGCTCATCTGATGAATGATAAAAAATGGCTGGAACTTGACGAACTTTATAAAAAAAGTTCTATCAGTCTTTATACCGTCAGCGGATTTTTGTTTGCTATTATTGTTGCCAATGCCGGACAGTTTTATGAATTTCTTTCAGAAGAATATCATATTAGTTTAGGTATTCTGATTTTGCTGGCTTTGATCAAACTTTCCAGAAATGTTTTGGGAATAGGAGGGAGCATTCTTAAAAATTCAGATTATTACAGATTATTGCTGATAGCTGCTGTGGTAACAGTAGGTTTAGCTTTTATTCTCAATTATTCATTAATTCCTATTTGGGGATTATATGGAGCCGCTATAGCCAGTTTGACAGCTTATTTTTGTTATGATTTTTTAAAACTTTGGTTTGTATATAAGAAGTTTAAGATGAATCCTTTCACTTTAAAAACTTTGGTGCTCACTTTGTTTTTAGGCATTTTCACCTGGATTTTTACTTCTTTTAATTTTCTTGAAAATGCTTTTTGGGGAATTGCTGTCAAATCAACTGTGATGACTTTAATTTATCTTCCCATTATTTATTTTGGAAATTTTTCAGAGGATGTAAGCGGTATGATTGATAAACAATTGAAAAGATTCTTTCCCAAAAGATTTTAAAGCTTTTCTTCTTTTTCTTTGGAAATATTTTAATTTTAACAACTTAAAAAATAATCTATGAAAATATTAGTAACCGGAGGTTTAGGATATATAGGTTCACATACAGCAGTAGCTTTGATAGAACAAGGATTTAAAGTTGTAATTATTGACAATCTTTCCAATTCCAGTCTGGATGTTTTAGATGGAATAACAGCTATCACTCAACAAACACCTGAATTTCATAAAATCGATCTGAGAAATAAATTATCGGTTGCTAATTTCTTTGATCAACACAAAGATTTATCAGGAATCATTCATTTTGCAGCTTCTAAGGCAGTGGGGGAAAGTGTGGAAAAACCTTTATTGTATTATGAAAATAACATCAATTCTTTGGTTTATATTCTGCAAGAAATGAAAAAAAGAAATTTGTCTAATTTCATTTTTAGCTCTTCCTGCACCGTTTATGGGCAGGCAGAAAAACTTCCGATAACTGAATCTGCTCCGTTGAAAAAAGCAGAATCTCCTTATGGAAATACCAAACTCATAGGAGAAAATATGATTGAAGATTTTTGTCAAAGTAAAAAAGATTTTAAAGCTATTTCCCTGAGATATTTTAATCCAATCGGTGCACATTCTTCTGCAAAAATCGGAGAATTACCTATTGGAACCCCTCAAAATTTAGTTCCTTTTATCACTCAAACCGCTATTGGAAAAAGAAAAGAGCTTGCTGTTTTTGGAGATGATTATGACACGCCTGACGGAACCTGCATCCGGGATTATATTCATGTGATGGATCTGGCAGAAGCTCATGTACGTGCTTTAGAGCGTTTGTTAAAAAATGAAACCCAACATAATTATGAGGTTTTTAATGTAGGAACAGGCTCCGGAAGTTCAGTGATGGAAATAATCAAAACCTTTGAAGAAGTAACCCAACAAAAATTACCTTACCAAATAACCGGAAGAAGAGCAGGAGATATCACAGCAGCCTTTGCAGATACTCAAAAAGCCAATACGGTTTTGGGCTGGAAAGCAAAAAGAAGCTTAGAAAAAGCACTTTCCAGTGCCTGGGAATGGGAAAAGAGGGTGAATAGTTGATTTAATTTGAATTTGCCGGATTTTTGAATAAACCACCATAATATATGTTGTGAAACGAAGATGTTGTTGGTAAAATAAGAAAAAATGAAGAGAAGAAATATTTACTGCAATCTCATATTTTTAATTTTGTTTCCAATTGTTATTTGTTTCATCTCTTGTTCCAGATTTTCGAATTCATTTTTAGACACAGATTTTATAAATTCTCCATTTTCTAATAAATGGATTTGATCACAGGTTTCTTTTAAGGTTGAAAAAACGTGAGATGAAATGAGAACAGTTTTATTAAGAATTTTTAGTTGATTTATTATTTCAGTTATAATGATATTACTTTGAATGTCAACTCCATTAAAAGGTTCATCCAACAAATAGATTTCATTTTTTTGTAATAAAACAGCGGTCAATGCTAATTTCTTTTTCATCCCTGTAGAATAGGTCGATACATATCGATTTAAAGGTAAATCAAAAACATTTTTATTTTTGACATCTTCTAATTCTATATTTCGCGCATTTAATAATAAGCGGATATATTCGATTCCTGTTATTTTTGAAAAGAAATATGGTTCTGTTGGTAGAAAGCCTAAATAATTTTTTAAAGGCTTTAATTTAGAATGGATTTTACCATTATATTTTTCCAAACCCGAAATACAACGAAATAAAGTTGTTTTTCCAGCGCCATTTTTGCCTACGATTCCATAAATAAAACCCTCTTGAAATTCAATATTTATGTTTTGTAGAACTTTTTTTGTTCCATATTTTTTTGACAAGTTTTCGACTTTAATCATTTCAACAAAATGCTTAATTGTTTAGTAGATTTATTGTAAAAATACGGAATCAGGAAAATAAGTATAGGTGGAAACATAATACTAATCATCAGAAAGATCGCTTGTGTAAAACTGAATTCTTCAGGATAATTGGCATATTTTGCTAAAATCATAAATACTAAAAGTGCAAAACCGATAATCAGAAAAAGTGCTAATAAACCTATTTTATTATAGTCGAAAATTAATAAAGCTATAAAAACTGGTGCCACACTGAAAGATGAAAACTTGATGGCTGTTTTAATTTTTGCAAACAAAAATTCTTGCGCATTTTGACCGAAATTCCAAACAAAATATTCCTTTTCCGGTTTTGAATAATAAAGAAGAGTTGTATAGAACATCAAAAGCATTGCAAAAACACCAAGATTAAAATTTTCTACAAGAATCGAGATTATTGTTAATCCATAAGCTATAAAGTAAAGATAAAATGTATTTCTAAAGCCAAGGCAAAATTCAAAGGGTTCTTTTGAAAATGGTGTAGGTATTACAAAGCTGAGATTCGCTTTATAATTCAGTAAGGCCAGTACAATTGTCAAAAGAATTAAAACTCCTGAAAAAAGAAATTCTTGTCGATAAACTAAAAAAATGGCAAAAGGCAATGAGATAAGAAAATTTTCCATAATTCGAATTTTATTTTTTTTCTTATCTCCGAAAGCCAGCTTTAAAAAATCATTTCGTTGAATTTCTGAAAGTTTACCAATAAAAAATAAAGCAAGTAATAAATATATATACTTTGCAAATTCTGTTCGTTCAAAAATAAAAATGGAAAAAACGATAAAAGCACTCAACAACAATAAATAAGCAAAAATAGGCTCAAGTCCAAGTTCCTTGAATTTTCGATTCATCATTTTAAATTGAAGTTGTAGATATGCTTTCATGCGATTTTACTTGATCATTTAATAACTTTCTGAAATAATTATAATGTCCTGTTAATCATCACTTTTTAAAAGTCTGATTGGTATAAGGATTTTCGGTAGGTACTTGAATGACAATTTTAGGATGACCTGATATTTGATGACATTGTGTGCAGGTTTGAGTCATATCATGAAAACTTTTTTCAAATTTATTTAAATTTTGCTCTTCAATAGCCCGATCGATTTTTTCCAAAAAAGGTTTAATCATCTTGATGTGTTTTGTGGCTTCTTTATCAGCTCGATACTCTTCCAAAAGCTCAAAATGTTCTTCAGTTTCATGATGATAAAAATCTGCTAAATCCCAGTTTTCTGCCATTCCTGCAAACCATAATTTGGAATGATGAGACTGAATCAACAACATAGTTCCTCCATAACTTACTTTAGGATACTTACCGGCAATTCTCTTCTCGAGAGAATCCATTTTTTGTTCAAGAATTAAATTAAAATCGCCTTGCGAAAAATCGGTTTGCTGTTTACAGCTTCCCAAAGCAAAAATGATTAAAAAGAAAAAACAATAACGCATATTATAAAAGTGATAATTAAATATTAGTAAAGCTAATTAGAAATTGAAATTTCATCTTCGGCTAATGTTGTGGGAGAATCATCTTCAAAGATTAAATATTCCATAACTCAATCTCTCTTTGCGGAAAAATATGAATTCCCGCTGTGAAAGCCTAAAAATCGGAATTCAAAATTAGCTTTAAACTCTGATTAAAAAAAGAAGATATTTTAACCGCTTTTACAGACATTCAGAAAAATCTGTTTTTTGTTTGTAAACTTATATATGAAAAAACGCTTTTCCATTTGTTGGAAGTAAGAATAAATCAGGTTAATCTTCGACTGCTTAATATTTTTCATCAAATTATTAATCAAAAGATGTCTTCACAGGAAATGACAAGCTTTATCCCATGAAATGAGACTGAGATTGCTTACTTTTGTAGGAAAATTTTTCAAAAAAATAATTTGCTTTGGTTGATTTAAAACCAAACAATTCAAATAAATAATTTTACGATATGACAAAAGCCAAACATTATGTTCAAGGAAGTTGGGTAACCGGAAAAGGAGAAGGCCGACCTGTTTATGATGCAGTTACCGGCGAAGTACATACGCTGGTTTCTACCGAAGGATTGGATATTCCGTCTATTTTGGAATACGGAAGAGAAAAAGGAGAAGCCCTGCGGAAGATGACTTTTATTGAACGTGGAAATATGTTGAAAAAACTTGCTTTTCACCTTTTAAGAAAAAGAAAAGATTTTTATGAAGTAAGTTATCATAGTGGAACAACCCGGGGCGATGCTTGGTTTGATATTGACGGAGGAATTGGAAATCTCTTTGCCAATGCTTCTTTGAGAAAAGAACTTCCCAATCAGCCTTATGATATAGAAGGAAAACCTATTGATCTTTCCCGTGGCGGAAAATTTATGGGTCATCATATTTTAGTTCCTAAAGAAGGAGTGGCTGTTCATATTAATGCTTTTAACTTCCCGGTTTGGGGCATGCTTGAAAAATGTGCGCCCAACTGGATGGCAGGAATGCCGGCAGTAGTAAAACCTGCAACAGATACCGGTTATGTAACCGAAGCAGTAGTCAGAGAAATTATTGCATCCGGAATTTTACCCGAAGGAGCTTTGCAACTGATTAATGGTCCTGCCAGAGATATTCTTGATACCGTCAACTCTCAGGATGTGGTCACTTTTACCGGATCAGCAGAAACAGGAAGATTACTAAAAGTTACTCCAAGACTGATTGAAGAGTCTGTTCCTTTTAATATGGAAGCAGATTCTTTAAATGCTACTATTTTAGGTAAAGATGCAGTTCCCGGTACACCTGAGTTTGATTTATTTATCAGAGAAGTCAGAAGAGAAATGACGGTGAAGTGCGGACAAAAATGTACAGCTATCAGAAGAATTGTTGTTCCTGAAGAATTAATAGAAGACGTGCAGATTGCTCTTGGAAAATCTTTAGAAAAAGTAACTGTTGGAGACCCAAGATTAAAAGAAGTTCGAATGGGAGCTCTGGTCAGCAGAAAACAACTGAAAGAAGTAAGAGACAGAGTTAATGAAATTGCTCAAACTGCAGATATTGTATTTGGAGATCTGGAAAATATTGAAACTTTAGGTGCTGATGCTTCAAAAGGAGCTTTTATCAGTCCGATTTTATTGAGAGAAGATAATCCTCTTGAGAATCTTGCTGTTCATGAAACAGAAGCTTTTGGACCTGTGAGCACTTTAATGCCGTATAAAACTTTAGAAGAAGCCGTAAAAATTTCCAAATTAGGAAAAGGATCTTTGGTGAGTTCTATTTTCACCAATGATAACCAAACAGCTAAAGAATATACTATTCAGGCAGCTACTCATCATGGAAGAATTCTTTGTATTAACCGCGAAAGTGCCAAACAAAGCACCGGTCATGGATCGCCTTTACCTACTTTAATTCACGGTGGACCGGGACGGGCAGGAGGCGGAGAAGAGATGGGCGGATTAAGAGGTATTCGTCATTATATGCAAAGATGTGCCATTCAGGGATCTCCTACAACTTTGACGGAAATTACAGGAATTTATCAGCCTAATGCAGATTATAAAGAAGCAGAAAAACATCCGTTTACTTATTATTGGGAAGATATTCAACCCGGAATGTCAATTAAAACCCATAGCAGAACCATCACCAATTCGGATATTATCAATTTTGGAAATCTGACCTGGGATCATTTCTATGCACATACAGATGAAACTGCTCTGGATGGTTCTATTTTTGAACACAGAACGGCACATGGTTATTTCATTATTTCTCTGGCAGCCGGATTATTTGTATATCCTAACAGAGGACCTGTTGCGGCTAATTACGGATTGGAAGATATTCGCTTTATCAGACCGATGTATGATGGAGATACTGTTCATGTACGATTGACCTGTAAAGAGAAAATTGACAGAGAGCAAAATGGAAAAGTTTTACCCAGTGGAATTGTAAAATGGTATGTAGAGGTTTTTGATACCCGCATCACCAAAGGATTAATTCCTGAGGATGAAATTGGTGATAAGGAAGCTCTGGTAGCAGTAGCTACTATCTTGACCATGGTTCAAAAGAAACAAACTCAATTTGTTGAGATGACAGATGAGAATTTTGAAAAAGCCCTTTCTAAATTAACAGAAGATACTCAGCCAAAATGGGGAAAAATGAATCCTCAGCAAATGTTAGAACACTTAGAATATTTATATAAGTTGAGTATTGAAGAAAATCCTGATTTTGAAATTGTAACTCCTGAAGATAAAATAGATAAAATTCAATCTACTTTATGGGATTACAATCCGATGCCCAGGAATTTTGATCTTCCTTTATATGAAGAAAATAAATTGCCTGAACTTCAACATGAAGATTTAGAAACAGCTAAAGAAAAAGTAAGAGAAGCTCGAAAAGCACATCAGAATTATTTTATTAAACATCCGAATGCCAAAACAGCTCATGTGATTTTTGGTGAATTGTCAAGATACGAATGGGAGTTATTGGATCGTAAACATCTCAATCATCATTTTAATCAATTCGGATTATTGGATTAATTTTTAAAATCTTATTTAATTTATTTTTTGATCAATGTCAGAACAAAAAGCATACGTAAAATATCAAGTTGAAAATCAAATAGCAACTATTGAGTTCAGTACTCCTGAACACAATTCCATGCCCGGTCATAGTTTAGCAGAATTAGCTAAAACCATCACCAAAGCAGGAGAAGATAAAGAAGCAAAAGTGGTGATTTTAAAAAGTGGAGGAAATCGTACTTTCTGTGCCGGAGCCAATTTTCAGGAATTAATTTCCATAGAAAATCGCGAACAAGGTTTAGAGTTTTTTTCAGGTTTTGCTCACGTTATCAATGCTATGAGAAAATGTCCTAAATTCATCATCGGCCGTGTTCAGGGAAAAACTGTTGGTGGAGGAGTAGGACTGGCTTCTTCTGTAGATTATTGTATGGCTACAAAATATGCAGCTATTAAACTGAGCGAATTAAATTTAGGAATTGGTCCATTTACCGTTGGTCCGGCAGTGGAAAGAAAAATGGGACTGAGTGCTTTTTCTCAGATTTCTATTCATGCCAATCGATTTTATGATGCCGAATGGGCCAGACAAAAAGGATTATATACCGAAGTTTTTGAAACAACAGAAGAGCTTGATGAGGCTGTTCAGGAATTAGCAGAAGAACTTTGCACCTTCAATCCTGAGGCTATGGCTGAAATGAAAAAAATGTATTGGAAAGGAACAGAAGACTGGGATCAGCTTCTTCACGAACGTGCAGATATCAGTGGGAAATTGGTATTAAGCGAATTCACTAAAAACAAATTAAAAGATTATAAATAACCAAAACCGAATTTAATGATTTATAAATTTGGAGATTTTATTCCGGTCATTCATGAGAGCAGTTTTGTTCATCCTTTGGCAGCTGTAATAGGAAATGTTATTATAGGAAAAAATTGCTATATAGGACCCGGAGCTGCTGTACGTGGAGACTGGGGCGAAATTATTTTAAAGGACGGAGTAAATGTTCAGGAAAACTGCACCATTCATGTTTTTCCCGGAAAAAGTGTCACTCTTGAAGAAAGTGCTCATATAGGTCATGGAGCTATTGTTCATGGAGCCAATATCGGAGAAAATGTAATGATCGGAATGAATTCGGTGATTATGGACGATTCTTATATAGGAAAAGAATCTATAGTTGGTGCGATGGCTTTTGTAAAAGCTAATTCTGAAATTCCACCCCGAAGTTTAGTGGTGGGAAGTCCTGCCAGAATCATTAAAGAGGTTTCTGATGAAATGCTTGCATGGAAAACTGCCGGAACAAAACTTTATCAAAGACTTCCGGCAGACTCTTATGAAGGTCTGGAAGAAGTAGAACCTCTTAGAGAAATTCCTAAAAATCGGCCTACACAAGAAAATTTTTATAAAACCCTGGAAGAATTCAGAAAAGAAACCGAGAATAAACTGAAAAATAAAGGTGATGCTGAAAATTAATTTTTTAACTTAAAAAAACGGAAGTTCGATAACTTAATCCAGATTAACCTTATTATATTTTATTCACCCTATATTTGTAAAAGAAGAAAAGCAAGAAAGCTTTTTAGTGTTTAATTTAAATTTTTATAAATATGGAACCAAAAATTTTTAAGATTGATAAATCTCATTCCACTATCGGATTTAGTGTGAAATATATGATGTTTTCAAAAGTAAGAGGACAGTTTGATGATTATGAAGCTACAGTTCAGATGGTTGATGAAGACTTTAAAAATGCCAAGCTTAAGTTAGTAGCAGATGCACATTCCATCAATACACATAATGCAGAGCGAGATACGCATTTGAGAAGTGGAGATTTTTTTAATGCTGAAGAAAACAACGAAATTGTTTTTGAATCCACTAAAATAACTGAAAAGAATAACAACAAATTTGAAGTAACAGGAGGTCTTTCTATGAATGGAATTACCAGACCTGTTACTTTTACGGCAGAATACAGCGGAATCTTAAAAGACCCCTGGGGAAATGATCGAATTTCTTTGGTGATTGAAGGAAAAATAGATCGTTATGACTGGGAAATGAAATATAACTCTCCTCTTGAAACCGGTGGAGTGTTGGTTGGAAAAGAAGTTACTTTTGAAATTGAAACCCAATTTATATAAACTGAAAATATAATAGATTTGACAGGCCCTGAGCATTTTTTGCCCGGGGCTTTTTGTTTTCTTGGTGTTTTTATTCATTGAAAAACGGAAAAAACGGCCATGATATTATTATTTTCACCTAAAAGAGTTTCTAATCCTGCAATTGAATTAAAACCTAATTACTTACAACAACTCTAAAATAATATCTTCTTCAGTAAGACCTTCTGCAGCCGCTTTATAATTTCTGACCATCCTGTGTCTTAAGATTCCGTAGGCCACCGCTTGAACATCTTCAATATCCGGAGAAAATTTTCCTCTTAAGGCAGCATGGGTTTTTGCTCCTAAAATTAAGTTTTGTGAAGCTCTTGGACCTGCTCCCCAATCTATGTAATTTTGAACTATTTCAGGAGCATGATTTCCTTTTGGTCGGGTTTTGGAAACCAAACCTACGGCATATTCAATTACATTATCAGCTACCGGAATTCTTCTGATCAGATTTTGAAAATCAGTAATTTCTTCAGCATTAAATAAAGGATTTACAGTAGCAGTTTGATCAGTAGTTGTGTTTTTTACAACTTCTACTTCTTCTTCAAAAGTCGGATAATCCAGATAAACCGAGAACATAAATCTGTCTAACTGAGCTTCCGGAAGCGGGTAAGTACCTTCCTGTTCAATAGGGTTTTGGGTAGCTAATACAAAATAAGGTTTGGCTAAAACATATCTTTTTCCTGCTATGGTAACAGATTTTTCCTGCATAGCTTCCAAAAGAGCAGCTTGTGTTTTTGGAGGTGTTCGGTTGATTTCATCTGCCAGAATGATATTAGAAAATATAGGTCCTTTAATGAATTTAAAATTCCGATTTTCATCCAGAATTTCAGATCCTAAAATATCGCTCGGCATAAGATCAGGAGTAAATTGAATTCTATTAAAATCTAATCCCAAAGCTTCAGATATAGTATGAACCATCAGAGTTTTTGCCAATCCGGGAACCCCGACCAGCAAAGCATGACCTCCTGAAAAAATGGCATTTAATATGTCTGAAATAACTTTGTCCTGACCAATAATTACTTTTGAAATCTCATCCCTCAAAAGTTGATATTTATCTACTAAAACTTCAACTGATTTTACGTCTGACATTATTTTAAATAATTAATTTTTTAACCAATTTGATTGAAATTCGCAATCCTGATATTCTTTGCTTACTTTTATATAAGTGTCTTCAATTTCTTCTTTTCTCCACTTATGAATTTCTTTCATTTGTTTATTTCGCAGGGCGAAATCTTTAATTCTTGTATAATCTTTGGCATAATCTGCCACATGTTCTGGATAATGAGCCAAAACACTGATCAGCTTAAAATATTTTTTACCTGTTCGGGTTTCATCTGAAATTATCCTGGATACTTCTCCTTCTTTTAATCTTTTGACTTCACTATAAATTCGAGGATCAATTTTGGTCATTTCAAAACGGGTATCTCCTGTCTGCGGATTGATCAACTGTCCGCCATCACCACGGGTTTCTTCATCATCAGAATATTTTCGGGCTGCTTCTTTAAAAGATATTTCTCCGTTGTTTATTTTAATTCTGATACTGTCAATTTTTTCTCTGGCTTCTGCTAAGGCAGCAGAAGTTTCTTTAGGAATTAAAATAATATGCCGAATTTCTCTTTCCTGTCCCATAATTTTATCAACCTGAATGATATGATAACCAAAAGAGGATTTAAAAGGTTGACTAACTTCTCCTTCTCTCAAACTAAAAGCTACTTCTTTAAAATCTTTATCTAAAGGATCTTTTCGTGTAATAACCATTCTTCCACCCTGCATGCTGGTTCCATCCTGAGAATAAAGAACTGCTTTTGTACTGAAACTTGCTCCGTTTTCAACTACATCTTCACGCATTTCTCTTAATTGATTTACAACTTTGTCAATTTCAGATTGTGGAACTTTAGGTTCTATAGTGATTTGTGCGATTTCAACTTCATCACTAAATCTGGGACGTTCTTTTTCAGGAATGCTGTTAAAAAATTCACGAACTTCTTCCGGTGTAATCTCAATTTGATCAGTAATATGATCTTGCATAGCCTCGGCTAAATGCATTTCTTTATTGATTTTAAACAATTCATCTCTCAAATCTTTTTCAGAATCTTTTCTATATAGCTCAAGCAATTTTTTCATATTTCCCACTCTTTGCACAAAATGATTTACTTGCTGATCGACCTGAGCATAAATTTGAGCTTCAGAAACATTTCCATAAACCGTACTGTCCTGAAGGGCTGCATGAGAGAAAAGTTTGTTTTCCATCAAATACCCCATGAGTTCACAATCTGTGATATGATCTCCTTCCATCTGACTTTCATATTCGAGTCTTCCTTTTTGAATGTCGCTTTCTAAAATTAAATACTGACCCACAACAGCAGCCACCCCGTCAATTTTGTATCGTTGAAAACTATTGTCTGCCATAGTATCTAATGGAGAGGTAGTTTGAGACAACTGTATTTCCGGATCAGAGCCGGTGATGATGGTATCTCTTAAAAAATCCGATTGATTTTGGATTTGTGCATATATAGTAAGAGTGAAAAAAGGAATCACAATAAGTGATAAAATCTTTTTAATATATTTCAAATTTGTCATTTTCAAGTGCGTCTTTTGTAATGTCTTTTTCAAATTCTTTGGCGAATTGTAATTTTCTTTTATTTAAAATTATTTGTTTGACAGTAGGCCGAGCATAACTTAAAGGAGCCTGCTCATTTCGCAAACGTACATCTTTTACATATATAAGATATAAACTTAACGAATCACTTCTTTGTAAATAAGTTTCTTTTTTTAAAAAATCCTCTTCATTTTCCTCCTGAAGAGGTTCAATTAACTGACGAAGGGCATCAGCACTGACCCAAATAGAATCCATTAAAGAGTAAGCTTCAAACTTAAAGGAATCATCTTCAATATCCTCACGATCTTCATCATTATATCGTTTAAATTGTTCTATTATTTTATCAGTTTCAGAATAATCCTTAGCCAATTGAACATAACGCAACTTAATCAAATCTTCTTTAAGTGTAAAATTGCTTTTATGTTCATTAAAATAGGTTCTGATTTCATGATTCGATATTGTGGTATCCATTTTTGCAGCCACAATTATATCTTTATAAGCTTCTGCATATAATTCATCACGATAATCATTTACCATCTTTTCATAATCTTCCTGAACCTTTTGAGGTAAATTTAATCTGGCTCCATCCAATAATAATTGACGAGTAGCCCAACGATTGATATAATTATGAACAAATATTATACTATCATCTTCTGATAAATCCTTAGGCATAGCCTGCTGAACTTCTTTTCGGGTTAAAAAAACATCGTTTACCCTTGCTATATTTTCAGGTTTTTGTGAAGGTTGAAAAAAATCACAGCTCATTAAGAATAAGAAGCTGAAGATTATCAATATGAATCGTGTGGCTTTAATCAAATTTTTTCTTTTAAAACTTTTATCAACTGATGATTAGGTTGGATTTGATATTTATTCCGCAAATTATCAACAAAATCTTTTTCTATATTTTTTTGATAATGATTGAGAACTCTTCCTCTTACTGCTTCAAAATCTTTTTGTTCAGACGGAAAAACCTGAAGTGTTTTGGAAGCAAGAAACATTCCATTTTCTTTTTTTATAGAAGAAATTCCAATTTGTTTTTTAAAATTTTCAGGGAGTTGAGAATCTTTTTCTTTAAAAACTCCGGATGAAATCATTAAATCAGATGAAATCTCTTTGATTTCTTCTGAAGAATTTCCTTTTCTTAAAAACTTTCTCGCTTTTCTAACATCTTTTTTATTGGGAGAAGAAACTACTAAAACTTCATATTGTTTAGGTGAAACAAATTCCTTTTTATGAAGTAAATAATGATTTTTTAAAGCTATGCTGTCATCACTTTTACGAAAAATATTTTTGTCCATTAATTCATAAATAAGAATTCCATTTCTGTAATCTCTTATCTCGTTGGCAAAAGAAGAATTGTTTTTTTCTAAATCCTTTTTAGCATAATTTATAAGAAATTCTTCGCGTGAATTTTTAAAAAAATGATCTAAGATATGTGGAGTAGGTGCTTTCCGGTTATACTTTTGAAAAGTTTTTAATTTCTCTAAAAAATCAGCATAAGAAAAGGAATCATCTTTGATTTTAAATAAAACCTGATCAGGCAAATCTTTTTCAGCTTTCTCGATAAAATCTTTTCCCAATTTATTTTTAAAGAAATCAATTCCGGGTCCTTCTGTTTGAATTTGATATTGTTTGGCTAATTTTTTAATTAAACTGTCTTTAATAATAACAGAACGATTATTTCTTTTAATTTTTTCCTTTAAATTATTGCTTTCTTGTTCAAGACTGCCTACAGGAAATTTATTATTGAGCTTAATTATATGCCAGCCTTCCTCTGTTTCAAAAGGAGCGGAAAGAGGGTTTTCTTCAGTCAAAGCAAAAGCTTGATTTTCAAAAACCTTTGATCGTAGATTAGCTTTCTTAAAAGTCCTCATTTTTCCCCCTTGTCCGGCAGTAGATTTATCTTCACTGAATTGTCTGGCAAGTTCTGAAAATGCAGCTCCATCTTCTAAATTCTTATAAATTTTATTTATTTTTTCTTTTGCCGCCTCTTGATTGTCTGAAGATTTTTTAATTAAAATATGCGAAATGGAAATCTCTCCTTCCGACTTTCTTTCTTTGTTTACACGAATGACATGATAACCAAACTGAGATCGAAAAGGATCGGAAATTTCTCCAACTTTAGTGTTATAAACAGCATTTTCAAATTCATAAACAGTTTGGAAAACACTGACCCAGCCAAACTTCCCTTTGTTTTTTACCACTGCAGGATCTTCAGAATAAGCTAAAGCTAATTCCTCAAAATCACCATTATCCTCAAGTTTTTCTTTAAATTCAAGTGCTTTTTGATAAGCTTTTAAAGTGTCTTTTGGTGAAGCTTCTGAGTCAAGTCTGATTAAAATATAATCAACTTCTCTTTCATATTTTAATCGGTCATAAGCTTCTTTAATAAGATGTTGAGTTACTTCGGTGTCAAAAAGATATTGCTGAGCAAGCTGGTTTATAAAACTTTCCAGTTGTTTGATAATGGTCGGTAAAGTATCTAAACCTTGATTTTCAGCTTCTTTTATTTTTAACTGATAATCAATAAATAAATTCAGATTATGATCAATATTCTTTTGTTCCTCTAAATCAACTAAATTTGCATTTTTGCTGAATAAACGTTCAAACTCTTTATAGTAAAAAGGTTCATTGTCAATGGTTACTAAAACAGAATCTTTTTGTGCGAAACAAGTAAGACTGAAGAAAAAAATAACTTTAAAAAGAAAAATTCTCATAATGGATTTTTAATCTTTAACTCGACAAAAATAAGAAACCCATTGCTTTTGTCAAGCATTTTTAGCAATAGAAAAAACTTCACCTAAAATCTTTGAAAATAAAAGCAGAATGTTTTAAACTAAAAGGAAGAAAATTAATTATTCTCAAACGATTGATGCAGGTGTCAAAATTATTTTAAATTAGCAAACATGCAAAAGAATAAAATCAATATTAAAAATAGAAAAGCCAGATTTCAATATGAAATTCTGGATAAATATACAGCAGGAATTGTTCTGAAAGGAACAGAAATTAAAGCTATCAGGGAAGGAAAAGCTAATATAGCAGAAAGTTTCTGTGAATTTAATAATGGTGAATTATATGTGATTAATATGCACATTCAGGAATATTCTCATGCCACTCATTTTAATCACGATCCAAGAAGTGAAAGAAAACTTTTGCTCAATAGAAATGAATTGCGAAACCTTGAGAAAAATGTCAGAAATACAGGATTAACTATTATTCCGCTGAGATTGTTTATTAATAACAGAGGATTGGCAAAATTAGAAATCGCTTTGGCCAGAGGAAAAAAATTACATGATAAAAGAGATGCCATTAGGGAAAGAGAAGACAAACGTCGTTTAGATCGGATCAAGAAATCTTTTAATGCTTAATAAAAGATGAGAAAAATCTTTCTTCTTTTTTCTTTCCTGTTTTTTACTCAAATAGGTCTGGCTCAACTCACAGGAAAGATAACTGATGAAGAAGGACAAGCGCTCAGTTCAGTAAATATCTATCTTCAGCATTCTTTCACAGGAACCACTTCTAATGAAGATGGAAAATATGTTTTAGAGATTTCCCGGCCCGGAGAATATGAAATAGTTTTTCAGTATTTGGGTTTTAAAACTTCTGTTGAAAAAATTCAAATAGATGAATTTCCTTATGAATTAAATGTAAAATTAAAACCTGAGAAAAACACTTTAGAAGAAGTAGTTATTTATTCAGATGAAAACCCTGCAAATCGAATTATCAAACAAGCTATTGCTCACCGAAAACAAAATCAGAAAAAAATAAAAGCTTTTACAGCCGATTTTTATTCCAAAGGAAACTGGACCATAAAAAACATGCCCGATAAAATTTTAGGTCAGGAAACAGACAGAGACGGAAGATTTGGTTTGGATTCAACAGGAAGTGGAATTTTATATCTTTCAGAAACAAAATCGAAAATAAAATATCAGGCTCCCAATCAGTTTCACGAACATATTTTAGCTTCAAAAGTTAGTGGAAATGATAATGGATTTAGTTTAAACAGTGCTGCAGATGCTGAATTTTCTTTTTATGACAACACCATTTCTCTTTCTGCAGATCTGGTTTCTCCTATAGCTAACTTTGCTTTCAGTTATTATAATTATAAACTCATCAGTGCAAATTTTGATGAAAGAGGACATTTAATCAATAAAATTGAAGTTTTACCCAAACGTTCTGCCGATCAGGTTTTTTCCGGATTTATTTATATTGTTGAAGACAGTTGGGAAATTTATGGAGTGGAATTAAAAACGACCGGAATATCAGCTCAGATTCCACCTTTACAGGAAATAAATTTTAATCAAAGTTTTAAATATTCTCCTGAAAACGATTTTTGGGTAAAGATTTCTCAGGATGTAAATTTCTCTTTTAAAATTTTAGGTATTTCGGGAACCGGACAATTCCTGGGAGTTTATAGCAATCATGATTTTAATCCCAATTTTGACAGCAAAAGTTTTTCCCGGGAAATAATGAGCTATGAAAAAAATGCCAATAAAAAAGATTCTCTTTTCTGGGAAAAAAACCGACCGGTTCCGCTTACTGAAAGTGAAGTTCGTGATTACATCAAGAAAGACAGTATTTCAAGAGTTCATCATTCCAAAGCCTATAAGGATTCTATCGATAAAAAGAATAATAAATTTTCTTTCGATGATTTGATCTTTGGATATTCTTATCAGAATTCATTTAAAAATTATTCTCTTTCATTTAGTTCTCCTCTTTTTGGAACTCATTTTAATACGGTTCAGGGATGGAATATTAATGTGAAAACAGATTTCACCAAAAACAATAAAGAAGAAAAAACCTACTGGAAACTTTTCTCAGATATGAGTTATGGATTTGCAGACAGACGATACAGAATTTCAGGTGGATTTGAAAAAAAGTTCAATAATTTTTCCCGTCCTGTTTTAAAACTGGAAGGAGGAGTCAAGGTGGAAGAAATTAATAATACCAATTCCATCAATAAAACCATTAATGATATTGCCAATATTGCTTTTGAAAGAAATTATCTGAAATTATTTGATAAACAATTTGCTGAAATCACTTATTCTCAGGAATTGTTTAACGGCTTCAGGATTTTTCCAAAACTATCTTATGAAAGAAGAAGAGCTTTATTAAATGCAACCGATCATGTGATCAGAAAAGACAAGAACGGTGGTTATACTTCCAATAATCCATTAGCGCCTGAAGATTTTGAATCTCTTCCATTAGAAAAACATCAGATTGGAAAATTCAGAATTATGAATTCTTATAATTTTGGTCAGAAATATTATTCTTATCCCGATGGAAAATACAATGTTTCCAGTTATAAGTTTCCTGAATTATTTCTGATATATGAAACAGGATTTGCTTCCAGTATTAAGGATTATAATTTTCATCAGTTACAGTTTAGTGCTCGCCAAAGAATTGATTTGAAAAATAAAGGCGATTCAAGATATTTATTGAGTATTGGAAAATTTTTTAATGCTGAAAACATTGCTTTAGTTGATTATAAACATTTTGCCGGAAATCAGTTCAGAGTTTATGACGGCTATACTATGAATCAGTTTAACTTGATGCCTTACTATGATTTCAGCACGAACAAACAATATGCTGAAGCTCATTTTGAACATCATTTTAAAGGTTTTTTATTAGGAAAAATCCCCGGAGTTAATAAATTAGGTTTTCAGGTAGTAGTTGGCGGACATGCTTTATGGAGTGGTGAAAGAAAACCTTATCAGGAAGTTTCTATTGGTTTGGATAATTTAGGAATTGGACTTTTTCGTGTTTTGCGGGTTGATTATGTTCATTCTTTTTATGGTGGCCAAAATAAAGGTGCTTTTGTGTTTGGAGTGAAGATATTGCCGTAGAAAAATAAGAAAAAAAGAATTTTCTGTTTTGACTTGCCAATCAAACTGCTCTGCACCAAAAAAATAATGTTACTTTTGTGGATTCTTATTTTTAAAAAAGATTAAAAATTCAGATGAAAGGAAAAATTATTACCATTGAAGGATTGGATGGAGCCGGAAAATCGACTCAAATATCTTTATTGACGGAAAGATTAAATCAGCTTGAGATTAAACATAAATTCATTCACTTTCCAATGCTCAATCAAGGTGTTTATGGAAAATTGGTAGCTGAATTCTTAAGAGGAGAATTTGGAACCTTAGAAAGTGTTCATCCAAAATTAGTAGCTTTACTTTTTGCTGAAGACAGAAATGAACATAAACACAAATTAAATCAATGGCTGGAAGAAGGATATCTGGTGATTTTAGACAGATACGTAAAATCCAATATTGCTTTTCAATGTGCGAAATTAGAAGATGAAAAAGAAAAAGATCTTTTAAAAGAATGGATTTTAGACTTTGAATTTGGATATCATAATTTACCCAAACCTTCAGTTTCCTTTTTCTTAAATGTTCCTTTGAGTCAGATTAAAAAATCTTTGTCCAATAATAGAATAGGAGAGGACAGAGAATATTTAGAAGGAAAAGCAGATATTCATGAAGAATCTATTGATTTTCAAAAAGAAGTATTGAAAGAATATTTAAAGCTTTTAAAACAAGATGCTGATTTTCATGAAATACAATGTTTTTCAGAACAACAAGAATGGTTTTCACCTGAGGAAATTCATCAATCTATATTTGAAAAATTAAAATTAAATCAAGAGCATGAGTAAAAATAAAGAAATTAGATATTCAGAAGTATTAAGAAAATTTGTCCATCCCATGGTTTTGGAAACTGACACTTTATCAATGATCGAAGAGAAATATGCTTTTGGTGTTCATGTCTGGAATTCAGTTAATATTAAAAATAAACATCCTGAATTATTTGAAGAAGCCAAAAAAGAAGTCATCGAAAAATCTGATAATAAAATAGAAGCTGAAGCTTTATTTGAAGAGCTGGTCAATTTTAAAAAGAAAGAATTTTCTGATTATCAAAGAGTGTTTATAGATTTTGAAATTCTCGAAAAAATAGGAGGCGGATATACTGTTACTGCTGCTTCTGCAGAATTAAAATAATTAGTTCCAAAGATCTTTTTTGCAGAAATTTGAAAAAATTTCTGTGCAATTTCAATTTTTATCTTTTAGCATAGGAACAAATCTAAACTCTCCAAATTCCTTTTTCTCTATTTCTCTTTCTGATTTTCGAATCAGCAAAGTCATGGTTTGAGAATCTTCTCCTACCGGAATAACCATTCGACCTCCGATTTTTAACTGATTTAAAAGAGCAGGAGGGATGTAGGGAGCACCACAAGTGACAATGATTTTATCAAAAGGAGCTTCTTGTGGAAGTCCTTTATAGCCATCACCAAAACTTAAAAATTGTGGTCGGTATCCTATTTTTTCTAAAAAAAGTTTGGTTCTTTTATACAGTTCACGTTGTCTTTCTATTCCGTAAACTTTTGCGCCCAGTTCACATAAAACAGCAGTTTGATATCCGCTTCCTGTTCCTATTTCTAAAACTTTATCTCCTTTTTCTACCTCCAGTAGTTCTGTTTGAAAAGCAACTGTATAAGGCTGAGAAATAGTTTGTCCGGCACCTATGGGAAAAGCTTTATCCTGATAAGCATGATCTTCAAAACTGCTATCCATAAACCAGTGACGCGGAATGGTATTAATAGCTTCTAAAACTTTTTCATCTTTAATACCTTTTGATTGAATGGTTTCTACTAATTGTTTTCGTTTTCCTTTATGACGGAAAGAATCTTTTAACTTTAACACTTTAATTTCTTTTAATTATTGATTCATCAAAGCTTTAGCATGGGCAATAGCAGATTCAGATTGTTCTTTTCCGCCCAGCATTTCTGCTAATTCCAGAATCCTGTCTTCATCCGATAGTTTTTTAATAGTGGTTTGAGCAGAATCTTTTATCAGTTGTTTATACACTTTGAAATGATGATTTCCTTTAGCTGCGATTTGAGGAAGATGTGTGATAGAAATAACTTGTAAGTTTTCTGACATCTCACTCATGATATCCCCCATTTTTTGAGCAATATCTCCTGAAACACCTGTGTCGATCTCATCAAAAATCAAGGTTGGCAACTGACTGAATTTAGCCAAAATACTTTTAATAGCTAAAGTGATTCGCGATAACTCTCCTCCTGAAGCGCTTCTTCTCATTTCTGTAAATCTTCCTCCTTTATTGGCAGAAAAAAGCCATTGCATCTGATCTTTTCCGGAAGTATTAAATTCTTTGGAAGGATTTAATTCTATTTTTAATTGAGCATCAGGCATGCCAAGTTTGGAAAGAATATCTTGTATTGATTTTATAAAATCAGGAATGATTTTCTTTCTGGATTTTAATAACTGATCGGCTTGTTGCTGAGCTTCCTGATAAGCTTTATCAATTTGTTTTTGAAGTTGATCGGTATTGGCTTCAGCATTTTCCGAAGCTGAGATTTCTTCTTCTAATTTGGACTGAATTTCTAAAAGAGCTTCCACAGAATCGACTTGATGTTTTTTCTGAAGGTTATAAAGATTTTGCAATTCAGCATTGACAGATTCTAAAGCCTGTGGATCATCTTCAATATTTTCTGCAAGATTTTCCATCTCCATTCGCATATCATCCAATTCCAGCAAAACACTTTGAAATCTTTGATTTAATTCTTTATAAATCTGACCGAAATTTTCAAGTTGACCAAATTTGCTTCTAATCTCTTTTAAATTGCTGATGATTCCTATTTCTTCTTCCTGAAGTTTATGTAAAGAAAAAGACAGATTTTCTTTTAATTCTTCCACATTGGAAAGTCTTTCATAAGATTCTTCCAGTTCTTCCTGCATACCTTCATAAAGCTTACTTTCTTTTAATTCATTATACAGAAATAAATGATAATCATAAGATTTTTGAGCTTCAGCCTGTTTGGTTTTTAAGACTTCTAATTCTTTTTGAAGTTTTTTATATTTTTTCAGAGATTCGGAATACTGAATTAATAAATTTTTATTTCCGGCAAGAGCATCTATGACTTGATATTGATAATCTGTATCTCCTACAAAAAGAGTATCGTGCTGACTGTGAATATCAACCAGATGAATCCCAAGATTAGAAAGTTGCTGCAGGTTTACAGGTGTATCATTGACAAAAGCACGTGATTTTCCGGAGGGAAGAATTTCTCTTCTGATGATGGTTTCCGCTTCATAATCCAGATCATTTTTTTGAAACAAAGATGAAAGATCATAATCCCGGATTAAAAAAGTGCCTTCTATAATGCATTTTTCTTCGGGATTTCGAATGCTTCCAAAGTCTGCTCTTTTTCCCAATAATAAGGAAAGTGCTCCTAAAAGAATAGATTTTCCCGCTCCGGTTTCTCCTGTGATAATATTGAGTTTGTCTTTTAAAGTTAATTCGACATCTTCAATTAAGGCAAAATTCTTTATGGAAAGTGTTTTTAGCAAGTTCTTCTTTTTTTGGGGTTAAATATACAAGAGATATTTATGCTCTGCACGCAAATTTATAGGAAGCCTGAGAGAAAAATATTTTTGCATTTATTCATTTAAATCGCGGGTGATTTTATCTTTTTTTTCTTTATAACTAACAGATTTTAAATTTCCTTCTTCATCCCGAATATTGGTTTGCATCCCAAAAACAATATCTGTGTTCTGAGCCGATTCACACAACCATCTTCCATCTTTTTTCTGCATAACAAAAAGAAACATAGTTTCTCTTTTTCCTGCTTTTTCAACTTGATTTTCTGTTTGACCTAAAATTTGAATTCTGGCATGAACAACAGCTATATCTTCTTTGAGCATTTTTTTCTTAATCTTTAAAACCTCCAGTTTGGAATTTGGAAAAATAACTCTGAAGCCAAAATCGTGAGCTTTTTCAATCTCTTCTCTTTGGTCCCACCATTTTCCTGTTACATTTATAAAATCAGGTTGATCAGAAAATAAATTAGCTATTTCTGAAGCCTGATAATTATTCCAGGCTTGTTTAAATCGAACAGGCATATCTTCAGGAGCCAGCATGGGTTCTAACATAGTTTTTAAATTTTTTAAATTAATATTTTTCGTGAAAATACTCTAAATGGTTGATTTCATCGTTTTGTCTGTTTTCAGCTTCCATAGCGCGTAATTCTACCCTTCTTATTTTTCCTGAAAGTGTTTTAGGAAGACTGCCTACAAACTCAATAATTCTGGGGATTTTATAACGCGCTAAATGTTTCTCTGAAAACCGGAAAATATCTTTAGCCAGTTCTTCAGTTCCTTCCACGTTTTTTGCCAAGACTACAAAAGCTTTTACAGCGTTCGTCCTGATCGGGTGAGGACTGCCTACCACAGCAGCTTCTACCACAGCTTCATGTTCTATTAAAATGCTTTCCACTTCAAATGGACCAATACGAAAATCAGAGGCTTTAATAACATCATCATCCCTTCCGACAAACCATAAGTATCCGTCTTCATCTTCATAAGCCTTATCTCCTGTAAAATATAATCCGTGTTTAAAAACTTTTTGCAGGCGTTTTTTGTCTTTTAAATAAGTTTTAAAAATTCCATTGACGGTTTCAGGAGTGTGTCGCACACAAATATTGCCTTCTTCTGTTTTTGGTAAAATATTTCCCTGATCATCAGCTATAACGATATCATATAAAAAAGTAGGTTTTCCCATAGAACCAAATTTCAATTCTCTTCCGGGGAGATTGGCAGCCATAGCTGTAGATTCTGTTTGACCATATCCATCTCTGATCAGTGTTCCTGTTCCTTTTTTCCAGATTTCTATAACCTCAGGATTTAAAGGTTCTCCGGCCGCTACACATTGACGAAGTTTTGAAAAATCATAAGCTGTTAAATCTTCCTGTACCAATGTTCTTAAAGCTGTTGGAGGAGCACAAAAGGTAGTAACTTCTAAATTTTGGATATTACTCAACTGTTCTTCCGGATTAAATCGGTCGGTATGATATCCCAAAAGAGTAGTGCCCATATTCCAGGGAGCAAAAAAACTACTCCAGAAAAATTTGGCCCATCCGGGCTGAGAAATATTATAATGTAAATCTCCTTTTTTCAAACCAATCCATGAAGCTGTGGTGAGGTGGCCTACAGGATAAGTGAAATGTGTATGAGCCACAACCTTTGGCATTCCTGTAGTTCCGGAAGTGAAGAAGTAAAATAAATCATCATCAGCTTTGGTTTTTTCTCCTTCTGCATGAGGAGATTCCTTAAGCATTTCATCTACATTGATCCAGCCTTCTCTTTCTGCGCCTACAATTAATTTTAGTTTTATTTTTTGTTCAAATTTTTCTGCTGCCTGATCGATTTTTTCAGCATTATCAGCATCTGCTAAAGCTACTTCAGGAAAAAGGGATTCAAAACGAAACTGCATGCCTCTCACAGCTAAAGTTGTAGCAGTAGGAATAATGACAATTCCTCCTTTAATACAAGCTAAATAACTGATCCAGTTTTCGGGTACCAAAGGAAGCTGAGCCAGCATTTTATCACCTTTCTCAACTCCATGTTTTCGAAGTAAATTTAGAAACTGATTTGTTTTCTGATCCAATTGCCAAAAAGTATAATCTTTTCTGTCTTGATTATAAATCCAGATCAAAGCTTTTCCTTCAGGATCTTCTTTAACATTCAGCGGCTCAAAAATATCATTATACCAGTTGAAATATTCCGGTTTGGAAGGTTTTAAATGTTCTAATTCATCAAAATTTTCTTGTTGAATAAGTTTGCGAACGGTTTTATATAAATCGATGATAGCCATAAGAAATCTTTTTTTACAATTTAATCAAAATATTTCATCGTATAAAAGATTTCAGTCTTTCTAAAATCAATTTTTTTGATCAGTGAATGGAAGGACTTGGTTTTTTATTTTCAATTTCTTTTACCACAAAAAATCCATCATTTCCTTGCGATTGATAGAGAGGCATAAAAATATAGGCATCCCATTCGCTATAAACAGGTTTATTATTTTGATGTGCTAAAAGATCTCCTTTTTGAATAGGCTGAAAATTTGTAAAACCGGGCATCATTTCAAATTCATCTTCATCAGAAAGACCATGCCTGTATATTATATCAAAGATTTTTCTGTTAGGTTTTTTAATTTTCAGCATTTGTGCAGATTTTGGATATTCTTTCAAATCTTCAAACTTGAGATCACAAGCATTTTTTATACTCAGCCAGATAATTCCTTTATGATTATCTACAGAAACTTCACTTTGATGTTGTCCGGCTTCAAAAGTAAATCCGGTTAATCCTATTTGACTGAAATATCGATCAATACTTCCTTTTACAATATCAGAAAATCCACGTATGATATAAGTAGGAAATGAATTTGCCCAGTTTAGATTTTCATTTACATCCTGTACAGAAATATAAGGTTCGCTGTTTGAAGAAGTGGTATGACAATCCAAAAAAAAGCGTTTTTCAAATTGATTTTCAGAACATTCTTGCAAAGTTTTAATGATTTTAAACATTTCCATCTTTTCCTGAGTGTCATTTTTTCCGCCATCTATATTTTCTGAAGTCCAGGTTCTGTTTAAATCTTCATCGATAAATCTGACTTCATTTTGTAAAGCTTTTCTGTTTCCGACTACACCAACCACTTTTCCATTAATTTTGGGTTGATCTTCCTGAAGTGATTTAAAAACTTTTTGCAAAGCCAAAACTCCTGCCGGTTCATTTCCATGAATACCGGCAGTGATAAAAAGTAAATTTCCTTTTCTTCCGCTGTCGTATTCTCCTATAATTCTTCCAATATTTTTCATGATTTTTAGATAGATTGATTTTAAAGTTATTGTTTAGTCCATTGTTGCTAAAACACTGTTGCTCAATTTTCCCGGATTTTCTTTTTTATATTTTACTTTTCTTTCGATAGCTTCAACAACAGCATCGGTAAAATCTGTCATTCCGGTGATATGACTGTGATCAATTCCTCCGGGACTCAGAATATTAATTTCAATTAATTTGTCTTTTACTATATCCAGACCTATAAAAAATAACCCATCCTGAATTATTTTTGGTGAAATAACAGAAACAATATGTTCAATTTCAGGTGTTAATTTTCCCGGTTTTGGAATTCCTCCTAAAGAAAGATTACTTCTAAATTCGCTTTTATCCTTACTGACTCTGTGGATAATTGCATGTTGACCATCTTGTTGTAAAATTTTTCCGTTCATCAGAATAACTCTCATATCACCTTCAACAACATCAGGAAGATATTCCTGAGCGATGACATATCCTTTTTTGAGAATAGTATCTAAAATTTGGTTGAGATTTCTTTTATCCTCATCGATTTTATAAACATCCTGACCACCACTGCCTTCTAAAGGTTTTAAAATCATTACTTTATTTTGTTCTTCCCAAAATTGCAAGATTTCCTCTTTAGACCGGGTAATCAGACTGTTAGGTTTAATTTCAGCCGGCAGTTCTTCAAAATAAAGTTTATCAACAAAAGCATGACTCATACCAAAAGCATCATTTAAAACCAAAACTCCGCTTTGCTGAATCATCCTTCCAAAAGCAATTCCACAATGCTGAGCCCATCCACGGTCGGGAGCTTCTTCAGTAGGATTATTTCTCAAAAAAACAACATCCATTTCTTTGGCAGAAACAGTCTGATAAGTCAATTCATCATCCTGAACTTTTTTCCAGAAATCCTGAACATTTTTTTCTTTGTTGGAAGAAGGTATTTTTTTACATCTCAGTTTTATTCCTGAATTTTTTTCAAAAATAAAACCACTGACTCCCATTACATATACCTGATGCCCTCTTTCATGAGCTTTTTTTAAGATGATCACTGAAGTGCCGCAGGATTCGGTTTTTATTTGATTTAAAACAAAACATATTTTCATTTTTGATAGATTTGGTTATAAGGTTTTATGTGTGTCGGACCATATTGGAAAGAGAAATTCCATTTCGGATTTTACTCATCCGTTCTTCGAAATGTTCACTAAACATATATCTTGGTTTTATGACGGGCGGAATTAAAATTTCTCTATCGGTGAGATCTTTTATTAAAGATAAATGTTCTAAAGCATATTTTCCGGCGAGTAAAGGTTTGATTTCTCCTCCTTTTTGCAGATAATTTTTTAAATTAATCAATCCTCTTAAATAAATAATATCTTTTAAAAAACCTCCTGCCTGAAAAATCCGGGAAGTAATATTAAAAGCAGGTTTTTTGGAAAAACCATATTTGTGATGAAGAAGAGAAAAAACTTCTTTAAAGTCAGCTTCATCCAATAAAGCCTCTCCGGCAATCACCCTTCCGGCTATGGTTCTTAATCGGTTTCCTGTCAAACCACCTACTAAATACTCAGCCATTACGGCCAGACCTTCCTGAAGAGAATCATAACCTGCCAATCCTTGAGATAACTGAGTAAGAGGCTGTCTGCTGCCATTATAATAAGTTAAAGAATGAGTTCCTACCTCGTGTTGAATGAGCGCGGAAGCTTCCTTTTTAGTCATTTGATAATCAGCCGGAATATATAATTCTCCTTTAGAAACCATCATAATATTGACGTCCCTTCTAATATGAATTCCACATTCATAATCAGCAGCCTGCGTTTTAAAATATTCAAATTCTTTTTTGGCTAATTCGGCAAATTGTTGAGCATTTAAATCTTTAACTTCCTGCTGGTGAGTATCTTCTTTTATTTTTTCCAGAATTAATTTAGCTTCAGCCAATACATTTTTTTCTATTCCTTTATATAAACGAAGACTTCTGTAAAAAAAATCTTTAGATCCTCGTTCTTTAAGCATGGTTAGTTCCTGATCGATTTCTTCTCTTTTTTCTTCATATAGAAAAGCAAGTGCCGGATCATCAATTTCATCAATTCTAAGGTCGTATAATTTTCTTTTTAGAAGATCAGGATCTACCGGTAAAAGACGATAATGGAAAGTATCTACTTTTTCAAAATTAGTTTCGAAAAATCTTTGACGAACCGATTGAATGTTAACCGGAGCAACCAATAATAAAAACTGATAACTATCTTCTATTTCTGTCAGAGCTTTATCAATTTTAAAGAGTTCCTGATGGATTTTTCTTTTTCCTAAAGCAGAATAACTTTTCAAATTTACAAAAGCCTGAACTCTGATAAATTCAAAAACTGCTTTATGAATGGCTTGAGTAAATCCGTTTCTGAATTTTCTAAAATAAACAGGATAAACTTCAGTATTTCCATTGCGATAAACCGGGGGAATTTCAAGACCTATAAAAGTTCCTCCAACTTCTTTAATTTCTTCAATACTAAAAAACTCTCTTTGATGAGCACGTTGTTTGGTCTGTTCAATTTTTGCGGTAACAGTTTTTCCACCATATTTTCTGGATTGGATTTTTTCGAGTTCTGATTGAAGTACTTCTAAAGAAACCGGAAGTTTATGAGAAGGTCCGCGAATGATAAATTCGGTGCTTTCAGGAGGTCCGGAATAAATTTCTATCAGAATAAAAGTGCCAAATCTTTTACTCATCTTTTCAGTGAGTTGTTTTACGATTTCATGAAAATATTCGAAATTACTTTCTCCCACAATTAAGTAGGAGGCACCGGTGCGAGCCAATCGAATGGTTCCTGAATCATTGGGGATGTGACGATAAATCATCAGAAAAGGAACATCGTGTTCAAGATAAAGATATCCATTGTGTTTAAGTTTTTTAATGGTTCTTTTTCCGGGTTTTAAATCGCCAATGATTTCTTCTTTTTCAATCTGCGCGTCGGCCATAGGAATAATAATTTTTTAAATATTTACTTTTAAAAGTTAGGAAATAGGCCAAATCTGTTGAAATCCTTTGGGAAAAAGTTAACTCAAACCAATTGAAAAGAATAAATAATGATGTGGAAGTGGATTGAAATAGAATTTTCTCTATTCTTGAAGAAATTAAAATCTTTTTTCAGATAAATTAAATACTTTAAAAACATCCCAGACCTTTTCTTGATGTTTAAAAAGAATAAGTTCTTTAACTAAAAAAGAAGCTTTAAACTCTTTGTCTTTATAAACTTCCCAGGCTCTTTTAAAATTTGACAAACTCAAATCTTTAAAGGCTAAGGTTAAATGTGGATGAAAGTTTTTTCGGGAAGATTGAAAATCAAAAACATCATTATTTTCTTGAATGATTTCTTCTAAAGACTTCTGAAAATCCATCAAATCGGGAGTTTGTTTTACATCAATAAAAATCACTTTCTGACCAAAATGAGAAAAATCCTGTAATTCTATATTTAGAATTGTCTGATGACCGGCAAAACGTTTTAATATATCTTCAAAATCTTTGTTTTTAATCTTAAACGGACTGATTAAAGTTATATGAGGCGGAGCATTTAAAGAATGAGAACTTTTATAATTTTCTTTAAAATCCATTTTAAGTTGATGAATTTCTTTTTGAAGAGGAGAAGGGGGGATATAACCTAAAAAGTACAACATGATTGAAATTCATTTTTATTATTTAAATATATTGGAAGTGAGTCAAAATGTTTGGCAAATGCAATTTAATTAATCTTATCATTTAAATATGCTTAAAATATTATCAAAACGCTAAAATCATTCACTTGTGTTGGAGAGTTATTTGTAACTTTAGGCTTTATAACCAAAAAAATATATATTATGAAGAACTTAAAGTATTTTACCTTGATTTTTTTACTGTTTATCGGTGTTCATTCTATAAATGCTCAGCATGATCGGAATCAGGACAGAAATCAACAACAGACCCACAGAGATCAAATGAGCAAAAATTATGATGATGATCGATATGACAGATTGAACCAGGAACTTTCCTTAACGCAGGATCAGAGGAACAAAGCCAGAGATATTCGTTCTAAACGAGCGGATGAGATGAAAAGACTCAGAGATCAGATGCAACGTTTAAGAGATGATGAGCGTAAAGAAATGGAAGGCATTTATACCTCAGAACAGAAAGAAAAACTTAAAAAGTTTGAGGAAAATGAAAAACAACAAATGAGGAATCATCGCGCCAACAGACAGCAGCCTAATATGGGAAACCAAAGGCAAAACGCGCAGCAACGAAACACTCAAAACCAAAATAGACAAAACGCGCAGCATCAAAATGTGCAGAATCAAAACAAACAAAATGCACAACAGCAAAACATGCAAAATCAGAATAAGCAAAATGCAAAAAACAGGAAAAACAAAAGAAATAAAAGAAATAGATAATTTATTTCCTGTTTAAAAATTTAGCAGCTATTCAATTTTTTGAGTAGCTGCTTTTTTAATCATTTTAGAAGAAAAAGATTTAAATATTTAAAAAAACAACTCATGGAAAATTTTCAAAATGGAATTCATCATATTTCTGTTTTAGCCGGTGATGCTCAACGAAATGCCGATTTTTATGTCACAACTTTAGGAATGCGATTGGTTAAAAAAACAGTTAATCAAGATGATCCGGGAACTTATCATTTATTTTATGCCAATGCAAAAGGCTCTCCGGGTTCAAGTTTAACCTTTTTCCCCTGGCCAATGGCTATAAAAGGAAAAGCAGGAGTAGGGGAAGCAGTGAAGGTAGCTTTTGCAGTACCTGTTAATTCAATGGAATTTTGGATGACTTATCTCTCAAAAAAAGGAATTGAACATTCTGCTGTTTATGAACGATTTACGCAACAAGCAATCAGTTTTAAAGATCCTGATGGTTTAATGCTGGAATTGGTTTTCGATGAAAAGGCAGAAGAATATCCGGCATGGGATCAGTCGCAAGTGCCGCCTCATTTTGGAATAAGCGGTTTTAAAGGAACTACTCTTCGTCTCAAAAATGCAGATCCTACTGCAGAAGTTTTAAAAAATATTTTTCACTTTGAAAAAAGAGAGGAAAATGAAAATTTACTTCATTTTACTTCAGAAGCTGACATTGGAAATTCAATTATTATAGAAGAAACAAAAGAAGATATTTCATCAGAAAACGGCAGAGGAATAATTCATCATATAGCTTTTAGAGTTAAAGACAAAGAAGATTTAATAGAAAGAAGAAAACAGGTAAAAGAAATGGGATTATATCCAACAGAAGTTATTGATAGACATTGGTTTGATTCTGTTTATTTTCGTTCTCCCGGAGGAGTTTTATTTGAAATGGCTACAGATGGACCGGGATATACAGTAGATGAAGAACTTGAAAAATTAGGTGAGAAATTAATTTTACCTCCCTGGCTGGAACCTCGCCGAAAGCAGATTCAAGAAAAGCTTCCTGAAATTGTGGTCTGAAAAATTAAAGCTGTTTTTCAGCTTTATGAAAAACAGCTTTAATAATATAAATTTCAAAAAAATTTAAGCTAAAACTTCGATGTTTTCTTTGGCTTCCTTTTTCATTTCTTCCAGTTCTTTTTCAAAAAAGAAAGAATCTCCAAAAGCCGGTTTCAAATCATTTAACCAATAAGCTTCAGGATCAAATTTAGCAAAGAAAGGTTTGGCTACCCAATCCGGATTTCTACCCTGAAGCATTTGCAGAACAAATACTTTTTGAGTTTTTCCATTTAAAGGAATTTCTTTAACTCCCAGTATCTGTATTTTCCCGGGAGTAGCAGACATACTTGGACCTCTGACAGTTCTTGCCAGTCCACCTACTTTTTGATAAGCTTCTCTAAAAATCTTCCAGGTTTCTACAAGCGGAAGTTCAAAATGAGCTTTGGCTCCTGTATCTCTTTCAATAAACATATAATAAGGAATCAATCCTAAATTCACTTGTTTTTTCCACATCTTTGCCCAGACATCCGGACAATCATTAATATGTCTCACTAAAGGAGATTGGGTTCGGATAATAGCTCCGGTTTTTCTTATTCTTTTTATGGCTTCTTGAACAACAGGAGTGGAGAGTTCAACAGGATGATTAAAATGAGCCATAAAAGCTAAATTTAATCCTGAATCTGTTATTCGTTTGAATAATTTTAAAAATTCATCAGCATCTTTATCGGTTACATACTTATAAGGCCAGAAACTCAAAGATTTTGTTCCTATACGGATAGTTTGAAGATTGGTTTGATGAGCTTTTTCCAAAAACGGTTCAATATATTGTTCAAAAACTTTATAACCCATCACCATTGGATCACCTCCGGTAAAAAGAACATCAGTAATTTCAGGATGTTCAATCAGATAATCAATAATTAGGTCGGTTTCTTTCATGGCAAATCTCATTCCGTCCATTCCCACAAATTGTGGCCATCGGAAACAGAATGTACAATAACTGTGACAGGTTTGTCCGGCAGAAGGAAAGAATAAGGCTGTCTCTCTGTATTTATGCTGAACCCCAGGAAGCACATCTCCATTGAGTTGAGGAACATTCATTTGCATCTGATTGGCCGGATGAGGATTTAATTTATGTCGAATTTCATTGGCAATTTCCCGAAGTTCAGTTCTGTTTTTTTCCTTTTCTAAAGCCTCTTTCATTTTTTTAAAATCCTCAGGAGGCAACATTCCTTTCTGTGGAAAAGTGAGCTGAAAAATCGGATCTTCTTGATAATGATCCCAATCTATCAATTCATCGACCACATAATTATTTACTTTAAAAGGTAAAACCTGACCAACAACTTCGATATTTAGTTTTTCCTCTTCACTTAATTTTTCGACTTGAGGAATTTTTCTAAAACTTCTGACAGAAAAAGCTCTGTATTTCTTAGCGGTTATTGAATTTGACATACATATAAGTTTTAATTAAAAAAACTGCTATAAAATTTTTAATCCCTCTTCAAAGAACATCTGCTTGAGGCGAATGAATCAGCTAAAATGATGAAAATCAATCACCCAACTCAATAAGAATCGGTTCTCTGATTTTTATCGCAGCTTTAAAAAAATAATTGGGGAATTCCCAAGATAAGAAAAAAACTTACATTAACAAAAATTTGGTAGTTTAAATGGAATAACAGCCAGTTTCTATTTTTTAAAAGTTTCAGGTTTTATACATTGTCAGTTGAGTAGCATCCTGATTGATTTTAAAGAAACTATTTCCTGACGGACTCATCAGAATATCTTCATTTCTTTTAAAATCAATAATTTCTATATTCTCCAGAGTTTGTATGTCTAATCTTATAAATCTTCTTTCCTCAACCAGCCAAATTTCATTTTCTCCAATGAGAAAATCATTAATTCTTTTGGTGTCTTTAATATTCTTCAAAATATTTCCTTCTAAATCGGTAAAAGAAATTCCTTGTGCGCCAAATAAAATCAATCCATTTTTGAAAGGCATATAATTTCTGAATCTTCCAACACCTATATCTTTAAAATCCATAAATGAAATTTCTTTCCCTGTTAAAGCATCATAAGTATGTACACCTTTGGAAGAAACATCTATAATTTTATCATCACTCAAGGTGAAAAAGTCAAAATCTGTTCCCAGCCTATTTCGGATGCCCGGAGTTTCAAAAACTTTTTTTCCTGTTTTGCTGTCCATTCCTAAAATACAAGTATTTGACAAGCCGGTGGTCATTTTTACATAAAACCTCTCATCTGTAAGATGTTCCTGAATAATGGAATTACCCATTTTTGCAAGATTTTCTTCGGCTGAGATAATTTTATCATTTAAGATGTCAATTTGCAGATAAGCTTTTCTTCCACCTGTAGGATTGATGTGGGTGCTTCTTTGATATCCGGTGAAATAATGAATTAAATTATTTTTTCCTAAAAGAGGAAGGGTGTTTCCGGATTGATCAGAAGTATTTCCTCCAAGGCTGATAGCTGTGCGCGCATGTTTTCTTGATCTTTCCATTCCTTTTTTAACAGCTCCTTCGGATTCCTCGCCGGTTTGAATATCAATTAATTGTAAACCATAAAAAGGTAAAACTAAAACACCTTTATGAACAAAAGCTGATTGAGGAATAAAATCGCCATCATATTTCGTGGTCCAAAGAATATTTCCATCATGAAAGTTTACACCATGAATCTGAGGCCGGTTAAACATACTTTTTATATCACTGTTATGAACTTCAATCACTACCATTATTTCGTGATTGCTGTCATAAAAAATTTCTCCGACTCCTCCTTTCAAATTTTCCTGAATCCATTTAGTTTCTCCGGTTTTTAAATCCAGTAATTGAAGTCCTTCTTTACCATTAACACTGATTTTGGAATGGGAAGGAAGATAATTTATAAGTTTTGCAAGAATTTGATCTTTAGTAAAAAAATCTGCATCTACTTCAACTGAAAGACTACTTCCTAAAGAAGGAAAAGCTAAGTTAGAATCTGAACCTGCTGCAAAAAGTTTAAAATATTGCTCCAGGTCGGAAACATCAATGTCAAGTTTATCATTTTTCCAGATTTCTTTTCCTGTTGAAAGATCATAAGCTTTTAATTCTGTTTTTGGAAATTTATAATCGGCTGTTAAAAAAATATCTTCTCTTGGAAAAAGAAAATAACCACTACCTTCGGAAAGTCCGCTAATTTGCATTTTGAAAAATTTTGGCGCGGTATATTTATAGGTGTTGGAAATAATTTTCTGCTGATTTTCAATATTCCAGATTTCATATTGACCCGGATTTTCAAGAATTAAATATTTTCCGCCGGGCGAAACTTCCACAGAAGTAGGTGTAAAACTTAAATCAATTTCTAATAAATCAGCTTCTGCCTGAGCAAAAACAGAAGTAAAAAAACAAAAATTAAAGAACAAGAATAAATTGAAAATAAAAAATCTCATGGGTATAAAAACTTTCAAAATTAGAAGCTAAACTTGAAAGAATATTTCAATAGAACAATATGGATTTAGTAAACAGCCTGTTAGATTGAGTAAACAGAGAGTATCATTTAGTATTTATTTTCGAAAAGAAGAGAAAAACACAATTTTTTAAGGCAACAAAAGATTTATTATAACTTATTATTATTAATTTTTTCTGATATTTTTACTTCTCAAAAACTAAATTATGAAACTAAATCTAAAATATTCCCTCTTCTTTCTGATTATTCTGATTTTTTCTTGTAAAGAAGAAAAGGATTCTGCGGTAAAATCAGATACTGAAAAAAATGAATTAAGAGAAAATCCGCATCAGTTTGATTTGAAAAAAGAAAAAGATACTATTTTTTATCAATGGGTTCATTTTTACAAAGATCTTGATCCGAACTTTGATGTAAAAAACTTTAAAAAACTTTCTACCCGGGATTTAGATTTAATGGAAGGCACTGTTTCGGGTTCGTTTGATCAGGATTTTGATCCGATTTATAAAGATTTATTGATTTATAGTCCGGATAAAGAAAAATATCTGGATCTGGATAGTTATCACTGGCAAATGGATGAGAATCAACAACTTCAATTCAGTCCGGATCAGGAAGTGAATCTGGTGAATCTTCCGGAAAAAACGGTTCAAAGAATTGTTTTTAGAGGTCCTTCAAATACAGTGGAAGACGCTTTTTGGAAAGGAAATAATCAAATTGTTCTTTTGGAAGGAACTTATGATAAAGTGCCTATGATTAGTTTGGTTAATTTAGATAAAGAAGAAATCACTACTTATATTTATCCTGATACTTTAGCTGCTCGAAGTAATTATTATCAAAAACGAATTGAAAATAAAATTGAAATTAAGAATCAGATTCAATGAGAAATTTCTTTTTATTGCTCTTTATTTTTAGCAGTTTTTGTTCGTTTAGTCAGCATTTGATAAAAGGTCAAGTAGAAGATGATCAGAAAATTCCTCTTGAAGGTGTTCGTGTTTCTTTGGTTGATTCAAATCAAGAAGTTTTTTCTAATCATGAAGGAAAATTTGAAATAGAATCTTCTTCAAATTCAGGAGAACTAATTTTTTATATTTCGGGCTTTGAATTAAGACATATTTCTTTTGAAGCAAATCGAGAAGTGGATTTAGGAAGCATTCAGCTGAAAAAAGCTCCTACCATGCTGGATGAAATTGTTTTAATCGGAAAAGGAGTAATCGATCTGGAAGAGAGCAGAAAAACTCCTACAGCTGTCTCCGTAGTTAAACAAGAAGAGATTCAACTTAGAAATTCAGGAAATGTGGAATTTCCAAATATTTTGAGAAACACACCTTCAGCTTATATATCAGATGAATCCGGCGGATTTGGAGATGGTCAATTATTTATCAGAGGTTTTGATCAGTCTAATACAGCTTTTTTACTTAACGGACAACCGGTGAATGGAATGCAAAATGGAAGATTATTCTGGTCAAACTGGAATGGACTGACTGACATTGTATCAGCGGTGGAAGTTCAAAGAGGATTGGGATCTTCTAAATTAGCGATTTCTTCAGCAGGAGGAACTATTAATATAATCACCAAAACAACAGGCAGAAACCGCTCCGGATTTTTTAGAATCTTAGGTGGAAATGACAGTTTTTTAGAAGGAACATTTTCTTATGACACCGGAATGAATGAAAATGGATGGGGTTTTTCTTTTTTAATTGATTATTGGCAGGCTCACGCCAATTATGCTAAAGGAACAAAAGGAAAAGGACAAAATTATTTTTTCTCTGTAGGAAAAGAATTAAAAAATCATCAGTTTAATTTACTTCTGACAGGAGCTCCTTTAATTCATGATCAAAATCCATCTAAAGCTATGGAATTTTATGAGCGATATGGAAGAAAATACAACAATCAATACGGATACAGAAATGGTAAATATCTTCCGGAACAAAGAAAATTTTATCACAAACCCATTATTAATTTTAACTGGGATTGGGAAATAGAAAAAGAGATTGAATTTTCAACTGTTCTGTATGCTTCTTTCGGACATGGGGGAGGTACTCAAATTTATGGAAGAAATCTTCAGAATATTCCTTATTCACCAACAGAAAATGATGAGTTGCTTTCAGGAGCTTATCATCCTTCCAATGGTTTAATTGATTGGGATTATGTGCAGGATGAATACAATGCGGCAATTGAAGATAAAATCAGCAGAGGAAATCAAGGCAGCATGCTCACTTCTACCATCAATAACAATCAATATTATGGAGGAGTGGGAAATTTTGAATTTAAGAAATGGAAGAATCTCGACTTGAATGCAGGAATCGATCTTCGATATTACAGAGATAAACATTTTAAACAATTAATAGATAAAATGGGTTTGGATGCAAGAGAAGAAAATTTTGCAGGAAATCCTTTTCACACTGTTTCTAAAACTTATAAAGCAGATCCATGGGCTGTTTTATTTAATTATGCTCCTGAAAAAAACAGGGTTCATTATGATTACAGCGAAAGTTTAAATTATCATGGAGCATTTGGACAAGCTGAATGGGCGAATAATGATTTTTCAGTTTTTATTCAATCGGCTGTTTCCAATCAATCTTACAGAAGAGTGGATAGAGGAAATTTTGAAGAACCCAAAGTTTCAAAAACTTTAAACAAATTCGGATATAATATAAAAACCGGAGCTTCATGGAATTTTAATAGAAAGAATACTTTATTCGCTAATGTTGGAAAATATTCAAGACAACCTTTTTTAACCAATATTTTCACCAGTCTTGACGATCGAACCAGAATAGAAAATCCGGAAATTTCAAATGAAGAAATCAGAGGAATGGAAGCCGGTTATAAATTTATAGGAGAAAATTTAAAAATTAATCTGAATGGATATTATACAGAATGGAAAAATAGATTGTTAACCACCTCAGGAAGTTATGATCCCGAAGGAGATATGATTCAGCCTCAATATCCTGAGGTAAGTTTTTATTTCTCAAATATCGCTCAGCTTCATCAAGGAATTGAACTGGATTTTCAATGGGATTTTTTAGAAAATCATCAGCTTTCAGGATATGCAACTTTAGGTAAATGGGAATATACAGGAAAAACTCCGGTGAGGATTGTAGATGAATCCAATCAGCAACTAATTGAAGAAAAAACGACAGAACTCAAAAACACTAAAGTTGGTCAGGCTCCTCAAAAAACTACAGGATTGATGTTGAATTCTTTTTTTCTTGACAAGCGACTGAGAACTTATATCAGCTGGAATTATTATTATGATTTTTATGGATTTGTCAATGTGGGTCAGGCTGCCAAAAGCACTTTAAATAATGAGACTTATCAGCCCGAAAAATTAAATGATTATTCTTTATTTAATTTGGGAGGTTCTTTTAATTTTCAGCTTCAAAATCAGAATTTTCAAATCACCGGAAATATCTATAATATTTTTAATCATAAATATATCAGTCAGAAAACCAATTCCGGATATTATTTAGGAAATGGAACAACTTTCAATATTTCTTTAAAATATCTAATTTAATTATTGATTGACAAAATAAACAGCATGACAAGCTGCGATGGCTGCAGTTTCTGTTCGCAATCTATTTTCACCTAAACTAACCGGCAAAAAACCTTTTTTTAAAGCTAATTCAATTTCCCGAGGAGAAAAATCTCCTTCAGGTCCGATTAAAATATGAATCTTCTTTTTGGGTTGAAGAACATCTTTCAGCAACTTTTTTTCAGAAGGTTCACAGTGGGCTATATATTTTTCACCTTCAAAATCTTTTTGCAAAAAATCAACCAAAGAAACACTCTGATTTAAAGTTGGTAAATAATATTGAAGAGATTGTTTCATTCCACTTTCAATGATTCTTTCAAATCTTTGCAAATTGACTTTCCGTCTTTCATTATGTTCACAAATTACAGGAGTAATTTGGTCAATCCCCAATTCTGTGGCTTTTTCTAAAAACCACTCATAGCGATCATTTTTTTTAGTAGGGGCGACGGCTAAATGTAAAAAATAATCTTTGGGAGGAAAAAATTTGGATTCTATAATCTCAACTTGACATTTATTAGGATTAGCAGATTGAATTTGAGCTTCAAAAAGAAAACCTTTTCCATTGGTTATAAACAATTTATCTCCTTCTTTTTTACGTAAAACTTTAATAATATGTCCGCTTTCTTTTTTGTCAAAAACAAGATTGGAAGAAGTTGCTTTCAGTTCAGAATGATAAAAAAGTTGCATGATTAAAATTATTTTCAGAATAAAAACCGGGCTTTGGCAGAAACAGACATATCAGAAAACTCTGAATTTTTATATTTTAAATATCCAGCAATTCCGATCATAGCAGCATTGTCTGTGGTAAATTCAAATTTTGGAATATGAACTTTCCATCCTTTTTTATTGTCAAATAAAGCTTGTCTGATACCACTGTTGGCAGAAACACCTCCACCTATGGCAATTTCATTAATCCCGGTCTCTTCAACTGCTTTTTCAAGTTTATCCATCAAAATATCAACAACTGTTTTTTGAAAAGAAGCACACAGATCTTCTATATTTTCTTTGATAAAATGAGGATTTTCTTTTTCTTTTTTCTGTAAAAAATACAAAACCGATGTTTTTAATCCACTAAAACTAAAATCCAGACCTTTTACTTTAGGTTTGGCAAATTTAAAAGCTTTAGGATTTCCCTGTTGCGCATACTGATCGATAACAGGTCCGGCAGGATAGGGGAGATTCATCATTTTTCCACATTTGTCAAAAGCTTCTCCAATGGCATCATCAATAGATTTTCCAATTATTTCCATAGAAAAATAATCTTCAACTTTTACAATTTGTGTGTGTCCACCGCTGATAGTCAATCCTAAAAAAGGAAAATTTGGTTTTTCAAATCCCGGTTCTTCTATAAAATGAGCTAAAATATGAGCTTGTAAATGATTGACTTCTATCAAAGGAATTTGTAAAGCCATGGATAAAGATTTGGCAAAAGAAGTTCCTACCAATAAAGAACCCATTAATCCCGGACCACGCGTAAAAGCAATAGCAGAAAGCTGAGATTTTTTTATTTTTGCTTTGGCAATAGCCTGATGAACCACCGGCACAATATTTTGCTGATGAGCACGAGAAGCTAATTCGGGAACTACTCCGCCGTATTCCTGATGAACTTTTTGAGTAGCAATAATATTACTCAAAATTTTTTCGTTCTTTAAAACAGAAGCGGCAGTGTCATCACAAGAAGATTCAATAGCTAAAATATAAATATCTTTTTCAGGTTTCAATTGGTTCAAATTTTGTGGTTCTGTCGTTTACACTGCTTAACTTTGCCGATGTTTGGCAAAATTACTATTTTAAGTAGGATAAAAATGTTTTTCACCCTTAAATCCGGTTTTTATTAGAAAAGTTTTTGAAATATTATGGAAAGGTTTAGCGGCAATAATTCTATTATTGATCCTGATCATCCTCTTTTTCTCTATTCCGGCGGTTCAGACAAAGACAGCTGAAAGACTGACCGGACTCTTAAATGAAAACTTCGGCACTGAAATTCATATTGACAAAATTCAAATCACTTATGATGCTAAAGTGAAGGCTAAAGGTGTTTTTATAGGAGATCATCATGGAGATACTCTCATTAGTTCTCAATCTTTAACTACACATTTGACCAATTTTCGTGCTTTGGTAAAAGGTGAAAATATAAATTTTGGAGATGTTACCGCTCGAAATTTAACTTTCAGATTAAGAAGATATGAAGGAGATGAAAAAGACAGTTTTGGAATCTTTCTTGACAAACTTGAAAGTCAGGATCCTAAAGAAGAATTAGGACCTCAGATTATTTTTTCTCATCTCACTGTGATTGACAGCAAATTCAGTTTTTATGATGAACAAGCTAAATATCCTGACATCATCAGTTTGACTGATTTAAATATTGATGCTTCTAATTTTATTATTCATGGCCCCCATATTAAGGTGAAAATAAATGCTCTTAATGCTAAAGAAAGGAGAGGGGTTCAGATTGAAAATCTTAGCACAGGATTTGTTTTGAATGATGATGAAATGAATTTTGAAGAGTTTCAGTTATTGACACAACATTCAGAAGTTTCAGCTGATATCTTTTTTTCTTATGAAGAAACCATGGCAGATTTTGAAAATACTGTTCAGGTTTTTGCAGATTTTAAAAATTCACTGGTTTCTACTTCAGATTTACGATTTTATTTTGATGAATTCGGAATGGGTCAGGATCTGAATTTTCATGGAAAAATGACAGGTGTTTTAAATGATTTTGAACTCTCAGATTTTAAGTTGGATGGAATCAATCAGACGCATATTGATGGAAATATCAATCTGAAGAATATTTTTGAAGATGAAGGTTTTATTGTTAGTGGTCAGTTTAATAATCTGGAAACCAACTATTATGATCTGATCAATTTGTTGCCCAATATTCTGACCAATCCTTTACCTCAAAATTTAAAACAACTTGGACAAACAAAATTAAAAGGAAGTTTGAGCACTACCGGGTTTATGGTCAGCACCAATTCTGAAGTTTTTACAAAAATAGGAAGAGCAAAGCTGGATGCGAGTTTATCAAATTTAGGAAGTCAGGGAAATGAAACTTATAATGGAAAAGTAAAGGTTGAAAACTTTGATCTGGGAGATTTTTTGAATAATCCTCAGTTGGGAAAAGCCAGCTTTGCAATGAATATGCAAGGGAAGGGTTTTGACAGAAAAAATTTAAATTCTGAACTTAAAGGAGTTTTTACGCATCTTGAATTTAATGGATACACGTATAGAAAAATAGCTGTAAACGGACATTTTAAAGATCCGATTTTTTCAGGAGAAATTATAAGTGATGATCCAAATCTGGATATGACTTTCAATGGTTCAGCTGATGTTTCAGGAAAAGAAAATAATTTTGATTTTATAGCTCAAGTCAATCATATGAATTTAAGAGCCTTAAATTTTATGAAGAAAGATTCTATTTCTCTCTTTAGCGGAAAAGTCGATTTGCAGATGCAAGGAAATAATCTGGATGATGTGGTAGGAAATATTAATCTGAATGATGCTGTTTATGAAAATCAGAAAGGAATTTATGAATTTGAAAATCTCAATTTACAATCTTCATTTGAAAATGATATCAGAAAAATTAATGTTCATTCTCCTGATATTATTCATGGCGAATTAAGAGGAAGATTTGTATTAGGAGAGGTAGATAAATTATTTAGAAATGCAATAGGAAATCTTTACGCCAATTATAAGCCGTTTAAAATCATGGAAAATCAATTCATGAATTTTGATGTTTCTATTCACAGTAAAGTAGTGGAGGCCCTTCTTCCAAATGTCAATCTTTCTTCAGGAACTACAATAAAAGGAGAAGTGAGATCCAGCAATTCAAATGTGAAAATAGCATTTAAATCTCCTGAAATTCAGGTTTATGACAACACTTTTAAAAATATAAATCTTCAGTTAGACAACACCAATCCTTTATTTGCCACCTATTTTGATGTGGATAGTATTTCTACTTCTTTTTATAATTTCTCTAAAACTAAAATTGTTTCCAATCGAAGAAATGACACTTTATATGTTCGAACCAATTTAAAAGGAGGAAAGGAAAATAAAGATGAGTATAATGTCAATCTTTTTTATACAATTAATGAAAAGAGTGAATCTGTAATTGGAATTCGTCCTTCCACAGTTACTTTTAGAGAAACGCAGTGGGCTTTAAATCAGGAGAATAAAAAATCAACTATTGTTTTTGATAATGCTTTCAAAAATCTTCAAACAGACTCTCTGGAGATGAGATATGAAGATCAGGTCATTACTTTCACCGGAAGCAAATCAGGAAAAGATGAAAAAAATTTAGAATTAAATTTTATCAATGTAGATTTTGATAAAATCACTCCTTCCCTACAAGATTTTTCCTTTGAAGGTATTATGAATGGAAAATTGGAAGTTCATCAGCAAAAAGGAGTTTATTATCCAAGTTCTGATTTGCGTATTGCCAATTTAAAAGTTAATGATATAGATTATGGAAACTTAGAAACCAATATAAAAGGAAATCAATCATTAACTTCTTATTCTGTCAGTGCTAAATTAAAAGGAAAAAAGACAGATTATCTTTCAGCAATTGGAGAAATAGATGTAGATGAGGTCAATCCGCGGATTCATGTAGATGTAGATTTCGATCAGTTTAAAATAGATCTTCTCAATATTTTCGGAGAGAATGTAATTTCTGATATCAGAGGAACAGCAACAGGCCAGGCAACAGTAGCTGGAAATTATAAAAGACCTTCTATTTCCGGAGAATTAAAACTCAACAAAGCCGGTATGGGAATTCCTTATTTGAATGTAGATATGGTTTTTGCAGAAGATGCTTCCGTAAAGCTTTCTGACCAGGCTTTTTATTTTGATCACGTAGATTTCAAAGATTCAAAATATCAGACAGAAGCACAGGTAGATGGCTCTATTACTCATAATAATTTTATGGATTGGGGAATGGATTTAAGATTGAGAGCTCCCGAGAGATTATTGGCTCTGGATACAGAATATACAGAAGAAGCTTTGTATTACGGAAAAGCTTTTATCAGTGGAAATGCAAGATTTCATGGACCTTTTGATGAACTGATAATCGATGTGGATGCAACTTCAGAAAAAGGAACAGTTTTTAAAATTCCTTTAAGTGATGCAGAAACCATAGCAGAAAGTAATTTCGTTTATTTTTTGACTCCTGAAGATAAAGAAGCACGAAAAAAAGGAGAAGATATAATTGTCAGTAAAATAAAAGGTCTTCAATTAAATTTTGATTTAGATGTGACTGATGATGCAGATATAGAAGTGGTGATTGATAAGAAAAGCGGAAGCACGCTCAGAGGAAAAGGAGTAGGCACCATTTTAATGGAAATCAATACCATCGGAAAATTTAATATGTGGGGAGATTTCGTTGCTTATAGTGGTGTATATAATTTTAAATACGGAGGAATTATAGAAAAGGAATTTGGTGTGGTTCCGGGAGGAACTTTAACCTGGGACGGAAATCCGGTTCAGGCTAATCTCAATGTTCGTGCTTTGTATGAAACAGCTGCCAATCCGGCTACTATTTTAGAAAATCCAACAGTAAACAGACCGATTCCGGTAAATGTATTTATAGAACTTACCGGATTATTATCAAATGTCGATATAAATTTTGAACTGGAATATCCCAATCTTTCTTCTGTGGTAAAATCTGAACTGGAATATAGAATTAATGATAGAGAAACCACTGAAATACAAGCGATGTCCTTAATAGCCCAAAGAAGTTTTTACAGTGATTTCGGAGCAGGAAGAACTACTCATCCTGAAAATCTTCTTTATGAAAGAGCAGCCGGTTTATTTAATGATATTTTTTCAGGAGAAGAAGATATTTTTAAAGTTGGTGTAAACTACACAAAAGGAAATCGAACTCCGGATCAGGATTATTCTGATCGTGTAGGGGTGACTTTATCAACCAATGTCAGCGATAGGATTTTAATCAACGGAAAAGTCGGGGTTCCTGTTGGAGGTTATACACGATCGGTGGTGGTAGGAGATGTGGAAATGGAAATTCTTTTAAATGATGATGGGACTCTTAGAGCCAAATTGTTTAATCGTGAAAGTGATATTCAATATATTGGTGAAGAATTAGGATATACTCAAGGAGTAGGTTTGTCTTATTCAGTCGATTTCAACACTTTTAGAGAGTTTATCAGAAAGATTTTAAACAAACAAATGATTATGGCTGATATTCCAAGAAGGCTGGAAAGAGATAAAAAAGAATCTCTGGTTCCTGAATATATTCACTTTCCAGGCAATTAATTACTTTACGGCTATCGCACTTATTTCAACATTTACATTCTTCGGAAGTCTGGAAACTTCTACTGTTTCTCTTGCCGGAGCTTTTCCTTCTTCAAAATAAGAACCGTACAGTTCATTTATTTTAGCAAAATTATTCATGTTAGTAATGAAAATGCTGCATTTTACAAGATTTTCAAAATCCATATCAGCTTCTTTTAAAACAGCCTGAAGGTTTTTCATCACCCTTTTAGTTTCTTGTTCAAGAGATTCTATTTCCAGTTTTCCTGTTTCATGATTTAAAGCAATCTGTCCGGAAATATATAAAGTGTTTCCTGCTAAAATAGCTTGATTATAAGGACCAATAGGAGCAGGGGCATGAGGTGAATTTATTATTTTTTTCATAGGGAAAATTTTTTGAAAGGTAAACGGAATTTTCGATTTCTCCAATTTTAATACTTAAAAACCACAATTATTCTAAAATTAGCAGGGTCAATTATTCACCTTAATGCAATCAAAATAAAAGAGTTAATCAAATTTTAATCTGCCCGGCAAAGAAGAAGTTTAAGGTTCTCTTTGTACAATTAATTAAAACTCAAATATTATGGAAAATCAGCAAAAGGAAGGAAAAGTCACTAAAATGATTGAAAAAGAAACTTCAAAAGTTTCTTCAGATATTTATTTAGGAGGTGCTTTAATGGCCATGGGTGTGTCTATGGCTTTAAAGGTTTTTGGTAAAAATCATGCCTCTTTATTTGTAGGACAATGGGCAGCACCTTTCTTACTTTTAGGTGTTTATAATAAAATAGTAAAAGTAGAAGGTCATGACCGGGAATCAAAACCGAAAATAAAATAAAGAAGAAGTTTTTAATAAAAGCGGGAGAAAAAATCCCGCTTTTAAATTATAAAAAGAAGTTTTGAATTTCAGAATTTCCCCTTTACATTTACAGAAAAAAATTTGAATTTTCCCGAAATATTGTTCTTTCATTCCTGGATGAGATGGCTCATTTTAATTCTCCTGATTCTTTCTTTTTCCGGGATTATTTACAATCGTGTTTTTTTGAAAGCTCCCGGAAAAAGAGATAAAGCTCTTCAAGTAGTTTTGTTGATTAGCTTACTTTTTCAAATGACTTTAGGGTTGATGCTTTATTTTAAAAGTCCTTTGGTCGCTTCTTTTTATAAGAATTATCCGGAATCTATTCATCAAACTCAAGTGAGATTTTGGGGGATGGAACATATTACAGCTATGATAATTTCCATAGGTTTAATTTTTTGGGGAAGTTTTCTGAATTTTAGAAAAAAGCCTTTTCAAAAGAACCATCACAATAGGATTTTACTGCTTTTTGTTTTGGCTTTTATCATTCTTTTTCTTTCTATTCCCTGGTCTTTTTCTCCTTTTACACCCAGAGCTGATTTTAGAATGTGGTAAGAAAATATTAAATAACTCTGTCAGCTGCCCTTCTTTTGTCAAATTTGATAGCTTCTAAAACATTGGCTTTAATACCAATAAAGAAGTACCAGGATTCGCGAACTCCAAAAGGCGTCCAGTTAAAACTCATTCTCCAGCTTTGTAAATCTCTTTCAAATCTGAATTGAGTATATGTAAATCCTTTATTTTTCAAATCATATCCTGAAGAAACTCCCACCGACCATCTTGGAGCAATTTCTGCATCTCCTGAAAACATGATAGAGTGAGAAGAAATTTCATTTTCTCTGCGGGCATTATTATAAGTCATAGTATAGGAAACTCTCAGATTCCAGGGAATTTTAAAGTGATACAAATCTGATTTTTCTTCTTTTTTCTTTTCTTTATCTCTTTCTTCTTTATTTCCAAAAGTTCCGTCTCTGTTCATTGATTCTCCAAAGAGATTATCTCTTCTTCCTCCGCTTTTGAAAGTTTCAGAATCTTCCAAAGGTTTTTCTCTTCCTCCAAAATCAGCATTTGAAAAAGAATAATCAAAACTGATGTTTCCTCTGGTCAATCTGAATAAACTTCCTCCATTATTAATATTTAATTTATCTATACGCTGATTTCTGTTGTCTAAGGCATAAGGATCTAAAGCTCCGTTGAAATTAATATTCAGTTTCTCTTTAAAAAGTGGTAAAGTTCCACCAAAAGTAATGGGTTGAAATTTCAAAGAATCTGCTGCCATATTATAATTGGTGCTGAATCTGAGATTCTTCAGTAATTTCCGTTTTTCTGTTTTTCCCAAACTGTCTTTACTTCTGATTTTTGCTTCAAAATCATTGGTAAGAGAAAAACCTAAACTGCTTGCATAATTTTTGGAAGGAGCGCCAAATAAAGTTCTTTCAAATCGTGAATATTCAACCAATCTTTCATCTGCACCCGAAGTTGCAGGAATTAAATAAGTGTCATAAAAATCATCAAATGAAGGAGTCAAAGTATAACTTACAGAAGGTTTCATTACATGTCTGATCGCATCAATACGGCTCTGTTTTCCAAATTTAAACATTCCATAAACCGTTGTTCCCACACTGGTATTAAAGTTATAAGTTCGGTAAGAATCAAAACCTCTCATGGTGTCGATGACTACTTGTTTTTCTTCAGGATTATAAGATTGTTTATAAGTGTCAAAAACCCAGGTTTCCTGATAATTTGCTCCGGCACTTACACTAAAATGATTAAAGATTTTGAAATTGGTACTAATAGGGATTTTATGCTGAATTCCCGATTTGATATCCCTGAACATTTCAGGTTTAAAAAATAAAGAATCTGTTGTTTTAAAACGATTTTCTCCTCTTACATCATACTGGAAATTAATATTTTCAATAATTCCTTTTTTAGTTCCGCTTTTAGGAGCGAAAGGATAAATTCTCGACATACTCGCATTTAAAGTAGGCAAAGTCATATTGATCTCTTCTGTATTAGTGTTTTGGTTATGAGTAGCCGTCACACTCAAACGGAATTCAGGATCGCCCGGAAAAGTTTTTGAATAAGAAATAGAAGAACTCAGGTTGTTATTCAAGAAATTTCCCGAATTCATTTCATTTAAACTTTCTCTGTAATATTTACTGCTTCCCAAATTAACCGAAGCAGAAAATCTTGAAGTTGGATTCGATTTTGGATCTTGTTGATGATGCCACCTCAAGTTGTAAATGCTGCTCTCCGAAAAATCAGGAAATCCTCTTTCACTGATCAGTAATCTTTCATATCTGAAGTTAAAATTTCCTGTAAATCTATATCGCCAGGCATAACTGGATTCCAGTCTCAATCCATAACTTCCATTGGTATAATAATCAGCTAAGGTTGTTAAATCAACATAATCATTAATAGCAAAATAATACCCTCCGTTTTGAAGTGAATACCCTCGGTTTCGGTCATTTCCGATAGAAGGAATAATAAATCCTGAGCTCCGGGTGGTGGTCATCGGAAAATAACCAAAAGGAAGTCCAAGCGGAGTAGGAACATCAGCGATATACATATTTACTAATCCTGAGACTACTTTTTTTCCGGGAACGAATTTCACTTTTCTGGCTAAAAAATAATATTCAGGATTATCCAGATCTTCAGCTGTAGTAAATTTTGCACGACTGATAAAATAAACAGAATCATTTTCTCTTTTGGTCACTTCTCCAATCACTCTGATTTCTCCTTGTTCAGTTCTTGAATTATAAACCAAAGCTTTTCTGGTATCAATATGGAAACGAATGCTATCAGGTTCTACTTTTTGTCCTCCTTGTGTAAAAACAGGTCGCTGAGTATAATTTCCTGTAGAATCTGTAATCCCATAAGCATAAACTTCTCTTTTTCTATTATTAAGAATGATCTGTCCGGCTTCCAGTCGCATATCTCCATATTCAATTTTGGCTTTGTTATAGAGATAAACTTTTTGTTCTTTTAAATTGTTTCTTATTCTGGTTTCTGCCGATTGTATAATGTTGTGTTCCAGTCTTCCGCGTTTTTTTGTTTTAACAGAATCCTTTGGAATGGAATCCTGAATACTAATTTCTATCTGAGAAAGATCAACAGCTAAAGAATCCTGAGGAGAAGTTATAGTATCCTGAACTGCCGGAATATTTTGTTTTTTAGTAGTTTCAAATTCCTGTGCCCCGGCTTTAAAATGGCATAGGATGACCACAATACAAATAAAAAGTATGTAAAAATTTTTTGTTTGCAATGCTGAGAATACTATTTTTGTAATGTTGGTCTGAAATTTTTAAAAGCTCAAAATTACGTATTATTTTTAAAGTCGCTCTTAAGAATTCAGCAAAAATGAATGAATAATAGTTTCTTTGTTTTTCATTAATTTAAAATATCATCTTTTGAAGTATTTTGTCTTTTCAGTTTTAACGCTATTTTCGGTTTGGGCTTTTAGTCAATCAGCTCCTTCTTCTTCAGAAAAATTTACCGTAGTTCTTGATCCCGGACATGGAGGAAAAGACCCGGGTTCTCAAAAGCATGGATTTATCGAAAAGGAAATCGCCTTAAAAGTTGCTTTGGAAGTAGGAAAAAACCTCGAGAAGAATAAGGATATTAAAGTTATTTACACCCGTACCACCGATGTGTTTATTCCGCTAAATAAAAGAGCAGAAAAAGCTAATAAAGCCAAAGCTGATCTTTTTGTTTCCATTCACCTCAATGCTGTTGATAATTTACGACCTCATGGAACAGAAACTTATGTGCTCGGAATCAGTCGGAATAAAGATAATCTTGAAATTGCGATGAAAGAAAACTCGGTGATTTACCTTGAGGAAGATTATAAAGAAACATATAATGGTTTTGATCCGACAGATCCTTCTTCTTATATTGGAATGGCTTTAATGCAGGAAGAATATTTAGATCAAAGTATTGTGCTGGCAGATTTTATTCAGAAAGAATATACCAATGGATTGAATCGATATAACAGAGGCGTAAAAGAAAATATTTTTCTGGTATTAAGAGAAACTTATATGCCCAGTGTATTGACAGAAATAGGTTTTTTAACCAATAAAAATGAAGGTCAGTATCTTAATTCTAAAAAAGGACAGGCAGAAATAGCTAAAGCAATTGCTGAAGGAATAGTGAAATATAAAAATGCACTAAATCTTCATGCTTCAGAATCGGGAAGTGAAAGTTTTCCGGTTGAATTACCTTCTGAAGAAGATATAATTTTTAAAATTCAATTAGGAGTAGGCTCCACTCCATTAGAAACCGCAGCTTACAATTTTAAAGGTCTGGAAGGAGTAGAGCGGGTTCAGGATGGAAATCTTTACCGTTATTTTTTCGGCAACACATCTGATTATATAAAAATCCAGGATTTACACAGAAAAGCAAAAGACCAGGGATTTCCCGAAGCTTTTATTGTAGCTTTTCAAAAAGGAAAAAGAATAAGCATTGAAACCGCTTTAAAAGGTAAAGCCAACTGATTACATTTCATTATTTAAATTGGTTTTAAATTACTTTTCAAAAAAGGAGTGTGTTTGGTTGATTTGCAGATGCTTAAGAGATTTTCTCCTCAGTTGAATTTATTTAAATTATCGCAAATTATATTATAAATCCTTAGCTTTGTCTAAATCTTAATTATAAAGACTTTTGAAAATTTCTAAAGAAGTTAAAACCGGTGCATTGGCCTTAACGGCTATCGTTCTTTTCATATTTGGATACAACTTTATGAAAGGACATAATATTCTTGACAGCAGTAAAGAAATTTATGCTATTTATGATAATGTAGAAGGACTTTCAGGTTCAGCAGATGTTGTAATCAACGGATTAAAAATTGGAAAAGTTACTGAAACTGAATTTTTGGATGAAAGCGGGAAAATCTTAGTCACTATGAGAATAAAAAGTGATTTTAAATTTTCAAACAGAAGCATTGCACAAATATATAATGACGGGTTAATTGGCGGAAAAGTCATGAAGATTTTACCGGAATACGTCGGAGAAAACATAAAATCAGGAGATACTTTAAACAGTGATGTCGATGAAGGAATTATGGCCAGTGTGATGAGCAGACTGGTTCCCCTGCGCGAAAAGGTGGAAAGTGCGGTTGGAGGAGTGGATAGCCTTGTTCAAAGTTTAAATAATGTTTTGGATGATAAAGGACAGGCCAATATCAAAGAAAGTCTGGCTAAGCTCAATACTACTTTAGAAAATCTAAACAGTTCTTCTTCCCAAATCGATGGCATGTTGAGCAGAAACGCTCAAAAAATAGACAATACCATTCATAATTTTGATCATACGGCAGAAAATTTAAGTAATTTATCAGATTCTTTAGCAAAAATAGAAGTACAGCCGGTGTTAAACAAAGTAAATTTAATTCTGGATGATTTTAACGAGCTTTCTCAAAAACTTAAGGATGGAGAAGGAACCGCCGGAAAACTTCTGACTGATGAAAATCTTTACGATAATCTTGATCGTGCTTCCAAACAGATGGAGGAATTAATTCAGGATATTAAATTAAATCCAAAAAGGTATATTCATTTAAGATTTTCAGTTTTTGGAGGAAAAAATAAAACTCCTGCGTATAAAAAACCTGAAGACCCTTTACAATAAAAATTAAAAAATCATGCAAATTCTGGGGCAAATAATATTTATACTTCTTTTTATTTTCAGCATAGGATTTTTTGCAAGAAATGTAAAAAAACTTATCAGAAACATCAAACTTGGCCGGCCGGTTAATAGGTTTGACCAGCCCGGAAAACGCTGGGCTTATATGGCAAGAGTTGCCTTAGGACAATCTAAAATGGTTGTCAGACCTGTAGCCGGAATCATGCATATTCTTGTATATGTTGGTTTTATCCTGATAAATATTGAAGTGCTGGAAATCATTATTGATGGTTTTACAGGTGGTCATAGAAGCTTTGCTCCTTATTTAGGATCTTTCTACAGTTTTTTAATAGGATTTTTTGAAATTCTTGCTTTTTTAGTTTTGGTAGGAGTTATCGTTTTTTGGTTCCGCCGAAATGTGAATAAGATCAAGAGATTCTGGGCCAGAGAAATGAAAGGATGGCCTTTTAAAGACGGTAATATTATTTTATATTTTGAAATGGTCTTAATGCTGGCCATTTTAGTGATGAATGCTACTGATCATCAACTTCAAATCATGGGAGAGCCCGGATATGCTCACGAAAGTGGAATTGCCGGGTGGTTTCCGGTCAGTGATTTAATCCGACCTTTATTTGAAGGAATGAGCGCATCCGGATTAATTATATTAGAGCGTTTTGCCTGGTGGTTTCATATAATTGGAATCTTATTCTTTTTAAATTATTTATATTATTCAAAACACCTTCATATTTTCCTCGCTTTTCCCAATACTTACTTTGCCAAAATGGATCCTATGGGAGAATTGGATAATCTTGAAGCTGTTACCAAAGAAGTAGATCTGATGATGGATCCAAATGCAGATCCTTTTGCCGAACCTGAAGGTGGAGAGGAAGAATCTGAACCTGAAAAATTTGGCGCCAGCGATGTGATGGATCTGAACTGGGTGCAATTATTAAATGCCTACACCTGTACCGAGTGCGGAAGATGTACTTCTGTCTGTCCGGCTAACCGAACCGGCAAATTACTGTCGCCTCGAAAAATTATGATGGATACACGCGACAGACTGGAGGAAGTAGGTAAAATAATTGACGAAAAAGGAAGTTTTGAATCTGATGGAAAGCAGCTTTTAGATGATTATATTCTCAGAGAAGAACTCTGGGCTTGTACTTCCTGCAATGCCTGTGTTGAAGCCTGTCCAATAGGAATTGACCCTTTATCTATTATTATTGATATGAGACGCTATCTGGTGATGGAAGAAAGTGGAGCGCCTCAGGAGTTGAATGTGATGATGAATAATATTGAAAACAACAGTGCCCCCTGGCCTTATAGTCAGCAAGACAGATTAAACTGGGTAGAAGAGGATTAAAAAATAACCTTGAGCAATTAAAATGCATCAAGGTTATTTAATGGATAAGCAATCAAGATTTATTTGATTTCTTCTTTTTTCTCCACCGGATTTCGGCTGAATAAAAAAAGTGAAAAAGTTATAAATAATAAAATTCCTAATATTATAAAAAAAGTTTGCATAGAAGATTGGTGTTTGTCTATTCTATAGATGCAAATAAATAGAAAAGGTTGCGTGACTTAAGCAACTTTTATTTTTTTTGTTCTTTCCCCTTCTCGAGAAATCATTATTCAACTCCTTAAAAGCTTAAAATATTTAAGGTTTTTGTATTTTTATTTCAAATCTTTTGAAAATGAAAATACAGAGATTCATTTTAGCCTTTTTCTTATTCTCCTTCGGCATTTCTTTTTCGCAAATCGTGATCAATGAGCTGGATTCAGATACCGAAGGGATAGACTATGAAGAGTTTATCGAATTAAAAACAGAAGAACCTTTTGCTCCTTTAGATGATTATGTTCTGGTTTTCTTTAACGGATCGGTTGCCGGAGAGAATAAAAGTTATTTAACCATTGATTTAGAAGGATATACTTCAGATATCAATGGCATCTTTCTAATTGGAAGCACTTTTGTTTCACCTGTTCCCGATTTATTAATTCCAGCCAATATTATTCAAAATGGAGTGGATGCAGTAGGAATATATGTTGGAAATGCAGACGATTTTCCCAATTGGACTTTAGCGACAACCGACAATCTTATTGATGCTTTGGTTTATGGAAACAGCCATCCGGTCAGCACAGATTTACTGGAGTTATTGGGACAGACCGAGCAAATAGATGAGAATATAAATAACAATAAAGATTTTGAATCCATTCAACGCAACCCGGATGGTACTTATTTTGTCGGACCGCCTACACCCGGCGCAAATAATGATGGTAGTGGAGTGATTTTAAATGGGATTTCAGTTGAGATTCCCAATGATCAATATGAGGAAGGAGAAACTTTTGAAATTACTTTTACCACTGAAAATCCTGTAGAAGTCGATTTGAATTTTGATTTTAGTTTAAATAATGAAAATTTTAATGAAGAAGATTTTTCCGGTTTCACTTCTGTTTTTATTCCTCAAGGAGAAACTTCAGCCTCTGTCAGCATTCATTTATTAGAAGATGGAATAGAGGAGGGGGATGAAATTTTGATTTTCCAGTTTGGTTTACTGCCTCCGGAGTTTAGAAGATTAAATGATTTTTTAGAGGTCAGGGTAATCGATCTGGATTTTAGAGTAGCAGATTTTGGTACGCCTTTAAATCCCACTTATGGATTGGTTGAAAGCACACAGCCTGAAGGATATTATGACAGTTTAGATGGATTATCGGGCGATGATCTGCGTCAGGCTCTTCAGGATATTATTGCCAATCCTGATGTGGTTCGCGCTCATTCTTATGCAGATATGATAGATGTTTTAAAACAAACCGATCAGAATCCAGAAAACTCCAATGAAGTCTGGTTGGTTTATTTAGAGAAAGGCCGGTCTAAATTAGATTTTCAAACCACCTCAAGCAGTATGGGAAAATGGAACAGAGAACATACTTTTCCACGCTCCCGAGCCGGATATGAAGCCAGACAAGGAGATGATATTGCTGATGGAATAAATATTTTCTGGCCCAGTCATGCCGATTCTCTCAGGCATGGTTTTTCAGATGCCTTTGCTCTAAGAGCTGCCGACGGTCCGGAAAACACTGTCAGAAGCAATCAAAATTACGGACCTCAGGAATATGACGGTCCGGAAGGCACTATGGGAAGTTTTTATGGAGATGTAGCCAGAGGCGTTCTATTTTTAGAAATCCGATATAATGGATTAAGTATTGTTGAAGGCTATCCCTCTGCAGAAAATTTAGGTCAGTTAGGCGATTTACAGTCTTTGCTTGAATGGCATCAGACAGATCCTCCGGATGATTTTGAAATGAACAGAAACAACATCATTTATAACTGGCAAAAAAATAGAAATCCTTTTATTGATTATCCGGAATTAGTAGATTATTTATGGGGAGAAAAGGTTGGTGAGGTATGGCATCAGCCGGATATGAAAATTCCGCAACATCAACCGGAACAAATCAAAATTTATCCCAATCCTACCACCAATCGATTGTTTATTGAAGGAAATAATAAATTAACAGTCATAGAAATCTATACAATGGAAGGCCGAAAATTAAAAGAATTTTCTTTTCAGAATAAAAACTATATAGATTTAAACCTGACATCCGGAATTTATATTTTAAAACTCCACACTCCTTACAAAATCTTCCATAAAAAATTAATAATAAAATAATTCCTCAAAGCCATTCAAACAAAAAAACAGTTAAATAAAAACCTCATTTCTGTTAAAACTTGTTATTTTAGCAGCTGTCGCTTATCAAGCTTTTAAATGTTTGTACGTATTTGAAAGTGGAGTGGCGGGAATGCTAATGTTATAGCCAATTTTAGGACGACACAGCAAAATGCAAGACAAACAATTTGAAATAGAACTTTTAGACATTCACTGGTTGGATGACACTCCGGAAGAAATTGACCTTTGTGCCCACGGACAAGTAAAAGTTAGAATCAGTAATGAAATAATTGTTGACCGAAGAGAGAAAAAAAATCATTGGACATTAAGTGCAATGGCAGTTCATCTTTTAAGAACAATTGAAAATAATCACGACCCGCAAAATTTAGTTGGTGAACATTTGATTCCTTGCTGCGGACATCATATTGACCATCTTGAAAATAACACAGATGTTTATATTCAAGGTTGTCTTACAGGAATAAATTATTGGGTAAAACATATTGACGAAAATATCGAATTGAAAACTGAATCAAATACAGAGATTTTAATTTCAAGAGATGAATACAAGAATCAGGTAATAAATTTTGTTGACAAGGTTGAAGAATTTTATAAGAGTAGTAAACCAAAACAAATGCCTGAAGACCAATATGATAGAATAGGGTACGAAAAGATGTGGAACGAATGGAGACGCAGAAGAACACAAGCTGACAAGAAATGAAAGAAAAAACTGGCTATAACACGGGTTTTGCGTCAGGCGGGCTGACGTTCAAATTTGAAGCTTTGTGCTTCTAATAAACTTTAGAAATAAATGAAACTTTGTGCTCCGAAACCCGCCCGAACGCAAAGCCCCAAAACGTTGTCTGACAGCAGAAAAAAGTTTTAGCTAATTAAATTAAGGTCATAAGTTTGAAAATGATTATTTTTGATAGATAAACTAAATAAAATGGATATCCAGACTCGCAAAATAAAATTCGTGCAAAAATTCTTGAGTATCAAGAATGAAGGTATGCTTTTGCGTTTTGAAGAACTATTGAAAATTGCGCAAGCAGAGAATAAAAGAGAACTGAAATCATTCACCACAGAAGAATTAAACCAGCGTATTGACCAATCCGAAAAAGACTTCGAAAACGGACGTTATAAAACGACTTCTGAAATACTCAAAAAATTTGACTTGTGAAATACGAAGTGGTTTGGTCAGATTTTGCGGAAAAGCAAATTGATGATATCCATAAATTTTACCATAGTAAAACTAAAAGCTTAAAAATGCTAATCGGATTATATCAAGAATTTTAATTGCTCCCGATAGCCTGAAACACAGTCCTGAAATTGGACAACGCGAACCTGCACTCTCAAATCGAAAACTTGAATATCGTTATATTGTTGAATCAAATTATAAGTTGATTTACACAGTAAATAAGAAAGAACTACAAGTTAGAATCATTGATATTTTTGACACAAGACAAAACCCAACAAAAATTAAACGAAATAGATAACCGGAAGCCGTCAAACTGTCTAAAAACTTTTTTATTCTTCTATTAATGTTTTCCAATAAAGTCATGGATATTACCTCTGGTTTTTGTAATTTCATGCTATGAAATACATCACAGGAAACAACCGCAATCAGATGCAATTCTTCACTTTGGAGGAGTATATTCATCAAGAAAATGAAGTCAGATTAATAGATTTGTTTGTCGATTCTTTAGACTTACAGCAATTTGGTTTTAAACTTAATTTAGTCATACCGGACGGCCACCTTATCACCCCAAAGATTTACTCAGACTTTATCTTTATGGTTATCTCAATAGAATTCGTTCTTCAAGAATGTTAGAAAACCGGAAACGGTATTTTAACCTGCTTAAATTGCAGCATTTAATTTCAATTAACAGAATTTTATTTTTTTTATAAATTAAAAGTTTGTTTTTAAACAGACTGACGTTGTGCGACAGCTAATTATTTTTTTTTATTAAATTTACTTTCATTATCTTTAACGAAACTTTTAAACTTGATATTATGAAAAAATTATTATTGTTCTTAATTGCCATCATTCTATTTTCTTGTTCGGAAGAAGCTATTTAGACCGAATCCAGTAATATGCCACGAAAAGAAATGGAATTTGGATCTAACAAAGCTATGCATATTAAAGCGCTGCCTAAAAACAAACTTGCTGTCGCTGAACAGAATTTCCACAATAAGATTATTAGATTATCAGGGGATGAATTTAAGCACCAACTGGAAACCTTATCCAGCCAAGAGTTAGAGAAATTTGCAATTTCTTTTCTTTTAGAAGACAGCAAAATTCTTCTTATTGAAAATAACTATTCCCAAAAACAGCTCGAAAAACTAAGTAATTTCGATTTAGTTCAACAAGCCATAAAAATTTACAGTAAAAAAATTAACAACCAACTTTAAATCTACTATTATGAAAAGATATATATTTATTTTTGCCTTTATATTTTTATTTAGTCCTAATCTTGGTCTTGCTGTACCTTTAGTGATTACCAATAACTCTGACAACGATAATTTCCCCGGGATGTACCAGGTAAATACTTATCTTGGTTTTCTTGAAGATGGCAATACCTGCAACGATGATTGGGTGTTGCCTTTTATCTTTGACCCGGGAGCTTCTTTGACTATAAACGATGGAAGCTTTATCTTTCAAAGCCCTTATAATAATTTTCACGATTGTCTCTCTAATTTTCTTGGATACAACAATTGCGAACCTATTGATTTGGATTGGGACGGTCAGCGATTTGGGCTTGTGGGAGATCCAAATAATTTACAATTGAATCCACCTATTTATAATCAAGATTATCCTGCAGGAACTATAGGACTTTCGACAGGTGGAGTTGAGTGTTCTCCATCAAGTATGTTAAATTATAATTGGGTTGTTTACAGTGAAACCCCTAATAGCTATGACATGTTGGCAATAAAGCCCAGCACAAATCCACCTTATTTAATAGGTAAAATCACGTATCACCGTTATGGCAATATCTTAGCAACATTGAGCTATGAATAATTCTTTTTTTAAGTATTTAATCTTGTTGGGGTTCTCAATTCTGTTACCGATAAAGGGGCAGGCTCAAGTTGAGGAATTCCCATTTCAGCGGGATTGGGCGACTTATTTGGCTCCTAATGGGTTCTTTTTGGATGGTGAAGGATCACAAATAGCGGGTGGTATAAATAGCTATTATTCCTATCAAATCAATCCATACGATAGTTTAGCTCCTTATATTTCAAACCCGGACTATAATTCCGAATTCTATATGTTTAAACTTAAATCTAATCAAACCATTGATTTTGTAAAAAAATATGGTTTACCAAGGTCAGTCGATACTCTTCCCTTTAATTATTTTGGGGGGATTAGTACGATAGATGCTGATGGCAATGTCTATGTGTCAGGTGTTACCCAAGCAGCTGATGGAATCGCTACGGATGGAGCCTATCAAAGTAATTATAGTAATAACTGGTCAGATCCCTATGAAGTATATATTCCTGAGATTGATACTACCATAACAATGCCTCTGGAGCTTTGTAAAGATGCTTTTATTGAAAAATATAACTCAGAGGGAGAAAAGGTTTGGGGCTCTTATTATAATGGAAATAAAGATATTCACAGTGACATAAAAGTTATTTGGAGAAATGGGTTTTTATATATGATTGGTCTTACCACCTCTTACGAAGGTATTGCAACGCCCGGAACTTATATTGATGAATGGGGCGATGAAATCGGGCATCAAGATTACCGGGCTTTTTTATGGAAAATTGACGAAGAAACCAAAGCTCGGGTATGGGGAACGTATTTGAATAACGGTGAAGAAGGAGCAAGCGAACCTCCACGCAATCGTTTTGCGGTGAACAGTAATGGATATGCAATGTATATTTCCAATGAAGGTTTAAAAATAATTTCGCCCAACGGCATCTTAAGTGCTATCCATTATATAGATTTTTCAGTCCCCCGTATTCACGAAATCAAAACAGATAATATCGGTAATTTTTATGTGGTGGGTTCTGCTGTTGATAATGATTCTATTGGAACAACAGGCACTTTTCGGCCTGAAAAAACCTTTGATTGGCAGGAATATATTATAAAATTTAACCAGCAAGGAGAAAAGCAATGGGGGTCCTATTTATTTGAAGGCACTTCACAATTTGGAGTAGCTAGTTCTCAACTTGGTTTTTATCCGGATAAAAAGGCGGGAATTTATCTTGTTTCGCTGACTAACGAAGAAAATCTTGCAACTCCGGGTGCTTATCAGGAGGAATATGGAGGCGGCGATACGGATTTGGTGTTTTTTAAATTAGACGCTGTCACCGGAGGACTACAGTGGCTTTCTTATTATGGGGGAGAAGGAATGGAAACGGCAAGTTCGTTTAGGATTGCCACAGATGAACAAGAAAATCTTTATATATCGGCAATGAGCAATTCTCCTCGCAACCAGATAATAACAGATGATGCCATTTTTAAATGGCCCATAGACGACAAGGGAAATTTTGTGGTAAAGTTCATTAACGAAAAAAATCTATCAGTAGATGAAATGGAGTTTACGGATTTGAAATTATTCCCCAATCCGGCGTTAAATTCTATAACCCTAAAAGGTGAAAGTCCGTTTTTAACAAATACCAAATTTATAATTTATGACCTGCAAGGACGGAAAATAAAGCATTTTAAAAATAGCATTCCCCAAACCACAAAAACCTTTGATATCTCTAATTTGTCACACGGTATTTATTTTATAAAGGTTCAGAATGAAGGCTTCATTCAAACCCTTAAATTTGTCAAGAGAAAATAGAGATCGCCGATCACACAACAACAAGCGTTTCGTCCGGCTCGCAGAGCCAACAATGAAACGCCTGTCAAAAACTGATATTTTTAAAACGTTTTCTGAAACGGGAGTATGAGAAGAAAGCTCCTTCAGTAGCAGTGGCAGCCTTAGTTCGCGATAAGTAAAACCAAATTACAGTTGCTGATTTTATATAATTTATTTAATAGTATCTCAAAAAAACGGAATGTTATACTTTTTTGATTTAAAAATGAATAATGGAAAAACTCATAGAATACTTGCAAAAATTTGATTATGATTTTATAATAGAGAATGAAAGCTGCTTAAAAATTTTCATTGATAGAAAATTATTAGTAATCATCGTAAAGAAAAAAGAAAATGAGAAATACGAAATTTCCAATGCCACTATAAAATGGAATTATGTATCAGGTCAACTTAATACGCCTATAAGAAAGAACCTGGAATTAAATTCAGTAATACTCCTCATTAGCTGGTTTTTAATAGAGGTTATAAAATCTTTTACTTTTTTAAATTTTACACTTTTATTAATTATCACTGGTTTAATTTATTACTCTTGGTTCTTTTATTTCTTTATTCAATACGAAATGACGAAATCCAGAATAGAAAAAATATTAAATGAAAAATAATCAAAACCTGTTTTTTGTTTGGGGCCAAAGCTGTTTGAAATTTATTTTTTTTAATCTGGAATTAAATCATTAAATTATTTTCACAATTCTTGGACGATTAGTTTAGAAATTTCTATCAAGATTTAAACTTGGCATCAAAACTCCCACTCCTAAAAAATTTTCAAAAAAATAAAAGCAAAATAATTTCTCAAAGCCCTTTTAAAAATAGTTAAATGCAATTCTATTTCTGTTAAAATTTATTATTTTAGCAGCGGCCGAAAGTTTAAAATCTAACACTTTAGGTTCGGCCAACTTTTAGGCTTTTATTGTAAAGAAAGTTGTTAGCCAGTAAACAATGTAAAAGTTCATTTGTTTTATGTAACGGGTAGAGTAATTTTAATGCGGACATCGGAGACTACCTTAAGCACAAAAAGTGCATCAAAGATGAAAGCAAAATTTCTTTTATTATGTTACGATTAAATTTTTTAATTGCCGTGTTTTTTATTGCAAACAGTATTTTTGCTGGGACCGATATTGTTTTACCTGAAAATAACTTATCGAATTGTAATCAGGTCAAAAATCAAAAGAATATGATTTCGAAAGTTGAAGTTACTTTTTCTGCTATCTTACCTTCAGGTGAGAAAATGATAATTCAAGGTTTTGCAGATTTAGAAAAACTACTTGAATTAGATGGACAGACCTTTGAAGCAACAGGTAAGTCCACTAATAACTGGGTTCGTATTCCAATTTATTATGATGGCGGAAATGGCAATAATGGATTGATACACTGGTATGGCCCTGGAGATGAACCTTTTTGGGGCGGTAAACTTCACCATTTTTTATTGGAGTTACTCCGAAACTTATAATTTTTAACAAATATGCGTGAGATAAAATCCTCACGCATATTTATATTTCATTCCTTATGCCAAAAACCACACTTGTTATATTTTTATTTTTTTTATTCTATCATAGCGCTTTTTCTCAAGAAAACCTTTTTGGAGAAATTAATTATGATATAAAAACATATGCCGACCAAAAAGAAATGGTTACCGCCAAATTATTTTTCAATGATTCTTCTTCTTTATTTATTTATAATAAAATAGGTTATGATAGTATTCAAAAAGATAAATCAATGAATACATCATTGGAACGATCTAATATCAAAGGAATCAATATGTATTCTTCAGGAATTTCAAAAACAGGTAATATGGTTTTTCGAGATTTAAAAAAACACCATCTAATCCTAAAAGAAACTATTTCTTTCTTGGGAGATTATATAATCTTAGATCATTGGCTGCCTATAGATTGGAAATTAATTAATGAACAAAAAAACATTTTAGGGTTTAATTCTCAAAAAGCAATTGGACAATTTAGAGGAAGAAAATATGTGGTTTGGTATACTACAGAAATTCAATTTCCATATGGTCCTGGAAAACTTTTTGGACTTCCGGGTATAATTTTGGAAGCGCATGATATTACAGTTGATAAAACACTTACAAACACAATAATATTTAAAGCTAAAAAGATCTGTTATCCTTGTAAAATTCAAGACAGATATGAAGAACTAAGCATTTCTGAATCAATTCCTATCGAACAATTCGTATTTATAAAAGACCATACAAGAGAGTTAATTGCCATGAAACTAAATCGGCTCACCAAGGAAAAGATAAAAGTCTCTTTCGTAAAAAATAAAACTCCAAGCACAAAAAAAAGTATTAAAGAAAATCGAATGAGAAGCACAGAAATAAAATATGAATGGGAAAGATTTCCCGGAGATACCCCCAACCCTTATGACTCAGAATTTCAAAAATTGATGAAGGAAATAAATGATACCACAAACTTACCTAAAATTGAAAATCGTTTCCCGAAAAAAATTAAAACTCTAGATCAATAATTAATAAAGCTTCTTGCAACATCGGTTTTGCAAGATAGCGGGCGAAGTACCTCGGTTCAAAGTTTTTAGTATATTTGAAATATGGACTTCGTATCAAAGTGGTGCTATAATCCACTACCTTGCAAAGCCGAGGTGTTGTCTTTTTAGCTAATAAAATTAAGGTCATAAGTTAGAAAATGATTATCTTTGATAGATAAACTAAATAAAATGGATATCCAGACTCGTAAAATAAAATTCGTGCAAAAATTCTTGAGTATCAAGAATGAAGATATGCTTTTGCGTTTTGAAGAACTATTGAAAATTGCGCAAGCAGAGAATAAAAGAGAACTGAAACCATTCACCATAGAAGAATTAAACCAGCGTATTGACCAATCCGAAAAAGACTTCGAAAACGGACGTTATAAAACGACTTCTGAAATACTCAAAAAATTTGAATTGTGAAATACGAAGTGGTTTGGTCAGATTTTGCGGAAAAGCAAATTGATGATATCCATAAATTTTACCATAGTAAAACTAAAAGCTTAAAAATGCTAATCGGATTATATCAAGAATTTTAATTGCTCCCGATAGCCTAAAACATAGTCCTGAAATTGGACAACGCGAACCTGCACTCTCAAATCGAAAACTTGAATATCGTTATATTGTTGAATCAAATTATAAGTTGATTTATACAGTAAATAAGAAAGAACTACAAATTAGAATCATTGATATTTTTGACACAAGACAAAGCCCAACAAAAATTAAACGAAATAAATAACCGGAAGCCGTCAGACAATAACTAGCGTTTCGTTGGGCTGGCAGAGCCAACAATGAAACGCCTGTCAAAAACTGATATTTTTAAAACGTTTTCTGAAACGGGAGTATGAGAAGAAAGCTCCTTCAGTAGCAGTGGCAGCCTTAGTTCGCGATTAGTAAAAACAAACCGCAGGCGTTGGTTTTATATAAATATTTAATAACATCCCCAACAAAAATAGATGCTATACTTATTATTAATGAAAAATGGAAAAACTCATAAAATACTTGCAAAAATTTGATTATGACTTTATAATTGACAATGAAAGCTGCTTAAAAATTTTCATTGATAGAAAATTATTAGTAATCATTGTAAAGAAAAAAGAAAATGAGAAATATGAAATTTCCAATGCCACTATAAAATGGAATTATGTATCGGGCCAACTTAATACGTCTATAAGAAAGAACCTGGAATTAAATTCCATAATACTCCTCATTAGCTGGTTTTTAATAGAGATTATAAAATCGTTTACATTTTTAAATTTTACACTTTTATTAATTATCACTGGTTTAGTCTATTACTCTTGGTTCTTTTATTTCTTTATTCAATACGAAATGACGAAATCCAGAATAGAAAAAATATTAAATGAAAAATAATCAAAACCTGTTTTTTGTTTGGGGCCAAAGCTGTTTGAAATTTATTTTTTTTAATCTGGAATTAAATCATTAAATTATTTTCATAATTCTTGGACGAGTAGTTTAGAAATTTCTATCAAGATTTAAACTTGGCATCAAAACTCCCACTCCTAAAATAATTTCCCATAAAATATAATAGCAAAATAATTCCTCAAGGCCAATCAAGCAAAAAAGTTAAATGAAATCCTTCTTTTTGTTAAAATTTGTTATTTTAGCGGCTGTCGCTTATCAAGCTTTTAAATGTTTATACATATTTGAAAGTGGAGTGGCGGGAATGCTAATGTTAGCAACCATTAGATTAAAAATAAAAATGCGGATATTAACATTAACTGCAATAATTTTCATTCTGATTTTTACGGCGAAATCTGAAGCGCAGAATATTACTTATAATCATATTATAGATTCTACTGATTCAGAAGTGAAATTGGTTATGAAACTCTTTGAAGATTATATCACCTCAAAGTCAGAATATGCGAATGAAAATCCTTTTTGGAATCAACAGGAACAAAAACAACATAAAGACTATGATTTTTTAGAAAGTGAATTTCAACCATCATTATATATGGGTTTCCCGGTTCACGTGCTAAGTATTAAATCTAAAGACAACGTTTTTGAGATTAAAGCTCAGTTTGGTATGTGTCAAGAGAATCAAGAACTTTATGTGTTGGCCATTGTAAATTATTATGCCAAGAAAGAAAATGGGAAGTATAAGCTTTACAATGCACTTTCCATAAATCGTGAAAAATGGAATCATAGAAGAGTTGGCTATATTGATTTTTACTATCCACTTTATCACAAATTCAATAAAACGAAAGCTAAAAAACTAAATGAATTTATTGGAGAAATTTCAGATAATTTTGATGTGAAGCCTATTCCCATTGAATATTATTTTGCAGATGATTTTGATGAAGTTCAAGAACTGAAAGGTGTAGATTATTACATCGGAATGGGTGGAGAAATTAAACCATCAGGCAGAGCCGGTGGAGACAAAGTATATAGCGGTGGTATGGAAGAATACTATCCTCACGAAGTTTTTCACGTTCAAATTGATGCTCATTATCCTGATAAATATTATTGGGTCTCGGAAGGTTTAGCTACCTTGTTAGGTGGAAGTCGTGGAAAACCTTTGGAATGGCATTTGAAAAGAACAAATGAATATCTCGAAAGACATCCAGAAGTTGATTTAAACAATTTGCTTGAATTAGTTAATTTAGATGAATATACAGATTATCATTATTCATTGGGCGGTTTGATTGTAAAATTAATCTATGAGAAAGGTGGGTGGAAAATGGTTAAGGAATTTATGCGAAGTGGAAATTCTGAAGAAAATTATTATTTGGCTATCGAAAAACATCTAGGTGTTAAGAGAGATGCCTTAAACGCTTATCTAAGAAAAAAGTTAAAAGAGCAGACAAACGAATAACGGTTGCTAACAAAAAAATTGGCAAGAGTGGTAGAAACGTCTTTGATTGGACATTTTGAATAAAATCGAAGTTTCTGATTCGATTGAAAGTTTATAGTAAAAATGCCACCCTCGCCAATTTTCAAACCGTTATGCCTCATTATAAAACAAACAAGATATGAAACAATTAAAGAAAGTGCTTTTGCTGACAATTTTCTTCGCTGGACTGTCAATGGCGACCAAAGCAGAGGAAATAACACTTTTCAATTCTGACGGAGAAGCTATTGCTTACATTGACGCAGAAGACGAAGACTTAACAATCTATATGTGGAATGGGACACCTGTTGCATATCTTGCCCCAGCTGGTGACGCATTCAATATATATGGCTTTAACAGTAAACATTTGGGCTGGTTTGAAGATGGTATCGTGCGAGACCAGGAAGGTTATGCGGTCGGATTTAGAAAAGGTGCAACTAATATTTATACAAAATATGAACCTTACAAATCATACAAGAAATACAAACCTTACAAGACATACCAAAAATATGTCCCGTATAAACCCTACTATAAAAATCAATTTTCAGGCGAGTCTTTATCACTTTTTTTTAATGAGAGGAAAAAAATAACGAAGGCATAACAGCACCTACCCCAAAGTGGCGGTTCAGTGCTTAAATCAAGCTTTGTGCTTCTATCAGAGTTTGTGCTTGATTAACAGTTAAGTACTTCGAAGTCGCCACCTTCGGGTAGCTGCAAAACGTCGGACATATGTTTGACCAATAACAACGGGAATTAACCAAATTAATATGAAATGAAAAAATATTACACTGTACTACTAGCAATACTGATTTTTTCAATCAGTTATTGTCAATCGACTGATGATTTTATAATGACTTATGAAGTAACTAACACTACTGGATTGGATGTTCGGTATCCTTTTTTTGGTAATAATTTCACTATAGATTTAGGTGATGGAAACACCTTAACTAATAATGATGTTACCAATACCGGAATACACCACACATATAGCGCACCAGGAACGTATACAATAATAGTTACAGGAGGAATTAATGGAATAAATTATGACGGTGGCTCAGATAATATGGATGAAATAGTAAAATCGATTGAACAATGGGGCTCAGCTCAATGGATTTCAATGGAAAATGCTTTTTCTGGTTTGAAAAAATTGACTATTAATGCAACAGATGCTCCTGATTTAAGCCTTGTAACAAGTATGTATGGTATGTTTAGTGGTTGTCAATTGCTAAACTCACCTCTAAATAATTGGGATGTGTCTAATGTTACAAATATGGTTCGACTATTCAGAGAAGCAACAAATTTCAATCAACCTTTAGATAATTGGAATGTGTCTAATGTAACCAATATGGACGAAATGTTTGCTCGGGCAGTATCTTTTAACCAAAATATTAATAATTGGGATGTATCTAATGTTAATAGTATGATAGATATGTTTGGGTGTTTTCCAGAAGACAATAGTAGCTTCAATCAACCTCTTAATAATTGGGACGTTTCGAATGTTACAAATATGTACTGGATGTTTAGAAATGGGTATGCGTTTAACCAGCCTCTAAACAATTGGGATGTCTCCAATGTAACGGAATTTGGTTATATGTTTTATAATGCATCTTCTTTTAATCAAAATATTAATAGTTGGAATACGTTTAACACAAATTCTATGCAAGGAATGTTTCAAGGAGCAACCTCATTTAACGAGCCTTTAAACAATTGGGATACATCAAATGTAATTTATATGGAAGGTGTTTTTCATAATGCATCAGCATTTAATCAAGATATTTCAAATTGGAATTTTGAAAGTGTAATCGATTTTACAAATGGATGGACTAATGAATCTTTTATCGGATATACATCAATGGATACAGATAATTATGACGCTTTATTGTTATCATTAGCTCAATCTGGACTTCAAAACAAAGTATTACGAGCATATGAAATAGAGTTTTGTGATACTGTAGTAAGGTCTTATTTAAAAAACCAATTAAATTGGTCGATAATAGGAGATAATTTGGGTAATAATTGTATTGATTATTCAATTTCCGGAACTGTTTTTTTTGACAGCGACAATAATGGTTGTGATAATAATGATATATCCGTAGGTGGGCTTTTAATAAGTGCTATAGGCAATGGCTTTAATTATGGAGCAAATACTTTAAATGGAAATTATACTATGGATGCATCTCAGGGAACTTTTGATGTGAGCATTGCTAATTTACCAAATTACTTTACATCAACTCCTGTATCAGAGTCTTCTATTTTGGATAATCAAAGTTCCACAGATACAATTAATTTTTGCGTAACAGCAAATCAAGATATAGAGGATTTAAATGTTACTATTTTACCATTAGATGATGCAAGACCAGGTTTTAAATCTAATTATAAATTGGTATTAAATAATATTGGTACAGAAACTACCAACAATGTTTCAACCATTTTTAATTTTGATGAAACGAAACAATCTTTCATTTCAGCTGTTCCAAATGCAACAAGCACAGCCTCTAATAGTTTAAATTTTAATATAGATTCTATACAGCCATTCGAAATTATTGAGATTAAAATTACGATGCAAAATTTTGCACCACCAATTTTAAATGGGGATGACGTTTTAGACTTTTCAGCATTAGTATTGCCTAATTCAAATGATTATACACCAAATGACAATCAATATGATTTAGAACAAATCGTTGTAAACGCTTTTGACCCAAACGACATAAGAGTTTTACAAGGAGAAACTATAACTATTGATGAAACAGATGAATATTTAGATTATATCATTAGATTTCAAAATACGGGAAATGCAAATGCCACATTTGTGAGAATCGAAAACGTATTAGATACAGAGCTCGATTGGAGTACGCTAAAAACAGTAAGTGCAAGTCACGATTATCAAGTAAATATAACGAATAACAATAAGGTTGAATTTCTTTTCAATGACATAAATTTATCCTATGAAGCAATAGATGAGCTTAATAGCAAAGGTTATATTGCTTATAAAATTAAACCAAAATCAACAGTCCAGATAGGAAGTATAATGAGTGGAAATGCAAGTATATTTTTTGATTACAATCCGCCGATTATAACAAATACAGTATTTACCGAAGTAATAGAAACCTTAAGCGTAGATGATTTTTCCTTTGATAATAGAATAGCTATTTACCCAAATCCAACGAAGGATTATTTTAAAATAGAAAAATCAATCAATGTAAATATAGAATCTATTAGAATATACAATATTTCAGGAAACTTAGTCAAAGAGTTTACCACATCTGAAAGATATAATGTAAGTGATTTAAATTCTGGAATCTATTTTTTAAGAATAAAAACAGATAAATCTCAAACAATAAAGAAATTAGTAAAATCATAAAAACCTATGACCAACAGCGGCTATGCGCCAGGCGGGCATCAGTCTTCGGTTGAAATTTTACTGTAAAATCCGCCGAACGCAAAGCGACAAAAACGTTAACTGCAATTAACACAGACTAAATTTAAGAATGAAAAAGACATTAATTTCTATATTATCAACTTTAATAATTGGAGCTTTTTTATTTATAGGATATTGGAAATTACCTGAAGAAATTAATCGCAAATCGGATATAAAATTCGGCAATACTTTAATTGAAAAAATTGAAGATTATAAGAACATTACAGGTCATCTTCCTGACAATGATGATTGGAAAGAACTAGAAAAGCTTGGATTCGGAATAGAAGAATTAAAAAATAAACCTGATTATACAACTGACGGTATAAATTATGAGCTTACCTTTCTTGAAGGCTTTGATGGACCGTATTTAATGTGGAATTCAAAAGAGCGAAAATGGAAAACAGAAAACCCTACAATTTTTCGTAGTGGAAATATATCTGAGGTAAATCAAAATAACAAGCAATCAGATACATAATAATAAATGGAGATTATTCTCTTTTTTTAAGACCTTCGGATGAAAAATTTAAAAAATTAGAAGACGAACCAAATGCTTATAAAGCTGATTCTGATTTTGGTTATGGTTATGGAATTAGTATAACTCTTGATAGTTTAGAAAATAACTCAAAATATTCAGGAATAAATAGAGGCGTAACTACATTTAGATATATCAGAATTGAAGATTGTATCGATGGTCTAAACGTTATTGATAGAGACTCAATCATCTATGGATTATTATTAAGTTCATCTAAAAGAAACATTAAAATGATTACAAGCATACATTCTATGCCTTATTTAAATGAGATTAATGAGTCTTTTAAAATAAAAAGCAGATAATAAGTGGTTTTGCATCAGGCGGGCTGATGCGCAAACTTAAAACCCGTTTCGAAACCCGCCCGAACGCAAAGCCCCAAACCGTTGTAGCACATTTGATAAATCAATGAACAGATTAATATTCATCATATTTTTTGCCTTTAATTCTTCCTTTGGACAAACAATTCAATACGAAGCGAAAAAATTATTTATAGCAACTTTAAATGTTCCACAAAACAGTAGGAATAGTAATGAAGCATTTACTGACTTTGTATTAAAGAACAACCTAAACCGCCTTGTTTGCTATAAAGATGGAAAAGTTTCATCTGACATCACCTTTGACAATAAAGGAAACGTCATCACTAAAATTGAGAATGATAACACAATTATCAACAAAAGTGAATATCAATACGATGAAAAAGGGAGAGTAATTAAAACATCACATTATTCGCCAAATGGAGATTTTAAATATGGTTATGAATATGAATATTTGGAAGATACAAAACTGACTTATAAAAATCCCGGCAGAATACTTAAAAGCAAATACATTTTTATAAACAAAAATCAAAGAATTTCCATCGATTACGGAATCAATCAAGAAATTGTTTCAAAACAAATAGAAAAAATTAATTCAAATGGAGAATTAAAGCAAAAACAAGAATTTGTCAATGGCAGATTAAACCGAGAATTTATCTATTATTCAAAAGACGGAGAAAAATACGAAGATGAAATATTTTATACTGAAAACAATGAAGAAATTATCAAAACAAAAAAAGTAACCGACAATAATTTGATTGACAGTAATGGAAACACAATTATTAACTATTATGGCGATTTTAAAGTATCCGAATACCAATACAATTCTGCAAATCGATTAGTCTCATCTAACTTTTATTCAACAAAAGATGGACTTTGGAAAAAAGAAACCTATGAATACAAGAACGATACGATTTTAAAGAACAAATCACAGAATTACATTTTAACTGGGATAAACAAATCTTATGAGTTCATTTATAATAACGTCGGATTTTTAGAAAAAGTGATTAAAATTGACGGAACTGAAAAACAAATATTTGAATATAAATATCAACTGAACGAAAAATAAAAAACGTGCTATAACACGAGGCTATGAGCAATGCTTAATTTGAAAGCATTTGTATATTTACTAAAGTCAATTCCAGTTCAAAAATGATTGCATCTTTTGACGCATTGCTGATAGTCAAAATGATAACGTAGAAAGGAATAATTCAGAGAAAGAAATTGAACATTTTTTAAATTCCTTTTCGATTAAAAATGCACAATGAAACTGTTGCCAATATTGCAAACGTCGGGTTTTCATTCAAAAATTTTTGGTTGTCAAAATGAAGTTGCCTTCAATTCTGAAAAATGGAAAGAAAAAGGAGTTGATTGGCAATTAGCAGATACCAGAGAAAAAATGGTTTCCGATTTAATTTCAACTGATACTCTGATTGGAATGAATTCTAAAAGAATAATTGATTTATTGGGCGATCCGGACTTTGAGAAAGAAGAATCTCACGAGTTTTTACTACTCAGATGGGAGCCGGAAGTATATCCCGCAAGATGATTGAGTCTTAACGTACACCTTAATGCATTGAAATGAAGCTGTTTTTCAATGAAAATTCATTGCTTATTAAATTTTTTCTTTCTGTCTTGTTAATTTTGCTATGAAGAAGTTGAAATTCCTTATCTTCGCGGTTCTAAATATTGAAGTGATTTTTTAATGAAAGAGAAGATTTTGATTAACACGGATGAAATGGGAGATAATCATATCAGTGAATCCAGACAAACCCCCATTCGTCCGGGAGCATTTGAGATGACTGATGAAGAGAAAATTGCACTTATTGAAAGAGACATGTTCCATATCATGGAAACTTTAGGATTAGATCTTACAGATGATAGTCTTAAAGGAACTCCAAAAAGAATAGCCAAAGCTTATGTTAATGAGATTTTTGGCGGTCTCCATCCCAAGAGAAAACCGAAAATGTCTGTTTTCGAAAACAGCTATAAATATGGAGAGATGCTGGTTGAAAAAAACATCACAGTTTATTCTACCTGTGAGCATCATTTTTTACCTATTATCGGCCGTGCGCATGTAGCATATATTTCTAACGGAACGGTAATCGGTCTTTCCAAAATGAACAGAATAGTAGATTATTATGCCAAGCGTCCACAAGTACAGGAGCGATTGACTTTGCAAATAGTTGAAGAACTTCAAAAAGCTTTGGGTACGCAGGATGTTGCCTGTTTAATTGATGCCAAGCATCTTTGTGTAAACAGCCGTGGCGTCAGGGATATCGAAAGCAGTACGGTTACTTCCGAATTTGGAGGCAAATTTAAAGATCCGGCTGTAAAAAGAGAATTTTTAGATTATATTAAATTAGACACAACTTTTGAATAGGTTGTTTTTCTAATTTAAGTAATGAAATTTTAAATGTTTTAAAAAATGAAACTTTACGAAAACCAGGAATTAAAAATTTATAATTCTATTTCCGGAAAAAAAGAAGTCTTTAAAAGTCAGACAGAAGGATATGTTGGTATGTATGTTTGCGGTCCTACTGTTTACAGCAATGTCCATTTAGGAAACTGTCGTACTTTTATTTCTTTTGATCTGGTTTTTCGTTATTTAAAACATTTGGGATATAAAGTAAGATATGTTCGGAATATTACCGATGTAGGGCATCTGGAAGATGATGGAGAAACCGGAGAAGATCGTATTGCTAAAAAAGCGAGATTGGAGCAACTTGAGCCAATGGAGGTTGTGCAAAAATATACAGTTGATTTTCGCGATACCCTGCGCAAGTTTAATGCCTTGCCACCCAGTATAGAACCTACTGCTACCGGTCATATTGTTGAGCAAATTGAAATGACCAAAGCTATTATTGAAAAAGGTTTGGCTTATGAAGTAAATGGCTCTGTTTATTTCGACGTAATGAAATACAATGAAAACGAACATTACGGAATCTTGAGTGGCAGAAAGCTGGAAGATATGATTCCTAATACCCGGGAGTTGACTGCACAATCTGAAAAGAAAAACCCTCAGGATTTTGCTTTGTGGAAAAAAGCAGAACCTGAGCATATAATGAGATGGCCTTCTCCCTGGGGAGTTGGTTTTCCCGGCTGGCATTTAGAATGTACAGTGATGAGTTCTAAATATTTGGGAGAAACATTTGACATTCATGGAGGTGGAATGGATTTAAAATTCCCTCATCACGAATGTGAAATTGCTCAGGGACAGGCAGCTAATGGAGTGCCTCCGGTTCGCTACTGGATGCATGCTAACTTATTGACCTTAAACGGTCAGAAAATGGCTAAAAGTACAGGAAATAATATTTTACCTGCAGAATTATTCTCCGGTGAAAATCCAAATTTGAGTAAAGCCTATGCTCCAAGTGTAGCCAGATTTTTTATGATGCAGGCTAATTACAGAAGTGTACTTGATTTTTCAGATGAAGCTCTTCAGGCAGCAGAAAGAGGTTTTAAAAGATTGATGGATGCCATAGTTTTATTGCCTGATTTGCCAGTTTCAGAAAGTTCTTCTTTTGATGTGGAGAAGTGGAAACAGGATTGTTATGATGCTATGAATGATGATTTTAACAGTCCTGAGGTTATAGCCAAACTATTTGAAGCTGTCCGTTTTATTAATTCTGTAAATGCCAATCAAGAGCGTATTTCTCAGGAAGATAAAGAAATTCTGGAAGAAACTATGAAGGTTTTTAGTTTTGATATTCTTGGTCTTACACCTTTAGATTCGGTTAAAACAGATGATAGAGACAGAGAACGTTTAGAGCAGGTAATCAAATTGCTGATCGATTTAAGAAAAAGAGCGAGAGATAACAGAGATTTTGAAACTTCCGATAAAATCAGAGATGAGCTTGCCAAATTAGGAATTGCGCTTAAAGACGGAAAAGAAGAAACCGTATTTACTTTAGAATAATGTGGAGAAAAATTCTCATATCACCATTTGTTTTTCTGATTAGAATTTATCAACTGGTCATTTCTCCTTTACTTCCCAAGTCTTGCCGGTTTCAGCCTACTTGCTCACATTATACCATAGAAGCTTTAAGAACGCATGGATTGTGGTCCGGTTTGCGGTTAGCTTTTAAAAGAATTTCACGTTGTCATCCCTGGGGAAGTTCAGGTTTTGATCCGGTTCCTCCAGCTAAATCAGACAAGATTCTGTAAGAGAATATCCTGCAGCTAAACTGATTTAACTATCTTTGCCACTTTCAAACAAAGAAATATGTCGTTTATCGCTATCGTCTGGGATCCGCCTTTAGGTATAGATTTAGGTTTTTTTACCCTCAGATATTACAGTTTGATGTACCTGATCGCTTTTGTGCTGGGATGGTATATTATGAAGTTTATTTATAAAAAAGAACAGGTAGATTTAGAAAAGCTCGATCCTTTATTTATTTATACTGTTTTAGCAACTCTTATTGGTGCCCGTTTGGGTCATGTTATTTTTTATCAATCTGAGTTATTTACAGAAGATCCTTTATCTGTTTTTCTTCCTTTTAAATTTGTTCCTGAATTTGAATTTACCGGTTTTCAAGGTTTAGCCAGTCATGGTGCAGCATTAGGAATTATGGTGGCCATGTATCTGTATCATAAAAAAGTTCTTCATAAACCTCTTTTATGGATTCTTGACCGGGTGGTGATTCCGGTAACTATTGGCGGGATGTTTATTCGGCTGGGAAATTTTATGAATTCTGAAATTGTTGGAAAACCTACAGGATCTGACTTTGGAGTGATTTTTACAGAATATCCGGCCAAAATAGGATTAGCCGGACCGGCAGTTCCCAGACATCCGGCTCAGCTTTATGAAGCAGGTTGTTATTTGATTATCTTTTTACTTTTGTGGTGGATTTATAATAAAACCAATAAATCTGAAAGAATGGGATATCTTTTTGGAATGTTTATGCTGTTGTTGTGGCTGGTGAGATTTCTCATCGAATTTGTAAAAGAACCTCAAGTCGAAGAAAGAGCTGCCTGGTTATTAAATACCGGTCAGGTATTGAGTATTCCATTTATTTTATTGGGAATTTATTTTGTCTTAACTGCCAAAAACAGAATAGCTCCAAAAGTTTAAACATATTTATCTATGAAAAAATTATTTTTTATTGTCTTGCTTTTTATTGGATTCTCAGCTTGTAAAGAAGGAAAATCAACTCATGAATCTCTTGAAACCGAAGAAATAAAATTTTCCAAAGACGGAGAGTTGAATTTCTATAATCAAGCAGGTGAAATTATTTCAAAAATAGACATAGAAACAGCAATTTCAGAATACGAACAACAGACAGGTTTGATGTACAGACATTCCATGGAAGAAAATCAGGGAATGCTTTTTATATATGAGGATGAACGTGCCCGTCCTTATTTTTATATGAAAAATACTTATATAGGTCTTGACCTGATTTATATTTCAGCCGATAAAAAAATAGTTGATTTTAATGAAAATGCCAAGCCTTTAGATGAATCTACACTTTCTTCTGATGCGCCTGCCAAATATGTCTTGGAAGTGAATGCAGGAATGGTTAAAAAATGGAATCTTAAAAAAGGAGATTCTCTGTCTTTTACTCTGAATTAAGTTTTTTTTAAAAAAATAACTTTAATCTTCCTCTTTTTTTAGAATATAAGTGAAACCTGACTGAGTGAGTTTTAAGGTTTTTTCTTCAGAATTAAATTCTATTTGTAATCCAGCGGGAGGAAATTCAAAAGTTTGTTCATCTACTTGATTTAATCGAAAAGCGGGCTGACCTGTGGCCTGACCATACAATAAATTGTTTTCAAGAAAAATATCCAGTTTTAGAGGAAAGCTTTCACTTGAATAAGTTCCTGTAAATTGATTTGCATTTTTAACTTCTTCAAAATGTGGAAGTGAATATTTATATCCAAAATAAATTTCTAAAATACCAAGGAAAACTTCATTGAGATCCATTTTGTTTCCATTCAATAAAAGACTAACAGCGGTTTTCTCTTCAGGAAAAAAAACAGCTAAAGACTGGAAACCATCAATACCGCCGGTATGACCATAAACTTTTTTATCACGATAAGGAAGTTGAAAAAGTCCAAGGCCAAATTCCTTTCTTGCAGTAGTCATTTCTTTTAAAGAAGATTTTTCTAAAAGATTTCCTTCAAATAAATGGTAAAAAAATGAAGATACCTCATCAGCTTGTGCCGCAATAGCACCTGCTCCTAAAGGAATAGAAGGATTGGTTTCAGAAGCTGTTTCCCAATTGTTTTTTGGATAATAAGAAAGTGCCTCATTATTTTTCGATTTGATTCTTCCGGCATATTTACTTCGTTTTAATTGTGCAGGTGAAAAAATTCTTTTTCGGATAATTTTTTCAAAATCTTTATCTTCTATTTCTTCAGCTATAAAAGTCAATAAGACATAATTGGTATTAGAATATTCAGATGAAGTTCCGGGAGAGAAATTGCTTCCGTTTTTGGTGAATAATTCTATTAATTCTTCTTTGGTTTTAGGTTGATTCAACCACTCTGAATAAGCGGGATCATCGGTGAAATTTACCAGTCCGCTTTGATGAGAAAGTAAATGTTCAATAGTAATTTCCTTAGCATTAGGAATTTCCGGAAAGAATTTATCAATAGTAGTTTCTAAAGTGAGTTTTTCTTCTTCTATTAATTGTAAAATTACAGTAGCAGTAAAAGTTTTCGAGACCGATCCTATTCTGTATAAAGTTTGTGGATTGGCTCGATTTCGAAGTTCCACATCACTAAAACCAAAAGCTTTTTGATAAACTGTTGATCCGTTTTGATTAATGGCAGTACTTCCCATAATCATATTTTTTTCATCTAAATAATTAAATAAACTGTCGAGCTTCTCCCGATTAAAATCCTGAGAGAAAGTTGAGATGTTAAAGAAGATGAAAGTCAATAAGAAAATTAATCTCATTTTAAAGCTTTTTTAGATATGGCCAAAGATAGAAAAATCCTGTTTTAAGTTTATCAAACTTTAGACAAACATCAGGTTATTAATCATTATAAAAATAGTATTTTTGCAATTTAAATATTTGAACCACCCTACTATAGACGTAAAAATGAAAAAATCCGCTTTGATTTCTGTATTTAATAAAGAGGGAATTGCAGAAATCGCTAAAAAATTACATGAATTAAATTATAAAATATTTTCTACGGGAGGTACTGAAAAGTTCCTGGTTGATTTAGGTCTTCCCATACAATCTGTTGAATCAGTCACTGATTATCCATCAATTTTAGGAGGCAGAGTAAAAACGCTTCACCCAAAAATTTTTGGAGGAATCTTAAACCGAAGAGACCATGATTCTGACAGGGCAGAAGTGCAGCAGTATGAAATTCCTAATCTGGATGTAGTCATTGTAGATCTTTATCCTTTTGAAAAAACAGTAGCTTCAGGAGCTTCTGAGGAAGATATTATAGAAAAAATTGATATAGGCGGTATTTCTTTAATCCGAGCGGCTGCCAAGAATTTTAAAGATGTTTTCTGTGTTTCTTCACAGCGTGATTATCCTGAGTTTTTGCAATTACTCTCAGAGAATAAAGGAGAGTTTTCTTTAGCTGATAAAAAACGTTTTGCTGCTAAAGCATTTAATGTTTCTTCTCATTATGATACAGCTATTTTTAATTATTTGAATGAAAAAGAAGAAACCTTTAAAATCAGTCTTAGCCATAAAAAATCTTTAAGATACGGTGAAAATCCACATCAGAAAGGAAGTTTTTATGGCGATTTTGATCAGGCTTTTAAACAATTGCATGGAAAAGAACTTTCTTACAACAATCTTCTGGATGTAGATGCAGCTGTCAATCTGATGAATGAATTTCAAGGTGAAAATCCAACTTTCGCTATTCTTAAACACAATAATGCCTGTGGAGTAGCTCAAAGAGATACTTTAGTGGAGGCCTATAAGGCTGCACTGGCCGGTGATCCTGTTTCTGCTTTTGGAGGAATTTTAATCAGTAATACTTCCATTGATAAACAAACCGCTCAGGAAATTGATCATTTATTTTGCGAAGTGGTCATCGCTCCTTCTTTTGATTCAGAGGCATTTGAGATCTTGACTTCCAAAAAGAACCGGATTTTATTAGAGCAAAAAGAAAATCATTTTGATGGAAAAACAGTGAGAAGCTGTTTGAATGGTGTGTTGGTTCAGGACAGAGATTTAAAAACTGATCAGAGAGAAGATTTAGAAACAGTTACTAAAAAAGCACCTGATTCGTCACAAATTGAAGATCTGCTTTTTGCTTCTAAAATCTCGAAACACACAAAATCAAATACTATCGTACTGGCGAAAAACAAACAACTTTGTGCCAGCGGTACAGGTCAAACCTCAAGAGTGGATGCTTTAAACCAGGCTGTTGAAAAAGCCAGGGTTTTTAAATTTGATTTAAATGGGGCAGTGATGGCCAGTGATGCTTTTTTTCCTTTTCCTGATTGTGTGGAAATAGCAGATAAAGCAGGAATAACAGCTGTTTTACAACCGGGAGGTTCAAAAAAAGATAATCTGAGTATTGATTATTGTGATCAAAATGATATGGCTATGGTCTTTACCGGAGTTAGACATTTCAAACATTGATATTTTTTTTATTTATTTGTAGAGCTAAGATTAAAATGATTTATGGGATTCTTTGATTTTTTAACAGAACATATTGCTATAGACCTCGGTACTGCCAATACCCTGGTGATTCACAAAGATAAAGTAGTAGTGGACAGCCCATCCATTGTGGCAAGAGACAGAATAACCGGGAAAATTATAGCTGCCGGAAAAGAAGCGGCTCTCATGCAAGGAAAAACACATAGTGATATTGAAACTATCAGACCTTTAAAAGATGGTGTAATAGCAGATTTTGAAGCAAGTGAACAAATGTTGACTATGTTTATCAAAGAAATCCCTTCTTTAAAAAGAAGATTGTTTACGCCTTCTTTGTTGATGGTTATTTGTATTCCTTCCGGAATTACAGAGGTTGAGATGAGAGCGGTAAAAGAAAGTGCTGAAAGAGTAAACGGAAAAGAAGTTTATCTTATTCATGAGCCTATGGCAGCAGCAATAGGAATTGGTGTTGATATTAAACAACCCAAAGGAAATATGATTGTAGATATTGGTGGCGGAACAACCGAAATTGCTGTTATTGCTTTAGGTGGAATTGTTTGTGACAAATCGGTTAAAGTGGCTGGAGATCAATTTACAGCTGATATTGTTTATTATATGCGAACTCAGCACAATTTATATATTGGCGAAAGAACAGCTGAGAAAATAAAAATCCAGATTGGAGCAGCTACTGAAGATTTGGAAACTCCGCCTGAAAATATGGAAGTACAAGGAAGAGACTTGCTGACAGGAAAACCTAAACAGGTTGAAATCTCTTATCGTGAAATAGCTAAAGCTTTGGATAAATCGATTATGAGAATTGAAGATGCTGTTCTTGAAACTCTTTCTGAAACCCCGCCGGAATTAGCTGCCGATATTTATAATACCGGTATTTATTTAGCCGGTGGTGGTTCTATGTTAAAAGGTTTGGATAAAAGACTTTCTCAGAAAACAGATCTTCCGGTTTTTATTGCTGAAGATCCTTTAAGAGCAGTAGTTAGAGGGACAGGAATTTGTCTGAAAAATATTGAGGCTTACAAAAGTGTGTTGAAGAAATAGAAAATTATGAGCAATGTCTAATATTATAGATTTTTTTATTCGATATAAGAACACATTGCTTTTTCTTTTTCTGCTGATGATTTCTTTAATATTGACTATTCAAGCTCATTCTTATCAAAAAAGTAAGTTTGTTAGCTCAGCCAATACTGTTACCGGAAAGATTTTTACCTTAAAAACCTACATCGAAAATTATTTCGATCTGAAAGAAAGTAACAGCAGATTAATCAACGAAAATAAAGATTTAAGGCAAAGACTGCTTAATTTTTATATTAAAGCAGATGCCGTTTATTTTCCGGATACTACCGGATTTACAGCAGATTATTCTGTTTTTAATGCCAATGTTATCTCCAATCAATATGCAAAACTTGATAATTATATTTTAATTGATAAAGGATCGAAAGATCAGGTAGGAGAAGATCAAGGTGTGATTACAAGCAAAGGAATTGTTGGTGTGGTAGAAAAAGCAACAGAAAATTATTCGAGAGTTATTTCCATTTTAAATTCACAGCTTGCCATTAATGCTCAACTGAAAAATTCAGATCATTTTGGAACTTTAAGCTGGAAAGGAGGAAATCCCAATAAAATGGAATTTACCGATATTCCCCGTCAGGCAGAAGTTCAGTCGGGAGATACTATCATTACCAATGGACGTTCTTTTATTTTTCCTAAAGGGATTCCTATTGGTACTGTGATGGATTTTCATTTTGATGCCAGCGGAAATTATTATGTGATTGATGTTGAGCTGTTTAATGATATGACCAATATTGGAAATGTTTATATTATCAAAAACAATTCCAGACCGGAAATAGAAAAATTAATGCCTGCAGATGAGTAATGACTTTTTTATAAATACAGGGAGATTTGTATTTTTTGTATTACTTCAGGTAATTATTCTAAATCAAATCAACTTTTTAGGGTATATAAATCCGTATCTGTATATACTTTTTATTTTAATTTTACCCGTAAGTTTTCCTGCCTGGCAGGTTATTTTATTGGGTTTTCTTCTGGGTCTGTCTGTAGATATTTTTGAAGATAGTGGTGGCATGCATGCCGCTGCTTGTCTGGTGATTTCTTACCTGAGACCTAAGCTGCTGCGTGCTTCTTACGGATTGAGTTATGATTATCAAACATTAAAATTTTATGATACCTCTTTTAAAGAGCGGTTTATTTTTGTTACTTTAATGGTAATTATTCATCATCTGGTTCTTTTTCTACTGGTGTTTTTTAACTTTTCTCACAGTATTTTGATTCTCAAGAATACTTTGTTTTCGGGTATATTTACTATTTTCTTGATTTTAGTAACAGCAACTCTTTTTCAAAGGATAAAACGATAAATGCGTAAACTTCTTTTGTTTTTTTTAGTCATTCTGGTTGGACTTATTTTCATTGGACGACTTCTGTATCTGCAAGTCTTTAATACTTCATTTGCCATTATTTCTGAAAGAAATGCCATTAAAACTGAATATATTTATCCTTTAAGAGGAAATATTTATGACAGAAACGGACGGCTTCTGGTATCAAATCAACCGATTTATGATGTGATGGTAATACCAAGAGAGGTTAGGAAATTTGATACACTCGAATTTGCCGGACTGTTAAATATCACTCCTGAACGTTTAAGAGAGCAATTGGATAAAGCCAAAGTATATTCTCCTCGTTTGGCTTCGGTGGTTGTGCCTCAAGTTTCTAAGGCTGAATATGCTTATATACAGGAAAAAATGAGGAAATTCCCGGGATTTTATATTCAAAAACGAGCTTTACGTGATTATAAAGTAAAAGGTGCAGCCAATGTCCTTGGTTATATTTCAGAAGCCAATCCTGCTGATATTCAAGAAAATTCCTATTATGAACCCGGAGATTTAATTGGCAGAAGCGGAGTGGAGAGACAGTATGAAGAACTTCTAAGAGGAAAAAAAGGTGTGCGCTATCTTCAAAAAGACAGATTTAATAAAGATATAGGTTCTTATAAAGAAGGAATTTATGATACTTTACCCGTTAAAGGAAAAGATCTTGTTTTAAGTCTGGATATGGATTTACAAGAATATGGAGAAATGCTCATGCAGCAAAAGCGTGGTGGAATTGTTGCTATCGAACCGGCAACAGGAGAATTGCTGAGTTTAGTAACAGCTCCAAGTTATGACCCCAGTCTTCTTGTCGGACGTAAACGATCTGAAAATTTTACCCGGCTTTGGTATGATACCATCAACAAACCACTTTTAGACAGAAGTTTATTGGCTACTTATCCTCCGGGTTCCACTTTTAAAGGAATCACCGGAGCTATAGCCCTTCAGGAAGGTGTAATCAACAGAAATAAAACCATTCCTTGTCATCATGGATTCTATTATGGAAGACATGGACATATGCGTTGTCATTCACATGCTTCTCCTCTTTCTGTGGTGGCAGCAACGGCTCAATCCTGTAATACTTTTTTTGCCAAATCTTACTGGTGGACCATAGATAATTACAAAACTCCTCAGGAAGGTATGGATGCCTGGAACGATTATTTAGCAAGTTTCGGATTAGGCGATTTTTTAGGATACGACTTGCCAACAGGAAGAAGAGGATTTATTCCTACCGGTGAATACTATAATCGCGCCTATAATTTCCCGACTTTTAGATGGTCGGCTACTTATACCTTATCAAATGGAATAGGACAAGGAGAAGTTTTGACAACTCCTATTCAACTGGCAAATATGACAGCTGTTATAGCTAACCGAGGTTGGTTTTATACTCCTCATATTTTAAAAAAAATAGAAGGAGAAGCTGTTATTGATGAAAGATTTACAACAAAAAATTATTCTAAAGTTGATAAAGAACATTTTGAACCTATTGTAGAAGGAATGCATGGGGTTTATAAATATGGAACCGCAAGCGCTACTCAAATTCCGGGTATTGAGATCTGTGGAAAAACAGGAACAGCTGAAAATTTTACAAGAATTAACGGAAAAAGAGTTCAGCTTACCGATCATTCTATTTTTATTGCTTTTGCGCCGAAAGATGATCCAAAAATAGCAATCGCGGTTTTTGTGGAGAATGGAAGATGGGGTTCAAGATATGCTGCCAGAATCGCCAGTTTGATGATTGGGAAATATCTGAAAGGAACGGTGGATCGAAAAGATATGGAAGAATGGATTTTGGAAAATGGACTGGAAGATGAGTATGCAAAAGAATATAGTGGACTGGAATTTAAAATTAACCAATAATGAAAAAATCAAAAGACTTACCTGACTGGATCAGTATCTTAATCTTTTTCCTGTTGGTGATTTTTGGCTGGATGAATATTTTTTCAGCTTCCCTGGGAGAAACAGGAACTTATCATGGTTTTGATTTTAATGAAATCTATACAAAACAAGCTGTTTGGATAGGGTTGAGTCTGGTACTCATTGTTCTGATTTTAATGATAGAGGCAAAATTTTATCAGCGCTTTTCCTCTTTGATTTATTTGATTTCCTTGTTTTCTCTTTTAGGATTATTTGTCTTTGGAAAAACCATCTCAGGACAAACCGCTTGGTATTCTTTTGGCAGTTTTAGCATTCAGCCGGCCGAATTTGTAAAAGCTTCAACAGCTTTGGCTCTGGCTAACTACTTGAGTGATATTCAGGTTGATATAAAATCTTTTAAACATCAACTATATGCTTTTATTATTATTTTTATTCCCGCTATTCTAATTTTAGGACAACCTGATCCCGGAAGCGCTCTGATTTATGCTGCGTTTATTTTTCCGCTTTATAGAGAAGGACTTTCAGGAATTTATCTGGTGTTAGGTTTTGCTGTGATAGCTCTTTTTGTTTCTACTTTGCTGTTTGGTTCTTTATGGGTGACAGCAGGAGTGATCCTGATTTTAGGTTCGATTTTATTTTTAAAGCAGGAAAGAAAGAATTTTTTAAAATATATTTTTATCTCCATAGCTTCTATAATTTTTTCTTTTTCCGTAAGCTATATTTTCGAAAATATCTTTCAACAACATCATAGGGATCGTTTTGATGTGGTTTTGGGAAAAACTTCAGACTTAAAAGGTATCGGTTATAATACCCATCAAAGTATTGTAGCTATAGGAAGTGGAGGCTGGTCAGGAAAAGGCTGGACAGAAGGAACGCAGACAAAAGGAAATTTTGTACCTGAACAACATACAGATTATATTTTTAGCACCATAGGTGAGGAGTGGGGATTTATAGGAAGTGCAGCAGTGGTAGTGCTGTTTGTTTTGTTGATTAGCAGAATTATTTTCCTTGCCGAAAGACAACGATCTGTTTTCTCAAGAGTGTATGGATACAGTGTAGCAGGTATTCTCTTCATTCACTTTACTGTCAATCTTGGGATGGTAATAGGTATTTTACCTACTGTTGGGATTCCTCTTCCCTTTTTGAGTTATGGCGGTTCCTCTTTATGGGGATTTACAATCTTGATTTTTGTCTTCTTAAAATTGGATGCTGAGCGAAAACAATTGACTAATATTTAATCTTGGGGTTTAAAAAGTTCAGGATGCTTTCTTTAATTTTATTATATCGATAATTCGCAAGATATCCGTCATAAACAACTGGCATTCTGTTTTTAAGCTTAAAATTCGGAAGGATATCTTCAAATAATCTAACTTAAATTTTTACTTAAACTTATCAGGTCTTTTTCTTTTCAAGGCCGATTGACAGCAGCAATTCACTCGAAATGAAGAAGAATACTGAAAGGGGAGTGAGGGTAGGGTAATAATTTCAGAGTTTTCTAATTAGTTCATCAGGTTTTAAAAATCTCATCAATTCCTGATTAAGCCGGAGGCACCTAGCATCTGCAAGGCTTATCAAGAAAAACATCCTGAAAAACAGGAAAAATCAATCTTTTGGTTTATTTTTGAAACTATTTGAAAAATGATGAAATTCTCATTCTATGAGTAAAATAAAAGATATTGCTGAAATTAAATTACCTAAACTTGGTGAAAGTATAACTGAAGCTACTATTATTCAATGGCTTATAAAGGAAGGAGATCCTGTTGAAAAAGGCATGGCCGTTTTGGAAGTGGCCACAGATAAAGTTGATTCTGAAGTTCCGGCTCCTTTTCATGGGAAAATTTTAAAGATTTTTTCCGAAAGAGATGAGGTGGTTAAAGTAGGTCAGGTCATTGCTGAAATGGAGGTTCATGATAAAGCTCCTTCCGGCACCCGGGTGGAAACCACCATTTCCATTGAAGAATCTGAAGCTCCTGATCCTTTGCCGGTAAAAAAGAAAGCCGTAAAAAAACAATCTGTCCCACAGCCGGCTCTCGCACATACAGCGCAAATTTCAGGAAGAACAGACAATAGTTTTTATTCTCCTTTAGTGAAAAAAATCGCCATAGAAAATCATATTAGTTATGAAGAGCTTGCCAGAATCCCTGCTCAGGGTAAAGATGGGCGATTGAGAAAAAGCGATATTTTTAAATATATAGAAGAAGGAAGACCTGCTCAGTTTATGCAGTCTTTCGTTCCTGAACCTCAGGATTCCGGTTTTAAAATTCCGGATTTGAAATTTGATAAAGGAAGCGGAAAAATTATTGAACTGGATAGGATGGGCCGGATGATTGCAAAACATATGGTCTTTTCAAAAATAGCCTCTCCGCATGTAACTGCTTATGTGGAAGCAGATATGACAGATATGGTTAATTGGAGAAATGAGCATAAAGATAAATTTCAGGAGAAATACGGTCAAAGATTAACTTTTACACCCTTATTCGTAGAAGCTGTAGCTAAGGCCATAAAAGATTTTCCAAGAATTAATTCCTCTATAGACGGCAATAAAATAATTCTAAAAGAAGATATTAATATTGGTATCGGAGCTGCTTTACCTAATGGAAATATTATTGTTCCTGTTATTAAAAATGCAGATCAAAAAGATTTACCTCAATTAGCCAAAGATGTTAATGAACTTGTTGAGAAAGCCAGAAATAATAAACTAAGTGCAGATGATACTTCCGGTGGAACTTTCACTATTTCCAATGTGGGAACTTTTGGAAGTTTAATGGGAACTCCTGTTATCAATCAACCTGAGGCAGCGATTTTAGCTACCGGAGTGATAAAAAAACGTGCCGAAGTAATGGAATATGAAGAAGGTGATAAAATTGAAATTCGGCAGATGATGTATTTATGCTTATCTTTTGATCATAGTTATATTGATGGAAACTTAGCCGGAAGTTTTCTGAGAAGAATAGCTGATTATTTTGAAGATTTTAAAAGTGATAAAAAGATTTAAAATCCCATTGTTGAACCTTCTTTACTTAACCAGATGATAAAAACTGAAATGAAAATAGATAAATCTATAATCAAAAAAGCCTTTTCTAAATTTGCTGAAGCCAAGGCTTTGACTGAGATATATGAAAAACATTTTAAAGTAACTTCCAAATATGTGCATGCTACTTCCAGAGGGCATGAAATTATTCAGATAGCTGTAGGAATGCAGTTAAATCCTCAGGATTATGTTTTTCCGTATTATCGCGATGATGCTATGCTTCTTGGTTTAGGAATGACTCCCAAAGATTTGATGTTGCAATTGCATGCCAAAAAAGAAGATCCCTTTTCGGGAGGAAGAACTTACTATTCTCATCCAAGTCTGAATGAAGAAGATAAACCCAAAATTCCTCATCAAAGTTCAGCTACCGGTATGCAGGCCATTCCGGCTGCAGGTACAGCTTTGGGAATTCAGTATAAAGAATTGGAAAAAATAGCATTTGACAATTTAAAAGATGCTGAACTGCCTGTGGTGGTTTGTTCTTTAGGTGATGCCAGTGTTACAGAGGGAGAAGTTGCAGAAGCTTTTCAGATGGCAGGATTAAGACAACTTCCTATTTTGTTTTTAGTTCAGGATAACGGATGGGATATTTCGGCAACAAAAGATGAAATCAGAGCTCAAAATGCTTTTGAATATATTAAAGGTTTTAAAGGAATAGAAGGAATAAGTCTTGATGGAACTAATTTTGAAGAAACTTATACTTCTATCGAAAAAGTTTTGAATACCATTAGAAAGGAAAGAAGACCTTTCCTGGTTCATGCGGATGTGCCTTTGTTAAATCATCATACTTCAGGAGTTCGAATGGAATTTTACCGCGATGATTTAGAAGAGCATCAAAAAAACGATCCTTATCCTAAAATGAAGGAGTTTTTAAAAGTTTCAGGTATTTCAGATGCAGAAATTGAAGCCCTGGAAATGCTGGCTAAATTAAAAGTAAAAGAACAGTATCAGGAAGCTTATGAAGCTGAAGATCCTTCACCTGAAGATTTGTTTACCTATGATTTTGCTCCTACACCTGTAATGGAAGAGACAGGAGAACGTTCTCCTGAAGATGCAGCAGAAATAGTGATGGTTGACAGTGCCATTCATGCAATAGAGGAAATTATGAGAAAACATCCTGAAAGTTTATTGTACGGACAAGATGTTGGAAGAAGATTAGGAGGAGTTTTTAGAGAAGCTGCTACGCTGGCAGAAAAATTTGGAGATAATCGGGTTTTTAATACGCCTATACAGGAAGCTTTTATAGTGGGTTCAACAGTAGGAATGTCTGCTGTAGGATTAAAACCTATTGTTGAAGTTCAGTTTGCCGATTATATCTGGCCCGGTTTAAATCAACTTTTTACGGAAGTAAGCCGAAGTTGTTATCTGTCTAATGGAAAATGGCCGGTATCGATGATTTTAAGAGTGCCTACCGGAGCTTATGGCAGCGGAGGACCTTATCATTCAAGTTCTGTGGAAAGTGTAGTTTGCAATATCAAAGGTTTAAAAGTAGTTTATCCCAGCAATGGTGCAGATTTAAAAGGATTAATGAAAGCTGCCTTTTATGATCCCAATCCGGTGGTGTTTTTTGAACATAAAGGTTTGTATTGGAGCAGGGTTCCGGGTACACATAGAGCTACAACCGTTGAGCCTTCAGAAGATTATATGATTCCTATAGGAAAAGCTTCTGTAGTTCAGGAAATCTGGAAACAAGAACAAGAAGAAACAATTTCCATTATTACTTACGGGATGGGTGTCCATTGGGCTTTAAATGCAGCAGAAGAGTTGAAAATGAAGGATCAGATAGAAGTGGTTGATCTAAGATCTTTAGCTCCATTAGATATGGAAACCGTTATAAAATCCGTAAAAAAATGCGGAAAATGTCTGGTGATTACAGAAGAACCTTCAGAAAATTCTTTTGCAGGTTCATTAAGAGGAAAAATTCAGGAAGATTGTTTTAATTATTTAGATGCCCCGGTGATGTTGTTGGGAAGTGAAAATTTACCGGCTATTCCATTAAATTCTACTTTAGAAAAAACGATGATTCCAAACGTGGAAAAAGTGAAAGCGAAAATTCAGGAATTAATGGATTATTAAACCATGAGAGAGCAGAAGATTGATATTTAAAAAATGGAAAAAGATCAATTTCATCCAAAAAATTACTGGAATCAGATTTATCAAAATAAAACTTCTTCTCAATTAAGCTGGACTGAAGAGAAGCCTGATACTTCTCTTGAATTTTTTGAGTTGCTCGACATTCCAAAAACAGCAAGAATACTGGATGTGGGCGGAGGAGAAAGTAAGTTGCCTGATTTTTTACTGAAATCGGGATTTAACCATATCAGTGTTTTGGATATTTCTGCTGAAGCCTTAAAAAGAGCTCAGCACCGATTAGGTAAAGACTCTTCAAAAATCAGCTGGATTGTAGGTGACATTACTAAAATTCAATTAGAAGACTCATTTGATGTTTGGCATGATCGTGCAGCTTTTCATTTTTTGACTAAAGCCGAACATATTCAACATTATTTATCGGTGGTAAAAAGAGTTAATCCGGAATTTCTAATTGTCGGATGTTTTTCAAAATCAGGACCGGAAAAATGCAGTGGTTTGCCTGTCACTCAATACGATGAAAATGATTTATCATCTGTTTTTGATTTCGCTTATAAAAAAGTAAAATGTGTAAACACCACTCATTGGACTCCTTCAGGAAAATCTCAAAATTTTATATTTTGCGGATTTAAAAGAAAAGTGAACGAAGTTTAAAAAAGCAGCAATATGGAAGAAACTCCTATCGATCATGGATTTTGGACAGAATTAATTTCAAAAGCGCTTACAAAATTTCATGATCTTGTACCCAGATTAATTTATGCGGTGATTTTTTTCATTATCGGCATATTTTTAATCAAGATTTTATTGCGCTTGCTCAGACGTGTCATGGAAAAAGCCAAAACGGAATTGTCTATCCGTGGTTTTATTGAAAGTATGAGTATAGCCATCTTGTACGCATTTTTAGCGTTTGTTATAGGGAGAACTTTAGGAGTTAAAGCTTCAAATTTTATTGCGATTTTTACAGGAGCTACTGTAGCTATTGGTTTTGCTTTACAAGGAAGTCTGGCCAATTTTGCTGGTGGTTTGCTTATCTTAATATTTAAACCTTTTAAAATAGGAGATGAGGTTCAAATAAAAGAAATTCAGGGAATTGTATCAGATATTAATATTCTTTATACACGTGTTCATAATTGGAGAGGTGAATATTATACCTTACCCAACGGGAAAGTAGCTAATGAAGTAGTAAAAAATAATTCTTCCAACGAATATAGAAGAGTACAGATCGAATTACATTTTAATTTGGAGGAAGATTTTGATCAGGTAAGAGAAATTATTGTTTCTACCATGAAAAAAAATCCGCGGGCTGCTCAGCATCTTCCTTTTCAATTGTGGATTAGCAGTATTCAAACTTATTATATTCAAGCATCTGCCAGATGCTGGTGTAAAACAACTGATTATTGGGGAGTGTATTGGTCACAAATAGAAATGATTAAAAAAGCTCTGGAAGAAAATGGAATCAAACTGCAAGTTCCTAAATATGTGATTGAACAAATGCCTCAAAAAGAGGATTTATGATTTAACAATAAAACTATGAAAGGAATCATTCTGGCCGGAGGAACCGGAACACGTTTACATCCATTAACTCTCACCGTTAGCAAACAGCTCTTACCGGTTTATGATAAACCTATGATTTATTATCCTTTGTCTGTTTTAATGCTGGCCGGGATTCGGGAAATTTTAATTATTTCTACCCCCAGAGATTTACCTAATTTTAGACGCCTGCTTGGAGACGGATCTCAACTGGGAATTGATTTATCTTATGAAGAGCAACCTCAGCCTGAAGGTTTGGCTCAGGCCTTTATTATAGGTGAAGAATTTATAGGACAGGATGACGTTTGTCTGATATTAGGAGATAATATTTTTTATGGAGCAGGATTGCAAAAAATGATGGCAGAAGCAGTTCAAACGGTTAAAACAGATAAAAAAGCCGTGATTTTCGGAAATGCCGTAAAAGATCCTCAGCGCTACGGTGTAGCAGAATTTGATGAGGATATGAATGTTTTAAAAATTGAGGAAAAACCGCTCAAACCAAAATCCAATTATGCGGTTGTAGGTTTGTATTTTTATCCGAATGAAGTGATTGATATTGCCAAAAAAGTAAAACCTTCTGAAAGAGGAGAACTTGAAATAACTTGTGTAAATCAAAATTTTCTTAAACAAAACCGGTTAAAAATGGAAATTCTGAGCAGAGGTTTTGCCTGGTTGGACACAGGAACACATGAAGCCTTGACAGAAGCTACTGAATTTGTAAAAGCTGTTGAAAAAAGAACAGGTTTAAAAATAGCTTGTATAGAAGAAGTTGCTCTTCACATGAAATGGGTTTCAAAAGAGCAGATTAAGCAACAAATAAAAGGGATGAAAGGAGACTATTATCAATATATCGAACATATTATCAAATAAAAATCCCTTTATCTTCTTCAAAAATCATATGAAGTTTCTTAATCTTTTTCCTTTAAAAAACGATTTTCTTAAACTCTTTTTTTCTTCTCAAATAACTCTGAATAATATGTCTGGCATTCCTGTCGTCTTTCATAGGAGTTAAAAGATGACGAATAATTTTTGGAGAATGCAGTTGATAATTTAGATCGAAAAAAGCAATTCCTTTAAATTTTCCTTCTTCTATAAGAAGTACACTCTTTTCTGCCGGATGTCTTCCCGGACCGACTAACATCAAATTATCATGAGGAAAGCTATAATTCTCAATTAATTTTTCAACTTTTTGATTATAATCTTCAGGAGATTCCTGCTGAATACAAGCACCCGCACATTTTTCGATTCCCACATTAAAACAAGCTGATTGGGTTGAGTGCAGTCCGGTTAATTTTAAACATAAATCGTACTCCTCAACCATCTTATCCAAACTTTTTTTAGCTTGAGACAGATTGTTAAAGGTGGTAATATATTTTTTCCTTGGTTGAACTTTTGAAATCTTTAAATTGAGATAGCCATTTTTATCTTTAAAAGAATATAAAGCATATTCGAAAATATCTCTTTTTAAAGCCTGATTATACTTTGGTTTTAGCTTTTTAATTTCATGATTTTCCAGCAGAAGAGCCATCAGTTCATTTCCCGTCAGATCATAACTCACTGTAGACAATTCAGCCCGCATTTGTCTTGATTTATGAGATTGACTTGTAAAATGCTGAGAAAGCCGGGTTCTTATATTTCGGCTTTTTCCAATATAGATCACTTCTGCCTGATCATTATAAATATAATAGACTCCGGTTTCTCCCGGAAGTTCATCTACTATATTTTCTAAAGCTTTTCCCATTTTAGGCTGAAGCTTTACTTTTGTGCGAAGAATGTTTTTTTGAGAATCTTTATTCAGTAATAACCTGAAGAGTTTTACAGTAGCTTGTGCATCTCCCACAGCCCGATGTCTGTCAACAATGGGAATGCCCAGACTTTTGGTTAGTTTTCCCAAACTGTAAGAAGGCATTTCGGGAATGAGTTTTTTAGAAAGTTCAACCGTACACAAAGTTTTTCTTTCAAAATCATAACCCAATCTTCTAAATTCAAGTCTTAAAAGACGGTAATCAAATTTTGCGTTGTGAGCAACAATAATACAGCCTTCAGTGATTTCAATAATTCTTTTGGCAACCTGATAGAATTTAGGAGCATATCTTAACATATCATTATTGATACCTGTCAAGCCCACTACAAAAGGTTGAATTCTTCTCTCCGGATTGACCAGACTGCCAAATTGATCAACTACTTTTTGACCGTCAAATTTATAAATGGCAATCTCTGTTATCCCTTCTTCGTTATATTTTCCTCCGGTTGATTCTATATCTAAAATTGCATACATAACACCCAAACCTTCTTCTCCTTCTCTTTAGTGCCGGCTGAAATATTTTTTAAAGCCGATCTAATGATATTCTCTTTCTCCAAAAATTTTACTTCCTATTCTGATCATATTTGATCCGTTTTCTAAGGCTATTTGATAATCTCCGCTCATTCCCATAGATAAAATTCTAAAATCAGGATGAGTTTTTGAAAAAGTGTCATATATCTTTTTCAAAAATTGAAATTCTTCTTTAATCTGTTTTTTACTTTCCGTAAAAGTAGCCATTCCCATTAATCCAACGATTTTTACATTTTCCATATTGGCATACTCTTCAGAAGTCAAAAGATTATTCATGGTTTCAACATCCATTCCAAATTTAGATTCTTCTTTGGCAATTTTTAGTTGAAGTAAACATTCAATAACTCTGTTTTCTCTTTTTGCTCTTCTGTTGATTTCCTTCAGCAACCTCATTCTATCAACTCCATGAATCAGGCTGACAAAATCGGCCATGTATTTTACTTTATTGGTTTGCACATGACCCACCATATGCCATTGAATATCTTCAGGTAATTCTTTTTGTTTTTCAACCATTTCCTGAACTCTATTCTCACCAAATATACGTTGTCCTGCCTCATAGGCTTTCATGATTTCTTCCTTAGTTTGGGTTTTACTGACAACCACTAAGGTTACATCATCTGGAATTTCTTGTTTTATTTGTTTTAAATTCTCTGCAATATCCATTTTCATAATTCAATTAAAGTAAAAACCATCAAATTTGTGAGACAACCAAAATTTTCTCAAATTTTTAAGTTTTTCAAAACTCATAAATAGTGATTCCGCTTCTTAATTTTGGTTCAATATAAGTGGCTTTCGGAGGCATAACCAAATTTTCATCAGCTATTTGTTTAACTTCATCAATGGTAGAAGGCAACATTCCAAAACCCACTGCATATTCACCTGAATCAACATAACCTTTTATGGAAGCCATTTCTCCTTTTCCATGAGTATAGGAAATTCGATCATCATTTCTTAAATCTTCAATTCCTAAAATTGGCTTTAAAACGGTTTCATATAAAATTTGAACATCCAGTTTTGATAAAGCATCTGTATATTGATACTGTTGTTTTCTTAAATATAAAGAATAAAAATCTCCGTCTAAATACATGCTGAAATGTCCTTTTTTGCCGGGTTTATAATAGGTTTCTCCCAAATTTTCGATCCGGAAATAAGTGTCCAGCTTAATCAGAAATTCTTCTTTATCAAGACCATTCAAATCCTTGACCAGACGATTAAATTCATGAATGATTAAATTGCTTTCAGGAATACAATAACTCATAAAAAAGTTATAAGGTTCTTCGCCGGTGTGTTCCGGATTTTCTTCCCGTTTATCCTGAGCTAAAAGATAAGAAGATGCCGATCGGTGATGACCATCGGCAATATACATCTTGTCCATTTTGGCAAATTGTTTCTTAATTTCCTCTACATATTTCTCGTCATTTACAATCCATAAATAATGAGTGTCTTTATAAGTAGTGGTAAATTCATATTCTGCTCGTTCACTGCTCACTTTTTCAAAAATATCTTTTAAAATATCATTATCAGGATAGGCTAATAACACAGGTTCTGCATTAAAACCAACTGTTTTTAAATATTCTTTAAAAGTATCTTCCCGATCAGCTATGGTGTCTTCGTGTTTTTTAATGGTGTTATTTTCATAATCAGCTACAGAAGCTGCACCAACTATGCCATAAAAAGTTTGTCTGTTTCTATTGACAATTTTGTGCAAATAATAAGCCGGTTTTTCATCTCTGAGAAAATAATTTTCCTCTTTAAACTCCTGATAACGATTTCGGACCAGTTCATATCTTTTTGTTCCAGAAATCTCTTTTTTATATTTATATCCGGGGTTGACAATATGTAAAAAAGAAAATGGATTGGTATCTAATCTGGCTTTTCTTTCAGACTCACTATAACTTTGATAAGAACGTGCAGCGATTAAACCTACTTTATCCCGGGTAGGACGTACTGCACGAAATGGAATTATTTTTGGCATAAAAAATATTATAAGAATTGTAAAGCTACTTTTTCAGCTTTTCTGCTTTCAGAATAATCATAAAAACCTTCTCCGGTTTTGACTCCTAATTTTCCTGCTAAAACCATATTAACCAATAGGGGACAAGGAGCATATTTTGGATTTTTAAATCCGTCATACATTACTTCTAAAATAGACAGACATACATCCAGTCCAATAAAATCAGCTAACTGAAGAGGTCCCATAGGATGAGACATTCCTAATTTCATAACGGTGTCAATTTCCTGAACACCGGCTACGCCATTATATAAGGTTTCTATAGCTTCATTAATCATAGGCATCAGGATTCTATTGGCTACAAAACCGGGATAATCATTGGCTTCAACAGGAACTTTATTTAATTTTTCAGCTAAAGTTGAAATGATTTCTGAAGTTTCATCTGAAGTATTATATCCTCTGATAATTTCAACCAGTTTCATCACCGGCACAGGATTCATAAAATGCATACCTATTACTTTTTCAGGTCTTTTGGTGGCGCCTGCAATTTTAGTAATAGAAATCGAACTGGTGTTGGAGGCTAAAATCACATGTTCTTCACAAAAATTTTCTAATTCTGAAAAAATATCCAGTTTTAATTTTTCATTTTCTGTAGCTGCTTCAACTACTAAATCGATGTTTTTTACACCTTCACTTAAGGCAGTAAAAGTCTGAATGTTTTGAAGAGTGTTTTCCTTATCTTTTTCAGAAATTCGCTCTCTGCTCACCATTCTGTCAAGATTTTTGGAAATAGCTTGCATCCCTCTTTTCAGACTTTCCTCAGAAATGTCAATTAAATTTACTTTATAACCATGTTGAGCAAAAACGTGAGCAATTCCGTTTCCCATTGTTCCTGCTCCGATAACTGCAATATTTTTCATTGTTTTTATTTTAAATGTTTTAGTCTTTCGTATTCTTTATTGATAGTATCCATTATTTTATTAGCCACTTTTAAAGCATCAGCACCTTGTTGTAAAGTAACTCTTGGAGTGAGGTCATGATTAATGGCATCGGCTAAACTGTTTAATTCTTCCAGTATAGCATTATTGTCTTCAATTTCCGGATTTTCAAAATAAATCTGTTTTTTTTCTCCTTCTGCATTTTGTAAGATCATAGCGAAATCATCTGGTTGTTCAGGAGCATCTTTAATTTTGACAACTTCTACTTTCTTTTCTAAGAAATCGATAGAGATATAAGCATCTCTTTGAAAGTATCGCTGTTTTCTCATGCTTTTCAGAGAAATTCTACTGGCGGTAAAATTAGCTACACATCCATTTTTAAACTGTACTCTGGCATTGCAAATATCCGGTGTTTTGCTGATAACAGAAACTCCGCTGGCCTGAATGCTTTCTACTTCTGAATCAACTACACTTAAAACAGCTTCTATATCGTGAATCATCAAATCTAAAACCACAGGAACATCTGTTCCTCTCGGATTAAATTCAGCCAAACGATGAGCTTCCACAAACATAGGTTGATGAATCATATGTTCGACTGCCTGAAAAGCCGGATTAAATCTTTCTACATGACCCACCTGACCTTTCACTCCTTTTTCTTCAGCTAATTTCATCAGTGTTTCAGCTTCTTCGTAAGTATAAGTGATGGGTTTTTCAACAAAAATATGTTTTCCTGCTTCCAGCGCTTTTTTGGCAATTTCAAAATGAGACAGGGTAGGAGTAACTATATCAACTACATCAACCGCTTCAATTAATTCTTCAGCAGAATCAAATAAATGATAGCCTTTTTCTTTTTTTAAATTTTCAGCATGTGCTTTATTTAAGTCATAAAAACCTGCTAATTCATATTTTTCTGATTGTTGAGCCAGACGTAAATGAATTTTTCCTAAATGTCCTGCGCCAAGAACGCCGATTTTTAGCATACGATTCGTTTTTCGCAAAAATACTATTTTTTTGTTTATGCAAAATTGATTGACTTATAAACTGTGGGAATATTTGGAAAAATGCTTGTTTTATTTTTAAATACAAGTAAATCTGGAAAAATACTGCATTTAAAATTTTAATTAGAAATTTATTCTTAACCTTGAATGATTAAAGGCAGTAAATGATTTAAATGTTCTGGTAAACCCGATGAAAATTGATAAATTTGCGAAAGAAGTAAAAAAATTTATACCTAAAATCAAATGAAAGAATTCAGAGGAATGGGAGTTGCATTGATTACTCCTTTTAAAAAAGATAAAAGCATAGATAAAGAAGCATTAAAGAGAATTGTTCGTTTTCAAATAGAAAATAACACGGATTATATAGTTGTTTTAGGAACTACGGGAGAATATGCAACTTTGTCAAATGCAGAAAGAGAGGTGGTTAAGAAAATTATTGTTGATGAAAATGCAGGCAGATTACCTTTGGTTTTAGGAATTGGCGGAAATAACACAGCTGAGGTAGCGCACAGAATAAAAACAGAATCTTTAGAAGGATTTTCAGCTATTCTCAGTGTTTCTCCTTATTATAATAAACCTTCTCAGGAAGGAATTTACCAGCATTTTAAAGCTTTATCAGAGGTTTCTCCACTTCCTTTGATTGTTTATAATGTGCCGGGAAGAACTTCTTCGAATATTCAACCAGAAACCATAGCTCGACTGGCCAAGGATTTTGAAAATATCATAGGAATTAAAGAAGCAGCCGGTGATATGGTTCAGGCCATGAAGATGATTGATCAAACTCCGGATGATTTTCTGGTTATTTCCGGAGAAGATATGATCGCTCTTCCAATGGTTTTAGCCGGAGGAGACGGAGTGATTTCTGTTATAGGAGAAGGTTTTCCAAAAGCCTTTTCTGAAATGATCAGATTGGGATTGGAAAGAAAAACCGATGAAGCTTTTAAAATTCATTATCGTTTGGCTCCTGCTATTGACATGATTTTTGAGGAAGGAAATCCCTCAGGAATTAAAGCTGTTTTTAAACATTTAGGTTTGACTGAGCAGGATGTGAGATTGCCTTTAATGCCTGTTTCTGAAAATCTTGATGATAGAATTCAGAAATTTACTGAAGAATTTTATCAGGAAATGGAACCCATTCATTAATCAGGAATAATGGATTCAAAAATAAATTTTGAAAATTGTACTTTTGAAAGTAAAATGAATTTTTATAATTCCATAGAAATCAGTATTTTTGCAAAATGCTTTTAAAAAACATGAGAAACATACTCAGCTTATTGGTTTTATCATTTTTGTTGGGAGCCTGCGGTCCTTACCAAAAGGTTTTAAAAAAGGATGATATCAAACCTAAATACGATTTAGGAAATCAGTATTACAAAGAAGGTTTGGAAACCGGTAAAAAATTTAAATTTAAACGAAGCATTCGTTTGATGGAACAAATCGCTCCTCAATACAGAGGAAAACCACAGGGAGAACCAATAGCTTTTACAATAGCTGACAGTTATTACCAGTTGGGCGATTTTTTTAATGCGAGTTATCAGTTTGAACGTTTTACCAAAGCTTATCCTGCCAGTGATAAAACTGAAGAAGCTGCTTTTAAAACAGCAAAAAGTTATTATAAGATTTCACCAAGATATACTTTGGATCAGCAAGATACGGATAAAGCATTGATCAAATTACAAGAATATATTGTTCAATATCCTTCCGGAGAACATTTTGCAGAAGCCAATACTTTGGTAAGTAAATTAAGGGATAAACTCGAGAAAAAACAATTCAGCATAGCTGAACTATATTATTTTCAAGATGATTATCGCGCAGCTATTGCAGCAATGGATTTGTTTATAACGGAAAATCCCGGATCTTCCTTTAGAGAAAAAGCATATTTTTATAGAATGGACGCTCAACATACTTTAGCTATTAAAAGTGTGAGAGAGGTTATGGAAGAAAGATTAAAGAAAACTAAAAGATATTCTGAAGATTATTTAAAATATTTTCCTGAGGGAGAATATTATGATAAGGCCAAGGCCGCAGAAGAGGATGTTATTAAAAGATTAAAAGAATTTAATTAATTTATTATGAGTATAGATTATAGAAACAGCGAAGCTCCAATTAGTACTATTACCCTTGATAAAGATAAGATAGATGCTAAGACAGGAAATATTTATGAAGCTATTTCCATTATTTCAAAACGTTCTGCTCAGATTGGTTCTGAAATGAAAAAAGAACTTTTAGAAAAATTGGATGAATTTGCTATGCATAATGACAGTCTGGAAGAGGTTTTTGAAAATAGAGAGCAAATTGAAGTTTCTAAATTTTATGAAAGCTTGCCAAAACCTCATGCACTTGCTATAGAGGAGTGGTTAGATGATAAAATTTATTACAGAAATACAAAAATTTCAGAAGACAAATAAAAATGGGAATTTTAAGCGGCAAGAACATTTTATTGGGAGTAACCGGTGGGATTGCCGCTTATAAAACCACTTATTTAGTTCGGCTTTTTATCAAAGCCGGCGCACAGGTAAAAGTGATGATGACCCGGGAGGCCAAAGAATTTGTCACTCCCTTAAGTTTATCAACACTTTCTAAAAATCCTGTTTTATCAGAGTTTGTTGAAGAAGAAGGCGAACTTTGGCACAATCATGTAGATCTCGGAAAATGGGCTGATTTATTGGTTATAGCTCCTGCAACTGCCAATACTTTAGCTAAGATGGTGAGCGGGCATAGTGATAATTTCCTGATGGCTGCTTATCTCTCGGCAGATTGCCCTGTTTATATTGCCCCGGCTATGGATCTTGATATGTATCAGCATCCGACCACCCATCAGAATCTTAATAAATTAAAATCTTTCAGAAACAAAATTATTCCAGCCGAATCAGGTGAATTAGCCAGCGGCTTGGTAGGGGAGGGCAGAATGGCTGAACCTGAAAATATTATCGATTTTATTGAAAAAGATTTGAGAAAAGATTTGAGATTAAACGGAAAGAAAGTTTTAATCACCGCAGGACCAACTTATGAAGCTATAGATCCTGTTCGTTTTATTGGAAATCATTCCAGCGGAAAAATGGGATTTGCTCTGGCTGAACAAGCTGCTAAAAATGGAGCTGAAGTGATTTTAATTTCCGGACCTACTGTTTTGGAGGTAAATTCCAAAGAAATTCAATTAGTTCGTGTGACAAGTGCGGAGGAAATGTTTCAGGCAGTTATGAAGTATTTTGAAGAAACAGATGTTTTTATAGCAGCAGCAGCAGTTTCAGATTATACTCCCGAAGAAGTGGCTGCCGAAAAAATAAAGAAAGAAGGTGATGATAATCTGGTTATTCATTTGAAAAAAACCAAAGATATTTTATTGGAAGCCGGTAAAAGAAAGACACATCAGTTTTTGGTTGGTTTTGCTCTGGAAACTCAAAATGAAGTTGAAAATGCTAAGGCCAAATTAGATAAAAAGAATTTAGATTTTATCGTACTCAATTCTCTTAGAGAAAAAGGAGCCGGTTTTGCTACAGATACCAATAAAATTCATATTATCAGCAAAGAAAATCATCAGCTATTCGACTTAAAGCCAAAAACAGAAGTAGCTCAGGATATTATTTTGGAAATAAGTCAAATGATGGAAAACAAGAATAATTAATAATAAATTATTTTTGAAACGTTTAATACATAACAACCCACTGCAATTCCTGTAAAAAATTTATGAAAAAATATATTTTTCTTTTTCTAATTTTATTGAGCGGTCCTGTTTTGTTTGCTCAAATGATAAATTCTCAAATAAAAATAGATGCACAACAAACGGGCAGAACTCAATTATCTGTTTTTAATACTTTAGAAAGAGCTTTGGATGATTTTCTAAATACAACCCGCTGGACTGATGAAAGCTTACCTCAAAATCAACGTGTAGAAGCAAGCTTTTTTATTACGGTTCAGTCTTATTCTTCCAATAATTTCAGAGCTACTCTTCAAATTCAATCTTCTCGTCCGGTTTATGGATCTGCGATGAATACACCGGTTTTTAATTTTAAAGATAATCAGCTGAATTTCACTTATGAAGAAAATCAACCTTTGAGTTTTAATCAAAATTCTTTTGAAAATAATTTAGTTTCTACACTTGCCTTTTATGTATATGTAATTTTAGGTATGGATGCAGATACTTTTTCACCTGAAGGAGGTTCGCGATTTTTTGCAAATGCTGATCAAATTGCCAGTGTTGCACAACAAAGCGGGAGTGCAGGCTGGAGTTCAGGATCCGGACCTAATTCAAGATTTGAACTTAATTCTCAGTTGAATTCTTCAACCTTCAGAGACTATCATCAGGCTTTATATCAATATCATCGTTTAGGATTAGATGTGATGCACGAAAATCTGGAAGAAGGAAAAAATAATATAGTGGAGGCTTTGGAATTATTATATACCGTAAACCGAAGCAGGCCCAATACCATTTTAATCCGTTCTTTTTTCGATGCTAAAGCGGGAGAAATAGCTTCTGTCTTTAGTGGTGGTCCTCAGGTAAATATAGAAGAGGTTGTCCAATATTTGAATAATATGGCCCCTACCTATAGCGCACAATGGGGAAATCTGAAATAATTTTGTGAAAAAGGATCTTTCAAAGAAAATCAACAAAGACTTTTTAATTCTTTAAGATATCCAACATTGTTTTGGATTTATTGACAGTTTCCAGCCATTCACTTTCCGGATCGCTATCTTTTACGATTCCGCCCCCAACAAAGATTTCACTTCCTTGAGAAGTTATTTTCATACAACGCAGGTTGACAAATAATTCTGTTATAACAACAGAATGAAGTTTTTGATCAGGAAGATTTAATTCGCCTAAAAAACCTGTGTAAAACTCCCTGTCATAATGCTCTTCTTTAATAATAAAGTTTTTAGAAGCTAATTTCGGCATACCGCAAACTGCCGGAGTAGGATGAATATCATATAAAACCTCTTTTATTTTATCTGTAGATTTTAATTTTCCGGTTATATCACATTTTAAATGCCATAATTTACCTGCCTGTATATTTCCAACTTTTCCAATTTTAAGATCTTCTACATTTTCTTTGAGAATATCTTTAATAAAATCAATTACATATTGATGTTCGTCAATTTCTTTCTGAGTCCACACAGGAGCAGAATTTCCATTAACTGCCTGAGTTGAAGCCAAAGCCATAGTGCTTAATTCATCATTTTCAATTTTCACTAAAGTTTCAGGTGTAGCTCCCATCCATAAACCAACTTTAGGATGATACCAGCAATAGGCAAAAGCAGAGGGATAGGTATGTAAAAGATTTTTATAAACTTCTAAAATTTCTACAGGAAAATTTACTTTCAGTTTTCGGGAAAGTACCACTTTTTGAAGATTTCCTTCTTTTATATTCTTTATCCCTCTATTTACCAGATCAATATGTTCTTGTTTTTGATCATTCTGAGAAACAGAATGTGACAAGCGGTTATCGTCATGCTCTTTTGGAAAGTTTTTAATTTGCTGATTGATAATTTCCGATTTTTCCAAAGGAATTAAAACCGATTGATGTGCAGTCAAATCAAAAGCAGCCATTACAAAACCTGATTCTGTAAAATCTTCCGTAAAATGAAGTTGACTGTCAGATTGAAAGATTCCTTGAAGAATAAATTCCTCAACATTATTTTTCACAGGTTTTCTATATAAGACAAAAGGAAGCTCATTTTTTAAATGAACTTCTGCTCGTGTAAAAATATCCTTTTCTGTCATGCCGGAAGCCTATTTTTTTGGAAGAGCAATAGTAGTTAATTTACAAGCAGAAATCAAATTATTTTCTTCATCCCGAATTTTAATATCCCAAACCTGAGTGGTTCTTCCTTTATGAATAAATTCAGCTCGTGCTGTGATAAAACCTTCAGAAATACTTCTGACATGATTGGCATTTATTTCAATACCTCTCACAAAAAATTCTTTATTATCTATAAATACAGCAGAGGCTACACTTCCCACTGTTTCTGCCAAAGCAACAGTTGCACCTCCATGCAAAACTCCATCGGGTTGATGCACTTTTGGAGTAACCGGCATGCGTGCTTCCACAAAGTTTTCTCCAACAGCGGTAAATTCTATATCTAAGGTATTTAATAAGGTGTTTTTTCTTAAAGCATTCAGTTTTTCTAAAACTTCTTTTTCAGGGTGTTTCATAGGTTTTTATTTTAAGTTTGTAAAAATACAAATTCCGCCAAAGAATGATAACATAAGGAAGCAAATCAATCAGCCTTGTTGTTTGGATTACAAAATTCTGTTTTTATTGAGAGTGAACAGAAAAATATATAATTGTTCAAATTTGATTTCAATTCTCTTTTAGTTTAATTAAACTTAATAGATTGAAAATTAATATAAGAGAAAAAGGGTTTGGAAAATTTTCCAAACCCTTACTAAAATTAAAATTATTTCTTCTTAATTCAGTTTAATTTTCTTTTCAGGAGTTTCATTTCTAAAGACAATATGATCTTCAAAACTGTCCAATAAAATAACTGAATCTGTCGTTATTTTTCCTGATAAAATTTCCTTTGATAATTCATTGAGTACTTCTTTTTGCAAAGTTCTTTTTACCGGACGCGCTCCATACTGAGGATCAAAACCTTTCTTTGCTAAGAAATTAATAGCTTGATCAGTCGCATCAATGGTAATATGCTGTTCAGCCAGAATTTTTTGCAAATTCGACAACTGCAGCTGAACCACTTTCCGGATATTTTCCTGAGTCAGAGGACTAAACATAACAATGTCGTCAATTCTGTTGATAAATTCCGGACGCACCGTTCTTTTTAATAAACCTAAAACTTCCATTTTGGAGGTCTCCATAGCAGTATCTAAGTCATCTAAAGTCTCAAATTTCTGCATAATTATTTCACTTCCAATATTAGAAGTCATTATAATAATAGTGTTTCTAAAATCGGCCAATCTTCCTTTACTGTCTGTCAGTCTTCCTTCATCTAAAACCTGAAGCAGAATATTAAAAGTATCCGGATGGGCTTTTTCAATTTCATCCAAAAGAACTACTGAATAAGGTTTATGTCTGACAGCTTCCGTTAATTGTCCTCCTTCCTCATATCCTACATATCCCGGAGGTGCACCTATTAGTCTGCTGACAGCATGTCTTTCCTGATATTCACTCATATCTATTCGTGTCATCATATCTTCATCATCGAATAAATATGCTGCCAGGGTTTTAGCCAGTTCAGTTTTTCCCACACCTGTAGTTCCTAAAAATAAAAAGGATCCTATCGGTCTTTTTTGATCCTGAAGACCCGCACGGCTTCTTCTGATCGCATCACTTACAGCCTGAATAGCTTCTTCCTGACCAACTACACGTTTTTTTAGTTCATCTTCCAAATGAAGTAATTTTTCACGTTCGCTTTGCATCATTTTAGTCACCGGAATTCCTGTCCATCGTGCTACTACCTCTGCAATGTCTTCACGGGTAACTTCTTCTTTAATAAGGGAAGAGCCTTTTTTATTTTCTTCAATTTGCCTCTGATATTCTTCTAATCTTTCCTGAGCTTCTTTTATTTTACCATAACGAAGTTCAGCTACTTTTCCATAATCTCCTTCTCGTTCAGCTCGTTGAGCTTCATGTTTGAAATTCTCAATCTCAGTTTTGACTTGCTGAACCTGGTCAACCATGTCTTTTTCTTCTTTCCACTGAGCATTTAAGGCATTTCTTTTTTCTTTTAATTCAGCTAATTCAACTTGAAGAGATTGTAATTTCTCCTCATCTTCTTCTCTTTTAATAGCTTCAATTTCTATTTCAATCTGAAGAATTTTTCGATCCAAGACATCTAATTCTTCAGGTTTTGAATTGATTTCCATTCTCATTTTAGAAGCGGCTTCATCCATTAAATCAATGGCTTTATCCGGAAGAAAACGATTGGAAATATATCTTTGTGAAAGTTCGACTGCCGCTATAATAGCTTCATCTTTAATCCGAACTTTATGATGAGTTTCATATTTTTCTTTAATTCCTCTTAAGATGGAAATTGCACTTTCAGTATCAGGTTCATCTACCAAAACTCTTTGAAATCTTCTTTCAAGAGCTTTATCTTTTTCAAAATATTTTTGATATTCATCTAAAGTAGTAGCACCAACTGCACGCAATTCTCCTCTTGCCAGGGCAGGTTTTAAAATATTGGCAGCATCCATTGCACCCTGACCTCCGCCGGCACCTACTAAGGTATGGATTTCATCTATAAACAGAATAATTTTTCCATCAGCTGACTGAACCTCCTTGATTACAGCTTTTAATCTTTCTTCAAATTCACCTTTGTATTTTGCACCCGCAATCAGCGCTCCCATATCCAAAGCAAAAATTTGTTTGTCTTTCAAATTATCAGGTACATCACCTTCAATAATACGATGAGCCAAACCTTCTGCAATAGCTGTTTTTCCGGTTCCGGGTTCTCCTACCAGAATAGGGTTGTTTTTGGTTCTCCTGGAGAGAATTTGTAATATTCTTCTGATTTCTTCATCTCTGCCAATGATGGGATCCAGTTTTCCTTCCTCAGCCATTTTGTTGAGATTGTTGGCATATTTGTTTAAAGAATTATAAGTTTCTTCTGCACTTTGAGAAGTAACCCGATCTCCTTTTCTAAGCTCTTCTATAGCTGAAGTTAATCCTTTTTCTGTTACGCCCTGATCTTTTAAAATTTGAGCAACTTTACTTCTTGATTTAAAAATTGCCAAAATTAAATGTTCAATCGTAACGTATTCATCTTTCATTTTATTAGCTATACTGTTGGCTTCATTCAGAGCTGTTCCGGCTTCTCTGGAAAGCATAATGCTTCCGCCGCTGACTTTTGGAAAACTCTCAAGAGTTTTATCCAAAACCTGAGTGAAGAGATCTACATTGACGCCTAATTTTTTTAAAATAAAAGGAGTTACATTTTCATCAACCATGAGAATGGCTTTAAAAATGTGTTCATTCTCAATTTGCTGATGTCCCAGGTCATGCGCAAGTTGCTGAGCCTGTTGTAGAACCTCCTGAGATTTTATGGTTAAATTATTTAAATTCATTATCGAGAAATTTTATTTTTATCTTATCTTTTCAAATGATATACCTTTAATTAAAATTCTTAATAAAATGACTTTTTGGCATTAAAATCTGATATTTGAGTGACAATAAGTCGTTTTGAAGGTTTGTGATTTAATTACCTTAAATATACAAGGCTTTTATTTGAAATTTTGTAATTCTTCATTAAAATCTTTTATGGATTTTATAAAATAGCAAATGAGTCCTGAAAAATAATATTATAAAAATGAAATTATTTAATTGGTTAAAAAAAGATAAGGAACCGGAAAAAGATAGAAAAAATTATTCCTGGAAAATCATGGAATCTATTTCCGAAATTGAAGATATAATAAAATCGTCGGAGGATAAACTCAGTGTGATTTTTAAACATTCTCCCCGATGTGGAGTAAGCCGGATGGCTTTAAACGCATTTGAAAGAAATCTGCAAGTAGAGGAGGAGGAAGTCGAATTATTTTTTGTTGATGTGGTTAATCAAAGAGAAATCTCAACTGAAATGGCTCATCAATTTCAAGTTCAGCATGAATCTCCACAATTATTGTTGATAAAATCCGGAAAATGTGTTCATCATGGTTCGCATCATCAAATCAGTGCGGAAATTATTAAGGATTTTATATGAAAAATATAATATTAACCTTCAATCCAGGAAGTTATTTCCGGTCCATCCGGTAAAACCTTAGAGTCATGCACTTCATTAAGATGACCTTTTTCATCAATTAAATATTTTTGAAAATTCCATTTTACTTCAGAATCCATTTTACCATTTTTAGATTTTTGAGTGAGGAATTCATAAATAGGATGAGTGTCTTCTCCTTTCACAGAAATTTTACTCATCATTGGAAAAGTGACACCAAAATTGGCTTTACAAAAAGAAGCGATAACTTCATTGCTTCCGGGTTCCTGACCACCAAAGTTGTTGGCCGGAAATCCTATAATTACAAAATCTTTGTTTTTATATTGCTGATAAAGATTTTCAAGATTTTCATATTGATAGGTAAATCCACATTCTGAAGCTGTATTGACAACCAGGATTTTCTTACCTTTTAAATCAGAAAAATCGAAGTCTTTTCCTTCAATATCTTTAACAATAAACTGATGAATGCTTTGTGAGTCCATGGTATGTTGATTTTTTTCTTGTCCAAAACCGGAGATAAAAATGAAGGAGAATATTATAAACAGATTCAAAATTTTCATTTCTTTCTTTTTTAAAGTAGAAGCAATTTACAAAAAAATTGTGGCAGCCGGCAAAACATTTATAATAAAGGAGATAATAATCTCGCTAAATGTTCAAAAAATATTTTTCCTTTAGGTCTTTTTTTCCATTCTTCAAATGAAATTTCCGTACTGTCTTTTAGATCTTCCATAAAAGCTTCATAAAGCTGTTGATTGATTTCTTTATCATAAATATGTGTGTTTACTTCAAAGTTTAATTCCTGACTTCTCACATCCATATTTGCCGAACCTACTGAGGAAAAATAATTATCAATCAACATGGTTTTGGCGTGAACGAATCCTTTTTCATAGAAAAAAATCCGAACACCATTTTTTAGAAGTTCTTCATAATAAGAATAAGCTGCTGCGTTTACTAATTTTGAATCTCCTGTTTTTGGAACCAGTAAACGCACATCTACTCCGGCTAAAGCTTGTGATTTTAAGGCAATAAGAATAGAAGTAACCGGAATAAAATAAGGAGTGGTAATATAAATTCTTTCTTTGGCTTCATAAATGGCAAAAGTGGTTGACATCATTATAGAAGGTTTGATGCCCGGTCCGCTGGTAGAAACCTGAACGTATTTATCGCCATAAGCTTCAGGAATATTTTTAAAATAAAGTGGTAAATCAGGAACGTTTTGTTCAATAGCGAAAATCCAGTTGGTTAAAAATAAATATTGAAAATATAAAGCAGAATTTCCTTTCAGATAAATATGAGTGTCTCTCCAGAATAAAGATGATTCAGGAGTGTTGATATATCTGTCCGAAACATTAATTCCTCCGGTGAAAACATGTTTGCCATCTACTACAATAATTTTTCTATGATCTCTGTAATTAATGCGATTGGCTAAAATCCTAAATCTGATTCTGTTAACCGGACTGGTTTGAACACCTGCTTCATTCAGTTTTTTTAATAATCTTTTTCCTAATTTGCTTCCAAAATCATCGTATAAAAAACGAACAATAACTCCTTCTTTGGCTTTTTTAATAAGAAGTTCAGCCAGTTCATTTCCAATTTTATCATTTTCATAAATATAATATTCAAGGTGGATGTGATGTTCAGCTTGCTCTATGACTTCTTTTACTTTTGGAAATTTATTTTCACCATTAAATAATAATTCTATTCGATTGTCTTTAGTCAAAATAGAATGAGAAGAATTATATAAAAAGTTGATTGTATTAATGGAATTGAGGCAAAAATCAGGTAAATCTTTTAAAGTGATTTGATGGGTGGTATTGGCTAATTTTTTTATTTTTTTATAGATGATTTTATTCTGCTTGATTTTTATGTTATAGAATTTATTCTTCTGAAAATTGATTCCAAAGAGAAAATAAATCATCACTCCAATAACCGGCAAGAAAAAAATAACCATCAGATATCCTAAAGTCTTGCTGACATTTTGAGTATCTAAAATGATTTTTACAGCTAAAAATAAAATTCCTACGAGATAACCTATTTCTAAAATCCATAAGATGTAAGGGTATTTCGCTAAAAATTCTATCATGCTCTAAAGATTTAGGTTAAAAATAAAGAATATCTAAGAGAAAGAAAACAGCGGGAGAGATTCTTCTTTGTAAATGATAAGAAAAGTATGGGTTTAGAAAAGTAAATTTAAAACAGAAAAACCCCTAAATGTTTTTTTTATGAAAAAATTCTTATTTTGTAAAACCAAATAAATTTTGACATCAAAATGAATAAAAACCCCGAACAAATTGCACGTGATAAAATTGATGAAATGTTGCGTCAGGCGGGTTGGATGGTTCAATCTAAAGAAGAGGTGGATTTATCCGCCGGAAAAGGAATTGCTATCCGAGAGTATCAGACTGATGTGGGGCCTGCGGATTATGAGCCGGCGGAGGTGTTATTGGCGCGGATAAGAAACAGTCGTAAGTAGATGGCAGAATGGCAAAATTCAGAGGAAAATATCGTGTGGAATCTAACCGGTGGCAATTTTGGGATTATTCGGCACCGGGACGTTATTTTTTGACGAATTGTATTCTGAATCGGGAATGTATTCTGGGATATGTGAAAAACGGTGAAATGATTTTGTCGGAATACGGGGAAATCGTGAAAAATGAAATTTTAAATATGCCGGGTTATCATCGGCGGGTTATATTGGACGAATGGGTGGTTATGCCTAATCATATACATATGATTATTGAATTGGGGGATTATGGGTATGATAATGGGATGGTGGGTGATGGACGTGATGACGACGGTGGTGATGGTGGTGGTGGCGTCGTTGATGGTGGTGGCGTCGTAGATAAAATTCATGAATTTTATCTACGACCATCGGGGGCACCAACACAGGATGAAATTAAACAATACCGAAAACAACGCCGGCGGATGATTATTCCGAAAATATCGGGGAAAATGAAAATGATTTCGTCGAAACAGATTAATATTATTCGGAACACACCGGGCCGGAAAAATTGGCAACATGATTATTATGATCATGTTATCAGGAATGAATATTCCTATCGCAGAATTAAACAATATATTATTAACAATCCCAAAAATTGGGATGAAGATACCTTTAATCAATAAAATTTAAACTGCATATCATTTATGTCAGACAACGGAATTATTTCATAAATATGGAATCTCGCAAATGTGTTGCGGGACGATGGGGTGGGGTATGGTGATTATTAGAGCAGATTACCTATTTGCTGTTTTTTAAAATGGCTGATGAATTAAACAAACCGCCCTATAATAAAGGATTAAAATTTCCCCGGTTAAAAGACACGGAAGGAAATGAAATTGCGGATGGCGAGATTTGCGACTGGGAAACGCTTGCCGGAAAACGAGGTGCGGAACTGGAATCGTTTTACAGTCAGCTATTGCGAACGCTTTCTACCGAAAAAGGAATGCTGGGACAGATTTTTACAAAAAGTCAGAATAAAATTCAGGATCCGGCGAAATTACTGCGGGTGATTGATATGATTGGGCGGGAAGACTGGAATTTGATGGGTGCCGATGTGAAAGGTCAGATTTATGAAGGGCTTTTACAGAAAAATGCGGAAGACACTAAAAGTGGAGCCGGTCAATATTTTACGCCGCGGGCACTGATTCAGACCATGGTAGCCTGTGTGCAACCCAAACCGATGAAAACCATAGCCGATCCGGCATGCGGGACGGGAGGTTTCTTTTTAGCGGCTTATGACTGGATTGTTGCGAATCATTCCTTAGACCGGGAGGAAAAAGAATTTTTAAAGAATTCCACTTTTCATGGAAATGAGATTGTTGCCAACACACGCAGGATGTGTTTGATGAATTTGTATTTGCACAACATTGGCGAGCTGGAAGGCGAACCGTTTATCAGCCCTAATGATTCTTTGATTTCCGATGACGGGAAACGGTATGATTATGTTTTGGCTAATCCGCCTTTTGGGAGAAAAAGCAGTATGACGATTACCAATGAATCGGGAGAAACGGTTCGTGAAGATTTGAGTTACAGCCGTCAGGATTTTTGGGAAACGACTTCGAATAAGCAGTTGAATTTTTTGCAGCATATCAAAACCCAATTGAAAATTACCGGAGAGGCAGCTGTGGTTTTGCCGGATAATGTATTATTTGAAGGCGGTGCCGGTGAAGAGGTGCGGAAACAATTAATGAAAACAGCGGAATTGCATACCATTTTGCGATTGCCGACCGGTATTTTTTATGCTCAAGGTGTAAAAGCAAATGTGTTGTTTTTTAAAAATAAACCGGCAAGTAAAGATCCGTGGACAAAAGAAGTGTGGTTTTATGATTACCGGACCAACGTTCACCACACCTTAAAACGCTCGCCCATGACAACGGCTGATCTGGAAGAATTTGTACGGCTTTACAATCCGGAGAATATTTATAAACGAGAAGAAACCTGGTCGGAAAAAAATCCGGAAGGGCGCTGGCGGAAATTTACGTATGAAGAAATTCTGGAGCGCGACAAAACCAGTTTAGACATCTTTTGGTTAAAAGATAAAAGTTTGACGGATTTAGAAAACTTACCGGAACCCGATGTTTTGGCGGCAGATATTATTGAGAATTTACAATCTGGATTGGAAAGTTTTAAAGAAATAATGGAAGTTGTAGAAGAGAAAATGGAATAATTAAAACATTTTCTGTTGGTGCGTGAATCCTCTTGATACTTTATCTTATTCTCAATAAAACCAAAGAAATTAAATACATAAAAAACTCTCCAAGATTTGTCTGGAGAGTTTTTAAGAATTAAAAATATGTTTAAATAAAAATTACATATTTCTTCTGTATTGTCCACCTACTTCAAATAAAGCATTGGTGATTTGACCTAAAGAACATACTTTGGTAGCTTCCATTAAAGCTTCAAAAACATTTTGGTTTTCAATAGCTGCATTTTTCACTTTTTCCAAAGCTTCTTCAGCCTGATTCTCATAAGCTTTATGAAGATTTTTCAGAGTTTGAATCTGGAATTCTTTTTCTTCTTGAGTAGCTCTGATTACTTCACCGGGAATGATGGTAGGAGAACCTTCGCTGCTTAAGAAAGTATTGACTCCAATAATCGGCATTTCTCCGCTGTGCTTAAGTCTCTCGTAGTACATGCTTTCTTCCTGAATCTGCATACGCTGGAACATTCTTTCCATCGCTCCTAATACTCCGCCTCTTTCTGTGATTCGGTCAAATTCATACAATACTGCTTCTTCTACCAAATCTGTCAGCTCTTCAATAATAAAAGCTCCCTGAATCGGATTTTCATTCTTAGCCAAACCTAATTCTCTGTTGATAATCAGTTGTATAGCCATAGCCCGTCTGACAGATTCTTCTGTAGGAGTGGTGATGGCTTCATCATAGGCGTTGGTATGCAGCGAATTACAATTATCATAAATAGCATATAAAGCCTGTAATGTTGTTCGGATATCATTAAACTGAATTTCCTGAGCATGTAAAGAACGACCGGAAGTTTGAATATGATATTTCAACATCTGAGAACGGCTGTTGGCACCATATTTATATTTCATGGCTTTTGACCAGATTCTTCTGGCTACTCTTCCGATTACAGCATATTCAGGATCAATTCCATTGGAGAAAAAGAAAGATAAATTGGGTGCAAAATCATTAATATCCATTCCTCTGTTCAGGTAATACTCAACATAGGTAAATCCGTTGGAGAGTGTCAATGCCAACTGTGTGATGGGATTGGCTCCGGCTTCTGCAATATGATATCCTGAAATAGAAACAGAATAGAAGTTTCTAATGTTATTTTCTATAAAATACTCCTGAACGTCTCCCATAAGTCTTAAAGAAAATTCAGTAGAGAAAATGCATGTATTCTGAGCTTGATCTTCTTTAAGAATATCAGCCTGAACGGTTCCGCGAACCTTTGACATGGTTTCTTTTTTGATTTTCTCATAAACTTCTTTAGGTAAGACCTGATCTCCTGTAACACCTAAGAGCATTAAGCCTAATCCGTTATTTCCTTCCGGTAATTCTCCATTGTATTTTGGAATATCGACACCTTTTTCCTGATAAATTTCTTTGATCTTTTGTTTGACTTCCTCTTCCAGCCCATTTTCTTTAATATATTTTTCACATTGCTGATCAATGGCTGCATTCATGAAAAATCCTAAAAGCATAGGAGCAGGACCGTTGATAGTCATACTTACTGAAGTCATTACATCAGCTAAATCAAAACCTGAATATAGTTTTTTGGCATCATCCAAACAGCAAATAGAAACTCCTGAATTTCCGATTTTTCCATAAATATCGGGTCGGTAATCAGGATCATTTCCATATAAAGTAACCGAATCGAAAGCTGTGGAAAGTCTTTTAGCCGGCATCTCCTGACTTACATAATGAAAACGTCTGTTGGTTCTTTCAGGACCTCCTTCTCCGGCAAACATTCGTGTAGGATCTTCTCCGGTTCTTTTGAAAGGATATAATCCTGCGGTATAAGGAAATTCTCCCGGAACATTTTCCTGTAAAATCCATTTTAATAAATCTCCCCAGGCCTGGTATTTAGGCAAGGAGATTTTGGGAATTTGAAGTCTGGATAAAGATTCGGTATGAGTTTCAATGTTGATTTCCCGATCTCTCACCTTAAAACTAAATACCGGATCTTTGTATTTTTTAATAACCTGATTCCAATTCAATATTTTTTCCCAATGATAAGGATCAAAATCCATTTTTATGCGGTCGAATTCTTTTTTAAGTAAACCGATAATTTCCTGATTTTCTTCTGAAGTGGATTTTTCTAATTCATCTTCCTCTAAACCATATTTGTCTAAAGCAGGAGAAGTTTGATTAATGGTTCCGATTGTTTTGAAAATACCATACAGTTTTTGAGCAATTTCAACCTGTTCGTTTACCTTTTTATCGTATTCTCTGTTATTTTCAGAAATTTCGGATAAATAACGGATTCGTTTTGGTGGAATGATGTGTATTTTTTTGGACATTTCATCCGTTATATGGAAATCACTTTTCAGACGACCTTCAGTAACTTCTTCTATTTTGTCCATCAGCTTTCTGTAAAGCGTGTTCATCCCGGGATCGTTAAATTGTGAAGCTATAGTTCCATAAACAGGCATATCATCTGTCTCGGCATCCCAGAAATTATGGTTTCGCAAATATTGTTTTCTGACATCTCTCAAAGCATCCAAAGCTCCTCGTTTATCAGATTTATTAAGAGCAACTAAATCGGCAAAATCAAGCATATCAATTTTTTCCAATTGAGTTTGAGCTCCGTATTCAGGCGTCATTACATACAGAGACAAATCTGAATGCTGAGTGATAGATGTATCACTTTGACCGATTCCTGAAGTTTCTAAAATAATTAAATCATATTCTGCTACCTTTAAAATATCTACTGCTTCCTGCACATAATCTGAAAGCGCCAGATTAGCTTGTCGGGTGGCTAAAGAACGCATATAAACTCTTGAAGAATTAATGGCATTCATCCGGATTCTGTCACCTAATAAAGCACCACCTGTCTTTCTTTTGGAAGGATCGACAGAGATAATTCCTATGGTTTTGTCTTTAAAATCAGCTAAAAATCTCAAAACCAACTCATCGACCAGAGAAGATTTTCCGGCTCCTCCGGTTCCTGTAATTCCCAAAACCGGGGTTTTTGATTTTTGAACTTCTTCTGCCGGAAAGAGTTTTTCAAAATCATCATGACGATTTTCAGCCAGGGAAATCATTCTGGAGATGGTTCCAATATTTTTTTCTTTCAGAGAAGAAAGCACATCTTCTTTAGAAGGTTTTTCAATAGTTTGATCATTTTCAGGATTGAAAATCTTCAAATCGGGTGTTTCAAAATCAGAATTTTCTACCAGATGATTAATCATTCCTTGTAATCCCAAAGAACGTCCGTCGTCGGGAGAATAAATTTTATCTATGCCATAAGCTTCCAGTTCTTCAATTTCCTCCGGTAAAACCACACCACCGCCTCCAAAGAATATTTTGATATGACCGGCTCCTTTTTCGCGAAGCAAATCATACATATATTTAAAATACTCCACATGTCCGCCTTGGTAAGAAGTCATCGCAATGGCATTGGCATCTTCCTGAATAGCTGTATTTACAACATACTCAGCACTGTGATTGTGTCCTAAATGAATTACTTCCACCCCGGTGGACTGGATAATTCTTCTCATAATATTGATGGCTGCATCATGTCCGTCAAAAAGAGAAGCAGCAGTAACTACCCGAACTAAATTTTTTGGTTTATAAGGTTTTGGATTGACCATAATTTATCAAAATTTATTTGCGCGTAAATTTAAGGAATTTAGCAGACTTAAGAAGGATTGAATCCACAAACTAAATTTTAAATTGTACCGGTTTGTTTTCTTAAAAAGAAAAAACCTCTTTGAGGAATTTTCAAAGAGGTTTTAAAATCAAATTAATCTTATTTTAAAGCGAAAGATCTGTTTTAAATTCACCTTGTGTAATTTGTAAAACTACTCCATCGGCATTTCGGACACTAAAAGTGAAACTTCCGGAAATTACACTTCCTTGCTTCTCAAGAATTTTAATATTTCCTGAATTTAAAACCGTTTTATATTCGGTAGTGGTTTCACTTTCTTCATCAAATTTGAAATATTTAGCTGAGAAAGCAGCAGAATTGCTCACCTGATATGTTCCTGTGTTTACACTGGCAGGTAAAAGAATCTGAAGTTGATCATTGGTAGAAGACTCCACAGCGGTAACTGCTATAATTCCACCTCCGGCATCTTCAGAATTTACTTCATAAGTATTAAAAGTATTTCCTCCAATATTGGCATACATAAAGTTATTTTGATCAATATCTGATTCAAATTCAATATCCTCAAACACACCGTTGGTCATACTGATGGTGTCTTCATCATCTTCAGCATTGGCAAGTGTTCCGGTGAAAGTTCCTGAAATTAAATTGTTTTCCAAATCAATAGTCGAAATAGAAATGGTTCCTGAAGAAGCAATATAAGTAATAGGTTCTTCAGAAGAACTGTCAATTAAGGAAATGCTTCCTTCGGCATTTTCTCCGCCTAAAGTAATAGAAGAACTCTGCGGATTAAGAATATGTACAACCAAATTTTTTGATTGCTGATGAGTATTCATCATTAAACCGTTTGAAAAAGTTAAATTAGCTTCTATACTTTCTGCTTCATAAAGTTCATCATCCAATTCTACATGAAAATTACTTTCAATTTCTATAGGATCTTCAGGATCAGGTTCAAAACCTTCAACATTTAAGGGAATATCTATAAAAGAACCGTTTGTAAACTCAAGCGTGTCCGGAAGATTTATAGTGGGAGGAATATTGGAGTCCGTGCTGTCAACCATTGTAGTGTCAGAAATTTCTTCTTGTTCACGATAAGCAGTAAAAGAGAAAGTACCTGAACCAAGACCATTGCTGATATCATATTTGGTAATGGTTAATAATCCAAAAGTATCAATAGCTGTCATATCATAAGGAGTCGGATCCACTCCGTCATAATAAAAAGCAGCACCATTTATACTTCCATTTAAAATATAAGAGTCGGTTCCTGAATCGGCTACTTTTAAATGAACTTTTGCTCCGTCATTCCTTTTTCCGATAATTTCAGTAAATCCATCCTCGGTTGTTAGAATTCCATATTGATCTGCAACAAAAGTTTCACCATTAATATCAACTCGAAATTGAGCGTTTATGTTCGGATTATCATCAAATCTTTCGCCTATAACTTCGTCGTCACAACTGGCTAAAGCGGCGAAAATAAAGAGGATAAAAAGTGTTCTGTAAATAGATTTCATGTAAAAGTTTTAGTGGTAATTTAATTAACGCAAACTTAACTAAAAAATTATATTTTTCTGGTCTTATTTGAAGATAAGCAAATATAAAAAAATCTTTTATCCAGCCAAGTCCGAAATTATTTTTTCAATAATTATAAAAAACGGAAGTTTAATTAAGATGTTTTTCCAAAAAATAATTTTTCAAAACATTTTATTGTCTTTCTATATTGGGAAGCGGTTTCTGAGTTTTTCTCTTCCGCATTATTTTCAACTCTCTTTTTAATTCTTCCATGGACTCTTTAAGTTCTTGAAGAATAGAATTTTCTGCATTCGCATTAAGAGAGAAAGTAAGTTTGGAATTGACCTGCCATAATTCTTGAATTTCATTGACTTTTAATTCAAATGGAGGATAATCCGGATTGATGGAAACCAAACTTATTTTTGAGGGATTATTGGGAAATCTGTATAATTTTTTGACCAGTACAGAATCATAGGTGATAATTACATATATTTTCCCTTCATTCACGTGAGATAAGTTATCTATTGCTTTTCCTAAAACCCATTCTCCTGCTTCAAGATTAGGTTCCATACTGTTTCCTTCTATCTGAAACCCTCTATAAGTGGCATTTCTGAATTCCGGTAAGGGCAGGTTAAAAGCCGGTAAATTCTTATGCCATCCGCTCTCCTGTATGTTTTGAGGATATCCGGCAGCAGCGCGCTGATTGACCATCAGCATATTATCATTCCCTTCAGAATCAACAGTGATGACTTTAGGCATTACATTTACCTGATGAAGACTCAGATGTTTTTGATTGCTCTCCCCATAAATCCATAAGGGGTTAATATTGAATTGTTTTAGAAGTTCTTTGATGATTTCACCCGAGAGTTTTGTTCTTCCTCTTTCAATATCAGCGGTGGTATTTTTTATTCCCAGTTTTTCAGCAAATTCTGTTTGGGTGAAATGATGATCCTCCCGGACTTCTTTAAAACGTTTAATAGATAAATCTTTTGCCATTCTTATAAAATTTACGGAAAAAATCCAAAGTCATTAGGATAATTTCCGTAAAAATAGAAATTATAATCAATTTTAGCAAAATTTATTATTTTTTAAACTGAACATGCCATGCTCCTCTAATCTGATTAGCTTCATAATTTATAGCCTGATCCTGAGGATATAATTTCTTAATTTGAGAAAGATTTGTTTTTTCAAGTTCTTCACCCGGTTTTCCATGACACATCAAACACATAGCATTAGTGATGATAGGTGAATAAAAATCGGTTTGAGAAGCTGATTCAAGGATAACAGGTTTGATGTCTTCTCCTTTTTTAAGTTGATTTTTAAAAGTTGAGATAACAGCTACTTCCTCCGGATTAGCTCTGTTATCAGGATTTCTGGGTTTATCGGAAACACGTTTTATTTTTGCAGCATGAACAACAGCCATACTGTCTGTTAGAGGAATAGCTTGAATATGACAAAATTCTAAGGCACCTGAAACTCCTTTTTTTTCTAATTGTTGAATCAGATTTTTTCCTAATTCAGCCTGACTGGATTGAGCTATTTTTAATCCTAATTCTTCAAGTTCTTGAAAATTGGAACGGAGACTGTCTTTTTCTGAAGAAAGAATTCCGGGAGAATTTTTCCCGGAATCTTTAACCTGAATATTTTCAGGATTCTTTCTTTTATCACAGCTCATAAGACTAAGCAAAATCAATAGAAGGATGCCGGATCTTTTTATAAAAGCTGTTTTCATATCTATAAATTTAGATTGATTTTTTGGCTAAATAAAAATCGACTTTTTCAATGGAATCATCTTTTAATCTTTCTTCCATTTCCTTAAGATTCTTAGGAGCAGGCATAATTACTTTATCACCTCTTTCCCAATCCAAAGGCATAGCCACACCATGTTCATCTGAAAGCTGTAGAGCCTCTAAGGATCTTAAAATTTCATTCATATTTCTTCCAACATTCATCGGATAGTACATAACCAATCTGATTTTTTTATTCGGATCGATAATAAACACAGCTCGCACAGCAGCAGTCTCACTTTCATTAGGCTGCAACATTCCGTATAAACGAGCCACTTTCATATCTATATCAGCAATAATAGGAAAATCAAAATAAACTCCTGTTTTCTCATGTACATTATTTACCCATCCTAAATGAGAGTGAATACTGTCAATACTCAAACCTAAAAGTTCTGTATTTAAAGCATCAAACTCTTCTTTTCTCAAGGCAAATCCTGATAATTCAGTAGTACATACCGGAGTGAAATCTGCCGGATGAGAAAATAAAACAATCCATTTGTCTTTTGCGAAATCAGATAAGGTAATTTCACCTGTTGTGGTGTTAGCCGTAAAATCAGGAGCATCATCTCCAATTCTTGGCATCATATACACTTTTTCTTCATTTACATTTACTTTTTCCATAATACTTTATTTATCTGTTTGTTCAGGTACAAATATAGGGATAAAGAAAGCCGGTAATTGTGATAAAAGTCACATCTGCTGATTATTAAGAATTAATTTGCCTTTTTTTTCTGTCTTTCCAGCTTTCGAAAATATGAACGAAATAAGAAATTGTGTTTTAAAGCTTCCATATTTTGATTGAGTTTTTCTGAAGCTTCTTTAATATTAGTCACAGTAGTATCAATATCCTGAACCAGGTTTTCATCTTGTGTAAGATGATGCAAAGCACCTTGTCCGGATTTTAAACTGTCGAGATAATCCTGAAAACTTTGAGTTATTTCCTGAATATCCTGACCTGATTTTTCCAGGTTTTCAAATAAAGATCGTGTTTGGCGCGCAGCCAGCGTATCACTCAACAAAACCGCAGCTGCACTTTGTTCATAATCGACTTTAGAAATAATAGTATTGATACGTTGAATAGCTGTTGAACCGGCCTGACTGCTTTGTTGTAAGTCTGTGATGACCTGTTTTAAATCTTTTAATATCAAAGTATCATTAATCAAAGCACCCAAAGTTCCTTGTCCCTGAACGATTTGTTCACTAACTTTTAAAAGATTTGAAGAAATCAAAGCAATATTATCATTGGTGGTACTTAAAGTAGAGAGCATTTCGTCTGTACTGGCTTTACTATAAGATAGAATAGTATCTCCCGGCTTCACTCTTTCTGAATGAGAATCTTCACCAGGAAGAATATTTATCACCATACTGCCCACCAGTCCGTCAGAGGTGATAGAAGCTACTGCAGTTTTTCCAATAAAACCTGCTGTTTTTTCTTCAACAGACATTTGAACAGCAATTTTATTTTCTCTCAGCATTTCAATTTTGCTGACAGTCCCCACATTAATACCGGAATAACGGATATTATTTCCCGGCTGTAAACCTTTTACATCTGTAAAAACAGCATAAACAGGAATGTTTTTAGTAAATAAATGCTGACGTTTTCCGATTGCATATAAAGCAAAAGTCAGTATAACTGTACCCAGTACAACAAAGACTCCTACTTTTATTTTTTGTGAAGTTGATTTGGCCATAATTTCAGCTTTTAAAAAATGCTCTTACTTGCGGGTCATTTGAATTAGATAGTTGTTCGAAAGTTCCTTCTGCATAATTGATACCATCCACTAAAAGAATAATTCTATTGGAAATCACACGGGCACAATCTACATCATGAGTAATAATTAAGGAAGAAGTTTTATATTCTTTTTGAATGCGCCTCATCAGTTGAATAATTTCATTGGCTGTAATAGGATCCAATCCGGTGGTGGGTTCATCATACATCATGATCTGAGGTCTTAAGATTAAAGCTCTTGCCAAAGCTACCCGGCGCTGCATTCCTCCTGAAAGTTCTGCAGGCATAAAATCAACAGCTTCAGCTAAACCTACATTGGTCAGTGCTTCCATTACCAGTTCATCAGTTGATTTATCATTTTTAATTTTATGTCTGTGACGTCTTAAAGGAAATTCAAGATTTTCTCTGACAGTCATCGAGTCATATAAGGCACTTCCCTGAAATAAATATCCAATTTCTGTTCTCAACAAATCAAGTTCTTTTTGACCCATATTTATAATACTTTGATCTCTAATGGTAATGCTTCCGCTGTCCGGTTGAATTAAACCTACTATACATTTAACCATTACCGATTTTCCCGAACCTGATTTTCCCATAATCACCAGATTTTCTCCTTCATATAATTGAAGGTTAAAGCCTCTTAAGACATGATTGTTTCCAAAGCTCTTTTGTATGTTTTTTAATTCCAAAACAGGTTTTCGGTTCATACTTCAAAAAATATATCGGTTGCAAAAACAGCTATAAAATCTAAAATAAAAATAAGGATGGAAGAATAAACCACAGAAGAATTTGAAGCTCTTCCCACACCCACAGTTCCTTTTGAGCAGTGATATCCTTTATAACATCCAACCAGACCAATAGCAAATCCAAAAAAGAAAGTTTTAATGGTTGCCGGAAGAATATCAGTAAAACTCAAAGCATTAAATACTTTATTAAAATATAAAACAAAAGAAACTTCGCCTTTTACATTTTCGACCATAGCAGAACCTAATAAAGCAATGGCATCTCCAAAGATAACCAGAATGGGAAGCATTAAAGTAACTGCTAAAATTCTGGTGACGACTAAATATTTAAAAGGATTGGTTCCGGAAACTTCCATAGCGTCAATTTGTTCTGTCACTTTCATCGATCCCAGTTCAGCTCCAATACTCGATCCTATTCTTCCTGCACAAATCAAAGCAATAATCACCGGGCCGATTTCTCTGACAATGGAAATACTGACCATAGAAGGCATCCAGGATTCAGCTCCAAATTCCATTAAAGTGGGTCGGGATTGCAGAGTAAAAACCAAGCCAAGAATAAATCCGGTTATTCCTACTAAAAATAAAGATCGGTTTCCGACATTATAACACTGTCTGATTAATTCTTTGAACTCAAAAGGACGAGAAAAAACCTCCCGAAAAAATCGCCCTGCAAAAAAAGTCATATCTCCTATTTCTTCAAAAAAAGAAGCAAGACGATTTTTAAAAGACAGAATTTCCCGCATAAAAGATTAGTTGAATTCAAATATAAACATTTTTTAAAATTTTGTAGAATAATTGTTCTGTTGGCTAAAAATGGGGATGTTGTTGTGTAATTCTGCTTTTCCATCTCTCCGCATCTTCAGGATCTTCGGAACTTGTCATCCAGAATTTATTTTAGGATCTCGCGCACTGTTTGGTTAGTGCTGCTATTCACGTTCTGTTCTTCAGTACCGGAAATGCAGGGTTCGAGGCTCCGAACAAATTTCGCTGAGGAAATCAGGACATCAAACAGAAATAACACTTGTGAAATTTTTCAGGCAGATTAAAAATATCCTTTTCCGAAGGATTTAAGTTTTTTAAGGAGTCTTTACCAAACAATCACTCAAACATAGTAGGTCTGTCACTTCGAGTGTTTTTTCCTGATTAATCCTTTGCCGTCGGCTTTAGCCGACGGAACAAAAAGATAAGTTTTTGGCTTTAGCCACATTAATCCGTTAAAACCAAGTGGAACTGTTACTTCGAGTGTTTTTTCCTGGATTTGGGGAAGGTTTTTTCTCCAATAAATAAAGTTCATTAACGAATATTTTTCTTCAAAAATTACAGAAAGGAAAAAATGTATCGAGAAGTGGTTCAGGAAAAAAAATACTTCTTGAATTGCTTATTTGCTAAATTGGATAGTTTTTGTCGAGAACCTGATCAGATCAAATGTTTTTTAATTTCTTTTAACTTATCTTCGTGCCCAAAAATTATATCCATGGAAATTCCTGATTTTCTTATAGCAGACAACACTGACTTTCCCAATGATGTTTTTGTCATTCATACAGCTTTTCCCAGATTTATTTTGAATGTACAAAATGATGAAATAGAGTGGTGGGAAGAATTTGAAGAAGTAGATGAAAAAGAACTGATGCAAGAAACTGAAAATCTTGTTCGTCGGGCCTTGGAGTTTTATGATCGGGAAATTAAAAGATACGAAAAAGAATGATAAAATCTTTAAAACAACTTGACGAGGATCTTTTCCTTTGGCTCAATAATTTAGGAACAGAAAGATGGGACGGATTTTGGATGATTGTCACAGATCAATGGATGTCCATTCCTATTTATGTCCTTCTCTCTCTATTAATTCTCTGGAAAACCGGATTCCGGTCTGCAGTAGTCAGCGGATTCATGATTTTAGCCTTGGTAGGAGTTACATTAGTAGTTTCAAGATTGTTTAAATATGGATTTTTGAGACCCAGACCATGCACGATGGATTTTGATGTTCGCTATATTTTAAGTGAAGATTGTGGAGATTATGGTTTTTTCTCTTCTCATTCTTCAGTGGGTATGGCCTTAATGGTTTTTATAGGATTAATTCTAAAACCTTATTATAAATATATTTTATGGCCGCTGATGATTTGGGTTGGACTTTTTGGGATCAGCAGAATTTATGTCGGAAAGCATTATCCGGCTGATATTATTGTAGGGTTTATTGTTGGAGTTATTTTTGCTCTGGTTTTTTATAAAATCCGTCAATGGATTTTTGAAAAATACCGGGTGTAAGGATTTTATATTCTAATTAGTTCTACCGGGAGAAAACGGTCAACGCTTCAGCGATATGATATTATAAGAGAATAATTTTCAGATTCTTAAAAAGCCATCTGAGAAAACGGATGGCTTTTTTGCAAGGTAGAATTTGTTTAAGGAGAATTACTTTATGAATAATCAAAATATCATACCAATCTATCCTTAAAAAAAACCGCTAATCACCAACATAAGAATCCACCAAAGCCTGAGTGGAATTATCTAAATTTCTATGGGAAGTCTTGTTTTGTAAAATATCACAAAGAGAAGAGGCCAGTTCTTTTCCTAATTCCACACCCCATTGATCGTAGCTGAAGATATTCCAGATGAAACCTTGAACAAAAATTTCTTGTTCATATAAAGCCAGTAAACTTCCCAGGGTTTCAGGAGAAAGTTGATTAATCAGCAGGGTAGTGGAAGGTTTATTTCCTTCAAACACCTTAAATGCCGATGCAGGATGGGAAGAATTATCTTCAGATGTTTGTTGTTTTCCTCTTAATAAAGCTTCTGTTTGCGCAAAAAAATTGGATATTAAAAGATCATGCGTTTTTTGATCGGCGTGCAAAGGTTTTTTGAATCCTATAAAATCACAGGGAATTAATTTTGTTCCTTGATGTAATAATTGGAAAAAAGCATGTTGTGCATTGGATCCGGTTGCGCCCCAAATGATGTTTCCGGTTTGCCAGCTAACCTTCTTGCGATTTCTTGAAATATTTTTTCCATTGCTTTCCATAAAAGCTTGCTGAAGATAAGGCACCAATCTCTCTAAATAAGAAGAATAAGGAATGATGGCCTGGGTTTCCACTTCGTAAAAGTTATTATACCAAATACTGATTAAAGCTTTAATAACCGGTATATTTTTAGAAAAATCCGTTTTTCTAAAATGGGTATCCATCTTTTGAGCTCCTTTTAAAAATTGATTGAAATTTTCAAAGCCAATCGCACAGCACAAAGACAATCCTACAGCGCTCCAGACAGAAAAGCGACCGCCCACCCAATCCCACATAGGGAAAATATTTTTTTTACCAATTCCGAATTTGTTGGCTTCTTCAATATTTGAACTTACTCCTATAAAATGTTGAGGCATGGCTTTTTTAGGAAAAGTTTGAAGAAACCACCTTCTGCAAATTTTTGCATTGTGAAGGGTTTCCAGGGTAGTAAAACTTTTCGAAACAATGATGAACAGAGTAGTTTCAGGATTAATTCTTTTTAAAACTTCAGCCGATTGATCGCCATCAATATTGGAAATGAAGTGGATATTGAGATGATTTCTATAATAAGATAAAGCTTCTACAGCCATACGCGGACCTAAATCGCTTCCGCCAATTCCGATATTGACAATATCTGTTATTCTTTTTCCTGAAAATCCCAGCCATTTTCCATCGATAATCGATTGAGAAAATATTTTCATCCGATCTAAAGTTTCCTGAACTTCCTCAGGTTTCTCTTCACCTCTTAAAGCAGTGTGAAGAACTGCACGATCTTCGGTTTTATTTATTTTTTCTCCTTTAAAATAAGCTTCAATTCCTTCTTTTAAACCCATTTCATGGGCAAGTTCTAATAGAAGTTCAACGGTTTTTTCATTGATCCGATTTTTGGAAAAATCAACTAAAAAAGAATCCCATTTTATCTGAAGATTTTTAACCCGATCAGGATGATTTTCAAACCATTGATTGATGTTGACATCCTTAATTTCTTCAAAATGTTTTTCCAGTTTTCCCCAGGCTTTGGTTTCATCCGGATTGATATGAGAGCGCTTCATTAAAAATCGATTATTTAATTTTGAAAATTAATTCATTCACTATTTTTGGAACACCAATGGTAGCATTTTCAGCTATTACCTGAATGTTTTTACCATTTTCAATAGAAGGGGCGGGATCTATAAAATAGACCGGGGTATTCTCTGGTGCATAATGCAATAATCCGGCGGCAGGATAAACTACCATAGAAGTTCCGATAATCATTAAAATATCAGCTTGAGCAACAATTCTCATAGCTTTATCCATTTTTGGAACACCTTCTCCAAACCAAACAATATGAGGTCTTAATTGTGAATCCTGAGGACAACAATCTCCTAAAACTAAATCTTTTTTCCATTCAACTACATAATCGGGCTGAGCAGAACTTCTGACTTTGAGAAGTTCTCCGTGAAGATGAGTCACATTTGTACTTCCGGCTCTTTCATGCAGATCATCCACATTTTGAGTGATAATTTCTACCTGATAATATTTTTCAAGTTCGACTAAGGCTTTATGAGCATCATTGGGTTTTACTTCCAGTAATTGTTTTCTTCGCTGGTTATAAAAATCTAAAACCAATTCAGGATTTTTTCTCCATCCTTCAGGAGAAGCCACTTCCATAACATCATGACCTTCCCACAATCCATCAGCATCTCTAAAAGTTTTTATTCCGCTCTCGGCGCTGACTCCGGCTCCGGTGAGAACTACAACTGTTTTTTTCATTTAAAAACTAAATTTTTGATGAATTCCTAAACTTAACAAAAAAAATTATTTTTTATGCAAGGTTCTGTAGTTTTCATAACAATCGTCAATGGCATCCAGAATTTGAAGATCGTTGGCGTTTTTAATAAAGGTTTTGGAATACTCACATTCCTGTAAGATTTTATTGAGATCTTCCCGGCTCACTTGTAATAGAACCATAAGCGTTTGACGATCAAATTTATCTTCCAGCAATCGCTGTATTTCATCGTCTTTTTTCATTTTTTGAAGTTTTCTCAGCTGTCGTCCTTTGCTTCCAAAAGTGTTATGAAGAAAATCAAAAGGGCTGAAAATATTGGTCAAAGCCCTGGAAAATCCGCTCGGGCTTCCTGATCCGGCTTCATATCCGCTTTCCATTCCGGAAATTTGATAACGATAATCATCGTAAATAGGAATGTTTTTAGCATCAATCTCAAGATAACCTGTGAGTTTAAAATTCTCTATGGTTACTTCTTCAAGTGCAAAACCTACTTCTGTCATTTTTATCTTTACATTTCCGTATTTCTTCCAGTCTTCCGTAACTTTCACCTGAATAGATTTAAATCCTAAATAGGTGAAGTACAGAGTATCATTTACGGAAGCAGGAATTTCAAAATCTCCATTTTTGTTGGTGATTGTTCCTTTTACGGTTGAAAGATTAATAATATTGACATTTCTCAAAGGAATATCATCCGCTGCATTCAAAACTGTACCTTTGATGGTGTCAGGTTTATGAAGATTTTCCTGAGCCGAAATTGCTCCAAAAAATAAAACAAAAAATAAAATCAAAAAGGCTCTCATAAAGCTCTTTAAATAATTTAAATTAATTTACTCTGCTGAATTTATTCTTTTGTATTCAGCATTTAAAAAGCTAAAAATACTAATTTAAGTTTCATTTAAATAAGATATTGAAGATCGAAAATTAATTTTTTTTTACGATCTTCTTCTATCCATTTGGAAAAATGTCTATGGAATTTTTCTTAAAAAAATATTATTTGTTTTTGGATTTTCTACGACGAATAGAACTTTTTATATTCGAACGACGACTTCCTTTAAAACCTTTTGAATGAGAAGATTTGCCTCTATGAGATTGAGATCTTCTGTTTCGCCTGTTTCTGTTTCTATTTCTTCCGGATCTGTTTCGTGAACCTGAATCTCTGGTGACTTCCACTTCAACTTTTCGTCCATTCAGATGAAAATCTTTAAAAAATTCAAGAATTCGATCTGTTTCAGAAGTATCAGCATTAAAAAAGGAAAAGTTTTTCTTTACATCTACTCCTGAAATTTCATCACGGGTCAGTTTTAGAATATCTTGTAAAAGATCTTTTAAAGATTGCCAGTTTAAACCTTCACGTTCTCCAATATTAATAAAGAATCGGGTAGTGGAGGAGTTCCCGTGAACATCTGCTTTTCCTGTATTAATATCTTTAGAATCTTTATAGTAATTATAAAATCTTCCAAATTCTATAGAGAAAACTTTTTTGATAAAATCTTCTTTACTTAATTGATCAAATTTTTCAGTCAAAGATTCTAAATATTGTTCAATCGCAGGTTCGACAGGTGTTTCCAAAATTTTATCTGCAAGATGAAACAGTTGAACTTTACAGATTTCTTTTCCGTCCGGGAGAAACTTTTGTTCAAAAGGCTGATTGATAATTTTTTCAATCTGTTTAATTTTTCTCAATTCATTAGCGGTAATAATTACTATGGAAACGCCTTCTTTTCCGGCTCTTCCTGTTCTTCCGCTACGGTGGGTATAAATTTCAGTTTCATCAGGCAACTGATAATTTATAACATGAGAAATATCATCCACATCAATTCCTCTGGCAGCCACATCGGTAGCTACGAGTAATTGAACTTGTTTATTTCGGAAACTTCTCATCACCAAATCTCTTTGACTCTGACTTAAATCTCCATGTAAAGCAGCTGCATTATAACCTTCTTCTGAAAGTTTTTCTGCTACTTGTTGAGTATCTCTTTTTGTGCGGCAAAAAATAACAGAAAAAATATCCGGATTGGCATCTACTAATCTTTTTAAAGCTCTATAACGATCGCGGGCAGAAACAACATAATATTGATGTTGCACATTTTTGGTTCCTTCATTTTTCTTACCAATGGTAATTTCAACCGGATCAGCCATAAATTCTTCAGCTATTCTCGCTACTTCACGCGGCATAGTTGCACTAAAAAGCCAGGTGTTTTTCACTTTGGGAGAATATTTTAATATATCGGTTATATCTTCATAAAAACCCATATTCAGCATTTCGTCTGCTTCATCAAGAATACAATATCGAATATGGCTGATATCGATATATTTTCTTTGCAGCATATCTTTCATTCTGCCCGGCGTAGCGACTATAATTTGCGCTCCTCTTTTAATTTTTTTCTCTTGTTCTGAAATACTTGCCCCTCCATAGATAGCCACAATTTGAATGTGACCTAAATATTTTGCATAATCTTGTATTTCTTTAGTGATTTGCAGGCAAAGCTCGCGTGTAGGTGCCAGAATCAAACCTTGAGTAAGTTTTGAGTCAGCTTCAGTTTTTTGTAATAAAGGAAGTCCAAAGGCAGCAGTTTTTCCGGTTCCGGTTTGTGCCAGACCTATTAAATCTGTGTCTTTTTCTAAAAGTTTTGGGATGGCTTTTTCCTGAATTTCAGAGGCTTTTTCAAACCCCATTTCTTCAACAGCTCGCACCAATTCAGGTTGTAAGCCTAATTCTATAAAATTTGTCATAAAAAATAAATAATCCGTCAAAGGTACGCATTAAGAAATCCTCACCAACTAAATTAAGAAGAATCCTGCTTTTTTTGGGAAAATAATTTCTGACAGTTGAAGTTTATCGAAGTCTTCCTTCGGGAAATTGAACCAAATCAGGTTGAGCATTCATTTCTGAAAGTGCTTTTTTTAAAATCCTGTTTCGTTTATTGGTTGTTTCCAAGGGTAAAACAGGATAAGAAATTACAGCTTCCAGCCAGGCATATTCATTTACTCTAAAGTACACTGCTGATTCCCAAACTCCTTGCGCATGGTTAAAAAATTCCGGATGCTCTTGTTCGAAATCTTTCTCAGCTACATTTTTTAAACATTTTTCCACAAATTCAAGATTGCTGGTAAAAGCGATTTGAAAAGAAGTTTCATTCCAGATAAAAGGTCGTTCAGGACCATCATAATTGATAATACGATCGGTTAATATTTTACTGTTGGGAAAGTAAATTAATCGCCCGCTTTTTCGATCGTTTTTTAAGTAATCACCGCTAAATTCTTCAATAATAGTATCCAGATAATTGATTTCAATCACATCTCCTTTATGATCGTTGATTTGAATACGATCGCCCACCTGATAAGGTCTTCTAAAAACAATATAGAGCCAGGAAATAAAAGAAGTAATAGGGGCCTGAAGAGCAAAACCAAGAATCAAAGAGGCTATTCCCAGACCGGCTAAAGATTTATAAGGATTGACAAAAAGAGATGCCAACACCACATAAACAATCAGCACGCTGGCTATGAGTCTGGTAATTCTCGAAAGATTATATCGCTCTCCCTGGGTTTGATCTAAATTGGAAATTAATTTTTCCAAAATAGTTCTGATCATTAGAATAAAGGAAACTACTGCCAGGGTTATTGCCCATTTTTCAAGTAAAGAAGTTAAGCCTTTAAAAGAAATACTTTCTATTCCATCAAATACTCCTGCCTTGGCTAAAAAATGAATGGTTAAAAAAACCAGAGTGGCAATAATATAAGCTGCCACTCCAAATTTTGGACGTTCTTCTTTTTGATAAACCGGGGAATTTGAAAATGAACTCATTCAAAGATGTTATTTACCATAAAAAAATCACATAATTTCTGCGCTCAGTCCACCTTCGAGCAATCTAAGACAACGCGGCTCCAAATCATCATAAGATCCGGTTTTTACGGCGCATTTTCCGTTGTAATGGATAATCAAAGTGCATTGCTCAGCCTGTAGTGCGTCATGATCGCAAACATCCATCAATAAACGAATTACATAATCAAAAGTATTCACATCATCATTGAAAACGACGAGCTCTTTTTCTTTGTTGGTTTTTGTAATTGTTTTGGTAAGTGTTTTTTCTTTTGTGCTCATTAATTTTACCATCTTTAAATACTATGCAAATTTAATTAGAGATTTTCATTAAACTTTGCTGATTATCAGATTTTTAATAATCTTGCTGCAGTCCATTGATCTTTTGTTTTATAATGATCAAAAGTCAATCCATTTTCATTAGCTTTTTCTTTAAGATCCGGAAGATCCGTTTCAAAAAATCCACTGATAAACAAAACTCCATTTTCCGATAGACAATCAGCATAAATATTTAAATCGTCTAAAAGAACTTTAATATTAATATTGGCAAAAATATAATCATATTTTTTATTCTTTAAAAGCGAAGCATCGCCTTCAAATACTTCTATATTATTACAGTTATTCAATTCTGCATTTTCTATTGCATTTTGATAACTCCAGGAATCTATATCGATGGCATCAATATGTTTAGCATTTTTTAAAGAAGCCAAAATAGCCAGCACCCCTGTTCCACAACCCATATCCAAAATTTGTTTATGAGTTAAATCTTCTTCTAAAATATATTCCAGCATCAGATAAGTAGTGGCATGATGACCGGTTCCAAAAGACATTTTCGGATTGATGATAATATCAAATTCTACTTCTTTTTTAGGATGAAAAGATGCTCTGATTCTACATTTATCGGAAACTTCTATAGGTTGGAAATCTTTTTCCCATTCTTCATTCCAATTTTTTTGTTCAATAATCTTCTTTTGAAAGGAAATTTTAAAAACAATAGAATTCATGATATCTACTTCTTCAAGTAAATTATCCTGATCCTGATCTGTAGGAATATAAGCAAGAACTCCTGTTTCTGTTTCAAAAAAAGCTTCAAAACCAATTTCAGCCAGTTCAGCTATTAATATTTCTGTTGCCGGAGTTTTTGGCTTTACTCTAAAATCGTATTCTGTATAAGAATGATTCATTTTGCAAGAAATAATTTAATGAGATTTTAAAAAGATTTTGCGATGTCAATAAAATCATCAGCTTTTAAAGAAGCTCCTCCAATCAAACCTCCATCCACATCTTTTTCTGCAAAAATTTCAGCTGCATTAGTCGGATTTACACTTCCTCCATAAAGAATAGAAACTTTTTCAGAAGTAGCCTGATCATAATACTGTGCGATAGATTCTCTGATAAAAGCGTGCATTTCCTGAGCCTGAGCAGCGGTAGCAGTTTTTCCTGTTCCTATGGCCCAAACAGGTTCATAAGCAATAATCAGATGTTTCCAGGTTTCTTTTTTGATATAAAAGAGACTCTGATAAAGTTGATCTTTTACTACTTTAAAATGATTCTTTTTCTCTCTTTCTTCCAGGCTTTCACCTACACAAAAAATCACATCAAATCCATGTCTTAAAGCTGTATTGACTTTTTTATTAAGAATGGCTTTAGTTTCTCCAAAGTATTTTCTTCTTTCGCTATGTCCTAAAATAACTGTTTTTACGCCTATACTGCTGAGCATATCTACAGAGACTTCTCCTGTGTAAGCTCCTTTTTCTTCAGGATGAACATTTTGAGCTGCTAAAACAATTGAAGTATCTTTTAAAATTTCTTTTGCAGGATAAAGATTAGTAAAGGAAGGGGCGACAATCAACTCTACATTTTCATCAACTGAAGAAGATTTTTCTTTGATCTGATTTAATAAAGATCTGGTTTCTTCCAAATTACAATTCATTTTCCAGTTTCCTGCTACAATTTTTTTTCTCATTCTTTTAAATTATTAAGTAATTTTATTTTATCTGTTTGACTTTAGGATCAAGTTTTACATATATAATATCGACAAAAATATTAATAAGAATAAACATGATGGCTATAATTAAAACTGAACCCATAATAACCGGTAAATCTAAAGTATTTAAAGCTTCCACTATTTCTTTTCCCAGACCGTTCCATCCAAAAATATATTCTACAAAAACAGCTCCGGCCAGCATAGAAGCAAACCATCCTGAAGCTGCAGTGATTACAGGGTTTAAAGAGTTTTTTAAGGCATGTCTGTAAAGAATCTTAAACTTTGATAAACCCTTGGCTTTTGCCGTTCGGATATAATCTTGCTGAATTACCTCTAAAAGTGAATTTCGCATAAGTTGAGTGACAACTGCTACAGGCCGAATGCCCAGAACCAAAGCAGGGAGAATCAGATTTTTTAAGCGAAGATTATATTTTTCACCATAATCATCTAAAGCAAATAAACTGCCGGTCATATCTAAATGTGTATAATGATGTAAAACATATCCAAATAGCCAGGCAAATATAATGGCACTAAAAAAAGAAGGTACACTCATTCCTAAAGTGCTGATGACCTGAATAATTTTATCTAAAAATTTATCCTGATAAATAGCTGATATAATTCCTAAGAAAAGACCTGTAATCAAAGCTATAATCATAGCTGAAACAGCTAAAACCAAAGTATTGGGAAGAGTTTCGCCGATTATGGAAGTAACTGATTTTCCGCTTCTTTGAAAAGATTCTCTCAAATAAGGAATTTTCAAATACAGTTGATAATTTTGAAATTTAAAAATAGATTTTCCTGTATATTTTCCTTCAGCCGGAAAAGTATAATTTTCCGAAGAGCGGGAGTGAAGGGAAACAGGAGATAAATCATTTAAATAAAATATATATTGATTAAAAACCGGCTGATCAAATCCGTATTTTTTCTGAACAATTTTTAACTGTTCTTCACTTTGATGTTGTCCAAGCATCATCTGAGCGGGATCTCCGGGTAAAATATTAAAAAGAAAAAAAATAACGCTCACTACTCCAAAAATAGTAAGTAAGGCATTTAATATTTTTCTAAAAATATAAGAAATCAAGCCTTCAATATTTGAAAATTAAATCTCCCGGATTATTGGGAAGATTCTGCAAATGTAAGCTTTTTTACATCCCGCCAATGCGCTTTTTGAGTGACAGTTCCCGATTCAAGGGTTACCAGGCCCGGATTGGCTCGAATAATGGTTTTGCTGGCTGTTTCATCCATGGCATAAAAAGGGAAATTTAAATTGTATTTTTCTGAAATTTCCTCAATATTACGATCTGAGGAAGAAGTGATTCCTACTATTTTATATCCGTTTGATAAAGCTTGTTCAGAAGCTTCTTTAACTGCCTGCCATCCTTTTTCATCACTGAGTTCTAATTTATAACTGACAATCATCAAGAGTTTTTCTTCTTCAAGAAGTTCATCAGCAATTTCTCCTTCTTCGCTGAATACATAAAAATCCTGAATTTTAGGAATCTCATTTCCGACTGCCATTCTTTTTTCAGGAATGTTATTTCCAATCTTATAAGCTCTGAAATCAATCACCGGAAGATGGGTCAATACTCTGTAAGTTAATGCTAAACAACCAATGAAGAGAATAAAAATAATCCATTTGCTGGTGTTTGTTTTTAATAAAGGCCTGATATAATGACTTTTGATAAAAATTAAAATGATAAGTACAAGTAGAATTACATCTTTAAAGAAAGATTCCCAGGGATCCAGAGGAATCGCATCTCCAAAACATCCGCAATCTGTCACTTTATTGAAATAAGCAGAATAAAATGTCAGAAAAGTAAAAAATACAATCATCAGAAGCAGAGACCATCTGGTAAAATTCATCGCATATCCCAATAGAAGCATAACTCCCAAGAGCAACTCGAAAATAACCAGAACAACTGCCAATACTAAAGAGTGAGGTTCTAAAAATCCTATATCAAAAACCGCCGGTCCTAAATATTCTTCCAGTTTATAGGAAAAACCAAGAGGATCAACCATTTTTACAAAACCGCTGAAAATAAAAAGAACCCCAACGAATATTCTTGCAAAATTTACTAATACTTTCATTTTGAGACAGAAATTGGAAATTAAATTTTTTCTTAAATTCTGTCAAATATAATGAGATATTTTTAAAAAATGTTTTTTAACGAAGTAAAACAGTTTTCCCGGGAAGAAAGCCATCAAAATCTTTTAGATTTATAAGAAATAGAAGATTTTTTAAATCTTCCTGTTTTATTAAAATTAAAAAATATTAAAAAAGAGCAAGTGAAAAGACTAAATTTGTCGGAATGAAGAAATCTTCTTTAGACAGAAATTTTATCTATGACCATAAATTGCAAAGGAAAATTAATTGATTTTAGCTCCCCAAAAGTGATGGGTATTCTCAATATTACGCCCGATTCTTTTTATGATGGCGGAAGTTATAAATCAGATAAACATGTTTTAGAACAAGTTGAAAAAATGCTGAAAGAAGGTGCCGATTTTATTGATATTGGCGGACAAAGCACAAGACCTTCCTCAGCTATGCTTACTGCTGATGAAGAATCAGCCCGTGTTTTACCGATTATTGAAAAAGTTTTACAGGAATTTCCTCAGACAATTATTTCTATAGATACTTTTTACAGTGAGGTCGCTCAGGCAGCAATTGAAAGAGGAGCGGCGATTGTAAATGATATTTCAGCAGGAAATCTTGATAAAAACATGCTAAAAACGATTGCTGAATTGCAGGTTCCTTATCTGATGATGCATATGCGTGGAACTCCGCAAACTATGCAATCTAAAGAAAATACCACTTATCAAAATTTATTAAACGAAATTCTTTTTTATTTTTCACAAAAAGTTGATCAGGCCAGAAAGATGGGAATTAATGATATTATTATTGATCCCGGTTTTGGTTTTTCAAAAACAGTGGAGCAAAATTTTGAGTTAATAAAAAATTTAAATCTGTTTAAGTTTTTAGAACTTCCTGTTTTGATTGGAGTTTCCAGAAAATCGACTATTTGTAAGGTTTTGAATGTCAAGCCAAAAGAAGCTTTAAACGGAACTTCAGTTTTAAATACATTAGCTCTTTTAAAAGGAGCAAACATTTTAAGGGTTCACGATGTGAAGCCGGCTCGTGAATGTATAGAACTTATTCATGCATATAATGCCTGAAATTTTTATTTTTACATAAATTAATTTATAAAAAATTGGATTTTTTACATCTGACTTTTGTAGATATCCTGGATATCTTTCTGCTAACGGTCTTACTTTACTATATCTATAAATTAGTAAAGGGAACGGTAGCTGTCAATATTTTTATCGGAATTGTTTTTTTCTATTTGTTCTGGCAGCTGACCAGAATATTAGAAATGGAAATGCTGAGCGGAATTTTGGGAGAATTTGTAAAAGTTGGATTTATAGCTATGATTGTCGTTTTCCAGCAGGAAATCAGAAAATTCCTCTTAATGATAGGTTCAGCTCAATTCACCGGAAAAAGCTTATTGCTGATGCCGTGGAGATTGATTAAATCAGATAGTTCTCCTATTTCTACAGATATAGAATCTATTATTGATGCTTGCAGAAGAATGGGAAGAAATAATACCGGTGCCTTAATTGTCATCAAAAGAAGAAACAAACTTGATTTTGTAAAAAGCACAGGAGATGTGATGGATATTCAGGTTAATGTTCCTATTATAGAATCAGTTTTTTATAAAAACAGTCCGCTGCACGATGGAGCTATGATTATTGAGGATAATAAAATTACTGCCACACGAACCATTTTACCTGTTAGCAACAGCAGAGATATTCCTTTAAGATATGGATTAAGACATCGTGCTGCTATTGGAATTACTGAAAAAACAGATGCTTTGGCCTTAGTGGTTAGTGAAGAAACCGGAAATACAGCTTATATAAAAGACGGAAGTTTTGTTTCTTATAAAGATTTTAATCAACTTATTGAAAAGCTGAGACAAGATTTAAGTTGATTTTACTCTTCAGGAAATTCTTCACTTTCATAAGCTCCGCTGCTGGGATAATTTCCTCTGTCTCTTCCCAGAATATCTTTAGGAGTAGCTGTTGCCGGATTTGCTAATTCTGCTGCAGGAGATTCAGTGCTAATATTTAATTGGTTTTTAGAACTATTGAGGAAAACAGGATCCTGATTAAAAATGTTTTCTTTATAAAAATCAGGATTTTCAAAATCATATAAAGGATGATTCCCATAAATATTGGAATAATCATTAAATCTAATTAGAGAATTTTCGAGTTTAAAATTGAAATCAGCTTCTTCTGCTTTATTAAATAGAAGTTCAATATTATTATTTCCATAAATAATGGAATTATAAAAATTAGCTTCCTCAAGATCGGCTACAAAAATAGCTTCAGGAGTTTCATATTTATTGGAAATTAATACTGCCGGAAAATCTCTGTATCCCAGATTCCAGTAATTGACAAAAGTGGAATTGTAAAAATTATATTTTCCGCCTAAAGTCAGATATAAAGAGGCTTGTCCACATTTATTGATTACTAAATTTTCACCTTCAATCTCTGCGGTAGAAGCCCATAAACCGACAGTAGAACAATTAAAAATCTTTGAATTGGTAATTTTCAAAGTAGGAGAGGAGCCTCCGTCATGAGAATCTATTTTTAAACCGGCTGTAGCATTTTTTATGGTCGCATGATTGATGATATTGTTTGTGCTTCCTTCTGTCAGCCAGATCGTTTGCCATTGTCCGGGTTTATCATGAAATTCCGGTTCGAGCCGGTCTCCCTGAAAAATAACTTCATTTTCCATCTCTTCCGGATTATGGCTCAACTGACCATTTACATGCAAAGAAGCTTGATTGGCAACTAAAAGTCCTCCATTTTGATGAAAATGAATTCTTGCTCCCGGATCGATTTGCAAGGTTTTATTGGGTGGAACTGCAGCATAACCATAAATTACATAAGGTTTTTCAGCAGTAAAATGCAATAAATCATCACTTAAATAAAATCCATAAACTTCAACATAATTCCCATCTTCATCCGGACCAAACAGCAAACTTTCAGTAGTTCCATCTTCAAATTTTTCAGGATACAAAAAATGGGCATCTTGAATTAAAGTGATTAATTCTACTTGCTGGCGATTCATATCCACATCAAATTCTATCTGATCTGTATAAAGAAATTGAGTAGCAGATTCAGAAAAATCCTGAATATCTGCTGTGGTTTCAATAAAAACAAAAATGCTGTCTTTAGCTAAAATCTCTATATTCTGAAAAGCTTTTCCGGGAATACCATCTACATTCAGACGGTATTTTGAGTTTTCTCCCTGATTTAATTTTATTTGAGGAATGCTGATATCTTTTCTGCTGTCATTATAAACAGTTAATCTATAAGTGCTTGAGCCAATATTGGAAAAAACAGTATCTAAAAAAACAGTATCTTTTGAAAATCTCAATTTTCCTTCACTCGGATGGGTTTCAAAATCTTTTCGACAAGAACCTGTCAAAATAAAAAGCAGTAATAAACTAAAGCCGGTTAAATATCTCAAGGAATTTTTTTTCAGCATAAAGAGTTTTTTAATTTTGAATCAATTATAATAACGATTCATCTTGTATTTTATTTGTCTTTAAATTTCTGTTGAATTTATTTTTCAACTATTTCAACTTCAAAAAGCTTATCCCAATTCTTTCCGGTGACATACATTTTACCGGTGGTTTTATTATAGGCGATTCCATTAAAAACTTCAGCTTTTTCAGGTTCATCCAGCTTTTGTTTAAGTCCGCGAAAATCAATTAAACCTTCCACCGCACCGGAAACCGGATCGATGATAAGCACACCTTCTCTTTGCCAGGTATTGGCATAAATTTTTCCGTTTATAAATTCCATCTCATTTACTCGATTCGCTCTGGAATTGTGGGTTACCGGTTCTATATAATCAATTTCCTTTAAAGTTTCAGGATCCAATAACCAGATTTTATTGGAGCCATCGCTTTTATAAAGAACTTTTCCGTCATTGCACAATCCCCAACCTTCTTTACTTTGGTTGTAATTGAAGGTTTTGAGTTTTTCAAAAGTATGTAAATCATAGACAAATCCAACTCCTTCCTGCCAGGTTAATTGATAAATTTTATCATTCATTATGGTAATTCCTTCTCCAAAATATTCTTTGTCCAGTTTTATTTCTTTTAAAACTTCTCCAGATTTATAATCTACTTTTCTTAAAGAAGAAAGCCCATAATGCCCGGTGCTTTCATATAAGGTATCCTGATAAAATTCTAATCCTTGTGTAAAAGCACGAATATCATGCGGAAAGGTTCGTGTTACTTTATAAGTATAAAGAGTAGGGCTTTTTTCGGCATATAAATTAATAGATTTAGAACTGGTTTCTTTTTTACCGGAAGAAAATACTTCTGCTTTCAATTCATGTCCGCCCAAAGGATGATTTAATTCAACTTGTGTTTCTTCTAAATCGAAAACTGTTTTTAAATATTCTCCTGCATAAAAATACTGAACTGAATCTATTTTCTCTACCTGAGTTTGAAGTTTAATCCTAAGCAAATCTCCTTTTCTGAACTTTTCCTGAGGTCCGGAAATATGAAGATCAAAATTATCAGATTTTTTATCTTCACAAGAAGATAGAATAGTTACAACCAATAATAATCCCCAAAATAAATGACGCATGAACAGATTCTTAAAAATTTGGCTTCAAATTTAAGATATTTCTTTTTCGATTGATTCTATTCGGTCTGAATTATTATTCTTGTTCAGAAAACAACTTATAACTCAATATAAAGCCTGAAATTCGCTTCTATAAAAAATATAAAACCGGTTTAAATTTTGGTGAAGTCAAAAAAAGTTTTATATTTGCACCGGCAAGTCCCACACAACCAGCTCCTGTTGAACTCCCCCAGGGCGGGAACGCAGCAAGGGTAGACGGTCGTAGCGGTGTGATGTGGGTCGCTTGCCATTTTTTATTCCTACTCTTTTCATATTTTTCTTTTTTAAGTCTCCCAATAATCCTGCATCTGAATTTTTTAAATCTCTATATTTGCAGCAGTTTAAAATTTTATGCAAAAGAAAGTTGTTTTAATTACCGGAGCTTCTTCCGGAATCGGGAAATCGGTTGGTGAATATTTACATCAAAAAGGATATAAAGTTTATGGCAGCAGCAGAAATCCCAAGCATCAGGAATTGAACGGGATTCATTTTGTCAGTTTAGATGTTACCCAGCCGGAAACTATACAATCAGCAGTTGATTTTATTGTCAAAAAAGAAGGACAAATAGATTTCTTAATTAATAATGCCGGAAAAGGAATTACCGGTGCGATGGAAGAAATTCCTGATCAGGAAGTTTTAAATGTTTTTGAAGTAAATTATTTAGGTCCTTTACGTGTTATAAAAGCAGTTTTGCCTGTGATGCGCAAACAACACAGCGGAATGATTATCAATATAACTTCTATTGCCGGATATATGGGATTGCCTTTCAGAGGCGTATATTCAGCTACTAAAGGCGCTTTAGAACTTACTACTGAAGCTTATCGCATGGAGCTCAAACCTTTTAATATTAAAATGACCAATATTGCTCCCGGAGATTTTGCCACCAATATTGCTTCGGGAAGATATCATACGCCTGTTTATGAAGATTCTCCTTATAAGGAATTGTATGAGATGAGTCTTAAAGAAATGGACAGGGATGTAGCCAATGGATTACCTCCAATTCGTATGGCAAAAAAAGTTTATAGAGTGATGCAAAAGAAAAATCCTACTATTCACTATAAAGTAGGAGAGCCTTTACAGAAAATTTCTATTGCTTTGAAACACATTCTGCCCGATAAACTTTACGAAAAGCTATTAATGAACTATTATAAACTGTAACTTTACGCAAATTTTCAAAAATAAAAACAAATGAAATTTTTTATTGACACTGCTAATTTAGATCAAATTCGAGAAGCTCAGGATATGGGTATTCTTGATGGAGTGACCACCAATCCTTCTCTGATGGCCAAAGAAGGTATTACAGGTGTAGATAATATTATGGCACATTATCAAAAAATTTGTGAAATTGTAGAAGGTGATGTAAGTGCTGAAGTTATCGCTACCGATTATGAAGAAATTATTAAAGAAGGAGAAGCTTTAGCTGATTTACATCCGCAAATTGTAGTGAAAGTTCCCATGATAAAAGATGGAGTAAAAGCTTTAAAATATTTTAGTGATGAAGGTATAAAAACCAATTGCACCCTGGTTTTTTCAGCAGGTCAGGCTTTATTGGCTGCTAAGGCAGGAGCTACTTATGTGTCTCCTTTTATCGGAAGACTGGATGATATTTCTACAGATGGATTAAATCTGATAGATGAAATCAGACAGATTTATGATAATTATGGATATGAGACAGAAATTTTAGCAGCTTCTATCAGAAATCCTATGCACATTATTAATTGTGCCAAAATAGGAGCAGATGTCATTACCAGTCCTTTAAGTTCTATTGAAGCTTTACTTAAACATCCTTTAACCGATATTGGATTGGCTCAGTTTTTAGAAGATCATAAAAAAGCCAATGCTTAATTTTTTGATCCGATTCAAATAAAATAAAGAGCAGATTTTGTGAAAATTCAAAATCTTATAAAACTTAATTATAAGAATGAGTTTTTATTCAATCTGCTTTTTTAATTCCTAAAATCTGTGCCGGATAGTAATTGAGACTTTTGTAAATTTGAAGGAAAATTTATTTTCCTATGAAAAAAAGAATCAATTTACATCAGGTTTCGCCCGAGGCTTATGAGCCTATGCTGGGTTTGGAGAAATATATTGAAAAAAGCGGTTTGGATAAGAATCTTTATCATTTGATAAAAACCAGAGCTTCTCAAATAAATGCTTGTCATTTTTGCATCAATATGCACACCCGGGATGCGATAAAATTAGGAGAAACCGCTCAAAGATTATTTTTACTGGATGCCTGGTGGGAAGTTCCGGAATTATTTTCCGAAAAAGAACAAGCTGCGCTGGCTTTAACTGAAGCTATGACGCTGATTTCGGAAAAAGGAGTTTCAGATGAAGTTTATGAACGTGCTGCCAAGCACTTTGATGAAAAAGAACTGGCAGCTTTGATGATGGGAATTGTAGCTATCAATTCCTGGAATCGGATTGCTATTGCCACTAAAATGCCTCTGGATTGAGCTCATGATGAACATCGTTGAAAGATTTTATTTAACATTTTCCCAAAAGTTAAAGATGCTTTTATTTTTTTTGTAATATAGCTAACCAATCTTTTTATTCAAAACCATCATCATGACATCTTTGCGATTCAGAGCCTTAATTGATGCTCAACAACACAAACCGATTCCTTTAAAAGATTCTGTTAAGCGGCATTCTGAGATTTTCGCTCAAAATGTTTTTAATCAACAGGCAAGAAGACAATATTTACCGAAAGAATCTTATGATAAAGTTGAAAAAGCCATTCATAACGGAGAAAAAATAGAACGTGATTTAGCCGATCAAATTTCTACCGGAATGAAAGAGTGGGCCATTTCAAAAGGTGCTACTCATTTTACACACTGGTTTCAACCTTTAAATGGTTCTTCAGCAGAAAAACATGATTCTTTTTTTCATATTGATTCTGACGGAACAGCTATAGAACAATTTAACGGAGCAACTTTGATTCAACAAGAGTCTGATGCTTCGAGTTTTCCCAGCGGAGGAATTAGAAATACTTTTGAAGCCAGAGGTTATACTGCCTGGGATCCGACTTCTCCGGCTTTTATTTATGGAACCAATTTGTGTATTCCTACAGTTTTTGTTTCCTACACAGGTGAAGCTTTGGATTATAAAACTCCTTTATTGAGATCTTTAAGAGTTCTAAATAAACATGCCACAGCAGTAACACATTATTTCCGAAAAGATGTAACCCGCGTCAATGCTACTTTAGGCTGGGAACAGGAATATTTTTTAATTGATTCAGCTTTGGCTAAATCCCGTCCTGATATTACTTTGACAGGAAGAACGCTATTTGGACATGCACCGGCAAAAGGACAGCAAATGAGCGGACATTATTTTGGATCTATTCCTACCCGTGTTCTTCAGTTTATGAGAGATCTGGAGATGGAAGCAAGAATGCTTGGAATCCCTGTAAAAACCAGGCATAATGAATCAGCTCCCAATCAATTTGAATTAGCACCTATTTTTGAAGAAGTTAATCTTGCGGTTGATCATAATTTACTTTTAATGGATATTATGAATAAAGTAGCCGAAAGACATCATTTTAAAGTGCTCTTTCATGAAAAACCCTTTGCCAGAGTTAATGGAAGCGGAAAACACAACAACTGGTCTTTGGCCACCAATACAGGAGAAAATTTGTTGAGTCCGGGAAATTCTCCCTCAAAAAATTTAAAATTTCTAACTTTTTTTATCAATACCATTAAGGCTGTCAATGAATTTGAAGAACTTGTAAGAGCTTCTTTTGCTACGGCCTCCAACGATTGTCGTTTAGGTTCAAGTGAAGCGCCTCCTGCTATTGTTTCAGTTTTTATTGGCTCTCAGCTCACTGAGATTTTAGAGAAAATTGAAAATATAAAAAGACCGGACTTATCTACTGAAGAATATTCAGAATTAAAACTCAATGTGGTAAAAGAAATTCCTGAAATATTAATTGACAACACCGATAGAAACCGAACATCAACTTTTGCTTTCACAGGAAATAAATTTGAATTAAGAGCAGTTGGATCTTCCGCAAATTGCGCCAATGCTATGACTACTTTGAATACTATTGTAGCCTATCAGCTTGCTGCTTTTAAAAAAGAAGTGGATGAACTTATTGAAAAACAAAATATTCCTCAGCAGGAAGCTATTTTTTCTGTTTTGCGTCAATATATAAAAGACACCAAAAGAGTTCGGTTTGAAGGAGACGGATATAGTCAGGAATGGGTAGAAGAAGCAGCTAAGAGAGGATTGAGTAATAATAAACACACTCCTGAAGCATTAAAAGTAAAAGTTTCAGAAAAAGTTATTCGACTTTTTGAAGAAATGAAGGTTATGAATCAGGTTGAAATTTATGCCAGACATGAAATTGAACTGATAGATTATATTAAAAAAGTTCAAATAGAAGCAAGGGTAGTGGGTGATTTAGCAAGAAATCATATTATTCCGACAGCTATTCAATATCAGAATGTTCTGGTCAAAAATGTCAGAGGTTTAAAAGAAATTTATGAAGAGGATTATAAAAAATATGCCAAAGAACAATTATTTATTCTGGAAGCTGTTTCATTACATATAGAAGAGATTAATTCTAATATCACTAAAATGATACAAGTGCGAAAAGAAGCCGATAAAATTGAAAACATTGAAGATTGTGCTCAAATTTATTGTGATGAAATCCGTCCTTTTTTCGATAAAATTCGAAAGCATTGCGATACTTTAGAAATGCTGGTGGATGATCAGCTTTGGCCTTTATCAAAATATAGAGAATTATTATTTACCCATTAATTATTTAATAAATGACCCTTACTGAACTTCGAGATCAGATTTTCAAAAAAAAATCATTTTTATGTATAGGATTGGATGTGGATTTGGAAAAAATCCCTTCTTTTTTGCATCAGGAAGAAGATCCTATTTTTGCTTTTAATAAAGCTATTATTCAGCAAACCCATCATCTGGCTGTTGCTTATAAACCCAACACCGCTTTTTATGAAGCTTACGGATTGAAAGGATGGAAAGCTTTGCAAAAAACTGTGGCTTACTTAAAAGAAAATCATCCTGAAATTTTTATTATAGCCGATGCAAAACGCGGAGATATTGGGAATACTTCCACTCGTTATGCCAGGGCTTTTTTTGAGGAAGTTCCTTGTGATGCCATTACTATTGCTCCATATATGGGAAGAGATTCAGTAGAACCTTTTTTGGAATTTAAAAATAAATATGCCATTTTATTAGGATTGACTTCCAATCCTGGATCTATGGATTTTCAAATGAAAAATTTAGAAGATCAATATTTATTTGAAAAAGTTATTAAAACAGCTTTGGACTGGGATAACAGTCAAAATTTAATGTTTGTGATTGGAGCTACACAAGCTGAATTTTTTAAAAATGTGAGGAATATTGCTCCCGATAATTTCTTGTTGGTTCCGGGAGTAGGAGCACAGGGTGGAGATTTAAAAGAAGTTTGTAAATATGGTTTAAATAAAAACTGCGGACTTCTGATTAATTCTTCCAGAGGAATTATATATGCTTCTGCTGAAAATGATTTTGCAAAAGCAGCAGCAGATAAAGCAAGAACCCTTCAAATGCAAATGCAGAAAATTTTAGAAGAAAACAAACTTGTCTAAAATCCTTGAAAATTCATCAATCAAACTTTTAGGACAGGAATTTTTATTTTAATTTTTTTCCATATCTTTTGGATGAAGTTTCTTTTTAAAAAATTTTTTAAAAATTGATTAAACAAACTACCATAGATCAGGTTTTTAGCACAGCTCGTGTAGAGGAAGTGATTGCTGATTTTATTCAATTAAAAAAAGCCGGAAGTAATTTTAAAGGCTTAAGTCCTTTTACTGATGAGCGTACCCCAAGTTTTATGGTTTCCCCAGTCAAACAGATTTGGAAAGATTTTTCGAGTGGAAAAGGAGGAAATGTGGTTTCTTTTTTAATGGAACATGAACATTTTAATTATCCTCAAGCGATTCGTTATTTGGCTAATAAATATGGAATTGAAGTAGAAGAAACAGAGCAAACTGAAGAAGAGAAAGAATTGGCTGACGAAAGAGAAAGTATGTATCTGATCAATGAATTTGCCAAAGATTATTTTATTGATCAGTTATTTAATTCTCAGGAGGGAAAAGCTATAGGACTTTCCTATTTTAAAGAAAGAGGTTTTTCTAAAGAAATTATTGAGCTATTTGATCTGGGTTATTCTCCTGATAAATGGGAAGCTTTCACAATGGAGGCTTTAAAAAAAGGTTATCAAATTGAATTTTTAGAAAAAACAGGTTTGACAATTGTCAGAGAAAGGAAGGAGGGAGGAACTCATCAATTTGACAGATTTAAAGGTCGGGTTATTTTTCCCATACATTCTATTTCAGGACGAATTCTCGGTTTTGGAGGCAGGATTTTAAACAATCAAGCTAAAACAGCTAAATATCTCAATTCTCCTGAAAGCGATATTTATCATAAGAGCAAAGTTCTTTATGGTCTGTATCAGGCTAAACAAACTATAGCAAGAGAAGATGTTTGTTATCTGGTTGAAGGATATATGGATGTTATACAGCTTCATCAAAAAGGAATCAAAAACACAGTTGCTACTTCCGGAACAGCCTTGACCAAGGAACAAATTCTTTTGATAAAAAGATTAACCAATAATATGGTGATTCTTTTTGATGGTGATGAAGCAGGAATAAGAGCTTCTTTAAGAGGAATAGACTTAATTTTGGAACAAGACATGAATGTTAGAATATGTCTTTTTCCGGACGGACAGGATCCTGATGATTTTGCAAGAAAACATACAGAAGATGAGCTGAAGGAATACTTGTCGGAAAATGCCATGGATTTCATCAATTTTAAAGCTTCACTTTTAATGAAAGAAGCTAAAAGAGATCCTATCAGAAAAGCTGAAGTCATTAGGGAAATGATGGAAAGTGTGGCTAAAATTCCCGATCCCATCCGACAGGAACTATATCTTAAAGAATGTGTTCGGATAATGGATATTTCTGAAGAAGTTCTCTACAGCACTTTAGCTCAAATTCAGTCAAAACAAGTAAGAGATCACCGGCGAAAAAGCAAATCTACTGCTCAGCAACTACAAGTTGTTAAATCTGAACCGGATCCAAAATTGAAAGTAGATCCTCAATATGAAATTGAAAGACATTTGATTAGTTTGTTATTGCGTTATGGTGAAAAAACCGGGAGATTTGAAGAATATTTCCTCAGAGAAAATGAAGAGGGTGATTTAAAAATGGAAGCTGAAATCAGGGAGGCTAAAGTTTTTGAAAAGATTTATCTTGATTTGCAAGAAGATGAAGTAGAATTCACCAATCCTCAATTTAAAAGTCTTTATCCGGAAATTATTAAGGAGTTTGAGCTGAAGCAAAAAATAATCATAGAAGATTTTATTAATAAAATAGACACACTTCTGGCTTCAGAAGTTACCAGTATTTTGATGAATGAAGAAAAATACAAATTACATCGCTGGGAAAGTCAGGGCATATTTGTAAAAAACAAAACAGAACTGGAAGAAAAAGAAGTTCAGCAGACCATATTAAATCTGAGAATGATGTTAATCAGAAAAAAAACATCTGAACTGATGCAAAAGCTCACAGAAAACCTGGCTGAACAACATCCGGAAGTTCTGGAAGAAATAAGAGAATACAAAAAACTTCAGGTAATTATTGCCAGAAAATTAGATGCGGTGGTTCGTCCGGGTTAAATCTTGATTTTTTAAAGTTTATAATGGAAGAGGAGGAAAGGACATTTTTCAGAAAAACATCCTTTCTCTATTTTAAATTCCTTCAATTTCCAATTCAATCGGACAATGGTCAGAGCCATAATATTCGGAAAGAATTTTAGAATCTTTAATGTGGTTCATAAATTTATCGCTGACCACAAAATAATCTATCCTCCATCCGGTATTTCGTTTTCGTGCATTAAAACGATAACTCCAATAGGTATAAGCTATTTCTTCAGGATAAAAATGACGAAAAGTATCTTTAAAACCTGAATCCAGCAGACGAGTCATTCCATCGATTTCAACCTGTGTATAACCTGCAGATTTATTATAATTTGCTTTGTCATTTTTTAAATCGATAGCCTGATGAGCAACATTTAAATCACCTGCAAGAATCACCGGTTTTGTTTTTTCCAGATTTATTAAATATTCACGAAAATCATTATCCCATTCTTCCCGATAATCTAAACGAACCAATTTTTGTCCCGAATTGGGAACATAGACATTTACAAGATAAAAGTCTTCAAATTCTGCACATTGCACTCTTCCTTCTGTATCGTGTTTAGCGATTCCCATATCGTTAGTTATAGAAATGGGTTTTGTTTTTGTCAAAATAGCTGTTCCTGAATATCCCTTTTTTTCTGCAGCATTATAATATTGATGATAATCATCTAAAGGTTCAAGCGCTTTCTTTATTTGGTCGGGCTGTGCTTTGGTTTCTTGAAGACAAAGAATATCAGGATTTATTTTTCGAATATCTTCAAAAAAATCCTTTTTAGTAATAGCACGAATTCCGTTTACATTCCAGGATACAATTCTCATATTTTTTCGCTAAAGATGCAAAAAACTTTTAAGAATAAAAATGTGAAGGATGATTTATAAACTAATTCAGCATTTTTTAAAAGGATTAGAAAATACTCCTTCTGAACAGCTAAAAAAAATAATTCAAAAAAAAACCTGCTGAAATTTTACTCAACAGGTTATTTGACAAAATTTTTTTTACTTATTCTTCTTCTTCATTTTCCTCTTTTTTGACAAAAGAAGAAAAACCATTATCAATCAGCAGATTATACCACTGAAAGATTTTTTTAATATCACTTACATATACGCGATCTTCATCATACTCAGGGAGAATATCTTTAAAATAAGCAACTAATTCATCTCTTGATTTTCGATGATCTATAGATTTTTCTCCATTTTCTTTTTCAAAAATTTTCTCAAACACTTCGGGTAAAGGCATTTCATCCTGCTCGGTATAAACAGCAATTTCACTGAGCATGCTAACATCATGTCTCAAATTTACCGGAATTTTCCGGCCATTTTCCAAAGATTGAGCAACAAATCCTGATCTTGTCTGAGCTTTTAATTCATAAAGACCCGGTTTACTTGAAATAGCTAAAATTTTTTCTAAACTCATAATTGTTTAATTATTTTGGGGCGGGCAAATATGCAACCTTCAATACATTCTTCAAAAAAATTATCGAACTTTTTTTGCATCAGAAAATTGCATTCTATAATCTACATCTACTTTCCCTTTGGTAATATTTCTTAATTTGGTTTTTATCAGCCGTTTTTTAAAGTTTGAAAGCTTATCAGTAAATAAGATGCCTTCTATATGATCATATTCATGTTGAATAACCCTGGCTGCCAAACCGTCAAATTCTTCTGTATGTTTTTTAAAATCCTGATCTAAATATTCTATAGTGATTTTATCAGGTCGGTAAATATCCTCATTTATTCCCGGAATACTTAAACAGCCTTCAGTATAAGCCCATTCTTCTCCTTCCAGTTCTAAAATAACCGGATTGATATACACTTTTTTAGATCTGAATAATTGTTCCCGCTCTTCCTCCGTAGTTTCTTCATCATCTGCATAAATAGTAGCATCAACCACAAACAATCGAATGGAATGTCCTACTTGAGGTGCAGCAAGACCAACACCATTGGCATGATACATGGTTTCCCACATATTTTTTATCAGTTCATCCAGTCCTTCGTAATCCTGGGTAATTTCCTCAGCCTTTCTTTTTAAAATCGGCGAACCATATCCTATAATTGGTAATAACATTGGAATTTTTTTAGGTTGCAAATTTATTAAAAACCTATCTATTTTCGATTTGAAAAACTTTTAAAGTCTTTTAATTAACAGCTTTTTAAAGGAAATTTCTTTTTGAATCTTTGATTTCTTTGGGTTTAAGCGACAAATTTTATTATCTCAAGCCTATGGCAATTTTACTAATGGCTCGATAGCTGTTAGAGACTAAAAAAATTGAATTATTGTTTAGATTCCACTTTTAAATTTGTTTAAAATCTTATCTGAACGGGTGATATTTCTAAATCTTAAACTCAAAAGAATAGCTGAAACCGTTAATCCTGCAATAAATCCGATCCAGATTCCTGCGGCTCCCATATCAAAATAAAAAGTGAGCAAACTTCCAAGTGGTAATCCTACCACCCAATAAGCGATGGCAATATAAAGAGTGGGAATTCTTACGTCTTTTACTCCCCTTAATAATCCGGAGCTAACTGCTTGTGTGCTGTCGGAAATCTGAAAAATTCCGGCTAATAATAACAAACCCAAAGTAATTTCTATTACGGCAGCATCTTGAGTAAACATATAAGGGATATAAGAACGAAAAGCTATTAAACCAATAGCACAAAGAGCTCCATAAATTAAAGCGGTAATAAAAGTAGTTTTTCCTATTAATCTCAATAAAGGAAGATCTCTTCTGCCAAAAGAATTACTAACTCTGATAGATCCCGCTTGTGAAAGTCCTAAAGACACCATAAAGGTTAAAGCTACCATAGACATTGCTATTTGATGAGCAGCTTGTTCTCTTGCTCCAATAGTTCCTATTAAAATAGCTGACACTGCAAAAGCGCCGGATTCCATTCCAACTTGTAAACTGCTTGGGATTCCTATATACAATAAGTCTTTCCATGTTTTTCGATTTAAAAACCATTGCCTTTTTCCAATAATTATATATTTTCTAAATAATTTATGTCGTAAGACCACTATAATCAATGCGATAAATACAATAATCCTACTTATCAATGTGCCCAATCCGGCGCCTACCAATTCCAGTCTTGGAAATCCAAAATGACCAAAAATCAATAACCAGTTAAGAAAAAAATTAAGAGGAATAGCTGTTAAGGAAATAATCATGGCAGTTTTTGTGTATTCCAAACCATCAGTAAACTGCTTTAAAGCCATAAACAGCAACATAGGAATCACTGAAATTCCCATTAATTGAAGATAAGGAACTGCCAGCGCGGCAACTTCGGGATCTTGTCCTAAATGAAATAAAATATTTCTTCCAAAGGTTAGACCCAAAGCAATCAATATTGCAGTTACACCTGATAAAATAAAACCATTAAATAAATAATGACTGACTAAAAAACCGTTTCTTTGACCATTAGCCATACTTACCAATTGAGAAACCGAAATGGTGACTCCAATTCCCAATACAAAAGGAATATTTACTACACTGTTTACCAAAGCAGCTGCAGCCAATTCTTTATATCCTACAGCACCCACCATGGCCATATCAATCACTCCTAAAATCATCTGAGCGAGCTGACCTAAAATTACCGGATAAGCTAATTTTAAAGTTTGTTTGGTTTGTTGTAAAGCCGGATTTTCCAATTTGCTTTTATTTCGATTTTTCAATCCAAATTAATTTTGCAAATTTAGAGATATTATTTCTCTGTTTTAGAATTGAAATTGTTGAAATATGTATAAATTTTTTATTGATTCACCAAAATCTTTTGCTTTAATCAGAAAAGATAACAGAGTCTTTAATAACTTCCTCTATTGTTATTTCCAGATGCTTTGGAAGTCGGTTTACTTTTGGCAAAATCGCTAAATACCGATCATCATTAGATTCATAAACCCTGGTAATTTTCGGATTTTCTAAATTTAGTTTTTCCAGGATTTCCTTGATTAAATCGCTGTGATGAATTAAATCAGTGCTTCCTAAATGATAAATTCCGGAAAACTCGCGATTGATTAAATAATGAATTTGTTGACTTAGTTTGGATAAAGTATTGGCATTGATTACTACATTAGGAAAAACTTCAATAGGTTCATTTAAAGAATACAGCGTTTTTAATTCTTCCACCCGTGGAGAATTCAATCCAAAAATCATGGGAAGTCGCAGAATATTAAATTTTTCTTCCGATAAACGCATAATTGCATTTTCAATTTGAATTTTAAATCTTCCAAAAACACTATAGGAAAAAGTTTTATCAAATTCATAGGAAGGAAAATTAGTAAAAGCATCATAAACATTGGCTGAAGAAAGAAAAATGATTTTACTGTCATGATGAGCCACATAAGAAATAATCTCCTGATGTGCTTTTATCAAAGCATTAAATTCTCCTCGAAGAGCAGAAATGATAATATCAGGTTTTAAATTTTTCAATAGAAACTCAATTGATTCAGTTTCCGCATCCCATTGATGAAATTTCTGATTGGAATCATAATCGCGGTTCGAACTTCTATAGGTTGCATGAACATTATAAAAGGGTTGAAGTTCTTTATACAAACCCTGTCCGATAAAACCGCTTCCGCCTAAAATTAATATTTTATTTTTCTTCTTGATAATCTGTCTTTTAATGGTAAACTAAACAAAATTTCCGGGTTAAGAAAAAACCATAGAAAATAAATTCTCATTTTTTATGAATTTCAACCTTTGTTTAATACACAAAAAAAATCAAGAGGCAATTATTATACCTCTTGATTTTTAAAATAAATTTTCAAATATTTTAGATAAAAGGTGTTTTTACAACTTCTGCCTGAATTGCATTTTTTCTAATTTGTATAAACACTTCAGATCCGATTTTATTATGGGAATTTTTGATATATCCCATTCCTATTGATTTTCCTGTGGAAGGAGATTTGGTTCCGGAAGTAACTCGGCCGATGGTATTTCCTTCAGCATCTTTTATTTCATATCCTTGTCTTGGAACACCTCTTCCTTTTAATTCAAAACCTACTAATTTTTGAGAAACTCCTTCTTCTTTTTGCTTTTTAAGATTTTCAGCATTGATAAAATCTTTGGAAAATTTGGTAGTCCATCCCAGATTGGCTTCAAAAGGAGAAGTTGAATCATCTATATCATTTCCATATAAACACAGTCCCATTTCCAGTCTTAAAGTATCTCTTGCAGCCAAACCTATGGGTTTAATTCCAAATTCTTCTCCGGCTTTCATAATCTCATTCCAGATCTTTTCTGAATCTTCTTTTTTGAAATAAACTTCAATTCCACCACTTCCGGTATAACCTGTTCCTGAAATAATTACATCTTCTACACCTGCAAATTTGCCTTCCTTAAAATGAAAATATTTTATTTCAGATAAATTGATTTCCGTTAGTTTTTGCATAGCTTCTAAAGCCTTTGGACCTTGAATAGCGAAAATACCATAATCATCAGATAAATTTTTCATTTCGGCATTCATGCTGTTGTGTTTGGAAATCCAGTTCCAGTCTTTTTCAATATTTGAAGCATTGGGAACCAGCATAAACTGATCTTCTTTTAATCGATATGTAATTAAATCGTCTACAATTCCACCCTGATCATTAGGTAAATAAGAATATTGAGCACGACCTACGGCTAAGCCGGAAATATCATTGGCCCAAACTTTTTGCATTAGTTCCAGAGCCTTAGGTCCGGAAATCATAAAAATTCCCATATGGGAAACATCAAAAATTCCTACTTTTTCACGAACAGTTAAATGTTCTGCATTGACACCTTCATAGGTGATAGGCATTTCATATCCGGCAAATTCTGCCATTTTAGCTCCAAGAGCTTTGTGAATAGAATTAAGTGCAGTGTATTTCATCTTTATAATATTTTCCTGCAAATATAAGTTTTTGATAAGAGATGTGCATTTTTAATCCAAAACCTTATTGAAATGAACGGAAATTCTTTAGGAAATAAATCAGAATATTAATTTATAAAAATAATTGAGTGATTGTATAAATTAAAAAACCTACTAATCCGCCTACCAGTGTTCCATTAATTCTGATAAACTGTAAATCTTTTCCAACTTCCAGTTCCAGTTTTTGACTGAGTTCTTTCCCTTCCCAGCTTTCAACGGTTTGATAAATTAAATTTTCAATTTCCTGACGATTTTTTAAAACCATACGATAAGAAAAATGCTGAATCCAATGATTAATTCTTTCGTGCAATTCCTGATCTTGCTGAAGATTATCTGAAAGTTTCTGAAGATTTTTTCTGATATAAAGTTGCATCTGAGAAACAGGATCTTCTAATTGATTCAGCAACATTTTTTTGATGACCTGCCAAATATCTTTAGCATAAGGATGTAAGTTTTCTGAAGAAATAAAATCATTTTTAAACTTATCGAATTTTGCATCCCATTTAGAGGTATGTTCTAAATCTAATGCAAGTTGCTCTAAAGTTTGAGTTAGTTTTTTTCTGACAAAATGATCCGGATCTTTTTCTATTTCTTCTATAAATGAAATTAATCCGTCTGTGATTTCTCTTGAAATTTTCTTTCCGGCTAAAAATGCAATCCAGGGTCGGCTTTCAGATATTCTATTGAGAATCATCTGTTTGTTCTCAGCTATATAGGTTTTAATTTGAGGAAGAAGGGTTTCTAAAATTTTTGTATGTTCATCATTCTCTACAATATAATTAATTCCTGAAGCGGCAATTTTTTGATAATTCAGATTAAATAGAAGTTCGTTTCCTTTTTCCGCTAAGAATTTTTCTACTTGTTCATCTTCCAGCTCAGAGACTATTTTATGAAATAAATGAGCAATTTCTCTTTCTAAAATCATTCGATTATTGATTTTTCCAATCCATTCAGAAAAAATTTTAACTACATCTATTTTTTCAATATAAGGTCTGATATTCTGCGGGTTCATAAAATTTTCATTCACAAAAGAACCCAAATTTTTTCCCAGATCATTTTTCTTTCTTTCGATTAAATTGGTATGAGGGATCGGAATTCCCAAAGGATGTTTAAAGAGAGCAGTAACCGCGAACCAATCGGCTAAAGCACCAACCATACCTGCTTCTGAGAAAGCTTCTACATAGCCCATCCAGTTTTGAGGGTTTTGATGTTGAAAATAAACCATTAACACATAAATAAAAGCCATTAAAAAGAAAAATCCGGTGGCTATTCTTTTATGTTTTCTCAGTTGCTTTTTTTTATAGGTTGACATCAATTAAGAAATGAAAAATTAGAAAAAAGAAAAAGCTGATCAAAAAAAATCAGCTTTTTCTGAAAATTATTTTGGATCTTTATATTGCTCATACATCGAACCATATTCTGATTCAATAAACAAATCGAAGGGAATTTCTTCTTGTTTTAAAAATCCTTTATCTATAAGTTTTCCTTGAGAAACTAAATCTACCACAGCTGAAACACTGCAAGCTGTAGTCCAGCTGATAGCCCGCCATTCTTTTTTGTCAATATTGATTCTTCGGTATGATTCACTAAATTCTTTTCTTCTCAGCTGACCATTTAAAATTCCTTCCACAGCAGCATATACCAAAACAATATCTTCATCTACAATAGGCAAGGCATTATTAAGAATGTTTTTAGCTAATTCTCTATCGTTTTTTAAGTGTAAATCATATAATAAAAACTTCATCCCGTCTCTGTGACCGGGATATCTCATAGTTTTATAATTTAAAGTATCCACTTTTCCTTCCAAAGTTTCGCACATGGTTCCTAAACCTCCGGAAGTTGAAAAAGCTTCATATTGACGACCATTGATATTGATTTTTTCCAGGTCGTCTAAAGAACTTACCATTTTTCGCTCTCCGTTATGAATCACTTCAGCATCATTAATATATTCATTAATAACACCTTCTGCGCTCCAGGTAAAACTATAACCCAATTGTCCCATAGGATGTAATGGTAAAGCACCTACTCTAAGCTTAATACTTCTGATTTCAGAAAACTGGTTATATAATCCTGCTCCTAAAATTCCGATAAAACCCGGAGCAAGACCACATTGAGGAGCTAAAACAGAATTGCTGTTTTCTGCTATTTCTTTAATAGCTGTCAAAGTAGGCACATCTTCGGTTAGATCAAAATAATGAACACCCATCTCTGAGGCGATTTTGGCTATCTTGATATTTAAAAAATAAGGTAAACAAGAAACTACGGCTTGTTTGTCTTCAAGAATCTTTCTGATTGCTTCTTCATTTGAAAGATCGGCTTCCTGAGTTTCAAACTGAAATTCATCCTCCGGCTGAGATTGATCGACTCCGGTGACGATAAATCTTGAACTTAATAATGTGGCCACTAAGCTGCCTACTTTTCCTAAACCTAAAACTGCTATTTTCTTAATCATAATTATACGTTATTTTTCAGCTTCGAAAGTTAAGGATTTTTATATTTATCAAGCCTTTCAAATACAGAAAACCATGAAAATTTTTACCGCTCAACAAATTAAACAAGCCGATGAAAACACTTTAATATCGCAGCAAATCACTTCTTTAGAACTGATGGAAAGAGCTGCAGATAAAGCTTTTTTAGCTTTATTGAAAAAATATAAAAACACATCAGTTTCTTTTAAAATTTTTTGCGGAGTTGGCAATAACGGAGGAGACGGATTGGTTATTGCAAGAAAATTAATGGAAAAAGAGTTTGATGTTCAGGTTTTTATAGTCAAATATAGTTCTCATTTTTCATCGGATTTTCAGGAGAATTTGAAGCGTTTGGAAAAAGTAGAAAATTCAACAATCACTTTTTTGGAAGAAAATTCAGATTTTCCTGAATTAGGAACAGATGTCATTCTGATTGATTCTATTTTCGGGATCGGTTTGAACCGGATGTTGCCAAAATGGATTCAGGATTTAATTGATAATTTAAATCATTCCAAGCTTCCAATTATTTCCATAGATATTCCTACGGGTATGCTTGCAAATCTTCCAAAAATTAATCAGTCAATCATACGAGCTTCTGAAACCTTGACTTTTCAACATCCGAAATTTTCTTTCTTTCTTCCTGAAACAGCTGAATATACAGGAAAAGTAAAAGTCCTGGATATCGATTTAGATACAACCTCTTTAAAATCAGACATAAAGTTAATCAAAAGAAAAAGCATTCGAAAAATATATAAATCCAGAAAACTTTTTTCTCATAAAGGAACTTTTGGTCATGTTTTATTAGCAGGTGGAAGCAAAGGAATGATGGGAAGTATGATCTTGTCAAGTAAGGCCGCTTTAAGGGCAGGAGCAGGGAAGGCAACTGCTTTAATTCCAAAATCAGGAAATGATATTCTTCAGATTGCAGTTCCGGAATTAATGACCATTCGGTCTGAAGGAAAAACCAAATTAAGTGATTTTAAAAAACTCTCATTTACTCCCGAAGTAATTTGTTTTGGAATGGGAGCCGGAAAAGATCCTAAGACTGTTGAGTTTTTTGAAGAGTTGATAAAATCTGCTAAAAACCCCATTGTTATTGATGCGGATGGTTTAAATATTTTAAGTGAAAACAAAAATCTTTTAAAAAATATTCCTGCAAATTCTGTTTTGACTCCTCATCCTAAAGAACTGCAAAGATTAATAGGTCCCTGGAAAAATGATTTTGAAAAAATAGAAAAAACACAAAATCTTGCTTTACAACATCAGCTAATTATATTAATAAAAGGATATTTTACTTTAGTTATTTCCGGTAAAAAAATCTTTATAAACCCCAGTGGAAATCCGGGAATGGCCACAGCCGGGAGCGGAGATGTGCTGTCGGGAATTATAGCCGGATTGATGGCTCAAAATTATTCACCTGAACATGCAGCTGTGATGGGTGTTTGGATTCACGGAAAAGCGGGAGATTTAGCTGCGAAAAAAAATTCACAAGAAGCTATGGTAGCCGGTGATATTTCTGAGTTTATAGGAAAAGTTTTTCTTCAACTAAAAAATTAAATTGTTTAAAAATCTGTTTGTAATCGGAATGAGGAGAAAACAAATAAAGTTTTGAATGATTTCATATTTAAAACTCTTATATTTATAGAGTAAAAATTCTTAAGTTATGGAAATAGTTATTTCAGGAACAGATAAAAAACGAATGAAACTCATTGAAGAGATGGCTAAAGAATTGGGTTTATCCATCACTCGGAAATCAAATAATTATAAGGAAATAGCTGAAGAGAAACGTTCTGAAGAGCTTTATCAATTGATGGAAGAAATGGCTAATCAAAATTTATTTAATAGTATCAAAGATCCTATAGCATGGCAAAGAGAGCAACGAAAAGATCGGACATTGCCTGGAAGGGAATAAAAATGATATGTATTGATTCTAATATCATCATTTATTTTTCGCAAAAAGAAAAAACTCATCTACGAAAATGGCTCCAAAATAAAAAATTAGCCATATCTGTAATATCAGAGATTGAAGTTCTTGGTTATAAATATATAACGCCCGCTGAGATTCGCGCAGCATCACATTTCTTCACCTTATGTCAATCTATTTTTTTAAGCAGAGCAATTGTACAAAAAGCCATTGAACTCCGTCAAGCAAAAAAGATAAATTTAGGCGATGCAATTATCGCGGCAACTGCAATTGTAGAAGATATTCCATTACTTACTGCAAACGCTAAGGATTTCAAACATTTAAAGGATTTACGGTTAATCGATTTGGAAGAAATTTAATTTTTGATTGAATTATTCAAATTGAACGCTTATTGTATTTCCTGTTGGTTTTCCTCTTTATAATGTTTAAATCTTTTATTTTTGCGAAAATTCTAAATTGAAAAGCTGAGTCTTTTCCAATAAATAAAAAAATTATGGCAGATCGACATTACATCAGTAGCGGTGTGTTAGAGATAAAAGATATTGAAGAAGTAATTACTTCAAAAAGAAAATTAGCTTTAAGCGAAGAAGCAAAAGTAAATATCAATAAATCCAGAAAATATTTAGACGATAAAATTAATAATTCTGAAGAACCTTTTTACGGAATAAACACTGGTTTTGGATCTTTACATAATGTAAAAATTTCCAGAGAAAAACTTTCTCAGCTTCAAGAAAATCTGGTAATGTCTCATGCTTGCGGAACAGGAGAAAAAGTGGATAAAACCATTGTAAAGATTATGCTTCTGCTAAAGGTGAAATCTTTGAGTTTTGGAAATTCAGGAGTTGCCGAAGAAGTAGTTCAGCGATTAATAGATTTTTATAATGAAGATATTCTCCCGGTGGTTTATGAACAAGGTTCGCTTGGAGCTTCAGGAGATCTTGCTCCGCTGGCGCATTTGAGTTTGCCTCTTTTAGGAATGGGTGAAGTTTATTATAATGGAAAAATTTGTCCGGCTTCAGAAGTCCTTCAGGAAAAAGGCTGGAAAGCTCTGACCTTAAGAAGTAAAGAAGGTTTAGCTCTTTTAAACGGAACTCAATTTATGAGTGCTCACGCTGTTTATGCACTTAATAAAGCTTACAAATTAAATTATTTATCTGATTTCATCGCGGCTGTTTCTGCCGATGCCTTTGATTGTAATCTGGCACCTTTTGATTCTTTGATTCATGAAATCCGACCCCATAGAGGACAAGTGAGAACAGCAGAAAATATGCTTAATTTTTTGGAAGGGAGTGCTATTGCCAACCGACCAAAAACAGATGTGCAGGATCCTTATTCTTTCAGATGTATTCCTCAGGTTCATGGTGCTTCAAAAGACACTTTAAGTTATGTGAGTCAAGTGGTTAAAACTGAGATTAATAGTGTAACAGACAATCCCAATATTTTTCCTAAATACGACAAGATTATCTCAGGAGGAAATTTCCATGGACAACCTCTGGCATTGGTTATGGATTTCCTGGCGATAGCTATGGCTGAATTAGGAAATATTTCAGAAAGAAGAATTTATAAACTGGTTTCAGGCCGAAGAGGTTTACCTGAGTTTTTAGTTGACAATCCGGGATTAAACAACGGATTTATGATTCCTCAATACACTGCTGCCAGTATTGTAAGTCAAAACAAGCAGTATTGTACACCTTCCAGTATAGATTCAATTACCTCCTCAAACGGACAGGAAGATCACGTCAGTATGGGAGCAAATGCTGCTACCAAACTGATAAAAGTTGTTGATAATCTACAAACTATTTTAGCGATTGAATTATTTAATGCTTCTCAAGGATTATATTTCCGGGAGCCTTTACAATCTTCAGAAAAGATCATGAAATTTGTTTCTGCATTCAGAAAACATGTTCCTATTGTAAAGCAGGATAAAATAATGGCTGATGAAATTAAAAAAGCAGTAGAATTCTTAGAAGAAATTGATATTTCAGATTTTCAGTAATTTACAGAAAAGAATTCAGTTTTAAAATCAGATCTTTTAATCGATTGCTATAACCGTATTCGTTGTCATACCAGCCAATTAGTTTGACTAAATGACCATCGATAACGGAAGTCATTTCTTTATCAAAAACACAGGAATATGAACTTCCTAAAATATCAACTGAAACAATAGGATCTTCCATATACTGAATAATTCCTTTAAACTTATTTTCAGCTGCTTGTTTAAAGAGATTATTTATTTCGGTAATGGAAGTTTTCTTTTTCACATTTATGGTCATATCGGTGAGCGAACCATTGGCTACAGGAACTCTGATTCCACATCCGCCAATCACATTTGACAAATCCGGAAAAATTTTGGTCAAAGCTTTAGCAGCACCGGTGGTAGTAGGAATAATAGATTGAGGAGCAGAACGAGCTCTCCTGAAATCTCTATGAGGCTGATCGTGTAAATTCTGATCGGAAGTAAAAGAATGAATGGTTGAAATATAAGCTTGCTCGACACCCAGGGCGTCATGTACAACTTTAAGCATAGGAGCTGCATTATTGGTGGTACAGGAAGCATTTGAAACAATATAATCTTCAGAAGTCAAAATTTCATCATTTACGCCCATGACTAAAGTTTTTATGCAGTCATCCTGAGGCGGAACAGAAAGAAGAACTCTTTTAGCTCCGGCTTTTAAATGTTTCTCAAGCTCTTCCCGGGTTTTAAATTTTCCTGTGCATTCCACAACTATATCAACTTCATAATCTTTCCATGAAAGTTTTTCCAAATCTTTGATATGAGTCATTGGAAATTTTTTTCCATTCACAATAATATTATTTTCATCAGCAGAAACTTCAGCATTTAAAATTCCATGAACGCTGTCATACTTTAAAAGATGAGCCATAATATCGGAATGGGCGAGTTCATTAATAGCCACCACATCAATTGTAGGGTGATTTAATAGAATACGAAAAAGACTTCGACCTATACGTCCAAATCCGTTGATGGCAATTCTGACTTTGTTTGACATGATTTTGATGATTATTTTAATATTGTTGAATGAAAATTCGCTTGCAAAGGTAGAAATTGAAACGAGAAAGAAAAGAGAAAGTTTTTATAAATTAAGTCGCTCCAAAAAAAAGAAAATGCCAAGAAAGAGTTTTATTCTTTTTTGGCATTAATAATTATTATAAAAACTTTTAATCAGGAAGCTTTCTTTTGATCCATTGCTTTATCAGCACTGCTGCAATGAGAAGGCATATTTCCACAGAAACCACAAGGCTCTCCTTCTTTATTGAGATAAGGATTTTGACTTGCACAGGTTCCGGCAAATTCTCCACCTTTTTTTGCCCAGATTTTTATGGCAATTCCGGCAAAGCAAAGTGCTAATATTCCAAGTGTTAATAAAAATAATTTCATAGCTCGATAATTTTGTTACAAAGATAAATCAATACCAACACCTCCCAAAATAAATGCAGTTAAATAAAGGATTCAAACCTGCTTGTTTACTAATAAAAATATGTTAAAGACCATTCAAGAAATAACATTAATTTCCATTTCGAGATCGATTTGATATATTTCTTTTATTTTCCTTTGAATCATTTTTGCCAGATCGAGCACTTGTTCTCCGGTGGCTTCTCCATGATTTACCAATACCAAAGCCTGACGGTGATGTACTCCGGCATCTCCTTGTCTGTATCCTTTTAAACCTGCTTGATCAATAAGCCAGCCAGCCGGAATTTTATATTGATCTTCATTCACCTTATAATATTTTAAATGAGGAAATTCTTCCTTTAAAGAAAGAAAATGTTCTTTTGAGATTATCGGATTTTTAAAGAAACTTCCACTGTTTCCGATTTCCTTTGGATCAGGAAGTTTTTCGCTTCTTATTTTTATAACTGCATTTGCTATATCTTTTATAGTGGGATGATCTATATCCATTAAAGACAATTCCTTTTGAATACTTCCATATTCAGTGTGCAGTTGATGAAGCTTTTTGGATAATCTGAAAGTTACACTGACAATTATATATTGATTTTTAAATTTATTTTTAAAAATAGAATCTCTGTAACCAAATTTGCATTCCTCCTTAGAAAAAGTTCTGATTTCAAGGGTTTGCCGATTAATAGCTTCACATTCCACAAAAGTATCTTGTAGTTCTACTCCGTAAGCACCGATATTTTGAATGGGAGCAGTGCCGACATTTCCCGGAATTAAAGAAAGATTTTCCAATCCTCCGAAATCCTGCTCAATACAGAACTGAACAAAATCATGCCAGTTTTCACCGGCCATAGCTTTTATAATAACTGTATCCTTACTTTGATTGAGAATCTGAATTCCTTTCAAATTAATATGCAAAACGGTTTTATCTATATTCCCTGTGATCAGAATATTACTTCCTCCACCAAGAACAAAAAGCTCGTCAGCATAAAACTTTTTCAGTACATCTTTTAAATCTTCTTCCTGACTAACGGTTAAAAATTGTTTAGCTTTTACATCAAAACCAAAAGTATTGAGATTTTTAAGTGAATGATTTAAGATCAATTCCATATTGTTTCTGGTATGCTGTTAATCCATGTTTTAAAATGACTGATGCTCTTAGCAAGCTCTGTTTCTTTAGAACATAAGCGAGTCTGACCTGTCTTTTTCCTGATCCGGGAGTAGAATAAAATCCGGAGGCAGGAGCCAGCATAATAGTTTCCCGATGAAACTGAAAATGTTCTAACATCCATTTGGCAAAATTTTCTGCATCATCAACCGGCAGTTCAGCAATACAATAAAATGCCCCATGAGGTTCAGCTACTTTAACACCCGGAATACTTCTTAAAGCTTCAACTAAAGCATTTCTTCTTTCAACATATTCTTTTTTAACTTCATAAAAATAAGAATCAGGAACACTTAGAGCTGCTTCACTGGCTATCTGCTCATAAGTTGGCGGACTCAATCGCGCTTGGGCAAATTTCATAGCAGTTTCCATGACTTCTCTGTTTTTAGAAACCATACAACCGATTCTCGCCCCGCACATACTAAATCTTTTGGAAACAGAATCAACCATAATGGCATGTTGTTCTATTTCTTTTTGATTTAAGACAGAAACATGACTTAATCCATCGTAAGTAAATTCTCTGTAAACCTCATCGGCTATCAAAAACAGATTGTGTTTTTTAACCAAATCAGCCAGCTGTTCTATTTCTTCCTGTGTATAAAGATATCCTGTCGGATTTCCGGGATTACAAATAAGAATAGCCTTGGTTTTATCCGTTATTTTTTCTTCAAATTCAGAAATAGGAGGTAAGGCAAAATTATTTTCTATTTTGGATTCCACCGGAACTACTTTGGCTCCAATCATATGAGCAAACCCATTATAATTAGCATAAAAAGGTTCAGGAATAATCACTTCATCATCTTCATCACAAACAGCAGCAATACTAAAAAGTAAAGCTTCAGATCCTCCGGTGGTGACAATAATATCTTCTGTTAAAACAGGAAGACCTGAACGTTCTCTGTAAAAAGCTGCCAATTTTTCTCTGTAGCTCTCAAAACCATCAGAAGGGCTGTAAGATAAAATCTTTAAATGATTATTTTTTACAGCATCAAGAGCTATTTGAGGAGTTTCGATGTCGGGTTGTCCGATATTTAAGTGATATATATATTTTCCCAGACCTCTTGCCATATCAGCAAAAGGAGTTAATTTTCGAATAGGAGATTCAGGCATCTGCTGACCTCTTTTGGAAACTGATAACATATTTAATTTATTAAATTAATTTTTTTAATTTTTTGATTATTAATCACTTATAAAAAAGGAGTAATTAAAACTACACATAAAACGATGATGAAAATAACAATTACGTTTGTCAGCGCTTTAGGTAATCTCTTTTTGGCGTATAAAAGAATAGTTTCAGACATCAATAATAAAGCCATGATTACTGCAGCTGCAAAAAAAGACATACGTGTAGGTCCGGCTTTAATAAAACTTTCTGATTGAAAATTTCTTGTCAGTAAAAAAATTAATCCAAAAAGAACCGGAAAAAAACTAAACCGGATTAAAAAATGGGGTAACCAGGTTTTTATATCTCTCATTTTTTATGATTTTAAACGAACTGCTGAAGGAACCAAAAATTTATAATCTCCATTATTTCTCATCACATCCCGTACAATAGTAGAAGAAATATGAGCTCTTTCTCCCGAAGCCAAAAGAAAAACTGTTTCAATCCCGGACATTTTATAATTAGTTTCAGCAATACTTCTTTCAAATTCCAAATCAATTGAATTTCTTAATCCTCTCAAAATAAACTTGGCATTTTCTGATTTGCAAAAATCAACTGTTAAACCACTATAAGTTTTGACAAGGATTTGAGAATGATTTTTAAAAGTCTCTTCCATGAATTTTTTTCTCTGATCCAGTTCAAACATATATTTTTTATCAGCATTAATGCCTATAGCTAAAATGATCTGATCAAAAATTTCTAATCCTCTTTCAATAATATCACAATGACCGAGGGTGAGGGGATCAAAACTTCCGGGAAAAACAGCTTTTTTCATGATTTAAATTTTAAAGCGGAATAATTTAATCATTTTTGTTGAGATTCCGCAAGGGCAACTTCCACTAAATCAGTGAAAAATTCCTGATAAGAAATCTTGGCCGCTGAAAGTTGCTGAGGAACAATACTTGCCGGACTCATTCCCGGAATGGTATTGATTTCAATAAAGTGAGGTTCACCTTGATGAAGAATAAATTCTGCGCGGGCAAAACCTTTTAATCGTAAACATTTAAAAATCTTTACAGAAAGCTCCTGTACTTTTTTAGTCTGTTCATCACTGATTCGAGCGGGAGTTATTTCCTGAGATTCTCCAAGATATTTTGCATTATAATCAAAAAATTCATTTTCAGAAACGATTTCAGTAACCGGTAAAGCAAGAATATCACCTTTATAATTGATTACACCCACATCAACTTCAACACCATCTAAAAAAGATTCAATCAGAACTTCATCATCTTCTGTAAAAGAATGATCAATAGCTGCTCTTAAATACGACTCTTTTTTTACTTTAGAAATACCAAAACTGCTTCCACTTCTGTTTGCTTTTACAAAACAAGGAAGTCCAACCTTTTCCAAAATAGCTTTTTCATCGATTTTATCTCCTTTTTGAATTGGGTAATTGACAGCTGTTTTTATGCCGTAATCTCTCAAAACACTGTTGCAATCTCTTTTATTGAAAGTTAAAGCTGATGCATAAAATCCGCTGGAAGTTTGAGGAATATTCAGGATTTCAAGATAAGCCTGTAACAATCCATTTTCTCCGGGATCTCCATGAATCATATTAAAGACACAATCAAACTGAATTTTTTCCTGATTGATTACGACAGAAAAATCTTCTTTATTTATTTTATATTCTTCGTTATTTTCATCAATTATCTTCCATTCATCCTTAAAAATATGAGCTTTATAAACATCAAATTTTTCCCGGTTAAGATGTTGAAATACAAAATCTCCACTTTGTAAAGAAATTTTATATTCACTGGAATATCCGCCCATGGCAACCGCAATTTTCTTTTTCATAGGAAGCGATTTATTCTTTTTTATGGTTTTTAAATTAAGCTTGGATTGAATGCGTACAAAAATACACGTGTTTTTATATCTTTGCGGCATAATTAAAGAGAAAACATGAACTTTTTTAGATTCCTCTTCAGCAGAGCCTTTTTAACTCAAATAATATTAGCAATTATAGTGACTATTATTTTGGGCTTTTTGATCATTAAACTTTTGGATTACAGAACCAATCATGGAGTTTCTATTGAAGTGCCGGATTTATCAAAACTGCAGTTAGAAGAAGTTGATCGCGTATTAGATGAAAAAAAACTGAATCGGGTAGTGCTGGATTCAGCTAATTATAATCCTGATTATCCCAAACATTCCGTTATTGAGCAAACTCCTGAAGCAGGAAAATATGTAAAAGAAGGAAGAAAAATTTATTTAAAATTAAATCCTTCAGGTTATCCTAAAATAGAGATGCCGGATATGATCAGAAGTACCAGCCGTCAGGTTATTCCTATGTTAAACTCTATGGGATTTGAAGTGGGTGAAATCACTTATAAACCTGATATTGCAAAAGATGTGGTATTAGAGTTAAGAGCTAATGGAGAAAAGATTAATCCCGGTGATATGGTTATGAAAACAACCACAATCGATTTGGTTTTGGGAGATGGAAAACCTGAATAAATAATTAAAATGAACGAATTAGAATTTGAAAATTCCGGTGAGGATGACTTGTTTGAGCATTATCGTTTTGTAGCTGATAAAGGTCAGCAACCTTTAAGAATCGACCGATACCTGATGAATTTTATAGAAAATGCAACCCGAAATAAAATTCAGAAAGCAGCAAAAGACGGAAATATTTATGTAAACGGAACACAAGTTAAACAGAACTATAAAGTAAAACCGGGAGATGAGATCAAAGTGATGTTTGAACATCCTCCTTATGAGTTTCTGCTGGTTCCTGAAGACATTCCGCTTGATATTGTATATGAAGATGATAGTTTGCTGGTGGTAAATAAACCTGCCGGTATGGTAGTTCATCCCGGACATGGAAATTATTCAGGAACGTTGATTAATGCGTTGGTTTATCATTTTGAAAATCTTCCGAAAAATTCAGATGAACGCCCGGGATTGGTTCATAGAATTGATAAAGATACCAGTGGATTGTTGGTGATAGCGAAAACAGAAAAAGCCATGACTCATCTGGCAAAACAGTTTTTTGACAAAACCAGTAAAAGAAAATATTTAGCTTTAGTTTGGGGAAATGTGGAAGAAGATGAAGGAACTATTGAAGGAAATATTGGAAGACATCCTAAAAACAGATTGCAACAAGCTGTTTTTGAGAATGATGAAGATGAAGAAAGAGGAAAGTATGCCGTCACCCATTATAAAGTAGTTGAGAGGTTGGGATATGTTACCCTGGTTTCCTGTGAATTGGAAACAGGAAGAACCCATCAAATCAGAGTGCATTTAAAACATATAGGTCATACATTATTTAATGATGAACGTTATGGTGGAGACAGAATTTTAAAAGGAACTTCTTTTTCTAAATACAAACAATTTGTTGAAAATTGTTTTAAAATTTTACCAAGACAAGCCTTACATGCTCAGTCTTTAGGATTTACACATCCGGAAACCGGAAAATGGATGGAATTTAATTCTGAAATTCCTTCTGATATGCAGGAATGTATTGAGAAATGGAGGAATTATGCCAAAAATCAAAGAGAGTTTTTATAAAAGATTCAGGAATATTTTTAGATAAAATATAATTCAAATAAGGACTTTCTAATCTTTAAAATGTTAATTTCACCGAAATAAAAAATATGTTTAATCAGGGCCAACTTATTTTTGCAGCTGTTGCGCTGTTACTTTTTATAGTTTTTATTGCTTTTTCTTATAAAAAAGATAAGAAGAAAAATAAAACTTATTTTAAAAACAGCTATATAGTTTTAATAGTGTTTTTATTATTTATGGCTTTCTTATTTTTCCTCAAATTATATTTCAGAGGCAGATAATCTATTTGAATTACATTTTTATTCCTGCTCCGGTCTGATCGCGGATGAATTTTCCTTCTTCACAAAAAGGAGTCAATTCATTTTGAATAAAATCTAAAACTTTTTCCTTTTCTTTTTCAGGATAAAGTAAATGAATATTTGCTCCTGCATCCAGGGTAAAACACAAATGGCTGCGATTTTTATTTCTATAATCCCAGATTCGTTGAATAATCTCTAAAGTATTAGGTTTTATCAGTAAAAAATACGGTGAACTTGTCATCATCATAGCATGAAGAGTGAGGGCTTCACTTTCAACAATCTTGACAAATTCATCTAAATTTCCTTCTTGCAAAATCTGATTGAGGGATTCTAAATTCTGTTTGGCCTGTTCAAAACGGGCTTTAGCAAAAGGATGATCATTCATTAAATCATGTCCCAAACTGCTGCTCACTTGTTTTTTACCTTTATCAACAATTAAAATACTATCCTGATAATTTTTAAAATTTGGATGAAGTTGATAAGCAGGTTCTACTGCAAATAAATCAGAACTGTTTGAAATCTCATCTGATTTTCCCCATATCATCACAGGTCCTAAAAAACTTCTGGCGGCACTTCCTGAACCTAATCTGGCGAGAAAGCTTGATTTTTTATAAAAATAATCTTCTTTCATTTCGGGATGAAATTTTTTCTCCATCTGCATAATACATAAGGATAAAGCGGCCATTCCGCTGGCAGAAGATGCTATTCCGCTGCTGTGAGGAAAGCTGTTTTCAGTATGAATTTCAAAACTGTAATCTTTTATAAAAGGAACATATTCTATAATTCTTTTGAAAAACTGTTCAATTTTCGGGCGGAAAGAATCTGATTTTTTTCCTTCAAAATAAATTTCAAATTCTACATCAGAATTATTTTTGGATTCTGGAGAAAATTTTAAAGTTGTTTGAGTGATACACTTGGAAAGAGTAAAACTAAGGGAAGCATTTGCAGGAAGTTGATTTTTATATTTTCCCCAATATTTAATCAGAGCAATATTGCTGGGAGCTTTTTGAGTGATTTCTCCCGCAGGAAGTATATTTGAAATTTCCGAAAAAATAAATTCTTCTTTCATAAAATAGAAAATTTCGCCAAATATAAAGAAAGCAAATAAGAAACATGAGAGAATTTTTCAACGAAAAATCACATCAAAACATCATGGTTTTATTTTTTCTAAAGGATTTCCATCAACTTGATTATCAAAATCCAAGGTTCGGGTAGGGAAGGGGAAAGTAAGCTGATGCTGATCAAATGCTTTTTTAATAATCATGATAGCCTGACTTCTTGTTTCCAGATAAAAAGCCTGATTTGTTTCTTTTAACCATAGCCGAACAAAAAAATCGATAGAGCTGTCTCCAAATTTTTGATAATAAAATAAAGCTCCTTGTTCGTCAAGACGATCTTCTATTTCTTTTAAAGCATTTAATGTTATTTCTTTCACATCCGGAAGATGATCATCATAAGAAACTCCTACATCCAAATCGATACATCGTTTATTGGAAAGAGAATAGTTGATAATCGGATTTTCAAAAATCATTTTATTGGGAATAATCACATCATGTCCATGTAATGTTCGAATAACGGTATCTCTCAAATTAATTTGTAAAACAGTTCCTATAGTATCTTTCACCTGAACCAAATGACCGATTCGCATGGGCAGACGAATGGAAAGAACCACCCCTGAAACAAAATTGGCAGCTATATCCTGAAAAGCAAAAGCCAGTGCCAATCCAATAATTCCTGCTCCGGCCAGTGCTGTGCTTAATGCTTTATCCAGATTTAAAATTCTCAAAGCAGTTAAAATGACCAATCCAAGAATGATAGCATAAATTAAAGATCCAAAAAGATTACTGATTATATCTATTTTGACAATAATTTTCATGAATTTTCTCGCTTCTCTTCCAATCCAACGAGCGATAAAAAATCCAACAACCAACACCAGACAAGCTAAAACAATGTTTGGAAACATGCTGATTAAAGTTTCCAGCCAGCCGGATAATTTTTCAAAAATTAAAGTAGAAATTTTCTCTATGTTCATGGGAAATAGTTTTTCCTAAAAAAATAAATGTTTAAAGATTATCATGTTTTTTTTAATTAATTTAAAGAAAAAACCGTTTCAATATTAATTTTTGAAACGGTTTGAGTCAATAAAACTAAGTTTTTACATATCCAAGAGATAAGCAAATATCAGTGGAGCCACTATGGTTGCATCACTTTCAATAACAAATTTGGGAGCTTCTACACTTAATTTCCCCCAGGTAATTTTTTCGTTAGGAACAGCTCCGGAATAACTTCCATAAGAAGTTGTTGAATCGCTGATCTGACAGAAATAACTCCAGAAAGGCGTATCTGTTCTTTCTAAATCCTGAGCGAGCATAGGAACAACGCAAATAGGGAAATCACCTGAAATTCCACCTCCAATCTGGAAAAATCCGATTCCATTTTCACAATTTTTTGGATACCAGTCAGCTAAAAAAGTCATGTATTCAATTCCGCTTTTTACTGTAGAAGCTTTTAATTCACCTTTAATTACATAGCTGGCGAAAATATTTCCCATGGTACTGTCTTCCCATCCCGGACAAATAATTGGAAGGTTTTTTTCAGCAGCGGCATACATCCAAGAATCTTTTAAATCAATTTCATAATATTCTTCCAAAACCCCGCTAAGCAGGAGTTTATACATAAATTCATGAGGAAAATAACGCTCTCCTTTAGCTTCTGCATCTTTCCAGATTTTTTCTATATGTTCCTGAATTCTTCTAAAAGCTTCTTCTTCAGGAATACAGGTGTCCGTTACTCTGTTTAATCCTTGCTGCAATAAATCCCACTCATCCTGAGGAGTCAAATCGCGATAATGAGGAACTCTTTTATAATGAGAATGAGCTACCAGATTCATAATATCTTCTTCAAGATTAGCTCCGGTACAAGAAATAATTTGAACTTTATCTTGTCGAATCATTTCTGCAAAAATTTTCCCTATTTCTGCTGTACTCATAGCACCTGCTAAAGAAACCAACATTTTAGCTCCGTTTTCAAGTTGAGCTTCATAAGCTTTGGCAGCATCAACTAAGGCCGCAGCATTAAAATGCAAATAATATTTTTCTATAAACTGAGAAATAGCACCTTTATTAGTAGTCATCTTCTTCATTTTTTAAATTAAATTTTTTAGTTAATTGATTAAAATCATCCTCTTCAAACTCGCTGGCATATTCATCATCTTCAGCTGTTTCTGAAAATTTATAACTCAACATTTTGTAGTATAATTTAGCAGCCAAAAAATCAGAAGATTTTTCCTGAGGGTTTGGACAAAGTTCAACTAAATCAAAACCTACTACCTTTCTTTCTTCAAAAACGCGTTTGAGAAGTTCTAAAGTTTCATACCAGAACATTCCCCCGGGTTCGGGAGTTCCGGTAGAGGGAAGAATAGAAGGATCTAAAGCATCTAAATCGAAAGTGATAAACACATTTTCGCCTAAAGCTTCAATTACTTTATCTATCCAATAATCATCTTCAGCCAGTTCATGAGCGAAAAAAACATTTTCTTCATTCATAACAGTAGTTTCTGAAATATCCATACTTCTAATGCCCACCTGCACCAAATTTGTGTTTTGACTGGCTTCATAAAGTGCACAAGCATGATTGTAAGGAGTTCCTTCATATTCAGCTCTTAAATCGGCATGAGCATCGATATGAAGAACATTTAAATTTTGAAAACATTCATTAAAAGCCCGGATAGAACCAATAGAAATACTGTGTTCTCCACCAAAGAGGGTTACAAATTTATTTCTTTTGATGTATTCTTTGGTCAGCCTGTGTACTTCATTTACCATAGCTTCAGGTGAACGATCTTCTGTAATGGGATCTGCCAAAAATATTCCTTGTCTATAAACTTCGGTGCCGGTTTCAATATCATAAAGCTCCATATTTTCAGAAGCTTCCAAAAAAGCTTCAGGACCTTTATCTGCACCTTTTCCCCAAGTGCTTGTTCCATCATAAGGCACAGGGATTAAAACAATTTTTGAAGTGGCCAGGTTCGCATATTCCTGCGGAATTCCTGCATAGGTTTTAGTCTTCATAACCTAAAATATTTAACATTTGTTTACTGGTTTGTTGTTCTGCAAAAAGTTGAGTAGTGATTTGATTGTTCTCATCTCTGTCAATCAAAATATGTTTTGGAGCAGGTATTAAGCAATGCTGAATTCCTCCGAAACCTCCTATGGTTTCCTGATAAGCTCCGGTGTTGAAAAAACCTATGAAGAGAGGTTTTTCACGTTTGTATTTGGGTAAATAAATAGCATTTACATGTTGTTCGCTGTTATAATAATCATCACTGTCACAAGTTAGTCCTCCTAATAAAACTCTTTCATATTCATCATGCCAGCGATTGATGGGAAGCATGATAAATCTTTTGCTGATCGCCCAGGAATCGGGTAGGGTAGTGATAAAAGAAGAATTTATCATATTCCATTTTTCCCGGTCGTTCTGCTGCTTTTGATAAAGAATCTGATAAATTACGCCCCCGCTTTCCCCAACGGTAAAACTTCCAAATTCTGTAAAAATATGAGGAACGGGAACTTCATTTTCATCACAAGTGATCTTTATCTGATTGATAATCTCATCAACCATATATTCATAATCATATTCAAAAGCCAAAGAGTTTTTAATCGGAAAACCTCCACCAATATTGAGACTGTCTAAAGAAGGACAAACTTTTTTAAGACGAATGTAAACCTTCAGACATTTTAATAATTCATTCCAGTAATAAGCATTATCGCGAATCCCGGTATTGATAAAGAAATGAAGCATTTTCAAATTAACCCTATCATTATTTTTAATCTGATCTTCATAAAAAGGAACAATGTTTTTGTATCCTATACCTAATCTGGAGGTATAAAATTCAAATTTAGGTTCTTCTTCAGAAGCAATTCTGATTCCTATATTAATATCGCTGTCTATTCTATCAGTGAGAAGATCAAGTTCTTCATAGTTGTCAATAATAGGAATACAGTTTTCGTGTCCATTATTTATCAGATTAGCTATATTTTCTATATAAGCATCTCTTTTAAAACCATTGCAAAGAATAAAAGTTTTATCCGTTATTTTTCCGGTTTCCTTCAGATGTTCCACAATTTTAATATCAAAAGCAGATGAGGTTTCAATGTGAATGTCATTTTTTAAAGCTTCATCCAAAACATGTTTGAAATGTGAGCTTTTGGTGCAATATGAATAATTATAGGTCGCATTATAATTATGTTTTTTCATGGCTTTGTCAAACCAATGTTTTGCACGATTGATGTTTTCGGAAATTTTTGGTAAGTAGGTAAATTTCAAGGGAGCGCCATATTCTTCAATTAATTTCATTAAATCAATGCCATGAAATTCCAGATTGCTGCCATTTAATTGAAATTCTTCCTGTGGAAAATGATAAGTTTGATCTATAAGATTAATGTATTTAGTTTTCATCTGTATTTTTTAATTAAGAAATGAAAAATTAAAATAAATGTTCTTTTACTATTGAAAATCCCAGCTTTTATCTCTGAATGAGTGATGAATATTATTCTTTAAAAGCTAAACTTTAAGAGGTAGTATTATATTAGAAATTATGAGCAATTATAGCTAAAAAATCAATAATGCTACCTATTTATGAAGTTTTTATATTCTTCTTGATATAAATTCAAAAAACCTCATTATCAGTGATTTAAATTTTAAGAACAATTATTTCCTTCTAAAATAGGTAAATTTTAAATAAATAGAAGGCAAATCACTTATAAAACACAGATAAGAATGTTTTAAGGCGCATAAAAAAAGCTGCCTTTTGAAAAGAGCAGCTTTAAATAAAAAGATAAGGAATTAGATTATTTAATATTGAATATATTTTTGAATCAGCGGCATTAATTGCTGAGCAAATTGCTGACTAAATTCATTTGATTCTTCCATAATAACAGGCATTTTCTTCTGGATTTTTTTGCCTACAGGCGAATGATAAAATTCATATAAAGCATCAATTTCCTTTTCGCTTAAATTTTTAAGATAAATATCTGCTGTTTGATCTATCAATTTCTCAAACTGAGTTTTCATTTCCCTTTCAAATTCTTTCTTTTTTTCCTCAGGTACCATTTTTCCCATTTGCTCAATGGCTTGATTGATGGCAAAATCCTGAGCTCCCTGAATTCGCACAACTTCAAGTACTTTTTTCTTATAAGCAGGATCTGAAGTTTGTGCTTTGGAAGGAATACTGATCAGAAGAAAAAACAGCAATAAAATATTTATATTTTTCATCATAATAAATTAAGCTTTAAATAAAGGTAAATCGCCCATCATTTCAGTGACCTGTTTTTTAACTTCAAAATAAGTGTTTTCACTGTCGATGTTAGAAATCACCCTGTCTATCAATTCAACAATTTTTGGCATATCGTCTTCTTTTAAACCTCTTGTAGTTACAGCAGGTGTTCCGATTCTGATTCCTGATGTTACAAATGGCGATTGAGTATCAAAAGGAACCATGTTTTTATTAACGGTGATATTTGCCATATTTAAAGCATCTTCAGCCTGCTTTCCGGTTACATCCTTATTTCTTAAGTCTATCAGCATCATGTGGTTGTCGGTTCCTCCCGAAACAATTTCATATCCTTTTTCCATAAAACTTTCTGCCATAACTTTTGCGTTTTTCTGAACTTGTTTTAGATATTCAGTAAACTCATCAGTCAGGGCTTCTCCAAAAGCTACGGCCTTAGCAGCAATCACATGCTCCAAAGGTCCACCTTGATTTCCAGGAAAAACAGCACTGTTTAAAAGAACTGACATGTTTTTCAATTTTCCGCTTCTGAATTTATCATCGAAAGGATTTTCAAAATCTTTCCTCATCATAATCATTCCGCCTCTTGGACCTCTTAAGGTTTTATGAGTAGTAGTAGTTATAATATGACAATGAAGTAAAGCATCAGATAACAAACCTTTGGCTATAAATCCTGCCGGATGTGCGATATCAGCTAATAAAATAGCATTATTTTCATCGGCAATTTCCCTAAAACGTTTATAATCAATATCTCTTGAATAAGCAGAAGCACCGGCAATAATCATTTTTGGTTTTTCTTTATGTGCCATCTCTGCAACAGAATCATAATCTATTCTTCCGGTTTCTTTTTCAACTTTATAAAAAACAGGTTCATAAAGTTTTCCGGAAAAATTAACAGGAGATCCATGGGTAAGGTGACCTCCTGCAGAAAGATCGAATCCTAAAATTTTATCACCCGGATTTAAACAAGCTGAATATACAGCTGTGTTTGCTTGTGATCCTGAATGTGGCTGAACATTAACGTATTCTGCACCAAAAAGTTCTTTGGCTCGGTCAATAGCTAAATTTTCTACTTCATCAACTACTTCGCAACCTCCGTAATATCTTTTTCCCGGATATCCCTCAGCATATTTGTTGGTTAAAATAGAACCTTGAGCTTCCATAACCTGGTCGCTTACAAAGTTTTCACTGGCTATTAATTCCAGACCCATCAACTGGCGTTTTCTTTCTGCTTCGATAAGATTAAATATCTTCGAGTCTCTTTTAATCATAATGTTTTGAGGATTAATAATTCAAAAAAGATTTTATATTTTTTTTTCTGAATTCTTTTATTATATATTTGATTTTCAATTTATATTCAACTTATTATGTTATTGCGTGCAAATAATCCCAATCGTCAAACTTGGCTTGAGACTGCCAAAGATACTGATTTTCCAATACAAAATATACCTTTCGGAATTTTCTTAACCGCCGATGATGTTATTACCGTAGGTTCCAGAATCGGAGACTATGCTATTGATTTAGCTGCCTTGCAACAGCTGGGGTATTTTGAAGGAATTCCGTTGACAGATGATATTTTTTTGCAAGACACGCTCAATGATTTTATTGCCTTAGGCAGAAAAAGATGGCGGCAGGTCCGCGATCGGATTGCTGATATTTTTGATGCTGAAAATGATAAGTTGAAAAATAATCAAGAACACCGCAATCATGTGCTTTTTTCTGTAGATGAAATCGAAATGCAAATGCCGGTTTTGGTCAGAGATTTTACAGATTTTTATTCCAGTAAAGAGCATGCCACCAATGTAGGAAAAATTTTTAGAGGGGAAGAGAACGCTTTGATGCCAAACTGGCTACACATGCCTGTTGCTTATCATGGCAGAAGTTCTTCTATAATTCCAAGCGGTACTCCTGTTAGAAGACCTCAAGGACAAAAACTTCCGAAAGGAACTAAAACGCCTATTTTCGGACCTTCCAGAAAAGTTGATTTTGAATTGGAAATGGCATTTATTACCACTGATGCCAATGCTATGGGAGAACCAATTCCTGTGGAGAAAGCTGAAGAATTTATTTTTGGAATGGTAATGCTTAATGATTGGAGTGCGAGAGACCTGCAAAGATGGGAATATGTTCCTTTGGGTCCTTTTCTTTCAAAAAACTTTGCGACCAGTATTTCTCCATGGGTAGTTACTTTAGATGCGCTGGAGCCTTTCAGAACAGATGGTCCAAAACCTGAAGCAGAACAACTCGATTATTTGAAAACTTCAGGAAAAAAGACTTTTGACATTCAGCTGGAAGTACGTTTAAAACCTGAAAATGGAGAAGAAAATTTATTGACTCAAACAAATTTTAAACATCTGTACTGGAATATGAGTCAGCAACTGGCTCATCATACCATTACCGGTTGTCCGGTTTTTAGTGGTGATTTAATGGGAAGTGGAACCATTTCAGGTCCGGAAGAAAATGGTTTAGGCTGCCTGCTGGAAATAACAAGAAATGGAAAAAAACCTGTCAAATTAAAAGATAATCTTGAAAGAAGGTTTTTAGAAGATCACGATACTATCAGCATGAGAGCTTTTTGTGAAAAAGAAAATTTGAAATTAGGTTTTGGAGAATTAACCACTAAATTATTGCCGGTTTTAAAAGCAGAAAAAAAATAATCCTTTAAGGTCAAAGTGTTTTAAATCAAATTTCCTTGGCAAGGAATTATAAGAACTGGAATTTTTTAAAATTTCTCAGAGAAAAAGTAAATCCATTTTTTATTAAAGCAAGGGATTTTTATTCTTAAAATCATGAATTTATTTAGGGAAAGAAATTTGATCATGAGGTAAAAAAGTTTTCGGCAACTATACATTACCAGCTTCCGCCGGCACCGCCACCGCCAAATCTTCCTCCACCAAAACCTCCGCCGAAGCCACCGCCGCCACCGAAGTTTCCGCCTCCGCCAAGACCTCCGCCAAAGCCTCTGCCGCTGTTGCGTCCTAAGCTGCTTAAAAGAATAGCGTCAAACAACCAGCCGTCATTTGATTTTCTGCCGCCACTTCCGCCGTCGCCACCATGTTTTCCTGCTTTATATAAAACTAAAATAACCAGAAATATTATAAAAAATAATAGCATCAGTGCGCCAAATGGAAATTGCTCTTCAGCTTTTTTAGATTGAGGATTAAATTCTCCTGCTAAAACCTGAAAAATAGCTGAAGTTCCTTCATCTAAACCTTGATAATAATTTTCTCTCTGAAATTGAGGTTTTATAATGCGATTGTATATCAGCGAAGTTTTAGCATCTGTCAGAATTGATTCAATTCCATAACCGGTGGTAATCCAGAATTTCCGGTCTTCTTTGGAAGCCATCATTAAGATTCCATTATCCTGTTTACTTCCAACTCCCCATTCATGGGCCCATTCAGCGGCATAGGTTCCTATATATTCTCCTTTCAAAGAAGGAAGAAGAACCACCACAATCTGAGTAGAGGTAGTATCAAAATAATGAATTAATTTATGCTCGAGCTGTTGTTGCTCTTGTTGACTCAGCATGTTGGCATAATCATAAACACTGGTCTGTTTCTGTGGCCGTGCAGGAATATTTCTCTGAGCTTGAAGTTGATGGCTTATGAGAACCAACAAAATCAGGCTGAGTAGAAACTTATATTTGTGTTTAAAAATTTGCATTAACTTCTTGAAATTTCATCAGGTAATTCATTTTCATCTTCATGATGAGAAGGAAAATGAATTTTCAATTGCTCTCCTGCTTTGAGAATGCCTTTTATCAGTCCATTTACAAAATCAGATTTTTTAAAATAAGACAGCATGAGCTCAATGGTTTCCTGCCAAAAATCGGGAGGTGTTTTTTGATGAATGCCTTTGTCTCCAAAAATGTAAAACTGATGATCATTTGCAGAGATATAAATAAGAACAGCATTCCTTTCTTTGGTCTTATGCATCTCAAGCCGGAAAAAAAGATCTTGAACCCGAGTTTCCATTTTTTCTTCACAATGATCTTCTATATGAACCCGAATTTCTCCGGAAGTGTTTCTTTCAGCTTGTTGAATAGCTTTAATAATTTCTTTCTCTTCTTCCGAATTTATAAAATCTTTTTTCTTCACTGATTTTAAAAATAAAAGATCTTATTTAAAAATTAAATTCTACTTCCGGAGCAGTTTCTGTTCCTTCATCTGCTTCAAATCTTGGCATTGGATCAAAACCCAGCATGCGAACAATCATTTTTTGAGGAAATTTTCTGATATAAACGTTATAATCTCTCACAGCTGCATTATACCGATCACGATTGACATTAATTCTGTTTTCTGTTCCTTCCAACTGAGACTGAAAGGTCTGAAAATTTTCAGTGGCTCTGAGCTGCGGATATCTTTCAACAGTTACCAGCAATCTGGATAGAGTAGAGGAGACTTCTTGTTGAGCCTGCTGGAATTGTTGAAGAGAAGCTTCATCTAAATTAGAAGGATCAATTCTCATTTCTGTAGCTTTTGAGCGCGCTTCAATAACATCAGTAAGGGTTCCGCGTTCAAATTCTGCTGCTCCTTCCACAGTTTTCACCAAATTGGGAATCAGATCATTTCTTCTTTGATAAGAACTTTCTACATTCGACCAGGCAGTTTCCGCATTTTCTTGTTTTTCAACCGCATTATTATTAATTCCGGCTATATACATTCCGGCAATTAGAATAATGGCAAGCGGAATAATCCATTTTAATGATTTCATAACAGATATTTAAAGTTGATTTTTTAAATCCATTAGTTGAGCCTTGATATTTTGAAGTTTTCTGATGATTTCAAAATTATCCAAAGCTTCTTCCCGATTCTGTTTAAGATGATTTTTAGCACCTTCTAAAGTAAAACCTCTCACTCTGACCAGGTGATAGATAAATTTTAAATTCTTAATATCTTCTTTGGTGAATTTTCTATTTCCTTTGGCGTTTTTCTTGGGTTTAAGAATATCAAATTCTTTTTCCCAATACCGGATAAGAGAAGCATTTACATCAAAAGCTTCAGCTACTTCGCCTATGCTATAATACATTTTATCTGGTAAATCAATACGCATTAATCCATAGATTGATTTTCCAGGCTGGATCTCTCCAATAGAATATTGTATTCTTCAGCAGATAAATCGCCGTGGAAATAATTGATAGGATTTACTGTTCTTCCATTCTTCCAGATCTCATAATGAACATGCGGAGCAGTAGATAAACCCGTGTTTCCCACATGTCCGATTACTTGTCCGCGGGTAACTTTCTGACCTCTTTTTACATTGATTTTACTCATATGGGCATAGCGGGTTTCAAAACCAAATCCGTGATTTATTTTTACCACTTTTCCATATCCTCTATGAGTGGTGGCAGAAGTTACCACACCGTCAGCAGTAGCATAAATATTGGCTCCGTTGCTGGAAGAGAAATCAATTCCGTTATGCATGCGGCTCATTTTTAAAATGGGGTGATACCGAACGCCATAACCTGAAGAAATTCTTCGAAGATCTTTATTTTCTATTGGTTGAATAGCAGGCATAGCAGCCAGCAGTTTTTCTTTATTATTAGCCAGTTTAGCGATTTCATCTAAAGATTTGGAAGCTACCACCAGGCGTTTTTGAAGAATATCCAGCCGCTGAGTTGTTTCCATAATCAAGTCAGAATTTTCGTATCCCTCTAAATCTTTATATCGGTTTACTCCTCCAAAACCTGCCTGACGCTGAGCATCAGGAATGGGATTGGATTCAAAATAAACCCTGTAAATATTATTGTCTCTTTCTTCAATACTTGCCAAAACTTCCTGTGCCTGAGTCATTTTTTTATTCAAAACCCGGTATTGGAGTTTCATATTATTGAGTTCCCGAGCCAGACTTTTTTCTTTTGGAGTCTGAATCTGAGGAAGATTTAAGAAAAACAACAACAAAATAAATCCGGCTAAAAAAGTGGCTAAAACACCCATTAAAATAAAGGCAAGACGTTTTCCTTTCTTGGTTTCTATAGGGCGGTAAGAAAGTGTTTCGCTATCGTAGTAATATTTGACTTTCGCCATTCTTTTAAATATCTTATTTTTGTCAGCAAAATTATTTGAACAGACTTTTCTTTCGCAAAGATAAAAAAATTGTGCGAAAATGTTATCTTTTCAAATTTTAGAGAAAATATATTTATGAAAGCAAATCAAATCCGGGCTAAATTCTTGGAATTCTTTGAAAATAAAGATCATAAGATTGTTCCTTCAGCTCCTATGGTATTAAAAGATGATCCTACATTATTATTTACAAATGCAGGAATGAACCAGTTTAAGGAATATTTTTTGGGAAATGCCATTCCTAAGAATAAAAGAGTGGCTGATACTCAAAAATGTCTTAGAGTTAGTGGAAAACATAATGATCTTGAAGAAGTAGGAAAAGATACTTACCATCATACCATGTTTGAAATGCTCGGCAACTGGAGTTTTGGAGATTACTTTAAAAAGAGAGCCATTGAGTATGCCTGGGAATTGTTGACTGAAGTTTATAAAATAAATCCTGAACATTTATATGTAACAGTTTTTGAAGGCGATGAGCAGGATGGTTTGGATAAGGATGAAGAAGCTTTTGAATACTGGAATGAAATTTTACCCAAAGAACAAATATTATTCTGCGATAAAGAAGATAATTTTTGGGAAATGGGTGATCAGGGGCCATGCGGACCTTGTTCTGAAATTCACATCGATATTCGTTCGGATGAAGAAAAGAAAAAGATTTCAGGAAGAGATCTGGTAAATAAAGATCATCCTCAGGTAGTTGAAATATGGAATCTGGTTTTTATGCAGTACAACAGAAAAGCAGATGGTTCTTTGGAAGAACTCCCGGAAAAACACGTAGATACAGGAATGGGTTTTGAACGTCTCTGTATGGTTCTGCAAGGGAAAATTTCCAATTATGACACAGATTTATTTCAGCCTCTCATACAAGAAATTGAAAAAATAACAAAAACTTCATACACCGAAGGAGGTGATATGAATGATATAAATATTGCCATTCGCGTTATTGCTGATCACGTTCGTGCGGTTTCTTTTGCCATTGCCGATGGTCAGTTACCCGGAAATTCAGGAGCAGGATATGTTATCAGACGGATTTTAAGACGAGCTATCCGATATGGTTTTACTTTTTTAAATCAGAAGGAGGCATTTATTTATCAATTGGTAAATACACTTGCAGAACAAATGGGTGAAGCTTTTCCTGAACTTAAAAAACAGCAAAATTTAATAGAAAATGTTATCAAGGAAGAAGAACAAGCTTTTCTTAAAACCCTGGATCAGGGATTAAATCTTTTAGATCAGGTAATAGAAAAATCTTCTTCAAAAGAAATCTCCGGGAAAAAAGCTTTTGAATTATATGATACTTTTGGTTTTCCTATAGACTTAACAGCATTGATTCTCAGTGAAAAAGGCTATTCTTTAAATGAAAAAGAGTTTGAAGAAGAACTTCAAAAGCAAAAAGACCGATCTCGTGCTGCTGCCAAAAGTGTAGCTGAAGACTGGCAAATTCTTCATCAGGTCGATCAGGAAGATTTTATAGGTTATGAACAGGTCGAAGCTCAAGTTCATATTGCCCGCTATCGGAAAATTACTGATAAAAGACTGGGTGAGCATTATCAACTTGTTTTTAATCAGACTCCTTTTTATGCAGAAGGCGGAGGTCAGGTTGGAGATCAAGGATTTATTGAAGATTCAGCCAAAAATCGCATTACAATAATAGATACAAAAAGAGAAAACAATCTGATTGTTCATTTCACCAAAGAGCTGCCGCAAAATCCTGAAGATACTTTTAAAGCGGTTGTAGATGTTCAGCGCAGAAACAGAATAATGGCTAATCATACAGCCACTCATTTACTGCATCAGGCCTTGAGAGAAGTTTTAGGAACTCATGTAGAACAAAGAGGATCTTTAGTAGCTCCGGATAGATTGAGATTTGATTTTTCACATTTCGGAAGAATGACCGAAGAAGAATTAAAAAAGGTTGAAGATTTTGTTATTGCACGAATTCGGGAAAATTTAAATCTGGAAGAAAATAGAAATATTTCTTTCCGGGAAGCCATAGATCGGGGAGCAATAGCTTTATTTGGAGAGAAATACGGAGATTCAGTTCGAACTATAGCATTTGGAGAATCTGTTGAATTATGTGGAGGAACTCATGTGAAACAGACTGCCGATATTTGGTATTTTAAGATTCTTAGTGAAGGTGGAATTGCCTCCGGTGTCAGAAGAATTGAAGCCATCACCGGAAAAGCTCTGCAGGAATTTTTCGAACAACAATTGAATGATATAGAAAATTTAAAAAATCTATTAAAAACCAATCAGGATCCTATAAAAGCTGTAGAACAGTTACAAAATGAAAATCAGGATTTAAAAAAGAAAATTGAACAGTTAGAAAAGGAAAAGGCGGGAAATTTAAAAAAGGAAATAAAATCAGAAATTAAAGAAATTGAAAATCTTCATTTCTTAGCCAAACAAGTTGATTTAGATGCCTCAGGTATGAAAGATCTGGCTTTTCAATTAGGAGGAGAAATAGAAAATCTCTTTTTGATTTTGGGAGCAGAACATCAGGGAAAGGCTTTATTAACTTGTTATATTTCCAAAAATTTAGTGGAAGAAAAAGACTTGCATGCAGGAAATATTGTTCGTGAATTAGGGAAATTTATTCAAGGTGGAGGAGGAGGACAGGCTTTCTTTGCTACAGCCGGAGGGAAAAATCCTAATGGAATTCAGAAAGCTCTAAAAAATGCGGAAGGATATCTTTAAATCCCAAAAAAATGCATTTCGAAAATTATTCTATGTTTGTAAGCAATTTAATCAACAAAAAACCTAAATTAATTTAATAACAATGAGACGAACTTATGTTTTACCATTGATTTTGTCTGTCTTTTTATTTTCTGCCTGTGCCGAAAAGAAAAAAGAAGAACAAAACGGAGAAATTACCGAATCTGAAACTATGACAGAGGAAAATCCTTTTGCGACTAAAAGTAATTTACCTTATCAAGCTCCGGATTTTAATAAAATCAAAGATGAGCATTTTAAACCTGCCATTGAAGGAGGAATTGAATCCAAGAGAAAGGAAATAGAAGAAATCGCTAATAATCCTGAGGAAGCTACTTTTGAAAACACTTTAGTGGCCCTTGAAAAATCAGGAGAAGATTTGACCCGGGTATTAAGAGTTTTTTATATGCTCTCCAGTGCCAATACCAATTCTACTTTTCAGAATTTACAAGAAGAAATGGCTCCGAAATTAGCAGCTCTTTCAGATGCGATTTATTTAAATGATAAATTATTTGAAAAAGTAAAAAGTATTCATGCTCAAGTCGATAATTTAGATCTGGATGCTGAATCAAAAAGATTGGTCGAGTATTACTATGATCAATTTGTTTTATCAGGAGCAAATTTGCCGGCCGATAAAAAAGAAAAGATGAAAGAGCTTAATGGTGAATTAGCTCAGCTTCAATCGAGGTTTAATAACCGATTAATCGGTGCGACCGGAAAAGCAGCTTTGGTGGTAGATAAAAAAGAAAAACTTGCAGGATTAAGTGATTCTGAAATTCGATCAGCTGCCAAAAAAGCGGAAGAAAATGATAAAAAAGGAAAATATGAGATCTCTCTTCAGAATACTACTCAGCAACCGGCTTTGACAGATCTGGAAGACAGAGAAGTGCGCGAGAAACTCTTTAATCTTTCCATAAAAAGAGCTCAGCAAGGAGATGAAAATGACACACAGGAAACTCTAAAAAGAATTGCTGAAATTCGTGCAAAACAAGCTGAATTAATGGGTTATCAAAACTATGCCGAATGGAATTTGCAAAATCAGATGGCTAAAACTCCCGAAGCTGTACAGGAATTATTAGGACAAATTATTCCGGCAGCCACTAATAAAGCCAGAGAAGAAGCAGCTGAAATTCAGGAAATGATTCAAAAAGACGGAAAAGACTTTGAATTAAAAGCCTGGGACTGGAATTATTATGCAGAAAAATTGAGAAAAGAAAAATATGATTTGAACGAAGATGAAATCAAACCTTATTTTGAACTCAATAATACTCTGGAAAAAGGAGTTTTTTATGCAGCTAATCTTTTGTACGGATTAACTTTTGAAGAACGTAAAGATATTCCGGTTTATCAGGAAGATGTGCGTGTATTTGAAGTATTTGAAGAGGATGGCTCTACTATTGGTTTGTTTTATGCAGATTTATTTAAGAGAGATAATAAAGGAGGAGGAGCCTGGATGTCAAACATTGTAGGACAATCCAAATTATTGGGAACAAAACCCGTAATTTATAATGTATGTAACTTCAGTAAGCCTGCTGACGGAGAACCGGCCTTATTAAGCTTTGACAATGTGATTACCTTATTCCACGAATTTGGTCATGCTTTACACGGATTTTTCGCAGATCAGCAATATCCAAGTTTATCAGGAACTTCAGTTGCCAGAGATTTTGTGGAATTCCCTTCACAGTTTAATGAGCACTGGGCGCTGCATCCTCAGGTATTAAATAATTATGCTAAACACTATGAAACAGGAGAAGTTATTTCTGATGAATTGGTTTCAAAAATCAAAAATGCTTCTACTTTTAATCAGGGTTATTCTACTACAGAATTAATGGCAGCTACTCAGCTTGATTTACAGTGGCACACTTTAACACCTGAAGACAAAGTAGGAACTGTTGATGAATTTGAAGAAGAAGCTTTAAAGAGAACAAAAGTATATATGGAGCAAGTTCCCACCCGTTACCGATCTTCTTATTTTAAACATATTTTCGGCGGAGGCTATGCTGCAGGGTATTATGCTTACACCTGGACCAAAGTTCTTGACGATGATGCTTTTGCCTGGTTTGAAGAAAACGGCGGCCTGACAAGAGAAAACGGTCAACGCTTCAGAGATATGATATTATCAAGAGGAAACACATTAGATTATAATAAAATGTTCAAAGATTTCCGCGGAAGTGAACCTAATATCGAACCTTTTTTAAAAGCCAAAGGTTTAAAATAAAAGAATAATTTTCAGTTTCTTAAAAAGCCATCTGATAAAACGGATGGCTTTTTTGCATGGTAGAATTTAATTAAGGAGAAATTCTTTGTTCTTCAAACTTTTTAAGGTCAAGTAAAAGAAATAATATTTTTCGTGAAATATGTTTATTTAGAATTGATTACTCATTTGTAATCTTTACCAAAATCATGCCTGAATAATAATTTTTAAACCGTAAGTCATTTTAACAGATCAAGATATAGATTATTAATCAAAATATTTTTTGCTGTTAATTTTTCCTTTGCTCAATTTATTCAACATGAACCAAGAAAATTATTTGTTGAAACTTTAAATATTCTTCAAAGCAAAAGAAATATGAATAAAGCTTTTATTGACTTAACTCAGGAAAATGACTTCATTTTATCAGGTCCGCCTGAATGATTACTAAAGATTTTAAAAAATTAAATAATCAGGATTTTGCAAAATTCCGGAGAATTTTTTAAAGCAAAATCCTGATTGGAAACAAAATATTATTTAGCAGGAGGGAAGGAGGGGCGAACTTCAATTTTACTTGGCAGAGTGCGTCGATCCATCTTTAATAAATCAACTACAATCTGACCGATATCCTCTTTTTGAATTTTCCAGGCATCTTTTTCTCCGGGAGTATTTTCATTGAAATAGGTAGCTACAGAGCCGGGCATGATTAAGGTTGTTTTTATGCCTTTTTCCCGCATATCCAGCATAGCTGCCTGAGTAAATCCTGTTACTCCAAATTTACTCGCATTATAAGCACTTCCTCCTTTAAAGAAATTTGTTCCGGCAAGACTTCCAATAGATAAAAAATATCCTTTATTTAATTTTAATTGATCAAAACCTGCTTTTAAAGTATAAAATACTCCCGATAAATTGGTTTCAATAGTATCCTGCCACTGTTCTATGCTTAGCTGATCAATAGAGGCAAAATGACCAACTCCGGCATTGGCTATTATTATGTCGATTTTTCCAAAAGATTCTATAGTTTTAGAAATGGCATTTTCCAAGTCTTCATAATTTTTGACATCAGCTTTTAAACCTAATGATTTTGCTGAAAATTCGTTCTTCCATTTGGAAACAGTTTCCTCCAATCTGCTTTGGGTTCTGCCTGTGATAGCTACTTGTATGCCTTGCTCCAATAAAGCTTCAGCTATTCCTTTTCCTATACCTCTGGATCCTCCGGTGATAAAAGCAACTTTATTTTTTAAATTTTTCATGTTTTTATTTTTAGTGATGGCTTCAATATAAAACTTTTCTTCAAACTTAAAAAAGAGAGTCTTTCTTTAATTTGTTTTTATCGATAAGTAATTCCTTATGATTTTATCTTAAAAATTTAGCTTTATGAGTATAGAATGCGGGGATTAATCTATATTTGAAAAAAGACTTTTACTATGAGATTTCACACCAGAAAATGGATTCGTCCTGAAGATTTAAATGCCAATGGCACCTTGTTTGGAGGACGCTTACTTCAATGGATTGATGAAGAAGCTGCTTTATATTCCATTATTCAAATGGAAAACCAAAAAGTAGTGACAAAATTTATCAGTGAAATTGATTTTAAAAGCCCTGCATATCAAGGAGATATAATTGAAATAGGAATTGATGTGGTTCATTTTGGAAAAGCCTCCTTAACACTGACTTGTGAAGTCAGAAATAAAATGACACGTCAGACGATTATCAGTATCGATAAAATAGTCATGGTCAATATGGGGGAGGATGGAAAACCAAAGCCTCACGGGAAAACAAAAATAGAATATGTGAAAGACCGTTTGGCCTGATCTTATGAATTTACTTCTTTCTTTTTAGGTAAATATTTTCTTTCTACATAAAAGGGTCCAAAAGGAAGAAGTGAGCAAAGGATACTAATCCAAAACTGCTTTTTCGTCCAGTTGAGTTCTTGTGAAATGTAATAAGCAGCAAATACATAGGCTATAAATAAAACTCCATGTATCGGTCCCATTATTTTCACAGTTAAGGGTTGATCAGCCATATATTTTAATGGCATTCCCACAAATAATAATATAAGGAAAGAAATAGCTTCAGAAGTACTGATAAGTCTAAATATTCTTACAGATGATTGCATTTTTTTTTGGCCAAAGATAAACCTTAATTAGTCATTTATACAATTTAATCGGTAGAGTAATTTATTTACAAAGGCTATTGATAAAAACTTAACAAAAGCTGAGTCTTGCTTAGGTTTATAGAATAAAACTGTTCTTTTTATATGTTTTTTATTTTTTTCAACAAAATAAAATTTAGCCTCCGATGGATTTCGTAAATTTATATAAATCAAAACCTGATTCATGAGAGAGGCCATTCATTTTACTTTTATTCTCGCAATCATTGTAGCTGCTATTATTTTAACAGTGATTTGGCCTGTTTATGGATTTTCAGCTATTGGAATATTTATTTTCGGTTTAGGTCTTTATGATATTTTTCAAAAAAAGGAAGCAGTTCTTCGCAATTTCCCGGTAATAAGTCTTATCCGATTTTTATTGCAATTAATAGCTCCTCTAATTCATTCTTATAAAACTTTTTATCCTTCTCTGAAACCCGGAGATTATCAGTATTAAAATCTGTTTTAAAAATTTCTTGATTTTGAGAAATAATAAGATAAAAGCTTATTTTTTTGTAACTTTAATGAAGAAACTTATGTGATCACTATGAAAAAAATTTTAATTCCACTTGATTTTCATCCAACTTCTGAAATTATAGCCAAGAAAGGATTTGAACTTGCTGAAAAACTTCAGGGGAAAATTTATTTGATTCACGTCCTGGCCGATTTGAATTATTATAATGTAAGTTATCCCATGTTTTTTGGATATGATTTTAATCAAATTTCCTGGAATCCTTTTAAAACAGTAGATGAAGCTTTAAAACGAGCGGAGGAATTTTTAGAAAAAGCTTGTCAAAAATTAAATGTAAATGCTGAAACTGCTATTTTACAAGGAGATACAGCTCAGTCAATTTTAGAATTTGCCGAGTCTGAAAATATGGATCTGATTGTGATGGGTACGCACAGCAGAAGTGTTTTTGAAAAAGTTTTTATTGGTTCGGTAGCCGCTAAAGTACTTGAAAAAACTAAAATTCCGGTTTATATGGTGCCTGTTAATAAATAATCTTATGATTAGAAAAAATTTAATTTTTTTACTGATTGTTTTTCTTTCTGCTTGTACTGCAAAGCAAAAGGCGAGTGAAACTGTTTTAAATAAAGATTTAAAGGAATTTAATATTGAATTCGATTATGCCTTTCCAAAACCTTCTTCAAGATATATTCAAGGTGTGCAAGATTTAAATCTCTCACGAACCGGAAATTCCGCAAACAGAATAAATATAAAAGGAGACGGATATTATTTAAAATTTAAAAATGATTCTGTTTCCGGAGTTTTACCATTTTATGGAGAACAATATTTTGGTTATCAAAAAACAGTTCATGACAGAATCGAATTTAAAACGGCAACAGAAGAATTGAATATTTCCACAGAAATAATTAAAAAGGGAACCCGGGTAAAATTTAAAATAAAAGATTCAAATCGAAATTTTGAAGAATATCAAATGAGGATTCTCATTTTTGAAAACAATAAAGCGGAAGTTGTAGTTCTAAGTTCTACGAGATCGAGTATAGCTTATAGAGGTAAGCTTTTTATAGAATAAACTATCAACTTCATGTTATGAATTTCTATTTGACATAATATATATTATAGTTCAAAAGTAGCAATTTGTTTTTTTAATGAAATACTAAGAGAAATTAATCTCTTTAATAGTAAACAAACAACTGACTTACAGACATTAAACCAACTTCAAGTGAAGTTTGACTTCAAACTGGTTTTGAAAGGTTTTTTCAAAGATTTGAACTGAAAAAATAATTATTTAAAGGATACCCGGACTTCCTTTAAAAGCTGAGGAATATTTTGTGTGTTCAGAAATTCCAATGAAAATTCTTCTTTATTCACTTTTAAATTTCCTTGATTGATTTTAAAATATCCAACTTGTTCTTTTGGGCAAAAACAAAAACGTCCGTAAACCATTTTTATGTTTTGAAGTTCTTCATTATCAATTTCTTTTTCATTTTTAAAATTTGGCCATTCAAACATAATTTCTTCCCTATACTGACCATCAACTGCAGCTTTTGCAGAATTTAGATCCATCACAACTTTTACAACTGTTTTTGTGGAATCGCTTTTTAATTGAGGAAAAAATTTTCCGGTGCTTTCTTCTGTTTGATATTGAATACTTTTATTTTCTAACACTTCAATTTCGCAAGTTGCTCGATCCGGACAGCCTTTTAATACTTTAACTTCTTTAGACTCAGCTATTTGAATGGTTTTTTTTGAAGATGAACAACTGAATAAACTTAAAATCAGAACTAAAACAAATAGGTTTTTCATTTTTTTGCTTTTTAATTGAAAGGTTGAAAATACTTAAAATTTTGGTTTACCCTTATCTTTAATAGGATTGATTCGATTTCTTAAACAATTCACGAGCTTTTTCTAAATCTTCTACGGTGTCAATTCCTATACTTTGTTCTTTAGTTTCTACCATTTTAATCTTTTTCCCATATTCCAGATATCGCAAACATTCTATTTTTTCAGCTTCTTCAAGAGGTTTCATCTGCAAATTTGCAAAATCAACCAGGGCCTGACGACGAAAAGCATAAATTCCTATATGTTTAAAATAACGAATGGGTTGTGAAGTTTCTCTGGGATAAGGAATTACCGATCTTGAAAAATATAGTGCAAAATTATTATTATCTGTAATAACCTTCACATTATTAGGGTTCTCTACTTCTTCTTTAGTTTGAAGTTCAACCATAGGTGTGGCTAAATCTATTTGATCGGCATCATCATGATAAAAAACCTCTAAGAGTTGTTCTAATAGTTTTTTGGAAGTAAAAGGTTCATCACCCTGTACATTTACAATTATATCAGCATCCATCTCAGCTACTGCTTCCGCTATTCTGTCACTTCCGGTTTGATGTGCAGTGGTTTTATAAATTGCCTGTCCTCCATTTTTATCAATTTCTATAAATATTTCTTTACTGTCTGTTACTACATAAACTTCTTCAAATAAACCGGTTGCCAAAGTTGCTTCATAAGTTCTTCGAATAACTGTTTTTCCGCATAAATCTCTTAATAATTTTCTTGGAAAACGGGTGGACTCCAGTCTTGCAGGAATCATTGCTATGATTTTTAAATCTTTATTTATCATTTTTCTAATATACTGAGTTTGATGTGTTTACACTTTATATATTAAATAAAACCTTTAACGACTTTTTTCTTGTTTTTAAAAATTAATTTTCAAAAAAATCATCAGTAAAACCAATTAAATATAATTTTTCTGTAGCTCTTGTGCAAGCGGTATAAAGCCATCTTAAATATTCTTTTGAAATACCATCCGGCAGATAAGGCTGTTCAACAAAAACCGTGTTCCACTGTCCTCCTTGAGATTTGTGACAAGTCATGGCATAACTGAATTTCACTTGCAGAGCATTGAAATAAGGATTGTTTTTAATTTTTAAATATTTTCTATAACCGGATTTTATATCTTCATAATCTTTCATCACTTCCTCATACAAATTATTTGATTTTTCATACGGCAAGGAAGGAGCATTGATATTTAAAGTATCCAGCATAATAATGGTTTCAAATGCTTTCATTTTAGGATAATCAACCATCTGCACTTTTACACGTGCAAACCTGAATCCGTATAAATCTTTAAACTCATAAATTTCAAGAATTTCTATAATATCACCATTGGCAATAAACCCTGCTTCAGATTCAGGTTTAATCCAAAAATAATTGTTTTTAACCACCATTAAAAAATCTCCGGCAGCTATTTCATCCTCTCTAAAAAGAATGCGCGAACGGATTTGCTGATTGTATAAATTAGCTCTTTTATTAGATCTTACGATCAGAGCTGTTTCTTCATGACCTAAAGAATCATAAGCTTCATGAATGGCATTCATAATTTCTTCACCATCTACAAGCCGCATCATATCTGAAGAAGTTTGTGTTTTAAATTGAAAACTATCATAAAATCCATCTTTTATATGATCTCTGATTAAAGTAGCATTGACCAGAATATTACTTTCCTGCTGCTGCCGCACTACTTCTGTCAATTCAATATGAGATACCTCTTTTTGATAGTTTAAGCTGATTTGATTATGATCTAACGCCGGACTTAATTCCATATTAACAGGAGGAAGCTGAGCGGTATCCCCTATCAGAATCAGTTTACAGTTTCTTCCCGAATAAACATATTCTATTAAATCATCCAAAAGAGATCCTGCCTTGGAGAATTGATTATCACTAAAATCAGAAATCATAGAAGCTTCATCTACAATGAATAAAGTATTTTTATGTTTATTTCTTTGTAAGGTAAATTCTATTTTCGCCCCTGATTTTTTAGGATAATAAATCTTTCTATGAATAGTAAAAGCTTGATGTCCGGAATAATTAGTCATCACTTTAGCTGCTCTTCCGGTGGGCGCGGCCAAAACTGCTGTCATTTTTAATTTCCATAAATTTTTGGTCAAAGCACCTACAATAGTAGTTTTTCCCGTTCCGGCATATCCTTTTAAAACAAAAACCTGATCTTTTTTATCATTCACAATAAAATCAGAAAGTTTTTGTAAAGTAACATCCTGCTGAAAAGTGGGTTCAAATGGAAAGCTTTCATTTAATGTTTTATAAAATTCTGCTGCAGTCATATAATTTTCCTCAAATATCGGTAAAAGTCAAATATAATGTGTGATTTTCAACTTCTATACTTTTATGAATAAAAAAAAATTGTAGATTTGCCCTTAGTCTAATATTAATAAAATATTAATTGTGAAAGCTATCATTCAAATTGTATTGTGGGTTGTAATTGTTTTTTTAGGGTATTTAATATACAACTCTATTCAGGAACCCATTGAGTTTGAGAAAATAAAGAAGGAAAGATATATCCCTGTTATTGAAAAACTGGAAGATATTCGTATTTCTGAAATTGCATTTAAAGATGTAAATGGATATTATGCAGAAGATTTTGAAGAATTGGTGAAATTTATTGATACCGGTCAATTTGTTCTCACACAAACCCGAGATACTTCTTATTTGGATGAAGAATACAAAAAAATATACGGAACTGATAAATATGTTCCCGATATTATTGTTGATACTTTAGGTTATGCTTCTGTTAAAGATTCACTTTTTAGAGACACCGACAGATACAGAGATATGATGTATATTCCTTCAACCAACAAACAGAAAAAATTTGAATTGGAAGCAGGGTTCATTATTTTAAATGAAAATGAAATTCCTGTATTTGAGGCTAAAGTTGATAAAGCTGTTATTTTAGAAGGATTAAATGAGAATTTAATCGAACTTGAAAAAAAGAAACAATCGGTTGATGATATTAATGGACCTTATATTAGAGTGGGATCTATGAACAGAGTCAACGATTCAGGAAATTGGCCCAGAGATTATGGAAAAAGCTCAAGAGATTAAAATTAAAAAATCCTTTAAAATATTATCCATTCTGATATCTCGGGATGGATTTTATTTTTGTGTCAATCACGAAAATAAAAGGATTACTGATTTTAATTTTAAGAGATTTTCCTCTCCTAAAACCCCGGAAGAATTACTTAAAGAAATACATCTGAGTTTTACTGACGTTTTTAATGAACAGAAATTAAAAGAAATTACGGATGTAAAAGTTTTTTATGCACATGCTCTTTATGCACTTGTTCCCAGGCCTTATTTTTTGGAAGATAAGTTAAGTGATTATCTGAAGTTTAATGTGGGATTAATGTCAACTGATGAAATTACTTTTGATAAATTAAAAACCATTAATGCCAATCTGGTGTATGTTCCTTTCACCAATATCAATAATTTTATTTATGATCAAGTAGGAGAATTTACTTTTAAACATGCAACAGGAATGTTTATAGATCAGTGTAAACAAGAAAATCAAGATGGAATTACAGTTTATGCAAATGTTTTTTTATCGCATTTTGATTTGTGTGTTTTTGAAGAAAATGAATTGATTTTATGCAATTCTTTTGATTATTTTTCTGCTGAAGATTTTGTGTATTATATTCTTTTTGTTTTTGAGCAACTAAAATTAAATCCAGATCAATTAAATCTCTGTCTAAGTGGTGAAATTGACGAGGATTCAGAGATATATGAATTGTTGTACACTTATGTTCGAAATATTTCTTTCTTTGCCGGGAAACACAATTTAGTTTTTGAACAGGAAAAATTACGATCTGCCCCTGCTCATCAATTTCAATTTTTTATAAACGCAAGTATTTATGAGAATCATTTCAGGGAAATTTAAAGGAAGGAGAATTATTGCTCCTAAAAAATTACCGGTTCGTCCCACTACCGATCAGGCTAAAGAAGGATTATTCAATATTTTATGGAATCAGTATGACTTTAAAAATCTGGCTGTTCTCGATTTATTTTCAGGCATAGGAAGTTTGAGTCTGGAATTTGCTTCCCGAGGAACCTCTGACATAACAGCTGTTGATAAATTCTTTGGATGCAGTCGTTTTCTTAAAGAAACAGCAGAAGAACTGGAAATTAATATTCAAACCATCACAGCAGATGCTTTTTCTTTTTTGGAAAATACTTCCCGTACTTTTGATGTGATTTTTGCCGATCCGCCTTATGATTTTAAAGTGGAAGATTTTAATAAAATCATTGAATTGGTATTTCAAAGAAATCTTTTAAACAAACAAGGGATGTTGATTTTAGAACATTCCAAACACACTGAACTTCCCTCCCATCCTGCTTTTTTAGAAAAAAGAAAATATGGTGGAGCAGTTTTTTCTTTTTATAAGTTAAGAGAATCTGTTTAAGGTTTAAATTGGTGTAATTTATTTCTATTTACATTTAGCAAAGCTAATAACCTCCCTTCAAAATCCTGTTCTTGTAAATTTAAATTTCCATCCAGTACATTTCCGGTGGTATCAACAAACACTGCTTTATTTAAATAATTCCTGTAAAAAATTCTTTGATTGGAAGGACAAACCAGCTGGAATTCAAAAAGATCATCATATCCAAAATTTTGAACTCCGGTTTGCCATTGGTCAAAATTTTCTTCCTCCTCACTATAATCAATATTAATACCTACAAAATTAACTTCCGGATATCTTCTTTGGTACTGCCTGATTTTTTGATGTTGCTTTTCGTGATGAGATTTGAAGTGCAAAGACCAATAATAAAAAACGGTGGGTTTACTAATAAGAGAGGCTATAGAAATTTTTTCACCTTTTCCCGAAGTTAAGGCAAGACCACTAATGTTTCCGATAAATTGGCGTTTATGAACCCTTGCCAGATTTTTAATTTTTTCAAATTCCTGATTATCAAAATTAGCCTTCTCCAAAAATTGCAAAGTTTCATCTATTTCTTCTTCAGTCTGAGAATTCACAATAATCCATCCACTAAGATTTCTCAAAAATCTTTCCCTAAGACTCTCGAGTTCAAATAAAGAATCAACCATGGCTAATCTCATTTGAAGATTGTCTTTAGAATGAAAATTGAAACAATCTTCTCCTCCGGATTCCTGACATTTTTCGACCGATTTGTTTTTTAGATAATCATCGAGGAAGTGCTGATAAATGTAATAATTTTGTAAGGATTGATGATTGAAATCAGCTATTTGTCGGTGATCCAGAAAATCATCAGAAAGCTCTCTTTTTATTTCATATCTATATTTATTGACCAGAAAATAATATCGCTCTTTCATGTCAAAATAGGAATAATCAATTACCTCATTGGCAAGCTTCTTAAATCCACTTGACACCAGTCCGCGATTATATAATTTTCCTAAATCATTTACATAATCAGATTTTATCGAATCTGCTTTTGTAAGAAAATCTTCAGGACTAATTCTGTAATATTCCAGCAGTAATCTTCCGTTTTTAATATTTTCAAGAAAAACCAACATTAAAAAATTATTAGCTATAGCTCCTTCTCCGGAATACATCAGAGACTGATCAAATTCTTGAGTATTTAATCTCAGTTGAAGACTATCTCCTTTTTCCAAATAAAACATCTGAGTTTCAAAATGGGTATTATAATCATGTAAGAAAGTATATAATCCGTCTTCAAAATCCTCATCAAACTGATAATGAAAATGGTTTTTCTCATCTAACATCACCGTGTCCAAAGTTTGATTATCTTTTAAAAGAACAATAAAAGGATTTTTGGGATTGAAAATCTCACCTGAGATAGAAGTGGCTTTATTCTTCTTATTTGAATCCTTACATGCAAATAATACACATAGACATAAAAACAGAATCAAAAAATTTTGTTTTCTTCTCATGAATGGGTTCAGTTGTTTTATTTTTGGGCTTGCTAACATCTCAAAAATAAATCAATCAGGGTTTTCCGGCTGTTAATTGGTCGTTAAAAATTAGATTCCGAAAATCAGCATTTTTATGATTTAACTGAATTTTTTCGATTTTAGACACTAAATTCTTCCACCTACTATCATGATTGCACTTAAAAAACCGGGAAAAAGAACTTTCAACAATTAAATTTTAATTGGCAAATCATATTCTAATTTTATCTATTTTTGCAAAAAATTTCAAGCTATGATATCAGTATCCAATTTATCGGTCCAGTTTGGTAAACGCGTGCTTTTTGATGATGTAAATGTTTCTTTTACGGAAGGAAACTGCTATGGAATCATCGGTGCAAACGGAGCCGGAAAATCTACTTTTTTGAAGATTTTGGCCGGTCAGTCCGAGCCTACTTCAGGAAGTGTTACCCTGGAGCCGGGAAAAAGACTTTCAGTTTTAGAACAAAATCATAATCTTTATGATGAGTATCCTGTTTTGGAAACTGTTTTAAGAGGAAATAAACCTTTATTTGCCATCAAATCAGAAATAGATGAGCTTTACGCCAATTATAGTGATGAAAATGCTGAACGTATAGGCGAACTTCAAACTGCTTTTGAAGAAATGGACGGATGGAATGCTGACAGCAGTGCTGCGGCCCTTTTATCCAATTTAGGAATCAAAGAAGATCTGCATTATCAACTTATGCAAGATCTTGACAACAAACAAAAAGTTAGGGTTCTATTAGCTCAGTGTATTTTTGGAAATCCTGATGTGCTTATAATGGACGAGCCTACCAACGATTTGGATTATGATACCATCTCATGGCTGGTTGATTTTTTAGCCAATTTTAAAAACACCATTATTGTGGTTTCTCACGACCGGCATTTTTTAGATTCAGTCTGCACTCATATTTCAGATATTGATTTTGGAAAAATCACCCATTATAGCGGAAATTATACTTTTTGGTATGAATCTTCACAATTAGCAGCACGGCAAAGAGCTCAGCAGAATAAAAAGGCAGAGGAAAAGAAAAGAGAACTGGAAGCTTTTATTCAACGTTTCAGTGCTAACGTGGCTAAATCCAAACAAGCTACTTCTCGTCGTAAAATGATCGAGAAATTAAATATAGATGACATAAAACCTTCCAGCAGAAGATATCCTGCTATTATTTTTGAAAGAGAAAGAGAAGCCGGCGATCAGATTCTTAATATTGAGAATATGAAATCTACACTCGAAGGGGAAATTCTCTTTCAGAAACTCAATTTGAATTTAAAAAAGGATGATAAAGTTGCTGTTTTCTCAAGAGACTCTCGTGCAACTACTTCTTTTTATGAAATTATCAATGGAAAAATGGAAGCTGAAAGCGGAACCTACGAATGGGGAATCACCACTTCTCAATCATATTTGCCGGTTGATAATGATGAATATTTTCAGAATGATTTGACTCTGGTAGATTGGTTGAGACAATATGCAAAAACACTTGAAGAGCGTGAAGAAGTTTATATAAGAGGTTTTCTTGGAAAAATGCTTTTTAGCGGAGAAGAAGCCTTAAAATCTTCAAATGTTTTATCTGGAGGCGAAAAAGTGAGATGTATGCTTAGTCGGATGATGCTTCAACGAGCTAATGTTATTATGCTTGATGAACCTACGAGCCATTTAGATTTGGAATCTATCACTGCTTTTAATAATGCTTTAAAAAACTTTAAGGGAACGGTCTTATTAACTTCTCATGATCGTGAGTTTGTTCAGAGTGTAGCCAACCGTATTGTCGAACTCACACCCAACGGAATAATTGACCGTTATATGAGCTTTGAAGAATATATGGAAGATCCAAAAATAAAACAGCTAAGAGAAGAAATGTATCAGGAGAAAGTCTAATAAAAAACTAAAAAATAAAACCCATTCTGATTTAATTCAAAATGGGTTTTATTTTTAGATGAAGAAAATTTTACATTTCTTCAAAAATGGAGTGCATTAATCTCTTTTTATTGCTGAAACTCTCCTCCATAGAAACCATGGTTTCCGTACGGAAAACGCCTTCTATATCATCAAGCTGATAAATTATTTTTCTTGCATGATCAGTGTCTCTTGCTCTGATCTTACAGAAAATATTATATTTTCCTGTAGGAACATGAGCCTCTACTACATTTGGAATTTCTGTAATTCGTTGAATTACAAATTTAGTTTGAGAAGTTTTATTGAGAAAGACTCCTACATACGCTACAAAAGTGTAACCCAGTTTTTTATAATTCAGGTTTAAAGTAGAACCGGTAATTATCCCTCCCTCTTCCATTTTTCGAACCCGAACATGTACAGTTCCTGCAGAAATATCAAGTCGTTTGGCAATATCGGTAAAAGCTGTTCTGGTATCATCAATTAAAATATCAAGTATTTGATGGTCCAGCTTATCCAACTTGAATTTTGTCATATCCTTAAAATTTTAGTGTTATTCTTGATTATTACAAAATTACTACTTTTCTATTCTTCCACAAAAGGATTTTTTTAATTATTTGTTAATTCACAAAGATTCTGTTAGGAAATTAAAAATTTCCTTTCCTACTTGATATTAATTCCTTCAAAAGCTAAAGGAATTTCTATAAGGATAAAATTTTCAAAGAACCTTACTCTTTTTGAAAATTCCGATGTAGCTAAATTTAAATCTGTTTACAGAAGTAACAAGAATCAAAAAAGCAGTTATTCACTTTTGTAAACTAAATTTAATTGCCTTGACCCGGAGGAAAAACAAGACCTCCAACTACCGACAGAATGTCACTCATTGATAAGAAAGCCTAAACTCTAAAGGTCAATCCCTGTTTTTCAGGACTTTAATAGTCTTACATGAAGTAAAGCTTTAAGCGGAAATGAGGTTTTTTTTAGTTGCCTCAGCTTTTTTTAAAGATATTGTTTAGTTTTGTAAACGATCTTTATTTTTATAAAATGAACGAAAAATTATTCGCTGAAAAAATAAATTACATTCTTAAACAATATGATCTTTCCGCCTCCGCTTTTGCTGATAGAATAGGTGTAGGGAGATCTTCTATCTCCCACATTTTATCAGGGAGAAACAAACCCAGTCTTGATTTTATAATTAAAATTGTTGAAGAGTTTCCTGATATAAATCTGTATTGGCTAATTGATGAAGAAGAAGAGTTTTTACTTTCCAATAAACCCACCCACGCTAAAAAATCAGATGAAAAAAGAAAAGAAAAAAAGGTCTCCCCCTCTTCTCCTCCTCTTTCTGAAATAGATAAAATTGTAATCTTCTATAAGGATGGAAGTTTTGAAAGCTTTGAGAACAAAGACTAAGGTTTTTTCCTTAAATTTGCCCAAAAAGTCATGAGAAAAATCTTTTGTTTTTTAATCCTTCCTTTTTTAACTATAGCTTGCTTTACTCCTACTAAAAATTGCCCTAAGTTTAAAACCGGAGTATTTGAATATCAAACTTATGCGGATGGAGAATTGATTCAAGCAAAAATTGTCCGAAACGATTCTTTAGAAATCGATTATTATAATCCACAAGAACCGGATACTTCAGCTATTCGATGGGTAAATGAATGTGAGTATATATTAAGAAAATATGGCGCTAAAACTGCAGATGAAAAACAATCTTTCCGGATGAAAATCATAGAAACACACGCCAATCATTATGTTTTTGAATTTTCTCAGGTGGGCGAAAAAATGGTAAAACAATTTACTGCTACCAGGATTAATGAAGATTAAATAATGAATTCCATTTTAAAAAGAAATAAAGAAATCTCATTTTTTTATTAAAAAACAAGGAAAATCCTTATATCATTTTTGGCCGTTTTTCAGTTCTTTCAGCAATTGATTTTGCTCTTCCATAATGGCTTTTAAATCAGTTAAAAGCTCTATATCTCTCGGAGTTTGTACGACTTTAACAGGAGTGGGAGGTTCTTCGGCTTTGTGACGTAAAGTATTCATGAGTTTGACCACAAAAAAAGTACACAAACCAATAATTAAAAAATTAATTAGAACGGTAATTAAAGTACCGTATTCTATGGCAACTTCTTCATGAATTACTTTTTCACCTTCCGATAATGCATGCCTCAGAATTAGTTTTTTATTTTGAAAATTAATTCCTGTTGTCAATAAAGAAATCGGAGGCATCAGAACTTTTTTAACCAGTGTGTCCACTACATTATTAAAAGCTGCCCCAATAATGATTCCGATAGCTATATCTATCATGCTGCCCTTTATGGCAAACTCCTTGAATTCTTTAAAAAATTTTGACATCATTTTTTATTAGTCAAATAAACTTCTTTGTTTTTCTTCTTGTGTGGATGTTGTTTCAGAAGATTCATTTTCTTCTTCAGTCTTTTCCTTCTGATCTTCTTCCTCTTCCGGAAGAGGGTCTAAAAAATTTAATCGGTTTACTGTTTCTGTGGTAAGTTGATTTCCTAAAGTTGTAATACCTCTGACCACAATGAACTCTTCTACATTAATAACCTCATTGGGTTTTGCAGCTTTCCCTCTGGGTTTTCTAAACTCTATTTCCAATACCGGTTTTTGGTCTGTAGAAACCAATTCCAACTGAGAATCCGGATGATCGGTAATTATAGATTCTTCCCGATCCTTATTTTCAACTAAAAATCTTTTTACATGAAAACGCTCTCTTTCCCCTTCCCAATAAACTGCTGAGATTACTCTTTCAGGAATCCATTTTTCCATAATTAAATACTCATCATTAAAATGCGTGGTGAGCTCAGGTAAAATGGTTTTTACAATTCCTTCTTTAGTGACCAGTAAAATGCGATCGTCACCTTTAAAATGTCCTAAAAACTCTCCTCTTTCTTCAGTATTTAAGCGTCTTACACTGTTGTCAAACCAGATTTTTCTCGGTTTTAAAGTAGAAACTCCCTCTTCTTTCAGGTCAATACGTCTGATAGGATGTTTGGTTACTAAGTTTCCTCTTGCATTTCGGCCTTTGATGTCCATGTCTGCAAAATCCAGATCAAATTTTAATCTTCTCTTTTTTCCGGTCTGCCTTAAATAGATGGTAACCACTTCGGCTTCCCCATTCGGATTGGCTGAAAAATAAAGAACTTTTGTTCCGGGTTTGCCTCTGCCCATATTATATTCTCTGTCTCTTGTCATAGAAAGAACAGCGAATCTCTTCATGTAGTTATTTCCTTTCTTTCCATCTCTGTAAATCATATTGTAGATCATTCTTTCATCACGCTTGAAAATACCTACATGAATGATGTTTTTTCCTATAAAAACCTTAGAATCCACTCTTACAATTTTCATGGTTCCGTCTTCTGTAAAGCAGATGATGTCATCAATGTCACTGCAATTAAGCACATACTCATCTCCCCGCATACCGGTTCCAATAAAACCTTCTTTTCGGTTGACATACAATCTGGTGTTTCGAACCACTACTTTTGTCGCCTCTATATCTTCAAAAACACGAATTTCTGTCTTACGCTCTTTACCTTTGCCAAATTCTTCTTTAAGTTCTAAAAAATAATCTATGGCAAACTCTATTAGATGTTCAAGATTATAACGAACTTGAGCAATCTCTTCTTCTAAGGCCTCTATTCTTTGCTGGGCTTTATCTAAATCAAATCTGGAAATTCTTTTAATTCTGATTTCAGTTAATTTGACAATATCTTCTTCAGTTACTTCTCTTTTTAAATGGGAGATATGAGGTTGTAATCCTCCGAAAATAGCTTGAATAACTCCTTCCCAGGTTTCTTCTTCTTCTATATCTCTATAGATTCTGTTTTCGATAAATATTCTTTCCAAAGAAGCAAAATGCCATTTTTCTTCCAGTTCATTAAGTTGAATTTCAAGATCTTGTCTGAGCAAATCAACTGTATTTTCAGTACTTCTTTTTAATATTTCAGAAACCCCTATAAATTGTGGTTTATCATCTGAAATAACACAAGACAAAGGAGAAATAGACAATTCACAGTTTGTAAATGCATATAATGCATCAATGGTTTTATCCGGAGAAATATTATTTGGCAAATGAATAAGAATTTCAACGTTTTCTGCCGTATTATCTTCTATATGCCGAATTTTAATCTTTCCTCTCTCATTAGCCCGAATGATAGAGTCGATTAAAGAAGCAGTCGTAGTTCCAAAAGGAATTTCTGTTATTTTTAAAAGATTTTTATCTTCCTGTTCAATTTTAGCCCGTACACGTACTCTTCCACCTCTTTTCCCATCATTATAATTGGAAATATCCACAATTCCTCCGGTGGGAAAATCAGGATAAATTTTAAAACGTTTCCCTTCTAAATGTCTGATGGAAGCATCAATTAATTCAATAAAATTATGAGGTAAAATTTTAGTACTCAGTCCTACAGCGATTCCTTCTACACCTTGAGCTAAAAGCAAAGGAAATTTAACGGGTAAATTAACCGGTTCTTTCTTTCTTCCATCATAAGAAAGTTGCCATTCAGTAATTTTCGGATTAAAAACTACTTTTGAAGCAAATTTTGACAAACGGGCTTCAATATATCTTGGTGCAGCCGCTCCGTCTCCTGTGAATATATTTCCCCAATTTCCCTGCATATCGATGAGCAGGTCTTTTTGACCAAGCTGAACCATAGCATCTCCTATACTTGCATCTCCGTGTGGGTGATACTGCATAGTGTGACCAACAATATTGGCAACTTTATTATATCTGCCGTCATCAAGTTCGTTCATCGCATGCATAATCCTGCGCTGAACAGGTTTAAACCCATCATCAATAGCGGGAACAGCTCGTTCTAAAATTACGTATGAAGCATAATCCAGAAACCAATCTTCATACATTCCTGTAATCTTGGTTAAGGTTTCTTTTTCAGCTCCGTTTATATCATTTGTATTTTCTAAATTCTCGTTATTTTCGTTCATTATTTAATTTTGTTGAACAGAATAAATTTAATTAAGGAAATTTTATACCAATAATTCTACAGCTTCTTCTTCTTTAATGGTATCTAATTCAGTTCGCAGATTTTCTATGATAAATTTCTGCCTTTCGCTGGTGTTTTTTCCCATATAAAATCTCAGCATTTTTTCTATACCCATATCTTTATCTAACATAACGGGATCCAAACGCATATCGTCACCTATGAAATGTCGGAATTCATCCGGTGATATTTCACCTAAACCTTTGAATCGTGTGATTTCAGGTTTTCCTTTTAATTCTAAAATAGCTTGTTGCTTTTCTTCTTCAGAATAACAATAGATTGTTTTACTTCTGTTTCTAACTCTGAATAAAGGGGTCTGTAATATATATAAATGCCCTTCTTTAATTAATTCAGGAAAAAATTGAAGGAAGAAAGTAATCAGCAATAATCGGATGTGCATCCCGTCAACATCAGCATCTGTCGCGATAACAATGTTGTTATATCGCAAATCCTCAATTGAATCTTCAATATTTAATGCGGCCTGCAATAAATTAAATTCTTCATTTTCATAAACAATTTTCTTGCTCAGCCCATAGCTGTTTAATGGTTTTCCTTTTAAACTAAAAACTGCCTGAGTCTGCACATCTCTGGATTTAGTAATACTACCGCTTGCAGAATCCCCTTCCGTAATAAACAAAGTGCTTTCCAGATGGCGTTCTTTTTTAGTATCCCCTAAATGAATTCTGCAATCTCTGAGTTTTTTATTGTGTAAACTTACTGTTTTGGCTCGTTGTCTGGCTAATTTTCGAATTCCCGATAACTCTTCACGTTCGCGTTCTGCTCTGATGATTTTCTTTTGAAGTTTCTCGGCTACCTCTTCATTTCTGTGTAAATAATTATCCAGCTGATGGGTTACAAAATCCATAATATAAGTTCGCACACTTGGTAACCCCCCTCCCATTTCAGAAGAGCCTAATTTTGTTTTAGTCTGACTTTCAAAAACCGGTTCCATTACCTTTAAACTAATTGCCGCAACAATCGATTTTCGAATGTCATTGGTATTGTAGTTTTTATCGTAAAAATCTCTTATTGTTTTTACCAAAGCTTCTCTGAAAGCATTTTGATGAGTTCCTCCCTGAGTGGTATGCTGACCATTGACAAAAGAATGATATTCTTCACTATACTGAGAGTTGCTGTAGGTCAAGGCTACTTCTATATCTTTTCCTTTTAAATGAATAATAGGAAATAATCGATCTTCTTCATTGATATTATCAGAAAGTAAATCTTTTAAGCCGTTTTCTGAATAAAATTTTTCACCATTAAAAATAATAGTCAATCCCGGATTCAGATAAACATAATTCTTCAAAAGACGTTCTACATATTCATGTCGGAATTTATATTTTTTAAAAATCTCCTCATCGGGTAAAAAAGTAACTTTGGTTCCTCTTCTCCTGGAGGTTTCATCTAAATCTTCTCTGCCACTAAGAATTCCACGTTCAAATTCCGCAGAAACAGATTTTCCATCCCGTGTAGATTCTACTCTAAAGTAAGATGAAAGAGCATTTACGGCTTTGGTACCTACTCCGTTTAATCCTACTGATTTTTTAAAAGCTTTGGTATCGTATTTTCCACCGGTATTCATTTTTGAAACAACATCAACTACTTTTCCCAATGGAATTCCACGTCCATAATCACGGACAATCACGCGTTGACCTTGTATGGAAACCTCAATGGTTTTTCCGGCGCCCATCACATGCTCGTCTATGGAGTTGTCTATCACTTCTTTTAGCAAAAGATAGATTCCATCATCTGCACTTGAGCCATCGCCAAGTTTACCAATATACATTCCGGGCCTGAGCCGGATATGTTCTTTCCAATCTAAAGATCGAATGTTTTCTTCTGTATAAGTTGTTGACATAATTTTTGGATTATTTCCTAATATAATAGGAATTTTGCAAATATAAAAAGAGTTTAAAAGATACAGCCTATAAAACCCTTCACATTTCCGCTTTTAAAAACTTTATTTTTAAAAATAAAAACCCTCAAAAGAATTTTATAAAAATCTGAAAATAAGATATTTAAAAAAATAATAAAATATCTTTCTTATTTTAAATCCGGATAATTTAAGCGGAGCTAAATTTAAAATTTAAATCCTCTGTTCATCTTATTTTTGTTTATCTTTTTGAAGGATTCAAATCCATTACATCTTTTAATTTTCTATTTTTAAGCACATTTTGAAAAATAAAAATTCTTACTATGAAAAAGAAGCTTCGAATCAATGGCCATTCTCATCTTCTTCCCTATCCTGAAGATATTCCTCAGTTTATGAAAGACAATGAAATTTTTTGGGTAGATGATGATCGAAAGTTCATGTTGCAGAAAAACTGGAAAAGACCGGTAACCGATTCCAGCTTTTTTCTGGATGAAAAACTGGAGTGGATGGAAAGATATAAAATTGACCATGCTGTAATTCTAAATTTATCTCAGCTCTACGGAAACGGACTACGGGTAGAAGAAATGAAAAAAGCCTTGCGGTTTCAAAATGATTTTAATGCCGGTTTGCAAAGAGATCATCCTTCTAAATTTAGTTCAGGATTTGTGATTCATCCCGGATTTTTAAGAAGTGCTTTATGGGAAGTAGAGAGATGTGTGGAAGAATTAGATATGAGGCTTTTATGTCTCCCCACCCATTTTATGGATAGTATTGGAACCTGGAGGTGTATTTTTGATAAAGAAAATGAACCCATTTTTGAACTGGCAGATCATTATAATCTGGCTGTTGAAATTCATCCGTATGACGGAGAAAAATTTATTAAACTTGAAAATACTGCCTGGCGTTTTCATTTGGTCTGGATGCTGGCTCAATGTGCTGACGCTTATCATTTTCTGACTTTAAACGGATATCCTGATAAATATAAAAATATGCGGGTTTGTTTTGCTCATGGCGGGCAGCTGGCTCAAATAAATTTAGGTAGAAGAATTCAAGGTTTTGACGGTCGGCCTGATTTGTTTGAAGATATGGTTCATCCGCGAAAATCGGTTGCTCATAAAAATATCTATTTTGACACCCTGGTTCACGATACAGGTTCTTTAAAACTGCTGGTTCAAAATCAAACTTCTCATCAAATAGTTGCCGGTCTGGATGATCCTTATCCTTTAGGTGAAATGGAAAGTGAACCCCAATCTTCTTATCCCGGAAAAATTCTGGACCTGGCCGTTGAACGTGAAATTATAACAGAGCAAGAAAAAGATGATATTTGGGAAAAAAATGTTTTAAACTGGCTTTTTGGAGAAGATGAAGATAAAAAAACAGCTTTGAGAAATAAAATTTTGCAAAAATAATGGAAACTATACCTATAGAAATACTTGAAGCTTATGCTGAAAAAATCTCTCAGGATGAGCCTGATCTTTTAAAAGAACTCAACCGCGAAACTTTTCAAAAAGTTTTACGACCCAGAATGATTAGCGGGCATCTGCAAGGAAGATTTTTAAGTTTGATATCAAAACTCCTTCAACCTAAAAACATTCTTGAAATAGGAACTTTCACCGGATATTCTGCTCTTTGTCTGGCAGAAGGAATGTCTGCAGAAGGAAAATTACACACCATTGATATGAATGAAGAGTTGTATGATTTTCAAAGAAAATACTTTGATCAATCTCCTTATGGTTCACAAATTGTTCAGCATATTGGAAAAGCTGAAGAAGTGATTCCGCAACTAAATGAAAATTTCGATTTGATTTTTATTGATGCAGATAAACGGAATTATAGCCTGTATTTTGACTTGAGTTTTCCAAAATTAAATTCCGGCGGACTTTTTATTACCGACAATGTGTTGTGGTATGGAAAAGTAACTCAACCCACTAAAAAAGGAGATCGTGACACAGAACATCTAAAAGCATTTAATTTGAAACTAAAAGAAGATAAACGAATTGAGAATGTTTTACTTCCTATTCGTGATGGTTTATTAATCTCGAGAAAGAAATAATAAAAAACATAATAAAATTATCAAAATCCTTATATTTATCTTTTCAATCCTCAAGATAATGATAAGTGAAAAAGACAAAATTTTCTATGGGTAAAAGAATATTAGTTATCGGTATTCTTCTCTTAGCGGAAGTATCTTTAGGATATTATAGCTTATTCATCAATGGCAGCCTTTTTTCCAAATTTTTATTTTTTCTTTTAAGTGCCGCTATAGTAAGTTTTGCTATAATTACAGGAATTCAATATATACTTCCTTCCGAAGATGATTTTCATCATTTGAATAAAGATCAACAACCATAAAAAAAACCGAATCATCTAAAAAAGATCATTCGGTTTTTTATCAGCTGGTCCACAAGGGCTCGAACCTTGACTCTTCTGAACCAAAATCAGATGTGTTGCCAGTTACACCATGGACCAAAAATTGTGATTGCAAAGATAATCATTAAAAAGAATAAAACAAACTTCTTTAATGAATTCTTTTTACACAGTTTTTTAAATTCTTCAGAGAACGAAAGCCAAATTAGAAAATTTCAGCTTGTTTGTTGGCTGGTCCACAAGGGCTCGAACCTTGACTCTTCTGAACCAAAATCAGATGTGTTGCCAGTTACACCATGGACCAATTAATACGGCTGCAAATTTATAACAATTATTGATTGGCGCAAACTTTTTGAAATAATTTTTTCTTCCGCTCTTTCTTGATTTTGAATTTTATCTCTCCATAAAACTTTTTTTCGACATTTTCATTAATTTGAAATCCCCTTAGAGCTATTCATTATATTATTATTAAGTTTGCGACTTTGCACCCTTAAATTTAGATAATGAGAGACTTTAAATTTGGCCTCTGGAATAAAATTGTAGGCTGGGCAGTATTTGCAGTTGCTCTTTTCACCTATGCTTCTACTGTTGAACCAACAACCAGTTTCTGGGATCCGGGAGAGTTTATTACCACATCCTCCAAATTGCAGGTAGGACATCCTCCTGGTGCGCCTTTTTATCAGATGTTGGGTGCTGTTATTTCTACTTTCGCTTCTGATGTCACTCAAATTGCTCTGCTGGTAAACTGGATTTCCGTTTTGGGCAGTGCTTTTGCAATTCTGTTTATGTTCTGGAGTTTGAGCATGCTGATTCAAAAAATTTCAGGTCCCGGTGAAAATTTACAAACAGGAGGAAAAATTGCTGTTTTAGGAAGTGCAATGGTAGGTTCTTTGGCTTTTTCCTTTACCGATAGCTTCTGGTTTAATGCTGTTGAAGCAGAAGTCTATGCCCTGGCTATGTGTTTTATGTCAGCCCTTTTTTATGTGGGTCTGCTCTGGGAAAGAGATATGCTTACGCCTCGTGGAAAACGCTGGATGATTTTATTGGGTTTTTTAATAGGTCTTACTTTTGGAGTTCACTTTTTAGGATTGTTAACCATCCCGGCCATAGGATATTTATATTATTTTAAACATACTAAAAAAGTAACAGTCAAAAACTTTATTCTGGCCAGTATAGCAGTTGTAGGAGTTCTTCTATTTATCTTCCTGTTTCTGATGCCTTATTTAATGAGCTTTTTTGCAGCATCCGAAATTTTCTTTGTCAACACTCTCCGACTGCCTTTTCATTCCGGTTCTATTTTTGCCGGACTTTTACTGATTGCTTTCTTTGTTTTTGGACTGCGATATACCCGAAAAAAATCTTATGTAAAACTTAATTCTGTTCTGCTTGCAGTTCTTTTTATGATTATTGGATTTTCTTCATGGATTATGCTGCCTATCAGAGCCAATGCAGGTGTCAACATCAACGAAAACGACCCGAATAACGCAAGAGAATTACTCGCTTATTACAATCGGGAGCAATATCCGGAAAACCCTTTATTATTTGGACCTCAGTTTACCGATATTTTCGCCGGTTTGGATGAAAAAAATCCTTATGTGGATGATAAACCTAAATATGAAAAAGATAAAGAAGCAAAAAAGTATATTATTGTAAATAACTGGAAAAATGCCAAGCAAAATTCCAACAGTGAACATCATGCTTTTTTACCGCGAATGTGGAGCACAGACAATTCTCATATAGAGAATTATATTAATATGACCGAACCGGTTAAATTCAGAATTCATCCTGATTATGCAGGGAGTGAAGAATTGAGACAATTGGTTTATGAGGTTAAATCCGGATATGAGCAAGGCCGCATTGACAATGAAGGAATGGTGAGATTCCTAAAAGAATACGGACAGGCTTTAGTCATTGAAAAACCAACCACATCAGCCAATATCAAGTTTATGGTTCAATACCAGTTCTGGTATATGTATTTCCGGTATTTTATGTGGAATTTCGTCGGAAAACAAAATGACGAACAAGGAAAATATACCAATCTTGACGGAAACTGGATGAGTGGGATCAATTTTATTGACAGCATGTTTTTCGGCTCACAAGAAAATCTGCCGGATGTTGTAAAAAATGATCCTGCGCGAAACACCTATTATTTCCTGCCTCTAATCCTGGGGTTAATCGGACTCTTTTTTCATTATGACCGGGATAAACAAAGCTTTTGGGTGCTTATGGTTTTATTTCTCTTCACCGGTTTAGCCCTGAAAGTCTATCTCAATGAGCGACCTTTTGAACCGCGGGAACGAGATTATGCTTTAGTAGGATCCTTTTATGCCTTTGCATTCTGGATTGGATTTGGAGTTTATTCCATTTATGATAAATTAAAAAAATATCTGAAACCCGCTGTCCTGGCTCCTGCCCTGACAGTTGTTTGTTTGCTGGCTGTTCCCGTTTTAATGGCTCAGCAAAATTGGGATGATCACGATAGAAGCGGAAAATATACAGCCGCAGCTATGGCTAAGAATTATCTGGATTCAGTAGATGAAAATGGAATCATATTTACCATTGGTGATAATGATACTTTCCCGCTTTGGTATGTGCAAGAAGTGGAAGGTTATAGAACCGATGTCAAAATCATCAATACCAGCCTGTTTGCAACCGATTGGTATATTGATCAGATGAAACATAAAACTTATGAAAGCGAAGGCATAAAAACTTCTTTGGAACATAAAGATTATACTTATGGAACCAATGATGTTGTCATTTATCAGAAAGATGAACGTATGCCTGATACCATGAATATAAAAAACTGGTTGGCTTACATAAAAAGTGATAATCCTTCTACCTCCCTCCTGCTCCAAAACGATCAGAAAATAAATGCTTTTCCGACCAGAGAGATTGTTCTGCCTGTGAATAAGGAAAATGTTTTAAAATATGGAATTGTAGAAGAAAAAGATGAAGACAAAATCGTTTCTTCCATCCCTATCCGAATAGGAACCAGTCAGGTGCCTAAAAACACTTTGATGATGCTTGATGTGATTGCAAATCTGGACTGGTCCCGTCCGGTTTATTTTAGCGGAGGAAGCTATAATGATGCAGATTATTTATGGATGAAAGATTATCTGGAATTGGATGGTCTGGCTTATAAGCTTGTTCCTATAAAAACAAAAACCAACGGATATGATTTAGGTAGAATTGATCCCGATAAAATGTATGAAAAAGTGATGAACTGGCACTGGGGAAACAGCGGAGATCCTGATATTTACTACGATCCACAAACCCGTAGAAATGCTATTTCTTACAGAAGTAATATTGCGCGTTTAGCCACTAAACTCATAGAAAGAAAAGATTATAAAAGAGCCAAAGACGTTCTGGATTTAGCGATGGAAAAAATGCCGGTAAAAAAGTATGGATTTTATGCTTTACTGGCTCCTTTTATAGCTGATTATTATGAGATCGGTGAAAAAGAAAAAGCTGAGGAAATCTGGGAAGAAGTAGCTGAAATTTATCAGCAGAAATTAAAGTATTATGCTCAGCTTGATCAGCGGGAACAACGGCCTTTATTTAGTGAAATTTACGGGACAATAGAAAGATACAGAGATCTTATTGATATTGTAATTGTAAATGATACACCTGAATATGCCAAATCCAAAGCAGAAGAGTTTAATGAATACGTCCTTCAATTTGAAACCCTTTACCAGCGACCGGGAGATTTTGAATATGAGGAACCTGAAAGAGATTTCATTGAAGATTCTTTTGAGTACACACCTGATTTTATAAATCCTGAAGAACTTCAATAAATTAAACCTGAAATTTTTCAGTTTTATATGAATAATTATTTGGGCGTGCCCCCGGATTATCTGTTTTAAAAGAAACAAAAACTCTGATGACAGACATTTTCCATCAAACCACTTATGACTTCAAAATCCGGGGTCAGGCTTTCGGCTATATCTTTTTTTCTTTAATACATAAAAGTTGTTTCTATCTTTAAAATAAAATCCTTTCTCAAATAAATTTCCTTTAAGAAAAAAAGGATGCCGCCTCAATCCTTCACGCGGGGATTATACTAATAGAAAAAGTTTAAATTTTTTCTGTTAGGTGTTAATTTAATACCATACAACTCTTACGACCTCCATGCTCTAAAATTCAAAAACAAAAAAGTTTTTATCCCTGATCTTGTGATTTTATTAAACTTTACCGAAACAGCACCTTTTTAACCTGCTTCACTCCCCTTTCAGCATTCTTCTTTTAAGAGCACTAAAAAACTGAGGGGTGATTCCTAAATAAGAAGCTATATCTTTTTGAGCTACACGATAAACAATATCTGCATATCTCTCCTGAAATTTCAGATATCTTTCTTCTGCAGACAAAGTTAGATTGTCTCTTAATCTTTGCTGATTAGAAACCAGGGATCGTTCAATAAGAATACGATAAAATCTTTCCATTTTAGGAATTTCATCAAAAATCCTTAATTGAACCTGACGGGTTTGAGTTAGTAATTCTGTTTCTTCAATAGTTTCTATAAAGGAATCTCCTGGTTTTTGAGATAAAAAACTATACATATCTCCCATCCACCAGCCACTGGAAGCGAAACTCATGGTATGTTCGGCTAAATTATAATCAATAGAATAATTTCGTAAGATTCCTGAAATCACAAATCTATTGTCATTGCATATTTCTCCTTCTTTTAGCAGAATTGTTCGTGCCGGGTATTTTTTATATTCAAAGGAGTCTAATAAAATTTGCTCTTCCTTTTTTGTCAGTGTTACCAGTTCTGCGACTTTCTCCAGTAATAAACTTTTCACTTCAATTTTTATAAGGTGTGGTGTAAAAATAAGAGAAAATTAATTTTAGGTAGAAAAAAATGAAATTTTAAATAATTTGCCTCTGATAAATGAACAAAAAAACCTTCTGATTTGTCAGGGTATTTTTATATTTGTGGTCAAGTAAAAATAAGATGGAACAATTCATAGTATCGGCTCGAAAATACAGACCTCAAACCTTTGAAGATGTAGTTGGTCAGGAAGCTATTACCAATACTTTATCAAATGCTATAGCCAATAATCATCTGGCTCAGGCTTTACTTTTCACCGGTCCAAGAGGCGTGGGAAAAACCACTTGCGCCAGAATTTTAGCTAAAAAAATCAATCAGCAGGCTTCAGGAGAATTTTCTGAAGATCAAGATTTTGCTTTTAATGTTTTTGAACTGGATGCAGCCTCCAATAATGGAGTCGATGATATTCGTGAACTAATTGACCAGGTCAGAATTCCGCCACAAACCGGAAAATACAAGGTTTATATTATTGATGAGGTTCATATGCTTTCTTCAAGTGCTTTTAATGCTTTTTTAAAAACCCTGGAAGAACCTCCTAAACATGTAATATTTATTTTAGCTACCACTGAGAAGCACAAGATTATTCCGACTATTTTATCCCGCTGTCAGATTTTCGATTTTAAACGAATTACAGTTTCTGATGCTAAAAATTATCTTGCTAAAATTGCCGAAAAAGAAGGTGTAGAAGCTGAAGATGATGCTTTGCATATTATTGCTCAAAAAGCTGATGGAGCCATGAGAGATGCACTTTCCATTTATGACAGAGTGGTTAGTTATAGTGGAAAACATCTGACGAGAGAAGCTGTTGCGGAAAATTTAAATGTACTGGATTATGATGTGTTTTTTAAATCGACCGATCTTATATTAAATAATGATATTCCCGGTTTGCTGATTCAGTTTAATGAAACCTTGGCTAAAGGTTTTGATGGTCAGCATTATATAGCCGGTCTGGCCTCTCATTTCAGAGATTTACTGGTTTGTCAAAATCAAGAAACTATATCTTTACTGGAAGTTGGTGAAGATGCCAAACGAAAATATTTTGATCAGAGTAAAGCTTGTTCAAAATCTTTTTTATTAAAAGGAATTGATCTGGCCAATAGTTGTGATTTCAATTACAGTCGCAGCCACAATCAGCGTTTGCATGTTGAATTGTGTTTGATGCAACTGGCTTCCTTAACTTTTGAAAGTAAAAAAAAAAAGCCTGATTCCGGCATAATTTCCCCTGAGGAATCAAAAACCATCAGCACAAAGGCTGAACCTGTACAAACTCCTTCTCAAGATTCAGAAATTTCTGCTTTCAAAGAAGAAAAACCTTCTTTTGAAACTTCAAAATCATCTTCAAAGAGCACTGAACATTCAAAAGAAGAAAAAATTTCTCAATCTGAGCCTTCTAAACCTGAAATCAAAACCGGTTTACCAAAAGCAGTTTCAGGATTATCTTTAAAAAGTATCACAGCCAAAAAGAAACACCGGGCAAAAAAATTAAGCAGAAAAGAAAATGCCGAAGTTGAAATAGCAGAGAGTTTCACAGAGGAACAACTGATAAAAGTCTGGAAAAAATACATTAAAAGATTAAATAAAAATGGTCAGAAAATTCTTGCTTCCAATTTAGCAGCAGATCGGCCTAAAGTAGAAGGAACCATCATCAGGCTGGAATTACCCAATCAGACGATGAAAAGGGAAATAGAACTTGAACAGGGATCTTTAATGTCTTATTTAAAAGAAAAATTAAGAAACACTCGTTTAAGTCTGGAAATAGATGTCAATGAAGAAGTTTCTAAAAAATATGCCTTCACTCCTATTGAGAAATTCAATAGATTAAAAGAAAAAAATCCGTTGGTCGAGAAATTAAAAGACACTTTCGATTTGGATATATAAATTAATTCATATAATTAGCTTTAAAATTTTCAAATATGTCAATGTTAGGTTTAAAATTACCCACCGACCCAAGATGGGCTGATGTGGCTTCAAAAAATTTAGATGAAATCTTATCTGATCACGCATGGTGCGAACAAAAAGCAGCTTCAACAGCTATTTCATTAATTGTCAACTATCCCGAATACACAGATTTAACAAAAGAAATGACTTTGCTGGCCATGGAAGAAATGAGTCATTTTAAAATGGTTCATGATCTTATTGTTAAAAGAGGCTTGACTTTAGATTTTCATCGAAAAGATGAATATGTCAATCAGCTGCTTGAGTTTTTTCCCAAAGGCGGAAGCAGAGAAACTCAATTGATTCATCGTTTATTGTATGCTGCTTTAATTGAAGCCCGCAGTTGTGAGAGGTTTAAACTCTTTTCTGAAAAACTTGAAGATCCTGAATTAAAGACTTTCTATCATAAATTAATGGTAAGCGAAGCAGGACATTATACCTTGTTTATAAATTTTGCAAGAAAATACGGAGATCGTGAAGAAGTTGATAAAAAGTGGCAGGATCTTTTAGAATTTGAAGCTAAAATCATGCAGAACTTCAGTGATGGAAAAGCCGTCCATGGTTAAATTTTTAATTTTTTTATTTTGAAAATTACACAAGAACAGAAAAATAAATTTATTCAAACTTTTCTCAGTTACAGTATTATATTTTTGATTATTAAACTAATCATGGATCGTGGAAATCCGGAAGCAGGATGGTCTAATTTGATTTTAACTGCAGTTCTTTTCGGATTAATCATGGGATTTGTTAACTTCTTTATCAATCGCAGGAAAAAGTCTAAAAAATAAAGAGAAAAAACTTGAAATAAAATAACTTAAAAACGATTTTTAGATGAGTTAATTATCATATCTTTGTTGTTTAATTATTTGTAGGCTTCTGCCTTTTGCTTTTCTGCTATTGTTTAGAACCACCATTCTTTCTTTTCAGTTATCGCTTATTTCAGTAGCCCTCAAAAATTTAAAATTTTTTAATCAAGTATCTGCAAAAAATAATGATTTAAAACATTTAGTGCAGGCTCCCCTTTTTTAATTTTTCTTATTGAAAAGAAAGAACTGAAAAGGGAATTTATGGAGAGAGTTTTTGCCGATTAATCATCACTCTTTCCTAATTTTTACGAACCATCGGTAGATTATCAAGGCGTATCGCAGGTTCAAAAACCGGGCAACCGGTTAATTAAGAATGTTAATGAACTTTAATAAGTTAAATTTTTTTCCATCTTCTCTATTCTTAGAAGTTGGATTTATTTCGGCAACAAAATTCCGGTGCAAGGCTAAATCTGTTATCTTAAGAGCTGAAATTTTTGCTAATAACAACATTCCTTTCTTTTTCTTCTCAAAAATTTTATGGACTAAAAATGATTGGTTTTCAATCAAAAACATAAAACCATTTTCTTCGGAAAACCTGAAGGAAAAGGAAGACTTTTATCAAACTCAAAACTTAGTCAAGTCGGGAGATTTGATTAATGATGCATTAAAATGCATATCAATAAATTAATAAACTTTTAAAAACCGTAAGAAATTCAGCAGTAACTTTTAACCATCTAACAGAATTAGGAATTTCAAAGAGATTTGAAATTTAATTAAAAACAAAAAAACCAAAGGGATTAAAAAACAAGAAAATTCCTTTACCAATAAATTTTTTAACAATTAATATTTAATTACCATGCAAACTGGAACAGTAAAATTCTTTAATGAAACAAAAGGATTCGGATTTATAACTCCTGACAACGAATCAAAAGACGTATTCGTTCATGTGAGTGGATTACAAGATGAAATAAGAGAAAATGATCGCGTCGTATATGAAGTGCAACAAGGTAAAAAAGGACCTAATGCAGTTAATGTAAGATTAGAAGATTAATATAATTTTTATTTTTGATTTTATAATTGTAAGGCTCCTTGATTGGAGCTTTACGTTTTTTTATTATTATGATCTCCATACAAAATCCACCTTTAACCCATTTAGATTTTGATTTTTTTATTCAACGGTTTTCAGAGCGTTTACACAATCTGTTTCATGTTGAATCTAATATAAACAAACTTTCTCTCGAACGAGGTCTTCCGCAAAATGTCTGGTCTGAAATTTTAAAACTCAAGCCTTTTTCAGTTGCCATTCCAAAAGAATATGGCGGAAGGGGTGCTCAGGTGAAAGAATGTTTAAGTGTGCTTTCTGCGGCAGCTTATGAATCTCTTCCTTTGTCTTTGACTTTAGGAATAAATTTAGGTTTATTTCTTCAACCCTTAGCTAAATATGCAGATGTAAATATTAAGCAGAGAATATTTGATAAATTTTTGAAAGGAAAAGTCATGGGCGGATTGATGATAACCGAACCTGATTATGGCAGTGATGCACTTAATATGACTACTTATTTCGAAAAAACCGACAATCAGATAAATATCAAAGGAAAAAAACACTGGCAAGGGTTGACAGGAATGGCCGATTTTTGGTTGGTGGTAGCAAGAGAAAAATTGAAATCAGGAAATCTTTCTCGTGATGTTTCTTTTTTTGTAACAGAAAACGCCAAAAAAGCTCAGGAGATACAAGTAGATAAATATTTTAATAATCCCGGACTTTTTATGATTCCTTATGGGGTCAATAATATTGATATAAGTATTCCTGAAAATCATCAACTTAAACCTGAATCAACAGGATTAAAAATGATGCTCGATGTTTTACACCGAAGCAGAATGCAGTTTCCCGGAATGGGAATGGGTTTTATTAAAAGAATGCTGGATGAAGCTGTTGCCCGATGTACCACCCGAAAAGTAGGCGGAAAACCTTTAATTGATCTGGATTCGGTAAAATATCAAATCTCACGAATTCAATCTTCTTATACTTTATGTTCAGGTATGTGTGCGCGAAGTTCTGAAATCAGCGGAATAGAAAATGATCTTTCAGGATTTGGTCTGGAAGCAAACAGTATCAAAGCACTGATTACGGATCTGATGAATGAATCAGCTAATATCTGTGCTCAATTATCAGGAGCAAGCGGATATCAGCTTGAACATATTGCCGGAAGAGGAATCATGGATAGTCGTCCTTTCCAGATTTTTGAAGGTTCTAATGAGATGCTTTATACTCAAATAGCAGAAATGGTCATAAAAGAAATGAAGAAGGCAAAAACGAGAAATCTTTATGATTTTTTATCTCAATCTGCTTATTGCCGATTGATTATTGAACCCTTTAAAGAACATCTGCAAATCCAAATTCCTGAAAAAATGTTACAGCGTCAACTGATCACTTTAGGACAAATTGTCGCCAGACTGGTCAGTCTTCAATATGTATTTAAATTAGTAGAGAAAGGATTTAGAGAAGATTTGTTTGAAAGCTGTTCAAAACATATTAAAATGGACATCAAGAAATTAATTTCCAATTTAGATGATTTTAATTCAGCCCGTCCTATATTAAATTATACTGAAGATTCTGATTGGAGAAGTTTTGTATAATCATTTCGATTCAGTTATAAAAATGAAAAAGCAAAACGAGAAAAGGTGTTTTGCTTTTTCAAATATTATTTCTTTAGAAATTTTATTATTCTTCAAAAGGAGATTTTTTGACATCATCAGGAATATCAGCAGAAAGACTTTCAAAGAAAACAGTGATATCCTGAACCTCTTCTTCAGATAAATCTATATCTCTTTGTAATTTTCCCATTATTCTCACAGCTTCTGCTAAATCGTCTATAGAACCGTCATGAAAATAAGGAGCGGTGTGAACAATATTTCTCAACCCCGGCACTTTAAAGAAATATTTATCAGATTCTTTTTCACTGATTTCAAATAAACCTAAATCAACATCCTGAGACTCTGTATGCTTCCAGTAATCATGATAAAGACCAAATTTCTGAAGCATTTGTCCTCCTAAAGCTACTCCACTGTGACAAGTAATACAACCTGATTGGATAAAAGTATTTAAACCACGTTTTTCCTGAGCACTTAAAGCAGATTCATCTCCTTCCAGATATTTATCAAATCTGGCTTCCGGCATTAAAGTTCTTTCGAAAGCTCCTATAGCCCCGGTGATATTTTCAAAAGTAATAGGATCATCTGCATCAGCATAAGCCTTGGCAAATAAATCCTGGTATAACTCTACCTCTTTTAAACGATCGACCAGTTGCTGCTCATCTTTAATATTGTGTTCAAGCGGATTTAAAATAGGTCCTGCAGCTTGTTCCTCAACATCTGCAGCTCTTCCATCCCAAAATTGCATATGATGTAAGGCTGCATGAAAAACTGTAGGTGAATTTCTTCCTCCAACGGTTCCGGGCGCATCTCCGGGTGAAAAACGTTCATTATCTACTCCGTAAGTATTTAAATTATGACAGGAATTACAGCTGATATTTCCTTCTCCGGATAAACGTGTGTCGAAAAATAAATACTTTCCTAATTCAACTTGTTTTGGATCAGGCTCTTTCATCTCCATAGCAGAAATGGGTTGAAAAAAAGTTTTAGCCTGAGTAAGTAATTCATACTCGTCTTCCTTTTGAGTTTCTTTTTTTTCAGTTTTATTTTTACAGCTGATTAAAAAACTGAGCATTAATAAGAATAATAATGGTTTTTTCATATTTTCAATTTTTACTGTTTCTGTAAAATTAAGGAAATATTTTCATATAAAAATGAGATTTATCAGCTTGTTCATTTCTGAATAGTTGTTATTTTATTATTAAAAACGTTAAAAGACCGAATAATAACTTCCTTCTTAACTATCTTTAAAATAAAAAGACATGAAAAACTCAGAAAAGAAAACTAACAAGAAAGCTTCCGAAACCAAGGCAGAAAAGAAAGAAGAGAATAAGGAGAAATTACCCTATAATCCTGAGGTCACAGAACATGATTTGGACATTCTTTCACAGGAAAACATTCATGGAGATGGAGGTGATGATCAACAACTTCGGGAACGAAAGAAAAAAGTAGATTTTACCGGAAAAGACTTAGATGTTCCCGGTAGCGAGCAAGCCAGAAAAGGACTGCCTGATGAAGAAAATCAACTTTTTAGCCAGGGTGGTCCGGCTAAAGAAAATTTAGAAGAAGACGATAGTGCTTTATAAGGAATAAGTATGGTTGATTTATGAAAGCAGGGTCTGAGGATTCTGCTTTTTTATTTTATTTAAAATTCTTCTTTCTTCTGCTTCGAAAAATTAAGAACTTGATGATTCATTCCTTCTCTGAAAGTTCTTTTTAATTCAGGTCATTTAAGAATTAATTGTAATTTAGCAACTTTTACAGAAAATCTTACATACTGATTGAGTACTTCTATCGGTATTTATATTACTTAAATTATGGCAAAGGAGAAAAAATTAGAAAATGACCATCCCCCTAAAAAAGGTTTTATCACTAAGATTCTTGATTTTGTAGAACGTGCCGGAAATAAGCTTCCTGATCCGGCGATCTTGTTCTTTGTTTTAATGATATTGATCTGGGTTTTATCGGCCCTGTTTTCATCTGTAACATTTACAGAAATTGATCCTACTTCCGGACAACCTATAGTCATTAATAATTTATTAACCGGTCCCGCCCTGGCAGATTTTCTTTCCAATATGGTGACAACCTTCACAGGCTTCGCTCCGCTGGGGATTGTTTTAGTGGCCATGTTAGGGGTTGGTGTAGCTGAACATTCAGGTTTTATCAATGCTGGATTAAAATCTATGTTACAAATAACACCGAAAAAATTATTGACTCCGATGTTGATATTAGTGGCTATTGTTTCACATACAGCTACTGATGCGGGTTATGTATTGGTTATTCCTTTAGGAGGAGTAATTTTTTATGCTGCAGGAAGACATCCTATAGCCGGAATCGCAGCCGCTTTTGCGGGAGTTTCCGGGGGATTTAGTGCCAACTTTGTGCCTTCAGGTATAGATCCTTTACTGCAAGGATTTACACAATCTGCTGCAAGAATCCTTGATCCCAACATTCAGATTAATCCATTAAATAACTGGTATTTCACTTCTGCTTCTACGGTTTTAATTGTGTTAATTGGCTGGTATATTACTGACAAAATTGTAGAGCCTCGTTTAAATAAAGTAAAAGTTGAAGTGGATGAGGGAGAAGAAACAACTATGGGTGCTTTAAACCCTAAAGAAAAAAGAGCTTTTTATCTGGCTTCAGCTGTAATGATTTTAAGTTTAATCGGTTTGTTCTTCTGGGCTGCTCCGGTTGATTCTGCTTTAAGAGATGCAGAAGGAGAAATCACTTCTTTTGCCGCTCCTTTGATGCAGTCAATCGTTCCTTTGATTTTTATAATATTTTTAATTCCCGGAGTTGTATATGGTTTTGCTGCTAAAACTTATCAATCTTCAAAAGATGTTATAGAAAGCATGACCAAATCTATGCATGGAATGAGCTACTATATAGTGATGGCTTTCTTTTGTGCTTTGTTTATAGATGCTTTTGCACAATCCAATCTCGGAGCTCTTTTAGCTTTAAAAGGCGCATCCGGATTACAGGCTTTAAACTTGCCCGGACAGATCACTATTATTGGTATTGTAGTTTTAACAGCTTCTGTCAATATTTTTATAGGTTCAGCTTCTGCAAAATGGGCGCTTATAGCTCCTATTATGGTTCCTATGCTGATGCAGTTAGGTATTTCTCCGGATTTAACGCAGGCTTCATACAGAGTCGGAGATTCTGTTTCTAATATTATCACTCCTCTGATGCCTTATTTCCCATTGGTGGTGGTTTATTGTCAGAAATACGTAAAAGAAACGGGAATAGGAACTCTGGTTTCTACCATGATTCCTTATTCCATAGCTTTCTTTTTCCTGTGGACAATTTTCTTACTGGTTTATTGGGCTTTAGGTATTCCATTAGGTTTACAAGCCTCCTATGAATACTTGCTGCCTTAAGTCAGATTTTTCAAAAAATTAAGTAGAAATTTTTCATAAGCAGCTCATTATTTTTGAATAAAAGCTTCAAAAGTCTTGGGCTGCATTCTCGATTCTATTTCTTCATAAATTCCTCTGAAATATTCTATGGTTTTTTCCAAACCTTTTCGCCTTGAAACAAGAGGTTGCCAATTCAATAATTCTTTAGCTTTGGAAATGTCGGGTCTTCTTTTTTCCGGATCTCCTTGTAGCAGATCTTTTCTGGCTACTTTCATCTCAATTCCGGTAATTTCACATAATTCCTCAGCCAGCTGATTGATACTGATTTCCTGAGGATTTCCTATATTCACCGGATAAGAATATTTACTTAATAAAAGTCTATAAATTCCTTCTATTAAATCATCTACATAACAAAAAGATCGGGTCTGACTGCCATCACCAAAAACAGTAAGGGGTTTTCCTTCCAGTGCCTGACCTATAAAAGTAGGAACCACTCTTCCGTCATTGAGTCTCATTCTGGGGCCATAGGTATTAAAGATTCTGACAATCCTGGTATCCACCTTGTGAAACCTGTGATAAGCCATAGTCAAAGACTCCATAAACCGTTTGGCTTCATCATATACACAACGAGGACCAATAGTATCAACATTTCCAAAATAACTTTCTTTTTGAGGATGTTCTAAAGGATTACCATAAATCTCTGAAGTTGAAGCTATGAGAATAGTGGCTTTTTTTTCTTTAGCTAAACCTAAAAGGTTGTAACTTCCTAAAGATCCTGCTTTTAGAGTTTGAATAGGGATTTTCAGATAATCTATAGGACTCGCCGGGGAGGCAAAATGTAAGATATAATCCAGCTTTCCATTGATATGGATAAAATTGGTTATATCATAATCATAAAAAGTAAAATCTTTGCAATTCGCCAGATGTTTTAAGTTTCTCAAATCACCGGTGATCAAATTATCCATTCCCAATACTTCATATCCTTCCTCCAAGAACTTATCACACAAGTGCGAACCTAAAAATCCTGCAGCTCCGGTTATTAATACACGTTTTTTCATACTGCTTATCTTTTGTTAACGAATTTTGAAAAACGGCTGGTTTCTCCATCCTGGGTTTTTTCCTGATAAAGAAATTCCAGAGCATTATCATCGAAAATTTTAAAAAATTCCTCCCACGAAATATCTTTGAGGTTTTCCTCTGCATATCCGGGGAAATTTATGCGAAGTAATCCGCTGCCATCTTTACTTTCTGTTCCTTTTACAACAGCTGGTTTTCCATCTCTGTCTTCAGCCCATTTTTTGATTTCATCGTGATCGCTGGTTCTTTTTGATTCTCCTTTATTCATAATAGTTGGTTTTAGGTTAAGTAATTATTTTGGTTTTTTTCAATAAGTTTTTATACCTGTTTTCTTTTTTACTATTTGCTTCCAGTTTTGCCCGGTTGCTGAAAAATATTCTGATGCATTCCAGGTTTTGTCTATAGCAGGGTTTTTATCATTTCTTTTGAAAAAATAAGTTTCATCATCCGGACTGCTTTCCAGTTCAAATCCGCAATTGTTCATCATAGATAAAATTCCCTGATGGCTTGGAATCCACCAGTTAGTTGGATCTCCTGCCAATCTGTTTTCTACAAATACCATTTTTGGCCAGGCGGGATTTTCCAGGATTTCCCTTTTATGAAATTCTACATCAAGAGGAACATGCATTTCTTTTTTTCCGGGAGTAGAATAAGTTTGAAACAAAAGATATTTATCGGTAAGTCTTGAAAGAATATCCAGAGCTAATAAAGGATATCGAAGATGATAGAAAACTCCCATAAACCAGATCAGATCAAATTTTTCTTCAGACTTTGCCAAATCGTACACCTGCATCTGTTTAAATGTTATCTGATGATCTAAATCAAATTGTTTAGCCACCCATTTAGCTTGTTTTAAATAATGTTCATCTATATCGATTCCCACAACTTCTGCTCCCATTCTGGCCAGTTCCACACTGTAAAATCCTGCATTACATCCTACATCCAGCACTTTAAAACCTTTAAGACTTTCGGGTAAAATCTTCTTTATTTTTCGCCATTTAAAAGCAGGAAAATCACCTAAAAAATGATTTTCAGCTGTTTGCTGGCCACCCGGTAAGTGAATGTTGTGAAACCAGGGAGACAAATCTTTTATTTTTTCCTGTACTTCCATATTTTCAAATTTTCTCTGAGGTGGTAAGAATTTTATTTATGTAATGATCCAGTTCCCGGGCGCGAACGTCTGAAGTATGATTTTCCAGCACTTTCTGACGGGCTCTCTGTCCTATCTGAAGGCGTTGATCTTCAGAAATATTTCTCCAGAAAGCCAGAACTTCATCAGGATTTTGAGCGATTAATATTTCTTTATCAAATTCAAAAAACGTATCCAATCCGTTCCAATAATCAGATATTACAGGAACTCCGCAGGCTGCTGCTTCAAACAAACGAACACTTGGAGAATATCCGGCCTTTATCATATCCCGGCGGGTTACATTTAAAGTATAATTCTGAGAGTTATAAAAAGTTTTATGTTCTTTGGGAGGCAGATGATGAATTCGTTCAATATTATCTGCCCAGGGATAATCTTCCGGATATTGAGGTCCTGCTACCACAAATTTTTTATATTTTCTTTGACCGGCAGGTTTATTCAATAACTTTTCAACCGTGGGTTGTCTATCGATACTGTAAGTCCCTAAATAGCCCATTTGCCATTTTTTCTCTAAGTTTTCGGGAAAATATAAATCAGGATCTACCGAACAATACAAAGCTTTGGCTGAAGGAGATTTATATTCATCCATAATAAAATCCAGAATAGGACCACCGGAAAAGGATAAGTAGATATCAAATTTTGAAATCTGATTCGGATTTAAATATTCATAATCCTGATTCGATATTTTTGCTAAAGTGACAGGCGTATCAATATCATAAAACATTTTCACTCCTTTGGCCAAAGAGAAAACAAGTTCATTTACTTCCACTCCATTTTGAACATAGGAGCCAACCATAACCGCATCTGCATTTTTGATCTGTTTTGAAAAACGTTGTTTTAAATCTTCTGTATCTTCATAAAGCTTAATTTCACAATAATCAGCTTCAGGCATATCACGATTGGAAGCATAATAGGGTTGATCCTTTTCTAAAAAGAGAATAGAATGTCCTCTTTTTGCAAAAGCTTTTAATAAAGAGCGAAAAGTAGTGGCGTGACCATTTCCCCAGGAGGAAGTGATGGATAATCCGATGACGACTAATTTCATGTGTTTTTAATTTGTGTTTTTTTATTATCTAAAACTTCTTTAATGACTTTATTCAACAAATCCATACGATGTTTATATGTATGTTTTTCCAATACTTTTTTATGAGCTGCCCGACCAATTTCCCTGGCTCTTTCAGGTGTCAGTTCGTGGAGAATATCTATAACTTCCTGCCCATCCTTTGCTACTAAAATTTCTTTATCGGGTTCAAAAAAAAGATCGATTCCTTCCCAATAATCGGTTATCATACAAGCTGCTGCTCCGGCGGCTTCAAAAACCCTTGTAGCCGGTGAAAATCCATATTCTGCCATACTGTTTCTACTAATATTGAGAACGGTTAAAGCACTGCTGTTAAAGACATTGTGATCTTTTGTATAAACGTGATCCAGATATTTCACATTTTCAGGTAATTGGAGATCGCCCCACCCGCTTCCTCCTAAAATAAATCTGCGTCCAGGAAAGGCAGCAGCAGGTTTTATAAAAAATTCCAGCACTCTTTGTTCTCTGTCCGGAAGACGATTTCCTAAAAAACTTAGAGAAGATCTAAATTCTTTTTGTGGTTTTTCCGGAAAATGAGTATCCTCATCCAGTGCATTATAAATAGGCACACATTGCTTGGCGCCAAAATTAAGATAAGCTCTCACTACCGGATCTCCGCCACCATAAGTGAAAATACAGTCATACCTGGAGACTTGTTCACGAAAAGCATCATTGGGATCATTTTCCATGCGACTCAAGGTAGCCGGAGCATCTACATCCCAAAACACAACTGCATTTTCAGAAGATTTTAAATTAGGGATTTCTTCTTCTAAGAACTCATCAAAAGCTCCTACTCCACTTGCTTTTATGATCAAATCGGCTTCTTCCTGAGCTTTTCTTAATAAACTTCTCAAACTGACTTTATCCTCTTCATAAACCACTACTTCACAATAATCAGGCGGATCAATATCACGGTGTTTTTGTCGGTCATATATATCAGGTTCATAAAAAGTCACTTGATGTCCAAAAGAATTCAAGGCTTTGACGATTCCTCTATAATAAGTTGCAGCTCCGTTCCAGTAAGCCGATACGATACTGGAGCCAAAAAAGGCTATATTTAATTTTTTAGATTTCATAAAGTTTCAAATTTTTCAGGTTTTCTAATCGAAGCAATGATTTCTTCTAATTCTGTTGCCCGATGATCACAAGTGTGTTTATCTAAAATCACTTGTCTTCCGTTCATTGATAATTTTCTTGCTAATTCTTGATTTTGCAGTACTTCAGCTATTAATTTTTTCATTTGATCAGGATTTTCAGCTAATAGATAATCCTGATTGGTGTGAAATAAATTTTCAGCATCTTTCCATGGTGCAGATATCAATGGAATTCCGCATGACATAGCTTCAAAAGGACGAATAGTCGGAATGCCGGGTAGTTTTTCAACATAAGGTCTTCTTGGAATATGAAGTGTCAGCCGATATTGGGCAAAAACTTCAGGCACTTTATAATTTGGAAGCCATCCTCCATATTCTATATTGGAGTCTTTCAATAGTTTTTTTACTTTTTCAGGATAACGAACTCCATAGATTTTAGCTTTAAGATTTAATTCCTTTATAGGATTAATCAGATATTCTGTTAATTCTTCTGCTCTCTCATCATCTCCCCAGTTTCCTATCCAGACCAGATCACCTTTTTTGGGCAGATCACGTTTCGGTTTAAATAAATCAGCATCAGCTGCTTCATGCCAAACCCAAACTTTTTTACTCCATTTATTTTGCAGGTATAAATCTTTTAAAACTTCACCAAAAACCAGGGCTCCGTCATAATTGGTAAAAACATTTTTACCTAAATTTTCTTTATCTGAAACAGCCCGGTGGTGAGTATCATGAAATAATAATGTAAAACCATATTGTTTTTTATAACGCCCTATTTCCTCGATTAGCTCCGGCGGATTCCATTCATGAACAATTACCACATCCGCTCCCGGAAAAATCTTTTCTGCTTTTAAAGGTCTTTTTGAATAATAAAATTGAGGATGAATACCCGGATAATATTCACGAAATTCATCCAGCATTTCTGCACCATGTGATTTCAATAAATTTTGGATGCTCCATCCATCCTCAGGCTCGTAAATTTCCACTTCATGACCTTTCTTTTGAAGAGATTTTGTGATTCCTCTTAAAAAATGAGCATTTCCATGATTCCAGTCGGAATAAACAGAATGATAAAACATTATTATTTTCATATCATCAAGATTTTATTTCAACAAATATTTCAGGTTTTTTCATCCGAAAAACCGCCATTCTTTCTATGAGATTTTGATAAACTTCAAAATATTGACGTCCAAAGTTTTGCCTGCTAAAATGTGTAGAGCGATTTTTAGCTTTTTGCCGGAAAAGCTTTCTTTTATTCTTTTCATTTATCAACTTGAATATTTGTTGTTTAAGTTCTTTTTCATTTCTCGGATTGAAATATAAAGCCGCATCTTTCCATATTTCCTGAAGACTATTTATTCTACTTAAAACCAAAGCACATCCTGATTGTGCAGCTTCTAAAACACTTAATCCAAAAGGTTCATAAAAGGCAGGATTGACATAGATTTCTGCTTTGGAAAACCAATATTTCATTTCTTCTGAATTCAGTTTTCCTAAGAAGTTTACATTTTTAAGAGAAGATTCTTCAGCTGTTTCCGGATGTCTATTTTCCCCGGCTACATAAACCGGCCAGGTCAATTGTTCAGCTACAGAACATAAGATCTTTAAATTTTTGGCTTCATCCCAGACTCTTCCGGCACATAAAATAATTTTTTCTTTATCGATATTTTCGGGGAAATTTAATTCTCTTGCATTTGGAATAATCTTTCCGTCTTTTGATATTCTGTATGTTTCACAAGCCTCCTCAAGCATGGCCTGAGATGGAAAAATCACTTGAGCAGAAGCATTTAAAGCATTCTCAACCAACTCAAAATAATTATTCCAATCTTCAGGTGCATTTTCAGATTTTACTGCTTTCCACCAGGTGAGCACGCAGGAATGAAAAACATTTATCACAGGAAAATTCCAGAATCTTCCGGGCTTCACATAATTATTAAAATGAAGCAAATCCGGATGAATCTCTTTGCACAATTCAACAATTTTAGATTCTATCCCATCAATATCAGGATGTTGCATCCACTCTAAATTAAGAGGAGTATCATAAAAAGTAATGTTTTTAAGTTTATTTAATTCCTCCAATTGATCGTCGGAAGCCATTCCGCCAAAACCTAATAAATGAATATCAACAGGATATTCTTCCAGAGCTTTACAAAGTTCTGTGGAATAAGTCCAGACGCCTCCTAAAGTATCAGTGGTCATTAATATTTTAATGTTGCCTGCCATAAATTCGATCTAAAACCTTAGCTAATTTTATTTGTTCTTTAGCTGCTTCTGCGTCAAACTTCTTTCCCTTTTGGAGAGATTCAGCCCAGTTTTTAATGGCTTTTCCACCCCAATCATCAGGAGGAAAAACCAATTCTTCTGTTTGTGTACCTATATATTTTTCAGCTACAAAATCATAAAATGATCCGTTTATATTTTTAAAAGCCAGTCCTCCCTTTGTTCCAAAAAACTTTGCTGCAATCACTGCATCACGGCCGGCAGAGATGTTCCAGCTGCACTGCAAATGAATGGAAGTCTGATGTTCTGTCGAACACATAACAGAGGCAAAATCTTCTACAACCTCTTCATTTTCCATTATCTTTTCTCCTTGATTAAAAAGATGACTTTTTAGATTTTGCACTTCAGGATAATTTAAGCTCCACAAAACCAAATCCACTAAATGCAATCCTAAATCCAGAACACAACCTCCGCCGGCTTTTTGATAATCATAAAACCATTCTTTATCCGGACCATAAGCATTGTGAAAAACAAGCTCTGCCGCATAGATTTCTCCTATTTCCTGCTGTTGAATGGCTTTATAAATTTTTTGAAAAGCTTTTGTATATCGATAAGAAAGATCGACCCCAAGAAGTTGATTATTTTCCTGAGCAGCTTTTATTACTTTTTCAACTTCTTTTAAATTTCTTCCTAAAGGCTTTTGACAAAAAACTGCTTTTTTGGCTTCAAGTGCCTGAATGGCTTGTTCTGCGTGCAGAGCACTGGGTGTAGCTATAACTACAGCATCTATTTCGGGATCATTTAATAATTCGTCATAAGAATTATAAACTTCAGCTTCATGAGCTATTTCTAAGGCTTTTTCAGCATTTTCCTTATTGGGTTCCAGGATAGCTGCACCTTTAATATCGGGAAGAGATAATAAAGCCTGCATCCGGTTAAGTCCAATCCACCCCAGGCCAACAAAACCTATGTTCAAGGTTTTATTTTGTGTTTTTATGTTATTAATCAAAATTTTCATAAGTAAGTATGGCTTTTATAAATCCGTCGGGTCTTTCTTTTAAAAAGGTAAATCCTTTGTTTATTTCTTCTAAAGAAAATCTATGAGTAAAAAGTTTAAAAGGATCAAATTTTTGTTCTTCTATAGCTCTAACAGCTTTTTTTATTCCGCTGATATAGTTTTCCGGATTTCGTTCATGAGCACTGATCATATCAATGCCACGCCAGTTCAACATTTGAACATTGAGCGAACGCATGCCGTCCTGATGAAATCCTGCAACTATTAATTTTCCTCTGATTCCGGTAATTTCAATTCCTAAATTTAAAGGCCATTCTATTCCTGTACATTCAATGGTTTTATCACAAAAATTTCCTTTAGTAATATCTTTTACTGTATCGATAATCCTTTGATGATCATCCATTTGCACCAGATGATCCGCTCCCATTTTTCCGGCCATCTCCAATGAAAAGTCTCTTCTTGAAATAGCTATTACTTCACAACCTTTACTTTTTAATAATTGGATTAAAGCCAATCCTAAAAATCCGCAACCTATAACTGCTACTTTATCTTTAGATGAAATTTCACTTCGTTTATAAATATTCATCACACATCCCAAAGGTTCTCCGGGAAAGGGTTTATCAGCTAATTTTTCAGGAATGAGAACAATATTTTCAAGTTTGGCAATATCATAATGAGCAAAAGCATGATAGCTTAATCCGGTTACAGATTTTCCTATTAATTCTTGCTCAACGCCCTCTCCTACTTCATCGATAATTCCCCAACCTTCATGTCCGGGATTTCCGGCTTCTATCGGATAATCAAACCAATCTCTTCCTTCCCAAACAGGAAGATTAGAAGCGCAGAGTCCACTTCCTTTTAATTTTATTCGCACTTCTCCTCTTTTAGGTTTAGGAATGGGAATTTCTTCTACGATTATTTCTCCCGGAGATTTAATAATTCCGGCTTTCATAGTATATTTTTCCTGAACCTCAGCTTCTGAAGCTTTTAGTACAACTTTATCTTTCATATTGCAAGCGTCTTGTTTTTAGAGGTTAATGTATCTGAAGAAAGTTTTCGGTTTTCTTCTAACCAGTTTAGTAAAGCATTTAAACCTTCATCAACAGAATACTTTGGTTTCCACCCTGTTGCCTGATGAAATTTTTGAGTATCCGACACATAATAATATTGATCTCCTCTTCTCCACTCTGAGAATTCCAGTTTAGGAGAAATTCCGGTTAAATTTTTTATTTTCTCTAAAATCTCGAGTAAACTAACGGCATTTTTAGGTCCTCCTCCTATATTAAAAGCTTGTCCTTTTAATTGATCAATATTTTTTAAGCTTATTAGAAAAGCATCTACTAAATCATCTATATAAAGAATATCTCTTACCTGTTTTCCATTTCCATAAATGTTCAGACCTTTTCCTCTTAAAGCACTAATTAAAAAATGCGCCACCCATCCCTGATCTTCATTTCCAAACTGATGGGTTCCATAAATACAACTCATTCTAAAAACAATGGTTTTGAGACCGTAAGTTTTACCGTAGTCCAGCACATATTGATCGGCTGCACCTTTAGAGCATCCATAAGGACTGTGGAAATCCAGTAATTGTTTTTCTGAAATTCCATGTTCTTTAATATGTTCATCTACTGCTTCATATCGTTTATTATGAATGGTAAATTCCATGTTCTGCAGATTTCCATAAACTTTATTGGTAGAAGTAAAAAATACCGGAGGCTGATGTGAAGAATTTCTAACAGCTTCCAGTAAAAACATAGTTCCGGAAAGATTGACTTCATAATCTTCCATAGGATCAACAATAGAAGTGGTTACAGCTACCTGAGAGGCAAAATGAAAAACTGCAGTAGCCTGATCAATAGATTTTTGGAGAATATCTTTTTCTCTGATATCCGCTATTTGAATCAGAAGATTTTCAGCATAATTTTCAATTAACCATTTCAGATTTTCAATAACTCCTTCTCTAAGAAGATTATCATAAATCATCACTTTATTTCCTTCTTCCAAAAGTCTGGCTGCCAGATTGGTTCCTACAAATCCGGCTCCTCCTGTGATGAAGACATAGGTTTCTTTGGAAAGTTCATAATCCTTTTGAATATAAGAATGAGCATGAATTTTTTCTAAACCTTCTTTTTGAAGTAATTTATAAAGAAGTTTTTTTCTTCCCATACTGGTTTTCAAGCCAAAATGATAATCTCTTTCATCTAAATGAAAACCTCCGGTAGTAGAAAGTTTGGGGTTCAAATCATTGAGGCTATACCAGTAAACTCTGTTGACATTAGCAGTTATGGCATTTTGAAATTCCTGAAATTGTTTGACTTCATCAAAATTCCAGGTGGAAAATCCTGCTTCAGAAATCCATATTTCTTTTTCAAGTTGATAATAATTCAGCACATTGTGAAGCTCCTTAATTTCCACATCCCAGCCTTCCCATTTTTGATCAAAAACAAAAGGAAAACCGTGAACTCCGATCGCATCAATATGTTCTAAAACACCTCTTTCAGCCATCAAATTCAACCAGTTTGGATCGATGGGACTCATTCCTCCAAGTAAAACTTTCTTCCCTCGATGCCCGGCCCAATAAGCTGCCATTTTAATCATCTCTGAAAATTTATACCAGGAATAATCAAGCGTAAAATCGTAATCCAGTAAATTATTAGGTTCATTCCACAATTCAACCCACTCAAAATATTGTCCGTATTCTGTAATCATCACATCGATGAAATCGGCATAATCTTTTAGATTTTTTGGCGGGGAAGAAATCTTGGGCTCTTCTCCTAAAGCGGGAGGAGTGTAATGAAAGCAAGGTAAAATTTCGACATGCGCATGCAAAGTTTTAAACAACCAGTCATACCATTCTTTGGTTCCTTCTTCATGCCAGTCAGCCCAGGAAATTCCTGTTCTTAAATGTTTTATTCCCAGTTCGGGTAAATCTTTTATGGCTTGTTTGACCTCTTCATACTCTCCGGGTCTGAACCATTCTAAGATTCCGACTATAGGTTTATTAGTATTCTTATTTGATAAAGCTTTTTTCATAAGTAATAATTAAACGGTTAATCCTCTTGAGGATAATTCACTTCCTGCTTTTTCAAAATTATCTTCAGCAGTTTGTTCTTTCAACCAGTCAGCCAATTCAGTTAATCCTTGTTCCAATCCCACCTGAGGTGAAAAATTCAGAAGTTCTTTAGATTTGGAAATATCACTAAAACAATGTCTGATATCTCCTACTCTGTATTTTCCTGAAATAACGGGTTGAATATCTACTTTCATGACATTTGCCAGAGAACCGGCTATTTGATTGATGGTATAAGAATTTCCACTTCCCACATTAAAGACTTCTCCATCTGCCGCAGATATTTCCAGCGCAGCTACACAAGCTCTTGCCACATCTTTCACATGAACAAAATCTCTTTTTTGTTCTCCATCTTCAAAAATCAAAGGAGAATTTCCATTGAGTAATCTGGAAGCAAAAATGGCCAGAACTCCGGTGTAGGGATTGGAGAGAGCTTGTCTGGTTCCATAAACATTAAAAAATCTCAAAGCCACGGTGGGAATTTTATAGGCTTTTCCGGTAATCAAACAAAGTTTTTCCTGATCGTATTTGGATAAAGCATAAATAGAAGACAAATCAGGTGATTTTGTTTCAGGGGTCGGAATTGGTTTTAAGGCTTCCCCATGATGATAAAGTTCCCATTTATTTTCTTTAAAATCTTCCGGAGTTCGCTGCAGATGCGTTTGCTTTTTTCCCTGAGCATCCTGATAAAGACCTTCACCATAAATACTCATACTCGAGGCAACAATCAGTTTTTTGACAGGATTTTCAATTAAAGCTTCCAGCAAAACTGCTGTTCCTACATTATTGACGCTGGTGTAGTTTTCAATTTCATACATACTTTGTCCTACTCCAACTTTGGCAGCAAAATGAAAAACCGCATCTATATCCTTTAAAGATTGAGCGACTATCTTTTTATCACGAATATCACCTTTTATAAATTCTGCTTTTGGATTGAGATAATCAGGAATTTCGGCATCAGGACCATGAACCTGATCACTCAGATTATCTAAAATCCGAACAAAATAACCTTGTTCGATAAGTTCATCGGCTAAATGAGATCCTATAAATCCTGCTCCACCTGTAATTAATATTTTTCCTTTCATAGATTTTATTTTTTCAGATTAAAATTTTTGAGCCAGAGGTCTGGTAATAATTTTATTGATACTTCTATTATTTGTTTTATTGATACAATACAAAACATCCTCAGCGATTTCTTCCGGTTTTATTTTTGGAAGCCTGGCATCGTCTTCCGAAGCTCCTGCTGACTGATTTTTAAAAAAATTTGTATCAATAGCACCCGGACTGATGGTTGTAATGTGTAAATCGGGCAAAGTTTCTATTCTCAAAGTTTCGGCTATCACTTCTAAAGCTGTTTTGGAAGCAGTATAAATACCTCCGTATTCATGAGGCTGATTCACAGAAACAGATGAAATAAAAATGATATGTCCGTTTTTTTCAAGCATCTGCGGAACGAAAGCCCTCAAGCATCTTAGAGCTCCCATCACATTCACATCAAAAACCTTTTGCCATTTTTCCGGATCTCCTTCAGCTAATTTTTCTTTTATACCAACACCTGCATTGAGAATTAATACATCCGGTACGCCTACTTTATTGATCACCCAGTTATATAAATGTCTGATATGTCTGGGGCGGCGAATATCACAATGGTAAAATAATCCGGGAACACTGCGTTTTTTCTTTATATCTGTCAGGGCAACATCAAAATCAGAATCAATTAATTTTTTGGCAATAGCTAAACCTATTCCACCTGTTCCACCGGTAATTAAAACAGTTCTTTTCGGTTTTTCTGATGCCATTTTAAAAGGATTGATTTGTTATGAATACTCAAATCTAAATCCAAAGTCTTAAAACTTTTAATCGTAAAAATGGCTTTATTGACTTTATCAATGGAAGGAATGATGTTTGAAATAAATTTTCAATTTTTTGCTACAGAAGTTGCTCTATTAATAAATAAACAACAGAAAAAATAGTTTTTTCATAAAAAAACCCCCATCCAAAAGCTGAACAGGGGGATTTATAAAAAGATCAGTCAAAAAATTATTTCTTCAGAATCTGGAAAGACTTTTCAACTCCATTAATATGAACCTTCATTAAATATAAACCTGAATCTAATCTCTCCGTATTTAACTCAAATTCGAGAGAATGAGGTTTTTCACCAATGACCTGCTGACCTAATAAATTAAAAACCTCCACTTTTTCTATTTGAGAATCTGCTTTCATAAATAAAATATTTTCCACCGGATTCGGATAGAAATTAAAGGTTTGGAAGTGATTTTTTTCAACTTTCATATCAGACTGGACTTCTATACAGAAATCTCCTTCAGAATTATTGAAACCTGTTATTTGAATAAAATAAGTTTGTCCTATAGTCAGATTCTCCAAATGAAGTTCATTCATAAAATTCGCACAGCCTACTTCATTACCGAGTGTACTTAAATCTTCACAAGCTGAAGGTTGTTCAAAGACCACTACTTCCGCATCAAAATTAGTTTGAGGAAAATCTGTTGTAATGGTCATTTGAGTTGCAGTAGCTTCAAACTTAAACCACACTGAATTATCTCCCTGGAAAACATTTAAACAAGAGCCTCCGGGTTCATTGATTTCGGAAAAAGCATGAACATTGGTAAAAGCCTGCTGACATTCAGTATCCGGGATTAATTCGATGGCTGTACACAAGAAATTATTGACAGGTGGTTCTGCCAGAGTTGTAAAAGCAACAGGACCTGTCCATTCGCTTTTATCGTCTTCACTGCAAACCGCTCTGACATAAATTTCATAAGAAGTTTCACTTTCTAAATCTGTAAGTGAAATATAGTTTTGATCGGTTGCTGAGATATTATCTTCATCTTCCGGATCAAAACCGGGCTCGCCATAAACTACTTCCCAGGAAGATTCATCAGCTCCGGAAATCCAGCTAAAATCAGCGGTAGTATTACTGAGATATTCAAGCGAAAGCTGTTCAGGTTGAATACAGGTTGGTCCTATATCTATCATTATATCATCTACATATAAATAAAACTGATTGCTATCAGAATAGGCCAAAAATCCAAAATAATAAACGCCATCGGCGGGAACTGTAAAAACAACCATATTGGTTGTAGCCTGAGCTCCCACAACATTCGGATGATCAGCAAGCTCTTCTGTCATAGCCGAAGCTACCGGAGCTTCTCCATAAGCCACTTTTAATTTTTCTGAAAAAGTATTGGCATTATTTCCATAAGTATAAAGAATGTGATAATTGGTATCAGCTTCCAATTCGATTCCTCTGGTGAAATACCAGACTTCAGCATTTTTATCAGAATTGGAATATTTTAAAACTTTACTGTCAAAACCATAATAAGTTTCATTTGCAGTGGCCCACCAGTTTCCTTCTCCTAAATTTTCTTGTCTGCCGCATTCGGGAATTTCAGGAATGGTAACACCTTCAAAATCCTCCACAAAAGGAATGGTAGTTGGTTCACAAGCAGTCTTCAAATTGAAAACTTCTGTAAAAGTACTTTCATCTTCATCACAAATAGCCTTGACATAAATATCATAAGCAGTATTTGGCAAAAGATCTTCAAGAATAAACTCCGGATTTTGAGAAACTGTTTCCACTATTCCTTCTGTTTCTCTGTCAAAACCCTGAAGTCCGTATCTCAATTCCCACTGAGTTTCTTCACCACCCGGTATCCAGCTTATTTGAGCCTCTTCTTCTGAAATAGTATGTAAAGTAATTTCAGTTGGTTTAAAACAATCCGGAACATCAAAAACATTAAAGGTATAATCTTCTGCTTCTCCTCCATTGGTGTTTACACCACAAGGACTGGGATCAATTGACAACCAGTTGCTGACAATTCTCATGCGGTAATTTCCTGCAGGAACTCCCTCAGGAACTATAAAACTTCCGCTTTCTTCTATTATATAACCATTGGAAGCATAGACTTTTTCTGACTCATCAAAAGTTAAATCATTATTCCAGTCCACATAAATATTGAAGCCTTGGCTCCCTCCTTCAACAGTAACTGAAAAGTTAACCGAAGCTCCCGGATACTGGCTAACAACCATATCTGTAGCATCCTGATATCCGCCCGGAGAATATCCTGAATTTAAATTGGAAATATTTTCTTCACCTCCCTGAGTAGAAAAATTCTTAATAAAACGAGTAGAGTTGGAAACCTGAGTATAAGAACAGTATCCAGTATAAAAAGCTACCGGCCCGGTAAATATACTTTCCCCATCTGCACAAATCGCTCTGACATATACTTCATAATCCGTATCAACATTTAAACCTGTAATTATAAATTGAGGATTATCGTCAACTAACTCGATAGTTCCGTTTTCGGGATCAAATCCTGTTTCTCCATAACTTATTTCCCATTGAGTTTCATCTCCTGCGGGTGTCCATTCTACTTCGGCCCCATCAGGAGTAGCATAATTTAATATCAAATCTGAAGGTTCCATACAATCAGGCTGAAGTTCAATTCTAATATCATCTACAAATAGAGATCCTTCATTAGCATTCGCATAAGCAAAAAATCCAAAATAATAAACATCATCATTATCTACTGAGAAGAACACTTCATTATTTTGAGCCTGAGCCTGATTGATTTCAGGATGATCAGCCAATTCATTAATCATATCAACAGCCTGAGCAGAAGTTCCGTAAGCCACCTTTAATTTTTGAGTCAGACTACCAAAATCATTTCCATATTTATACTTGATTCTGTAATCTGTTCCGGCTTCCAATTCGATTCCTTGAGTAAAAAACCAAACCTGAGCAGGATGATTTCCATCAGAAGAATATTCAAGAACTTTTGAATTAAATCCGTTGCTATTGACCTGAGCGGTTTTCCAGTCATTTCCATCTCCTAAATTTTGTATTTGAGCACAATTGGGCAATTCAGGAGGTGTAAGCTGTTCAAAATTTTGAAGATAAGGAACGGTAGCTGTTGAATTTCCACATAAGGTTAAGAATTTCAACGGTCCGCTCAATTCACTTAAATCATTTTCACCACAAACTGCTCTGACATAAACTTCATAATTGGTATTGGGATTGAGATTTTGCAACTGGAAAGAAGCATTTCCACTTGTTGTTTCAGTTGTTCCCTCACTTTCAGGATCAAAACCTTCTTCTCCAAAAATAATTTCCCATTCATTTTCATTTTCTCCGGCAGACCAGGATAGATTAGCAGAATTTTCTGTCAAATTCCCAAGCGCTAAATCAGTAGGTTGAGGACAATCCGGTTTAATCTCAATTTCTATATCATCAACAAAAAGACTGGATTGACCACTTTGAGAATAAACATTAAAACCAAAATAATAAACTCCATCAGCAACTACTGAAAAATTAACCTCATTTGTTTGAGCCTGACCTCCGGTAATATTAGGATGATTGGCAATCATTCCGGACATAGCATCAGAATTTGCTGAAGTTCCGTAAGAAACCTGAAGTTTTTCAACATATAAACTCTCTTGCAAACTATTTCCATATTTATATTTAATAGAATAAACCGTTCCGGCCTGCAAATTAATTCCACGAGTAAAATACCAGGCATTGGCATCGCTAAAAGAAAAATTATATCTTAAAACATTACTGTCAAATCCATTAGAATTTATAAAAGCTGTTTGCCAGTTATTTCCGCTTCCGGCGTTTTCTGTTTTAGCACATTCAGGAATAGCTGGCGGAGTAATATTTTCAAAATCTTCTATAAAAGGCAGATCAACAGCTGCACAAGGAGTATGAAAAGTAATCATATTAGAAAAATCACTGATTCCAAAATCACATTCAGCTCTGACATAAGCCTGATAAGTGGTATTGTCATCAAGATTTGATAAAGTGAGTTGAGAAGAATCTGCACTTTCTGACAATCCTTGTGTTTCCGGATCAAAGCCTTCAGGACCATAAACTACTTCCCATGATGTATTGTTAGAAGCAGGATTCCAGTTTAATTGGACTGAAGAGGCTGTCACATTAGAATAGTTTAAACTTGTTGGTTGAGGACAATCAGGACCTTCATCAATTTCTATATCATCCACATAAAGCTCAAACATATTGGCTGCGGAATAAGCATGAAATCCAAAATAATAAACATCATCTGCATTTACTGTAAAATTAATTTCGGCCGTTGTCGCCTGACCGCTGGTAATATCCGGAAAATCTGCCAGTTCTGTATTCATGGCTGAAGCCTGAGCTGAAGTTCCAAAAGAAACTTTTAAGTTTTCCGGAAAAAAAGTAGCTCCGTTTGCATATTTAAATTTAATTTGATAAACAGTATTTGCTTCTAACTGAACTCCTCTGGTAAAAAACCAGGCATTCCCTGCATTATTACTGTGATAACTATACCTGAGAACATGGCTGTTAAATCCGTTGGAAGTTCGTAAATGAGTATCCCAATTATTTCCGTTTCCTGCATTTTCTATTTGAGTACAGTCGGGTAAATCAGGAGGAGTAATGGATTCAAAATCCTCATAATAAGGCAAAGTTGCCGGTTCACAATCATCTGCTAAAAAAAATAAATTTTCAGTATTTGAATCTGCTTTAATAACTGAGGAATAAAAAAACAAGCAGAAAAAAAGAAGAAAAGAGGGAAGTAAAATGTTTTTCATAAGAACTATTAGTTAATTAATTATGACAGAAATTTTAATAAATTTTAAATTTCCCTGCTAAATTAACCAATAATTATTAGAAAATAGGTTAAAACCCATTTCAAAAAAAATTGAAATGGGTACCAACCTTACTAATTTTCACTTAATTAAATTCGAACTTGCTGTTCGCAAATCCGAAAGAATCTGACTTTTAGGTAATCTTAATCTCTTCTTGCTCCAAAGAATCTCAGCAGGAAAATGAACAAATTCACAAAATCCAGATAAAGTGTCAGTGCCCCAAGAATAGAAACTTTCTTAAACATTTCTTCATCATCCTGAGCCTGAGCAAAATAATTTTTAATTTTTTGAGTATCATAAGCGATCAGACCTACAAAAACGGCAACTCCTACATAAGAAATTATCCAGTACATAGTTTCATTATGCAGGAATAAATTCACCACACTTGCTATAATTAAACCGATCAGCAACATCATAAAAATTCTTCCAAAACTTGTCAGATCGGACTTGGTGGTATATCCAAAAATACTCATCACAATAAAAGTTCCTGCTGTAATATAAAATGTAGTTGCAATAGAAGAAGCTGTATAAGCCATAAATAAAACCGACAAAGTGGCTCCATTCAAAAGAGAATAAATCAAAAAAGCCCAGACTGCAGTAAGAAAAGACATTGTATGAATTCTTGCCGACAGATAAACTACCAGACCTAATTCTGCGATAATCATTCCAAAGAATAAAATCCGATTGGTAATAATGGCATGAATTAAGGAAGGAGAATTAGCTACATAATGAGCACATAATCCGGTAACAGCCAAAGCCAAAGACATCCAGATATAAACTTTTGAAATATATTCTGTCTGCACCACTTTCGCTTCTTCAGAAAGAACGTTCATGGTTTTATAATCTTCGCGATAAGGTTTAAATTCCATAATAAAAAATTTTCGCAAAGATATTGCTTTTTTATTATTTGAAAATTTCCTTTTATCCTTTCAGATACGAAGAATCAATAAAAAATTGAATGAAAAGAGATATGAAATCAGAAAGTTAAAATTGAGACTCGTGGTTTTATTTTAATCTTATATATTTTTATGTTGTTTATCCACCATAACCGGTTCCTTATTTTCAGGGGGATTGGTATGTATTTTTCTTTTATGTAATTGCATTAAAGCGAAAGAAACAACCATAGAAGTAACCACTCCCATTGTTATAACGGTAATAAAAACTCCTCCTGTATTGGCAAAATTTCCAATGTTTTTAAGTAAGGCATCTGCAAAATGAGGAACATACACGTAATAAGTAATAAAAAAGACAGAGAATAAAGCTGTAGCAATAATTCCGGAGACGAAGGCAACTTGAAATCCGGTTTTATAAGCTATTCTTCCATCTGATTTTTCTTTTAATTCCCGAATGGCCAAAGCTAATCCGGATGCAGTAATCAAAGCATTGGCAAAACTGAAAAAAGGATTAGAGTTCACTCCCAGCCATCCTAAAATTAAAAAATAAGCTATTAATAAAATGGCGGTAAAAATACCAAACTTGAAAGATATATTTAAATAGTTCATGATTTCAGGTTGTTATTTGAACCTTAAATATACACAATTAAAAAAGGAAGAATTGTTTAGAATCCCTTAAAAAAATATTTTTATTTCAGTCAATAAACTTTTTTATTGAGGAAAAAACATAAAAATAAGCAGAAGAACTGCTTTATTTAGATTTCTTTTAATTTTCAAACTGGATTTTTCTCAGAATTTTCGCCATTCTATGACTATTTGCCATGAGCCATTTGAATTGCTCGGCCAGTAAATGCGCTTCTTCCTGCAGAGAACTTTTTTCCCAATCATCTTGAAGTCTTTCTTTTTTTGCTATTTCCTCTAAAAGCTTTTCATATTTTTCATCAAAAAAATGGGGAGTCAGATGATCTTTATCTTTTAAAAGACTTATTTTTTGCAGAGCTTCTTCTGAAATCATTAAATTTCCTTTGATGTCATTTACTGCGGTATTAAAGTCTTCAGAAGCTGGCGTTGTGGGATTATGAATAATATAAGTACCCAAAGAAGCTAATGAAGCCAAAAAAGAATGCATCAACATAACCAGTTGAAAAACTTCATTTAAACTTTTATGTTGTGCTCTGGGTTCCTGTGCCATGCGTTGAAAACTTGCGTTCAATTCAGATAAAGCTAAAAAAGCAGCTTTTCGCGAAAGTTTATATTGCTGGCTCACTTCTCCTTTTTGATTGTAATGAAGTGCAATCTGTTCAAGATATTCTCTATTTGCTTTAATAGCAGATTTTAAGGTTTTATCAATACTTTTTATTTCCCAATAAGGCCAGAGAACCAGACTTCCCAAAAAAGCCAGACCTGCGCCTATGATGGTATCTAAAATTCTGTATTGAATAACACTAAAAACTTCAGGATTTAAAAGTGCATAAAGAAACAAAACATGCATGGTGATAAAAGCAGCTGCAGCCTTATAATTCCTTTGCACCATTGAAAGTCCGGTTGTGTAGCATAAAATAGCCAGCGCGCCATAAAGGGTCGGACTGTGAAAAAGATAAATAACCAAAAATGAAAAAGCAGCTCCTACTATGGTTCCTATGGTACGATCTTTAAACCTCTCTTTTGTCAACCCGTAATTGGGACGCATGATGATGATAATTGTCATCAAAATCCAGTAAGGATTAAAAAGATTTAAATATAATCCCAAACTATATCCGGCTACTCCTACTACAGCAATTCGTATAGAATGCCTGAAAATGCCGGATTCAATATTAAAATTGTCTTTTAAAATTTCTAAATTATATTCTTGTTTGGTGAGAAATCTGCTTCTGTCTTCCCTCCGTGCTCTTTCAACTTCCAGTAAATTTTTATTGATGACTAAACTTTCAATTTTCCTTATTTTTCCAAATTGATTGTTCTGATATTTCCAATAATTTTTTAAAGCAAGAATATCCTGAATATTAGGATTCTCTAAATCTTCTATCAGCTCTTCAATATTTTTTCTAATGTTTTTCATAGCCTCAGCTACTCTGACATCAGGTTTTATTTTCCGCGGAGCCGATAAATTTTTTGCAATATGCTTGAGCCTTTCACTCATCGCATACATGACTTCTTGAAAACTCTCCATCTTTCCCGGATTATTTTCAAAAATCTTATCTGTTTTTCCATAATTAACCGGATTGGCCATGGCCAATTCCAGCATATCAATAGCTTGTCTCAACACCAAAAGTCGTCGGGCCTGATAATGAGATTTTCCTGTTCCTAATCTTCTGGTCAAGAGCAATTCTCTTAAAGTTTCATGGTTTTCAGTCAGCTGATTTTGTTTGTCCAATAAGTCTTTAATCAGCACTTTTCTGTCGTTTTTGTGATCGATAAGTTGAGCTCTTATCTCTAAATATTCTGCTGTAAAGCGAAGGGTTTCAGACAAATAATATTCTGTAGCCGATTTTGGGAACAAAAGATGTCTGATTAAAACTAAAATAATATACCACAATCCTCCTATCCCAATCAGGATTAAACGAGGTAAAATTTCCAAATCTGAATCGGCCAGTCTTGACATGCTCATCACAATGGCAAACAATCCGGAAAAACTAATTAAAGAAGCTCTAAAACCATAAACCGATAAATAAGAAATTCCAAAAATCAGCAATCCCAAAAAAAGGATAAACATCAAAGAAGACATATCGGTGCGGATCAGATACATCAGGAAAGTGACAATTAAAGTCAGCAAAATTCCTAAAAACATACCCATCACTTTCAGTCTTAAACTTCCGGAAGTATCACTAAAGGAAGCAAGAATAACTCCTAAAGCTACTTGAATAGCCATAGGCAACATATCAGTATTTACACCAATGACAATAGGAATTAAAATCCCTATAACCATAGAAACAGCTTTAGAGAAATCTCTGATATTGAAAGAATCCAATAAAGTTTTAGGATTGAAGTAAGATTTGAGTCTAACCAATTTGTTATTCATTTATTGGGCAAAGATAATATTTAGGTCGTTTGTTTATAAAAATATTTAAGTTGATTGTAAAAGAATGGCTTTTATAGAATCTTTATTTGCTCCATCAATTTTTGTTATTTTCGTGATTCATGTGAGGTGAAAATAGAATATAAGAAATGATTTGACCACTGCATATTTTAAAGAGAATTAAAAAACAATAGATTATGATAAGTTGGGAAACAATTTTATTGAGATTGGTTTTAGCTTCTATTTTGGGAGCTGTAATTGGCATGGAAAGAGAACGAAAAAACTGGTCTGCCGGAATGCGGACCCATATGATGGTTTGTTTAGGAGCTGCTTTGATAATAATTGTTTCCAGTTTTGGATTTTCAGATGTTATTGGCGATCACATCACTATAGATCCCTCCCGTGTTGCTGCTCAGGTGGTCAGCGGAATAGGTTTTTTGGGAGCAGGAATTATCATTTTTCAAAAACCGGGATTCGTCAGAGGTCTTACTACAGCCTCCGGTTTGTGGACAGTAGCAGGTATTGGTCTGGCCACCGGTTCAGGAATGTACATAGCTGCTGTTTCTGCCACCGTCATTGCCTTTGTAATTCTCTTAATCTTGCAACCAATTGAACAAAGATTTTCAAGACAATTTAAACATCATTTAGTGCGGATTGCCGTCAAACCTGAAGGAAATCCTTATGAATTTATTGACAGTATTATGGCTAAAGCTGAAGCTGACATAAATACTTTTTCTTTTACAAAAACTGCTTCGGGTTATTTAATTGAAATCAATTTTAATGAATTTGATATTAAAGAAATTGGACCTACACTTTCAGAAATAGAAAAAAATAAAAATGTGGGAGAAATGTTCTGGACCCGGTAAAATTATTCTCTTATAAACTTAAAATAATTCAATAAAATCTCATCATTTACTTCTGTAGGTGTAAATATTTCTAAAATCTGAGGTTGATCTGATTTTTCAAAAAACCTTTTCAGTGCAGGAAGGAGTTCTTCTTCTGAATCTGCTCTTTGATAGGAAAACCCAAACATCCGGCTGATGGGTTCTGCATTAAGATGATGTCTGGTTTCAAAATATTTATGAAAATATTCTTCATTTTTATTTCCCGGTAAAATTCTAAAAATACCTCCTCCCCCATTGTTGATGAGAATGATTTTAAAATCCCTGGGGATATAATTATGCCACAACCCATTACTGTCATAGAAAAAAGCTAAATCTCCTGTAATTAAAGTTGTGGGTTTTTCTGATTTCACCGCAGCACCCACAGCTGTAGAAACACTTCCGTCAATTCCGCTGGTACCACGATTGCAATACACTTCCAAAGTATCTGAAAGTTTAAAAAGATTGGCATAACGAACCACACTGCTATTAGAAACATGCAATACCTGAGGATCTTTCATCATTTTAAAAATATTGGAAAAAACTTTTAAATCTGAAAAAGGAATATTTTCCATATAAAGATCATGTCTTTCATTGCGCTGATTGCTGAAATTCAGCCATTTTTTTCGATAATCTCCCGAAACATGATGAGTGAAATTTTTAAACGCAGAAAAGAAATTATTAGGCTCTACGTCAAAGTGTTTATTTAAACAAAAATAAGTGTTTAATGCTTTTTTAGAATCTATATGCCAATGATGTGTAGGTTGATAATTTCTCAGGAAAGCTTTTACTTTTTTAGAAACCACCATTCCCCCTAAAGTCAAAAGAATATCAGGCTGCAATTCTTTAAACAGACGATCCGGATTTTCTGAAATTTCAATAGGTGCAATCAGATTATCAATTCTTAAAATAAAATCATCTTCATGCAAATTTGAAGTTGTTTCCGTAAAAACCAACACAGAAGGATCTTTAGCCAAATATTCTAAATATTCTTTTTCTATGGAATTGGGTTTATTGACACCAACCAGAACCAATTTCTTTTTACTGTTGTTCCAAATATCAGCATAGGGTTTTAGACTCTGCTCGCTGATACTTTTTTTCTCTCTGATAGGCTCAATTTGTAAAGGAGAAACTTTTAAAGATTTGGTCGTATGATATAAAGGCTCATAGAAAGGAACATTAATATGCACCGGGCCGGTTTTTTCTATGGCGGTATTTAAGGCTAAATTAATTTCTCTTTCATTGTGTTTTTGAGCTTCCCATTTCTTTTGAATTAATTTTTTATCGGTTGGAGTTTCTTCCAGAACAATTTCAGAATATAAATTAGCTGAATAAAGAATATGGTTTTGGAAAACATTTTTTTGACGGATGGTTTGTCCATCTCCTATCTCCAATCTTTCCACAGGACGATCAGCTGAAATAACAATAAGTGGAATATCACTGTAAAAAGCCTCAACAATAGCAGGATAATAATTGACCAAAGCTGAACCTGAAGTACAACATAAAACCACCGGTTTTTGAGTTTGCTGAGCCATTCCTAAAGCAAAAAAACCTGCACTTCTCTCATCTACAATACTGTAAGTATTAAAAAAATCCTGATTGGTAAAAGAAATTGTCAAAGGAGCATTTCTCGAACCCGGACTGATTACCACATCAGAAATATTTTTGGATTTACAAAGTTCTATAATATTTTGAGCTAAAGGAATTTCAGAATATAGTTGGGTCATATTGTTCAAAGTATGTCTTATTTCTAAAAACCGGCAAGTTAATAAGAAATAAGATAATGAAAGCTTCAGGAAAAATTTCCCCAAAGCTATTTTCATTCAACTTTTTTACATTCTTATTTTATTCTCTTTATATGATTTCATTAATAATTTTAGCCAGTTCAAAATCTTTTTCCGTGACTCCATCTTCATCGTGAGTACTTAAATAAATCTCAAGATGATTATAAACATTGGTCCAGGCAGGATGATGTTGCATTTTTTCAGCTTCAAAAGCGATTCTTGTCATGGCTGTAAAAGCTTCTTTAAAATTTTCAAATTCATAGGTTACTTGAAGTGCATCGTCTTCATATTCCCATCCTTCCAATTCCTGAAGTTTTTTTCTGATTTCTTGTTCGTTGAGTTTCATAATTATTGAGTTTTAAAAAGTAATAGATTAAAACCACTCAAATACATATCCTAAGATGACATAAAGAATGATAAAAACCACAATAGTTCCTATACACCCGCAGCCTTGTTTTTGTGAAACCTTTTTGGCTCCCCAGCCGGCTAATAATACTCGGAAAAGTTTTTTCATGTGCTTAGAAGATTTAAGTTTTTAATCTATATCTAAAATATGATTTAAATTTAAAATCCCTACATGATATCTAATAAAAATTTATCTTTTTGAACATTTTTATACTCAAAAAGTAATTCCGATCTTATTTTTTAATGAATGTGTAATTTTTGGAACTCCAAAAGCAGGATAGGTATCATAGTTTAATTTGTATTCCACTCCAAAAACAAGAGTTTTATAGATTTTAAATCTCAGTTCAGTTGCATTACTAATACGATAATCCTTCCATTTATCCCATCGAGGTTGATAATAAGTAGTAGAAATGATGGAAAAGGCATCAGTTGGAAATAAACTAAAGGAAAGATAACTGCTGTTTCTGTGCTCTCTTAAGATGATATGTTTTTTATCTTCATCCAATTCTCTTGAATATTCATACATGTAAGAAATTCCGGAATACATTCTGGCTTTTTCAGTTTTAAATAATCTGAAACGAGGCCCCGTTCCATTTACCAGTCTTAAATCAATATTGGTGTTTTTATTAAACTGAATTTGAGAATATAATTCCCATTTGATCCAGCTGTTTATTCTTCGATTATATCGGGCATGTAAATAAGCTTTATTTTTAAAAGTTTTTCCTGAAGCTCTGGATCTTTCATATTCTCCCAATAAAAGATATAAGTTTTTATGATTTTTATACTGAGCTCTCGCTCCTGAGGTAAATTCTATGGTTTTGTGTTTTTCTTTTTGAAATTCCAAACCCAAATTGGCTTCCCCATACCATCCGATGGTGTCTGTTTTGACACGATCGGCTTCTACATTGGTTATCTGAGCTTGAAGAGAAAGAAAATTCAGTAAAACTAAACCGTACAGTAAAACAAATGTTTTGTTGGAATTACAATATAATATTTTCTTCATCAGCATTCTTTTTCATTTAAATTTTTAGCAATCAACCAAGATTCACTCCAGCAGGCCTGAAAATTAAATCCACCGGTGATAGCATCTATATCCAACACTTCTCCGGCTATATAAAAATTATTAAGCTTTTTTAATCGCATGGTTTTAAAATCTACCTGATCGAGTTTTACTCCACCTGCAGTGACAAATTCTTCTTTAAAAGTGCTCTTTCCTTTTACCTCAAATTTACATTTACTTAAGTTGTCAAGAATTGATATTTTTTCTTTCTTACTCAGATTTGCTATTTGTTTATGAGGATCAATCTTGTTGATTTCAAGAATTCTTCTCCAGAATCTTTGAGTAATACTGAAAATCTTACTTTGAGCTAAAGATTTTTTCGGATTTTCTTTTTTATAATCCAGTATCATCTGATCGGCTTGTTCTGTAGAGATTCCTAAAAAGTTGACTTCAATTAAGAAGTTATAATTCATTTTAAAAAATTCTCTGGCACACCATGCAGAAAGCTTTAAAACAGCCGGACCGGTTAATCCCCAATGCGAAATTAAAAGCGCTCCATTTTCTTCTGTTTTAAGTGAAGGAATTCTGACAATAGCATTTTCAAAGGAAGTTCCCATCAATCCTTCCAGCAACGGATGTTTTATATTGAAAGTAAATAAGGATGGAACCAGGTCAACGATTTCTATATCTAATGGTTTAAGTAAATCATAAGCTTTAGGTGAGCTTCCGGTACAAAAAATGACTTCATCAGCAAAAAATTCTTTGTTTTTAGAAAAAATTTTCCATCCTTCTTCACCGGCAGAAATTTTTGTAACCGGTGTTTGATAAAAGATTTTAGTATTATTACTTAAGGCAGATTCTATTAAGACATTCATAATATCCTGTGAAGAATCAGTTGTTGGAAACATCCTGTTGTCTGCCTCTGTCTTCAACTTTAATCCTCTTTCCTCAAACCATCTTTGGGTGTCAAGAGGTTGAAATTTTGTAAAAACACTTAATAATTCTTTACTTCCTCTTGGATAATATTGAACCAATTCTTTAGGATCAAAACAAGCGTGCGTTACATTACATCTCCCACCACCCGAAATTTTTATTTTTTGCATAGGATTTTTAGCACGTTCTAAAATAAAAATATCATATTTTTCAGGATTTATATTGGCAGCTGCAAAAAAACCGGCTGCACCTCCTCCGATGATAATTACTTTCTTTTTATGATTCATTTTTCCAAAAGGATTTTAAATTTTCAAACTTAAATCAAATCAGTTTGATCAGAAAAGCTTCCATCAAAATTCATCACAGCATATTTTATACTTTTTACTGCCTGCGTCATGATTTCAAAATTTAAAGTTTCTATACGATCCGTTTTTTTATGATAATGCGGATTTCCTTTTCCGCCTGTTCCGATAATCATCACTCCGGGATAATTGAATTTCCAGTAATTTCTATGATCAGAAGGACCATTATTTCGATAATCATCAGCAAAAGATAAACGACGCGAATCCATATCGGTGGGTTCTCTTAAAAGCTGAGCAATAACTTTATTAAACTCATCATATTTTCTAATTCCTGAAACAATTAAAAAATTTTTTTCATCTGAGGATTCCTCTTCTTTTTCACGATAATATCCTATCATTTCTAAAGAAATCATTCCGATAATATCTTTTTTATTCTCAAAACAACTTTTTGCGTGAATATAACTTCCCATTTTCTTGGTTTTAAAAAAAGGAGGTTCTTCCAAACAGAAAAAAACAAAATCAATTCCATAAGAGATTTTCGGATTTTTGGAAAAAATACTAAGTAAAAAGCAAAAGTAAGCAAAATGGTTAAAACCCTTTATATACAATGCTTTCAAAAGTTGTAGTCTAAAATCAGAAGTCGGTGTCTTATAGGTTTTCACCCTTATGTGATCAAGTTAGGTTCCTAAATGGTTACCTATTCTAAATTAGGGGTTATTTACATAACTATTTATAATTCAGTGTTTTGCGCTCTTTTTCATAGTGCCTTGTAACTCAATGTAATTTAATTTTAACTATTAAAGATTTGAGTTATGAAACAGACTAAAAGATCTACATTCAAACTACTTTTTTACCTCAAGAAAAACGAGCCAAAAAAGAATGGAAGTGTCGCCATTATGGCGCGTATTACTATTGATGGCAAGCGAAAAGCTTTCGGAACAAAACTGGAAATCAATCCAAACAAATGGGATTTAAAATACAGCCGAGTTACCGGAAAAAGTGCCAAGGCTTTAAGTATCAATCAAAAATTGGATGGCATTCGAAGTCGTATCAATACCATTTATAATGATATGATGAAAGACGAGGGATTTGCTACAGCACAGAAAGTAAAGTTATCTTTTTTGGGGGTTGGCGTGATGGATGATGCTTTGTTGAAAGTATTTAAAAAACACAATAATGAATTTGAAAAACTGGTTACCAATGGACAGCGTTCAAAAAGAACACTCTATAAATATATAACTGTATTTACCCATCTTTCCAATTTTATAAATAAGCGATTTCATAGAAAAGATATTGCCTTTAGAGAATTGACCCCTGATTTTATCCGTGAATTCGACTTTTATTTAAGGTATGATCAACAGTGTGCCCATAATACCGTTTGGGTTTATACGATGCCAGTTTTAAAGTTAATGACATTGGCGGTTAAAAAAGGACTTATACGTCAGAATCCGTTTGAACACTACGAAATCAGTATGAAGGAGGTAGACCGTGGATATATCCTCAAAGAAGATGTGGAGAAATTAATGCGAACACCGGTTCCCCATAAAAGATATGAACTTGTAAAGGACATATTTATTTTTAGCTGTTTTACCGGACTTTCTTACATTGACATAAAGAACCTCACAGAAAAAAATATACAGACTTTTTTCGATGGACATCAATGGATTATCAGCCGCAGACAAAAATCGGATGTTGCCTCTAATGTAAGGTTAATGAACATTCCCAAGGGTATTATTGAAAAATACAAGGGTACAACCCGAAATGAATTTATATTTCCGGTTCCTACAAATAATACCTGTAACAACCATATGAAAATACTGATAGAAAACGCTGAAATTATTACCGAGAAAAAAGTAACTTTTCATACTGCAAGACATACTTTTGGGACAATGTTTTTAACTGAAGGCATTCCGTTGGAAAGTCTTAGCAAAATGATGGGACATACAAACATTGCCACGACACAGATTTATGCTAAAATCACCAGTCAAAAAATTAGTAAGGATATGGATGCCGTATCTCATAAATTTAGTAAAATGGAAGCCATATTTAAAGAAGCTGCAAATAGTTAATTTTATAGTTAGTTATTCCAATATATTATAAGCAAGCAGGATAATCTCCTGCTTCTTTTATGTTTAGATTTCTGTAGCCAAAGCACATTTACTTTTCTCCCTTTGGTCAATGCAGTAAAAGAGCTAACGACCACTTCTTAAACAGAAAATTGAAAACTCCAGCGCGTCCACCACATCAGCCACAATGCTTGACTTTTCAAATCCCTGTTGCAGGTTTCCATAACCTGCTATATATGTTGGATTTTGTAGCCAAAGCACATTTACCTTTCTCCCTTTGGTCGATACAGTAAAAGAGCTAATGGCTACTTCTTAAACAGAAAATTGAAAACTCCAGCACATACGCTACTCCAATTGCATTGCCGGACTTTTCAAATCTCTGTTACAGGTTTATATAACCTGCTATGTGTGTTGGATTTTGTAGCCAAAGCACATTTACCTTTCTCCCTTTGGTCGATGCGATAAAAGAGCTAATGGCTACTTTTTGGACAGAAAATTGAAAACTCAAGCGCATCCACCAAACCAGCCGCAATGCTTGACTTTTCAAATCTCTGTCGCAGGTTATCGTAACCTGCTTTATCTTCATAGTAAGTTTTTTAGAAAATATTTTCCAAATCAACCGATAAAAAGGCAGCTAAGGTATAGCGGGCGACCTCCGCACAAGGCCAACCAAAAGACTACGGCATAATGGCTTTGTTCGTGCCTCTCAAACCCACCCGTTGGGACTTATTCCGTTTCCTTTTGGTTTTTCCGTTGCGCCCGCTTGGTGTTGCTGCTTTCTTTTTTCCGGTTTTTGTTTTGGAAAAAAATTTGCGAAGCGAAGCGGAGCGTGTAAAGCAAAGCAGGACGGGAAAAAGCAAACCCAACAAATGTCAAACTTTAAAATCAAAATTATGAACATTACAGGAAGACTTCAAGGGACGCCACCGTAAAAACCCTTGACGACCACAGAGAGGTAGTGAATTTTTCAGTAGCTGTGAACGACAGTTACAGGAACAAGCAAGGCGAACGCATCGAACAAACTGCTTATTTCAACTGCTCTTATTGGATTTCGTCCAAAGTAGCCAACTTTTTAGTGAAAGGCATTTTGGTGGAACTAACAGGGCGAGTAAGCGTAAGAGCTTGGCTTGGGGCAGATGGAGAACCCAAAGCAGAATTAAATTTTCATACCTCCCAAATCAAATTACACGGCGGAGGCAGAAAGACCAAAAACGCACAGCCAACTGCACAGGTAGAAAACCGTTTGGTAGAACAAGGTGCAGAAAATGACCTTCCATTTTAATCGTACAATCATCATTAGGCTACCGTCCATTTTTAGGCGGTAGCCTATAAAAAAGAAATAGATTACAGCTCGTAACCTTTAGGGTCAAGACATTAAATAATTAGACTCAATCCCTAAAAACTAAGTGGCGAAAAAACGAAACTTTCCATCGGTAGAACTGTCTTTTCGCATTTAAAACAGAATAAACCTTTTGATAAAAGAGTTTTTTCTTTCCAATCAGCGTCCAACATAAAAAAAAGCCGCGTAATTATAAATATTTTATAGAATACTTATCAATAGTATTTTTAATTTAGTTGGTTTAAAACTATCGCAAGATATATATGGAAATAAAGAATTTTGAATTTAAAGCAAAGGTAAACTCGTTTGAAGAATGTGAGAATTTACTATTAGAGTTAAAACCAACTTTTTTTGGAATAGAATTTCAAAAGGACACTTACTTTAATACATCTAATGAGCGTTTAAAACTTAGAGAAATAGAGGGAAAGGAAAGCAAACTAATTAATTACGCCAGAGAAGATGTTTTAGGTAGCAAACGGTCTGATATCTTATTATACAAACACAGAGCGGATCCATCACTTCTTAAAATACTTATGAATCAACTTGGAATAATGATTGTGGTGGAAAAGGAAAGAAGAATTTATGGAATTGAGAATGTTAGGTTTCACCTTGATACTGTTAAATATTTGGGAACCTATATCGAAGTGGAGGCACTAGACGAGAAAAACAGATATAGCGTTGAGGAACTAAAACAACAGTGTGATTATTATTACGATTATTTAGAGATTAATCCGGAACAAGTAGAAAAGATGTCCTATAGTGATTTACTGATGGTAAAGGTAAACACTTGAGTAATTTATATTTCATTATAATCGACTTTGCTTGCCAAAAAAGCCTCGAACAATTTCTGATACTCCAGCACTAAAGTATTTCTTATTATTTAATACACCGGAAATAGCTTTTTTAAAATCTTTTACATCGCTACCTATAAGGAGATAGCCATCTATTCCAATTGCTAAAAGAGAAGTTACGGTTCGTTTGGCATCAATATCACTATGAGCAATTAGACGTATGTCTGGGTACTGTGATTTTAGTTCTTGGAGATCTGTCAGTACTCTTTCGCTATTAAAATTGAGGCCTATAATACAGATTTTGGGAAGTCTGTCCATTACTGATAACTGCGAAAAAGCTTCCTTAAAGTTCTTTGAATAAAACAATACCTCAAAGCCTGAAGCAACAAGGTCATCACTAATTTTATCGAGAATCGGACTTGGGTCGTTGATAAAAGCAATGTCGGGGAATCGAGGGTTTTTTACAGTATCCATACTCATCTATTTTTTGGATGCACTGCACAAAAAAAGCGCAGGCAACCACACTTACCGATACTGAGGCACTGGTATGCCTATCCCCGAATAAGCGAGCGCCCACGCCATAGCGTGAGCGTTCTTACTTATGTCTCGGGGATACAAAAAATTACCAGTTTTCAGTACCAAGACTTAAAGCAAAAACACTTTAAGTTTTCTATATTTTCAACCACAAAGATACCAAACTCATTGGAATGGAAACTACCACCTTCCATTTTATTCAAGGATTTCGATTTATTTACTCATATAGTTCTCTTCCAAAATGCTGAGAATATCCCTTTCTTTATAAATGATTTTACCACCAATCCGAATATAGGGCAACAGAGAATCATCTCGGTATTGTTGCAAAGTCCGTTTGCTGATATGGAGCATTTCGCAAACTTCTTCGCCGGAAAGGTAAATCTCTCCATTCATTACCGGTCGGTAATTTTTTAGAATCTCTTCAATGCGCTCTCTCAATTGTGATAACATTTTCTGGTGTGCGTTGATTTCCCAGTTCTCATTGGTCCATAAATCCATTATCGTTCATATTAGGCACCTGTCCTTCTTTAAGTAAAGCTTGGACATCTGAAAATTTAAAATAATTCTTGCGGTTCAGCTTAGAATATGACAATAGTCCTTTGTCTTTATAGGTCTGTAGTGTGCGTTTGCTAATGTTCAGCATCACGCATACTTCCTGATTATCGAGCCATTTTTCTTTTTTGAAAATAGGTATGTATTTTTGGGTAGCGTTATCGGTCATTTCCAAAAGCTCCCTCAATTCATCATTCATTTCCTCCAAGGTGGATTTCTGTATAGCGACAACTTCCATAGACTATTCTTTTTCTATGAAAGTAAAGTTAAGGTCAGCTTATAAAAGCTTGATTGAGCTTACCCCTATTGGCTTTTAATGGTAGAATCTGTCTTTTAAAAATTCTATTTGATCAGGATATGGATGAATTCCGTTGTTGTTTTATTAGAATTCCCTGCTTTTTGCGACTTGAAGCGCCTATAAGATTTTTTGGCGACCTTATATTCTCCAAGTTGCCTCATCATTTTCTCGATGGTATCATTCGAAATAATACCATCATTGTTATAGCTTAAAAAAATATATTTGAAATTTGCTTTCTGTAGTAGCTCCCATAAAGCATTTTCAGTCTCGCTCTTCATACAATATCGAGAGGTTTGATAAGGCCTTAATCCTGTTACACCACAGGGAACAAATTTATCATAAAGGGCTATGGTGTTCAATAGATGATAATTTGCCGCATATTCTCTTCCGTTATAAGGTGGGTCAAGATATAAGATGTCGCCGTTTATTTTTTGAATTAACCTGTTACTGTCTTCGTTGTAAATTTCATTTATACTTGATAATCCTTTAGGAGTCTCCAAGGAAATTATACGTAACTCTTTTTTAGCTGTAGATTTTAAAAATTTAAGATAAGCTCCGTAGATAGCTGTTGTATTGGCTACTTTATCAATACTAATCAACAAGGAAGCTAAAAGGTAAAGGTATTGGTTTTCATTGATGACTCCGGTAGTGTACCAACATTCTATTTCTAATCGTATGGCATCTATTTTTTGACCGTTTTCCTTTGAGAAATATAGCCTTCCTGCTTTGCCTCCTTCCGAATACTCAGTAAAAATAAATCCCGGATACCCCTTAAGCTTATTTAAATTGGCAATGAAGCCAATAATTTTAGAGTTAATTTTCCCATTGAGGAGAGACCGATTTATAACATAGCTAAAATACTCTCGATCATTACTGATTATTCTTTTGACTTTTCCGTGGAATAATTTACCTATAACCCCTGTTCCTGCAAAAAGATCACAAAAGACAAAATCGGAAATATCCTCTTCAACAGTTTCTACAATCGTATTATAAATGAATGCGGAAAGCCTGATTTTGGAACCTAAATAATTCATTGATACATACTTTTACGTAAATATCAATGGTCTGATTTCAGGTATTAAGAATTGGCTTTTATTGGCTCAGTGGGGAGGCGTTTGGCTAGTACTTTAAAAGAAGGATTTCAAAAGCCTTTTGTTTTGTTTTTCTCTTAATGAGAGCATAGTATAAGCTTATTTTTTAACATACTTCCTAAAGGCAGATATAAATTGAAAAGCAAAAAACCCAACAATAATTTTGTTTAGAAAGTCAATAAGTAAAGACCAAAAAGAAAATTGGGATTGATCTACTAAAAAATCTTTTTTATGGGTAATGTCGATGAAATAAAAATAATATCCAACCAGAGAAAAATCAATGTCACTATCTATAAAAATACGACCTATACTTAAAAGGTAGAAAACATATAGTATTATAGATGATATCATAAAACAAATGAATGCCCTTTTAATTGATAAGCCGTGATTGTTTGATATTTTATTTAGCCATAAAATTAATTTGTCTGAAGTAGGTAAACCATTTACCTTTCTTAGAGCTTCTTTTGATATGGCACCTAATTTTTGAGCCTCAAAATAATTACCGGTTTCTTTAAGAGAACTTCTAAGTTGTAAAAAAACCTCATATTGATCTTTATAATAATTCTGGGTTTTATTATTAGGATAATGAACATTTTCCAAGCTCTTGAACTTTTCGAAGCTAAGACTAGTCGTAGGAAAATTACAACTAGTAAATGTGGCTTTGGCAAACCGAGATCTGTAAAATGACAGAATTTTGTAATTAATAAACTCAATATTATCAAACCAACTATTATCCATATTGGATTTATGGATTTCAATTTTTGAATTATCTAAATATGGACGAAGATTATAAAATAAAGTATTGGAATTAGAATTAAATTCTCTTATAAAAAGTTGGTTCACTTTGGAGTTTTCAATCGAAAACTCTCCATTTACATTACCCTTTAATGATAAAGTATTTAAAAGTGCATTTTCGATTTTAGTGCTTTTGTTTTTTTCAGAAAATTGTATCGCTAAAGTTATATTTAGTAGATGTTTCTCTCTCTTTTTTAAGTGATAACGGACTTTATATTCATTTAATTGTTCATATTCTGCTCGGTAAACTCCATATTTATCATCTTTAGAGTGATTAAATCTAACAGAAGTATGTTGGCAATGGTGTATATAAATGGATTGTTTTAATTTTAATAATTCTTCAATATTATCAACATCAGTCTTGCCTAATAAATTCTGCCATTTTTTCAAGAAGATGTTTTCTTCTGTGTATGAGACATTTACCTGCTTTAGATTCAGAAGGAATAGACTCTGTATGATACAATTGTTTAAAGAAACACTTTCTATTTTAGTATGATTAATATTTCCACTTATTATACTGCCGTGAAAGTGAAAATTGAGTTTGTCTGTGACTAATTGATTGTCTACTTTAAAATTTTGAATAAGACAAAAAGAAAAACTGAATGAAATATCAGAGAAATTTATTTCCGATTCATTTACAATTAAAATTTCCTTGAAAAAACAATCCTTAAAAGTAAAGAGGAATCTTCCTTCTCGAGGTTCTGTATTATTAAAAATATCAGGTGTTATTTTAATAATTACTTTCTCTCTAAAAGCCTCACCCTGAATGGTTTGATATGCTGTTAATCTTATTTCCAAATCTTTATTTGTTAAGGTTAAAGGAAGCTGTCAGGAGGTTGATACAGACAAAAACATACAATTTCTTTTGATAGACCGAATCAGACAAAAGCCAAGCTTCCAGTTCTTAAAATTTGTAGTGATTACACCACGCAAAAGCTTTTTTTAGAATTCGAGTAAATTTCGCCAACATTACTTTCAAAATTGAGTAACAAATTCTCCGCTATACCAAATTTTTCAAATCATTGGGGCTGAATCTGACAAGAACAGTTTCAAGTTCAGAATTCGCTTTCCATTTACCCGTAAACTACCGAACTTCTTGTACCTCCACACTTTCTTTCTCCTTTTCTTTCTTCATCTGAGAATGTGACCAGAGAAACACGAGCCCAATGATAATTAATATATAGGCAAGCCATTTTCCGATACGCACTATAAACCGGATAATCACAGAAGATTCGTAACTTGAAAATCCTTCCGCTCCGGTTATACTCCGTCGATAAAATTTCCTGCGCCCTATCCAATAAAGGAGTGCCACCCCTATTACGATAGGAATGATCGCTATGATCAGTTGTACAGTGAGCTCATCCATATTGATGAATTAAAAAAGTAACCCAAGTAAATTTAAGTAAAACTTTTTACTCATAAGTTTGAAAGACAAAAAATCGGCTTGTGAGGCCGATTTATGTCCGTTTTTATTCTTCTGTTTAGTCTTTGTTATTGAATTGGAAACTAACCTGTTCCTCATTTCCGAAGTTATCTGAAATCCAAATATCAAAGGATTGGGAAACCGTGGATTCCGATGTGTAGTATAACCGAAATTGATGATCCGGTAAAGGATAAGAATCATTGGGCTGATATGGCGGATCATCCGCGTACCGCAGCGAACCTTCTCCCTCAAATTGAAAGTAGCGAAGAAAATATTCCGTTCCACTGTAATTCCCGGATTGTTGTAAGGCCATTCGAATTTCGACCGTCTCCCCGTTAGCTATTTCTTTAGGAACGGGCATTACTTCAACTTCGAATGGAAAATTGTGCTGGATCTCAAGCCCATCATCTTTAGAACAGGAAATCACTGTAATCAGTACAGTAAGTATTGCCAATAATTGGCACATCTTAAACCTGCCCACATTTAATCTATTAAATATTGTCATCATCTTTTACGTTTTTAAAAATTAATTCTTAATCCTACTCCCACCGAAGGACGGAACTGTTTTAAATCCGTCCCCCATAAAGCCTTTGCTCGTCCTTGAAGAAGAAGTACTAACCAATCGGATAAATAGGTTTCAAGACTCAACCGACCGCCTAAACCGTAGATAAAATTATCCTCGCTCAGTATCTTTGCTCCATCATCGAGTAAGCTCTTGCCACGGTTAACTCGTTCATAACCCACTACACCCGTTATTCCGGCATTAAGGGTGATATTCTTGCCGAAATCCCCGAGCAAAAAGAAACTATAACCCCCTTCGACTGTATAAGATTCCAAGGGGATACGTACGGTTTTATAATTGTGGTATTGGTGGGTGTATTCCAATGCCCAGAGCTCATAATTTCCGTTTTTGCCGTTAATGGTCATCCCGATATTGAGGTAATAATCATTCCCGATACGATCATCGGATAATACACCGGTATTGACTTCAAATCCTTTTTGTTTCGGTAACATTCGCTGTGCGTGAGAAGCCGTTGTTCCTATCAATAAAAACATCAACAAATAGATATATTTTTTCATTTTCTCTTATTTAAAAATGGGTTGATTAAAACTTCAATTTCATATCCTCAATCCGACGGGCCCTTATCAAATCAGAATTTTCGACTTGAAGGACTTGATTCCGACCCCCATTTTTTTCAAAAACTTCAATTACCAAGACTTTGTCATCTGCTATGGTAAATTGATCAAGTAGAAATATATTTTGATCTATGGATTTACCCTGTACTCTCCCAAGCGATTTATAAGTGCGTAAAGGTGAAATGGGTTTTTCTTGCGCCACGGTACGTTTTGCCACTTTCTTATCAACAATCTTGAAACTCATAAAATCGATTTGGAAAGGAACATTGGTCTTGTTGCGCAGTTCAGTATGGAAAAAATACTTGCCGTTGTGCACATAAATTCCTTTCAGTAAGAATTGAATGCCATATTTTTTAGCACCAATATGTCTAATGGCCTTTTTATTCCTTGTATAAAGGGTCTCCATTATCAACCCGATCAGCGAGGGGGAATCATTGCCCAATTCCTCAAACTTAACTTCGTTTCCGTTGTTTTTATCCACCTTCTTTTGCATCCTTAACAGGTCGTAATTCGAGGCTTTTGGATAGGAGTTGTAAGACACATTAAAGTTGTAAAACCGTCCGTCGTTGGTAATTACCGAAAAATTGGTTTCCGGCTCAAAATCCCTTACCGATGCTTTGATACGCAGAACGTTTTCCGCTTCTTCTGCTTTTCCGGCAATCAAATAGTCGCTTCCTAAATCCACATAGCGAATCGCTGTAGGGAAAATAAGGTGTGTGGTCTTATCATAGGTAACTTCCATTCTATAGGGCTCTATTTTACCCAAAGTCAGTTGGTCTGTGGCATTCTGTGCAAAAGACGGTACCTTCAGTCCAATAGCCAGGACGATGCTCAAAATGGTTTTTATTAGATTTTTCATAGTATGCATAGTTTATTGTTAAAGATTTGTTTTAGAGAGTAAAAGGACTTGGTAGCCCGCTTTTAAAGTGACTTTAGGAGTCCTTACTTTTTTTGAAAAATACCCTGAAACACCTTGTATAACGCCACGACCTAAATCAGCTGCGGCCTGCTGTCCTGCCGATTGGGTGAGCATTATACTGGTTCCGGTATTTTGACTCATATTGCCCGCCATTTCTGTTAGGGCATTCATTTCAGGGGAATAAGGCACAGCCAAGCCTTGCTGTCCGTCCAAATCGTAAACGACGATATCTACAGGGATAATGCGCTCATTCCATTCTATAGAGCTTACATTTAACTGCAAACGCCCGGATTGAAATTTTGCATTAGCTGTGATAACCATACCTGCGGGAAGCGTATATTGAGGGGTTTTAGCTGCTTCCAAAAGACGTAAGCGTACCATTGCTTCGCCCACAATTGTTTGTGTTTCCTGAACTACGGCTTTGATACTGTTTTTAGCTTGTGCGGGCTGTTCTACAGAACCGGCGGAATAAAATCGATTGTGATTTTTACTAAACCATTCTTGAAGAAAACTGGTGTCAGTTTCTTGTCGATATAAGGAGGTTACCGAGTTTTTACCGGTAGGAACTAATGGCATTAAATCTGCTTTGGTATTATTATCAAGCGGCTTTTGAGTGTTTTCATTTACCTGCTCACTTTTGTTGGTATTGTTTCCGGGTAAATATTTTGTAGCCATTTGATAAGATTTCTCCATCAGCGCCAACTGATCATCAATGGTCATAGGCTCGGGAATATCCTTTTCTGCCAATTGTTCTTTTAGCTCTTCCAATTCTTCCCGTAGCTTTTTGGTCTCGGAATTTTCCTCCTCGTAAAAATTTCCCAGGGTGGTTTGCATATTTCGATAGCTATTCAAAGAGGGATTGCTATACCCCGTGGAGGTTTGGTTTTCTATTGTACCTTCATTTTCTCCTTCTTCGAAAAGTCCGTCGTTTGGATTCTCCGCTTCTTCAGAATTATTCCAATAATCCGAAAGCGTCAATAAGGCTTTTCGCTTTTCTTCCTCTTTTCGGTCAAGCATTTCTTGTTCATAGGCCTTTCCTTTGTCCATTGGTAATTCAGCACTGGTTGCTTCCGGGACTGATTCATTGAGTAGGCTGTCCTCATTTTTATCTTTTTCTGAAGAAGGATTGAATATGAGGTATAAACACCCTAAAAAGACAATTCCCATCAAACCAAAAATCAATGGCTTTTTGAGTTTTTCCATCGGGCTGATGGTGCTATCCTGCGAAAAATCCTCACTTTCTCTTATATCATCTTCCGTCACACGGATAGAAGATTTTTCCTGTTTATTTTCTTTCATCATTATTATATTTTAAAGTTGTTACAGTGTCCACTTGAACACGTTTTTTTGAATTATCATTACCTATCGGATTTTCAATATGTTCAATGGCGACGGTCTTTGTATTGTTTTTTAAATCCCGACTTACCTTGAACAGAATTCCGATGCTTAACAGTGCGTAAAGGATGAAAAAGAGAAGAATGTACAGGCGCTGCTTTTTAATCGGCAACGCCTGCCATTTTTCATCCAGTCTGTCTAAATACCGCTCTATGTTTTTTCTTAATTTCATTCAGTGATAGATTGAATATTTAAATTCTAAATCCTCTTTTCGAAGGTGTTATTTGTTCTTTAGGTTTTTCGATAACAACGGCAAGAGCTTCCTTTACGGTTGGAATCCTTTCTGTGGTTAGGTTTTTCAGCTCCCATTTTTTGAGCAAATGCCCGAAACGGTCGTTTCTTTTGACTTCCATTTTCTGTACATCGAACGCATTGTTTTTCCATTTTACCCAGATTGTACAATTGGTATGTGGTCGGTGATCACCGTTCCATTCAAGATATGTCCTTAACATCAAAGTATTGGGAATTGTGGGTTTGTCTGTTCCGTTTTTGCAGGCTTCCAGAAACCTTTCGATACTCCTTTTTATTTTATCGGGATAATCTTCTTCCGTAACAAACGAGCGATTGTACCCTTTGTCTGTCAGGGTTTTAGCGAACGTATCTAAATCAAATGTCTTTTTCATAACAGTGTTTTTTAGCGTTCGACAACTTCGATATCCCTATTTTCTATAATTGAAAAGCTTTCAATAGTGAATCCTTGGGGGTTATTATCGGAACGAACCGAGTTAACGAGATAGCAGGAAGTAATCAGGCTTCTCTTGGTCAGGTTACTCGACCGAACGATATATTGCTTGGCATAAGTGCGCACGGAATAAGGATAGGCATCAAAATTGCTTACCACGCTATCCACCTCAATTCGCTGTTGGATATTCCCAGAGATAATTCGGCGGTAATATCCTTTTTCCGAAAGATCCTTGTAATAATTGAAGGCGGATTTATCGGCGAGATAAAAGGCCCGTTTCATATTGTTTTCTATGGCATCCTTATCGGGAGCTAACGTAAAAAAGAGTTCGTGAAATCGCCGAACGTGTTCCCGTGCTTCTACGGGACGGTTAATGCTGGCGTCTTGTGAAAGGGCAAGCATCAATGATTTGCCGTTATCCAATACATAGATCTTCTGTCGTTGTTCTTCGGCAAAGTGATAGGATTTCCAGATGGCAAATCCGACCACACTGGTGCAAAGCACCGCAAAAACAATGGCATATAGCCTGATTTGTTTAAAGCTGTTTTCTATATTCCTTAAAGTTTTAAATTCCATTTCAGATGATTTTTTGTTCCTATTTTATTTCAGCAATTGTCCACCGATATTCCCCGCAGCAGATCCTGCTCCGGCACTGGCTACGTTTCCGGCTTTCATTGCGGTACGGTTCACGTTTCGGGTAAAGTTTCCTGCGCCTCCAGCCTGAATAATCCAGCCCGTAACAGTTGGAATGGTAAAGTAGCCCACGATGCCAATAATCATAAAGATGATGTAAACGGTATTCCCCGTATCGGGTATATAGGTCGGGTCTGCAAGCATTTCTATATCGCGTTCAATGATGAGTGACTGAATTTTTGATAGCATCGCACTAAATAGATTCGATACCGGAAGCCATAAATACACGCTGATATATCTTGTCAGCCATTGGGTCAAGGTCGATTGGAAACCGTCCCATACCGAAATGGCAAAAGCAATCGGACCGAGTATGGACAGGACAATGAGAAAAAATGTTCGTATTGTATCAATGACCAAAGCGGCCGCTTGAAAGAGTATTTCCAATAAGTTTCGAAACCAGTTTTTTACACTTTGTTCAGTTTTATAACCAAATCGCTCCATATACATCCCCGACATTGTGACCAAGTCGGAAGGTGACCAACCAAGCTCATCCAGTTTTTTATCAAATTCCTCATCACTTACCAGATAGGCGGTCTCCGGATTACGAAGCATTGCTTCCCGTTCCAGCAAGTCTTTTTTCTCCTGTAGATCATTGAGGTCAAGTACCTGATCGTCGAGGATATGATGGGTTCCCTGCACCACCGGACTCAACACCATATTGATGGTTCCCAACACAATGGTTGGAAAAAACATAATACAAATACCAATCGCAAAGGGACGCAACAAGGGATAGACATCAATAGGTTCTGCGCGGCCTAATGCTTGCCAAACTTTTATGGCCACATAAAATAAAGCACCCAATCCCGCCACACCTTTGGCTATTCCTGCCATATCTGCCGATAAGGGAAGCATTTCATCATACAATGTGCGGAGTACTTCGTGTAGATTGCTAAACTCCATATCTACCAGTATTTTTGATTCGCGGTACCGTAAAGTTCAAGGACACGTTGGGTATTGTTTTGTTTCTTTGCCCTTAAAAAACTCACGGAAATATTCTTATTGGTATAGTAGCGCACCAAGTTGTGGTATTCCTTGACCTCTTTATAGACCCGATCAATAATGTCCATCCGTTCCTTATCGTTCAGGGATAGACTTGTGGCGGTAATAATCTGTTTGAGTTCTTTTAATAATTCCGTGCTTTCATTGAGCAAGGCTGAATATCCATTTCCAATCGCCGTGAGTTCTTGTTCGGAAAAATTGGGATCGTTCATCATCTTCCCGAAATTCTGAACATACATTTCAGATACATCTCCGACCATCAACACAGTTTGCTGAACTCTGCGGGCATCTTTCACAAGATGGTTTACCGCTTCAAGTTTATCATAGTAGGCTTTACCTTGTTTATAAACTTTCTCAACTTCCTTAAAGTTTTTGATCACGTTACTGACCGTTGAGGAAGTTTGTACGATTTCATTGGCACTATTGACAATGCCCTGTGCCAAATTTGTGGGATCGGTTACGACCCATTGGGCGTTTGCGATAGGCGATACAGTAAATAAGAAGACCGTCATCACCATAAATAATAGCTTTTTCATTGTTTCTGTTTTTAAAAGATGAATAATTATTGATTTGTGAGTTCTCGCTTTCGCATTGCGATATGCTTAATGGCGAGTTCTACATTGCCGTTCAATTCGGAAGCGAGTTCCATCACTTCCAGTTTTTCGGTTTCTTCGGTGGTATAGGCCAAGTACTCCTCCAAGCTTACTTCCGTTGCATATACAGCGGAATGAGTTCCTCCCAAGCCAATCCAAATTTCTTTGTACAATCGGTTTGGATCGTTGTTCATATTAATGGAGAGTACCTGACCTTTTTCTTTGTCCGTTAGTCCGAGCATTGATTGGATGTCGTCGAACTTGTTCATATATTTTCGTTGGTCAAGAAGGATTTTACAATCGGAATTGTTGATGATACTTTCCTTGACGATAGGGGATTGAATGATGTCGTCCACTTCCTGCGTGACCACAATGGCTTCCCCAAAATATTTACGCACCGTCTTGAATAGGTATTTAATATATTCTGCCATCCCTTCCTTGGCGATTGCCTTCCACGCTTCCTCAATCAATATGAGTTTACGAATGCCGTGAAGGCGGCGCATCTTATTGATAAAGACCTCCATAATGATGATGGTCACTATCGGAAAGAGAATTTTATGATCTTTAATGGCATCGATTTCGAAGACAATAAAACGCTTGGACAACAGGTCCAACTGTTCTTCGGAATTGAGCAAGTAATCATACTCCCCGCCTTTGTAATAAGGCTCCAAAACGTTGAGAAAATTGGCAATATCAAAATCCTTTTCCCGAACTTTTTTCTCCTCCAAAGTTTTTCGGTAATCGCCCTGTACATATTCATAAAAGCCGTTGAAGGAAGGGTAAACCGTGCTTTTTTTAATCTGTTTGATATAGCCGCTTACAGCATTGGAAAGTGCGACTTCTTCCGAACGACTGGGAGGTTCATCATCCCGCTTCCATAAGGTTAAAATCAAGGTTTTGATACTTTCCCGTTTTTCGATGTCAAATACGCCATCATCCGTATAAAAGGGATTAAAAGCAATCGGATTGTCTTCGGTATAGGTGAAATAAACCCCGTCTTTGCCTTTGGTTCTCCTGTTGATCAATTCGCACAATCCCTGATAGGAATTTCCCGTATCCACCATTAATACGTGTGCGCCCTGTTCGTAATATTGCCGTACCATATGGTTGGTAAAGAAGGATTTACCCGAACCTGAGGGACCGAGGATAAACTTGTTCCGATTTGTGATAATCCCTTTTTTCATTGGCAAGTCCGAAATATCCAAATGGAGGGGTTTTCCGGTCAGTCGGTCAGCCATTTTGATTCCAAAGGGCGAAGGTGAACTTTGATAATTGGTTTCTTCGGTAAAGAAACACAGCGCCGGTTCCATAAACGTGTAAAAGCTTTCCTCACTGGGGAAGTCTCCGGCATTTCCCGGAATCCCCGCCCAATATAAAGTGGCGGTGTCGGTAGTGTTGTGCCGGGGTTTACATTCCATTAGTGCCAAAGCACTTCCACAATCATTCTTTATCCGCCGCAATTCCATCGGATCCTCTGACCAAGCCATCACATTAAAGTGCGCCCGTATTGAGGAAAGGCCGTACGAATGGGCTTCATTTAAATAGCGCTCAATCCATTCCTTGTTGATTTGGTTGGCACGGCTATATCTGGCCAAAGAATGCATATTCCTTGAGGATTTCTCAAACTTTTGCAGGTTCTCTTCACTGTTGTCTAAAAACAAATATTGGTTGTAGATATGATTACAATTGAGTAGCAAACCCACTGGAGCCGCAAAGGATAGCAAGCAGTCACTTCGATCGGTGGATAGTTTTTCAAAACGGGTATCTGCCGAAACGGTTCCGGGAAGGTCATCTGTATCGGATAGGGTGTGCAAGCATAACCTTTTGTTTCCGACACGCACTTCTTCCGCACCTATAGCGATATCCTGCATTGGGGTATGACTTTCTTTCGAAAGGGTAAGGTACTGATCCAACAATCCCTGTTGTTCAGCTGTCCCAAGGATATCATCTTCGGTCAAGCGGTCTAACTTCACTAATCCACTATCATTGATAATTCTTTCAAACTGTGTTACCGCTTCCATAAATTGTCGAATGACTTCCTTGTTTCTAATTTCCTTCGGAATCAACGTTCCTTTGCATAGCGAACTGAAATTGCTCTGCATCCGCATCCGGTCTTTAGTGGTCTTTGTCAAAAACAGATAGCAGTAATGGTTCAAAAACGGACGTTCGTTAAAATGACGTTGATAGGATTTTGACAAAAAACTTTGGTCGTCCTTTGCCAAATCTGGGGTATAATTTTCTTTGATATACCAGTCCTGTTTATGAACGATGGTAAAATCCGGTAAGGTCTTAATCGCTTTATGCCAAGTAGAATGAATGGCCTCATACTCCGCAGAAGCCACCGTAAATAATTCCGGCAACTCTACTTCAAAGCAAGCCGTGATATCTGCATCCTTCGAGAGAATGCAATTATTCTCTACAGCCAATAGCGGAAATTTATTCTCCAGAGTGGTGATTTTAGAATTATTTCTCATATTCTATGGGCTTTAGAAGTGAACTTTAAATAGCAGTGAATGGGTTTTCGACAAACGATATAGTCGGGATGTCTTTTTCTTACCCCCATTTTCATCAGTCCGTGGGTGCCATATTTCTTGTTCAGTGAAAAAGTCTTCCAAATGATGAGTGAAGCACCGCCTGCACCAAGAAGCAAACAGATGTAAGAATTCACCCCGGTCATATAAAGGATCATCACCAGAATGATGATACCAAGCAATCCCCCTCCAAACAGAAAGAGATACTGTGATTTTAATCCTTTAAATTCCACTGTTCTTCCAATCCCTTTATTGATGTTATAAGTGTTCATAATAAGTTTATAGAAAAAATGATTGTAGTATAGTGGCAGCCACAATTAGAAAAATACAAGCTCCAAACCAGCTGGCGGCGGTTTTGGAGGTGTCAGGATCCCCCGAACTGAATTTGTTATAGACTTTTACTCCTCCGATAAGTCCTACCACTGCACCAATAGCGTATATCAGCTGTGTAGCCGGTCCAAAATAAGAAGTGATCATTTGCGTGGCTTCCGTGATACCGGCCGAGCCATTTCCTTGTGAAAAAGCGCTAATGCCTAACAATGCTATACCCAATGTCAACAGCGCTTTTTTTCTTTGTTTTTTCATAATCAAAATACATTAAAGAATTATCCAAATCCCGCACCTTGCGGGCTTTAGGACAAATGTATTTTGGAATCTAAGTAGTTATGACAAACTTGAAATACAAGGCGTTAAATGGCGGGATATGTCACAATATTTACCAACTAAACCACCCTGCACTTAAAGTGCAGGGGTTTTCCTAACGCAGGACTGAAAGTCCTTTTTCTATTCTCCCAAGATAAAGTGAGAGGTATCATCATCTCCACAACGATGGTGATACTCCAGCGTATTCATCGACCATAGTATAACGATGGTATAGATTTTTTCGTAGTACTAAAAGTGCTGCAATAAATTACAGGGTTTTATACCCTTTATTGAGACCAATAAAAAAGAAAAACGCCAACATTTTATGTTGACGTCAAACTCCCAGTTCATTCTAATAAATTGCTTTGCAGACTCTAACTTTCAATTCGCTTTATATACTTATCCGTACCTAAATCTATTAAATTAAAAGCTACCTTTTTAGTACATTCATCATAAGTTGTTTTGGATTGCTTGAACGATGAGAAGACTAAAGATTGGCAATTTTTTGAATTTCCTAATTTTTCCAAAAGTAACCTCAAATCCTCATTTGCAGTTTCCTGAGTGCCAGGTTCATCAAAAACAATTAAATTAGGATGATTACAATTAAAAATATTGGAAACCTCTTTAATTGCAAGTGTATAACTCCAGATTGCCCTTATAAAATCACTAGCAGAAGAATCAAATTTTAAAGAATACCTGTCTACCACTGGTAAATACGTTTCTCTAGAGATACGGATATCTTTAATAGTTTTACTTCTATAATTGAAATCCCTTAATAATTGCTTGAAAATACTTTCTAACTTATTTATCTTTTTATTATCTGACATTGATAACTCATAGGATAGTTCTTTCTCATTAGCTAAGAGCTGTTCCCACTTTGTTGAAAGAGCTACAAATTTTTCTTGAAAAAGAGGCAACTCTTCGAGTTTCTTACTGTAAAGCTCTAGTCTGTTTTTTAATTTAATTTGCTTCTCAATTAATTCATAAGATGGTAATCGATTATCACTAATTAATTGGGTTTTAAGAATTCTAATTTGTGATCTTGTTTCAGAAATTTCCTGATTAAGAATTTCAATCTTGCGCTCTAAGCTTTTTATTTCTTTAAAATGATTACTAATATATATATTAATCAAATTGATTTGTGCTCGTAGATAATTAATATTATCATCAATTTGCATAGGAATTTGCTGTATATCTTTGGGTAACAACGAGTCATCAAGTTTTTGCTCACAATAAGGACATGTATCTTTAGCTATTTCATAACCAAGATCGGCTCCTTTTTCTTTTACTTTTTTATGATATTTATTTTGCTCTAAATCATTTTCGAGTTCTTTCAATTGTACCTTAAATGATTCATATCTTTTCGATTCTAAATTTTTTTGATTTACAGTATTATTTAGATTTACAGATAAAGTACTAAGTCTATCCGTTAATTGATTTATTTCATTTTCCTTTTCAACAGCAACCTCCCCAATTGTAGGAATTTTTAAACCAGATATATCTTGATATTCCTTTTGTATTTCATTGACATATTCTTTTAAAACAAATGTTTTTTCATTATTAGAATAAGTAAGAAAAATTGATGTGAATGATGATAAAATTGATGGTTTTTCTTCAACTCCTTTAACTTCAGAAGCTATGGTTTTTGCAAATGATTCAAATTTGTAATATAAATTTCGCCATTCATTCTCAATGTTATTCTTTTCTTGTCTGATTGATGCTTTTTTACGCCTCCTCTCAGCAGAGTCAAACTTCAATAAAAACTCTATAGCTCTAGTTTCTTTATCATTTAAAGAGTAGTATGGAATTGAGGCCAAAAAATCTGTCCACCCTGCCTTTTGCTCAATGACAAATGCGGGGAAAATATTTTGTATATATAGCTTTCTATATTGTCCATCCTTATATAAAACTTCGGGTAAATTCCAACCAATCAACTTTTCAAAAAAAGGATGGAATCCGAAGGGATTATTTTCTTTAGCAGAATTAGGATCATGAACGTACATTGGTTTATAATCATAAATTTTATCGGGATTACTTAATAATCCTCCTAGAAAAACCTCCATTAATCCGGCATTTTTAGCTTCGGAAGTAATATACCTTTTTATAGTTATCGTTTTAACTCCCGTTATTTCTAACAGAATATGTGATTCTAATACTATAGCTTCTTTTTCATTATTATCATTTAAGACTTCACTTTTGAGAACTGATTGCATCGTTTTTTCATTTTTTCCGCCAATCAGTTCTTCCAGCCCTAATCCATACAATATAGATTGAAAAATAGTACTCTTACCAGTTGAGTTATTGCCTTTAATTATATTTAAACCATTTGCAAATGGAATAATTGGCGAGCCAAATAAGCCTTTATTGGTATGAATGTTTATTTTAACAGCATTAATTCTGAGCATTATTCCAGTAGTTTATCAATTCTGTAATTTTCTTTTCTGTAATTTTCTTTCCGATAAACGAAAGTACTTGTTTCTCATAGACAAAAAGCTCTTTATCTTCGATTAAATATTTCACGAATTCGTCTCCTTTCTTTAAAAGGAAATATTTACCTTTTTCAACGTCTATTAATTCTTGGGCATAAGCTAGATTCAGCGCTCTATTAAGTGTCAATTCTATTCCAAAAAACTTGATATTATCTTTGGAATCTTGTGTGACAAATGCTTTAAAAGCATTTAAATTCTTTTTTGACTTTAAGGCCCAAGAAAATAAATGTAATTTCAATAATGAGGCTTTTCCCCCGTATCCGTTATAATGTAGAATCATAAGAATAAGAGAGATCTTATACATTGGTCTATAAGATGGGTATAATGAAATTGGTCTATCTGTAAAAGTTAGATGGTGTATATTTTGTTCCATGATCAACTAAATTTTAAAGGACACCGCATTAACCAGTCAGCTATAACAGCAGAAGCGATTTCTTCTTTATTTGCTTCCGACAAAAAATTTGGAAATTCAATGTTTAATTTATCTTTTACCATTAATCTAATTTCCTCCATTTTTTTTGCATTGTCATCAAATGGTATTGTACTTAATTTTTTCACTTCTCTTTCCATAACGGTAATTAGTCTTAAAAACCGTTCATACTCAGTATCGAACTCATTCGACCATAATTTTTTAATATTTTCTCCTATGAGATAATCCTCAATGGTTAAGTCTGTTCTCTCCAATATATTTTTGGAGTAATCTGTCCCATTATCTGGAAACAATTTTGAATTCTTGTCGACAGCATTATTTATCAATTCATTATTTCCTGTTTGACTCTTATAATTATTTATAATTTCGCTATTTGGAATTGAAACTGTAAAATCGAATCCAGAACTAGGAATTTTTTGGGAATTGGGCAATACATAAATCATGACTTGCCTAAAATGACCTATGTCGGTTATTGCAATTTTAAAATCTTTATCTATAAAATTCAAATTCCAACTCTTTACTAAGTTTTCCTTTTTGTTACAGTGAAGGAGTAATTTTTTATTATTGTAGATCGGAGTTGTAAAATGCCAAGTTTTTATTTTTATTCCATTTAATAGTATCTTGATGGACTCCTGATAATTATAAAGTTTTTGAATATCCGTGGTTATTTTATCTCTTTGTTTTTCATAAAGATCACTATCTGTATATTCTTTTTCAGGGCAATAACATTGATATACTTTACCGCTTGAAGTGAAACCATCTATTCCTGAATCTCCACTATTTGAGGCGTCAACAGATTTGTAATTTTCATCTCGATGTAGTAGTTTCAAACAGCTGTGACAGAATTCTTCCCACTCATCACCGTTTGAGAACGCAATACCTAAATGAGGGATCTTATACATTTCTTAAGCATTTTAACTACCGTATTTTAACAAAGATAGAAAAATTAACAAAAGGAATATGCTTGCTTTACAAAAACTCCCCAATATCAAAATCCTCTAAATCATTTTTCCGCAAAATGGAAGAACCGGGTTCTGTTTCGATGGAAAGAGTGTGATCCAAAAGCTGGGCTATTTTTTGGGACGCCCCTTCCATAGAACTTTCCAATAGGTCGAATAATTCGGTTCCATCTATTTTTTGAACAATCGCTACTGCTGTTTTCTTTTGGGACGGCACCCATTTTTCTTTTTGGAGCAACATCCCCACAGTGCTCAGTTCTTCAAAGGTAACCCCTTGGGCTAAACCGTCTTCGCCTCCGGATTGTCCCTGCCTGTTCCATTCTTCCTCCTCTTCTTCAAGATCAGGCATTTCGCCAAAAACATCCTCCAGCTCTTCCTGCGGAATTTGAATATCAACTTCTTTTTCGTTGATTTCTACCTTAAAATTATCCACTTTCTCAACGTCTTTTTCACTTTGGTATTCACTGCCCGGTTTTGGCATAGATCGTCTTCTAAGGGGTTTGGCTTTTCCCATTATATCAGGAAAATGCCGAATTACTTTATCTTCTTTATTTGCTCCTTTTCTCTGTTTTCGAAGGACAGCTTTATCGGTAAGAAGTAAGAAAATAATGATCAGCAAGCATAGTAAGATTAGAATTTCCATAACTATAAAATTGGTTTGTACTTATCATTAAAACTTTTGATGATCTGCTCGCCAAACTCCTCAAAATGATACTCCAAAACATTATCCAAATAAGCATAAATGGACAGTTTGTTGTTCCCAATTACCTGAACAATACGAGATAGTTTTTCGTGGAAATCAGGACGGATATAAACGGTTTTCCCATCTCTGGCATTGGTATCCGGATCTTTAAAAAAGATAGCCTCATAATCCGCCTTAACTGTATTTCTTGATTTGGCTTTTTTTGGGGTGCTTGATTTCTTTTTTGGTACCTGAGAATCCATATTTTTTGTTTCTGAAGATTTATTCATTGGTTCTTTTGGAAGTTGTAATCCTTCCTCTTTTATGCCATCGACCATTAGGTTCATCATCAATTCTTCATTGATTTCTGAAGTTTTTTTGTTTTTCTTATTTGTAGCCATAATCGTAATTATAATTGGGTGATTTTTGAAAATTCATTGACAAAGAGATCCAACCGAGTGGTTTTCATTAGCCTTTTATCCGGCGGTAATACGGTGGAGCGGAAAACGGCTTTACTGTTTACCTCACTTTCCTTTCGAAAACGAATGCTGTTTTTGATTCGACTTTCCATTAGATTCAACCCCAGCTGTTCTATGAGATTGTCATAGACCTTGTACAGTGGCGTTCTTTCCCTACCATCCACCCGGTTCCAAAATAAGTGGATGGTTTTTATAGAAGTTTCCCCTTTTTTTCGAACGACATCATTTAAGAGTTGTGTAAAAATGAGCGTACTTTCCATCACTACTCGATCGGCTATAATTGGAGTGAAAATGTGGTGCATTCCAGCCAAAGCTTTAAGAATCCCGGGCGTATTGACCGTTCCGGGTAAATCAAAGAACAGCACATCCACGGGTATAGGAGATGCCTCTAAGTATTCTTGAGCCGCTTCCAAAACCTGCTCCGCTTTGTGCTGCATTATGGGATAGGCTTTTTTGTTAATGCTCGTAAATTGTTTATAGGCAAGCCTTTTCAAATTTTCATTTTCCATTACCATTGCCAAATCACGGGTTTTCATCTTCATCAGACTATGTTGCGGGAAATCCGCATCAAATACCGCTACATTATATCCCAATCGGTAATGAAGTGTGCTGGTCAATAAGGTGGTAAACGTACTTTTTCCTACCCCGCCTTTTTGAGAAGAAAAGGCAACGAAAATGGTTTTCTGGTTTGTTTTCATTTCTATTGTTTTTAAATTACTTTTGGTTTCTATCTCCATATGTTTTTACGGCTGTAACTGTATATGATTGACTCTATATGAGTCTGTTATTTTATATGGGACTATCTAAATAATTCAATACCTAAAGATTTATTTATAGACTCCATCCTCTCTGTATGTTCTTACTTAGAACCTTATGGACAATCTTATTTAAGTATCTGATTCTTCCTCTAAATAGATACTTCTATAAGAGATTATCACCATACCTATTGATGGTCCTATATCCATATTCTTTTACCTTAATCTTTAAGTGTTTGGATAATTACCTCTGTACTTATTTATGTTGTTACCGCCGTTTGTATAGACAAAGAAATGCAGATATATAAGTGCTTTTATGGGAAAGGTGTATTTGGCACGTAAAGGCATTGTTTGTCCACTCTCATCATTGCAACATCCACATTAACAATAACTTACTTTGTAAATGTTATTTAATAATGGTCTTGTGTAAAACCTTGTAGATTTTTTGGTGAACTGTAGAGTTGGATTAAAACTGATTTTTTCCATTAGTATAAATCTGTTCCGATGGACAGAACAGTGTGTTCGCCAGAACACAGCAAGTTGTGTTTTGAGCTGCTCGAAACATTCTCCGCTGCTCAAAACAACTTGCCCTTGCAGGGGTCTAAAAACGCCCTCCGAAGTCGGGGTTTTGTATGAAATTAAGATGGAGTTGCTATGGATGAGAATGAAAAAAGAAAACTAAAGAAGACCGGCCGGCGTCCGAAAAAGGATCCGGCTAAATTCCGGTATTCCATTTCCTTTAATGCGAAGGATCACGCCCGGTTCTTGGCCTTGTACGAACAATCCGGTATGCGTGTAAAAGCGCACTTTATTACCTCCTGTATTTTTGAAAAGACCATAAAAACCATTCGGATCGATAAAGGAACGGTTGATTTTTATATGCGATTGACTTCTTTTCATAGCCAATTTCGCTCGGTGGGGGTAAATTATAACCAAATTGTAAAGCTGTTGTACCGTCATTTTACGGAGAAAAAGGCAGCTGCCTATCTCTATAAATTGGAAAAACAAACCGCCCAAATGGCTACTTTATGTCAAAAAATCATTCAACTGACAGAAGAATTTGAAAGGAAACATCTAAAAGATTACGTTGATAATGATAGTAAAAATAGGAAGAGGCAGTAATTTATATGGAGCTTTGGCCTATAACCAATTGAAAGTGGATAAGGAAAAAGGGAAGGTTTTGTATATGAACAAAATGATCGAAACCAAAAACGGGCTTTATGCTGTCCCACAATTGGCGCAATCTTTTTTGCCTTATCTGCTCGCCAACCGAAATACCGAAAAGCATACACTGCATATCTCGCTTAATCCCGATCCGAAGGATAAGGTGGATGATAGCCTTTTTCAAAAATTGGCCACCGAATATATGCGGGAAATGGGCTACGGAGAACAACCTTTTGTAGTATTTAAACATACGGATATCGACCGAACCCATATTCATATTGTCTCAGTGTGTGTAGACGAAAACGGCAGAAAGATTTCGGATAAATTTGAGAAAGTACGGTCAATGAAGGTTTGTCGAATGTTGGAGCAAAAACACGGATTGATACCGGCCACTGAAAAAGACCGCCGAAAAAGCAATAAAATTTTTCACCCGGTAGATTATATCAAAGGAGATATTAAGAGCCAAATGGCCTCAATAATCCGGCACTTGCCAAATTATTATCAGTTTCAAACATTAGGAGAATATAATGCATTGCTTTCGCTTTTTAATATTACCACAGAAAAGGTGGAGAGTGAATTACACGGAGAAAAGCGACGTGGTTTATTGTACTTTCCATTGAACGAAAACGGAGAAAAGACCAGTCTTCCCTTTAAATCTTCCCTTTTTGGGAAAAAAGCCGGACTTCCGGCTTTAGAAGGACATTTTGCAAAAAGTAAAACAGCATTAAAAGATCATCCTACTAAACCAACTTTAAAAGCGGTTATTTCTACAGCCTTGCAGACCACCAACAATGAAAATGCCTTTAAAAAACAGTTAATTGCACAAGGACTAAACGTAGTTGTTAGAAAAACTGGTGCGGGCAGAATTTATGGAATGACTTTTATCGACCATAATTCCAAAACGGTCTGGAACGGCTCCCGGTTAGGTAAAAAGTTTTCTGCCAATGCCTTTAATGAATATTGGCAAGTCAATCACCGATCCACTAAGGAGGAACCCAAATCTTCACAATCGAGATATACCTATCATCAAATGAAAGTTGAAGCTGAACCCGAATCCATACACTCATTTTTTGATTTTCTGACAGACCCTTCTCCAAAAGAGAGCTACGATACCGATTTAGCTCTAATCGAAGCTTTAGGGGGATGGCTACCCTTGGATCAAGGGGAAGATTATGAAGAAATTGATTTTGCTTACAGGATGAATAAAAAGAAGAAGAAAAAACGAAAATCGAAACGTAAATAACATTATTAGCATTAAATAAGAATTTTATAATGAGCCGGTTCGACGTATATCACGATCAATAATAGCTATCTTAATTATTCATAGATTAGAAAAAATGAATATAAAACGTGTATTTCACATTCATATAGTAGAAAACTACAAAATTTACGTTCAGGTTTAAAATTTGAAAATTTATATTTAAATAATATTTATAGATCGTAACTCGTAAGGTATGAGTTATTTAAAATGACCCGAGTTCACAATTTAACATATAGCAAGCCAATTTAACAGGTAAATATTATATCTTCGTATAGAGAAATAATGAGAAACATTATTTTGTTTTATTAATTGTTAAATAGTTTTACTTATGGAAACAAAAAAATATCCAGAAAAAATTACTGTAGATGTGAAAGCGAGATTACATTTAGAGCATACGGATAAAAAACCAGAAGAACATCGCATTATTGAAGTTAACGGGAAAATTGAATCTTTCCCAAATAAAGGTGATTATAATATCGTTTTGGAACCACAGGATAACATTCCCTTTTCGCAAATGACAAGTGGACCCTGTGTGGTCTTAGTAATTGTTTTTATATTGGATTGGCCAACACCAGCGAATGCTAAAATTAAAGAAGAGAGAGAGAAAAGAGGGCTTCCCCCTCCACAAAACTTTTTAGATCTTAGTGATGGTGAATATAGCGCAATAGTCAGATTAGATTTTGAAGATGGTTATGCATTTAAACGTTGCGAAATGAAAAAAATCAATGATTCTCATTATGAGGCTACAGTGGAAACAGTCCATAGATATCCAAGTACTAAATCCCAAGATATTGTAAGAATTTTACCGCACGATATAACGATAACTGATGGAGGTCCAGGCAAATTGATTGGAAATACACAAGTAAGATGGTTAAAAAAGGATGATTCAATTTTAACTGGAAATGTGCAAATGAGTGTAAATTTAAAAAATGAATATAGCCGACTGTGCTTTCCTGAAGTATTTTCTTATGAATACAACCATTCCTCTTTTGATGCTTATCCTTTTGAAATACAAGCCAAAGGAGTAATGAGGGCGGTTGATACTCCTCCAAAAATTGAAAAATTTTCAGAATGAGATAAAATATTAAATAATTCCAATATTTTTTTCCAACCGAAGGAATAACAGGTATTAATCTAATACAATAGTTTTTGGTTTAATACCTGTTATTTTTTATTATTGAAGTTCAAATTTCAATCAATTTTAAAAATGAATGGATTGATTTTCTATAATACAATTGAATTTTAAAGATTGTGATGGAAATAATAATTTAATGAAAAACTATTTTTACTTACATTTTAAAATGGTCAATCGTAAATTCAGGGAATTGGGTTTGGAACCTTTCTTTGGTTATTTATTAATGGGTGCCGCGTTTATAGGGTTTTCCATTTTTCTATTTGAGCAAACAGAATTTTCCAACTTTATTTATCTTCTTCTTGCGATTTTCTTTATCGGTAAGTTATCCGAAGATAAAAGAAATGAATTCTTGAAACTTTGTTTTGGTCAGCCACAATTCAGCAAAATACGTATGGTGGAAAATCTATTGGTTTCTTTACCATTTTTGCTTTTCCTAATGTATAAACAAGAAATCACTTTCTCATTGATCTTGATTCTTCTATCTTTCTTGTTTGCCATTGTCCAACTTAAAACTTCGACTAACCTTGTTATTCCTACTCCTTTTTCCAAGGAACCTTTTGAATTCTGCACCGGCTTTAGAACCACTTTTTTTATATATCCCATAGCCTATGGGCTGACCATAATTGCTATCGCTGTTGGCAACTTCAATCTGGGCATTTTTGCAATGTTACTGTGTTTTGCTATCGGCCTTATGTACTATTCAAAACCGGAAAAGGAATATTTTGTTTGGAGTTTTAATCGGACTCCTACGGAATTTCTTTACATGAAAATAAAGACTGGAATAAAATTCTCCACCATCTTGGTATCTCCAATTTTTATTGCACTTGCAATATATGATTTTCATCAAATAACACTTCTTATCCTTTTCTTGATCATTGGGATTGCTTTTATTTGTTATGGCATTATAGTAAAATACGCTAATTACCCAGACCAGACCCAATTGATTCAAGCTGTTTTTTTGATGCTCAGCATTCTTTTTCCTCCATTACTCTTAATTTTTATTCCCTATCTTTTTGCAAAATCCAAAACCCGGTTAAGCTCCTTTTTAAAATGATTGAACTAAAAAACTTATCGAAGAAATACGGTTCCAAAAAAGTCCTTGATAACATAAATGTCAGTTTCGACAAAGGAATGGTTTATGGAATTGTTGGGAAAAACGGAGCCGGAAAAACAACTCTTTTTCGGTGCATAGCAGGATTGGAAAAATATGACGGAAAAATAGAATCATCCCATAATCCACTCAAAAACCACCTGGGTTTCCTGCCCACAGAACCTTATTTTTTCCCAAGGATGACAGGCATGGAGTACCTGCGGTTATTAACCAATGCGCGGGAAATTAAGTTAAAAGACATCGATAAAAAAAACATTTTCGATTTACCGCTGCACCAATACGCCATGACCTATTCTACGGGGATGAAAAAGAAATTGGCCATCACTGCTGTATTACTGCAGGAAAACCAAATTTATTTATTGGACGAACCCTATAATGGTGTTGATATTCAAAGCAATATTATCATCACTGAAATCATAAATCGATTAAAGGATCTCAACAAAACCATAATCATTTCTTCTCATGTTTTCTCCCTTCTTAAAGAGATTTGTGACAAAGTTTATGTATTGGATAATGGACAAATAACAAAGTCCGTTGAGAAAAGTGAATTTAATTATCTTGAAAATGAAATGAAAGAACTAATCATTGGTGATAAAATCAACAGAATGGGACTTGTTTAACGATTTATAGTTCAATTTTGCAACGGTCAAACGCTTCCTTCTGCTGCCTTTAAGATCTTTTCCTAAGATATATTCTGGTATAATCTCCTATCTTGTTTTTAAAATAAATATTTTCATGCAAGGCGAGGATGATCTAAGAGGGTTAGCCAAGATTATGGCTTTTATGCGTGCAGTGAGTATCATCATAGTGTTGATGCACCTATACTGGTTTTGTTACGAGTTTTTTTTGGAACGTAGCTGGACTTTAGATTTGCTCAACAAAATATTAGCCAACTTCAACCGGACGGCAGGACTGTTTGAACACACCTTATATACCAAAATATTTGCTTCAGTTTTATTGGCATTGAGTTGTCTGGGAACAAAGGGTGTAAAGAACGAAAAAATTACCTGGCCTAAAATCTATACGGCTCTGGGTATTGGTTTTATCTTATTCTTTCTAAATTTTCCGATTTTACAACTACCATCATATACGGCTCCTGTACTTTACATTCTTACTACGGGTATTGGTTATATCGCATTAATGGTCGCCGGGGTTTGGATGAGCCGTTTATTTCAAAACAATTTGATGGGCGATGTTTTCAACAACGAAAACGAAAGCTTTATGCAGGAAACCCAGCTAATGGAAAATGAATATTCTGTCAATCTCCCTACCAAATTTTATTACAAAAACAAATGGAATAACGGCTGGATTAATGTGGTCAATCCTTTTCGAGCGACAATAGTATTGGGTACTCCCGGCTCTGGAAAATCGTATGCTATCATTAATAGTTACATCAAGCAGCAGATTGAAAAGGGATTCAGTATGTATATCTATGATTTTAAGTTTGATGACCTCTCGACTATTGCCTATAATCATCTATTAAAACATCAAGATCAATACAAAGTAACCCCAAAATTCTATGTCATAAACTTTGATGACCCCAGAAAAAGCCATCGATGCAATCCGCTAAACCCGGAATTTATGACGGATATCTCAGATGCTTATGAAGCAGCCTACACGATAATGCTGAACCTCAACCGAAGTTGGATCCAGAAACAAGGCGACTTCTTTGTGGAAAGCCCAATTATCTTATTGGCAGCCATTATTTGGTTCCTGAAAATTTATGAAAACGGAAAATATTGCACCTTCCCACACGCCATAGAACTATTGAACAAAAAGTATTCGGATGTCTTTACCATTCTTACTTCCTATCCTGAATTGGAGAATTATTTATCCCCATTTATGGATGCGTGGCAAGGAGGTGCACAAGACCAATTACAAGGCCAAATCGCTTCAGCAAAGATCCCTTTATCCAGAATGATTAGCCCCCAACTCTATTGGGTAATGACAGGAGATGATTTTACATTGGATATTAATAATCCAAAAGAACCAAAAATCTTATGTGTGGGCAATAACCCAGATAGACAAAACATTTATTCAGCAGCTTTGGGGTTATACAATTCAAGGATTGTAAAGTTGATCAACAAAAAAGGAAGGCTCAAAAGTTCCGTGATTATAGATGAGCTTCCTACAATCTATTTTAGAGGCTTGGACAACTTGATTGCCACAGCAAGGAGCAATAAAGTTGCTGTTTGTTTAGGTTTTCAGGATTTCTCACAACTAACGCGTGATTATGGTGATAAAGAGAGTAAGGTTATCCAAAATACAGTTGGTAATATATTCAGTGGTCAAGTAGTTGGTGAAACAGCTAAAAGTCTTTCCGACCGTTTCGGAAAAATTTTGCAGAAACGCCAAAGTATGACCATTAATCGCAACGATAAATCAACTTCCATATCAACCCAAATGGATAGCTTGATACCTGCTTCCAAAATTTCAACACTTACTCAAGGGATGTTTGTGGGATCCGTATCCGACAATTACGACGAACGTATTAAGCAAAAAATCTTTAACGCTGAAATAGTGGTGGACAATAAAAAGGTAGCCGCTGAAACCAGAGCTTATCAAAGTATTCCGGAAATCCTATCCTTTATTGATAAAAGCGGAACGGATAATATGTATCAAGAAATTGAAGCGAATTACCGTCAAATCAAAACGGATATTTTAAATATCATAGAGAAAGAAATGAAACGGATTGAGAATGATCCTAATTTACAGCACTTAATTCAAAAATAACCATTATTCCAAACATTAAATTTGAGATTACCATAGAATTACGTCTTTGATTATACAAATATTTTATTTTTTCACTTAGTAGAGAAAAAATTTGTTTTATAAGGTTATTTGTGTTTTCTTTGAGCAGGGAAATAAATTAAATATAAAACAATTGATAAACCAAAGAATATTCATATTACTATTTTACTTCCTTATAACCTTCTTCTTCGGGGTAGGAATATCCTCTGGACAAGAACTAACGCTAAAGGGAAGGGTTGTGAATAATAGCAAACAACCTATTGAGTTCATCCATGCTACTTTGCTGAAAAATGACTCCATTTATGTTGAAGGTACAGCTTATATTTTAGGCAACTTTTCGTTTAAAGCACAAAAAGGTAATTATAGATTGATTTTAGAACAATTCGGAGCTGAATATTTTAATGACACGTTAGATCTTAAGGAAGATTTGGATTTAGGAGAAATTGAAATTGATGAATCTGTAGCTCTCGAAAGTATTATTACTATTACTGCCGGAAAAAAATTAATTGAACAGAAAGTCGATAGATTGGTTTTTAATATGGAAGAATGTGTTTATGCAATGGTGGGCAATGTGTAAATTTTCTTCGTATTCGTTTCATATTCATAGGTTAAAGTTACATTTTTTAAACTTAACCACTGAACCGAATTTTGGGTTTATTATAATAAATAAAATTAATTAGCTTTCTTTGATTAGAGAAAAATAATTATAAAATTTAAGAGGATTGTTTGTACCTCTTTAAAAATTACAAAACGTCTAAACAAAGAGGGCGGAGGTTCTTTGTATTTCTTCATACTCAAAATTCTTTACGATGGAAAAGAAAAAATTCAATCCAGAAGAATTCTTAGGAGCTAAAGTGGTTTCTCCATTGGAGCAAGAAAAATTAGTTGGTGGTATTGCTGCTGCTGATGATTCTGTGACTGTAGAAACTGTTGTTACAACTGTAGTTAAAGTTGTGACTGTGAATCCTTAAGAAACAAACCTTCTATAATTATAGAAAGGTTTCAAACAAAGATTGCCCCTTAACTGGGGTAATCTTTATTTCTAAATGAAATTAAACCTCAAAAATATTATTATGACTAAAGCGATTACAATTTCTGATTCACCAATGAAGGAAGCAGATTGGTGGAGTAAATTTTTAGTTGATAGTGAAAATCTTACAAAGACAACTGTATTTAAGAATGCTTTTTCTATCGAAGATTCTAACATTCTATCTGCTGAAATTTTGAATGTTTTGAAACAGCTATGCAGATTAAGAACAAATAAATATGGATACAGAACCTATATAGATGGAAAAATAGTAGGTGATGACAAGCTAAATTATATATTTGACAACCCACCACTTGAAGGTGAGAATGTTGTAAATTATGCTGAAAGAGTTTTTTCTAACAACGAGTTTGGAATGATAATAAATGGTTGTGAGAAATTTTCAGACCCTCTTTCCAGAAAACTGTTAGAATTATTAGCACCATTAATAGAAAAAGTGGGTATTCCATTAACAGGACTTAGTGTACATACATTTGTTGGAAATTACGGATACACACCTTTAGGTATTCATAAAGATCATAGGGGCGAAAACGTTATTCATTTTCATCTTGGGCCAGGTGGAAAAGAAATGTACAACTGGTCAGATGAAGTTTATGAACAAATAGATGGTAAAAGAAAAAATGAAGAAAAAAAATACGAGGAACTAATTCAGTACGCTGAAAAATTCCCTTTTGAATCTACTGATATATATTTCATGCCGTGGGATAAACATCATTTGGGAAAAACAGATGGATTATCTATTGGGGTTACCGTATGGTTTAATAACCCTCCCAAAGCCAAATTATTTGACAGTATTTTTTCTTCACTTGCTAAACAATATATGGTTACAGACGATAGATTAAAAGAAGTCTTTTCCCCTATTAAAGAACCGCACGGTCAGGAAACATTAAATGAATTGCTTGGGTTATTTCAAGACGAAGAAAATCTGCTTGATCTTCCCTTTTTACAATTATTTAAATTATTACATGATGATTTCAAATTAGCTTTATTTAGTAACGCTGGATGGAAAACACGGACAATATCATTATCAGACGAAAATCTATACGATGTAAATAATTATGAGATTCTACAAGATAAGAAATTGAAGTTGGTTAATCCTTTCAATATTTACTTCAGGAAATCATTAGACGAAAGCGAAATCATTATTTTTGCTCGTGGATCAAAATTAAAATTTCGATATCATACGGGAATTGAAACACTACTAGAACTACTTAATTCAGGAAAAGAACTCGAAACAAATGAAATTCTTAAAACACTTCCTAATGAATGGCCTGATTCAGTAGGTTTATACATATTGAGCCTTCTTTATGATAAGAGAACGATAGAAATTGTATAATATTAAAAACGGAAAATATGCCTTTGAAAAAGATTTTATTTATACTACCTTTCTTCCTCTGCCTTTATTCTACGAATTTGTTTGCTCAGGATAGCACATTTCAAGTGTCAGGAATATTACAGGGTGATGATGGTTTTCCGATTGAATATTCTGAAGTTTCTGCAACCGATTCTACAAATATTGTAGTCCAGAGAGTCCTAACAGACTCGTTAGGATTCTTTAATCTAACATTAAAAAAAGGATTTTATAAATTGTCATCCAATAGATTTGGTTCAATCTTATTTGAAAAAGATATAAATCTCATAGAAAATGAGGATTTAGGTATAATAACTGTTAATAATTCCACTGTTTTAGAGGGTGTGGTTATAACTGCCAGAAAGAAGCTAATTGAAAGAAAAATTGATCGGTTTGTATTCAATGTCGAAAATAGCCCTCTGCTCTCAGAGGGCAACGCATTTGATGCTATAAAAAGTGCACCAGGAGTCTATCTAGGGAACAACGAGAGCATTAATATAATGGGAAAATCAGGAGTAAAAGTGATGGTTGATGACAGAGTGTTAAATTTAAACCAAAGTGAGCTTACTGCTTTCTTAAAGAGTATGGGAGCAGATAATATAAAATCCTTAGAAGTAATTACAACTCCTTCATCTAAATATGATGCTCAAGGAAATGCAGGCATAATAAACATCATTACAAAAAAAGGAAGACAACAAGGGTGGAATGCTAATGTAGGACTTACTGGTTATCAAGGTAAATATAGCAGGTTAATAGGTAATGCAGGATTTAATTACAAAAGCAACCGTATTGATTTTATCTCAAATTATGCGATTGGCGATGTTCGTTCTTTTGAAGAAATTGAACAAACTAATAGTTTTATTAATTCTAATTCGGGGGAAAAGACAAAATACACTTCTCTTAACTATGAAAAACGTAAAGAAGCCTACCATACTTTTACAGGACAATTAGACGTAAAACTAAATGAGTATTCTAATATAGGAATTTCTGGAAACTTATTTTCTAATAGAAGCCCAAGACCTTCAGATAATGAAACAGAATCAACGGATAACACGTCTTTTGTTTCTTTAAATGATCACAAATTAAATCTTTTCAATTATGCCATAGATTTATATTTCAACCAAAAGATAGATACTTTAGGTAAAGTTATGACTGTAAATACAAGTATATCCACCTTCAATATTGATGATGAACAAAATCTTACAAATAGGTTTTATACAAACCAAGTTTTCGAAAATGAAGCTAATCTAAGAAGTGAATTTGATAATAAAACAAAGATATATTCTGGAAATATTGACTTCAAACTACCTTATGATAAGTTTAGCATTGAAACAGGGGCAAAAATAGCTTATACAGAAACAAAAAATGATTTTTTATTTCAGAATTTTTTATCCGGTCAATGGGAAAATAATGAACAGCTAAGCAATCAATTTGATTACAAGGAAACCAATACATCTGGGTACTTTTCATTTAATAGTCAACTGTCAGATCAGATGTCTTTTCAAGTTGGTTTAAGAGGTGAATACACAAGGACGAAAGGTATATCTATAACTACAAACACAGAAACAAATTATAATTATTTTCAATTGTTTCCAACAGCATATTTTCAATATAAACCTGATGAAAAAAAATATTCATTAAATTTATCATATTCTAGACGTATTAGTCGTCCTTCTTTTGATTATCTGAATCCATTTATATCCTATCAAAGTCCTTTGTTCTCTAGTGTCGGGAATCCTTTATTAAGACCGTCTTTTACTAATTCATTAGAAGTTAGCAGTATATTTAATAACAAATATATTCTTACAATATTTGGAAACACTACATCAAAATATTTTTCAGAGTTTCCGACAAGAGTAGATAATACAGATGAAACACGTTATACATTTGATAATATTGGAAAAGGGAATAATATTGGTGTACAAGCTATTATTCCAATTAAAGTTACCTTTTGGTGGGACATATCTAATACTTTACTAGTAATGAATCAGAATTATAATTTATCTTATGAAGACATAGACCAAAAACTTAACAAGCTATTTTGGCTTATAAATACTTCGAATACATTTAAAATCAATAATAATATCTCTGTAGAGTTGTCCGGTAGATACCGTTCCCCATCAATTCAAGGTTTTTATCAAATTGGAAATTTCTTTGATATGAGTACAGCTATCAATATTAAGCTCTTGCAGGATAAAGCTACCCTATCATTTTCCGCACACGATTTACTATATACGAATAGGAGTATTGTGAATATACAATATCCTAATCAAGATTTAAGTTTTACAAGATATAATGATACACGTTTATTCAAGGTCTCATTTAGATATAAATTTGGCAATACAGACTTAAAAAATAAACAAAAACAGCAGAGCGGAAGCGTAGACGAACAAAATAGAGCTGGTAAATAAATGAAGTTAAAGTTCATCCCTCAACACGATCAAATGGACTGTGGTCCGGCTTGTCTGAGTATGATAGCGAAATATTATGGAAAAAGATGTTCGCTTCAATATATCAGAAGTAAATCCTTTTTAAGTAAAGAAGGTGTAAGTGTTGCAGGGATTAGCCATGCAGCAAAATCAATCGGGCTAATTTCAAAAGTTTATAAATTATCTTTACAAGAGTTAGAAGAAATATCAAAACATAGTCCATCTATTTTACATTGGAATCAAAATCATTTTGTAGTATTAATTGGTATAAGACATAAGCAAGGTAAACGGGTTTTTAAAATTGCTGACCCTGGATATGGTATTATGTCAATTAAAGAGGATCAATTTTTAAAGCATTGGTTAAGTTCCAATGAAGAAGGTATTGCAGTTACTTTTAAGCAATCTGAAGATTTTCATAATATCAAGTGCGGTGATGAGAATATTCATGCTTTAAAATACATTAAAAGAAAACTCAAAACCTATCGTTGGCGAATAGTTACAATATTCATCGCTGTATTCATTACGAGTTGTTGTACTTTAGTTTTTCCGTTTATTACGCAAGCTGTTGTTGATAAAGGAATTAGTCAAAAGAATATTAGCTTAGTCACAACTTTGCTCCTTGCTCAAGCTCTGATTTATATCGGGGCAACTATAGTGGATGTAATACGAAATTGGATTACCCTATATTTAGGAACAAAAATAAACATAGAGATCATTTCCGATTTTTTAAAAAAAGTACTTCGCCTTCCAATCTCATTTTTTGATTCTAAACAAAAAGGAGACTTTAATCAAAGAATTTTAGATCAACAGAGAATTGAAACATTCTTAACTACACAGAGTATAATAACAATATTTTCTGTTGCTAATTTTTTCATATTCTTAGGGGTCTTGTTTTATTATAGTAAAGTAATCGTACTATCATATTTACTACTGACCATTTTTGCAGTAATTTGGTCTTTACTATTTATCAGAAAACTCAAAACTCTTGATTACAATAAATTTCAATTGCGATCTGAGAATCAAGATACAATATATGAATTTGTAAATGGTATTGAAGAAATTAAATTGAATAATCTGGAAGAGTACAAAAGGACACTTTGGGAAAAAGTCCAATTAAAACTTTTTGGAGCAAATATAAGAGTGTTAAAAACAATTCAATTTCAAACAGTTGGTTTTGATCTCATCAATCAGTTAAAAAATATTTTTGTAACCTTTCTTTCTGCACGTGAAGTAATTAATGGAAATTTAAGTTTAGGAGCAATGTTAAGTATAGCATTTATTATTGGGTTAATGAATGCTCCTATAAGCCAATTGGTAACATTTCTGAGAGGATACCAAGAGGCAAAACTTAGTTTAGACAGATTGAATGAAGTTCAAAATATATCTGACGAGAGTGAAGGTGGAGGAGTACAAAAAGGATTGGTTCAAGATTTGTTAAAAAATGATATTGATATAACTAATCTCTCCTTTCAATATGGAAGCCCTACGTCAAAAAAAGTATTGGCAGGACTATCATTTACTATTCCTCAAGGAAAAGTCACCGCTATTGTTGGTGGTAGTGGTAGTGGAAAAACAACATTATTGAAACTACTATTGAAATTCTATCAACCTACTGAAGGTGAAATTTCGTTTGGAGGCGCTTCCTTGGTTACTTTAGATCCAAATGAATGGAGGGCTCAGTGCGGTGTAGTACTTCAGGAGGGTTATATCTTTTCCGACACAATTGAGCAAAATATTATTTGTGGTGACAGAAGCACTAATTTAGAAAAACTTCAAAAAGCTGTAAGCTTAGCTAATATTAATACTTTTATTGAAGAATTACCATTAGGTTTTAATACGAAAATTGGTGCCACTGGCAACGGCATGTCTGGTGGACAAAAACAACGACTTTTAATAGCTAGAGCAATCTACAAAAATCCTCACTTTATTTTCCTGGATGAAGCAACATCATCATTAGACGCAGAAAACGAAAAAATTATCCATGATAATTTACAATCATTTTTTGTTGGAAAAACAGTAGTTGTTGTAGCTCATCGACTATCAACTGTGAAAAATGCCGACCAGATAGTTGTATTAAAGGACGGGGTTATTGCAGAAATTGGGACTCATAGAGAATTAATTGCTACAAAAAACGTGTATTACAACTTAATAAAGGATCAGCTGGAATTAGGTACTTAAATATTGAATCTGTTCAATGTTAGACTAACATATAGATTATGTGTAACAATTTAAAACTAACGCAATGAAATTTTTTTTTACAATTTTAATTATTTCAACAATGATAATCAATGCTCATTCACAATCTAAAACTCATAGTGAGACAACAAGAACATACTCTAAAATTTCTGAGAAAAAGGAAGAGGTTATAAAAAATAAAATACTTTACAAAAAATCAATAATAGAAGTTGAATATAATGGAAATGCGGATAATATGTATGACTATTCGATGAATTCCCCATCCGGGAATGAGTTAGAGATTAATATTATTGATGACTCTAACAAAATTAACTTTGTTATTATTGAAAACGATAACCATTTGTCAAATAATGGTGACAATGCACTTAGGGTATGGAAAGGCATTTATAAAAACAATATTATTATTAGAGTGAACACTAAAGAAAAAGACAAAAAATATAGTTTTTCTTTAGTGATAATGGAAAAAGTGAGGGATAAATAGTTCGAGGAACACATCATGAACTAGTATCTTTAAAAAATGAGTACTTCAATCTTGTCAAAAATCAATTGGAGTTGGGTTCGTAACTCTCTCAATCAGTTTTTAAGATATCACATTATTTCTCTGATTGAAGAAATTGGCTTATATTTCAAGATTAATATTTCTTAAATTATTTTATTATGGAATTAGACTACTCCAAAGCCAGTTTTAAAGATTTTGAAAACATCCCCAATTTTGATGTTGATCAACGAGCAAAAGCCCACGAAGGATACCTGAATTATTTACGGGAAAACGAATTTATGAATTATCGGTTGTTGGCAACTTCAGGATGTGGCCCCACCATAAACCTTGAAGAAGATGGATATATCAAAAAAGGGGAATATATCAGTTTTGTTTGTAATGACTATCTCGGTTTTACGCAACATCCCGAAATTAAAAAAGCTGTCATTGCCGGAATAGAAAAATATGGCACAGGTGCCGGAGCTTCTCCGCTCATCGGAGGTTATTTTGATTATCACCAAGAGCTTGAAGACAAGATCTCCTCTTTTTTTAAACGTCCCAAGGGTTCTTCAATTGTCTATACCACCGGGTATACCGCTAATAGTGCTTCCCTGCTTTGCTTACTTAAAAAAGAAGATATAGCCATTGTGGACATGGCCGTTCATGCCAGTGTTTATGAAGGCATAATGGGCACAACCGTCAAACGTTTTTTACACAACAATGTGGAGGCCCTTGAGCGTATTCTGAAAATGTCAAAAGATAATTATCGTACCAAAATGGTAATTATCGATGGGGTATATTCTCAAGACGGCGATATAGCCAAATTGAAAGAGATCCTGGAAGTTACCCACAAATATGGTGCGCTTTTGTTAGTGGATGATGCCCACGGAATCGGGGTGATAGGTGAAACCGGAAGAGGCGCTATGGAATATTTTGATGTGCTGAATGAAGTGGATATTATTACCGGTACTTTCAGTAAAACATTTGCCAATGTTGGGGGCTATTTAGTGGCCAATAATCCGGATATCATTACTTATCTTCAATTTCAATCAAGACAATACGCATTTTCTGCGGCCGCTACTCCGGCCATTGTGGGAGTAGGTCGAGCAATCGATCTGATAGATGAAGAACCGCATTGGCAAAAACAACTCTGGGAAAACATACAATATTATAAAAAAGGTTTATTGGAAATCGGATTGGATATTGGTACTTCAGAATCTGCAATCATACCTGTAAAAATAGGAGATGTTTATAAAAATAGTCTGGCCGGCAAGCTTTTACTTGAAAATGGAATATACACCAATCCCATAATGTACCCAGCTGTTTCTTTAAAAGATTCCCGAATTAGAATGAGCCTAATGGCAACCCACACAAAGGAACACTTAGACAAAGCCTTAAATGTTTTTGATTATATCAATAAAAAATTGCAACTTGTAAAAAATAAACAATTATAAACAACAATGAAAAAAGACGGCGAAAGTGCTGAGAAAAGCAAACCTAAAAGCAAACCCAGAAAACGTTCTTCCGGTCCGATCCGGGATAAGTCCCGTACAAAAGCCAGAATGATTGCTGCCGTTGGAGAGGTTATACAAAAGAAAGGTTATCCCGGACTTACAGCGCCCAATGTAGCAAGAGCAGCCGGAATTGACAAAAAATTGGTATGGACCTATTTCGGAGGAATTGATAATCTTATAGAAGAATATATTAAACAAAAAGATTTTTGGAGGATCGCTGATAAGGGATCCATATCGGAACTTCTTGAAAATCCTGAAGAGATTGGAGAAGAACAAATCAATGAACTCCTTCAAGATCATTTAAGAGTAACCCTTGGAGATAAAGCCTTACAGAAAATTATTCACTGGGAGTTAGGTGAAAATAAAAAGATATTGAGAAAGATAGCTGATAAAAGAGAAGAAATAGGTGAAAAGCTTTTTTCCGTTATCATGCCCAATTTTGAAAATGCCCCGGTAGATTTACGTGCACGGTTAGCATTGATGATAGGTGGTATTTATTACTTATCATTACACGCAAAAGCAAATGGAAGCACGTTTTGCGGAATTGACATCAATGAAACAGAAGGGAAAGAACGGATTGAAAACGAAATCCAAAACATGATTTTCGAGGCATACGAAAAAGCCCAAACCCAAAAGTAATCTTATTTGACTTTATTAATTCGAATATTTCGAAGTGATTCCAATAAACCTAAGCCTTATATTGTTCGAATAGAAGAAACAATATAAGGCTTGACTTATAACAAAAGTGTAAAACCATTACAAATAACCATTAGCTACCAACCATTCCGTAATTCGTTTTAAAGTCAAGGCATTCGGATCTATAGCGGAAAGACTGACTTTTACTTCTTCCTTCTGTGGAATGGATATTACCCGACGGATATTGTCCTTAGCAGTGAACAGATCAAAATTCTGGGCATTATTGCCTCCGGTGAAAAATATCTTTGCAACCATAATTCCCGAGGGAATAAAAAATTCATATCCGGCCTGATCCTGTATTTGTCCGAGGGAAGTGAAAAAGCCTATTTCTTTTCTATCTTGCATAATTGTTCCTCCTTCTTTCAGTTCTATGGGCCATCGCCGATTACGTTCAACCAACATATAGTTGACCGTAGTTCTCGGGGTGACTCCCTTTGTTGCAATAAATTCGTTTACCTTTTGCGCGTTTAGGCTATTGCCTTCCACAATCCCACTGCCCCCGATCAATTTCGCAAAACCTTTTTCCTGACTTAATGTTCCCAACTTGAAAACCCCGACCTGATCGGTAGGAAGGAAAGTAAAACGATAATACATCGTTGTATTGTCAAACCTGTCACTTTCATATTCCGTGCTCAATACTGCAACGATGAGTTTTTCTCCCTCCATGGAATATAAATTAAAATTTTTGGTCAATCCAAAATTTTCTTTTTGGACTTCTACTTTACCGATATCGCGACCATCTACATTGATGATGTTTTTCTTATATTTTACTTTTTGTGCCGAAATACTTTGAACAGAAAAAGTTAAGAGGAGCAGTATAAAGATATTTTTCATGATGGTTTTCATATTATAAGGAGGCGCATAATTACCTCAAATCATTGAAATAAAAAAATAGTTAAGCAAATTTCCATTGATGAAAATCAGATGTTTTTTGGTCTTCTCTCTGAATTCCATTCCAGCTATAATTGCTGGTTAATTGATTGAGCTTGAAAAAGCTCTTGTTATTACTTTAATTATATTTACTATGCCGAAGGCACCGTCAATATTCTTTCATCCGTTCCGGACATCCCAGCTGTATTTTCAGTAATTACCTTGAAATGATGATAAACAGGATTTCCCTCATCATCTTCAATAATCAGCTGACTGCTTCCCCATTCAGTTGAAGATAAGGGCACGACTATGGTTTCTTCATTGGATTGTATCGAATAAATTTTCTCCCAATTACCATTTTTATTCATCTTAAAAAGAATGTACTTTCCTTTATATGCTTGCTTGGACCATTTTAATAGTACATTTTCCAAAGCAGGTGGATTGGCATTACTCGCCGTATAAACCATTTCAGGATTGGAAGGCTGTACGTTTTCTGTGATTGTCGTTATCATGATTTTGGATGGCTCCGAAGGCGCAAACTCTGATACAATGGTAAACTCATTGTTAGAATCATCATCATCATAATCAAAATTGGGCTCGGCATATTCGACTTTGGCTTCCACGGTTACTCGATAATACAACGGGTCTCCAAACGGAATTTCATCTAAATCCGTAAAATCGTCGGTTATCCTCCAAATGGCATCTTCAAGTGAACCCTCATTCTCCAAATCCATACTTTTTACCAATGCCATCGAACGGGTGGACATTGCATCCCCCATGTTAAGGGCCCTATAAAGTTTTATTCTTTGGATATTGTGAATCGGTTCATAAGAATTAATCTCAATCTGTATGGAAGGTACAATTCCCAATATGGAATTTTCCAAAACAGGAATAACACTTTTTATGGCAGGGGTCTTGACAGCATACGAGTTTACCAATCTGATCGGACCGATGGCTTCACTCCAATTTCCTTGTTTCATTTGTGCATTGATTTCCCTCACGGCATAAAAATAAACACTCGTGGAAACTCCATCTAACGTAAAATCGGTAAAAAGGGTTTTATGATGGGAAGTAAATTTCTTCATCATAGGGGCAATATCAAACTGCTCATCATTAGGTTTTAGAAGAACCCCATCTCTATCACGGATACATTGGTTTTTGGGCAAAGGCATATAATCTCCACTATTGATATACTGGTAGATCATGGGCATTTCCGTAAGCGGAACATAGCTATTGAAAACGGTTTGTTTTACAAAGTCATAGAACGTTAATTTTTCATTGCGACCTGATACTTTCGGAATAACCTCATCTCCCATATTTGATATTTCCCCGGGAGAAATATGCTGAACATCATCCCCAAAACGCTCGTTATGTTGATCAATAAAGAAATTGATGTTTTCAAAAAAACTTGGGTTATTTGGAAGGGGAAAACGGTACCCGTTATGTATCGGAAATAAATTGTTTTCTATTTTGGCATTGGCCAAATCCAGTAAACGGTCATTCGCAAAATCATCATCGTTATTCTGACGAATATCTTCTACAGAGTCAGGAACTGTCTCTTCTCCATAAGGAGTTTGTTTATATAATGAGGTCAGTAAAATATCATCATTGGTTCTTCCAACGGATACACTATAAGGTTCGTGAGTGTATTCAGTCGTAAAAGTATAGGTTGCACGTCCAAAATAATCGGGTCGTGTAGCATATAAAGCTCCTTTGGGCTGTTTTGGGGTTTTCGGATCCTCCATCTTTCTTGCGAACATCATGGTTGGCGCAGAAATCCTCGAAATGTAATGGTTGTTACCACTTATCCTACTTCTTAAACCAAAGACACTATACTTTTCAAGCACACCCGGTTCTTGTGGAAGAATGTGGTTTTCAGTTAATCGATAAGGTGCGTTATGATAAAGATATACTCGATAGCCAGGATAAAAATTCACCCAAACATTGTTTCGGGAGTTGGTGCTTTGCAAAGGATCTGTTTCAAAATTTTCATCCAAAGCATATAAAATCAAATTACCATTTTCTTGATGGAAACGGAGGACTTTTAAAGTTTTACGTTCTCCTCCCGTATGGTTTTGATAAGGAATGCGAATAGACCCCTTATACCATTGCACACTGGCATTTCCGGAATTTGCCGAATATTGCGGATGGTTTCCCAAAGAATAGCTCGGAAAGGTAATTTCATAAAGACCCGAAAAGGAAGGATTGAATTCATCTGTATATTTTTTTACAGAAGCATTTGTTCGAACTATACCTCGAAATTTACGCAAGAAAGTGTTCCGCGTAACTTGATTACCTTCTCCCGAATCGATCGTAACCTCTTCATGGTGGATAGGCCAATTATTCCCTATTTTCACTTTTAAGGCTAATGGATTTAGACTTCCCCAGCTACTGGTGTTCAGCATATTTCTGGTGAACATAAAGGAAGCTCCTTCAGTTGGCGAGATAAAGTCAGCCGGATCAAATGGAATCTCATGAGTTTCTCCAAAAGCATTGCCCACCTGTTTTTTTAATACGTGGAAAATAGGAAGCAGAGGGCTGGTTGATGGGATTTCGATATGATGTATGATAAATTGTTCTGTTCCCACTTGCAAGATCCCTCCGATATAATCCGGTATATCCGAGGAGGCAATGGTGGGATAGAGAGGATCGCTTGCTGTTGGCAAAGACATAGGTTCAGAGTGAATAATGGAAATGATCGGATTGTTAGGATCATCTAAAACATTTCCTATTGTTCCAAAAATCTGCTCGGGTACGTCCGGACTGAAAAAAACTTCAATCTCATTAGCAAAGATTTCTTCATTATCCGGTAAGGGATAAAAATCGGGCAGATCCACTCCGTCAACCGCCTTGTGATAGGTGATCATATCTTGGGCAGCATCATATTCGAATAATAGGCGAATGAATGTTTTATCGGCATTAGAAATCGTGCTTAACATTTCCTGCTCTTTTGAAGAAGTTAAAAATAACGGAGATTCTTCTTGAATGAGCAAGGCATTGATGGCGGAAGGAGCCAATAAATTATTTGAAGCAACAATTTTTGTTTCCAAATCCCAGGTTATGGTTGACGATCGACCTCTTCCAAACCAATTGACCCCATAGGAACCATAAGTATGTTTACCGGACCTGGTTTCTCTATGAATAAAAGCAGGCTGTCCTACTTCAGGAATACCAATTGCAATCGTTTCGCTTTTTGAAATTCCTCCCGATGCACTCACATTCCTATATCTGGGATCATTGGCCAATTCCGGTTTCAGCCATTCTGTATCCGCTGTTCTCTTATATTCAATTCCCACATACACGGGATAAGTGAATTTTGACATGTCAAATGATTCTTGGGAGAAATAGAAAGGACTGTCGGCCGGTTCGTCAGGTTTGAGATCTTTGATAAATAGACTCACATACCTTGTTTTCCCGTCGTGTGCATATCCGTCTTCGTCTGTAATAGGGGTATTCCCCTCAACTTCAATCTCGGAATTCATGATTCCTGGTTGTGGTTCCTTTAAATCTATAGGGAGGGACAATCTTTCGTCATCTAATGAAGTAGGCAGAGATAAGAAAACATGATTCTTTTGACTCTCTTCATTTCCGTTCTCACCAATGGTGAAATATTCGGCAGCATAGATGAATTGATTTCCCTCATAAACCAAATTCTCCAAATCAAGCAATCCCATACCTAACATTCGGGCAATATGATAATCCAGTGCAGCCATTTGTAAAACCATTAAATGGGAAATCTCCAGCCCATTGTCCAGATGGGGATCATCATTTAAATAATAGGTCTCATTGGCCAGTGGGTTTGACGGATCATTGCTCAAATCTAAATAGCGTTCTACGGAATCTTTAATTCGTTCCCGCGGATCTTCTAAATCACCATTCCATTTGATCAAATAATTTTCAATATTGACATACTCCTCATCATTATAACGCAGCCATTTTCCATGTATAGGATGTGCTCCAGGATCGGGATTTAATCTTTTATGAACCTCTTCATCTCGGATAGATAGACTGTATTCTCCTAAGTCTTGCCAAGATTCCATTTTATTGGCCGTTTGGATAAAATCAATATAAAACTGAAATTGAATGTCAGACACCACACCATTTATAGGCACAAAACGGATACTTCGTCCATTTTCGGAAAAGATCACTTTTTCCAATTCTGCTTCATCCAGGTCTTTTCGAAAAGTTACGTTTTTAGGAAGATTTAATTGTTCAGTCTCTACCGAACATATTTCAGTTTTGATAAATGCGTTAACTCCTGTTGCTACATTGGGCAAAAGGTGTAATTGTGTTCCAAAAAACAAATGGTTGCGCGATTCTACCTCAATAAGGTTTTCACCATAAGAATTTAAAAACTCCATCGGTTCATTTAACGGGTTGATGGTTGCTCTTACCTGATCGTACCGGGAAATATTTCGAAAATAAACAAGGATATCCTTGTCATTAATTTTGTACAACCATAACCTTTCATTATCCACAATGGCTCGGGGAGCATTTCGAAAGGAAAATCGAGCTATGATGGGCTGATAAGGCGTTCTGTATATCCGAACATAATCATCCGGTTTATTGTTTCCTTGAGGGCTTCCCTGATAAAAATCTCCTTTTGGTAAATGGTTCTGCAGATTGTTTTTAAGCGTCCAACGCAAGTGGATTCCTGCAGTACTATCACTTCCTTTTGATCCGGCTGCTTGAAGATACAAATCCGCTGATTGTAAATAAGTGTTGGAGTCGATGATGATGTGATTATCTTTCATATCTTCAATTTAATTTATTTTAACAGTAATGGTTTGAGAATCAGCATTAATATACTCATTTCCATCCCAGGTTTTGTAAATGAACTGGAACTTAATATTAACTGCCTGAATGGATTTTGCATTGTTCATTACCAATGCCTGCGAATAATCTTTTGAAAACAGCCAAAAATATTCGTCATCAATTGCGTTTGAATTACTCTTCAATATTTCGATCATTCCCGGACTTTCGTCTTGGCGTATTACTTCATCCATAGGGATTCTCGGATGGTTAAAAGGTTCAGGACTACGAATCAGGACTCCAACAACTTTTGAAGTCGATAGGTCTATAATTTTAGTGAATTCTGTGGTAACTGCCTTTTCCAATGGTGGAAGAGCAAAAAGTCCCTCCACTATTCTATCAAAGGGATCCAGAAATTGCTGGGTGATTTTTTCGGATAATGAATTGGATTCCTTTTTCAAAATATCCAAAGCAGCCTGAATATGATCTTCCTCTAAAGCTTTTTCCAAAACATAGACTGCGGGTTTTGTTTGGGGTGTGCCATCTTCCCCGTCATATTCGATTATGCAACTTTCAATCTGCTCCTTAAAATTCCGATATCTCGAGGTTTGGAAAATGAATTTATGCACTTCTCTGGCAAAGTCCACTTTCATATCTTCATCAATATCCGAGATATCAAAATCCTGATCCCCCCAATAAAAGTTGAGAACCTGGGCAGTGTACAATTTTTGGGGTTTTAAACGTTTGGGGGTTACCTTTCTGAAAAAAGATTTTGGTTTTATAGTATCTATAATCCCTGTACAGTTTTCATCATTCAACAAATCAAACCATTTCTGCAATTCGGGCGGAATCTGAGGGTGCTCATCTTCTTCCCATTTTTCAATGGTCTGGGGAATTGCGAGTGTTGAGCTCATAATATTTTCTTCGTCCGTGTCCAGTCGTGGTGGGTTTACTATTTCGACATCTTCCAAAGGATCTTTGATAATAATTTTCATGGTACCGCCGAGTTTCGGAAACTTAAGGGTATTTCCATCCATAACCGCTTCCCAACCCTCGAGAAGTTTAATGGCATATCTCGAAGTAAAATAAAGACTTATTTCCGTAGTGCTATCATCATAAAAAAGTGGCTTGGCACTGATCAGATTTCCGTCGGCATTTGGATAGGAACGGTCATAATCGATATAAGCTCGCAAAGATGTATGCGGATATTGATCGATCTCTTCCATAGGTAATGTACCATAAGGTGAGTGTGCATCCAGATGAAAAAATCCAACGGGACCGGCCGTATGAAATCCATAAGCGTATTCAAAAACCCCTTCGCCCTGACCGTTATCGACTTCATCACGCAACTTGAAACGCACAAAATAACTGGTATCAGGTCGCCAAACAGGCTGAATATATTTATTGATTCCATCAACTGCTGCTTGTGTGTCCTGTGATATGGCTTCCTGCCCCGGAATCTCAATATTATATTGATAGTCCTCAACGGTTAACCAACTTATTTCATGAAAAAGGGTAAAACATTTCTCTTCTTTTTGACAATTCCCCAAATCAAAGATGATGGCGATCATTTGCTCGCAAGCTTCTATATACTCTTGTTCATGCTCCATGAAAGCTCTCCTTCCTCCATTTACAATTGTTCGTATAATATTGATTTGATACGCCAAGATGGTATTCAAATATTCAAACTGTGGATTTTGATCAATAAACTCAAAATAAGCTTCCAGTAAAGGAGATCTGCTTATGGGCGGTTTATCCAGAAATTCGCCAAAATTCTGAAACGAAAGCGATTCGCTTAAATCACATAAAACCTGGTTGCGGCAGTCCCGTTTTATCCGGACTATTCCAATAAGTTGTTTGGTTTTGGTTTTTACCGGCTCGAATAATCTCAATACTTCAACGGCCTGATCGTAATCGAGTTTAGGATTTTGTTTAAGATAATTTTGCAGGGCTGCCAAAGCCTCTTCAAGTAGAGCAAGATTGACAAGATAAGCAGAATCTTTTAAAGTGTTTTTCTTAAATACTTCTTTTAACTTCTCATAGTTTTGTTGGTTTCGCTGTATAAAGTTAGCATATATAATAACCTCTTCTCTTTCATCGGGTTTTTTGCCCGGATTGTATTCAAAGGGCGGTTCAAAATCATTGTTATAACTCTGGATAAGGGTAGGGAAAATCTCACAGGCCCGCTCATCTTTAGGTTCTGTAATTCCCAAACAACCTTTTGTCTTTGCATTTGCCAATGCTCTTTTCAGTTCTTCATATTTTTTAGGGTCTTTGGGTAGAACTTCTCTGATCGCTCCTCCCTGTTCCCATGCCATTTGGTAACCTTCCTCCATTAAAACAGCCATTTGATCGAGAATGGGCTGAATCAAGTCCATATCATTATCATCGGGGGTAATGATGATTTTTGTGACTCCATCTATCGGAGCGAACTCTTTATAAATGGGAGATTGGAGTTCTTCACGCGTTAAATAATCAAGTGCTATAGATTCGTATTGTACAAATGAGGCAGTATCGTCAATAAGAGGCTTAAAATATTCGATATGAACGCCCGAGCTATAGGTACTTAATTTTAATTCAATTTCAGCAGAAGGTTCGGGAAGCATCATAATCAACGAAGTGTGATTGGGAAACTGCAAAGATTGATCGAACCCGAAAACATTGTATTCATCCGTAACTTCACCAAAATCCCCCGTCAGGGTTGTAGAATTGTCGGGATTTACGATAAGCTCTGTTTCTCCATCGATTTGAAAAGCGATGCCTTTGCTATGGAAATAATTATGGTCGGAAGCATAATATTTCGTGTATAAAAGCTTTGCCAAAAAATCTGAAATCGAATGCTTAATCGTTTCTCCTTCACAAAATAAGGTGGAAGGATTGAGCCCATATAATTCAGGAATAAACCAACCGGGTTCTCCCAATTCAGTATAAGAAAACGGAGTGGTCGCCATCAAACGAACCGCATTGTATTGCTGGTCTTTTTTTTGCCAATGTCCTACGGGCAGCTCATCCAATCCCGACTCGGTATCATTCGGATATAAAGCTACATAAGGGTGGTAGGGCTGCCATCCCATGGTTTGGCTATAAGCCATAATCTCAAGATGCTCTATGCTGTAGCGGTGTTTCACCTGTCTCAATTCCAGACCTTTCATAACTTTCTTGGGCGGAACAAGATCGGTGTATTGATCGGGCGGATTGCTTATCCCTCCAAGTGGCGATCCGGTAGCATGATTGGGTACCAATCCCTTGGTGGTTTTTAAATCGATGTAGGTATCCAAGGGCACTACCTTTGTGCGGATCTTATCTAAATCGGGATCAATACTTCCGTTGGAAAGCTTTAGATTGGCAAGTTCAAAAGATTCTCCGGTCAACATGCTGATCCCCTTGACCAAGCCATCTTCCTGCGTTGACAACTCGGTAAAAGGATTGACCGGACTTCGATCCACCTGCTTGTTGAACTCCCATTTGAGTTCTACCTTTGTGCTAAATTTGATCTTAAAGAATAATACTTTTATTTTGAACTTGACTTTAAAGGCACCATAGATCAAAAAGGGTTTGGGCGATTCTACAGCAAGTAAAATACTGACCGAGGCATAGATTCTAAAGACCTTGACGTTGATGTCGATGGCCAGTCCGGCTTCAAAATATCCACCGATCTGCGGACGTTCAAAGCTGATTCTTCCCCCCAATTCCAAATAGGCGAGTACCATAATGGAAACGGGGCCGTATTTTCGATCAAATCTGAATTCGCCCCGCGCTCCGGCCTCAATGCCGCTGCCCGACATCATTAAAAAGGCCTTCAACGAAAAAATATCCTTTAAAAGTTTTGCGGATATAGGGTTTTCGCGTGTTCCGAAATTGATATACCAAGCAGGCGGATTGTTAAAGAAGAATCCCAGTTGTACTTCGGCATAAATTTTTATGATATCGCCCGAACTTTCCGGGAATTTATAATCCGCTCCAAATCCGAATTCCAAAGAATCATCGCCAAAAATGAAAAAGGCAAAAAATGGCGGATCGTCTGCAAAGGTTGCTCGTTTGGAGAGCAATTTCATTCGGGCATCGACCATAACCATCGAGGGAAGCGACAAAAGAAGCATGGCATTTGCCGAAATAATGTTTCCTGCTGCCATCGTATCGCCGATGATTCCTCCGACACCCAGGGAAAACGGAAAACTGTAGCTTTCGGTTTGCTCCGGACCACTGAATTTCTCTATACCAACACCTTTGATTGGGGCTGAATAATATTCATACCAAGTGTTTTCAGAAGTCATGTCGATGGCTTCTTTTTCTGCTACATAACGATAGCCCAAAAGTCCTTTGAACCCGTATATCGAAACCGGCCCCAGCGGAATTGGATTGGGCAATTCGATTCCTGCATCCAAAAGGAACGCCGGATATTTTGGAGACAAACGCATCTCAACATTGCCCGCTACACGCGGGTTTTTAACCTTTAAGCCAACACCGCCCGCAAATTCGGATGATTCTCCGGGTTCGGGGATGGACAGCCAACCGTTGATCATGACACTTGGATCATTGGAGTTGGCAGGAATGACCATATCTACGTGGATGGTCTGGATATGAAGATAGGAATCGCTCGGACCATCATCGACCGTATAATAGAATTTCACTCCATCTCCGCGGGCATCGATGCCCGCCATACCAAGGCTGACACCGGCATCAAAGCCGAAGTAATTGTATTTTCGGATTTGCCCCTCTTTTTCACGTTCGTGCGAACCAAAGTGGATGGCACTTACGGAAAGCTCCACCGGACCTATTTTAAGTTTTAGGGTTTTAGGCAATACAAGGCTTCCGCCATCTACTTTGAAGTCAATACGTCCGTTGCTGTATATTCGAATAGCCGCACCAATCGTAATTCCCTGACCTTCTAATAAACCGGCAAGCAAGCCCTTAAATTCTATGTCCGCTGCTGCTCCAATATAGAAATCATCCTCTTCACGACCGAGTTCTATGGACTTCAAATGCAGCTTGAAAATATTTCCAAATTCAATAGTTGGATACGGTGGAGTGGTAGAAGCTGTCAATTTAAAATCACCGTTGGCTTCTAAGTGGCCGACTACCTCGATTTCGGCATCGTCTCCATTTGGTTTTGTAAACTTGGGGATCATTAATTTTGCTCGGATGTTGGAAGAGGTGATATCGTTTTGCTTAAAGGTGATATCAAAATAATTAAACCCAAGTTCCCAATTGCCTATGTTTACATTGAGATATTGGTCTCCTGTAGTCGGATCTCCACCCACGGTCTCCAATGCAACTGTGCCCGAAACACCCCCGGTGCCGATCAATAGGTTTCTACCCACCACTTGGAGTGTCGTGTTATCCACATTGTTGAACCAATTTTTGGGGAGGGTGATGGCTGCTTTTGACGCATAAACTCCCATGAAATTTTCCGGTCTGTTATCTATATTCGCCTCTGGAATATTTGAGTCTCTGCTTAAATCAATTTTTAACCCAGCAAATTCTACGATCAAACCAGTGGTACCTATCATTGATCTATTTAACTCTACCGAACTGGTTTTTTCAAATTTAAATCCTCCTATAGATGAATATTCAAGCGTAGCAACATTAAATTTTAAGACACTATAATAACCTTCTGGAAGAGGATCATCTATATCAACGTTTGGAATGGGAGGTAAATTATTTGTGTAAACGGGAATTAACCATTTTCTTGGAAACTGTAATCCAGCACTAAGTTCATCTATAGATATTCTAAAATTGAGCTTAATTACTTCATTTATGGTTTCTCCAATTTTGCTGAACATATTGCGAAAGAGAATCTTCAAATTTTCTAATCCATCTCCAATATCTATATTCATTTGGAATATGACCTCCAAAATATTTATGTCAAGCTGTTCTATTTGATGAGCTAACTCATCTATTTGTTGATCGTAGGTTAATGTATCATCTAAATCAGTTGATATATTTTGATTATATTGAGTATTAAAATCATTTATGAAATCAACTATAAATTCGCTGTTAGTATAAAAGCCACTAATTGCTTCCCTAAGCAATATTTCAGGTGTGATCTTGGAAAGATCAAATAAAATATGAAGAATTGATCGAACCGAATTATCGAAACTCTCTAAAGAGAAATTTTTAATATAACGAATTATCAGCCAGGAATAATCAAATTTGACCGGTATTTGGGTTGTTCCTTGAATGGAAGGATTAAGGACTAAATTAAAATCATCTCCTATAGGAAGATTTATCCCTATGGAATTATATGTTGTCAGTGTGAGACTATAAAAGCCATAATGCCCTTCAAACCCTTTACTAACAATAAGGTTCGTAACATATATATCATCAAAAACCGATTGAAGAGCATCTTTTAGAGCCTCGATTTCGTTGGGAATACTATCTAAAGGAAGTAATTGACCTAAAGTTGGATGTATGATACCTGCCATAATATTAACTTTTTAATTATCTCTCTTAATCTTCAAAATATTCTATCCTGCGTTTATAAATCACTGCAGGACGACTCTCGTCATTATTTGTATAGAGGTCACATTTGAGCCAGTTGTTATGGCTGTCAAATTCTTTATACTCATAACGGCGTTTACTGAGCAACTCTCCTTTGCTATTGTACGTCCAACCCTTAGTAAAATCTGCATTTTCGTCAAATTCGACAACAAATTTCCAGCCATCTTCATGAAACATGCTACCCGCTACATAAGCATCTATTTCCCGCTTCTTTACCCACCCTTCAGGATGATAGGTATATTTTATTTTCTTTAACGGACTTTTATTAACATAAAGTGAAACTTCCGTCATCCTATCCTCGTCATCATACCGATATTCATAACGTGCAACCGATGTATTGTCAATATCAAATTCTTCTACATGAAAAGTATCAAATTGATCAGATGGAGTATTACCATCTTTATACCGGATTTCTTTTGATAAAATCTTATTGTTGTTATCATAATTAAAAACAGTTGTGGTCATTAATTCTCTTTCTTCGCCTTTATCGTATTTACCATTTCGATTTTTATCGAATAGTCTATAATACTTTTCTTCAAGTGGATACCCATCTTCATTATAGGTATAATGAAACTCAAGTACATATTCATAAAACCAATAATCATTTTTTAAAATCTGATTATCATTATATACTCTGTAATTGGAATAAATTGGATGAGGGTTTAGTATTGGGTATTCAAATTTTTTGTCAATATATCTTGCTGATTTTTCTTTTCCGTCCAAATAATCTACTTTTCTATATTTTAAAGTATCCTTTACTGTTAGAGTCAAGGTATCTACGTCAAATTTTAACGCAGACCGAACTGATCCACCCCATTCATTAAAAATTCTAAAATAAGGGGATTGAATATCATAATGTCTTAATCCTTCATAAGAGTTTTTTTTGTCACTTTCTTCATTGTTATATTTTATATAACCTCCCACTTCTTTCACTTTTCCTTTTAAACCATAGCTCCCTGATACAACTGACTCTAATAAAGGATATTTTTTTTCATTAGGATGTTCTTTCACCCCCTTTACCTCTTTCACTTCTTGCAATTTGGCACAGGAGACAAGAAGAAGGATTAATGAAAAGAGGAATATTTTTTCTTTTGTAATCATCATTGCTTTTAATTCGTTTAGTTTTATGCTTTATCAAGAAATGATTTTCTTATTCCCGTTTTGCTGTAATTATCAACAGACAACATTTTTCCTATTTCTACAAAAGTTTTTTTATAAGGATCATCGTTGGTAAACCCAACAAGATTTCCTTCTTCCATAAACTTCATCTGAGCCATAAGCCCCCCAGCCCCTCCCAAAGCAATTCTCAAGGTGGCTCCAGCACCTGCTCTGATTTCTCCGGATGCTGCGATGCCCAATTTTGCTTCGAGAGCAAAATCAATATTTAATAATTGTGCGATATAGATTAATCCGCGATACATTTTTTGTGCATCCTTTTTACTAATCAGCTGGTCTTTTTCGTTATTATTTATATTATTTTGATTTTGACCGAACAAATAGGTTTTGCTTTCGGCGAGAAAAATATTAAAATATCTATAGACAAGTAGCATACTTTTAAAAACATTCTTGAGTTCTAAATTAGCTAAATAGGTATTATAAGTAAATTCGGGATTATCACTTCTAAAAAAATAATTTAATACTGTATATTTTTCCGTTTCTCTTAAGTGTTCTATAGAATTAGTAAGTTCATCTTCTATCTTTTTCTCAATTTGATCCACATCCATTTCAAATTCTTTCTTGTCTTCTGGAAGCTCAATTTTATCAGATATGTATATTTTCTTCATAAAATACTCGAGCAATTGTCTTGCCGCTTCACCTATTTTCAACTCTGCCTTAACATGAAAGCCGAGATATGCATCTACACCCAAGGGATTTGAATCAGAGTTGGCGCGTTTGAGAAACTCTCTCGTAACACCTGTTGCCAAACCTCCTCCTCGTTCCGAAAGGGTTCCATACGCAGAACCTACAAGTCCTAATTTCTGCGTGCTGTTGAAACCGAAGCCTGTTTTATATAAATAAGAATAACTATAAAATATATCCAGAAGTTCTCCGAGATTTGGAAAATTATAGGAACTTCCTGCATTTACAATTAGCTGTATAAGTTTACTGGCGTTTATGGTAAATTTTCCTTCCGTTCCCGGGGTGCAGATAATATCGGGCGCACCAGTAAACCTGGCCACAGAAACCAGAGTTGACCATTTACCTTGGTTATATCTTAATTCGGGAGAGTTTGGGTCTGTTACTAAAGTATCTGTATCTAATACGGTGTCTTGAAAAGTAATGTTCTTTGAGGATGTGTTACGTACATATTTATTAGTAACTGCAAACTCAATACCATTATCAAAATCCAAAAGGCTCAAAGGTCCAAGAGCTATGTTGCCAAGTATTTTCTGAATCAACCCTCCCAGTCCTCCAGCTGTCAAAGTACCTTGGAAATAATATGCATTTATAACCTCAGTTTCACTTGGCACCCTTCCGCTCTTTTCGGGCACCAGGGGCTTATTCTCGTATTTTGCCCTATATTCAAAAGAAGTACCTAAAACAACTTCCCCTGTTGCAGATCCCCCGACAAATGGAATTTTGTTGGTAATGCTATCAATGCTTAAAAAACTATTGGTTTTCGACTCTTGCATCTGAGCCAAATTTTGATCATTATTAACAACAGTGATATTGTTATTGATTTCTGGAGAGTTTCCATTAATAAAACCAGCTTGTGCAGCTACCCATACTGTCGATTGAAAATCCATATTAATTTTAGAACTGGTAAGATAGTTTTGTGGACTAACATTCGTTACGTTAAGGCTACCCAATATATCGGCTGTTGCTCGGGTTGCGTTGGTGAATGACAATAGAAAATTAATCAATCCAGATTCTTCTGGACGAATGGGAAATTCATATTCTATTCTCGTTGTGAGTACTAATTTGGCCTCTAAACCAGTTCCTGCCCTAAACCCTATACTTCTTTGTTTTTTACCTTTCCCTAATTTAAATCCAGCACTGTACCCAGCAGCTACATCAAGTCCTGCGCCTACACTGGTTTCTTGTTGCATCACAAATACAAGTTCATTTATGGAAGTCATTTTTCTCCAAAATATTATATTGCCAGCTACATCCGTAGCAATGGGATAGCCCCAAGTAACTCCAGCGTTTGACTCCAGATACATACCCATTCCACGAGGATAAAATTGCGCAAGAGAGGTTATAGCAAAATTGTACATCTTCTTATAAAACTCTAAAGTTTCATTATAAATTTCTACGAAAAGTCCTTTTGCAAAATCTGTGATTGTATTCCAAATAGATTTTTGCTGCATCTGTTGGATAATAGAATCCATAATTTCCTCAGAAACGTACTCATAAGAATTTTGATGCTCAACTAACATTTCATCATGTCTAAAATTTAATTGATAAAATAACCCATCAGCAAATTTTCTACTTGGGATCCATATATATTTGGTTGAATCTAACATAAAAGATGTAGGATTCCCTTGAGAATCAAAGACAATCTCTGTAGGGTTGGTCGGCTGTTCTGCCATAAATTTTAAAAACCTATAATAATTTGGAAAAACTGACTCCGGATCATTATCACTTAAAGTGTTATCGTAAATATTATAGTCATTTAAGCGTTCGTCATCATATCTATTGTACTGATTAGTACCAGTAGCGGCTTTAATACCATATTCTTTAACTCCTCCATCCTGATCTATTTCGATATTATAATAATAAAGTAAGTTTAAGTAAAACTTAAATCGTATATCATCAGGTCTGTCTTGAGGTTGTGATACAGTATGTTCTGGAAGCTGATAAATTAAATCATCTGTATAGGGGTCTACAATATCAACTGCTGAACCATAATAATTAGAAATTACAATGTCCGCTAATTTATCATTAGATCCAATTTTATATAAAGTAGCATCGTTTTCAGATAAAATTTGAGGCGCTCTACTGTTTATTACAGTAAGTAAATCGATATTATCATGAAAAGGATATCCATCAATACTTGATATTTTAGATTCATCAAAGGACACCACTGTATTAAACTCTAAACTACTTCCTCTTTGTAAATTTATATCAGAAACAGCTTTTGTCGGAAGAATAGCATAAAATAAACCCGTTTGATTATACTCTTTAACAACAGGCACAACTTGTAAAGGATCGTTTGAATAGTAGGCAACTATTAAGCCATCTACCTCAATTGCATAACTAAAAACATCATCTGTTTGCTTTTCCATAATTTCAACTTGTGTCTCTGGTCTCTCACCAATAAATTTAGAATTTTGTGATATAACAGTATTTCGATGTTTATCAAAATATGAATCAATTTCAATTAAGGTATTAGAATCAACAACTCCATTTACGGGCAAACCTGCAAAAGATTGAAAGTCCATGATAGCCTCAACCATCTGCGGGTCATAATCTCCAGTTCTATCAATAAAAACATTTCCTGGAATTAGATACTCTGTCTCAAAATATGCTATAGCCTCTAAAGCTCCTTTTATCCTTAGGACAGTATCATATGTTGAGGGAGTATTATTTGGAGAAAGGGATTTTCTATCTAATTCATTTCTTGAAAGCCCACTAAGATATAGATCCGAATTTAATAAAGATGACTTTAATGCTGAAGATACCGGTTCTATTGGAATGTTTTGAGCAAGAATAGGAATACTATCAATCGCTTTTTTTGATATATACGTAGGCATACTTTTTTGTTTTTAATTTAAAATTACACTATGCATAATAATCTCTTCATCGTTTATTTTAATATCTTCAGGATATTCGACCATATTTATATAAACAATATTTTCTTGTTCAATAATCTCCACTTTGGGTATCGCAAGCGTTACTGAATTCTGAATAAAACTGAAACGAGGATAATCATATTTGATGATTCTTTTACTTCTTAAGAATAAGGGATGGTCAAAAATATAATGCTCCTGAGCTGGTGAAGGTATAGAATTAGCAGCATTCAAAAGTGCAATGTACTCAGAATGAGACAATGTTATAACTTCAAAATTGTCGAAGAATAAATCTTTTTTTTCTTTATTACCTGCTTTAACATATCGGAGGAACTTTTTTTGGTTAAGTTCATTATTTACATCGTCGAACACATATTTTTTTAATTCATAATCCTTAACTCCTTTATTTTTTAACTTTGTCATGTAATATAAAAAACCAACAGACTGATCTATATGTGATTCATAGTCAAACTCTTCCGGATCAAAATAAAACTTGTATTTTCCCGAGCTTAAATATTGTTCTGGAAAATTACCGTTTTGCTCCGCATAACCATTATCAGCAGTATCTTTATAGAAAACAAAAAAAGAAATGTGATGTTTGTCTACTACAATACCTGCTTGAGAAGTGAATATTCTGTTCTTTCCATTATCAATTAATAATGGTGAGTTTACGGATGAGTAGGTTCGAACTCTTATTTCTCCTTCGGATATATCATCAAGCCCTTGAAATGGAATCATTTTTAATGAAAAAAAGGACTCCCAAATAGGGGATAAAACATCTTCAGGATTAGTGTTTTCCACCACATCATACTTAAGTAAAAAATAATTACATCCCAATTTGTTATTCGAAAACTTCCAGTTTTTTAATTGAACATCCTCTGAATAGTTGATTAGTACATTCCCGCTTTTGTCGACTGTCTTCAATTTTATATAATATTCATTTGTAGTATTCCCTGTATCTGAAGCAATTCTCCCACTATAAGAGCTTAAAATAGAGGTTTTCAGATGATCAGTCGATCGTATTGGAATTTTAAGATAAAACTTTTGCTCCTCCGAAGTATAATTTAAATTGTTCAATTTCAAAATTGGCCAAGAATTGTAATAATTATAATCCACAAATATCGGATTATCATTTGTCGATTCTTTTAAACCTATTTTTAGAACATCACTTGTCTCAAAAAAGTGATTAAACGAAAACCCTCGTTTATCCCTAATATCAATATATATAGAATTCTTATTGGCGAAAAAACTCAAAAAATTTGGATCATCTGTTCCTTTGATTTTAATTCCTTGATTTATGCAAGATCCGTAAAGGGCTGTAATATCAATATATGCTAATATTTCTTCTTTTAGAATTCTATTTGTAAATTTAGCTTTCAACTTTTCTTCTTCTGACAAACCATTATCTATAACTAACTTTTCGATTTGAAATATATGAGAATTCAATCTTAATACTTCCAGCGTTGCATCGTATCCAACCTTATCGATAATAATCTCTATTCCGGCAGGTTTAGTGTTTCCTGAAAATTTTCCTACCTGACAGCCAGTCTCAACTATAAGAGGATGAAAGGAATCCAGATCATCACTGAAAACATGTTCTAAAAGAGTTTCAGAAGGAAGTGAATCAAATTGGATTCCTAAACATTCTGTTGTAGGATTATCATTGGCTCCTGTATCTGTATTTATTTTACTTTGTAGTTCATGTATCACTTTTAGAATATTATTTTCTTTCCAAGTATTATCTGGTTGATTTATAAAACCATTTGAATCGTACAGTAATGATTTGTTTATTCCCCTATAAATAATGAATTTAATTGGTATACCGCCCCCATAATTATCCAAAGGCATTAAAGCAATATTTAATAAAGATGGATCTATTGAATCGAGAGACATCAAGACAAGAGATTTACACATAGCAAAAGCTGGAGCATTTTCGGTAACTCTAAATTTATTTTCTAAATTGTATCTATCGAAATTATTTTCATCGCTGATTTCACCAAAGGCGAAATCAGATTGCTGAAGCTCTGTGATGGAATCTTGAGTGGTGAAAAAATGGAAATCGCTCATAATTTTTACAATATATTAAACTTAAATTCTTGTCTTTTTATTAAAGAAACAAGATAAATTAAACTCATTGCAACTAAAATAAATATTTTTCAAAAACATTCTGTCAATTTTTGCTTAGCTGTTATTCTCCAATTGGGAACAATGCAATATAGAATTTTTTTTCACTAATCGGAGAAAAAATATAACAGATTTTAAATTTTTAACAGTTAAAAGCCCAAAACTGTCAAAATAGAGGTTGGTTTTTGATCTTGAACTTCAAGAAATACGTTGTTCTTTTTTACAAATCGGTTCAGAGCATGACCGGCTCAACGCGATACCCACGGGTCCTCAATTGATGGATCAAGCCGCACTTTCCATATAAATGAAAAATACCGACGGCAATAAAAGTATTGTTTTCCGGTAAAACTTCTGAAAGCAGGGCAATCCAGTTCCTATTCCTTTCGGTGATGATCGGATTTTCACCACATTCAGTATCCAGCTGATAATCCAGGTTAAAATTCATATAATCCTGGGTGTCTTGGCAATTGCGTTTGGTGTTCTTAGACTTTCTTATCTGATGGATCCACTGCTGTATAGGTTTTTTCATATGTTTCCAATCGGCATTCGCCCGATCGGTTTGGTTGATATATTCAAGTTGAATGCTGTCAGATTCCAAACCCTTCAATGGGATGTTTCCAGATTTTGCCAAATGGATAAGATAATTATCAAAATGTTCCCATTTATCTGTAGGTTTAACAGAGCCACATTGAGTCAAAAAATAAGTTTGTGCAAGTTTGGTTACCAACTCCCGGGGAGATAATTTTGTTACCGGCACACTCCATTCCGCTGAAATGTCTTCTAAATAAGCGATTTCTTTTTTCTTTAGGTATTTTGTGTAGGAATTGTCATCCGACCTGCGGTTCATAAGATTTCTCAATTCCTCTACATCCCCAATAGATTCGAACACCGCCAAGTCGGACTCATAGAGTGATTGCTTGATAAGGGGCAATGAATCTACAAAGGAATTTCCAATTTGATGGAATGTTCCCACTATATGGGATTTGGTCTTTTGCTGAGGGTGTTGAACAGACCATAAAATTGTGCTTTGGGAAAATGTAGTTGTGGCACTCAAAACACAAAACAGGGCAATTAGCCAGAGTTTGTAATTTTTTTGTAACATATAGAAAAGATAGAATTGAAAAACCGCTGCATTTTTGAAAACGCAGCGATTTAATATCACCAAGAGATGGTATGGGTTTTTGTAACGGTATATCCCCCGGTTTGGGTGTTGTATGATCCGGACACACTTTGTGAATGGCTTTTTCTTCTTGCTCCGATCGGAGGTGGATCATTGGGTATGTTCACTTTTAAATTCCATTCGGAATATAATAATGCTGTGCCGATACCAAATCCGGTTTCTTCTCTCATGGATTGAGGCCATTGTTTCATACAATTTTGTTCTTCCTGTGTAAATTCAAAATTTGAAAGTAGCCAGGCTCGAATATCCTTTTTTATTTTATCGGATATTTCCTTTCGGTTCTTTTCATCAAGTGCTTTGATTTCAGCGATCTTTCGATTTACGCTTTCCTGATTGAATTTCATTTTGTCCATCATTCTAAAAATTAAAAATTAAACCATCTTTTTCTGTTTTTTTGAAATCTAAAATTACTATAGTGCTCATCCTCAGTCAATAGGTAAATTAACTATATGTGTAACTCGGTGATGATCGGGTTTTTATCACGTCCAGTATCCACTTGATAATCAGGTTAAAATTCATATAATCCTGGCAATTGCGTTTGGTGTTCTTAGACTTTCTTATCTCATGGATCCACTGCTGTACAGGTTTTTTTATATGTTTCCAATCGGCATTCGCCCGATTGGTTTGGTTGATATATTCAAGTTGAATGCTGTCAGATTCCAACCTCTTCAATGGGATATTTCCGGATTTCCTCAAATCTGTTTGAGAAATAATTCAAAAAATTATAAACTATCTATTATCTCACAAAACTCCAATTTTTCATAATCTTTTGGTGTTGGAATATTAAATTTGTTTAAGCGATCAATAAGATTGTTTTTTAAAGAAAAACTAAACGCTTTTTCTATTCGTTGAAGCTTTTTTTCCGGTTTATAGTATAAAAAAGTTCCGGATTTACAATTGCAGGTCTCTTTATCTTCATTGCATAATACAAAATAATCTTCATTCTCTTTTAAAATTTTAAATACACGAATATTGGATTTATCATGTTTTTTGTAAGCAAAGAATGTTTTTTCATCATCACTATTAATAATTGAAAATGGACTATGAACTTTATCACTATCTATATTTAAATCCTTTTTGAGATTTCCACTTTGTTCATACGGTATTGACAACGCATAGGTATAAGGATTACCTGTAGTTCCCACTTGGCTCCAACTCAAATTTGAAGAAGCCATTAGTATAATTATCGTTGATATAATAAATTTCATTTTAAAACAGTTTATTTATTTCGCAAAAATATCCCAAACACTACCAAACCCTGCACTTGCTCCAATAGCTCCAGTAATACCACCGGCAAGTCCACCCACACCAGCTCCACCAACGGCACCTATTGTGTCTGCAATGCCGGTGAAAAGCTTTTTCCAAAAGCCTTTTGCCATAATATTATCATTCGATACTCGACTATCCCAATATGCAAGTGCAAATCTGCCAACAGAGGAAGAAATTAATACATTTTCCATTGTTTCAGGTTTATATTTTTTCATTAAAGCACTTTCGAAATCTTTAACGCTCTTAATTATTTCGCAGACATTGTTTCCGTTGTATCGAAAAAGTATATCATTTAATTTAAAAACATTGTCTTTTTGTTCAGCGCTCAATTCCAACGAATTAATGTAGTTTCTGTACTCTTCCTCCGTTTCAATATTTATTATAGGAGTAGCATTTTCTTTCGAAGAGTAATTTGGGGGTAATTCATTTTTGAAAGTTTCTTTTAAAACTTTATCACATAATTCAAAAACATCATCAAGTGTCATTTCTGGATTACCTTCTGATTCAATTTGTGCCATTAATTCATTATGTCTTAAACCTGCTTCATCGTATGGGTTTAAGGGATTGCTCACTTCACAATCAATTCTTTTTGGCCAATCTTCATAAATAGTTTTCATAGTTGATAATTTAATTAAACAATCTTTTTCTGAAATCCAAAATTACTATAGTATTCATCCTCAGTCAATAGGTAAATTAACTATATATGTAACCCATCCTTTATTTTTAGGTTATGTTCAGAAAGAAGTCCACTGGCATATAAATTTGATTGTGAATTTCTCCAGCAGAGTCAAACTCATTATGAGAATTTTCAGGTGTGTTTGATCTCCTAATTTTTGATTTAAAATTAAATATTCAATTTTATAAATGACAAAATTAGAATGACAACAAAAGCGATTCAATAGTTGTTTTAATTAAATTCAGAGACAATAACGATCGTTTCTATTGAACCTCTGTCTATTGGCGTTTTCAGCTTAATTTCTGAGAGATATCTGTCAAATTGATTATATTCTGATGGATACAATAAATAATAGCTGACATCATACTATCAAAATCATATTTCTGCTGGATATTCTGTTTATGGGCATTGACGGTTTTTGCACTGATGAACAATGTATCTGCGATTTCTTTGGCTTTTAATCCCTTAGCGGTTAGCATAATTATTTCAAGTTCTCTTTCCGTAAAACGTATTTTTTGACTACGTTCGATTGTTGAGGTAGAATTGTTTAGAATTTCCTCGATTGCTACGGCTAAACTATTTTCAAAATAAAACCCATCATCCTTTAAATTCCATATAGCATTTTCAAGTTCAGAAGGAGGCGTGTTTTTGGTGAAGTAGCCCTGAACCCCCATCTTGACTACTTTTTTGATAGTCTCTGATTCATTCAGCAAAGTAAGAACCAAAATTTTTATTCCCGGATATTTTTCTTTGACTTTCACACAAGTATCAAAACCATCCATTTCCGGCATTTGAAGATCAAGTAAAAGAATATCAGGAATCCTGGTTTCCAATCTCTCAAGTAACTCTATTCCGTTTGCTGCTTCAAGGATGACCTCCATATTCTCAAAACTGTTTATCAGCATTTTCAGGCTTTTCCTGAATAGGGTATGATCGTCTGTGATAGCTATCTGTAACATACTTTTTACTTTAAAAGAATATGAATTTTATTTCCTTTCTTGGCGGGCAACTGCACAAGTTTGGCTCCAATATGTTTTAGTCTGGATTTAATATTTTTCAACCCTAAACCGTCCGAGAATTCCAAATTTTTATAAAAGTCAAACGACGAACCATTATCCTGAATTTCAAAAATATATTTATCGTTGATTTTGAGAAGGTTGAATGTTATCGTATCCGGTTTCCCATGTTTTATCATATTTGTTATCAATTCTTGGATAATGCGATAGAGTTCATAGGCATCTGATGCGGATACCGGAAGATCCTCTGACTGATAATGTTCCTTTATTTTCACATGATGCCATTTCCGAATTCTGGAGAAGTAGCTCTGTAGTGTTAGGATCAGTCCAAAATCGTCCAACATAGGAGGATTAAGATTGTAACTTATATTTTGTATATTTTCATGTAGCTTTCTCAGTGCGGTTTCAATCTCGGAAAAAACACTTTTATTGAAACTGTTTTCTTCCCTTTTTTGCAAAATAGCTATATAGTTTTGAACTGCCATAATATCCCCGCTTACACCATCATGTAAATCTGAGGCAATTCTTTTCCGCTCTCTTTTTTCGGATTCCAAGGCCGTCTTCAATAGATTATCAGATTCCATTTTATTCCGTTTGTGTATTTTATTTCTGTATAGAACGACCGTGAGAATAATCCCTAAAACAGAGAGAATGATTATTGCCGTTCCGATCCAAAAAAAGAATTTTAATCCTGTTTCATCTTGCATACCCCAATAATTAAAAATGTTCTTAGAACAAAGGTTGCCAAAATATTTACTAACCAATAGTCATAAATATACTTGTTACTGTTGAATAAATAGTTTCCCAATATAAACAAGAGAAAGGTGCTCGAATGATATACCAAAAATCCGGAAACAAAATAAAAACTGGAATTTTGCCAAGGGTTTTCAATAGATGTGGTTTCGAACATTCTTTTAAACCAGGCATAGGAACAGAATAAAACAAAAACGGTAAGTGGTATGGTATTTATTGCCAGAGGTAAAAACTTTTGGCTGGAAGACCAAAATATAAAGGATAGGAAATAGCTGATTATAAAGAGGGCAAGAAACACCCTGAATATAATTTTATATTTTTCTTTGAATAAATTGGAAAAAAAATAAAAAACTGCCAAGAACTCCAACAAGGGATATAGTTGAAACCAATAATTTGTATTTATTTTAAAGATAACGGTTCCTATGAGCTCATAAACTGTTGCAATGCCAGTAAGCCAAACAAAAGGTATTATTCCATCGCCAGTACTAAATGCCTTTTTTTGTAATAGTAAAATGCAAAAGGGAATTATTCCAATAAAAAGGGCTGCGTAAAAAAATATCTGGTACAAATCAAAGGTTCATTAACGGGCTGGAATCGGGGCAATCTGGTGGACATGGAGCCAAGCGTTCCAAAATAACCCCATCGACCATGTCTTTTCCAGATTGATTCACCCCCACTAAAACAAGATTGGTTTTTTTTGTTGAGGCATCATATCCTTTATAGATTCTCATGCCGATACATTTTTCTTGTTCAAAAATTTTTTTTAATTTCTCAAGGCCAACGAAAAATGATTTTAAACTTTCCGGATTTTGATTTTGAAACCCGTGGGTAAAGTCAATTGCTTCTTTCAATGAAATGATTTCTCCTGTATTTTCATCTGTTGTCATAATGATAAATTTTAAAAACCAAATTTCGTAAAGTCCTTTTTAAATTTCAATAGGTATTTTACCTATTTTACGGTCATTCCTTTATCAAAGTATAAAAAAGCTTTTGTTAGAATATAAAGATCGATTTTTTTCTTTAAATAAGGAAAAAAATAGCTTCGAAATTTAAAATTCTCTTTTAAAGAATAGAATGTTTGAGAAGTTCTGTTAAATTTGGAAAAATAAAATAATAGAAATCAATTGGATTTGAAAGAAATTTTGATTGGGATATTCATTTTATCCATTTAGTAAGCCCAGGAAAATCCAAACAAAAGAGACCAAAAGTAGAAAATGGAAATAATTTACCACAAACTTTATAAAATAGACATTGAAACGCAAGATGCAAGTATTCAAGAATTTGATCAAAATGACAACGTAGAGCAGTATATTTATGATTTGCTTAGTGGGGTCTCGGAAAGTGAAGGTGATCGGGAATATTTATTTGAGGAAGGATCAATAACTATGAAGACTTATTTAACGAATATCGTCCAAAATCAAGATAGGGATTCTACTTGTCAGGATATTGCTACACGACTTCTTAAGGTGGAAACTAAAGCTCAAGAAGGGATTGAACGACTGAACAAAAAGATTCAGAGGGGAATGCTAATTATTTCCTTTGTAAAAATAAACGATATTGATTTTAAAATCATACTCTCCAAAGCGGATTATAATGAATTTATTGAAGAAATTACCGGTAAAAAAAGAAGCGGTCTACCTTTAGAAAAGAAAATTTTTAAATCTTTTGTGGGTAACATCTCAATTGATGATGATGATGATGAAAATGAATTCAATAAACTTGTTACCTATGATTCCAATACAAAAAAAACAGTATATTGGACAAATAGTTTTTTAGAGCTTGTAGAAATAAGGGATGATGAAAAGAATACTCTTACTGCTTTTAACGCGATTAAAAGGAAAATTCTAAATCCTCTTAGAAAAAAGCATAAGGCAGATTATCTACTTTTATGGAATGCCACAATCGCCTACTTTAGAAGAGAAGGAGATTTTGATATAGATTATTATAAAGACGAAATAATAGGGAATCACCAGCCAATTGATGAGAATCTGAAAATGAATCCCTTAAAAAACAAAATCGACAAATTACCATCAGACTGTAATTTTGATAAAAAATTCTCCAAAGCACCAAAGGCAGTAAAAGCAAAATTTAAAAATACAATTAAACTATCTGATGAAATAGATTTGATTTTAAAACACGATGTGCCAAATCCGCAAAGAACCTTTGTTCCGTTTGAAAATGACCAAGGAGAAAAATATATAGCCATTAAAAGCGAAGAAGGATTTGAATATGCCCGAAGACAACAAAATTGAAATTGATTGAAAAAAGTCGAAAACATAATCGGGAATTTTTTTTCAAACGAAGCTAACTCGATTGAAATTACAGAAGATTTTTTTGAAGCTAAGATTCATATACAATTATCAGTTACTAAATTTCCTACCGATGAATTATACATCGAATTGTTAGGCAAAATAAGTGAAAGGGATACTTTCCATCTATCCATAAAAAATGAAGGAGAAGTTGTTGAAAATTTTACAAATAGAAATGATGATGATGATTTTCAATCCTATATTGACCTAATACAGCAAAATGTTGATGTTGGTGATGTTATCGAATTGATTTTAACTATAGAAAAGAAGGCTGTCCAAAACAAACTTTCTATTTATTTTCTACAACATTTTATAAGACAGCTAAACGATTTATCTTTCTTGAGTTTTCTTTCTGGGATTAATGATAGAATATCCAACAGTGTATTTTTGTTTGAATGCTTGGAGGAAAAAACGGCTAAAACACTTTTTTCTACAAATACGATACAGTTCATTGGAAAAGATGGAAAGTCAACGATTAAAGAGTTTGAGAAAGAAATAAGAAGCAAAAGAATAGATACAGCCTCGTCTCTATGTTTGTGGGATATATCAGAAAAAAAGATTTTACTTCCTGATGATTTCTACCCTATTCAAAGCACTTCGACTTTCGATGAGCTAAAAAAAACATTCCTCAAGGTAGCTCTACTCTATACCAATTTGTTTGTTTTCGATTATTTAAGTATCAAAGAGAAGCAATTCATCTATAAACTGAATGGATATAAAACATTCGGAAACAAGATCCTAACATCTCAAGTTTCTAATATTGATATCGATATAAATTCAACTTCAATTTTTTATCAAATCTATGAGTGGATTTATTCAGGCGGAAATACCACAGATAAAATCAGTATTGCACGAAATATTATCTCATTAAACTTCAATCCAACAACTTTAAGTTTATCTGAGACCACTTTTGACTCCATCCTTTCTAATTTTAAAATTTATGAACGTCAAAGTGTTCAGCAATATATTGAAGTGAGGAATAAGCTCTCCGAATTGCTCATTAATCTACAGGAAAGAATTGATAAGATAGTAAATAACTTTATTAGCGATTTCAAAAAAAATATTATAACACTTCTCTCTTTTTTTACTTCCGTAATTGTTTTGAGAGTGATATCAAAAGGTGATTTTATCGGAGGTTTTACGCCCGAAATTATAATACTCTCTTATAGTTTCCTATGTATATCCATCGGAATTTTACTGTATTCAAGATGGGAACTATCTCAAAGAACAGCACTTTTTGACAAACACTATAGCCAATTAAAAGATCGTTATAAAGAATTACTTACGGATAACGAAATAGAAAATATATTCGATCAGCAAAATCCAAAAAATATTAATAATAAGTCTTTCGTTAAAAAACAAAAAAACTTATACACTATTTTGTGGGTTGTAAGTATATGTATTTTGTCTTTAGCTCTTGCAATAATTTATGATGATTTCATTTTAATTCATCAAATTAGCGCATTTTTTAATAGAATCAAACTCCTTTTTCAAGGCTAAAGACCATTCACATAAACAGATTTCTTTTCATCTTTGACCATTTCCTCTTCCTTTTCCTCAATTTCCTTCTCCGGCATAATAGATAACTGTATTTTTCGCTCAATTCCAGCCAGTTTTGTTTTTAACTCACTTAACTGGTCTTCCTTGGACCAAGTCCCATTCACTACTTCTTGAAGTACGGGAAGGTCTTTATTGATTTCAGCTATCCGTTTTTCTTCCTGCTCGATAAAACCGGGCAGTTTTTCAAGTGCCTTCAAAAAATTCGTTGCAGCCAGTTTTGGGTCTTTGGCTAATATTCCGTTATTATACGTGTATTTAATATTTCCTTCGCCCTGTGCAAAAAACCGGTTAAGCCTAATATCCACCCCATCCTTTTCGGATAGCTCGGTTTTGACTAAGAGATTAAATCCATATAAACTCCCTATCTCTTCATATTCTCCAAACGTCCTTGCTTTTTCTTTGATTTGATTGAGTTTTGTTCCAATCTGTTTAAGATTTGCATTAGGAGCAAATCCATTCAATAAAACCGGATTTGCAAAAGACCCGTCCGATCGTTTTTGAAGGCGTTTCTGCAAATTATTCCAATCGAGACTCATACGCTTTAAGCGGGATTGTGAACTTTCCAAAGTATGCGTAAAATCTTTTAACTTGTATTTTGCCACAGATTTTGAACGGTTAAAGGCCCGTTTCTCACTTTCTAATCCGGCGATTTGTTTTTCGATTTTGGCTTTGTCCAACAAATCGGTATTTCCTGATAGGATGGCAACATATTCAGAAAAATTCATTCCCGACTTCTCGTCCATACTGCCTTCATCAATGGTACGTTTTCCAAGGTTATTGGACTTAAGTTGGTCAATGAACAACTGCTTGTTATACAACAAATTGAATTTATAACTATCCAATGACTTTTCTACTGCATAGATGATAACATCCACAGTGTTATCGGCAAAGTATTTGGCAATTTCATTGCCCTTTCGAATAGCCCTGCCATCACGTTGGGCAAGATCACTTGGTCGCCAAGGCGTATCCAAATGGTGAACCGCAACCGCCCTTTTCTGTGCATTTACTCCGGTCCCCAACATACTTGTGGAACCAAACAAAATTCGGATCCTTCCCTCATTCATTCCCTTAATCAGTTCTTTGCGCTTCTTATCGGTTTTCGCTTCTTGGATAAATCGGATTTCGTGTGGTGGAACATTGTGGTCCTCGACAAGTTTACGTTTGATTTCCGAATAAACGTTCCATTTCCCGGGCTTATACGTTCCCAAATCCGAAAACACGAACTGTGTTCCTTTCTGCGCCTTATACTGGTTGTAATACTTGGCAAGGTTGGCCGCGCAATGCGAAGCTTTATTGTCGGGATGGTCGTGATATCGATCACTGACCATTCGCATATCCAAAGACATCTTTCGTGCATAATCCGTTGCGATAAGCATCTTTGCTTTTTCCTCCCGTTGGTTTAAAGGAGCTCTACCCAACAAAGTCCCATCTCCATTCTTGGCAAACTGCATCAAATTTTGAATAAAAACTTCTTGATCAGGTGTTGGTGGAATATTGTAAAAGATTTCGTTCTTTTCGGGTCGGTCAATGCCAATGTCCTTGGCCGTTCGGTAATCTGTTATTTCAGAGTAGAACTGCGCAAGCTCCGGTACTTTGATGAAGTAGCGGAAACGCTCTTTAGCGACTATGTTATTAGCTACCGAAAACTCATAATCGGTTGTCTTTCTTGCATAAATAGCTGACCACGCATCAAAGCAGTTGATACCCTGTTTTTCCAAGGCTCGTGGTCGCAAGTATTTGAAAAGCAGATATAATTCTGTCAAGGAGTTGCTTATGGTGGTCCCGGAAAGAAAAGTTGCTCCCATATCATCACCGATTCGGTCTTGGATAGTCCGAATGGCAAACAACAGGTTAAGTGCTTTTTGGCTCCCGTTCATATTACCCAGCCCGGCCACTCGGTTATGACGGGTATTGAACATCAGGTTTTTAAACTGATGGCTTTCATCCACAAATAAGTGGTCTATTCCCATCATTTTGAAATCAACGACATCATCTTTCCGATTTTCAATATCGTGTTGTAAGGTTTTTAGTTTGACTTCCAGATTTTCTTTTCGTTTGAGTACCCCGCGGAGCATCCCACGAGTAATCTCATTGCCTTGCGCCTGAAGGGCTTCCAAATTCTGTTCTACGTTATCGAGTTCTGTTTGAAGTATCTCTTGTTGCATTTCGGGTGATTGAGGGATTTTACCAAACTGATCGTGGGTAAGAATAATACAATCCCAATCATTGTTTTTGATATCACCAAAAATACGGAGCCTATTTTTAGGCGTAAAATCCTTTTTACCGGGGTATAAAATTTTAGCGTGTGGATAGGCTGCACGGTAGGTGGCCGCTATCTCGTGAACGTTGCTTTTTAATCCGATAATCATTGGTTTGTGTGCCAGTCCCAAACGCTTCATTTCCTGTGCGGCCGTACACATCACCAAGGTTTTTCCTGCGCCCACTTCGTGGTCACATATCGCCCCTTTGTTCAGCTTGATCATCCATACCGTATCCTTTTGACTGGAATACAAATCTTCGATGCCAACGCCTTTTCGGTCCAGCCCGGGAAATTCTTGATGGCTACCATCGTAATTGGGACGGACAAAACAGTTGAAGGTATTGTTGTAGCGATCCGTTAATTTGTTTTTGAAATCATCATTCTGTGCGTGAAGCCAGTCGGTAAAAGCAGTGCGGATCTCATCGATTTTTGTATTGGCCATTTGAATTGCCTCCATATCACGAACCTTTACTTCTTTGTCGCCCACATTTATTTTTTTGGTGATATTGGGTGTAGTATTGACAAGGGCGTGTTTCAATAAAGCGATGCCATCAAAGGTTCTGCTTTGGGATTTAACGGCGTATTTATCCCAAATATGGACATTCTTATGGTCACAATTTATCGAGAAATCATCCGAGCTATCGGAGTAAAAGATATCGACATCTGTATCAAAAAGATGTGAGGCGAAACGGGAATAAATACCGATTGGGATCCAACGCTCCCCAAGATTAAAATCCAATTCATCAAATTCGATACGACGTGGGCGGGCTTCTTCTAAGGCGGCAAGGCTTTTATTAGCTTCCTCATCCTGCGGATGATGGTCGATATAATTACGGACTTCTTGAATTTTTTCAACTACGTTACCGGCTATCCACTGTTCTGAAATTTCATAGTTTTCCTGCAAGGGGTTGTAATAGATACGATTTTGCAAAGCTTCTTTTAAGTCATCATCTGTTATTCCACTGATTTCAGACATATAAATCAAATCCACCTTGCCGAATTTATTCAATGAAGCTGCCAAAGCTTCCTGTGGATTGTCAGTAGCTAATGTTGTGGTAGAAAAACTGACCGGGCGGTTAAATATATCAGCTTTATGTACGATACCGCCAATAACACGTTCCAGATAAGGAATTTCTTTTCCGGCACTGTCCGTTTTGATAAGCTTAATGTTCTCGGCTTTGTTGAGGTTTCCAAACCTTTTGACATAGGTATCGTAAAGCTGGTTAAGCGTTTCCCGTTCCTGCTTGTGCTCCATCTGGGTTTCCGCTTCCTTTTGATAAAGATCGAGATAACTGTCCCGCAATTTGATATACGCAGTGGCACGGAGCTTTTGAAAATGCGGGATTTGTAAAGGATGGAATATAGCGTGATTGCCTTCCTTATCTACCTCTTGTAAATGACCAATCCAGTCTTTGTCTATAACCAGACAATCTTCACGGTGAAAAGGTTGAAGCTTCTGACTATATAAACCCGGTTCGGGAATAATATTGGGCTCCGATTTTTCTGTTTTATCTCTTTCATTCCTTTGAGAAAATAAATCTCCTACTATTCTTTGTCTATTGCCATTGATTTGAGAGTTTTTACGAGGGTTTCGGGTGGCACTTTTATTTTTTGCAGTTTGAGAATTTACCCCGCTAAAGAGATTCATTTGCCTCACTTTAGGCCTTTTTCTCCTTTTTGAAAATCTTCTTCTTTTTGGTTTGTTTTGCTTGGTCCGAGCCGTTGTATTCGATTCCTTGAATAAATCAAAGATGCTTAATTGTATTGCTTCCTGTGGATCTTTTTGCGTGGGCTTAGGCAAGGTTACCGACTGATTTAGCCGTCGTTCATTTACGATTGTTTTTACAACTGGGGAAACGGACAACGAAGTTTTTAAACTTTCCGTTTTGCCTTGATACAAACGAAGGTTTAGATTTCTATCAAAATCTTCCGAAAGCATTCCTTTTAAATCTTTGGAAATGCCTTCAATCCCTTCATTATGCCTATAAATAATGGCAGGTTTCCCATAAGGATCGCTACCCAGTCTTTTATCGGTATAGACAATTCGATGTTCATCCTGAAATAAAGCGTTAGTAGGCGCATTGGATTCCGTTTGGGTACTTTGACAAAACAATTCTTCCGCTTCGGTCAGACTTTGTTTTGCCGTATTCTTTTGCAGGATAATCAAGTCCGAGCCGACTTCTGTACCCGCATAATCACTAAAGAGATTATTGGGCAAACGAACAGTCGATACCAAATCAGTTTGTTGCATTAGAGCCTTACGGATTGGTTCATTATTTGCGCTGTTAAGAAGACCTTGAGAAGTAATAAAAGCCAATAGACCACCTCCTCGAAGCGTATCAGTCCCTTTTAAAAAGAAATAATTATGAATGCTCCGTGCAGCCTGTATTTTTGCTGGATCTTTGCTTCGTGAAAACGACAGGTCAAAAACAGAAGTGTCTCCAAACGGAATATTACTGGCAATGATATCGTAAGTGTTTTGTTCTTTTTCAGGTATTTCCTCAAAACCACTTACACGGATTGTATTATCGGGATAAAGTTGCCGAAGGATTTTTCCGGTAAGCAAGTCTTTCTCATAAGCTGTAATTTTCAAGGGATGATTTTTCTTAAAAGATTGGATAAAAGAACCAATCCCGGCAGAGGGTTCAAGGAAATTTTGTATTTCCAATCCCTTGTCCCTTATAATCCCTGAAATTGAATCAATAACCTGTGGTGGAGTATAAAAAGCCGTCAGTACCGAGCTTCGCATACTATCCACATACCGTTTATATTGCCTTTCATCAGTAGCATTCTCTTGTAAAAGTTGACGGAGCTTTTGTGCTAAGGGAAACAAATGCTGTTCGGATTTTCGCCATTGGTTGAAATCGGATTCCTTTTGTATGGGGTTCAAGACAAATTTTAACCCACCAAACCCACTGTATTGCTGCATTGACCGTTTTTCTTCTACAGTGGCTTTTCGATTTTCTTTTTCCAGCGTGAAAGCAACGCGTAAGGCTTCTATGTTTCGCTCGAGGTGTTGCTTTTTATTGAAGGCCATTCTCGTCAATCCATATAGCGATGGTTCCGGTTATCTCCGTATAGAGCCGGTCAAACTCATTGGTCGAAGCAAAATCATCGGTAAGTTTATATTTGGAGAATATAGGTTCACAAACAGGAAGCACCTTCATAGCAAATGGCCGCAGTTCCTCATCTGTCATAAGGGTATCAAACTCATTGCAGACCACTTCAAAAACCGTATCGAATTTGGAATAATGTAAGTTTTCAAAAAGGATATAATTGGCAATCTCATCACATTGGTCGATAGGGTTTCCCGACAAAAACGCTCCTTCGTAAGCATTGGCTGCCCACGAAGAACGTTGCGCGATAAACTTTTGGTCGTTTGCCTTTTCCGGAAAGCTACTATTGAGATGCTCTTGCAACCGTAATTTGTAGTAGGACAAGTCTTTTTGTGAAGTCTTCATATTAGTTTTCGTTTGTTGTTATTTTTCCGAAAACTAAATTAAGGAGAGTCCCTTCAGACTATGAAAGAGTGGTAGGCCTTGGCTTAACAAGGAAAGAGATGGCTTGTGCATAAAATTGAAATACGAATCAGATTTTTGGAATTATAATTCGTTTAATTTCCGCAACATCTTACCGACTTCAACATCCATTTTAGAAAACGCAAACCACTTTTTACCAAGGTCTTTGAGCGAAGCTCCAATATGGTAAAGTTCTGTTTGGTCGATGATTAAAAATCGGTCGTGGGTATCGGCGAAAAGCTCAATTTCAATCGGCAAATACTGGCTGTTGTACCGTTTTAAATCCAATCGAAGTTGTTTGCTAATGGATTTTGTATAAATTTTTGCAGTCACTTTCTTTTTGCGCTTTCCTAAGAGAGTCAATACCGAATCATCTACATAATTATCCAATAAAATGATCGAACTTTTGGCACTTCGGATAATATCCGAAACAAAAGAATAGGCGTCAAAGACTTGACCGTTATAAAAAACTCCTTTTTCACTTTGTAGTTTTTCATTTCCCAACACCTTAAAAATCTCCTCAAACTTTTTATCAGCTTCCAATTGCTTTATCTCAATTTTATCTAACCGATGAAACAAAGAAGCGTTGCTGATAAGCATTCTTCGCATCTCAACAAAAGCATTCATTATCTCAATACTGACTTTAACGGCAACCTCGGAGCGAAGAACGGCAGAAAGCATTGCTATTCCCTGTTCAGTAAAGGCATAAGGCAAATAACGTCTTCCGCCATAACTTGAGGTCACAAATTGTGACCTCAAGTTGATTTGATCATATTCATCACGGGTTAATCGAAAACGGAAACCTTCAGGGAAGCGCTCGACATTCCGTTTTACAGCCTGATTAAAAACTTTTGTTTCTACCTCATAAAGTTTTGCAAGATCACTGTCCAACATTATCTGTTTCCCTCTTAAGGTGTAGATTCTGTTTTCAATTTCCACACGTGTAATAGTCGGCTTATTTCCCATTGCGTTTTTTTCTTTTTTCAAACTCAAAAGAACTTTCAGCTTGATTATTTAAAACAAGATAGGCATTGAACTTTTTCCCGGATCTGCTTTTCATTCCTTTGATAAGTGAAGTCTTGCCTTGAGTGATTAACCGCTCAATATCGGCAATCCCGATGTGTACACCACAAATGTTACGGAACTGCTTCCAGCCGCAGGTTTCATCTGAACATTTGGCAATTTTTTCATAGATGATCAAATTCTGGGATTTGCACTTTGGACAGGTCAGCTTCGGTAAATCCTCTCCGATAAAGGAGGTCTCTAATAATTCGGCGGTAATGGATTCCGCATACTTTTCCATCTCTTTTTGAAAGTCGATCGCATCAGCTTGACCATTTTCAATTTTTTGTAGCGCAAGCTCCCATTCGGCGGTCATTGAAACATCTGCAATTTTTAGGTCTTTTACCAGTTCAAAGACCTGTAGTCCTTTTTTGTCGGAAGTAAAACCTTCTTTTTCCTTTCTATGTAATTCCGGGAAAACAAAGTTTCTATAATGGCAGCCCGTGTTGCCGGTGTACCGATGCCAACGTTTAGTAATGCTTTTCGTGTTTGTTCATTTTCGATTCCTCTTCCGGCATTTTCCATAGTGGCCAGTAGACTTGCTTCAGTGTAAAGAGACGGGGGCTTGGTTTTCTTTTCCTGAATTTTTGCCTCCTTAGCCTTGAGTTCCATTCCTTTCTCTAATTCGGGTAGTTTTTGTGCGGACTCAGGCTTATCACCATCAAAATCACCTTGAATGGCACGCCATCCGGGTTCCAGGATTTTATTTCCCTTTGCCGTAAAATCATAATGGGTCACTTGGATAGTAGCTTTACAAATTTCTTTTATACAGGCCTGGGATAGGGATTCAAGCAATCGGAAAGCAATCATATCATAAATCAAATTTTCTTTGACATTAAGTGCAGATGGAATTTTTTCGGTAATCAGCAATCCGTGGTGATCGGTCACTTTTAGGTCATTGACAATACGTTTATTAAACTGACTCCATTTTATTTTATCTACAGCAGGTTTAATGGATTGTTTATCCGCCAATGCCCTAACAAGGTTGGGGATTTCCGACCAGATATCTTCCGGAATATATTTGCTTCCTGTTCGTGGATAGGTGATGAACCTTTTTTCATAAAGACTTTGGGCTATCTTCAAGGTCTCACTGGCTGATAATCCCAATTTTTTATTGGCTTCTTTTTGTAATCCGGTTAAATCATAAAGTAATGGAGGCTGTTCCGTAGCCTTTTTCACTTCAACGGCTTGAACGTGGGCTTGATCGTTTCTTTGAACCATTCTTAATGCGTTTTCTGCATCTTTCCGGTTCTCCCAGTCATTGTTGGAGTTACTTTTAAAATCGATGAATTGTTTGGTATGCGCTAATTGTATTTTCCAATATTTACGTGCCGTAAATTCCTTGTTCTCAAAATAGCGTCTGCATAGCAAGACAAGGGTTGGCGTTTGTACCCTTCCAAGGGAATAAACACCTCTACCGGCGACTATGGTCAAGGCTTGTGTGGCGTTGATTCCAATGAGCCAATCCGCCCGGCTTCTTCCTTGTGCTGCCTGAAAAAGCCCCTCAAATTCTTTTCCGGGTTTTAAGTTTTCAAAACCTCTTTTGATGGCCTTTTCGGTCAGTGAACTGATCCATAACCGCTGAAAAGGCTTCTTACATTTGAGGTAATTAAAGATATAGCGAAATATCAGTTCACCTTCCCGTCCGGCATCGGTAGCCACTATAATATTGTCACTGCGATTAAAAAGACTTTCAATGATTTTTAATTGCTTTAGAGCACCGGGATCTTCCACATAGTTTTTCCCTTTTTTAACCTTTCGCACACGCAATAAAAAGGGATCAGGCAAGATTGGGAGTGAAGCTTTTCGAAAACCGGGAATGCCATAGTCTTCCGGCATTCCCAGTCCAACTAAATGACCAAATGCCCAGGTTACGAAATAACCGTTCCCGGTTAGATACCCTTTTCTTTTTTCAGTAGCCCCCAGTAAAACGGCTATTTCTCGGGCAACGCCCGGTTTTTCTGCTATAATTGTTTCCATAACGGTTTACATTTTTCTGCCTTTGGATTTTTTGGGTGCTTTTGGTTGCTCTTCTTGGGCTTGTTGCTTATTGTTGGCAGGCGCTTGTTGCTTGCTCTTTAAGGGTTCTTTGATGTGTTTGGTGGCTTCATTTGTTTTCCCCTCGGAATTAACAGCTGTTTGCGTTTTATGGGCTTCCACAGGTTTAACTTTTTCCCTTAGCTTATTAGGGTTCTGAAATGAAAACTTCGTTTTGTGGGTCTCTTTATTATAAGTGATGTAGCCCTGATATTTTTTACCTTTTTTATCAATGAGGCCATCCACATAAATCGTTCGTCCGTCTTTGAATTTTTGATATTGTTCCTTTCCCAAAGTCTTTCCACGAAATACCTTTGGTGCTTCCTGATTTTGGTTTTGCTGCTTACCAAAGGATTGCTGTTTGTTGTTTCGATTAAACAAGAACTCCACATAACCTTTATCGGCATTGAATTGTAAGGTTGCATTGAAGGGAGTCCCTTTTTTGGAAATCATTCCTTCTAAATAGAGGGGCTTCCCTTCCATTAACGTTTGCTTTTGGGTATCGTCCAGCTTAATCCCTTTTATCTCTTCCGGAATTTTCACGTATTGTGCTCGAAAGGCAATTAATTCATTGGTCATCCGATCTATACTGACAAGTGAGGGAATGGTTTCGCCTGTTTTGGGATTGGTCAAATCAACTACACGTCCCATATTCCCGGTTTCAAGTAAGTTCTGTTTATCTTCATCTGTGAATTGATGCCCGAAAAACTCAAAATTTAGGTTAGGATTTTTTCTTATGCCGTGAATGGCAGCCACTATTTTCCCTTCTTTATTGGGTTGAAGCGATAAGCGAGCGTCTGTACGAATGATGGCCGTCCCTAAGTTAACACTTACCGGCACCAGCTGATTTGTTTTGTATCCTTTTAATAAAGGCTCTAATAAATTCATTTTTTCTAAACGCGCTTTACCCAATCCCAGATTGTTCATTGTTTCCCAATCAATTTGTTCGGGTTGATAGCGGTATTCATCGGTTTTTGTGGTTTGTTTGGTTTCCATTTCATTTTGGTTTTGTTGTTGTTCTTCTTTTTTTGTTGTCGGTTTGACCTCGTGTTCTTTCATTAGTTCTTCTCCTTCAGGTGTCGGCTTATCTACGTGTTTTTGCATTTTATCAGCCAGTTCGGTAGCATTTTTATCCGGTACTCTAAAAAATGAAAACCGGGTAGGGTCTTTCAGTTGTCGGATGAAATTGGAGAGGAAGTTGGAAACAAAATCACCGTGTTTATCCACACGCATAAATTGACTTTGATTTTTCTTGGTAGGATCAACAGTCTCCAATTCTCCATTCTCTTTGATATTCTTTACGGCTTGGATTTTTTTCTTATCCTTATCCAATACCAGTAAAATCTCAGATAATTGCTCCTGGACATCTTCTTTAATTGGTGTTTCTTTTTCCATAATCAGAAATATTTAAAATTCAAAAACTAAAGTATAAGCTATGTGCACTTAACTAATTGTGAAGGCATCCCTTGACCTTCATTGTCATTTTTTGGCCTTGGTTTTTGATGCAGAAGCAGCAAAACTGTCCCGAATAAATTGGTGGACATCCGAAAGCTTATAATACAGCTTTCCACTAATGGTATAGTAGGGCAACTTACCGGAGGAGCGGTAACGTTGTAAGGATCGATTACTGATTTTTAGCATCTGTAAGACATCTTGGTTATCCAATAATTCTTCCCCGTCAATACTGCTAAGGTTATTTTTGGATTCGGAAATATCTTGACCAAGCAGGTCAAACCGATCCATAATACGCTTCATCCACGATAAAAATTCCATTCTGTCGATATTCATAGCGTTTTGATTTAAGATTTTTTGGATTTGAATTTTCTTCCTTTTTCGATATAGCTTTTACCTTTCTCTATAAGGTCATTGATATATTCATCCTTACTTTGGACGACATTGGCATCAAGAAGCTCTTTTATGGCTCCAAGGGTATAGAAATACTGGCCATAGATTTTCGAATAGGTGATTTCCCCTCGTTTGCGCATCCTCCACAAGGTTTTTTCACTGAGATGTAAGTATTGACATACCTCGTGATTGTTCAACCACAACTCGTCATACTTTGGGGCTTCAAGGTTTTGTAGGTAATCAGCTACTTTATTGACCCGGTCATATAACCGTTTCCAAGCTTCTGCTTCTATGGTTATTAATTTCATTGTACAAGACTTTAATGTTCAGGTACAAAGATGAAGGGAATGGCAAGCGTAGTCAGCCAAGTATCGCCAATTGGTTTTGATGGTTTAACAGTTATTTAAGCAGAAGATCAGAGCACTGTTTTTCAGTAGATTAATAATGACGTAATGATGTAATTTAAAGGAAAGGGAGAATTAGCCAATGGGCGGGTATTGGCAAAAGAAAAAGCAGCACAACCAAATGTACTGCTCTTAAAACTGAAGAATAAACTTTTTTAAAGGTCTTTGTCCATATATTTTTCAAGGGAAACCTTTAATTGATCCAAAAAAGCCGTTCGGGATCCGGCACGGGTTTTCATTCGATGAAAAGCGTGATGGAGATCGCCTAAAGAAACCCTGAAAAGCACCTGAAAAATCAAGCCGATCTTTCGGATACCGATTTTACCATAGGAAATTACTTCAGCAGCATATAATGCATAAACCAGTTCAATCAGGGCGTTCTTGCTATCCGTCCAAAATATATCTTTGGAACCTTCTGATTTTTGAAGAATTAGATCCGGATTTTCGTCAGGGCTTATTTTAGAAAGCAAATAGGAATATAATAATTCATTAGAAATGATTTTAGCAATTTTAAAGTCGAAGAAAGTAGAAAAATTAGTATCAATTTCGAATACCATACTGTTATGCCCTTCATAAAAATTTATATGTCCACGACGGAAATAAATAGAATCCTGATCTGAACGTCCAGAGCGATAGTATCTATAAAAATTTGAATTACATATATGAACGGTGTATTCATGTTTTAAACGTTCTAATTGGAGAGAATAATAATTGTAATACATTTTTCCATTATTTGCAGGACGGGTAATTTCTATTCTATAAATTTTATTATAATAAATGAGCTTGCCCAACACCTGGGGTTTAATAGTTTTAAAAAAATCAATTTCTGAATGATGATCATTAAAGCCTTTTGTTAATACATTGTTTTTTAACTCATTCAGTTTCTCTCGGAGAAATACAACCATCTGGTATGATTCCTCAATGATACTTGCAGTGGAAATTTCAAGAGTACTTTCTTTTTTTCGAATGTTTTCCAAAACCTCGTTATAAATAATTGCATCCATATCTTTTCATTTAAGGGGTGAATAGTTGCATCAACTTAAATATAATTTCTCTATGCAAGGAAATAAATTGAAGAATGAGATGGAAAAATCGATGTTTTTAGCTTTTCATTAGAATTTAAAAACTCAATGTTATATTTATTTTAAATCTAAAATATCATTATAGGCTTAAAATCTTGAGTTACTTTTTGTATTTTTGATATTTGAATTACAAGGAAATTGAATGAAGAAGAATGCAGTAAGCACTGTTACTAAATCGTTACCGATAACAATTGCAATACTTGTAAGTTATTCAGTATAAGGTGCTTTCCGCTTTAATTAGTTTTTTCTGAAAAAATAAAACGAGTGATTTCTATTAGTCCCGCCACACTACTGGCATTATCATCTGCTCCGGGCTGATCTTTATAAACATCATAATGTGCGCCAATCACAAACCTTCTGGTTTTTTCCGGCTGAAAGGAAGCTATAATATTTTGGTATTTATTTCCTCTTGCTTCCCAGCTTTGACGATAACTTGAAATTCCGTTTTTCTTTAATTCTTTCTCAATATAATCAGCAGCTTTAGAAAGACTTTCTAAATTTTTAAAATTTCTGTACGGGTATATGGAAGTTAAGAATTCTACGTGTTGATAAAGATTTTCTTTATTTATGTCAGGCATGCTGTTTTGGGTTAGAATGATGGCAAAAATTAATTAAAATAATTAAGTAAAGATTCCTTTAAATAAATATTTATAGGCAAAGCATGTAAAAATCAGTTAAAAGTTGAGTAACTTCCTGATTTTCAAAATATCTGAAGATGAAAATAATATATAAAAAGAGTCGATCTATTCGCCATCTAATTTTTGGGGTGGTTTTCACTCTTTTTAGTTTACTCACTTTTTGGAATAAAGAAGAAATAAAGTGGTCAAATCTCGGATTTACAGCTATTGGAATTTTATTTTTTTTATTGGGCGCTTTAACCTATAAAAAAATATATATAGAGTTTGAGGGAAATACTTTGAGAGTAAATGGCTTAAGAAAAAAAGAAATTAATTTAACTCAAATTGAATCTTTCCAAAATTTAGGAGGAGAATATAAAATAACAGCCCAAGGAAAAACAATCCGCATTAATACACAGCTTATTGAGGACTCTTCTCTTCACCAACTCAATTCGAAATTAAAAGAATATGAATTAAAGTGGAAAGGAAAATAAAGAAATTCGCTTTTCTTCTTTTTAAAACAGTCGATGACTCAAAAGATTTCCTATTATAATTTGGTAAGAACTGAGCTTATTTGTATACTTCCGCCCAAAATTTAAAAAGCAAAAAGTTTGATTTTTTCTATAAATCCTGCTGAATTCCATTTTTTCAGCACTTTGAGATTCTGACGAACTCTCTGCCGCGATTTAATTTTCAGCTTTTACAGCTTATCATTCTTTTTTCTTTTTAAGCAGTTATCTTAATAAAATTTTATTTCCAATAATTTATGGATTCCAGAAACTCTGATTCAGAAGAATCAAAAAAATTTTTAGGTTTAGTAGTAAACAAACTCGTATTTCTTTCAGCTGTACTTACTCTTTCATTAATTGTTGTTCTTACTCTAATTTTCGAAGAACAGGCAGAACAATATTTTAATGCTGCTCAGGATTATGTATCTTCTAAAGCAGGATGGATTTATACTTTTGCAGCTAATATATTTATAATTTTTTGTCTGTTTATAGCCTTTGGGAAGTACGGAAAAATGCGGATTGGAGGTCCAAAAGCCCGTCCTGAATTTAGTTTAATGGCCTGGTTTGCTATGTTATTTAGTGCAGGAATAGGAAACGGACTGGTTCTTTTTAGTATTGCTGATCCGGTTCAGGATTTTCTCAATCCGCCCCGGCTGGAAGGTCATGAACCGGCTGTAATCGCACAAGAAGCTATTAATTTTTCCTTTTTACATCACGGTATTCATGGTTGGGCTATTTACTCTTTAGTAGGTCTTTCTTTAGCGTATTTCACATATAACCGGAAAATGCCACTGACTTTGCGTTCAGCATTTTATCCTTTGTTAGGAGACAGAATTAATGGATGGATGGGCGATTTGATAGATATTATGGCTGTGCTGACTACTATTTTTGGATTGGCAACCACTATAGGTTTTGGTGTCGGTCAAATTAATGCTGGATTTTCAACTGTTTTTGGAGCTTCCAGTTCTTTAACTAATCAAATTCTGATTATTGTGGCCATTACCGGAATTGCCACCCTCTCAGCTTTTAGTGGAGTAAATAAAGGTGTTCGCATGCTGAGTTTACTCAATATCAGAGTGGCTATCAGTATTTTTGCCATTATCTTGATTCTCGGTCCCACGGCTTTTATTTTTAAAGCTTACATTCAGAATATTGGAAGTTATCTGACCAATTTTATTGAAATGTCTACCTATACTGAAACTTACAGGCAGACAGAATGGCAAAAAATCAGAACGATTATGTATTGGGGATGGTGGATTTCCTGGTCTCCTTTTGTAGGAACATTTATTGCCAGAGTTTCAAGGGGAAGAACCATTAAAGAATTTATTTTATGTGTTCTTATTCTTCCGGCGGCAGTTACCTTTTTATGGTTTAGTGCTTTTGGAGGAATTACCATGAATGATATTTTATTGGGAGATACAGCTATGATTAATGCTGTAAATGAAGATATTTCGACTGCTATTTATGTGTTTTTTGAAAAATTCCCTTTAACAATGGTTCTCAAAATTTTGGGAGTTGTCCTGATTTGCAGTTTTATTATTACTTCAGCTGACTCAGGAGCTTTGGTAGTTGACAGTATTACCTCCGGAGGAAAAATAAACACTCCAAAATTTCAAAGAGTTATCTGGGCTGTAACTATTGGAGTGATTGCTTCTGTATTAATGTATGGAGGAGGTTTAAATGCTCTTCAAACAGCAGTAACCATCTCGGGTCTGCCCTTTGCTATTTTCTTGTTGCTGATGTGTTATTCTCTTCTGATTGGTATTAAAGAAGATTTTAATGAATCTGAAAGAAAAAAGAAAATTCTCAATACGGAAGAATATAGAAAACACATTATTGAGCTTTTTAGAAAAGAACAAAAAAGATCTGCCAAAGCTCCGGAATTAAAAGAAAAAACTCAACAAGATATAACCAAATAAAATATCATGAAAAACAAAAAAGAAGAGATCAAAAAAGTTATTGTAGGACTTGATTTATCTGATATGGATAATATTTTGATCGATTATTCAAAATTTCTTGCAGAAAAATGGAATTTTGAAAAAATTATTTTTACTCACAATATTAAAAAAACCGATTTATATGATTTATGGGATGATTTTCTTAAAGAAGAAAAAATCCCTATAGAAAGATTAATTCATCGAGAGATTGAAGAAAAAGTAAATAAAAGGTTTAAAACTGATTTCCCTTATCAAATTGAAGTTACCGCTGAAAATTATACAGAAGCTGTTTTAAGAAAACAAGTAAGGGAAAATGACATTGATCTGTTAATTCTCGGAAAAAAACAAGATTTAAGAGGAAGCGGAAGCCTGGCTCACAAACTATTGAATCTTCTGAATTGTGATTTACTTTTTGTTCCTGAAGAAGTTGATTTTAAACTGGAGAAAGTTCTTTTACCAACAGATTTTACACCAAATTCTTCAAAGGCGTTTAGGAAAGCACTTTATTTTGAAGAAAAACAGAATTGGGAAATAACAGCCTTGCATGTTTTCTCTATTCCATCTATCTATTTCCCTTATATTGACAGAGATAAAGCTATCGATAAGGCAAAAAATCATGTTCAGAATCGTTTTAAGAATTTCTCAAAAAGATATGATTTAAGAGAATTTCCTTTTATTCTTGTTTATAAAGAAGATTTGTCGGTTGTGGAATCAATCATTTCAAAATCAAGGAAAAATGATATAGATTTAATTATGCTTTCAGCCAAAGGCGGAAATAAAATCACTTCTTTATTCGTCGGAAGAACAACCGGAGATTTATTGCTGAATGATGCTAATTTACCGATTTATGTGGTAAAATAAATTAATCTTCAGGAGGTTTATATTGAGAGAGATTTCCTTTTTCTTTAATTTCTCTTTTTATTTCATTGATAAATCTGTTTTCCAGATGCATGGTAAATCTATAGCTTAGAATTTTATTTCTTATAGATTTTCTATGGGCAATCAGCATTCCCCCGAAAAGAAAAAACAGACTTCCTGCTAAATATTCAGCTGCTGAAAGAATTTTAAATTTATTTTCTACAGATCCTGACAAATTCCACAGAAAAGGAATGGAAGCAGTAAGAAACAATACGGCTCCTAAAATAAAAAAAATCAGAGTCAGATTAAAAAGCTGCAATAAAATCAAAGAAGGAGCTTTTATGATTTCAAAAAAATTTAGGAAAATCCCTATTATATAAAAGCTTGAACCAAAAATAAAAAACCAGGCTTTTATATTCTGCAAAGAAGTTTGAAAAAGCCCGGTTATATTACCTGATAATAAAAATATAGATCCTGCGGCATAAAAAACACTGATAAAAATTTCAATATAATCTGCAGGATTTTTAGAATTTCGCTGATATTTAAGAACGTTAATTAAATCATCTACGGTCACAAAGGAAAACATACAAGATCCTATTAAAAACAATACTTGACCAAAAATGTTTAAATCTGATAAAGCAGGAAAATAAAATAAACTTCCCAAAACAAAAGCAACTCCTCCTAATTCATAAAAAATAGCTTTAAGAGTTTCCCATTTTTTTTCAAAAGAGGAGGAAGCTTTTTTATTCGAAGCTTTAGCTCGAGAAGGTTTTGAAATTAACTGAGCCATAAGCTTCGGAGAGTTTTATTATTTTTTAAGAATTCTGAATTGATGCTTACCCTCCTGCTCTGTCTTTAGATCTACTAAATACATTCCTGATGGAAGATAAGACAAATCTAATTCGACACCTGAATCAGAAAATTGCTGTTGATAAACTTCTTTTCCGGAAAGATCAAATACTTTAACCGACTGAATTGAAGAATGATAATGAATATTCAAAACATTCTCAACAGGATTTGGATAAAAAACAAATGCATCTTTATCAAAAGAATCTACATTCATGGTTCCAATATTTAAAGTAAAATCCAACGCTTGTCCAAATCCGGGGAAAGCTCCCATACCAAAAGCATCCATCTCAATAGCACAAGGATTTACTTCTGCTACAGATTCTTCATCAGTATAGGTTTTTGTAATTCTAATTCGGGTTGAACCTGCTGCTGCATCTTCAGGAACAGTAATTTCCATACTTACAGAAATCTCATCATGTCCGGAAGAATCAAACAAAGTTCCTATTTCATAAACCTCATTCTCATCATCTAAAATACCATTTTGATTCCAATCTATAAAAGCAACTATATTATTTTCAAACTCACCAAAAGTATTTCCTTTTACAGTTAAAGTATAAGTTTCTCCCGGAATTAAATCTACTTCTGTGGAAGTATAATCTGTTAAAACCGAAGAAAAATCAGAATTTTCTATTTCCGCTTCTGCAAATTCCACAAAAGTGATTTCTTCAACTGTAACCCCTGAGTCATCTACATCACAATAAGGGGAAGGAAAATCCTGACCTTGCATGCTCAGGACAAAAAGACAAAGTAGTAAAGTAATTTTTTTCATTTTTTTAGTTTTTATTTCTCAGCAATTTAGAAAAAATATGGGGAGTTTTCTGAAAAATCCCAATTTAAAATTAACAATCATTTTGTTTTGTTAAAATGAAACCGGTTTCTGACACAATGTCACTGGATTATGATTGGTACTTTTTTTGAAGATTAAGAGGAAAGTAAAATCAAAAAAATTTTAAAATGGCAAAAGGTAAAATAAATGTTTCTGTTGAAAACATCTTTCCTTTAATAAAGAAGTTTTTATACAGTGATCATGAAATTTTCTTAAGAGAATTGATTTCCAATGCGACGGATGCTACTTTAAAACTAAAGCATCTTACCAATTTAGGAGAAGCAAAAGTAGAATATGGAAATCCTAAAATCGAAGTCAAGATTAACAAAGAAAATAAAACACTTCATATTATTGACCAGGGATTAGGAATGACTCAGGAAGAGGTGAAAAAATATATTAATGAAGTAGCTTTTTCCGGAGCCAATGAATTTTTGGAAAAATATAAAGAAACAGCTGAAGATTCCGGTATTATCGGACATTTCGGATTAGGTTTTTATTCCGCTTTTATGGTTGCAGATAAAGTTGAAATTATCTCCAAATCCTATCAGGATGAACCGGCTGCACACTGGGTTTGTGAAGGAACTGTTGAATTTACCTTAGGCGAAGCAGATAAAAAAGAACATGGAACTGAAATCATTCTTCATATTAATGAGGAGAATGAAGAGTTTTTGGAAGAACATCGAATTTCCGAACTATTGTTGAAGTACAATAAGTTTATGCCTATTCCAATTAAGTTCGGAACCAAAGAAAAAACCTTACCAAAAGCTGAAGATGCTCCTGAAGATGAAGCTTCTAAAACGGTAACTGTTGATAATATCATCAACAATCCTCATCCGGCATGGACCAAACAGCCTACTGAACTGGAAGATCAGGATTATAAAGAGTTTTACAGAGAATTGTATCCCATGCAGTTCGAGGATCCGCTGTTTCATATTCATTTGAATGTGGATTATCCTTTTAATCTGACAGGAATTCTTTTCTTCCCCAAATTGTCAAATGATATGACTCTTCAAAAAGATAGAATTCAGTTATATCAAAATCAGGTTTTTGTCACTGATAATGTTGAAGGAATTGTTCCTGAGTTTTTGACAATGCTCAAAGGAGTTATAGATTCTCCCGATATTCCTTTAAATGTTTCAAGATCTTATTTACAAGCCGACAGAGAAGTAAAAAGAATTTCAAACTATATCAGCCGAAAAGTGGCTGATCAGTTGAAAAAGATGTTTAAAGATCAACGGGAAGACTTTGAATCAAAATGGAATGATATTAAAGTAGTTATAGAATACGGAATTCTAACCGATGATAAGTTTTATGACAGAATGAAAGATTTCGTTCTGTATCCAACTGTTGATGATCAATATTTTACTTTTGAAGAATTAAAAGAAAAAATAAAAGATCTGCAAACTGATAAGGATGAGAATCTGGTTATTTTATATGCTTCTCATAAAGAAGAACAGCATTCTTATATCAACACAGCCAAAGAAAAAGGTTATGAAGTTTTAATGCTTGATTCTCCTTTGGTTCCGCATTTAATTCAAAAGCTGGAATCAGAAAATGAAAAAGTTTCTTTTGCAAGAGTTGACAGTGATCATATAGATAATTTGATCAAAAAAGAAGATGAACAAATTTCTAAACTAACAGAAGAACAAAAAGAAGAAGTAAAAAAGGAATTTGAGCGTGTTATTGCTGAAGAAAGTTATACTGTTCAACTTCAGGATATGGACAGTGAGTCTGCTCCGCTTATCATCACTCAGCCTGAATTTATGCGACGTATGAAAGAAATGCAAGCTACAGGAGGAGGAGGATTTATGGGAATGTCAAATATGCCGGATATGTATAATCTGGTAATCAATACCAACAGCGATTTGATTCAGACTATTCTCAATGCAAAAACTGAAAAAAGAAGAACCCGTTTAATCAATCAGGCTTTAGATCTGGCTCGTTTATCTCATAATCTTTTAAAAGGAGAAGACCTGACCAACTTTGTAAAGAGAAGTTTTGATATGATTAAATAATCTTATCTGAAAATAAAATCAAAAACCGTTAGTCATTTTTCGATTAACGGTTTTCTTTTTCCTAATTATTTTCCTATGATTAATTATAAACTTGTCTTTATTGTTTTATGACCACCAAAGACGCTACGGTTCCTGTTGTTAAATTCCATTCATCATGAGTCAGAACGGTTCCGTCTTGATCCTCTACTTTAAACTCGGCTGTATTTGGACCGGACTCACCTTGATTTAAAGCTTTAAACTGAATTTTTGTAAATCCATCTCTCAGATCTACACGAATACTGTGAAACCTTGCTAATAAAGTTACGTTTTCAACAACTACTTCCCCATTTACAATGATGTCCACTCGATCACCATCTACCACCTGTGCATCTCGCCAACTTACCTTTACGTAATCTCCTGAAGTGTAAAATCTTCCCAAATCCTGTGGCTGACTGAATTCAGGATAGATTTCTCCTTCTGCTTGTCGTTCAGCATATTTAGGTTTAAATTTCACATGTCTTTTAATAAACTCCTCTTCTGCCTGCATATTAATTTTATTATCCTTAGGAGTTCTTTCCAAAGATAGTCCATCAGGCTGACCTAAAAATTTTTTACTTTTTGAGGAGGAAGATGAAAAGTCTCTGTCTATCCGAAAACTTCCTTGTTCTGAAGAAACCTCTCTGCCTATACTCCTGCTTTCCCGATCTATTTTATTTCCTTCTTGGGTTTCAGGAATATCTATCTGAGCATGTACCGCCATTCCCAATAAAACAGTTATTGTAAAAATGAAAATCCGCATAAATAATATTTTCGTCAATTTCAAAACTAATATAATTCTTCATCAAAAAGCAATCCAAAACCATCAACTTTATTTTTGAGCTCTAAGCATTTCTCTTTTTCCCGGAGGTCCTTCCAATTTCTCTACTTTAAATCCAATGTTTTCCAACAATCTCCTGACAGTTCCCTTTGCAGAATAGGTAACCATTACTCCCTCCCTATTTAAACATTCATACATAATCTTCATTATTTCTTCTTCCCATAGCTCAGGTTGAACACGAGGACCAAAAGCATCAAAATAAATTAAATCCACTTTCTGATTAGGTTTGAAAGATTGAAAAAGCACTTCCTCTTTAAATAATTTAAAATAAGGAGACACTTTTACTTCTCTTTCCCAGGGAGAAAGATGAATCTTCTTATAAATATCATCTGCTCCTTCTATTTCCTTTGAAAAATTCATTTGTTTCCATTCCTTCTCTTTAAGAGGAAAGGCTTCCAAAGCCCTATAATTCAAATGAATTTTATTTTTTTCAGCAAATAAAATACTCAAGAGAACATTTAATCCACTACCCATTCCGATTTCTAAAATATGAATGGAATTTGAGTTGCTACTTTTATATTTTAATCCTTTTTCAATAAAAACATGTTTAGCCTCTTGTATAGCACCATGTTTTGAATGATATTGCTCATTCCATTCAGGAATTCGGATACTTGAAGAGCCGTCTCCTGTTAAGAAAACTTCACGTTTCAACATAAATAAGAGAGTAATTTAAAAAATTTACATTATTTTGATCAGCTAATAAAAAGAGTAAATTTACATAATCCTTTGATGCTGTGTCAGATATAATGAAATTTTTATTTCTTCATGAAATTATTTTAAATTATGATTTTAAATAGAATACATTAACTAAAATACTTAATTTAAGATAAATAATTTTTTTATTTTCACAGCGCTTTTTAAAGCGATACAAAAAATATAATATGTTCATTTAAATAAATAAAGATACATGTATAGTAGAGACGACATTTCAATTACCAAAGCAGATCATTCAAGAATAAAGGAAGTTAATTTAGATGATCCGGGATTCGGAAAATTTTATACCGATCATATGTTCATTTGTGATTATCGTGATGGGAAATGGCAAAAACCTGAAGTTAAACCTTATAGTCCCATGACACTGGATCCTGCTTCCAAAATTTTTCATTACGGTCAAAGTATTTTTGAAGGTATGAAAGCATTTAAGGATGATCAGGGCAAGGTTTGGCTGTTTCGTCCGGATCAAAACTTCGAAAGATTCAATAAGTCAAGCGTACGTATGTGTATGCCTGAAGTGCCGGAAGAGTATTTTTTCGGAGCTCTTGATATTTTAATGGAGCTTGATAAAGACTGGATTCAAAATAAAGATGGATATTCTTTATATATACGTCCATTTTCAATCGGTATCGAAAATCAAGTTGCCGCAGCTCCTTCTTCTGTTTATAGATTCTGTATAATTTGTAGTCCTGTAAAAGCTTATTATTCACAGGGAGATAAAGGATTAAAAGTATTGATCCAAGACCGATTCAGCAGAGCGGCTAAAGGAGGTGTTGGATTTGTTAAGGCGGGAGGAAACTATGGATCTTCCTTTTATCCAACTGAATTGGCCAGAAAAGAAGGATATCAGCAAATAATCTGGACAGATTCTGCTACTCATGAATATATGGAAGAAGCAGGAACAATGAATGTGATTTTTAGAATAAATGATACGCTGATAACTGCCCCTGTAAGTGAAAGAATTCTGGATGGAGTTACCCGAAAAAGCATTCTTGCCTTAGCTGAAGATCAAGGTATAAATGTTGAAGTTCGTCCTATTAAGGTAAACGAAGTTTTAGAAGCTCAAAAGAAAGGCGAGTTAAAAGAAATTTTTGGAGTAGGTACAGCTGCCACTTTGGTGCCTTTTATCGGTTATGGTTATAAAGGTGAATACTTCGAATTACCCAACGTGGAAAATCCCTACGGTCCAAGATTAAAAAATGCCTTACAGGATATCCAGTACAACAGAGCGGAAGACAAATTTAAGTGGCTTTACGAAGCTAAGGCATCCTTATAAAATTTCATTTTTATTTGTTGAAAAACTTGTTGTATTAAAATTTAATATTTTAACTTTAGCTTTGGCATTTTTAAACCTATGTTATTTTAAAATAGATTACCTTAATGAATAAAAAACCTTCTCATATAGCTGTTTTAACTTCCGGAGGTGATTCTCCCGGAATGAATGCAGCTATAAGAGCTGTAGTCCGATGCTGCGCCTTTTATCAAACCAAATGTTCGGGTATTTTTAGAGGATTTGAGGGTCTTATAGAAAAGGATTTTAAAGTTTTGGATGCCCGTTCAGTAAAGAACATTATTAACCGAGGCGGAACTTTTTTAAAATCAACCCGATCTGATGAATTTAGAACTGCAGAAGGCAGAGAAAAAGCTTTTAAGAATTTAAAAGAAGAGAATGTTGATGCTTTAATAGTAATCGGAGGAAATGGCAGCTTTAAAGGAGCTGAACTTTTAAGCAAAGAACATGGGATTCCTGTAATTGGAATTCCCGCAACCATTGACAATGATATAAACGGGACTGATTTTTCCGTAGGCTATGACACAGCTCTTAATACAGTGGTGGAAGCAATCGACAAAATCCGAGATACAGCTAATTCTCACAATCGGCTATTCTTAGTAGAAGTAATGGGTAGGGATGCCGGAGATATTGCGCTGAATGCCGGAATTGGTGCCGGTGCAGAAGAAATCTTAATTCCTGAAGAAAACTTAGGAGTTGAACGTTTATTAAAATCTTTAAAGCACAGTCGTGCTTCAGGAAAAACTTCAAGTATAGTAGTCATTTCAGAAAGTAAAAAAATAGGAAAAAATGCTTTTGAACTGGCTGCTTATTTAGAAGAACATCTAAAAGGATATGAAATTCGAGTGACGGTTTTAGGTCATATTCAACGCGGAGGAGCTCCCAGTTGCTATGATAGAGTGTTAGCCAGTAAATTAGGGATCAAGGCAGTTGAAACCTTATTAAACCTTGAATCCAATGTAATTGTAGGGATAACCAATCGTCAAATAACAACTGTTTCTTTTGAAACAGCCGCTGCCATTCACAGGAAATTGGATGAGAACCTTTTAAGAGTGGCCGATATCACTTCTATATAAAATAAAAAATGATGAATAATAAAATAAATATAGCAATTAATGGTTTTGGCCGAATCGGAAGACTGGCCTTAAGAATAGCTTTAAAAAGAGAAAACATAAAAGTAACTGCAGTAAATGATCTTGTTTCAGTAGAACAACTGGCCTATTTATTTAAATATGATTCTGTTCATGGAAGATTTGATGGTCAGGTTGAGGTTAAAAATAATAATCTTATTATTAATGGTCAGGAAATACGTGTTAGTTCAGAAAAGAATCCTGAAAATCTGGCATGGTCAGAGGTAGGTGCTGATGTTGTTTTAGAATGTACAGGAATATTTAAAACCAAAGAACAAGCTTCTGCACATTTAAGAGCCGGAGCTAAAAAAGTTTTAATATCAGCTCCTTCAAAAGACGCTTCTATGTATGTGATGGGAGTTAATCATCAAGAAATTTCAGCTGCGGAAGAAATTGTTTCTGCAGCTTCTTGCACCACTCATTGTTTAGCTGTATTAGCAAAAGTTATACACGATAATTTTGGTATAGAAGAAGGTTTGATGACCACTATTCATGCAGTAACCGCCTCTCAGACTTCGGTAGATGGTCCGGCATCGAAAAATTTTCGATTAGGAAGATCTTCTTTAAATAATATTATTCCTACTTCCACCGGGGCAGCTCTTGCGGTTACCAAGGTTATTCCGGAATTGGAAGGAAAATTAACCGGAATGGCTTTTAGAGTTCCTGTTCCTAATATTTCTGCTGTAGATCTTACTGTTAGATTACAACAAAGTACAAGTTTGGAAGATATTAAAAAAGTTATTAAACAAGCAGCAGAAAATGATTTAAAAGGAATTTTAGGATATACTGAAGATAAGATTGTTTCACAAGATATAATCTCAGATGAACGCAGCTCTATCTTTGATGCAGATGCCAGTATGCAGTTAAATGCCAACTTTTTTAAATTGATTGCTTGGTATGACAATGAATATGGCTATGCTTCAAAATTAGTAGATATGGCAGAATATATTAATTCATTAAACAACTAATTATGGTTTTAATAGCAGATAGCGGCTCGACTAAATGTGATTGGGTGCTGTTAGATTCAAAAGGTGATTTTATTTTTAAAACACGAACCTTAGGGTTGAATCCTAATATTTTGACCACTCAAAAAATGCACAGGCGATTGGCAAAAAGCGAAGAAATAGCTCATGTTAGTGAAGAGATTTCCCGCGTATATTTCTACGGAGCAGGATGTGGAACGGAAAGAGACCGGCTGCGTTTAAAAAGATTTTTAGAGAAATATTTCAGACGTGCAGAATGTGATGTTCAGGAAGATCTCATGGGGGCATGTCTTTCTGTGACCAATGCGCCGGGTATTGTGGGAATTCTTGGTACCGGATCAAATGCTTGTTTTTTTGATGGAGAAAAACTGAGAACCCATACCCCTTCTATGGGATATGTGTTGATGGATGAAGCAAGTGGAAATTATTTCGGAAAAAATTTATTAAAAGATTATTATTACCGCAATATGCCGGACGATATTGCCAATAAATTCTCAAAGGAATACAATCTAAATCCGCAAGCAGTAAAAGATTCTTTATATAAAAACGATAATCCTAATGCTTATCTGGCAGAATTTGCAAAATTTTTATTTAGTTATAAAAGTATGCCTTCCTATATGGAGAAAATTATAAAAGATGGATTTGAACTGTTTTTAGAAAGATGGATTCTGCCCTTTAAAGAAGCTAAAGAATTTCCCATACATTTTGTAGGCTCTATAGCTTTTTATGCTAAGAATATTATTGTTGAATCCTTGGATGATCAAGGTTTAACACCTGGAAATTTTCAGAGAAATCCAATTGACAGCCTGACAAAATATTATCAGAAAAAAATAAAAAATGAAGGTATTTCTTAAAAAATAAAAAAAGAACCACCTGATTTATATAAAGTGGTTCTCTTTAAAAAATTCATTATTTGCCAAATTTATCTTTATAAGCTGTAATGGATTTTTCAATAATTTCAATCGCAGATTCTTTACCTTCTATCCCACTCACTTCTACTGTTTTGCGTTCTAATTTTTTATAATCTTCAAAGAAATTTATAAGCTCTTCTTTATAATGATCAGATAATTCTTCCACAGAATTAATATGCTGAACGCTCATATCATCAGTGGCTACAGCAATAATTTTATCATCAGGTTCTCCGTCATCAATCATACGCAAAACACCAATAACCTTTGTCTTTACCAGGCACATAGGAATAATATCTACTTGAGAAAGCACCAGCACATCTAAGGGATCATGATCTTCACCATAGGTTTGTGGAATAAAACCGTAATTAACAGGATATCTCATAGAAGAATAAAGAACGCGATCCAGTCGTACCATTCCTGTATCTTCATCCAATTCATATTTTCCCTTACTATTTTGAGGAATTTCAATAATTGATTCCACAATTTCCGGTGCTAATTCACCTATAGGGGCATCATGCCAAGGATTAAATTTCATTTTTTATATATTTAAAATTTTTGCAAATAAAAAACCGGCTACTACAGCCAATAAACCCAATATTAAACTGGAAAAAGCATATATTCCAAAATTAATATATTGAGCCTTTTGTAAGAATTGTAAATTCTCTAAAGAAAAGGAAGAAAAAGTTGTATATCCGCCACAAAATCCAACTACAAAAAACATTTTCCATGCCGGGTTTAAACTTTCATTCTTCTGGGCCAAACCGACAAATAAACCAATCAAAAAACATCCCAGAATATTTGCTATGAAAGTGCCTAATGAAAAAACATCAGGCCAAAATCGAACAAAGAATAATCCTGTCAAATACCGACTTATACTTCCTAAAAATCCGCCCAATCCTATCAAAAAAAGTATCCTAATCATAATTTTTATTTATTTCTGTATGAATAGGAGTCATCAGCTTTTTGAGCGGTTAATGGCGAACTCCATCGCCGTTTTTTAAAGACGGGCAAATATAGTGTTTTTAACTTTATTTAAAAAAATAAAGGAAACAGCTTTTTAAAAATAATTGAATAAATTAAAAACTATTTCTCAATTAATACTTCCAATTTTAATGACAAAACATAAGGTCAAATTATATAAAAATTGTATCTTTCCTTTTCATTTAAATGTTTACTTATGGATATACACTTTAATTATGTGCATGTTTCTGCAAGCGAAAGACTTGAAGAATTCACAAGAGAAAAACTAAACAAACTCAAAAATCATTATGATTTCATTGTAAGTGCCGATGTGTATTTCAAGAACGAAAAATCGTCCAACCCACAAAAAACCAAAGCCTGTGAAATCCAATTAAATTTGCCGGGACCTGAAATTTTCATTTCGGCAGTTGAAGAAAATTTTGACAAAGCTGTCTATAAAAACATTGCCGATCTTAAACGTCAGTTAAGAAAACGAAAAGAACGCATGAACGCCCGAACTTAAATTTTTTCAAAGGCAACAAAAATTTTTTTGTTGCCTTTTTACTTCTCTTTTGATTTTTCAACTTTCTTCTGAAGCATTTTTAATTCATCTCTAAAACGAGCAGCTTCAATAAAATCAAGTTCTTTAGCAGCTTTTTCCATTTCTTTTCTGATTTCGCGCATTCTTTCTTTAAGCTGATTTTCAGTAAAATATTTGACTTCCTCTTCAGCTGCTTCCAGAGTTTCTGCTTTTTCAAACTGATAAGCTTCCTGTTTTAAACCAACCAAAGCCGTATCCAGTGATTTTTTTAAAGGAGTGGGAGTAATATTATGTTCGGTGTTGTATTCAATTTGCTTGGTTCTTCTGTAATTGGTTTCATCTATGGTTTTTTGCATGCTGTTGGTGATTCTGTCTGCATACATAATAGCTTTTCCCTCCACATGTCGAGCTGCACGTCCAATGGTTTGAGTAAGTGATCGATGACTTCTCAAAAATCCTTCTTTATCTGCATCTAAAATAGCCACTAAAGAAACTTCAGGTAAATCCAATCCTTCACGCAGAAGGTTTACACCTACCAGAACATCAAAAACACCGGTTCGCAAATCATGCATAATTTCAACTCTTTCCAGAGTATCAATATCACTGTGGATATACTGAGTTTTAACATCAATACGAAGCAGATATTTGGTCAGTTCCTCAGCCATTCTTTTGGTCAACGTAGTCACCAGTGTTCTTTGACCTTTTTCTACTCTTTTTTCAATTTCACCAATTAAATCATCAATCTGATTCATACTGGGTCGAACCTCAATTTCAGGATCCAGTAAACCGGTAGGACGAATAACCTGCTCCACATAAATCCCATCGGTTTTTTGAAGTTCATAATCCGCCGGAGTAGCACTTACATAAACCACCTGATTTTGTAAAGCTTCAAATTCTTCTGATTTAAGAGGTCGGTTATCCATAGCAGCAGGCAAACGAAATCCGTATTCCACCAGAGTTTCTTTTCTGGATCGGTCTCCGCCATACATCGCACTCACCTGAGGAATGGTAGCATGACTTTCATCAATAATCATCAGATAATCATCCGGAAAATAATCCAGTAAACAGAAAGGTCGGGTGCCGGGTTTTCTTCCATCGAGATATCGGGAATAATTTTCAATTCCTGAACAATAACCCAGTTCCTGCATCATTTCCAAATCAAAATTGGTTCTTTCTTCCAGCCGTTTTGCTTCCAGAGGTTTTCCAATATCATAGAAATACTGAACTTGTTTTCCCAAATCGAGACGAATTTCATCCATAGCCCGATTCATTACTCCATGAGAAGTAACAAACATATTGGCAGGATAAATATCCACCTTTTCATATTTCGCCAATATTTCATTGTTAATGACATTAAATCGTTCAATTTCCTCTATTTCATCACCAAAAAAATGAACGCGAATGGCATCATCTGAATAACTTGGGAAAATGTCAACTGTATCTCCTTTTATTCTAAAAGTTCCTTGTGTAAATTCTACTTCCGTCCGCGCATACAGGCTTTGAACTAATTTTTTGAGCAAGTCTGTTCTTGAAATTTCCTGATCTCTGTAAATGCTGACCACATTTTTTTTGAATTCAACAGGATTTCCGATTCCGTAAAGACAACTTACAGAAGCCACCACAATTACATCCCGACGAAGAGAAAGTAAGGAAGAAGTAGTACTCAGTCTGAGTTTTTCTATCTCATCATTAATGGAAAGATCTTTTTCAATATAAGTTCCTGAAGTAGGAATATAAGCTTCAGGCTGATAATAATCGTAGTAAGAAACAAAATATTCAACCAGATTTTCAGGAAAAAAAGCTTTAAATTCTGAATATAACTGAGCAGCCAGGGTTTTATTGTGAGCCAGCACCAAAGTAGGTCGCTGAACTTTTTCCACAACATTGGCCATGGTAAAAGTTTTTCCTGATCCGGTTACACCCAATAAAGTCTGATATCTTTCTCCGGATTCTATTCCTTCGCTTAACTGTCTGATGGCTTCCGGCTGATCGCCTGTCGGCTTAAAATCTGATACTACTCTGAATTTCATAATCTGCAAAATTAAACAATAGATAGATTCTTTTTAGTTAAGTGATTGTGAATAAACAACGCTTAAAAAGAGCTCAAAATTAAATTAGGAGGATTTAATCCTGAATAATAAAAGATAATTTTATTTTTGTAGGGTTCGCTCTCTTTTATTTTAATAAAAAAATTAAAAATGATTGTTCCTCAACTGATAAATCCGAAAAGTATAGCTGTGATCGGAGCTTCTGAAAATTCTTCCAAACCCGGAGGAAAAGTAATTGAAAACTTAATTCAAGGAAATTTCAAAGGTGATATCTTTGGTGTAAATCCCAAACCTATTGAGATAGAAGGCGTTCAATATGTTTCCGATGTAAAAGAATTAAAAGAAGCAGATCTGGCTATTATTGCTATTCCGGCTAAATATTGTGTTCCAACAATTCAGACCTTAATAGAAAAAGGCACCAAAGCTTTTATCATTTTCTCTGCAGGTTTTTCTGAAGGAGGAGAAGAAGGCAGTGCTATTGAAAAAGAACTGGTGGATATGGTCAATGCTGCCAATGGCACTTTAATCGGACCTAATTGTATTGGGGTTATCAATGAAAATTACAAAGGTGTTTTTACTACTCCCATTCCCGAATATGATTCTTTAGGTTGTGAATTTATCACCAGTTCGGGAGCAACAGCTGTTTTTTTATTAGAATCTGCTTTATTAACCGGGTTGAGGTTTTCTAATGTGTATTCTATTGGAAATGCAGCTCAGACCGGAGTGGAAGAAATTCTGGAATATATGGATCAGACTTTTGATCCTGAAAAAAGTCCACGGGTAAAACTTCTTTATCTGGAAGAAATCAAAAATCCTTTTAAATTTATTAAACATGCGATTTCCCTGAGAAAAAAAGGATGCAGAATAGCAGCTATAAAATCCGGATATTCAGAAGCAGGAGGACGGGCAGCTTCTTCACACACCGGAGCTTTGGCTACTTCAGATACGGTGATCAGAGCTTTGTTTAAAAAATGCGGAATTGTCTATTGTGACAGCAGAGAAGAATTAATTGCCGTGGGCAGTGTTTTACAGACCAAACCTTTAGAAGGAGAAAATATTGCCATTATCACTCACGCAGGAGGATCGGCGGTGATGCTGACAGATGCTTTAAGCGCTAATGGCATGGATGTTCCGGCTTTTCCGGAAGAAGATACCAAAGAATTATTAACCAAATTAAATCCTGGTTCCTCCGTTGGAAATCCTATCGATTTCTTAGCGACAGGAACTGCAGAACAATTGGGAGAAATCATTGATTTTTGTGATAATTATGAAAAAGTAGATGGCATGGTGGTGGTTTTTGGAAGTCCGGGATTATTTAATGTAAAAGATGTATATGAAGTTCTGGACAAGAAAATGAAAACCAGTAAAAAACCTATTTTTCCGGTTTTGCCTTCTGTTATCAATGCTGCCAAAGAAATAGAAGATTTTTTAGCTAAAGGAAGAGTCAATTTCCCTGATGAGGTAAGTTTGGGAAAAGCTTTGGCGCATATCAATCAGTCTTCCAAAATCTTGTTTGAAAAAGCACAGATGCCTGAAATGGACTTGGTCACTATCAGAAGTATTATCAATTCTTCTTCAGACGGATTTTTAAATCCTGATACCTGTGCTGAATTGCTTGAAGCTGCCGGAATTGAATTAGCCGGGCAAATGCAAATTACCGCCAAAGGACAAATTTTTTCTATTCAGGATTATATGAATTTTCCTGTGGTGATGAAAGTGATAGGTCCGGTTCATAAAACGGAAGTAGGCGGAGTGGTTCTCAATATTCCCAATGAAAAACAAGCTGCTAAAGTATTTGATAAACTCATGTCTATTTCGGATGCCAAAGCAGTATTGGTTCAGGAAATGCTTTCAGGAGAAGAGCTGTATTGCGGCGCTATCAAGCAGGGTGACTTTGGTCATGTGGTTCTTTGTGGGTTAGGAGGAATATTTTTAGAATTGCTCAACGACACTTCTTCTGCTCTTGCACCCATGTCTAAACAGGAGGTCAGCAATATGGTTGAATCTTTAAAAGCTTATCCTCTTTTTGAAGGATACAGAAACAGAAAAGCTTTAAACAAAGAAAAATTTATTGATGTGATTCATCGAATCGGAGCTCTGGTTCATATAGCTCCCGAAATAGCTGAACTGGATCTGAATCCTTTAATTGCAGATGATGTTAAAATGAAAGTGGTGGATGTGAGAATCAGAGTGGAAAAATAAACTAAATTACTAAAGAAAGAAATCTCCACTGAACAATTATCAGTTAAAAAACTTATATCTCTAACTTATTAGTTCTAACGCTAATAAGTAAGAGATATACGTCATTTATTTTTCACCTATAAAATATTAGGTTTAAAAACCATTAAAATCTCCAACTATCATATTCATTTTAACTAAGGGTATAAAATGGTTAATTTTAAATTTGTTTATAATAAATCGGAAGATTCTTTTAGTTTATTGGTATTATCAACAAACTTAAGTTCGTCAATAAATTTTTGAATTTCTCCATTCATCACAGCATCCAGATCAAAAACACTCATATTAATTCTGTGATCTGTCACTCTTCCCTGAGGGTAATTATAAGTTCTGATTTTTTCACTTCTATCTCCGGTTCGAACCATAGAACCTCTTAAAGCTGCATCTTGCTCTTGCTTTTTAGCTAATTCCAGATCGTATAATCTTGATCTTAATACACGAAAAGCTTTTTCCCTGTTTTTATGCTGAGATTTTTCATCCTGACACTGAGCTACTAAACCTGTAGGAATATGAGTCAAACGCACAGCAGAATAGGTAGTGTTTACAGACTGACCTCCGGGACCTGAAGAACAGAAGAAATCAACCCGAACATCTTTTGGATCGATCTGAATATCAAACTCTTCTGCTTCCGGAAAAACCATTACTGAAGCAGCACTGGTGTGAACTCTTCCTTGAGTTTCGGTTTGTGGAACTCGTTGTACTCTATGCACCCCGGCTTCATATTTTAAAGTTCCGTAAACATCTTCTCCTGAAACTTCAAATTGAATTTCTTTAAATCCGCCGTTGGTTCCTTCATTAAAATCTATAACATTGACAGACCAGCCTTTGTCTTCGCAATAACGTTTGAGCATATTAAAAATATCTCCGGCAAAAATACTGGCTTCATCTCCTCCTGTACCCGCTCTTACTTCTACCACTGCATTCTTAGCATCTTCAGGATCTTTCGGAATCAGCATCATGCGAATTTTCTCTTCCAAAACAGGCAATTCCTCTTCAGCTTCTTCCAATTGCATTTCTGCCATTTCCAACATTTCCTTGTCGGTATCGTTTGCGATTATTTCTTTAGCCTCTTTGATGTTTTCCGTAAGCTCAATAAATTTCTTACGCTCTTCCATCAAATCTTTAAGCTCTTTATATTCTTTGGTAAGTTCTACATATCGTTTTTGATCAGCAATAATATCGGGCTGAATGATAAGATCATTTACCTCATCAAAACGTTGTTTTACTAAATTCAGTCTTTCTAACATATTATCTGCAATTATTGCAAATTTACAATATTTTCTTTCAACTTTAGAATAAGGAATTAAATACTCAGCTGATTTAATTTAAAAAACTATAAGGTTATAAATCAAAAATTATTTATTTTGCGTGCGTTAGCTTAGAAAACAGATTTTATATTTAACCAAATTATTTTAACTATGAACAAAAGAGAAGAATTAATTGTTAAGTATGTAGAACAATTGGAAGGAGCCGGGGTAAAAGTAGATCAAGATTTATTAACAAAAGTTACAATTGGTCTTGGACCTTCCATTTATAATGCAGATGCTTCAACGGTAGCTTCTTCAGATCCATCTGAATTACAAACTGTTAAAAATAACTATTTGATTAAAAAATTGGGTTTAACAGATGGACCACAATTAGATGAAGCTATTGATAAAGTAGTTGATATTTTAGGGAGATCAAACAGAAATAAATATCGAGCCTCTTTTTACTATTTACTTTGCAAAGAGTTTGGAAAAGAATCTATTTATGATAAGTAGTAATTGTTTTTAATTTATAAAAAGTACAAAAAAGCCTACTATTTAAGTAGGTTTTTTCTTTTAGAAGGAGGGACCAGAACCTCTTGTATAAGATGCTGATCTTAATTCAGCCAGCTCAAATCTTACAAAAACTTCGTGAGATCCTTTATTGTATTTTGCTAATTCTGAAGTGGTATAATCATAAGCATAACCAACTAAAATAAAGTCATTTATCTGAAATCCTGTCATAGCACTGACAGCAGCACTGTTTCTGTAAGCTGCTCCCAAAATAAATTTATCCAGAAAAACTGCATTTAAAGAAACATCCAAAGCCAAAGGTGCTCCGGAAACAGCTTTTATTAATGAAGAAGGTTTTAAATAAAATTCATCACTGATTTCGAGTTTATATCCCGCAATAAGATATAAATGCATTTTTTCTTTTACAGTAGAAACCTTCATATCATCATAATGTTTGGTCTGTAATAAATTAGGAGAAGAAATACCTAAATACCATTGCTTACCATAAAAATAAACTCCTGCTCCCACCAAGGGTGTCATTTTATCTCTTTTAATTAAATCAACATGTTGAGGATCATAAATATTTAGTTTTTCAAGATCCAGATTATAATTACTGAGACCGGTTTTAATTCCAAAAGAAAAATGAAAATCATTTGAAAACGGAATCACATAAGAAAAATTCCCGATTACTAAATGCTGATTTACAGGTCCTGTTTTATCATTAATAAATTCTGCCCCTACTCCTACTCTGGCTTCTTTGCCTAAAGGAGAATGAGCTGAAATATTTAAAGTTTGAGGGGCTCCTTCTATTCCCATCCATTGATTTCTATAAAGAGCAATCATACTTAATCTGCCTCTGGCCCCTGTAAAAGCCGGATTGATGCTCATGGTGTTATAAATATATTGAGTGTACTGAGATTCTTGCTGAGCAAAGGAAAACTGTGAGAAAAATATCGTTCCCAATAATAAAATAAAGACATATTTTTCTCTTCTGATTTTCATATTCTTAAAATCAATTTCTTTAATTTGTTCGGAGATAGACAAAACCCACCTTTTGTGTTGATTTTGTTTGTCCGTCCTGATTATATTTATAATTCAGGATGTAATAATAAGTTCCTGCCGGTAAACCTTCTTTTTTATTAATAGTCAATCGTCCTCCGGAATAACCGTCAAATACAGCACCTTGAACCCCGTAATTATCAGTTTCAAAAACTTTTATTCCCCATCGGTTAAAAACAGAAACAGATAAATCTTCAGCACAATCAGAATGAATGCGCATATATTTGTTATCACTAAAACTGTTTAAATCGATGAAATTAAAAACTTCGGGTTCACAACTTCTTTCTGAAGATTCTTTATCTATTTTACCTAAACTGAAAATTCCTAATTCATCAACTGTTGTCATTATAATTTGATTATTCAGATGAATGGTGCCGCCTTCATTAACCCAGGAAAAATTTTCTTCATCCCATCTCACAATGGCTAAAGTGTTTTGAATTGCCGCATTTATAAATTCCTGTGGGGTGGCCATATTGTGAAAGGACAAGCTGATAAAAATTTGTTCTCCTGTATTTTCCAAAGATTTGATTAGCCAATATTCTCTGTTATTTATTGAATTTATTACTGATTCCTTTTGTTGATGAGGATAAAAATTATTTGAATTTCCATAAAAATATTCCGCTTGATAATGGCCTGTATTTAAATTGGAAATCCCTGTATGCCGATAAAAAGTTTCATCTCCAACAGGAAAAATAAAATCTTCTCCTCCTCTTTTTTCTACCGGACCTTGTACATGACTTAAATCGGATGCCTGTAAAGCCAAAGCTTGATTTTCAAAGATGAGTCTGCCTCCAAAATTTCTGTTGTCAACAATGCCTTGTTTAAAAACTGCAGAATGGTGGATATGGAATTCTCCTTTTAAATGAAATGGAATTAATTGAGAGGGATTATCGAAAACAACTTCATAAAAGTGTCCCGGATTTTGACCATTCAAAAGTTGTAGTTGTTGACCTTTAAAAATAACTTTCCCCGAGTTTTCATAAAAATCAAAAATTCCGTTATTGTTGAAATTTTTATAAATAAAAATTTGACCATCATTAAAAAACTCAGCATCATCTTGATTATCAAAAGAATATAAAGCTGATATTTTCGAATCCGGACTGAGATAAATTAAACCTCTATTGACAATCTGAGCTTGAGAAGAAAGATTGTAAAACAATATCAGAAAAGAAATTAGCATCTTCTTCATTTTTCAGCCTGAATTAAAAATGTAAACCATCTTAATCTTTCACTTCAAAAACAATATTCATATAGGTTTTTGAGGTAGGTTCAGCATTGCTTATTATTTGATATTGTAGTTGACCTTGATTATTTAAAGAAACTTCCTGATAAACTGAAGCATCAAAATAAGTTATATTATAAATAAGTTCTTCTGCTTCTAAAACAGGAATAATATGTCCGCTGCCTTCAGAAGACACACTGTTTGTAGTCATTGAAAACTGCTTTAAATAAACTTCATACAAATCAAAAATAAAAATCCCGTTATTGTAATTAAATTCATATTCTGTTTCTTCCTCTTCACTTAAAGGCATCAAAACAGCCGGGAGGTAGAAATATTTTGGCAGCATAGATTTTCCTCTTTTGATGATTCCTTGATTATCAATCAATAAAACCTCATCAAAAGCTGAATTTCCTTGTTCAAGCCCTTCCAATTTTAAAGAATGACCATTCAAATTTAAAATGGTGTTTTCCTCCAGATTTCCTCCTAAAATAACTTTAGACGGATTGTTGATATCTAAACCTAATCCATTTCCCACTGAAAAAACTCCGGGATTTTCAAGAGATTTTAAATACCCATCAGCATCGACCATCACAACTCTATCAGATTCCAAACCCGGAGTATGAGGTAATTCTCTAATTCTTACTCTACCTTTTCCATCCAGACTGCCTATATCAAGTTGAGCTGTGGGCGCTTCATTAATGCCAATTCCTGTCTCTCCTTCTTTTAAGATCACAAAAGCAGTTCTGCGACTGGAAGCAGTTCCTGTTCCTATTTGAAAAAAAGAATTACTGATATTTTCGTTATTATACTTTCCTAAAACTGTTTCATTTGAATTATTAGCTATTAAATTTTCTCCTAAGACCATAGAAGATGGCTTGTCGGCTATATTATTTCTACCCATTGTTATAGAATAACTTGCAGAGGAATGATTATCCCGACCAAAAGAAAAAGAGTTTAAACCGGTTGCTTCTGAATTTATACCAAAGGCAAAAGAGTAATTCTTTTCTGCCTTAGTTTCTTTTCCAAAAGCATAAGAAAAATCTCCTTCTGCTTTAGATTTTTCTCCAAAAGCAAAAGCATTTTTTCCTGAAGCAATTCCACCTCTTATACCCGATGAAGTTCCATCTCTTGATCCTCCGCCTGCAAAAGAACCATTTCCTAAAGCTTCAGAACTATATCCTATAGCCATTGACTGATAATGATTTGCTTTTGTATTCCATCCAAAAGCTATGGAATTGGATCCTATAGGTTTAACTTTATTTCCTATTCCCAAAGCATTTTCTCCGATAATATCTTGAGAAGTATTGTTAAATTCACCGCTCAAAATGGAACCTTTTACATACAGTTTAATATTTTCCTGAGGCTGATTATTAGTTGATTGAGGTAGAGTTCTGTCGTGATTAATTGCCACAGATCCCATCTGATAAATGTTTTCAAAATTTTCCTCAGCTTTTTGTTGAGTTTTTTGAATCATCCATGGTTCTACAACAATATCAGAAAAAGGAACAGATCTCAGTATTCCTTTTTGATGATTAGAAGTAGCTGTTTTTACTACCACAATATTACTTTCATTAATATTTCCTAAAGAGTCCGGTAAATCCCTGATTCTAACTTCTCCACTACCGATATCCAGTCTTGATTTTGGTTTGGCATTACTTCCGGTTCCTTCTAAACCGATACCCACAAAACCATTTTTTAAAACTGTCATGGCATTTTTTGTTTGACTTCGGTTTAATCCATTTCCTATAACAAAAAGAGGATCCTCTTCATTCCATGCTGAAACAGAAGCTCCGAAATTTACATTTCCTCTGCCAAACACGGTTAAATAAGAACTATTGGCTAATAAATATCTTCCAGAAGCAGTTGCATTATGTCCGGTAACTTCATTATTTCTTCCCATTGCAAAAGAATAATTTCCCTTAGCCTGAGTTGATCGGCCCAAAGCAACAGCATTAGAACCATCTGCTTTAGTTTCTCTCCCCATAGCGACAGATCCTGTTTTTAAAGCCTGTGTTTCCCTTCCTAAAGCAATAGCATAAGAAGAATCCGCAAGTGTTTTATACCCATGAGCAAAGGATAACTCTCCTTTTGCTTCGGCTTCATAGCCAAAAGCTAAAGAACTTTTGCCCGAGGCTTGTCCGCCTTTTCTATATTCATCCGTACCCAGTCCGGTACTAATATAAAAATATCCTCCTCCTGCCAGACTCCCTTCTCCAATAGCCTTAGAACCATAACCAAAAGCAGTTGAATTTTCTCCTTGTGCAATAAGATTATTTCCAACGGCAAAAGAATTTAATCCTATTATATTATCTTGATTCGAATTTCCTCCTCGAATAGCTCCTTGAACATCTAAACTAACATCATCAATAAAATTTTCTGTTTTACCAATACTGACACTTCCTTGGCGATAAATATCTTGTTCATTGGAAGTTGCAGGCTGATGAGAATCCTGATCATACCAAACCTCTTCTATTTCACCATCAAAAATTTCTCCTTCTGTCAATAATTTTTTCCATTGAGAATCAGGTTCCGACCAGAAATAATAACCTTGTTTTAATTCATTGTTGTCTGTCAGATTAAAAACCAATAAAGCATGAGTAGGATTACCGACTAAGGGAGAAAAATCATTTAAAGCAATCAATTCAATTCTTGGAATTAAAAATCCTCTCCTTTCAGATCTTATTTCCAAAGCAGCCGATTTTTCAGGATTATCGGTTCCGATTCCCTCCTGGGAAAAGCAGGAAACAGAAACTCCCAACCCCAAAAACATAATAGTGTAAAAAACTTTCCGATTCATTTTTTACGATGCTGATTTAAGGTGAAAGCTCACTTTTCTAAAGTGATAAATTCGAAGACAAACCTTTTTAAAAAGCTAAAAATATTACCCCGTTAAAATGGAAAGTAAAACCAAACCCTTTTTAACATTAAAAATCTAAAGATTTAGAAATTTTCTTTTCTTCTAATATACCGGCAAATATTTTCTGTTAAATTAATTTTTCGCGATAATTCTCCAGTTGGTTCCATTTGATTTAAACACCCAGCCCTGATGAGGCAAAGCGCCATAAGTTAATAAAGTAGAACCTTCATTTATGTGCAGATAATTATCAGCCTCTCCTGTTTGAGAAGGATCAATTAATTTTATATTGATTACCTGACCTTCAGCAGAAGCAGCATCCGGTAAAGACAAATTAATTTGCTGGTTTAAATTGGCCACATCCACATCTATATTAACTTCCTGAATATAGAAAGTATAGCCAATTTGATCGGTAACAACTGCATCCGCGGTAATATTAAAAGATATACTTCTTGCTACCGTTCGCAATTCTCCTGTTCCTTGTGCCACTAAAATTTCATTAGCTCCATCAGCTGATGTTAATCCTTGAAACTCAAGACTGTGCTCATTTAAATCTATTTGAGTGTCTTCCAAAAGTTGTCCGCCCCAAGTTACCTGATCTCCATCCCGGGTCAAAGCATTTGAAAAATCTAATTCTGTATTTCCTGATAGCTCAGAAGGGGAAACTCTTTGTAAGATTCCACTGTCATCCATAATGACAATAAAATAATCATCTAAATCTACCTGATCATCCTGAACATCTTCAGTAATATCAACCAGATTAGTAATGGCTAAAGAGTTATTTAAACCATCGGTTTGAATGACTGTTGTTTCTTCTGTTAAAACTCCTCCCAACCGAACTATTTGTTCTCCGGTTAGAGGATCTTCAAAAACTGTAATTCCATTTTCTCCTACTAAAACCAAATCATTTAAAAAATCAGACAAAGGAGTCCAGGCAGCTTGTCCATCTGCATCGGTAACCAAAACTTCCCCTTCCTGACCGGTTTCCAGACTTATTTCAAAAGCATTATCTCCCAGATTACTAACATTGATAAGGCCGGCTCCTGAAATATTTATCTCTTCATCTCCCGGACCGGAAACTTCACCGGTAACAGCTTTCCAGCCTCCGGCACCCTCATTGGCGTTTTGATTCCACCAGTAAAAACCCGGAGGAGTTGAAGCGCTTCCATCATTAAAAACTAAAAGTGAATGAGCCGGATCTGTAACAGGTGCTGCCTGATCTAAATCCGGAATTCCAAATCTTGGAATTAATAAACCTCTTTTGCTGGAGAGAATTTCCAATGCTGCAGACTTATCAGGTTGATCCGTTCCAATCCCCTGCTGAGCAAAAAGCTGCGGTGAAAGCATTACTCCCAATGCCATAACACCAAAAATAAAGAGTTTTTTCATAATTAAAGGAATTAAGTTCTCACATGATTTTATACTATTTAAAGAATTAAAATTTATTTGTTATTCTCCATTGTTCACCATCTGAAATTAATTCCCAACCTGTGGTTGGAATGGCTGTATATAATATTTGATTTGCTGATAATCCTGCTATATTTCCCATCACTTTCACATAATGTTCTTCATTGGTGTTTTCTTTTTTGATAGTGAAAACTTTTCCTTTTAAGCCTGCAGGATCAGGTAAAGTAATGGTTACATCAGCATTAATAGGTTCGCCGATTATTATTCGATCTTCTGCTAATGCCGAATAATCCTGATTGACAATTTTAATTTGATTGAGATGTTCTGTATCAAGTGAAAGTTCTCCTTCCTGATTGATGCGAATAACCGGATTTTCGGATATTTCTCTTACCACCCCATAAGTAGATGGTTGACCGGAAGCAGCTCCCTTAGCAATGGAAACATCTATAGAATAAGCTCCTTCCTGATTAACAAATACTTCCGTATGTGCTCCATCTACAAAATTTATTTCTGCGGAAGAAAAATCTAAAAAAACATGAGTTTCTTCTTCATTTTCATCTAAATAAGTTAGAATTTGTGTTTCAGGATCATAATTTAAAGAGGTCAAAGTTTGATTAAAATTCAGATCAATATGTTCCGGTTCCCCTGCTGCATTGATAAAATACAGTTGTTGATTAATCTCATCCCAAATAAGAAGGTTATCAGGTAAATTATCATCATTCAAGCGCTTCCACTGATTGTTATACCAATAGTAAAAACCGGGTGATAAAGTAGAATTGGAAGTGGTATTAAAAACCAGTAAACTTTCTATATTTCCTGCAGAAATAGTTGTCTGATCATTAGTATTTAACAATGAAATCCGAGGGATTAGTAAACCGCGATGAGAAGATTTAATTTCAAGTTCAGCAGCAGGATCCGGCATGTCTGTTCCGATTCCCATTTGTGCACTTAAATCGCAGGAACAAAGAAAAACGATTATCACAACCCAAAGCCGGTCCATTTTGATTTAATTCAAGACCATAAAGTTAACGAAATCAAAATTGATAAAAAAATTTTAGACAAATTTATAGGTTTAAATTTCGTTTAACCGGAAAAACTCTTCCGGGAAAATAAAATCTAAATAGCCTGGAGTAAAGAAAACCTTTAAATATAAAACGCACACTACATTAAAAAGCTTATCTTCGCTCACTATGCATTCAAAAGATAAAATTTTCGGAGCTTTCTTATTGCTTTTTATTTATCTGTTATCGATAAATATTCTGGCGGTAAAACCTGTTCCTTTAAAATATTCTTTTGAAAATGAATCGGGACGAAAATATATAGCTGCCTCCTCTCAAAAGTTTTTTGAACATACTTTAAATCAAACCGAAAATCTCAGCGGTTTTTTTGTCTCAGAAAATCAAGATTATAATTTTTTCTCCTGGCAAACTATATCCACGCAGGATTTTGAGAGGCTCTTTCAACAATTTTTTTCGGATTATTCAGCCATATTTTTGTCTTTATGTATTAATTGGAAAAATACGCTCCTCCTCTATCCATTTCATTTTTTCTTCTAAAGACCTGTTTCCATTTTAAATCACACCTGCTGAACTTAATCAGTAAGGAATCTATTATTAATTTTTTAAAAATAAAATACTATGGATACAGGGAATATCCTTATTATGGCGATTTTATTATTCGTGGTTGCCATACCTTTTATCATTTTCAACATTAGCAGAAAAAAGAAAAAGAAAGAAATGTTGAATCAATTAGCTGAATTGGCTAAATCCAAAAACACAGAAATCGGAGAATATGAAATTAGTGGTTCGATGGCTATAGGCTTTGATACTTCTTCAGCATATTTATTTTTTTATAAATCTGTTGAAAATGCCAATCAAAACGAAACAATTAATTTAAAAGAGATTTCTTCCACTAAAATCTCAATAAACAGAAGAAAAACAGCCGATGGATCTCAATCGGTTATTGATGGTGTTGAACTAATACTTAACAGTAAAAATTCAACATCAAGCATACTGGAATTCTTTAATGCTGAAAAGGAAGGTCTATTGACGGGTCAACTTGAATTAATTGAAAAGTGGGATAAATTAATTAAATCTAAGATCTGATAATAAATAGATTTGATTTCAAGATGAAAACCATCGCAGAACTTACAGGTTTTAATAACTTGTCAGCTATGCGATGGTTTTTGTTTTTAAAATATTTTTGAAATGGAATTCAGTTTTACTCTTCTACCCAGTCAACTGAAGTTCGATAAACCACTCCTTTAAAAAGAGCGACTAACTTTTCTTCTTTACGGACACGAACGGTGTAGAATCCTAATTTATTTTTCACACTTTCCAGCTGTGCTTCAGCTGTTATCACATCTCCTGCATCCAAAGCTTCTATGTGATTGATAGAGGCTTCTATAGAAACAGCTTTCTTTCCACGGGTATTGCTGGCAAAAGCAAAACAAGAATCCGCAAAAGAAAAAGTTATACCTCCCTGAGCTTTCTTCATTCCATTGAGCATCTCTTCCCGAATAGTCATTTGAAGCTTACAATAATCTTTTTTTGTATCCAGAATTTCTATGCCCAGCCACTGACTAAAACTATCGTTTTTCAACATAGTTTCTGTAATCTGAGAAGGAGTTAAAAGCTTTTTGCTCATTATTTTTGAATTTGAAAATTAATAAAATCGGAAAAGAGGTTTGCTGCCCGATAATCTTTCAGCTATGGTTGAAACAATAGAATCAAAACTCACAAACTCACAAATTCCTCTCCCTTTTTCAACATCTTCCTCAACAACGGACTGCATCTATATCGATCTTCATGATACAAATCATAGAGTTCATCCATTTTTTCCACACACCAACCAATTCCTTTTTCATTAGCCCAGGCTAAAAGACCTTTAGGATAATTCACTCCTTTTGTCATAGCTAAATCGATATCCTGTGCGGTAGCAATATTTAAAAACAGAGCATCTGCAGCTTCATTAATCAACATCACTAAAATTCGATCAGCTATTTTTTGGGCTTTTTCTTTATCAAATTCTTGTTCCGTTTCAGGATGTTTGGAAACATCAATTTTTCCATCCTGATAATGATAATACCCTCTGCCTGATTTTCTTCCTAAATAACCGGCCTGAGCATATCGCTTTTGTGTAAAAGAAGGTTTATATCTTGGGTCATAGTAAAATTCCTGAAAAACAGTTTCAGTTACACTATAATTCACATCATTTCCAATAAAATCCATCAATTCAAAAGGCCCCATTCTAAAACCAATTCCTTTCATAGCATTATCGATTTCAGCAAAACTTGCGGCTCCTTCTTCATAAATTCGAAGAGCTTCTCCATAAAAAGGTCTGGCAACCCGATTGACAATAAATCCGGGAGTATCTTTGGCCACCACTCCTACTTTTCCCCAATCTTTTATAACTTTAATGACTTTATTTTTTACTTCATCGGAAGTTTGAACAGCAGGAATAATTTCTACCAAAGCCATAAGAGGAGCAGGATTAAAGAAGTGAATACCGATCACTCTCTCGGGATTTTCAAGAGCTGCAGCAATTCCTGCTATTGGAATGGAAGAAGTATTGGAAGCAATAATCGCATCCTTTCGCTGAATTTTCTCTAATTCTCTGAAAACCTTCTTTTTAATATCAATATCTTCTATAATAGCTTCAATAGTTAAATCAGCATCTGATAATTCTTCAAGAGTTTCCACATAAGAAATATTGGATTGAATCCGGTTTTTTTCTTCTTCTGTAATTCTGCCTCTATCGGTAATTCTTCTTAATATTTTTTCGAGTGCCTGTTCACTTTTTTCAAGGGCCTCTTTTTGTGTATCATACAATTTTACCGAACATCCCGCGGTAGCTGCTACTTGTGCAATTCCACTACCCATGGTTCCTGCTCCGATTATTGAAATATTCATCATCTGATTTTTATATTGCTATTTTGAAATTTGATTATTTATTAATTTTATTCACCTTTAAAAACAGGTTTTCTTTTTTCTACAAAAGCATTTACACCTTCCTGATAATCTTTACTTTGAGCGGCTTGAATCTGAAGTTTACTTTCTAAAGCCAATTGTTCTTCAAGAGTATTCTGATAAGATTGATTGATTAATTCTTTTGTTTGAGCCAAAGCAAGGGTTGGCATCTGAGCTAAATTTTCAACCAGTTCTAAAGATTTTTCTTCAAACTCTTCTGCCGTAAAAAACTTATAAATCATTCCTATTCTTTCTGCTTCCTTAGCTTTTACAGCTTCTCCCAGCATCATCAGCGCCGAGGCTTTTTGAAAACCAATCAGTCTTGGCAAAAAGAAAGTTCCTGCACTATCCGGCACCAAACCGATTTTACTAAAAGCCTGAATAAAAGAAGCTTCTTCATGAGCGATGGTTATATCACAAGCGAGCGCAATATTGGCTCCGGCTCCGGCAGCTACACCATTAACAGCAGCCACCACCGGTTTTGGAATGTTTCTGATAGCTTTGATAATTGGATTATAACCTTCTTCCAGAATCTTTTCAAAACCCGGATTTTTATCCTGATCCAACACCTCTTTTAAATCCTGACCCGCACAAAAAGCTTTTCCTTTCCCGGAAATAAAAACAGCCCGAACCTCTTTATCATCTTTTGCTTTCTTTAAAGCTTCCTGAAAAGCCATAGACATTTCTCTGTTAAAGCTGTTAAATGCTTTTGGCCGATTCAAAAGAATGTGGGCTACTTTATTTTTTACTTCATATAAAATACTTTCACTCATATTTTTAAATTTTATCATTAAAAAAGGGTATTTAAAAAAACACCCTTTTCTATATTTTAATCAACAATTTTAAATCAAACATTTGAAATAATCAAACGGCTCTCCGCAATCCAGACATCTGAACTGAGCTTTGCATGCAGTTGAACCAAACTGACTGACCATTTCAGTATGTGTGGATCCGCAATTTAAACATTTTATAATATGTTTTTCGCCCATAAGCGCTCTTCTGTCAGCTGTAGGTTCTACAGGCGGTGCAATTCCAAAAGCTTTCATAGCTTCCCGGCCTTCTTCGGAAATCCATTCGGTGGTCCAGGGAGGATTGATAACACTTTCTACTTCTGCTTCATAACCGGCTTGTTCCAAAGCTACTTTTACATCAAAAGCAATCATATCGGTGGCAGGGCAACCGCTGTAAGTAGGAGTAATTTTCACTTTTGCTTTATTTCCTTCCAAAACAGCTTCCCGAACCATGCCCATATCGATAATGGAAACAGGAATTTCAGGATCGTTTACGGCCTTTAAAACCGGAAATAAATCTTTATCTATCTGCACTTTCAGAAATTCACCAATCTACCACTTCATCCCCGGATATGTTCTCTGCATATACTGCATTTCTGTCAGCAGATGTCCCATATGTTCTGTGTGGATTCCTTCTTTTCCTCCTTTTTGGAAATATTTCAATTCCGGCACTTCCAAAGTGGCTTCTTTTAAAACTTCAGAAATATTTTTTCGATATTCTTCTCTAAGATCCTCAAGATTTAAGCCAACTCCTTCTTCATGCATTTTTTTCTCTGCTGCAGTAGGATGGAAAAACTCATCAGAATATTTCCATAAATCATTAATAGCGGTTTGCATGCGCTGATGACTTTCTTCTGTTCCGTCTCCTAAACGCTTGACCCAATTAGAAGAAAAATCTCTGTGATAAGCTACTTCTTTAATACTTTTTCTGGCTATGGAAGCTAAAGTTCCATCTTCACTGGTTTGCATTTTTTCAAGCAATAAATAATGAAAATGGTCGAATAGAAACTGACGGGCAATTACATATCCAAAATCTGTATTGGGCTGTTCTGCCAAAAGAACATTTCTGAATTGACGTTCTGTTCGTAAAAAGGCTAAATCATCTTCTGTTTTTCCATCTCCCAAAATTTTAGCTGCATACTGATAGTAAAGGCGGACTTGTCCAAAAAGATCCAGGGCAATATTGGTTAAAGCCATATCGGTTTCCAGAGTCGGTCCATGTCCGGTTAATTCGCTTAATCGCTGAGCTAAAATCAAGGAATTATCAGCAATTCCGTATATAAATTCTACTTTATCTTCAGCTTTTGGATAAGGATGAATTTTTTCTTTATTTGACATATTAATTTTATTCAAAAAAATTATTCTTATTTTTTTACATATTCTTGACTCCGTCCGGAAGATCATAGAAAGTAGGATGACGATAGATTTTATCTTCAGCCGGTTCAAAGAACTCTGCATTCTTTTCAGGTTGGGAAGCGGTAATATTTTTAGATTCTACCACCCAGATACTGACTCCCTCCATTCTGCGGGTATAAACATCTCTTGCATTTTCTAAAGCCATCTCTGCATCGGTGGCATGTAAACTTCCAAAATGACGGTGTTCCAATCCGTTTTTACTTCTGACAAAAACCTCCCATAAAGGCCATTCGTTTTTATTTGATTTTTTATTGTCTGACATTTCTTTTTGTTTTTTAGAACTTGAAAAACGAACTCGAATCTGAACTTGAATCTGTTCGTTTTCGGTTTTTAATTTTTCAAGTTATTTGTTTTTATTTATATTTTTAATTCTAACTAATAAAATTCTAATTAATTGATCATTTTCATCTAAAAGCAAATATGTAATTTAAATACTTTATCATTTTCACTTCCAGCTCCTAAAGCTTCTCCAATTTAATCTCTCGTTCTCGATACAAAATTTAGACTCCGCTATCGCTTCGCAAAATTTCACTCGAACTGACATCTGTTTTCAAGTTCAAGTTCAAATTTAATCCCTGTTCTCGATACAAAATTTAGACTCCGCTATCGCTTCGCAAAATTTCACTCGAACTGACATCTGTTTTCAAGTTCAAGTTCGAGTTCAAGTTTAATCCCTGTTCTCGATACAAAATTTAGACTTCGCTATCGCTTCGCAAAAATTTCACTCGAACTGACATCTATTTTCAAGTTCGAGTTCAAGTTCAAATTTAATTCCTCGTTCTCGATACAAAATTTATGCTCCGCTACCGCTTCACAAAAATTTCACTATCATTGACAGATTGCGTAACTGAATGCAAATCAAGAGCTTATAATTTCAGTAAAATCAAAATTATCAGATTAAAAATGTCATTTTCCAAAGGATTAAAATTTTTTTATGGGGTCTCGAACTGACATCTGTTTTCAAGTTCAAGTCCAAATTTAATTCCCTGTTCTCGATACAAAATTTAGACTCCGCTATCGCTTCGCAAAATTTCACTCGAACTGACATCTGTTTTCAAGTTCAAATTTAATTCCTCGTTCTCGATACAAAATTTAGACTCCGCTATCGCTTCACAAAATTTCACTCGAACTGACATCTATTTTCAAGTTCGAGTTCAAATTCAAATTCCTAACCCGCTTTCTTCACTTCTCTTTCTTTCTGTTTCTCTCCATAAGCTACTGCTGCTTCACGCACCCAGGCACCTTCATCCCAGGCTTTGTTTTTAGCATCTAAACGGTCTTTGTTACACATTCCATGACCTTTGACAACTTGCCAAAACTCATCCCAATCTATTTCTCCAAAATCATAATGACCGGTTTTTTCATTATATTTTAAATCCGGATCCGGAATGCTCAATCCTAAAATATCAGCCTGAGGCACAACCTGATCTACAAACATCTGACGTAAGGTATCGTTAGTTTTGATTTTTATTTTCCATGCCATAGACTGATCTGTATGAGTTGAATCTTCATCTCTTGGACCAAACATCATCAGAGAAGGCCACCACCAGCGATTTAAAGCATCCTGAGCCATTTCTTTTTGTTCAGGTGTTCCGCTGGCTAAAATATACATGATCTGATAACCCTGACGTTGATGGAAACTTTCTTCTTTACAGATTCGTACCATTCCTCTGGCATAAGGACCAAAAGAAGTATGAGTCAGCGATACCTGATTTACAATGGCTGCTCCGTCCACAAGCCAGCCAATAGCTCCAATATCAGCCCAGGTTAAAGTAGGATAATTAAAAATACTGGAATATTTTGCCTTTCCGCTCAGCATTTGCTGATACATCTCATCTCTTGAAATTCCTAATGTTTCAGCTGCACTGTATAAATACAATCCATGTCCGGCCTCATCCTGAACTTTTGCCAATAAAGTAACTTTCCTCAATAAAGAAGGCGCTCGGGTAATCCAGTTTCCTTCAGGAAGCATTCCTACAATCTCCGAATGTGCATGCTGGGAAATCTGACGAATATTCATTTGTCTGTATTTCTCCGGCATCCAGTCTTTGGGTTCTATTTTTTCATCATTATCGATTCGCTGCTGAAAAATCTCCTCCAGGCTCACTTCTTGCTCAGCAGCTGCTTTTTTTATTTCTTTTTCACTCATAATTTAAGTTTTTTAAATCTTTGATTAAACTACTTTAAATTGTCAACTTTAAAATTAAACAACAAACAGAATTAAACGTCATAATTAACTCTCAATGTTTCAGTTGTGGGTACAGCTTGACAACTTAAAACAAAATTTTGTTCGAGATCTCTTTTTTCTAAAGCGAAATTCTTTTTCATCACTACTTCTCCCTCTTCCACTTTACACTTACAGGTGCTGCACATTCCATCTTTACAAGCGAAAGGAACATCAGCTCCGGCAGCTAAAGCAGCGTCCAAAACATTGTCATAATGATCAGACATAACAAATTTGGTTTCGATTCCGCCTTCAATAACTGTGACTTGCGTGCCGTCATATTTACTTTCCATAGCTGCGGCTGCGCGTTTTTTGTCTTCCTCAGAAAGTCCGGTAACAAACAATTCATAATGAATTTTTCTCTTTTCAACTCCCAGATCTACCAGCTCATCTCTTATTTCAAAAGTCATCGCTTCAGGACCACACATAAATACATGATCGACATCCTGAAGATTGATTAAAGTTTCAGATAAATCACGAAGTTTTTGAGCATCCAGTCTTCCGTTGAGCAATTCAACTTCTCTTTTTTGGCGGGTCAGAATATGATAGAGTTCAAACCTATGCATGAATCTGTTTCTCAACTGCTCTAATTCTTCTTTAAAAACAATACTTTGAATGTTTCTGTTTACATAAAACAACTGACATTTAGCATTGGGTTCCTGTTCCAATACCATTTTCACCATAGAAATAATTGGGGTAATTCCACTACCGGCGGCGAAAAAAAGAAAATTTCTCTGCTTCTCCGGCTCGAGTTGAACATCCGTCCCGAATTTCCCGGTGGGAGAACTGGCCTCCACAAAATCACCTACTTTTAACTCGTCGTGAACGAAGTTGGAAAATTTTCCGTCCGGAATTCTTTTTACACAAACTCTCCATTCTCTTGAAAAAGGATCTGAACATAAAGAGTAGGTACGACGAATATCTTCTCCGTTATATTTCTTTCTAAAAATAATATGTTGTCCGGCTCCGTATCTGAATTGTTTTCTCAGTTCTTTGGGCACTTCCAGTTCGAGAGACACACAGTCATTGGTCTCTTCTTTTATATCTTTTACCTGTAGTTTAAAAAATCTTGACATTGTAGTTTTATATAAATCTCCTCAAAACTAACACTTGTTAGTATCTTTTCCAAATTATTTTATGAATTAGCCTTTTTTCATCAGCTTTCTTTAAAAGATTCTGATTAATGAGAAACTGTGGTTGCAATTCCAAAAAGAAGATTTTTCTGTAAATCCAGAACCAGCTCTTCTTCTTTTATTTTTGGCTGATGAGGATACCAGTGATAAAGGGTTCTCAAAGTTGACAAAATTCCAAATACCATAATTTCAGGATTTCTGTTTTCAAGACTTCCTTCGCTGATTCCTTGTTGAACCATCTCTAAAAATTGTTCTTCATATTTTCTTCTGAGTTCACCAAAAACCTGTTGATCCTTTTCTCCTAAATTTCTCCATTCTTTATTCATACAGGCCAAATTGTCTGTTTTATGAAAAGTGGTAGCTACATGCATCCGAATAATTTCTTTCAACCGGGCTATAATAGAAATCTCCTTCTCTCCTACTTCCTTAATATGTTTAGTAAAATCAAAAGCCAGATCCATAATAATTTCGGCTAAAATATCTTCTTTAGAATCTATATGATTGTAAATACTGGCAGCTTTAATACCCAAACTTTCAGCCAGATCGCGCATAGAAACAGCATTATATCCTTTTTCTTTAAACAGTTTGGCAGCTACCTTTATGATTTGTTCTTTTCTTTCTGAATTCATATATGCTATAGAATTTATTCAAAAATAGATAATTCTATCAGCTATGAAAATTAATCTGATTATTTGATAATCGTAATTTTTAAGAACAATCATGCGCGCCATTAGAGAATTCAATACCTTTGCTAAAAAATATTATTTCTATGAAAAGACTAAGTTTACTGTTATTTATTGTGTTCAGTTTTTCTTGTGCAGAATTAAAAGATTTTGCAGGAAATATGCCCTCCGGCGGATTAAGTCAGATGCAGATAGCCAATGGTCTGAAGGAAGCTTTGGACAATGGAATTCACAAACAAGTTTCCAAACTGACCGAAACCGATGGTTTTTATCGAAATGAATTAGTAAAAATCTTATTGCCTGCAGAATTACAAAAAGTTGAAAGCGGTTTGCGCTCCATAGGATTGGACAACTTAGCCGACGAAGGTATCCGAGCTTTAAACAGAGCTGCTGAAGATGCTGTAGGCCGTGCTACTCCTATTTTTGTAAGTGCGGTTAAAGAAATGACTTTTGCAGATGCCAAATCTATTTTATTGGGAGATGACAGAGCAGCCACTGCTTATCTGGAAGATAAAACCAATAAAAAATTATACGATGAATTTAATCCGGTTATCAAAAGTTCTTTTGACCGTGTAGGTGCAGATCAAATCTGGACCAATCTGATTAATCGCTATAATTCCATTCCTTTTGTTGAAAAAGTAAATCCGGATCTGACAGATTATGTTACCAATCAAGCTCTGCATGGCGTTTATACCATGATCGCTGAAGAAGAAAAAGAAATTCGAAACAATGTAGCAGCACGAACTTCCAATTTATTGAGACAAGTCTTTGCACTTCAGGACAATAAGGAATAGTTTTTTGAAAAAAGAAGAAAAAACAATTAATTCTGCTTTCAAAAAGAATGTGTTGTATCCATGATTTTTTGTTAAAACCTATTGAATAAAACATTTATCAAAGCGCTATTTTTCGACATTTGGGTTAGTGTTCAAAAGAACATAATCTAATCTAACTTAATTAATTTATTATGAAAAGCACTTTGAAAATTCTTGGATTAACTTGTTTATTGTTTTTGGCATTTGCTTGCAGTAAGGACGACGATCCTGCTGACAGTGATATTTTTGTCGGAACTTATGAAGGAAATATTTCCTTTACCGATGGAGATGGAGATGCTGAAACCCACGAAAACGGAAAAGTAACCGTTGTAAAAAGAGGGAGTAAAAAGTATGATTTCCATTTTTCAGATGGCATTCCTAATTTAACCGGAATAAAATTTGAAGAAGAAGGCGATCACACTTTAGTCAATGTTGATCTTGAAGAAGGAATCACCTATGTCAAGATTAACGAATCTCACCTTGACATTTTTTACACCAAAGACGGTAAAATCTGGACCGCCGATTGTGAGCGATAAATTTAGTTGATTGTTTTTATAAGAAACCGGCTTTCTGAGAGGAGGGCCGGTTTTTTTTGAAGTTATTTTGGAATTATTCCTTGAAACTATCAAGTCCTGTTATAGTTCATGTTAAAATTGTTTTAAAAACATTATATTTGTCTCTCAAAAATTTAAGCAGGTTACTAAAAGGCTTAAACACTTAGCTTTTAAAAATTATTAGAATTATACCTATATTCAGGAAATATAAATGGAAACTTCAAATTCTTTAAAAAGAAAAAACCTTGATCAACTAATTACAGATTTTTCAAATCAAAATTTAGAAAACTTCTTTTTTAATAAATTAACTTCTTTTCAGCCGGATGCGGATGAGTTTTATAATGTTCTTGGGGAAATTTCGAATTTCGAAAATCCAAAGAAAATAGGGGAAGCAGAATTAAAAGACGGCGATGAGTTATTGGTTTTCACCTGTCAGTTCAGAGGAGAGTTAACTCAAAGAAGTGCTAAAAAACGACAATTCGAAATTGCGAAAAAAATACTCAAAGAAGATTTTAAAGACGGTGCCATTTTTGTTTTTTATGACGAAGCGGGAAATTTCCGGTTTAGCTTTATCCGCAGGTATTATGGAAAAGATCAAAAATATTCCAACTGGAAACGGTTTACCTATTATGTGCAGCCTGGCAAACAGAATAAAACGTTTAGAAGACAGTTAGATTCCTGCGATTTTTCTTCATTGGATGCCATTGAGAGTGCATTTAATGTGGAAACGCTTTCCAAAGAATTTTATACCGAGTTGAGTCATTGGTATTTTGCTTCTTTAAGTGAAGTGGAATTCCCGAATGAATATAAACAAGACGAACATCAATTGAATTCACAATCCATGATTCGGTTAATAACCCGAATGATGTTTGTCTGGTTTATGAAACAAAAGGAATTGATTCCCGATGAAATTTTCGATAAAAATTATTTAGACGGTATTTTAAAATACAACGACAAAACGGGAAGTACGTATTATAAAGCGATTTTGCAAAACTTGTTTTTTGCCACGCTTAATACCGAAATGGGAGAAAAGCGGAAATGGGTAACGTCCACCGGGTATGGCGTTCAGCATTTTTACAGATACAAGCGGTTTTTCACCGAAAAAGGTGCCGATGATTTTCTGAATTTGATGCAAAACATTCCGTTTTTAAACGGAGGATTATTTGAAAATTTAGACATTGTTGAAACGGCCGATGCCGATAAAGGGCTTCCCAAAAAGAATATCCGAATCGATTGTTTTTCAGATAATAAATCAAACGAAGAAAGATTAAAAGTCCCCGACTATCTTTTCTTCGGAACAAGAGAAGCCGACATTTCCGCATTGGTGGATGATAAAAGAAAATCCAATGTAAAAATTGAAGGCTTAATCGATATTTTAAACCGTTTTGATTTTACCATAGACGAAAACTCGCCGGACGATCAGGAAGTGGCGCTGGATCCGGAATTGCTGGGTACCGTTTTTGAAAATCTTCTGGCAAGCTATAATCCCGAAACACAAAGTACGGCACGAAAAGAATCCGGTTCTTTCTATACGCCGCGGCCTATTGTGGATTATATGGTCAAGGAATCGCTGTTTTATTATTTAGAAGATAAAAGTAAACTGGAAGAAGAAAAACTCCGGCTTTTACTGGAAGGAAATGAAACCGACCAACTCAGTGAAGAGGAAAAACGGGAATTGGTGGAACACCTGACGCATATAAAAATTTTAGATCCCGCCTGCGGCTCCGGAGCTTTCCCGATGGGTGTTTTGCAACAACTGGTGCGGATTTTAAACCTGCTGGATCCTGAAAATACGATTTATAAAGAAAAACTTCAGGAAAAACTGAAGCAGGAATTACAGCTCACGATTGACAAAAGCAATTTTGAAGAGCTAAAAACCAATATTGAAGAGGTTTTTGCCAACCAATATAACGATCCGGATTATGCCCGAAAGTTATTCCTGATTCAGAATTGTTTATATGGGGTGGATATCCAATCCATTGCGATGCAGATTACCAAACTGCGTTTTTTTATTTCGCTATTGGTAGAACAGCAAATAGACGAGAATCTGGAAAATATGGGTGTAAAACCACTGCCCAACTTGGAAACCAAATTTGTAGCTGCCAATACGTTGATTGGACTGCAAAAACAAGACGGAATACTCAAGAATTTATTCCTGCAGGACTTGGAAGAAAAACTGGATAAAGTCCGTGAAAAATATTTTAATGCCCGTTCCTATAAAACCAAAAGGAAACACCGTACTGAGATTTTAGAAATCCGTAATGAAATATCTCAAATCCTGATCAGCGACGGTTGGCCAAGCGAAACCGCCAAACAAATTGCCGAATGGGATCCTTTTGATCAAAACGCAAGCAGTTCCTGGTTTGATCCGGAATGGATGTTTGGTGTAAAGAGTTTTGATGTGGTGATTGGGAATCCGCCTTATGGTGCTAAACTAACTGATAACGAGAAACAATATTTTAAAAGATTTTTTAAAAATAAATCATCAGAGACTGCAATTTTATTTGTTGAAAAAGGAATGAGTTTTCTAAATCGAAAAGGATGTTTGGTTTATATAATTCCCAAAGCCTTTACCTATGCTTCGAATTATAGGTTTTTGAGGGATTTTGTAGAAGAAAATCTCGATTGTATAGTGGATTGCGGAGTTGTTTTTGAAAAAGTGAAATTGGAGGCCAATATAATAGGTTTAAAGTTGAATAGTAAAAACAAATATTATAATTCTTTAAAATATGATAAGAAGAATGGTTTTCATTTAAAAACAACACTTAATAAAGATTTGAAATCCTTTTTTGGGTTTTATCCCAATGGTCTAAATTTAGAAGAAATTAATCTTGGTAGAAAAATTTCCAATTTGGGAATGGATTTAAAAAAAATCTGCATTAATCAGAGAGGACAAAACTTACAACGTTATATTAAAGATGAAGGAAAATACGGTATAATTGGAGGTAAACAAATAAGCCGTTATGGTATAGAAGAAATAAGAGGCTATATAAACGATAGAAGTCTTCTAAACGAAAAATCAAAAATTTCTAAACATTCCATACTTGCTCAGAATATAGTTGCTCATATTCTAAATCCTTTTCCACAAATAAAAATAATAGCTTGTATACCCAATAAAGAGGCCTTTATCTTGGATACTATTAATCAGCTAACTATTATCAATAAAGATGTTTCAACAAAATTCTTATGGGCAATTTTAAATTCTAGTTTAATTAATTGGTATACTTATCTCTTTATTTATTCAAAAGCAATTCGAACAATGCACTTTGATAATCCTTCTTCTTCTCGAATTCCATTTCCCAAAAATTATTTCTTAATGCAAAAGAAAACAGAAAAGATTGTTGATAAAATCCTATCCAAAAAAGAAAACAACGAAGACACCACTGCAAAGGAGCGTGAGATAGATGTGATGGTTTATAAGCTTTATGAGTTGACTTATGATGAGGTTTTGGTGGTGGATCCGGAGTTTTGGTTGAGTGGGGAGGAGTATGAGGAATTTAAAGTTTAGATGAAATACTACTAATCAAATAATTCTTGAAATTATGAAGATAACAAAAGTTCATATTGAAAAGTTTCGTGGATTTAGAGATATAGAATTTAATCTTGGCTCTCACTTAACGGCTATAGCCGGGCAAAATGGCACACAAAAAACTACATTATTAGGAATTTTAAGTCAACCTTTTGCTTTAACAGATAAAAATAATCCAATTGTAAAGAACAAGGAAAAACCATTATCAGGTGGAAATTACAGATCCGGTTTTGATGAGAAGTTTAAATTATCGCCTGATTTCGATGAAGTGGGAAATCATGAGTGGACATTGTATCTTGATGATGAAGAGAAAGGTTTTACTATCGAAAGTATGCATCGAGATAAGAAAAAAGATCCTAACTTAATACGATTTTGGCGGAAAGGTGATAGATCTAAGGGATCGGGATATATACAACTTCCTGTTATTTATTTAAGTTTATTAAGATTATTTCCTATTGGAGAGGATAAAGAGATAGATGAAGATGAGAATATACTTCTTACCGATCCCGAATTTGACTTCTATAGAACCTGGCATAATAAAATTTTGAAAATTTCTAGAGATGAGTTAAGAGCTTCAAAATATTTGGTCAGTAAAAATAAAAATACTTTGGGGGCAAATACGGATTATTATGATTGGCGAATGAATTCGGCCGGACAAGATAATGTGGGTAAAATAATACTTTCTATTTTGTCCTTCAAAAGATTGAAGGAAATATATTTGAAAGATTATAAAGGAGGGATTTTGGTTATTGATGAATTAGAAACTACGCTTTACCCAGCTGCACAAGTGGCATTGATTGATTTCTTAATCAAATTTGCTTCAAAATTTAACATTCAAATCATTTTTACTACACATTCACTAACGTGTCTTGAAAAATTATGTCAACTTCAAGATGACCTAAAAAGGAAAAATCAAGTCCGAGTTCTATATTTAGAAAAGAGAGATGATAAGATTGAATTAATAAATGGGATAAGCTTTTTTACCATAAAACATAAATTGAATGTAACCTTAGAATTAGTTAAACCGCAAGTCAAAATAAACACATTTACCGAAGATGAAGAAGGTAAAGTTTTCGCGAAAGGGATTTTAAAAAATAATAGAATGAAACATCTCAAATTTTTAGATGTAAAAATGGGATGTGATGGTTATATCGAACTTCAAAGAAAAAAGGTTACAGGATTCACCTATCCGGAATCCTTAATTATTTTAGACGGTGATGTTAATACGAGTCCAAGAACAAGAAAGAAAATTAAAGGCGTCAAAAACATTATAGTTTTACCGGTAAATAAATCGCCTGAACAAGAATTAGCCGATTTTTTATATAAACTACCGCAAACTCCTTCAAAATGGGATGAAATATCTCCTAATTATACGCATCAGATTTGTTTTAGTAGTGATATCAACAATAGTTATGAAGAGATAATGGTGGATAGACAGAAAGCAAAAAAATGGTTCAATGAACAAAAGAAATATTGGGGGCGGGGTTGTTCAAGAGTAATAAACTTATGGATTAAAGAAAATCAAGAAGAAGTGAATAAATTTCATGAAGATTTTGATAAGAAAATTGCACAGTATATGAAGATTTATGGAAAAATTAAATAATTAATATGGCTCAAGAAATTAAATATATTCCAATAGAGAAATTGCGTTTATGGACTGAAAACCCACGAGATCCTGTTGATGGCAGTATGTCAGACTATGATGTTATACATAGAGCTTTGACCGATTCTGATAAAAAATGGAATCTTCAAAAGTTGCTTAATGAAATGGGAAGGCATTATGATTTTAGTGAATTACCTACTGTTGTGAAAAATAACGATGATTATATTGTTTATGATGGAAATAGACGAATAGCGATTTTAAAATATTTAAAAGATTCTGTTTTGCAAGACAGTTTGGAAAATCAGCTCGTAATAAAAGAAAATCAGAAAGCACTTGTTGAAATTGATGAACTACCCTGCAATGTCTGTGATATAGAAACGGCATTGATTAATATTGAAAGAAAACATTGGGATTCCGGAGATTGGGGAAGATTAGAAAGAGATTACTTCCTTGTAAATTTTCGGGGACAGCCGAAGTCAGATTATATTAAGTTCGATGAAAAAACCAATTTAATAACCACTCATCCTGTTTTAAACCAAAGATTTGTAAAGGAGGAAATTTTGGTTCCTAAAACCTTAAATAAAATAGGCATAAATTTCAATCCGGACAAGGGAATCACATCAATGTATGACAAGAAAACGACAATTGATATAATAGATGAGGTTATATCTTTATTGAAAACCAAGAAAGTTTCTACTCGTCAAAACAGAGGAGATTTATTAAAACCACTTTTAGAAAAAAGATCAGATTTGAAAGAGGTGATAAAAAGTTATGATAGTAACCAATCTAAGCAAATTGAATATTATGCTGAAAAAAAATCGTCACCAAAAACAAGTCCTAAATCAAAAAGAAGAACTGGATTTAAAAAAAGCTCTAATATAATTTTTGGTAAAACTCTTATTTTGAAAAAAGGAACTACCAATAATCTGTATTTAGGAATTGAAAGAATTTTCATACAAAATGAAAAAGACTTAGAAAATGTCTTGCCAATTTTGGGGATTTCCTTAAGATTGCTAATCGAAACAGCCGCACGAGAATATTTTAAAGAACTTAATGATCCTATTAGTGAATCAGATCAGATTTATCGACAATTTTTAAAAATGGCCAGGGAAAAAATGAAAACTGAAAAAGATACTCAGAATTTCCTTTCTTTGACTGAAACTTGGTTGAATTCTAATTATAACTTAGAAGGAATTTTAGGTAAATTTGCGCATGGAAATATGGTTGTTGTAAAAAGTGATATAATTACAACTTCCATAATTATCGGAGACATTATTGATTTTTATTTCAGACGAGATTAATGTTTTATTCACCTTTGAGATATCCCGGAGGGAAGAGTAGGTTAGCACCATTTATTGCACAATTATGTGTAAAAAACGGCATTTCCGGACATTATATCGAACCTTATTCCGGAGGTGCTTCGGTCGCTTTGTTTCTTGTCATGAATGATTATGTAGAAAGAATTACTATTAATGATAAAGATCGTTCATTATATGCTTTTTGGTATAGCATTCTGAATCACACAGAAGAGTTCTGTAATAAAATTAATTCCATTGATTTAACTGTCGAAGAATGGAAAAATCAAAGAGAAATTCAGAAACGAAAAGAGGAAGCAAATTTATTTCAATTAGGTTTTTCGACTTTTTATTTAAATAGAACTAATCGATCGGGAATTATCACCGGTGGTTTGATGGGAGGAATAAGTCAGACGGGTAAATATCCCATGTATTGCCGATTTAATAAAGAAGAATTAATTAAAAGAATAAAAAACATCTCTGAATTTAGAGATAGAATAGATTTATATAATAAAGATGCTATTGTCTTAATTGATAAGCTTGAATGTCAATTAGATAATAACACTATTTTTTACTTTGATCCACCCTATTATTATAAAGCAAGTTCTTTGTATCTGAATCATTATAACAATGAAGACCACGAAGAAGTAAGTACTCGTATAAAAAATATTACAACCTGTAATTGGATTGTATCTTATGATAATGTACCGCAAATTGAAGGATTATATTCAGAATTTCGAAAAAAAGAATTTTCTTTTAAGCATACAGCCTATAAATCAAGGACGGGGAAGGAAATTATGTTTTTCAGTCATAATTTAATACTGCCAAAACAAGACAACTGGGACCCATTGAAATATAAATTAGATTCCAAAGAAAATATACTGGTATATAAAAACTGATTCCATTTAATCAATAACTTTTAATTGCCCTTATTTCATTACAAAATCATCGAAATATTACCCTTGTTTTGTTACAAGAATCATCTATATTTGGGTTTGTTTTGTGTAAATGGTAAGATTTAATCGTCATATTTGGGAAGATTTATTGCGCTGGAAATCTCAGACTATAAAAAAACCATTGGTTTTGAGAGGAGCGCGCCAAGTGGGCAAAACAACGGTCATCCGCGATTTTGGGAAAGAATACAAACATTATATTGAACTTAATTTAGAAAAGCGTGATGATTACGAATTAATTGAAAACAGCAGAAGTGTACAAGATGTGGCCGGTGCTCTGGCTTTAAAACATGAAATTCCTTCAAACCGGTTTTCAGACACCTTGCTTTTTATTGATGAAATTCAAGAGTCTCCCAAAGCAATTTCTTATTTGCGATATTTTTTTGAAGAATTACCGGAGTTGCACGTCATCGCTGCAGGTTCCTTATTAGAACATGCCTTAAATAAAACGAAGCATTTTCCGGTGGGGAGAATACAGTACTTATATCTTTTCCCGCTTAATTTTGGAGAATATTTGTCTGCCATGAACAAGAATATGTTATTGGAACGATTCCATCAAATTCCGATAGATAAAGTGGCTCATGACCTATTGTTAAAGGAGTTTCATATCTATTGTATTATTGGTGGCATGCCTGAAGTGGTGGCAAATTATGTGAAAAATAAAGACTTATCTCTATTGCCGCCTATTTTTGAAAGTATCTGGAATACCTATAAAGATGATGTCGTAAAATATGCATCCAATCAGTCTGACGAAAGAGTAATCAAACATGTTATTCTTTCGGCAGCGGCTGTGGTAGATCAGCGTATTAAGTTTCAACATTTTGGAAATTCAAATTATAAATCAAGAGAAGTCAGTGAAGCATTAAGAAGTTTGGATGACGCGAAAGTAATTCAAATAATTTATCCAAGTACAAGTTTAGAACCACCCATTATTTCGGATTTTAAAAAATCGCCGCGTTTGCAATTTTTGGACACGGGAATCTTAAATTTTGACCTAAATATTCAGGGAAATTTACTCTTAATGGAAGATTTAAGTGCGGCCTATAAAGGTGCAATTATTCCACATATTTTTACGCAGGAAATTATTTCATTAAATAAAGGAAGTTATCACAAACCTAATTTCTGGGTTCGGGATAAAACACAGTCTTCCGCAGAAGTGGATTTAATTGTTTCTTATGGAAATTATATTATTCCCATAGAAATCAAATCAGGTAAAAAAGGAACTTTGAGGTCTTTACACCAATTTATGAATAAAGTGAATCATCCTTTTGCTGTTAGGGTATATGGGGGCGAATTTAAAATAGAGAAAACAAAAACACCCGAAGGAAAAACTTTTTATTTGATGAATTTGCCTTATTATCTTGGCACTTTATTAAAAGAATATATTAAATATTTTATAGAAACCTGTAAGGGTTAGAGAAAATAACAATATTAAAATGGCAAACAATTTTATAGCAAACGACAGCCCGCAGAAAACATTAAGCGGACGTTTAAACAAAATTATCAGCTTTAGTAAAGAACTGCGCTGGCTGGTTGGATTCTTCTATTTTACCGGCTGGCAGGAAGTGTATAAAAATTTAAAGGAAAATCCGGAAATTAAAATCCGGTTGCTGGTTGGGCTTCAGGTAGGAAATCATCTGTCTAAGATTTTTGAGCATGATGTTCAGGAGATGGATTTAAGCAGTGACGAATATTTTAATGATTTTATGACGTCGCTTGGTTTTGCCATTAACAATGAAGATCAGGATTCAAAAGAGTTTTATGAGCAGGTGCATTTCTTTTTGGATATGCTCAATGAAGAACGATTAATTATTCGAAAAACAAAAGAACCGAATCACGCCAAGTTGTATTTGTTTGAAATGAATGAAGAGGAACGTTTCAAACATAATTTTGACGGATATTTAATTACCGGAAGCAGTAATTTAACCCGCTCCGGATTGCGGGGACAACAGGAATTTAATGTGGAAATTAAAGATTACGGATATCCCGAAGCTGTAGCTTATTTTGAAGAGTTGTGGGAAAATGCCATTCCGATAACCGAAATGGATAATCGTAAAAAACAACTTATTGAATTTATTCTTCATCGATCTCAGGCTGCCGAGGTTTCACCTTTTGAAGCTTATGCGCTTATTTTAAAAACCTATCTCGATCTGCAAAGTAAAAAGAAATTAAAACCCAAGGTAGAACAGCTTTTGGAAGATAACGGATTTCATAAATTCAGTTATCAGATTGATGCCGTTAATCAGGCTTTAAACGTGATTGAAGAAAATAACGGAGTCATAATTGCCGATGTGGTTGGTTTGGGAAAATCGGTTATTGCTTCTTTGATCGCGAGAAATTTAGATACAAAAGGCTTGATTATTTGTCCGCCGGGATTAATGGGAGATCGTATCGACAAAACCGGATGGTGGGGATATGCTTCAAATTTTGAACTGAATGGATGGGAAGTTGTCAGTCGTGGAGGAATTCAGCAGCTGGCAGAGAGACTTATGGAGTCAGGAGATGAATTCGATACGGTTATAGTGGATGAAGCCCATAGTTTCCGAAATCAGGATACCGCCGATTATGAAGCGCTGGCTCAGGTTTGCAGAGGGAAGCAGGTGATTTTGCTAACGGCTACGCCATTTAATAACTCACCTAATGATATTTTCTCTTTATTGAAATTATTTATTATTCCGGGATTGTCATCTATTACCTTAAATGATAATCTGGAAGGATTATTCAGAACTTATACATTTCGGTTTAAGCAGTTATCCTACATTTTAAAAAATTATAATGATAAAGATGCTGTAAAACGTGATAAAGCTGAGAAATTATATCTCACTCATCTCAATGAAGATTTACCTGTAGATCCTCAGAAAGTTCGGGAAGAAACCCAGCGACTGGCAAACATTATAAAGGAAATTATTTCACCTGTTGTTATTCGAAGAAATAGGATCGATTTAAAAGAAGATCACGTTTATAGTTCTGAAATAGGAGAATTACCAAAAGTGAATCCACCTCAGGAAATGTATTATTATTTGTCTGAAAGTCAATCCGTCTTTTATGATCGAATTGTGGAGCAGTATTTTTCGGAAGATGGTTTATTTACCGGGGCTGTTTATCAGCCGGCACGATATGAACTTATTGTTGATGAAGATGAGATGGATCAGGATGAGAACAGACGGTTTGTTCAACAGCGCAACCTGTATGACTTTATGCGCCGCTTGCTGGTGAAACGGTTTGAAAGTTCTTTTGGAGCTTTTGAAAAATCTATAGAACGATTTATTAAAGTACATGAAATTGTATTAGGTTTTATTGAAAAAACCGGAGGAAAATATATTCTCGATCGGGATTTGATTGAGAAAATATATGAATATGATGAAGAAGATATTTTTGAAATTCTGGAAAAATTTGAGAAACGCTTATTAGAACGAAAATTACCGAAAAACACAACGGTTTATAAAGTTAACGAATTTCAGAAAAGTGAGGAGTTTTTAGAAGATATTCAAAAAGACCTGGATTTATTCAAGCGGATTAAATCTGAAATTGAAGAAGAAAACCTGGTCGAAGAGGATCCGAAACGTGAGAAAGTTTATTCGAAAATAAAAGAAATTGTTGAAAACGATCCGAGTCGAAAAATAGTTTTATTTACAGAATACACAGATACTGTTTTACATCTGGAACCCTTCTTTAGGGAAAGGTTTGGCAACCGACTCTTGATTTGTGACGGAGGAATGAACCGCACACTATCCATGGCATTGGAGCAGAATTTCAATGCTCAATACAGTGGAACACAACGGAATGATTTTCAAATTTTAATAACGAGTGATAAACTTTCGGAAGGCTTTAATTTAAACCGTGCCGGAGCAATTATTAATTATGATATACCCTGGAATCCAACAAGAGTAATTCAGCGGGTTGGTCGAATCAATCGAATTGGTAAAAAAGTGTTTGATGAATTGTATTTATTCAACTTTTTCCCTTCTGAAACAGGAGCGGATTATGTGAAATCCCGGGAGATTGCCTCTCAAAAAATGTATATGATTCATAACGCACTTGGAGAAGATGCCAGAATTTTTGATCCGGAGGAAGAGCCTACCGCAAGCGGATTATTTGACAGAATAAATGAAGATCCGGAGGAGGATGGAGAAGTGAATTTACTTACGGAAATCCGCAACCGATATGAAGCGATTAAAGAGAACTATCCCGATGTTATTGAACGCATTAAAAAATTTCCGCATCGGGTAAAAACAGCAAAAAAATTTGATTCCGAAGAAGTAAATACTTTACGTAAAAAAGGACTGGCTTTATTTGCACAACAATTGAACACAGCGGATGAAGGAGAAGTTCATAATATTTCTATTGAAAAACTTATCCATCATACGGAATGTAAATTTGAAACCAAACGTTTGCCATTATCAGAAAATTTCTGGCCAACCTATGAAACTATTAAAAACCACAAAGAAACTACCCGCTCAAACACCAGCGATTTAGCTATTGAAAACAGAGCTCATGACAATCTCAAAGTAGCTCTAAAAATAATTGATGTTTCAGAGGAGGAGAATATTGAGTTCATAAAAACTTTGATTAAAGACATTCGGAATTATTATACGCTTCCGAAATACACTTTAAGACGTTTAGGATTTGAACGTCTAAATCCCAATTCAGCCAAATCCAAATGGAAAACATTCTGGGTGGAATTAGATTACATTAAAAACAAATACGGCACTGATTATTTAGATCAGATTTTGGAGCGCGTGAAGGATTTAAAGGAGGAGATGATTATTGCGGTGGAGAATCGTTTATAATAGGAACGCGGATAAATCCGGATTTAGAAATGAGACGGGAATGGAACGCGGATGACGCAGATCCGCTAAAGCGGAGACGCGGATGAACGCGGATTTTGAAATGAGACGGGAATGGAACGCGGATGACACGGATCCGCCAAGGCGGAGACGCGGATAAACGCGGATTTAGAAAAGTCTCTGTTCATCCGCGTTCTATTTTTTCGGTTTCTATTCTTTAATCAAACAACCATAAAATCAATTTTCATTATAAAAAAAGACACAAATCCTCCTATATCTTAAAAAAATCCGTGTTCATCCGCGTTTTCCTGAAAGGAATCCGCGTCATCCGCGTTCTATTTTTTCGGGTTTTATTCTATAATCAAATAACCATAAAATCAACTTTCACTATAAAAAAAGACACAATTCCTCCCAGATCTTAAAAAAATCCATGTTCATCCGCGTTTTCCCGAAGGGAATCCGCGTCATCCGCGTTCTATTTTTTCCGTTTCTATTCTTCAATCAAACAACCATAAAATCAATTTTCATTATAAAAAAAGACACAAATCATCTCAGATAATAAAAAAAAATCCGTGTTCATCCGCGTTTTCCCGAAGGGAATCCGCGTCATCCGCGTTCAATTTTTTCGGGTTTTATTCTTTAATCAAACAACCATAAAATCAATTTTCACTATAAAAAAAGACACAAATCATCTCAGATAATAAAAAAAAATCCGTGTTCATCCGCGTTTTCCCGAAGGGAATCCGCGTCATCCGCGTTCTATTTTTTCCGTTTCTATTCTTTAACCAAACAATCATAAAATCAATTTTCACTAAAACGAAGACACAAAAAATCCGTGTCCACCCGCGTTCTATTTTTTCCTTTATTATCTGTAATTAAAATAAATGGTTTAAGTAATTTTAAAATATGAATACATCCATTTTTTCAATAAGACTTTTTACTTTCAATGACTATGAATAAAATTTCACATAAAAAACTGACTGACAACATAATAAAAACCTTTTATGATGTTTATAACGAACTGGGTTATGGATTTTTAGAGAAGGTATATCAGAATGCTATGTTCATAGAATTGAAATCAAGGGGTTTCCAGGTAGAAGCACAAAAGCAGATTAAAGTATTTTATAAACATTTTAAAGTAGGTGAATATTATGCGGATTTAATCGTGGATGATCTGGTAATTTTGGAATTGAAAGCAGCAGAGGTTATTGTAAAAGAGTTCGAATGGCAATTGTTGAATTATTTAAGAGCTACACCTATTGAAGTTGGATTATTGCTCAATTTCGGGAAGAAACCCGAGTTTAGAAGAAAAGTTTTTGATAATAATAGAAAAAAAATTAAGGGGAGCGGAATGGAACGCGGATGACACGGATCCGCCAAGGCGGAGACGCGGATAAACGCGGATTTTGAAAAATCTTTGTTCATCCGCGTTCTGTTTTTTCGGGTTTTATTCTTTAATCAAACAACCATAAAATCAATTTCCACTATATATAAAAAAGAAACAATCCATCCCAAATCATAAAAAATCCGTGTTCATCCGCGTTTTCCTGAAAGGAATCCGCGTCATCCGCGTTCTAATTTTTCGGGTTCTATTTTTTCGGTTAGTCATTGTTAAACACTTAATCAATAACTTTCTACTTTTCCTTAGAATTAAAAATCACTCCTCTATATAAACTTTTCCCTTATATTTTTCTTCTACATCAATAAAAGCGGGAGTATTAACCAAAATAAGATTTCCTGTAGCCAATAATTGTCCGGAAATAGAATCTCTGACTTGTAAAATGACATCATTAAAGCCACGATGATAAATAGTAGAATTAATCACTTCTAATTCAGCCGCTTCTATTCGTTGCACACCTCCATACAGTTGAATATCAAAAAAATCGGCTTTTCCTCTGAGATAATATCCGCTCATAGAACTGGAACTGATGGTAAGCTTTTCTACCTCAAGATCTAAATCGAAATTTCCGTTTTTAAAATAGTCATTTTTCTCTTCAAAATTATCTGTTTTTAAACTGAGCTCTTGATATTTCAAGGTATTTGTACTCTTCACATCATAAGGACTTCCATTATGTATAAAAGTAAGGTTGGGAGAACTCACATAAACTTTTGTTCTTTTTGATCCTCGAACTAATTTACAAGAGTTGTTATTTCTGATTTCAAGTCGTCCATCAACTACCTCAAGCTTTACATCTTTTAAAAGATTTTTTCCGGTTTCAACTCTTACTTTTTGTTCACTGCTGTCTTTAATAAACAAAACCACTTCATCAAAAGTCATGATTTCATGAAATTCAGGTAATTCATAAGTTTGAGTAATAATTTTTCCAGTTTTCCTGATACAATCCGGAACGCTGTCTGTATTACAAGACAAGATGAATAGAAATATTATCAGAAATTTTATCTTTTTCATAATCTGTAACCAAAGGAAATAGCAGCACTTTCAGCATTTGCCGCATGTGCATGTACACTAAAATTCACAAAAAAATTATGAGGTAATTCCCGTTGAATCCCCAATCTCACATAAGATCGACTTCTAAAATTAAAAGGATAATAAACATAATATCCTAAATTGGTAAAAACCGAAATTTTATTGATCGATAATTGATATCCTCCAAAAAGCCCTACACGGGTTGAACTTTCTTCTCCTGTTACATTTTTTTCAGGATAAGAAATAGACTGAATTTTTATAAGTTCTTTCAGCATTCCGGAAAAGAAAACTTCTGTCCCAAACTGAACTGTACTGGAGCGGGTAAATCTCTTATCAGCATACACCGCTAAATTTAAAAAGGGTTTTTGACCCATTCCCACCACTTCTCCTTCATTAATACCGGTTCGAACCACAAAATTATAATGCAGAGGCTCAGAATATTTTGTTTTTTCTTTTTGTATATACTCAACCGGCTGATCATAATCAAAATTATAGGTAAGTCCTATATTAAACAACAAACTGTTTGTGCTTGTATTTGGCGATTTTACATTTCCGTTTGAATAATGAACCAGCAAAGCTCCTGCTTCCACTCCAAAACCTTTATAAATATTTTTTTTGGAAAAATTGAGCAGCATAGCAGTAGAAAAAAGAAATCTTGAACCGTAAGCATTATTTCTGAAATTCTTTTCACGATGATAAGGATTGGTGTTAAAAACCACCCCCTCACCTACTCTAAAAAGAAGATGTCGGTTAAAAAAATAAAAATTCATATGGCCATAAATTCCATACATTTCTCCTAAGTTAGAATTGGCCATATCCTGATGAATAAAGCTGATACCTTGATCCGGATAATTAAACCGTCGGGACCACTCTTCTTTTCCAAAAGTTTTTTTATTCCAGGAAAAGACAAAACCATGCGGTTTTCCTGTTATCAGATGTCCGATTTCATTACTGTGAGGTAAATTATATCCATAAAAATAATGAGTGGAAATCTCTGAGTTTTTAAAAGTGGAATTTTCTTGAGCAATAATTTTTGAAGAGGAAATAAACAATAAAAAAAGCAACCAAAAACTTCTCATGAAAGATTCATTTTACACTCATCCCGAGTTTGTTTTCAAGAATTCACAGAATTAATCAATTTTTATTTCTTCCAAAACTTCAGATTTTTTTTCAGATTTTTTTTCTTTCTAAACCTGGTGAAAAAAATCTCTGTTTCTCTCCACATATCATTATACACCTGTTCCACATCTTTATTAATCAATCGGGCATATTCAGCACTCATCGCATGAACCATATTTTTATCGGGCGTCAATCTGGCGAAATTTTTTATTCTCGTTTGATAATCCATCTCATCATGGAAGTTCATCCGATTCAGATCGACTAAATAAAAATCATAATCTGTTTCTGAATTGACTATAATTAAAGTATTTCCGGGAGAATGATCTAAAAACTCGATTCCATTTTCGTGAAGCTGAAAAGTAAATCTGGTAAATTGTTTTAAGATTTCATACCGATTAGGAAATTTCGGATCGTGAATAAGCTCTCTATAAGTCAGATCATATTTTAAATGTTCGCTTATATAAAAGCTGTTTCTAAAAAACACTTTACTTTTTTCTTCAAAATAAGCAATAGGATAAGGAGTCTTAATTCCTTTTTTCAGCAGTACATGAGCAAATTCAAAAGAACGCTGAGCTTTACTTTTTCTGAAGAATTTATAAACTACTTTATTTACGATATTAGGAATTTTAAAAGATTTTATAATAATCTCTTTTCCCTCTAAATCAAAGCGTTTTAAGCTGTTTCTGTCCTGATGTCCAAAAGGAATTCCTGTTTGGTCATAGTTTTCAACAAAATAGCTTAACTGCTGCTCGTATTTTTTATATTCCGGTGAAAATTCTGAATGCATGCCGGCAAAAATACATTTTTTTTCTATTGGATAATAATTTTGTTCATCAAGAAGATGAATGCTAAGATTTTTTTAATTCTAAAAATTTTCTAAATTCACAGCCGCAATTTCATAATTACTTAAAACTTCATCCATGGAAATTTCTGTTGTTTTTACTACTTTCAATCATCCTGTTTGGTTGGAAAAAGTTTTATGGGGTTTTTCTGTTCAAACTTTTAAAGATTTTGAAGTTGTAATTGCTGATGATGGATCAGGTCAGGAAACTTTTGATGTTATTGAGAAAATGAAAAAGAAAGTTGATTATCCCATTCAGCACATCTGGCATGAAGATGATGGATTTAGAAAATGTGTTATTTTAAATAAAGCCATTGTGGCTGCAAAAGCTGATTATTTAATCTTTACTGATGGCGATTGTATTCCCAGAAGAGATTTTGTACAAACTCATGTAGAAAAACGAAAACCAAATTCTTTTTTATCGGGAGGATTAATCAGATTACCTTTAGAATTAAGCAGAAGTATCAGTAAAGAAGAAATCCTTCAACAAAAAATATTTAGCAGAAACTGGCTGGAAAGCAAAGGTTTGAAAAAGAATTTCTTTAAAAATCTCAAACTTACTCAAAGAGAAATGACCGCCGGATTAATGAATAAGATCACCCCCACCAATCCCAGCTGGAATGGTCATAATGCAAGTACATGGAAAGAAATTGTTTTAGCTGTAAATGGTTTTGACGAACGTATGCAGTATGGAGGGCAGGATCGTGAGTTTGGAGAAAGACTGGTTAATTTTGGTGTTCAGCCTGTTCAAATTAGATATAGTGCCATCTGTTTACATTTAGATCATCCAAGAGGATATGCCAAAAGAGAAAGTATAGAAAAAAATAAAAAAATCAGACAGAAAACACGTCGTGAAAAAATAATCCGGACTCCTTTTGGAATAGAAAAAAATAAAAACGCAACTACCTCTTCATAGAATTTCCTGATTGCTTCCCTGATAAAAAATTTTATATTAAAACTTTCTGAACTTCCTTGTCAAGCCAAAGAGAATAAACTTTATTTTTGTAGAAGTTTAGATGTATCATGAAAAAACAAGTTGAAATAGCCATTAAAACGCTGGAAGAAGGCGGTCTTTTACTTTATCCTACCGATACTGTCTGGGGTGTTGGATGTGATGCCACCAATGCTTTAGCGGTTGAAAAACTTTATCAATTAAAGAAAAGATCCAAAGAAAAAGCTATGGTCTGTCTGGTTTCTGATTTAGATATGCTAAAAAATTATGTAAAGGAAATTCCTAAAAACATTCAAAGCATTTTAAAAAACCAACATCATCCTACTACTGTTATTTATAATCACCCAATGAATTTAGCTGATAATCTTTTAGCTCATGATGATACGGTAGCTATCCGGATTTGCGACAGTAAATTTTGCAAAAAACTAATCAAAGCTTTCGGAAAACCTATTACTTCCACTTCAGCCAATATCAGCGGAGAAGAATCTCCCAAAACTTTTTCCCAAATTCATCCTGAAATTAAGAAAGGCGTAGATTATATTGTAAATTTGCAGCTTGAAGCCGTAAACACAAAACCTTCCACTATTATAAAGCTGGAAGAAGACGGAGAGCTAAAAATTCTTAGAGCCTAATAATTAATGATTACCAAAAAAGTGACAAAAGAACAAGTTTATCCCAAAGCTTTATCTCATAAAATTTTCAAATATATCTCAGAAGCCGCCGACAATCTTCAGCTGGAAACTTATGCTGTAGGAGGTTTTGTTCGCGATTTCTTTTTGAATCGTTCTACTGAAGACATCGATATAGTAACGGTTGGAAGCGGAATTGAATTAGCACAGGAAGTTTCCCGACTTTTACCTGAAAACCCGGAAGTCACTGTTTTTAAAACTTATGGCACCGCTATGTTAAGAGCTTTTGATTTAGAAGTTGAATTTGTTGGTGCCCGCAAAGAATCTTATTCTCACCATAGCAGAAATCCGGAAGTTGAACCCGGAAGTTTACAGGATGATCAAAACAGAAGAGATTTTACTATCAATGCTTTGGCTATTCAAGTGAATAAAGAACATTTTGGAAGATTAATAGATCCTTTTGGCGGTATTGATCATCTTAAAAAAGGTTTGTTAAAAACACCTCTTGAACCTGCAGAAACTTATTCTGATGATCCTTTGAGAATGTTGAGAGCTATCCGATTTGCTACTCAACTTGATTTTTTGATAGAACATCATTCTTTAAAAGCCATTACTCAAAATGCAGAGAGAATAAAGATAATTTCCAAAGAAAGAATTGTTGATGAACTGCATAAAATCATATTGTCAGACAAGCCTTCAAAGGGTTTTGCTCTTTTAAGAAAAACGAAATTATTACCTTATATTTTACCTGAATTATCAGATTTAGAAGGTGTTGAAGAAGTAGAAGGTCAAAGACATAAAGATAATTTCTGGCATACTTTGGAAGTGTTGGATAATATTTCAAGAGAAACAGATAATCTTTGGCTTCGTTGGGCTGCTTTATTGCATGATATTGGAAAAGCTCCAACTAAACGTTTTGATAAAAAAATAGGATGGACTTTTCATGGTCATGAATTTGTAGGAGCTAAAATGGTTTTTCAGCTTTTTAAACGTCTGAAAATGCCGTTGAACCGAAAGATGAAATATGTTCAAAAACTGGTTTATTTAAGTTCGCGTCCTATTGCCATCGCTCAGGAAGATGTTACAGATTCTGCTGTCAGAAGATTAATCTTTGATGCCGGAGATGATATCGAAGATCTGATGACTTTATGTGAAGCCGATATTACCACAAAAAATCCGCGTCGATTTGCTAAATATCACAACAATTTTAAAATTGTTCGGGAAAAAATTGTCGAAGTTGAAGAAAGAGATCATATAAGAAATTTCCAGCCTCCGGTTTCAGGAGAAGAAATTATGAATGCTTTTAATATAAAACCTTCAAGAGAAGTAGGAATAATAAAAAGCGCTATTAAAGAAGCCATTCTGCAAGGTGAAATTCCAAATGAACATGAAGCTGCTTTAGAATTTATGTTTAGAAAAGGAAAAGAATTAGGATTAAAAGCTGAATAATAAGAAGAAAAATCTTCTTTAAAAATTCGCCTGATTATATTCTAAAAACCATAATTTTGTATTTTTAATTACTTAAAAAATTAAATCATGATTTACAGATTTCGAATAGTTTTGGATTCACTTGAAGATGTTTTCAGAGACATTGAAATCAAAGCTGATGATACTTTAGAAGATTTACACAATGCGATTGTGCAAGCTTTCGGATTTGAAGGAAATGAAATGGCTTCTTTTTTTCTTAGTGATGATGACTGGAATGAAGGAGAAGAAATCATGCTTTTTGATATGAGTGAAGATGCTGAATCTGTAAGGATTATGAATGAAACAGCTATAGACACTGTGGTTTCCAAAGACAATACCAAGCTGATTTATGTATATGATTTTTTAAGTATGTGGACTTTCTATGTTGAACTGGCTGATATAGATGAAGAAGAAGCAGGAAAAAGTTATCCTAATTTAATGTATTCACATGGAAATTTGCCTGATACTCCTCCCGAAAAAAAGTTTGAATCTGAAATAGATGATCTTGACGATTTTGATGAAGATGATTTTTATGAAGATGGATTTGGAGATAATTATATAAACCTGGATGATCTCGATGATATGGATCCGGATTTATGGAATTAATTTTGATTTTGTTCTTCCAGAAATTCTGTTTCAATAATTAGTTGAACTTCCTTACTCACTAAGATTCCTCCTGATTCTAAAGGTCTGTTCCACTTCATATTCCAGTTTAAACGGTCGATACTTCCTGTTAAAATCAATCCTAAACGGTTTTGACCTGCCGGATCTTTGAGGATTCCACTGAATTCAGCTTGAAGCTGGAGAAAGTTTTTTATTCCATTCATCTTTAAATATCCTTCCACTATATATTCTTTGTTATTTTTCCGGGTAATTTTTGAGGAATGATATTTAATTGTATGATAGGTGGCCGCATTAAAAAAATCAGCACTTCTTAAATGTTCATCCCGTTCTTTATTATTGGTGTTTATAGAATCTGTTTGGGCAGAAAATTCAAGTTGAGCATTTTCAAAATTCTCATCTGTAAACTTTATCTGAGCTGAATGTTTTTCAAATCTACCATTGACCTTGGCAAACATCATGTGTTTTACTTTAAACCCAATATTAGAATGTCCCGGATCTATTTTGAAGGTACGCAAGATTAAATTGTTGTTTTCCATGAGCAGATAATTAGTCTAAAATTAAAAATAGAACAATTCACAGAATAGTTCGGTTATTTTTTAGAAATATCAATGTATGAAGATGTTTAATTATCTTAAAATCTAAAAATAAACCGCGGGAAAGTGTGCATTTTGCTAACTGAATTTTAGAAGTATAATTGTAAGCTTAGATTATTTTCTGTATCCATTTATAAATCAATATCATAAAGTTTTAATTTATTATACAGAGTTTTTCTGTCAATATTCAGGTCCCGCGCTGCCTGACTTTTATTTCCTCCGGATGATTGAAGCGCCTGAATAATCATTTGTTTTTCATGTTGATTTTTAAAAAGACCCTCCTCTTCCACCGGTTGAGCATTTAATAATTTATCAGGCAATTCTTCTTTTGTAATTGTATCTGTCGTACAAAACAAAACAGCTCTTTTGATATAATTTTGCATTTCCCTCAAATTTCCGGGCCAGGAATAATTTTGGAAATTTTCCAAAACCTCGTCTGAAAAACCAATAATTTCTTTTCCTAATTCTTCATTAGCCTTATCTAAAAAATGATTGGCAAAAATTAAAATATCAGCATTCCGGTCTCTAAGATTAGGAACTTTTATAGAAAATTCATTCAATCTATGATAAAGATCTTCTCTGAATTTTCCATCTTCCACAGCTTTTTCCAAATCTTCATTAGTTGCCACCACTACTCTGATATCTACTTCTATCTCTTTATTGCTTCCTACGGGTTTAATTTTTCTTTCTTGTAAAGCTCTCAACAACTGCACCTGAAGTTCATAATCGAGATTTCCTATTTCATCTAAAAATAAAGTGCCTTTATCAGCTGCTTTAAAATGTCCTGTTTTATCATTAACCGCACCTGTAAAAGATCCTTTCAAATGACCAAAAAATTCACTGGCTGCCAATTCTTTGGGAATGGCTCCGCAATCTACAGCCACAAAAGGTTTATTGGCTCTCGGACTTAAATCATGGATCTCTTTAGCGACATATTCTTTTCCGGTCCCGCTTTCTCCTGTTATTAAAACCGACATATTGGTGGGCGCTACTAATTTTATATACTGGTCCAACTTCTTAGAAACTTCACTAATTCCCGAAATAAATTCAGGTGAACCCAGAGTTTTAGGAAGGGAAGCTTCTGCAGTTTTTCTTTTAGAAGAAGCAGCAGATTTTACTTGTTCTTTGACAACTTTCTTTTTTTGTAAAGCCTGATCTATAATATCCAAAAGATTTTGCGGATTTATGGGTTTGGATACATAATCAAAAGCTCCCATTTTTATAGCATCCACAGCTAAACTCACTTGTGCATATCCGGTCATCAAAATAACCTGAACTTCCGGAGTTTTATCTTTAACGGCTCTAAGCACTTCCGTTCCGTCTTTTTGAGGTAAACGAACGTCCGATAGAATTAAATCAAATTTTTTCTCTTCCAGTTTTCCAATTCCGGATTCAGCTGAAAAAGCAGTTTCAACATCAAAATTATTCTTCTTTAAATAAGTAGCCAGCATTTTGCAAAAAGCTACATCATCATCTATTATAAGAATCCTACTCATGGATTGATTTCTTTTTAGCACAAAAATAAACAAACTTCGACCATTAAGTCTTTTTAATTTTTTATTCTTTTTCTTAGAAAGCTTCAAGAAAGTTTATCTTCTATAAATTTTATAAGTTTGTTCAATCTTAAAAAAAGAAAATAATTCACCTATGAAAGCATACATTTTTCCCGGACAGGGAGCACAATTTTCAGGAATGGGCAAAGATTTATATGAGTCTTATGAAGAAGCTCGAAAAATGTTTACTCAAGCCGATGAGATTTTAGGATTTGAAATTTCTAAAATTATGTTTGAAGGAACAGCTGAAGAACTCAAACAAACTAAAGTTACACAGCCGGCTGTATTTCTTCATTCTGTTATTTTAAATCATATTTTTAGCCAAAAAGAAAAACCGGATATGGTTGCAGGTCATTCTCTGGGAGAATTTTCTGCGCTGGTAGCTTGTGGAGCTTTAGACTTTAAAGATGCTTTACAACTGGTTTCTCAAAGAGCCATGGCTATGCAAAAAGCTTGTGAACTTCAACAATCAACCATGGCAGCTGTTCTGGGATTAGAAGATGAAACAGTAGAAAAAGTTTGTGCTGATATAGAAGGAATTGTGGTAGCCGCCAATTATAATTGTCCCGGACAAATCGTAATATCAGGAGAAGAAAAAGCTGTATTGGAAGCCTGTGAAATACTGACAGAAAAAGGAGCAAGACGATGCTTACCTTTAGCTGTAGGAGGTGCTTTTCACTCTCCGTTGATGGAACCGGCCCGCGAAGAACTGGCAAAAGCTATTGAAACCACCCAATTTCATCAGCCCTTCTGCCCTATATATCAAAATGTTTCAACCACTGCAGTAACCAAACCGGAAGATATCCGCAAAAATTTGAATGCACAGCTTACAGCTCCTGTAAAATGGACTCAAAGCATTCAAAATATGATTAAAGACGGAGCTGCTTCTTTTATAGAAATTGGCCCCGGAAGAGTGCTTTCAGGATTGGTAAAAAAGATTGACAGAAATATGGAAGTCGGAAAACCTGAATTATAAATTTAAAATACCGCTTTTTCAACAGATTTATTTCAAAAGTTTTAACAGCATAAAATCAGTTAATCCTTTAAAAAAGCTCGAGAAAACGAAAAGAGATAGTCAATTCTTCAAGGAAAAGCGGTATCTTCTTAAAAAACCGGATGATGATTATAAAAACTGTTAGAGGAAAAACACCTCAAATCCCCGAAGATTGTTTTATAGCTGAAAATGCAACTGTTGTTGGAGATGTTGTAATGGGAGAAGAATGCAGTATTTGGTTTAATGCTGTCATTCGCGGGGATGTAAATTCTATAAGAATCGGAAACAGAGTAAATATACAGGATGGAGTGGTCATTCATGCTACTTATCAAACTTCTTCCACTACCATCGGAAATAATGTTTCTATAGGTCATAATGCCATTGTTCATGGATGTACTGTTCAAGATGATGTTTTGATTGGAATGGGTGCTATTGTGATGGATGATTGTGTGATAGAAAGTAATTCTATTATCGCTGCCGGAGCTGTGGTTTCAAAAAACACCATTGTTGAAAGCGGAAGCATTTATGCCGGAATTCCTGCTAAAAAGATTAAAGATATAAATCCGGAACTCAGCAAAGGTGAAATTCAGAGAATAGCGGAAAATTATTTATTATATGCTTCCTGGTACACTGAAGAAGGATGAAAAACTTTTGAAAATTGATAAAAATCATTTCAGCTGAGAGTCATTTCAGATAAATTCGTCTTTATTCAATTTTAAAACTTTATAAAGATGGACTTTTCAAAATATCCGGCCGAACCTTTTCGCATTAAAAGTGTAGAACTGGTCAAAATGATTTCAAAAGAAGAACGAAAAGAAGTTCTTAAAAAAGCAGGTTACAATACTTTTCTTATTCCTTCGGAAGATGTGTATATCGATCTTCTTACCGACAGCGGAACCAATGCGATGAGTGATCATCAATGGGCTGCTATGATGCTGGGAGATGAATCTTATGCAGGCAGCAGAAATTTTTATAAGCTGGAAAAAACCGTTCAGGATTCTTTTGGTTTTAAATATGTGATTCCCACTCATCAAGGAAGAGGAGCTGAAAATATTCTCTCTCAGATTGCCATAAAACCGGGTCAATTTGTTCCGGGAAATATGTATTTCACCACTACCCGATATCATCAGGAACGGAATGAAGGTGTTTTTGTAGATATTATCAGAGATGAAGCACATGACGCTACGCTGGATATTCCTTTTAAAGGAAATATCGATTTGGGAAAATTAGAAAGATTAATTGAAGAAAAAGGAGCTGATCAAATTGCTTATGTCTGTCTGGCTGTAACAGTGAATCTTGCCGGCGGACAACCGGTTTCTATGGAAAATATGAAAGCGGTGAGAGAATTAACCAAACAACATGGAATTAAAGTATTTTATGATGCTACCCGTTGTGTGGAAAACGCTTATTTCATCAAAGAACAGGAAGAAGGATATCAGGACAAGAGTATTGATGAAATTGTATTGGAAATGTTCAGTTATGCCGATGGATGTACTATGAGCGGAAAGAAAGACGGCTTGGTTAATATCGGAGGATTTTTATGTTTAAATGATGAAGCTTTATCTCAGCAAGCCAAAGAACTGGTTGTTGTGTATGAAGGAATGCCTTCTTATGGAGGAATGACAGGAAGAGATATGGAAGCTTTTGCCATTGGATTAAAAGAATCTATGGAATTTGAATATATAGAACATCGAATAAAACAAGTTCGTTATTTAGCAGATAAACTTTTGGAAGCAGGAGTTCCTATTATAGAACCTGTTGGAGGACATGCGGTATTTCTGGATGCTCGTCGTTTTTGTCCTCATTTAAAACAAGAAGAATTACCGGCTCAGGCTTTGGCTGCCAATCTGTATTTGGAAAGCGGGGTAAGAAGTATGGAAAGAGGAATTGTTTCAGCCGGAAGAGATATTAAAACAGGTAAAAATCATCAGCCCAAACTGGAAAGCGTCCGGTTAACCATCCCCAGAAGAGTTTATACTTACAGACATCTGGATGTAGTAGCCGAAGCTGTGATTAATTTATATAAGAATCGTGAAAAAATTAAAGGTCTGAAATTTGTTTATGAACCTAAACAATTGAGATTCTTTACAGCTAAATTTGAAGAAATACCTTTAGAGGAGAAACAACAAAAACAATCTTCAGCTGTGATGATGGAAGAATAATAGTTTTATTATTAAAAAGAAAAGGACAGTTTTTTAAGGCTGTCCTTTTTCTTTTTTAAGAAATAAATTCATTGATGGTTTGAGTAATATACTCTATTTGCGAATCCTCTAATTCTGTGTGCATAGGCAAAGAAATAACTTCTTCACAAAGTTGATTGGTCACTTTAAAATCTTCTTCTTTATATCGTTTATCGGCATAAGCCTTTTGAAGATGTAAAGGAACAGGATAATATATACCGAAAGGAATATTTTTTTCTTGTAAATGTTCTGCTAAAGCATCTCTTTTTCCATTCAGAATTCTTAAAGTGTACTGATGAAAAACATGCGCATTTTCATGCTGACCGGAAATTTTTGGAGTTTTTATATTTTCATTTTCTGAAAAAGCCTGAGAATATTTTTCTGCTGCTTCTCTTCTGGTTTTGTTATATTCATCTAAATGAGGAAGTTTAGCACTTAAAACAGCTGCCTGTAAACTGTCCAGTCTTGAGTTTACACCTACCACATCGTGATAGTATCTCTTATACATTCCGTGATTTACAATTCCGCGGATGATATGAGCTAATTCATCATTATTTGTAAATAAAGCTCCTCCATCTCCATAACATCCTAAATTTTTAGAAGGAAAAAAAGAAGTTGCCCCTATATCTCCGATAGTTCCGACTTTTTGTCGAGATCCATCTTCAAAAACATAATCTGCACCTATAGCCTGAGCATTATCTTCTATAATATACAGTTGATGTTCTTTTGCAATTTTTAAAAGTTCATCCATATTGGCTGCCTGACCAAAAAGATGAACAGGAACAATAGCTTTTGTTTTAGGAGTAATCGCTTTTTTAACCGCCTCTGTATCTATATTAAAAGTTTCAGGGTCAACATCAACTAACACCGGAGTAAGATTTAAAAGGGCTATCACTTCTGCTGTGGCTGCAAAAGTAAAATCAGCAGTTATCACTTCATCTCCCGGTTTCAATCCCAGCCCCATCATAGCAATTTGTAAAGCATCTGTTCCATTAGCACAAGGAATCACATGTTTGACATCTAAATATTCTTCAAGACTTTTTTGGAATTGATGAACTGCCGGACCATTGATAAAAGAAGTTGTATCTAAAATTTCTTCAAAAGAAGAATGAATCTGATCTTTGATTTTCTCATACTGGCCCTTTAAATCGACCATTTGAATTTTCTTCATAATTTTCAATTTTGTAAGGGCTAAAATACAAATTATCTACTTTTTCAAGGATGATTTTTTGGAAAGCCTTATTTTTGTCCAAACTTTTTTATATGCATCTGATTTACAATTTCTTAATAGCTGTTTTCGACAAATTATTATTTATTTTTAAAATCTTCAGCCCCAAGATGAAATTGTTTGTCGATGGAAGAAAAAATGTTTTCCGGCATCTGAAAACACACATTTATCCGAATGATAAAATTATCTGGATGCATGCTGCTTCTTTAGGAGAATATGAACAAGGAGTTCCGGTTTTACAGGAACTTCGAAAATCTTTTCCTCAACATAAAATCTTATTGAGTTTTTTTTCTCCTTCAGGATATGAAGTAAAGAAAAATACAGAATTAGCCGATATTGTAACCTACCTTCCTATAGACACCAAAGCAAAAGCAAAGAAATTTATAGAATTATCTCATCCTGATTTAGCTCTTTTTGTCAAATATGAAGTATGGCCAAACTACTTATCAGCTCTAAAAAACAAAAATATTCCTTCTTTATTAATTTCAGGAAATTTCAGAAAAGATCAAATATTTTTTAAATCGCAGGCCGGATTTATGAAAAAAGCTTTAGGAAAATTTGATCATCTTTTTGTTCAGAATAAGGATTCTGAAATGATTTTAAAAAACAATGGATTTACTCAGGTCAGTATAAGCGGAGACACACGATTTGACAGAGTTTCTGAACAACTTCAAAGAAATAATCATTTGGATTTTATAGAAGATTTTAAAAATAATAAATTGTGTATAGTTGCCGGAAGCACCTGGCCTGAAGATGAAAATATTTTAATGGATTTTATAAATTCTGCTCCAAATGGAATTAAATTCATTATTGCTCCTCACGAAATAAAACAATCGAAAATTCAGGATTTACAATCAAAAATTAAAAAATCTCATATTCTTTTTTCAGAAAAACAAGATAAAGATTTAAAAGATTATGAGGTATTAATCATTGACACAGTTGGATTATTAATCCGTATTTATTCTTATGCAGATATCGCTTATGTAGGAGGAGCTGCCGGAAACACAGGCTTACATAACATTCTGGAGCCTGCTGCTTTTGGTGTTCCGGTAATTATTGGAAAAAACCATCAGGATTTTCCGGAAGCCGGTTTGCTCTTAAAACACAAAGGATTATTTTCCGTAAAAGATGCAAATCAAACTTCTTCTATTTTAAATAAATTAATTTCTGATCATAGCTTTCGCCAACAAACCGGAAGAAACTCAGCAGATTTCATTAAACAACATCAGGGAGCAACAAAGAAAATAATGAAATATATTAAAGATAACTTCAATTTCCTCCACTCTTAATTCTGCACCTTAATAAACATTTTTTCAAAGAATTATCTTAAAATTTATATATTTCATTGATTATTGATATAAATTAGTTCATTCAAACGAAAAAACCATAATTATGAAAAAATCAGTTTTAAAGTTGGTATGTATCGCTTTATTAGGAGTAACCTTTTCTTTTACCTCCTGTAAAGACAACCGAAAAAACGACAGAAGAGACCAGGACCGAATCGAGAATCACGATAGAAATGACCGGGATATGGACAGAACCGACCGGGATAGAAATAATCGAGATTTAAACACCGATGATCGAGATTTAAATAGAATGAGCACCCGAACCAATCGTGACACCAATTTAGAAGAAGGTGCCGATCCCGGTGAGGAAAATTATCAAAGAGCGAGAAACAGAGTTAAAGAGGCTGAAAAAAATCTTGATGAGGCTATGAAAGAAGGCAAACAAAATGTAATTGAAAATGCCAGAAAAGAAAAAACAAGAGCTGAAGAAGAATTAGCTAAAGCCAGAAGAAATATTAATGAGAAAACTCGCGAAGTCAAAGAAGACATCAATCGTTCGGTAGAAAAAGGAAAAGATCAGTTAAGAGATGCTACCAATGAAGCAGAAAGAAAAACCGAAGAGGCTAAAGACAAAGCCAATCAGAAACTCGAATCTATGAGAGACAGAGAGCGAACACAATAATTTTTTTGTGGGTATTTGTTAATTTAAACCCTGTCCTTTTTTGGATAGGGTTTTTTTTTAAAATAATTCTACTTTATATTCTTCTTCAAAACTCACTTTTACGGTTTCATTTAAAGAAGTAGAAAGTGAAATCCCCCGAAAATTAGCTTGAACAGGAAAATTTTTATGGCTTCTGTCAACCAAAACTAAAGTTTGTAATTTTTTTAAAGGAACTTCCAAAAAGAATTTAGCTCCATAAATTAAGGTTGATCCTGAATTTAAAACATCATCTGCCAATACCACTACTTTGTTTTTAAATTCTTCTGTTTGTAAAGAACTTTCTACCGGAACAGCTAAAGGATCTTTTTTATTTATTTTTAACTTGCATAATTTCACCTTTAAAGGAGAAATTTCAAGCAAACATTTTTCAATTTTCTGAGCTAAAATAAAACCTGAAGACATAATTCCGGCCAAAACGATTTCTTCTTCCTGATGGTTATTTTCATATATCTGATAAGCCATCCTTTTTATCTTTTGTTCGATCTGGCGATGATTTAAAATAAGAGTAGTTGACTGAGTCATGTTTTTTGCTGATTTAAAAATTTAAAAGCGGCGGCAATATATTAAGCATCTCCATCATCTTCAAACCATTCATTGGCTTTTTCTTCATACCATTCTTCCAGCTCTCTTCTATCTTTTTTGGTAGGACGTCCGGTTCCTTTTTTGCGCGACTGAGATTTCTCATATCTCAGCAAATCTCTTTTCTCTAAATTTTCTTTAGGAGTGATATCATTTATATAAAGATTCATCCACTTGGCTCCTCTTCTTGATTTAGGAATTTCCAATACTTCTATTTTATAATCGATTTGATTTTTTCTTACCTCTATAATATCTGAAGGAAAAACATCTTTGGAAGGTTTGGAAACTTCACCGTTGACTTTTATTCGTCCTCTACGACAAGCTTTTGTAGCTAAACTTCGAGTTTTATAATATCTCACACACCATAAAAATTTATCCAATCTCATTCTGATATAATTTTGTTTAAAAATAAACAAAAATCAATGAAAATCGTATCTTGCAGACCAAAATTAAAAATGATGAAATTTTTCAGATACGCCTCCTTCTTTTTTTTACTTCTAATAATTGCTTGTAGTTCAGACAAAAAAGAAAAAACAGAACCACCTCGCGATGAGAAAGAAGTTTACCAGGAAAATCTTCAGGAAATTGAAGAATTTTTAGCTACTCATTTTTATTATTTAGATGAACAAAATGGAATTCACAATTATCAAAGAGTAAAGTTTGATACCATCAGCGGAGAAAACAGTCATCGAACTCCTTTGATTGAAGATGAGGCTTTAAAATCTAAAATTGTAAAAACCAAGAAATTAGAATATAAGGTTTATTATCTGGAAATAAGAAAAGGACACGAAGATGAATATCAGCCTACTTTTGGAGATAAAGTTGCTATAACCTACCGCGCCACCAATATGGAAGGAAAAGTTTTTGCTGAAAGTGTGAATGCAGAAGCTATTGACATCCCCAGAACCAATCATATTTTATTTAATATGGGAAGAATCAGAGGAACCATAGCAGGAATTACAGAATTTAAAGGTGGCTCCGGTTTTGAAGAAAATCCTGATGGAACTATTTCTTATGAAGATGATTATGGTATAGGAGCTGTATTTATTCCTTCCGGACTGGCTTATTTCCAAAATCCTCCTCTATCGATTTCTGTAAAATCTTATCAGCCTTTTATTTTTAGTTTCCAGCTTTATAAAGCCATACAAATGGATCATGATAATGATGGAATTCCTTCTTATATGGAAGATTTAGAAGGATATGAAAATCTTTATAACACAGATACAGATAAAGATGGTGTGCCTAATTTCTTAGATTCAGATGATGATGGTGATGGCGTTCCTACCCGTGAGGAAATTATTATTCATGAAACCGATAAAGATTGGTTAACACCTGATGATATTGAATTTCCTGATTCCAATAACAGCGGAATTCCCGATTATTTAGATCCGAAATCCTGATTTTGATTTTCAAAAAAGATAATTATGAAATTTTTGAAATAATTTGAAACAAAATGTAGTTCTTTATAGACCAAGTAAGTTTTGAATATGTCAATTCTCCGGATTTTAATATTTTTTCCTTTAATACTCATCTATTTTCCCATTCATGCTCAGATTGGAGGGAAACATACCTATCAGTTTTTGAATTTGGTCAGTTCACCAAAACAAGCTGCTTTAGGAGGAAAAAACATTACCGGATACACTTTTGATCCTACTTCAGCTTTATATAATCCTTCTACCATCAATCAGGAAATGAACAATCAGCTTTCTCTGAATTATGTCAATTATCTGGGAGATATTAATTATGGGACAGCTGCTTATGCTTTTAAGCCTTTTTCAAAATTAGGTGTTTTCCAGACAGGAGTGACTTATATTAATTATGGTTCTTTTGATGGATATGATGAATTTGGAAATGAAACCGGTTCTTTTAGCGGAAGTGAAGTCGCTCTGTCTATAGGATATGCTTATAATATCCCTTCTTCCAATTTCTTTGTGGGAGCCAATATAAAAGGAATCACTTCTAAACTTGAAAGTTATACTTCATTTGGTGCTGCTTTGGATTTGGGTATCACTTATTTTGATCCTGAAAAAGAAATGATCATCAGTGCTGTTCTCAGAAATGCTGGAACACAACTTAAACCTTATGATGAAGTGTATGAGACTTTACCTTTGGAATTAAATCTTGGAATTTCTCAAAAATTTAAAGATTTACCGGTTCGATGGCATTTCACTATGGAAAATATGCAGCAGTGGAATTTAGCTTTTAGAAATACAGCAAGAGATGAAACCGATCTGGAAGGAAATGTCACTAAAGATAATCCTGGTTTTTTCAATAATTTTTTAAGACATACTGTTTTGGGAGTCGAGCTTTTTCCTGAAGGAAATTTAAATTTCCGCCTGGGTTATAGTTTTAGACGATCTGAAGAATTAAGAATTATCGATCAACGTTCTTTTGCAGGTCTTAGCGGAGGGATAGGAATTAAAATTAAAAAACTAAGATTTAGTTACTCCTACGCCCGCTTTAACAGTACCGGCGGCTCCAGTCTTTTCGGACTCAACATCGATTTATCGGGAAATAAAAACAGTTAAATTCTCTATCTTCGGAAAGCTTCTTTTTCAAAGAAAATATTCAGTGCTTTTAGGAAATCTGTTTGAAATAGCTTAAAAAAACATTTTATTCTTACATTAGCAGAGAATTATTTTAAAACAATATGAGCAGAATACACTTTGAAAATTCCCTGGAGTTCGCCAAACAAATGGATGAAAAGGATTCCTTAGCCGATTTTAAGAATCAATTTCACATTCCCCAAATTGGAGGAAAACAACAATTATATTTTTGTGGAAACTCCTTGGGACTTCAACCTAAACTCACCAAACAATATGTGGATGAAGTCTTAGAAGATTGGGCCACTTTAGGAGTAGAAGGTCATACCGAAGCTGAACATGCCTGGAAACCTTATCACGAGTTTTTAACTGAAACCATGGCTGAAATTGTGGGAGCTAAACCCATAGAAGTGGTAATGATGAACACTTTGACAGTCAACCTGCATTTAATGATGGTTTCTTTTTATCAACCCACTCCCAAAAGAAGAAAAATCATTATAGAATATGATGCCTTCCCTTCTGATAAATATGCCGTTCAATCTCAACTGAATTTCCATGGATTTGATCCTGACGAAGATTTATTAATCTGGAAACCCAATAAAGAAACTTATTATTATGACTATAAAGATCTGAAAAAATTATTGGATGATAATCTCGATCAGGTAGCTTTAGTCCTTATTGGCGTTCCTAATTATTATACGGGTCAAAATTTTGATTTAAAAAAAATCACAGATTTAGCTCATTCACATAATGCTTTAGCAGGATTTGATTTAGCTCATGGCGCAGGAAACATTCAACCAAATCTTCATGATTCCGGAGCAGATTTTGCTGTTTGGTGTTCTTATAAATATCTCAACAGCGGACCCGGAAGCGTAGGAGGATGTTTTGTTCATGAAAAACATGCAAACAACATCGATCTGAATCGGCTTGCAGGCTGGTGGGGTCATAACAAAACCACCCGCTTTGATATGCGACATGAATTTGATCCGATTCCCGGAGCAGAAGGCTGGCAATTGAGCAATCCTCCTATTTTGTCTATGGCTGCGATTCGGGCTTCTTTAGATGTATTTAAAAAAGCAGGTTTTGAAAATTTAAGAAAGAAATCTATTCAACTTACCGGATTTCTGGAGTTTTTACTGCTTGAATCAGGAGAAGAAAAGCTTAAGATTTTAACGCCGAAAAATCCCAAAGAGAGAGGGTGTCAACTTTCAGTAGAATTAAAATCAGCCGGAAAAGATTTTTTTAAAAAACTTACAGATTCAGGAGTGATTGCTGACTGGAGAGAACCTAATGTGATCAGACTGGCTCCTGCTCCATTATATAATAGTTTTGAAGATGTTTATCAATTAGTTCAAAAAATTAAATCGCTCATAAACCATGAAAAATAAAAAAAACATTTTAATTATAGGTGCCGGATTATGTGGTTCATTTTTAGCTCTTCGATTGGCACAAAGAGGATTTTCTGTTGAAGTAATGGAAAAAAGAGCCGATTTGCGAAAGACAAAAATCCACTCCGGAAGATCGATTAATTTAGCTTTTTCCGATCGGGGTGGAAAGGCAATGAAAATGGCAGGAATTCAGGAAAAAGTAGATCAACTTCTTATTCCGATGTATGGCCGGATGATTCATGAGAAAAATGGAACTTCAAAACTTTATCCTTACAGTGGTTTAAAAGATGAATATATCAGTGCCGTTCCCAGAACAGCTTTAAATTGTCTTTTAATGGACGAAGCTGAAAAAATGGATAATGTAAAAATCCATTTTGAAATGGAATGTACTCAGGTAAATCTTGAAGACACCAAAGCTACTTTTATCAACCAACAAACCGGTGAGAGCTTTGAAAAATCGGGAGATATAATAATTGGTACTGATGGCGCAGGATCTATTTTGAGAAGAAGCATGCTGCTTCAGCCGAATTTTTTATTTAATTATTCACAAATCTTCTTAAATCACGGATATAAAGAACTTTATATTCCTCCCGGAAAAAATGGAGAATTCCAATTAGAAAAAAATGCTCTTCACATCTGGCCCCGGGGTGAAAACATGGTTATTGCTCTGCCCAATTTGGATGGGAGTTTTACGGTCACTTTATTTCTTTCATATAAAGAAGGAGAAGACAATTTTGCTAAATTAGATTCACCTGAAAATCTAAAAGATTATTTCAGGAAAGATTATCCCAATATTTTAAAACTTATGCCGGATCTGGATGAGTTGTTTTTTGAAAATCCTACCAGCAGTTTAGGAACCATTCGCTGTTCTCCGTGGCATTATAAAGGAAATACTTTATTAATGGGAGATGCGGCTCATGCTGTTGTTCCTTTTTACGGTCAGGGAATGAATGCTTCCTTTGAAGATGTATTTGTTTTTGATCAGATTTTAGATCGAAATTTAAATTCCTGGGAAGAAGTTTTTGAAGCTTATCAAAAAGAACGAAAAGCAGATGCAGATGCTATTGGAGATCTTTCTTTAGATAATTTCCAGGAAATGAAATCTGACACAGCTGCTCCCCTATTTCAGGAAAAACGAAATTTAGAAACAGCGCTTGAAAAAGAATTCCCTCATTTGTATTCAGGAAAATACCGATTGGTAACATTTAATGAAGAAATAGGTTATTCAGAAGCACTTAAAAAAGGAAGAGCTCAGGATGAAGCCATGCTTCGTCTTTTAGCCGAAAAGAAAATCCCTCAACATTTATCTCTAAAAGAGAAATTAGATTTGGTAAATCAAACCACTCAACAAATTTTAAATAAGAAAAAAGAAAGATTAATTTAAATCAACATAAATTTATCATTTAAATGACACATCAAGAAATTGCAGAATTATTGGACAATGCAGCCAAAAATGCATCTCCGGTTGAACAACTTTCAAAAAAAACTCAATTTTCTTTAGAAGAAGCTTATCAAATACAACGACTTTCTATAGATCGTAGAATATCAAGAGGAGAAAAAATCGTCGGTTTTAAATTAGGATTTACCAGCTATGCAAAAATGAAACAAATGGGTGTTCATGATTTAATCTGGGGAATTTTAACCGATGAAATGACTATTCAATCGGGAGAAACTGTTGATTTAGACAGATGGATTCATCCCAGGGCTGAACCTGAAATCGCTTTTCGTGTAAAAAAGGAAATTAATCGGCCTATTCAACTTGATGAAATCTCAGAATATATTGATCAGATGGCACCGGCTATTGAAATTATAGATTCAAGATATGAAAATTTTAAATTTTCCTTAGAAGATGTAGTTGCTGATAATTGTTCTTCTACCGGTTATGTTATCGGCAACTGGAAAGATTTGGAGTTTGATAAAATTTCTGATCTTTCTATCAATTTAAAAATAAATGAAAAAGTTGTTGAAGAAGGAAAAAGTTCTGCCATTTTAGACAATCCCTTTCAAACCATAGTAGAATTAAGCAGATTGGCTTCAGAAGCCGGATTAACCATTAAAAAAGATCATATTATTCTTGCCGGTGCAGCTACTGCAGCTGTTTATCTAAAAAAAGAGAATACAATTGAAAGCGAATTGGAGGGATTTGGGAGAGTAGATTTTAATATAAAATAAATATTCTTTTAGTGTTTTTAATAAGAGTTAATTAAAATTTGGGATTGTTAGGACTACTAACTATCTTTAAGCTGGTAATTTTTCCACACAATCTTTAAAAACTTTTTATTATGAAAAAACCAATTTTTTATCATGCAGGTTGTCCTGTTTGTGTAAGTGCTGAACATGACATCATCAATCTGATTGGTGAAGAAAATGTTGAAGTAGTTCACATTGGAGAAACCAGAGACAGGATCGACGAGGCAGAGAAAGCCGGAGTTGAATCTGTTCCTGCTTTAGTAACTCCCGAAGGAAAAGTATTACACATCAACTTCGGTGCCTCTATGGCTGATGTTAAAGGTTAAAAAACTGGCCTCGCAGTTTTTTGTGAGGCAGTTTTTTTAAATTCTTATTCAAAGACAAAAATTCATCTATCTTCTTTCATTTTAAAGTTTTATGGATTTCTCCGATTTTGATTTAAGTCAACAAAATAATAGCACAGAAAGTAAAATAATTATTTCTTTAGAGAGAATATCTCAAGCTTTTAAAATGTTATTGTGGGAAGAAAGTAAAAAATATTCCCTGAGTCCTATTCAAATCCAGATTTTGATTTTTCTTTTATATCATCATCCGCAAAAAAGAAAAGTAAGTTATTTGGCTCGTGAATTTAATTTATCCAAAGCTACCATTAGTTCTACCATAAAAACTTTGGATCAAAAACAACTGATTCAAAAAGAATTTGAAGAATTTGATTCAAGAAGTTTTGTGATCAACCTTACTGAGAGAGGAAAAGAAATTGCCCAAAACACAGCAGGCTTTACTAAAAAAATGCATGCCCCTCTTCATCAAATGGATCAGGATAAAAAAGAAGATTTCTTATTAAATCTATATAATATCATTGATCATTTTCAAAAATCGGGTGTTATTTCCATTCAAAGAATGTGTTCTTCTTGTTTATATTATAAGAAAACTGATCAAGGAAATATTCATTTTTGTAAGCTTCTCAATCAAGAATTAAAGATTACAGATTTAAAGCTTGATTGTCCGGAGTATGAGGTAAGACAACGTGGTTAGCCTGGATATTTTACATTTTAAAAAAATTCTTTTCTAATTTCCACAAAAAAAGATTATATCTTCAGTTCTTCTACATCCATCTGAATTAATTTAAACATAAAGACTTTCCTTCGCTGATAAATCTCAGTAAAAAGAAATTTAGCTTCTAATTTTTCTTTCCAAATTCCACTAAAGAACCTTAAGAATATTTTTAAGATTTTTTTATGTTAGCTAAAAAATAAAGATTTAAAATTATATTTTTTGAATTTAAACGACAAGATTTGTCGAAGAGGTAAAATACATTTGACCAAATAAAAAGATTTATGGAACGAATTAAGAGATTAGAAACCTTAATTAATTTATTAGAAAGACGCCCCTATAGAAGTAAGGAAGAAATCTTGGATTATTTTAAGGACCATCATGATTTACAGATTTCTTCTCGTACCTTGGAAAGAGATTTTAAAACCTTGGAGACCGATTTTCATATTGCTGTTATCTATAACAGAAGCAACAACGGTTATTATATTTCAAAAGAAGACAGTGAGCAAGTAGCTGAATTTCTTCAACTTTCGGGGAGAATATATTTAGCCGAATTATTTCGTGAAGGTCTAAAGCAATTTAAAGATTTACAAAGAAGTGTCAAACTTGAAGATCATTCCGGTTTTGAAGGCATTCGTTATATAGAACCTATTTTTTTAGCAATCAATCAGAAACGAGCCATAGATTTTATTCATTATAATTATTTTAGAAACAGTTATACTTATTATCGCATAGCTCCCATTCAGCTCAGAGAATTTAGAAGAAGATGGTATGTAGTAGGTATTCCTCTAAATGATAAAAATCAGGCAGACAAAAACGCACATATCCGAACCTTTGGACTGGCCCGTTTAACAAAATTAAAAACTTTAGGACCGGCTGAATTTGAAGAGAAAAAATTCGAAAATCAGCTGCAAAAATTTTCAAAAATAATTGGGTTAAACTATGATGCAGCTGAAAAACAAGAAATCATAGAAATTGCAGTAAATCCAAAACAATACAAATATTTGGAAAGTTTGCCTTTGCACCCTTCTCAAGAAAAAATCGCTAAGCTTCCTGATGGTCGAATTAAAATCAGTCTTTTTCTCATTCCAAATTACGAATTAAAAATGCAGCTTTTAAAATTAGGAGATCAAATTGAAGTTTTAAACCCTCCAACTTTAAGAGAAGAAATAAAAAACACATTAGAAAAAACTATCGTTTATTATCAATAATTTCTAAAATATCTATAAAATGAACAAAATTTTGAAAAGCCTTTTTCTTTTATTAATCATCTCTTTCTTTTCCTGTCAATCACCCAATTATTATCAGATTTATAAAACAAAACCAATTTCTCGAGAAACAAATACAGACGGAAATAATCCTTTAGTTTATGAAGATGAAAACTGTAAAATTTCCTACAATTTCTGGAATCATGGTGGTAATGTTTCTTTTGAATTTCAAAATAAAACTGATAAGACTATCCATTTAAATTTAGATAATAGTTTTTTTATTAAAAACGGTATTGCTTATGACTATGGGAAAAATTTGAAAAACATCACCCAAAGAAGTATTCCAAAAACAGATGAAGATATCAAAATTAATGAAGAAGATTCAAAAGAAGGGGAAACAGAATTCTCCTTCCTTGTCCAACAAGATCAAACTACTGTAAGTATTCCTTCAAAAACTTCAAAAATTTTTCGGGAATATATGATTCAGGATGAAGTTTATAGGAATTGTGAACTTATAAGATTCCCTTCCAAAAAAGAGGTTCAAACTGTTTACTTCAACTCAGAAAACAGTCCGTTGATTTTTAGCAACAGACTTGCTTATCAAGTAGATTTAGAAGGAGAAGTAATAGAACTTGAAAATGCTTTTTATGTTTCTGAAATTACAAATTTTCCTGAAAGCGAAATTACAGAATTTAGGCAAGATGAATTTTGCGGACAAAGTTATGGTTTGAAAAAAAGATTCTTTAAAGAAGTACTTCCTGAAAAATTCTTTTTAAAATATAATAAGGGAACTGAAGCATCGAAACATTAAATATTTGAATTTGAAGTACCTTATCAGATTCAATGCAACATTAAAATATCGAATATAAAAAACACGAAATCCTGAAAGCAAATAAGTATTCTTTCAGGTTTCTTTTATTAATGATAAACTTAACTTCAGAATTTTTTATTCCAGAAAGATTATCACCACGATGATTTTATCGAAGTTGAGAAGTAAGTTCATTGGTGATTCTTCAAACCGCCTGTTACTCTAAAAATTTCCGGGAAAATTATTCCTGCAAAATTAAAAAAGGGCTGGAAAAATAAATTATCCAAGCCCTCCTAAAAATCAATTTTTAAAATAAAGAAAAATAAATGATTTTTTTAAACCTGAATTACTCCCAGATTAAAATCTTTTTCAACAGGCGCATGATTAGCCACTTCAATTCCGGTTGAAATCCATTTTCTTGTTTCCAAAGGATCAATTACCGCGTCAGTCCATAAACGGGCAGCAGCATAATAAGGACTAATTTGCTCATCATATCGTGCTTTTACCTTTTCATATAGCTCCTTTTCTTTTTCTTCATCAATTTCTTCACCTTTTTTCTTTAAAGAAGCTTTTTCTATTTGCAATAACACTTTTGCAGCTGAATTACCACTCATCACGGCCAATTCTGCACTGGGCCAGGCAAAGATTAATCTGGGATCATAAGCTTTTCCACACATAGCATAATTTCCGGCTCCATAAGAATTTCCTACAATCACCGTAAATTTGGGGACGACTGAGTTGGCCACCGCATTTACCATCTTTGCTCCATCTTTGATAATTCCTCCATGTTCAGACTTACTACCCACCATAAATCCGGTCACATCCTGTAAAAAAACCAGAGGAATTTTCTTTTGATTACAATTTGCAATAAATCTTGTGGCTTTATCGGCTGAATCACTATAGATCACTCCCCCAACCTGCATTTCAGAAGGTTTGGTTTTAGCTTTTGTAGTTTTTACAATCTTTCTTTGATTGGCTACAATTCCTACTGCCCATCCGTCTATTCTTGCATATCCTGTTAAAATGGTTTGACCATATCCTTTTTTATATTCTTCAAATTCTGAATTGTCAACCAAACGTTTGATAATTTCTCTCATATCATATTGTTCAATCCGACTGTCGGGCAAAATTCCATAAATTTCTTTTGGATCAGCTTTTGGTTCTGCAGCTTCTTTACGATTAAAACCGGCCTTGTCAAAATCACCGATTTTATCCATAATATTTTTAATTTTTGTCAGAGCATCTTGATCATCTTTAGCTTTATAATCTGTAACACCGCTAACCTCACAATGAGTAGTAGCACCTCCCAAAGTTTCATTGTCAATATCTTCTCCTATAGCTGCTTTTACCAAATAACTTCCTGCTAAGAATATACTACCTGTCTTATCAACTATCAGAGCTTCATCACTCATAATGGGAAGATAAGCCCCGCCTGCCACACAACTGCCCATCACCGCAGCAATCTGGGTAATTCCCATACTGCTCATCACCGCATTATTTCTAAATATTCTTCCAAAATGTTCTTTGTCCGGAAAAACCTCAGCTTGCATTGGCAAAAACACACCGGCACTATCTACCAAATAAATGATTGGCAATCGGTTTTCAATTGCAATTTCCTGAGCCCGCAAGTTTTTCTTAGCAGTCATAGGAAACCATGCTCCGGCCTTAACCGTCGCATCATTGGCTACAATAATGCATGATTTTCCCGAAACTTTTCCAATTTTAACCACCACACCTGCACTGGGACAACCGCCCACTTCTTCATACATTCCATCAGCCGCAAAAGCACCAATTTCTATGGCTTCATCTTTATCATCCAACAAAAAATCAATTCGCTCACGAGCTGTCATTTTACCTTGAGAGTGAAGTTTTTCAATTCTTTTTTCTCCACCACCCAAATATGTTTTTTCTAATCTGTTTTTAAGCTCAATCAGCTTTAGTTTATTTTTATCTTCGTTTTTGTTGAATTTTATATCCATGATTTTACTGTTTAAATAAAATTTTATGATTGTATTGTTTGCAAACTCTTCTGTTATAAAATTTTAGAAATTGCTTCTTTATATTCTAAATCACTTCTTCAATTTCCACTTTATAAACTGAATCAAACAGGTTGAATACTTTTTCCGCTTCCTTTTTTCGAACCTGAATAAAAATCTGACAATCTAATTCTAAAATTTGATTGATGACATTTAAATTTTCTCGATTTACAATTTCCATCACCTTACTCATTTCAGGATAATCAAAAGAAATTCTAAATTCTACATCAATGGTTTTTGTAATAATTTCTGAAGCCTCCAGAGCCAGTTTTGCAGATTCTTTATAAGCTGTAATCAATCCGCCTACCCCTAATTTTGTTCCTCCAAAATATCGCACGGAAGCTACCAGAATATTGGTTACTTCAAAAGCTTGAATTTGTCCGTAAATTGGCATTCCTGCCGAGTTGGAAGGTTCTCCGTCATCATTGGCTCGAAAGCGATCATAATTTTTTCCCAGCTGCCAAGCATAGCAAACATGTCTTGCTTTGTGATGTTCCTCCCTAAGCTGATTTAAATAAGCTTCTATTTCTTTTTCATTTTTCACCGGAAAAGTATAGCCTAAGAAACGGCTGCCTTTTTCTCTGTATAAGGTTTCTTTACCCGGTTTTTCAATCGTTTTATAAGTATCTGATGTCAATTTAGTATGATCTTAATCCTGCTTTTCTGATAGAATCTTTCTCCCTGTCTGACCAGTCATATTTTCCTTTATAAATTCCTTTGGTTTCCCAGTCCCCATACATTGGATTCGGCAAAACAATAAAGTTTATTCCCCAGTTTTCCTTAAAATCTTGGGCTAAATCATTTCTTTCTTTGGAAGAAGGAGCTCCAAATTTGTGAGAAAAATCAGATAGATTATCTCCTAAATACATAATCACTTCATAATCTTTTCGAACTTTTTCAAAACGATCTTTTTTAGATGAAGTTTCTGTTCTCAATAATAAATGCTTGTTATCTATAAAAGGAAAATTTAATTTTTTCATATTTCTTAAAGTAGCCTCTCTTTCACTCTCCATCCGGTTGGTGATATAGAAAATCTCTACCCCCCTGCTTTCTACATAATTTAAAAACTCTGCAGCTCCCGGCACTTCTCTTGCCTCTTCCAGATTGCTCCAGTTATTCCATTCCTCTTGTGTAAACTCTTCATCTTTTTCAATCAATTTAGCATTAAAAGGACTGTTGTCAAAAACCGTTTCATCAATATCTGTGATAATGGCTAATTTTTTTCCCTCTAAAGTTTCATCGGCTAAAAACTGATCTATATTTAGTTTAGCAACATTAAAGGCCTGATAACACAGAGCAATATATTCTGCAGAGTTTTGCTGCCACAACACTGACTGAACTGAATATTCTCTGACAGAATTTACAGAAGTTTGAGAATCATGTTTGAGGGCCGTCGATTTACAGCCACTAAGACTTAAACTAAAAAAGGATAAAATCAGAAGGTAAGAAAAAAATCTGTTTTGCATTTTTTTAAATTGAAATTTCAGCCGCTAAAATTAAGGAATAAAAACAGGATGAAGCTTGTTTTGAAAAAGAATTTATAAACCTGATTAAACAGCCATCAGATTTTCAAAAAAACACCTCCTAATCTAACCAAATACTAAATGAAACCTACCGAATACTAAGTGGGTATTGTTTTTTAAAAAATAGTTTCAAATTTTTGAAAAAAATAATATTAACTGTTCGATATGAAAGATTTAGGTGTTCATTCTTGGAGAAAGCTTTTAATGCTTTTTATGGTATGTTTTTTTTCCATTTATGGTTTCAGTCAAAATGAATTTATCACAATATGGAAAACTGATAATCCGGGAATAAGTGCAGATAATGAAATTATAATTCCCGCAACAGGCTCATTCAGCCTGGAATGGCAAGGATTAACGAATTCCGAAACAGGCTCCTTGCCCAATAATTTTGATGAAACTACAGTGACTTTTCCTCAACCAGGAATGTATATTGTAAAGATTACACCTAACTATAATGCCGGAGCGGCAAATGCTTTTAGATCAATAAAATTTGATAATACTAAAGATCGAAGAAAGATTCTTGACATCATACAATGGGGTGATATAGAATGGAACACTTTCGAAAGAGCTTTTTACGGCGCCTCCAATCTGGAAATTACAGCCACAGATATACCTGATTTAAGTAATGTGACTGATATGTCTTTGGCTTTTGCTAACACCTCTATTTCTACAGTTCCAAATATGAATAATTGGGATGTAGGAAATGTTACTAATATGTCTCATTTGTTTGAATTTGCAACTTTATTTAATCAACCTATTGGTGATTGGGATGTGAGTAATGTGACTAATTTATCTTATATGTTTGCTGGAGCTACTTCCTTTAATCAACCTATTGGTAATTGGGATATAAGCAATATTAACATTCTAAATCAAACTTTTGCCGGAGCAGCTTCATTTAATCAGAATTTGAGCAATTGGGATGTCAGTAATGTGACTGATATGACAGGCTTATTTGCTGGTACTAATTTTAATCAAGATATCAGTAATTGGGATGTGAGCAATGTTTATAGCATGTATGGAATGTTTTATAATAATGCAAAATTCAATCAGGATATTGGAGGGTGGAATGTTCAGAATGTAACAGACATGATGAGTATGTTTAAAGAGGCAATCGCTTTCAATCAAAATCTGGAAAATTGGGATGTTTCGAATGTTATAAATATGGAGGGAATATTTGAATTTGCAACTAATTTCAACCAAAATTTAGGAAACTGGAATTTGGAAAATTTAGATGATGGTGATTATATGTTTAACGGTAGCGGAATGTCCTGCGAAAATTATAGTTTGACCTTAAAGGGGTGGAGAAATAATCCAAATACAGCTACAAATGTAAATTTTAGCGGCCAATTTGGAATGGAATTTAGCCCTATGGTTGCTAATGAAGTTCAAGGTTTGATTTCTACATTAAATTGGAACATAAACGGACATACTGAAGGAGATTGTATGCTGTCTGAACCTTTTGTGGGAGTTTGGGAAGCATTAAGCGTTCTTATTATTATTCCTATCGAGATTCCTGCTTATGGTGAATTTTATTATACCTGGGAAAGAGTGGGTTTTCCCTCTCAAAATGGCTCAGGAACAGGAAATAATTTAACTTATATTTCTGTTCCTCAAGGAGGATTATACAAAGTCAGTATTTATCCTATAGGAGAAGATGCTTTCCACAGAATTAAAATGGAAGATGCCGCGTACAAATTGCTTAAATCCATTTCTCAATGGGGAGATATAAAATGGAGTTCTTTTGAAAAAGCCTTCAAAGGAATTACTAATTTAGAAATTACAGCTGAAGACACTCCGGATCTTAGTAATGTTGAAAATATGTCAGAAGCTTTTCGCTCTGTTAAATTCACTTCTGCCAACAATTTAGAGCATTGGGATTTAAGTAATGTAACCAACCTGAAAGGCATCTTTTATAATGCGACAAATTTTAATCAGGATATTAGCAGCTGGGATGTGAGCAATGTCACTAATATGAGTGAAATGTTTTATGAAGCTAAATCTTTCAATCAAAATCTGGAAACATGGGATGTTAGCAATGTCACGAATATGAGAAGTATGTTTATGGGTGCTACTGTTTTTAATCAGGATATAGGTTCCTGGGATGTAAGCAATGTAACAAACATGCTCGCTATGTTTTCAGATGCTACTGAATTTAATCAGGATATAGGTTCCTGGGATGTAAGTAATGTAACAGATTTATCTGACATGTTTGAAAGAGCTACTAATTTTAATCAGGATATAGGAAGCTGGGATGTAAGTAATGTTGAAAGGTTAAACTGGATGTTCTACGAAGCTGATAGTTTTGATCAAAATTTAGGTGCCTGGAATTTAAATAATTTGTTTATAGCCAGTGCAATGTTTATGGACAGCGGTATGTCTTGCGAAAATTATAGCCTGACTTTAAAAGGATGGGCTGATAATCCTAATACGCCAAATAATATAGAATTAGGATCTAATGGAATGGAATACAGTCCGGAAATTATCTCTGAAGTAAATTATTTGACCAATAACTTAAATTGGAGTATTTATGGTCATAGCCAAGGAAGTTGTTCAATTTTACCTCCGCCTTCAGGAAATCCTTTTATAACTATCTGGAAGACTGATAATTCAGGAGGAAGCGGAAACACAAAAATCACTATTCCTGCATACGGACAATTTCAATATACCTGGAAGGAAGTTGGAAATCCTTCAAATACAGGATCAGGTACAGGAAATGATGTAACAACTATAGATTTTGGTTCTGTGGGTGAATTTGAAGTGAGTATTTTTCCTTATGGCAACGATCCTTTTCATCGTATAGAATTTAGTAATACAGGAGACAAAGAAAAGATTTTAAATATTACCCAATGGGGTGATACGGAATGGAGTTCTTTTGCAGGTGCTTTTTATGGGGCTTCAAATTTAGAAATTACAGCTACAGATATCCCCGATTTAAGCAATGTCACGAATATGGCTTGGGCTTTTGCTAATACGACCTTATCTACAGTTTCAAACATGAACGATTGGGATGTAAGCAATGTCTCTAATATGACTGCAATGTTATACGGTTCATCTTCATTTAATCAACCTATTGGTAACTGGAATGTAAGTAATGTTACTAATATGTCCTATCTGTTTATGGAAGCATCTTCATTTAATCAAACAATTGGCGATTGGGATTTAATTAATGTTACTGATATGTCTTGGATGTTTTATAGGGCCAATTCATTTAATCAACCTATTGGAAATTGGGATGTAAGTAATGTTATAAGTTTAAATCAAGTTTTCCGAGAAGCATCTTCATTTAATCAACCTATTAATGATTGGAATGTGAGTAGTGTTACGTCCATGATTGAAATATTTAAAGGAGCAACCTCCTTTAACCAACCGATTGGGAATTGGGATGTAAGTAATGTCACCAATTTAAATCAAGCTTTCCGAGAAGCTGAAAATTTTAATCAAGACATTGGGAATTGGAATGTGCAAAATGTAGAAGGTATGATTGGAATGTTTATGGATGCATCAAATTTCAATCAAAATATTGAAAATTGGTCATTGACAAAATTAATTTATGCTGACTCTATGTTTCATAGCTCAGGGATGACTTGTGAAAATTATAGTTTAACTCTACAAGGTTGGGCAAATAACCCGAATACTGTCTCCGATGTTGATTTCTCAAATCAAACCGGAATGGAATACAGTTCTGAAGTAACAGACGATATTGAGTATTTGAATAACGATTTAAACTGGCACATCAGCGGTCATAGTCAGGGAAGTTGTTCGGTAACTCCATTGCCTTCCGGAGTTCCTTTTGTCACGCTTTGGAAAACAGATAATCCCGGATCAAGTGGTGATACAGAAATTATAATCCCTGCACACGGACAATTTCAATATACCTGGGAAGAAGTTGGAAATCCTTTAAATACAGGATCAGGTACAGGAAATGATGAAACAACTATAGATTTTGGTTCTACTGGAGAATATGAGGTTAGTATTTATCCTACAGGAATTAATCCTTTTCATTGGATTAGATTTAATTATACCGGAGATAAAGATAAATTATTAAAAATTTCTCAATGGGGAGATGTAGAATGGATTTCTTTTGAAGGTGCTTTTTATGGTGCTTCAAATTTAGAAATTACTGCTACTGACATTCCTGATTTAGGAAGTGTTAATAATATGTCTTTCGCTTTTGCTAACACGACTTTTTCTACAGTTCCAAATATAAACAGTTGGGACGTGAGTAATGTAGACGAAATGACAGGGTTATTTGGTTACTCTAGTTTTAATCAAGATATCAGTAATTGGGATGTGAGTAATGTCCAATACATGAATGGAATATTTTATCATGCGGCCAATTTCAACCAGGATATTGGAGGATGGAATGTTCAAAATGTAACAGATACGTATACAATGTTTTTAGAGGCATCCGCTTTCAATCAAAATTTAGCTAATTGGAATTTGGAAAATTTAAATCATGCTGAGGCTATGTTTTTATATAGTGGGCTATCCTGCGAAAACTATAGTTTAACTTTAAAAGGTTGGGCTGACAACCCAAATACGGCTTCGAATGTAGATTTTAGAGATCAAATAGGAATAGAATATAGTTCGGAGATTCTTGCTGAGATAGATCACCTAATCAATAATTTGAACTGGGATATTTCAGGACATACTCAAGGAAACTGTTCAATTTTACCTCCGCTTTCAGGAAATCCTTTTATAACTATCTGGAAGACTGATAATTCAGGAGGAAGCGGAAACACAAAAATCACTATTCCTACATACGGACAATTTCAATATACCTGGAAGGAAGTTGGAAATCCTTCAAATACAGGATCAGGTACAGGAAATGATGTAACAACTATTGATTTTGGTTCTGTGGGTGAATTTGAAGTGAGTATTTATCCTTATGGCAACACTCCTTTTAATAGTATTGATTTTAATGATTCCGACGATAAAGAAAAGATTCTTCAAATTTCTCAATGGGGAGATGTCGAGTGGAGTTCATTTGAAGGAGCTTTTTACGGTGCATTGAATTTAGAAATTACCGCTGTTGATATTCCTGATTTGAGTAATGTAATGTATATGACAGCAGCATTTTCCTCAACCAATATCTCCACAGTTCCTAATATGAGTAATTGGGATGTAAGTAATGTTACCCACATGAATCATCTATTTTCCCAGGCAGAAAACTTTAATGAAGATATTTCCAGCTGGGATGTTAGCCAGGTAACAAATATGTGGAGCATGTTTTCAGGAGCTGAAAGTTTCAATCAGGATATTTCAAACTGGGATGTAAGTGCTGTTGAAGATATGAGTAGTATGTTTAAGGGGGCTGTAAGTTTCAACCAGGATATTTCAAACTGGGATGTTAGCGCTGTTGAAGAAATGTATTCTATGTTTGAAGACGCTTCAAGTTTCAATCAGGATATTTCAGGATGGGATGTCAGCAATACGGTTTTTATGGAATATTTGTTCAGGGGAGCTTCAAGTTTCAATCAGAATTTAGCCAACTGGGAATTAAATTCTGTAATATGGGCAGACAGTATGTTTGAGGATAGCGGCATGACTTGCGAGAACTATAGTCATACCTTGCAAGGTTGGGCCAATAATCCAAATACTGCCTCCTTTGTGACTTTTGGGGATCAAATCGGAATGGAATACAGTCCTGAAATAATAGACGATATTGAGTATCTGATTAACGATTTAAATTGGAGTATTAGCGGTCATAGTCAGGGAAGTTGTTCGGTAACTCCATTGCCTTCCGGAGTTCCTTTTATCACTCTCTGGAAAACAGATAATCCCGGATCAAGTGGTGATACAGAAATTATAATCCCTGCACACGGACAATTTCAATATTCCTGGGAAGAAGTTGGAAATCCTTCAAATACAGGATCAGGTACAGGAAATGATGTAACAACTATAGATTTTGGTTCTGTGGGTGAATTTGAAGTGAGTATTTATCCTTATGGCAACACTCCTTTTAATAGTATTGATTTTAATGATTCCGACGATAAAGAAAAGATTCTTCAAATTTCTCAATGGGGAGATGTCGAGTGGAGTTCATTTGAAGGAGCTTTTTACGGTGCATTGAATTTAGAAATTACCGCTGTTGATATTCCTGATTTGAGTAATGTAATGTATATGACAGCAGCATTTTCCTCAACCAATATCTCCACAGTTCCTAATATGAGTAATTGGGATGTAAGTAATGTTACCCACATGAATCATCTATTTTCCCAGGCAGAAAACTTTAATGAAGATATTTCCAGCTGGGATGTTAGCCAGGTAACAAATATGTGGAGCATGTTTTCAGGAGCTGAAAGTTTCAATCAGGATATTTCAAACTGGGATGTAAGTGCTGTTGAAGATATGAGTAGTATGTTTAAGGGGGCTGTAAGTTTCAACCAGGATATTTCAAACTGGGATGTTAGCGCTGTTGAAGAAATGTATTCTATGTTTGAAGACGCTTCAAGTTTCAATCAGGATATTTCAGGATGGGATGTCAGCAATACGGTTTTTATGGAATATTTGTTCAGGGGAGCTTCAAGTTTCAATCAGAATTTAGCCAACTGGGAATTAAATTCTGTAATATGGGCAGACAGTATGTTTAAGGATAGCGGCATGACTTGCGAGAACTATAGTCATACCTTGCAAGGTTGGGCCAATAATCCAAATACTGCTTCCTTTGTGACTTTTGGGGATCAGACCGGAATGGAATACAGTTCTGAAGTAACAGATGCTATTGATTATTTAATTAATGATTTAAATTGGGATGTTTCAGGTCTTGTGGAAGGAAGTTGTTCTTTGACGGTTACCGATCTCACTTTCACTAAAGAAGTAGATCTTTCAACAGCTGAGCTGGGCAATGTTTTAACCTATACTTTTACAGTCGAAAACACAGGAGATGTCGATTTATTTGAGGTTGAAATAATTGATAACGA